>Ga0316204_10000197_pt1 | contig 248158 bp, 221 predicted proteins | sample 6monrhotite_MG_2_FD_205661 | JGI IMG/M metagenome (GOLD analysis project Ga0316204, IMG submission 205661) | Microbial mat bacterial communities from mineral coupon in-situ incubated in ocean water Damariscotta River, Maine, United States -... | ecosystem: Environmental > Aquatic > Marine >...
ATAATGTTTTAATTTTCATGAACTCTTCTTTTGAAATCATGGCGCTCCTAAAAAAGCGCCAGTGTGAAATTAACTGGATCAGATTTCAACTGGTGAAGTGGATCATTTTTGCATTGTTGGTAACATCTTCTTTTGTAAACCACAAATTATAAAACAAACCCAAATTCCAGCCAATAAAATGATTGTTTTAAATTTACTGAGTAAAATCCAAGATCCAGATGTCGATTTTGATGAGTTTCAATTGGTTTTGTCCCAAGATGTGGCTTTATCTTACAAGCTCCTTCGATATATCAACAGCGCAATGTTTGGCCTTAGAAGAGAAATCGAATCAATAAAAGACGCCGTCGTCTTACTTGGTCAGGACAATGTCCGAAAATGGCTTTCGCTTATTCTTTTGTCCCGTCTTGAAACGGACAAACCCGACGAGCTAATTGTGGTTGCTTTAACTCGCGGAAAAATGTGTGAGTTGTTAGCCGCTGATATTTATCCTCATGTTGTTCCTCAAATGTTTATTATTGGACTCTTTTCAGTGTTAGATGCTTTGATGGATAGGCCAATGGTTGAGCTACTTGATACGGTAATATTGAGTGCGCCAATTAAACTAGCACTGCTCGACCAATCCGGTGAACAGGGTGAAGTATTGAATCTAGTTTACGCTTATGAGCAGTTTAAGTTTGATGAACTAGATGAGTCTACAGTCGCTTGCCAAAATCTTAGGAATTGTTATCTTGAATCTTTGCAATGGGCTGAGGAAACGATTCGGACTATAAAATAGAATTTACCCATAAGTCCTCATAAATTGCTCAATAGATTGCCGTTTCCAGATACTCATCGATAAGGTTCTAACAAGTGCCAGTAAAACAATCCCGACAATGATCGGTAAACCAATCAGTTCGCTCAAATCATGTTGAAATTGCCAGCGGCAAAATAACACTCCTGTTACCCCATAAGCTAAAATGGAAATGATCAATTTTATATTAATTTTAAACCAATTGAGGCAAAGCATTAGTGGTGCAAAAACCATTGTAATAAGGATTAATGTTATTCCTAGTTTTAGCAATATTATAGGCTCGACAAAATTATTTAAAAACAAATTTAACGATAATAAGGTAATGATGACCAATGAGGCTTGAAAAACAAGATGTTTATCTAACATCGAAATAATTTTCTGCTTAAACTGATAATGTTTGTGTTTCGAATATAGATGAGCGATTGGCTTAGATTGAGCTGAAAGTAATTGTATATCCATGTATACGGATAATGTTGTAGAGCCCATCATCATAATAGCGAATGCAGAAATATCTAGCTTTCCATTGTTTATAAAATAAAAAACAATTAGCACGAGACAAATAATTGTTGTATTTACTATCCCTGATCGATTGGTAGGTTGCAGTAGTAGCATTGCTAAAGATTTAGGTTTTGTTTTCAATTTTAAAACTTCTACTAACTTTTCAGTTATGTTATTTAATTTCTGGCTACTTGGATTCATCATTTGTTGCTTGGTATTCCCAGAGAATAAAGCGAGAGCCACGTTTGCTTTGTTGGACTTAGTTGATGCATTAAAGTAAAGTGCGGCAGATGTAATAAGAACTAATACAAACAATAATAAATCAATATTGACATTAAAATTACTTAGTTGATAAAGAAAAAATGGCGTAGATGGTAGAAAGAATTTCATTATTATATTCCTTACTATAACCAACTGAGCATGTAATATCGTAATACAGGCAGGTACCAGTAAAGAAACTTGCAGACTCCAACCAATATGTAATAATGCAAAAAACTGAATGATTCCATAAAGGCATGCTGCGCAGATTAAACTAATAACTATAGTTATACGATATTTTTTTAGAGTAAACCATAGGAGGCTTTGCTGTAACCGCAGAAAACCACTGCCTAAATATATACCAACAAACAAGCTTAACATTTCAATAAGCAATAGTTGGAAAGCGATTGATTCTCGAATGCTGTCTTGGCTAACAGAAACTTCGGTGTTAAAAATTAGAAACGTAAAAAAAGCTGTTGCTACTGAGTAAACACCGACAGTAATCCAATCCTGTCTTAAAAAGACATTTAACGTACTAAGAATTAATTTCATTTGTCACCTCCAAATACCAATCTTCTAGGGACAAAGGTTGTGCTTGAATATTAATTCCGAGTTGTTGTTGAATTTCGGAAACAGACATACCATTTGGACTAGCTAGAACCGCTTTACTTCCTTGATTAATAGTTTGCCAATTAATTAAGTTTTTAAATTGATTGTGATCGGGAACTTCAGTTTCAAATAATAAACTCGCGGCGGATTCTTTAAGTGCTTCTAGTTCATAAAAGTGGCTAATCTTTCCATGGTTAAGTAATGCGATATGGCTAGCAATACGTTCTAAGTCAGAAATAATGTGAGTCGAAAATATAACCGTTGTACCTAGTTCACAGGTTAGTTCGACTAACTCCGCTAAAAATTGTCGCCGCATATTTGGATCAAGGTGCGCTACTGGCTCATCAAGAATTAATAATTTTGGTTTGATGGAGAGGGCTTGAATCACTTGTAAGATCTGTTTTTGTCCACCAGATAATTCGGCAATTCTTGATTTGTTATCGAGCTTCCAGCGTTTGGTTAATTCTTGCGAATAATCCTTATCAAAGCCTGCAAAAAAACCGCCAAAGTATTCTAAATAGTGACCGACCTTCATCCACTCAAACCCAATACTGTCTTGTGGTACAAAACCAATTTGTTCTTTTTGATCTTGAGTCAGCTCTCCTAATATGTCTCCCCAAATTTTTATTTCACCACCTTCAATTTCTCGCAGTCCCATAATTGATTCGATTAAGGTGGTTTTTCCGGCGCCATTTCTTCCGACCAAACCAATAATTTGTCCAGCTTTAATGTTGGCACTTAATCCATCTAGCACGGAGAGAGTTTTGTAGGATTTACTAATATTGTTAATTTGAATAACGGGTGTGATCATTATTTACTTCCTTTCTTGTTTGCTGACAAGGATTGTTGCAACAACATCATTATCGTTTCATCATTTAGCTGATAGTTGCGAGATAGCTCGACCAAGTCACTAAGTGCGTTTTCAACCTCTTTAGGGATTGATTCTTGGGGCTTTATTTCAGCGACTAACATGCCTATACCTCTTTTACGCAATAACACGCCTTCAATCTCTAACTGAGCGAAGGCTTTTGAAACCGTCATCGGATTGATTTGAAGCGCGCTAGCGATTTTTCGAACAGAGGGCAGTTGCTGATCTGTTTTCAACAAACCAATTCGAACCGCTTGTTTAATTTGATCAACAAGTTGTCGGTATATCGGGATACCGGAACTAGTGTTTAATGAAAATAATTGTATAAGTCGATCTTGAGTCATGTTGAGAGTGTTTTTATTGGTGTATTAATATAATGATACAGTGGCGTGGGTTTTGTCAAATATATTTTTCTGACAACTGATTACTTCTTGAACAAATTAGGATAAAATGCGCGCCCTCTGTGGCTGAGCAGCCATTCAAAATAAATTTTATTTCATTCAAAAATAGGCCTTTAAATTGATTTCAACAGCAAATATCACCATGCAGTTTGGTGTAAAACCATTATTTGAAAATATCTCCATTAAATTTGTCGATGGAAAACGTTATGGTCTAATCGGCGCTAATGGGTGTGGAAAATCCACATTTATGAAGATCCTTTCAGATAAATTAGAGCCTTCATCCGGTCAAGTCATGACTGATCCCAATGAGCGTATTGGAGTGCTAGGTCAAGATCAGTTCGCTTTCGAAGACTTCTCAGTCGTTGATACCGTAATTATGGGGCACAAAGAGCTTTGGGAAGTTAAAAGAGAGCGGGACAGAATTTATTCGTTGCCGGAAATGAGTGAAGAAGAAGGAATGCTTGTTGCGGATTTAGAAACGCAATTTGCGGAAATGGATGGTTATACTGCAGAGTCTAGAGCTGGTGAATTATTGCTTGGATTAGATATCCCAGTCGAGCAGCATTTTGGCTTAATGAGTGAAGTTGCTCCGGGTTGGAAATTAAGGGTTTTATTGGCCCAAGTTCTGTTTGCTGATCCAGACATTATGCTGCTTGATGAGCCGACCAATAACTTGGATATCAACTCCATTCGTTGGCTTGAAGACACCTTAAAACAACGTCAATGTACCATGATTATCATCTCGCATGATCGCCATTTTTTAAACAGTGTATGTACTAATATGGCTGATTTAGATTACGGTGAGATCAGGTTGTTTCCCGGAAACTATGATGAATATATGACTGCTGCCACTCAGGCCCGTGAGCGCTTACTATCTGAAAATGCTAAGAAAAAGACGGAAATGGCAGAGTTGCAGTCATTTGTAAGTCGATTCTCTGCAAATGCGTCAAAGGCAAAGCAAGCGACTTCAAGAGCTAAGCGTTTAGAGAAAATAGAATTAGCAGAAGTTAAAGCATCAAGTCGTGTGAGTCCATTTATTCGCTTTCCACAAGAGAAGAAATTATTCCGTTTAGCATTAGAGTTAGAGAATATTTCCAATGGTTATGATGAGATTCTATTTAAGAATTTTAGTATGCTTTTAGAGGTGGGCGAGAAAGTCGCAATTATCGGTGCAAACGGTGTTGGTAAAACAACATTCTTAAAAACATTAATCGGAGAATTACCAACCAAATCCGGTGAAGTGAAATGGTCAGAAAATGTCAAAATAGGCTATTACGGCCAAGATCACAATGAAGATTTTGCACAAGATATGTCCGTTTATGATTGGATGAATCAATACCGAAGACAAGGTGATGATGAGCAAGCTATTCGAGGTGTTTTAGGCCGAATGTTGTTTTCTCAAGATGATATTAAGAAGTCTGTTACCAAATTATCGGGTGGCGAAAAGGGTAGAATGATGTTTGGTAAGTTGATGCAGTTAAAACCAAACATATTAATCATGGATGAGCCAACCAATCACATGGATATGGAGTCAATCGAAGCCCTTAATTTGGCATTAGAGCATTATGAAGGTACACTTATTTTTGTCTCTCATGATCGCGAGTTTGTGTCTTCATTAGCTACTAGGGTATTAGATATGAAGCCTGACGGCATTGTTCATTTTGAAGGCGGATATGAGGATTATTTAGCCTCTCAGCAGCTATAAAAGCATTAAAATAATTGGCGGGTAACGGTATTTCTATGGTTAAAGTCTTCCCAGTATCTAATTCTCAAGAGCTAGCAATTGCTCGCCAGTTATTTATTGAATATCAACAATGGCTGAACACCGATCTTTGCTTTCAAGGCTTTGAAAAAGAGTTAGCCTCTTTGCCGGGAAAATACGCCGAGCCCAATGGTTCAATTTTATTGGCTGAGCATCAAGGTAAGATTATCGGCTGTGTGGCAGTTAGACAGATAAAAGATGATATTTGTGAGATGAAACGTCTTTATGTCAAACCTGAATTTCAAGGTTTATTAGCTGGTAGATTGCTTGCCGAAGCGATTATTCAAAAAGCCAAAGAACTTGGTTATAAAAAAATGCAGTTAGATACTTTACAAAGGCTTGACCGCGCGATTGGTCTTTATGAGAAATTGGGGTTCAAGGAAATTAAACCCTATTATGATAATCCTTTGGATGAAGTTGTTTATTGGGAATTGGATTTGGCGGATACAAATGTTAATTAGGAACATAGCTTTTTACGGCCAAGTTGTACGAAAAGAAAGTAAAACAGAAAATGACGATTAAAAAGGATTAGTTATAGGCATCTTTGCGGTGGGCGGCGCGTAAAACTAAAACAATGAGTTTGTCATCTTCAATATGACAAATAAGCCGATAATCTCGAATTCGATAACGCCATAACCCTGCTAGATTACGGGAAAGCGGCTTACCAAAACGACGAGGATCGTCACCGGTGGCAATTCGCTCACGGAGGTACTTTAGAATTTCACTCTGGGCTTGTTTATCTAGTTTGCGAAGCTCTTTAGCTGCTGAATCATCAAACTCAATTAGCCAAGTCAACTTCTTGCTCCATCTCATCCAAGGTCCAACGTTTGCTAGGATTCTCAATGCGATCGATGGCAAGATATTTATCTTCCATCTCGTCTAAATGCTCAAGGATAGCTTCTTTGGCATAAAAGGTTTTAGTGCGACCTGTTTTAGCGGCCAAAAAGGAAAGGCGGTTCTCGATTTCCTCAGGTAATCGAATAGCTAACATAACAAATGCTCCGTGATATACGTGTATTATGTGTATAGCATAGCACTATTGATTGAAAAATGTCAGTGGTGTTTTTTTACTTAATTAATCGCCTATTAGCTTAGTTATAATATTATTAATTTTTTGGAACTCTTCATCTTCCAAAGAACCATAATAAGGCTGTATTGGTAAAACCTGTGCTTCAATCCTGCGGGTATGGTGACTGGCAGGTATTATTGTGATTGTAGAAAATTGGTTATATAGTGACAGTCTTGAATTTTAAAAATCAGGATACAGCATAAAACCTGCAGGGATGACATATGATATATAAACTCAAACAAGACTCTAATTTCCCCGCTGGAATTAGGCTTTGGGGAATTATTTTATCTGTATTTACAGGGATAATAATTCTTGCAGTATTTCAGGATTTTCTACATTCTGTAAGGAATGGTGGGGCTTTTTTCTTTTTCGAATCTCTTTTATTTAAGAGCTTTTGGCTTTTGTTTCTACCTATACTACTCCTAATGAAGTATATGTTACAAAGTAGACCGATAAATACTCTAGCACAAATTTGTTTAGCGGTAACAATTGCCACCTTAGCACACTTAATCTTAGTACCTTTAACAATATGGTTTTTATCTGTTGTTTTTCGTGACCAAAGCTATGGATTTTTTAAAGTTCTAACTTACACACTGTCTAACGACCTTGTTAAGATCCTGCTGGTTTATGGAGTATTCATATTGTTGCTTAAATATACAGAGCCTAAACGCGACAAAGATGCTTCACAAAAGCAAACGCCTATTTCTCAATATCTTACAGTTAGCTCCGGGAAAAATAACAGCCGGATCAAGTTAAGTGACATCCTGTATATAAAAGCAGCGAACCCATATATCGCCATTCAATTGGAAAAAAAACAATACCTGCATTCTGAAACTTTAAAGTCCATATTAGAAATTTTAGATAGTCGATTCATCAGGGTTCACAAATCAAGTATTGTAAATATAGATAAAGTGCTTTCGTATAAATCTCGATTAAATGGTGACTATGATTTAATGCTTCAAGATGGAACAAAAATTCGTCTAAGTAGAAATTATGTTAACGATTTCAGAAATAGGTTTGAACCAACTCCACAGCTCAACACATAAACTCATCGTTTCAGGAGATTGGACGTTGACGCTCATTGAACTAAATGGGATTTTGGGGAAAATATTTTATACCGTCATTACCCCAAAGGAGCAGTCTATGAAACAGTTAATTAAATCCATCCAACTAATTATATTTGCTACTAGCCTTGTATTGTTTGTAGCAGTTACGAGGCATGGTAACGTGGTAGCCGCAGAAAGTAGCTCTCAAGAAAACATTCAAACTCTTCAGATGTCTGTTGAAAGAGCAGCACACCAAGCTACACTACTTAAAAACGGGAAGGTATTAGTTTCAGGTGGTTGTGCTCGACGCGGTTGCAAAATTATTCATCGCTCTGCGGAACTATTCGATTCGTATAAAAAAAACTTTTCTTCTGCAGGAAGTATGGTCGAGTCAAGGGTAAGTCACGCAAGTACTCTACTAAAAGATGGAAGAGTTCTTATTCTAGGCGGTTGGACAGGTCAGAATGCTACCAAGAGTGCTGAAATATACGATTCCAACAGTAACTCATTTGTGGCAACAGATTCCATGGCGGTCGCACGTATCGGGCCAGTTGCTACCCCACTTCAAGATGGTCGAGTGCTTGTGACAGGTGGTGAACCTGGACCAGGCCTTGGATTAAATACGAGTGAAGTTTTTGACCCAAAGACGATGAACTTCTCCTTGTCAGGTCAAATGAGTGCTAATCGTGGTGCGCATGTAGCGGTTGCCCTCGCTGATGGTAGAGTATTGATAACCGGCGGCCACCAGGCTAGAGGCGAAATTCTGCAATCTGCAGAGATATATGATCCGAACACAGGGGAATTTAGTCCCACTGGTGATATGACGATACCGCGACACAAACATGCTGGTCTGCTGTTACCAGATGGACGAGTTCTGATTGTTGGTGGTTCAGATGCGAGAGATTTTGGTGGGCGCTATGCGAGTACCGAATTTTACGATCCCGACACTGGAAAATTTAGTCCGGGACCTCAGATGCATTGGCCGCGTTTTAAAATTCGCCACTCGCTGGTTCTATTGCAATCCGGAGCCGTGCTGGTGGCTGGTGGTGCCGTTCGAAACGAGCTTCTTCAGCCTGACTCACTTTCATTCGCTGAGACCGGAAAGCAGCTATCTGGTCCACAAATGTTTACTTCGGCACTTCAACTTCCCTCAGGGAAAGTGCTGGTCACAGGAGGTTATGATGAACGACTTCAACCTTCGGAGTTTGCGTGGTTAATTGCAGAATTTTCAGGGACCGATAAAACATCAGAGAGGTTAATACATGCCAGTCACAATATAGCCAATCAGTGACAGAAACGACAGGCAAAGGTTTATGGTGGCTGGCGGTTATTATCGTTGGTTTGGTTAATTGGCATTTGCGAACCATCCGCTGTAACTAGTAAGTCTGTAGGTCTAAATAAAAAATCCCCCTCTTTATAAACAAAAGAGAGGGGACCAAAATAACTAACTAACTAAATATATAAGTTAACTGTGAAAAATTTAGGCGATTTTCCACTTACTCCATACAAAAAGCATTCAACTTATTGCCGTCTAAATCTCTAAAATAACCAGCGTAAAAACCACTGTCACCTCTTGCTCCAGGTTTTCCTTCATCGGTTCCACCGAGTTCAATAGCTTTTTCATAAAATGCATTAACTTGCTCTTTATTTTGCATATGAAACGCTATCATTACACCGTTGCCAACTGTAGCATCTTTCCCATCGAATGGTTTTGTAACTGAAAAAGCACATTCATCAGGTGATTTAGCCCAAGCAACAAAAGAATCTTCTTCCATAAAGCGTCCAGCGCCAATCATTTTCATTAGCTCGTCGTAGTAGGCTACCGCTTTGGGTAAGTCGTTTGTGCCTAAAGTTGTGTATCCGATCATCTTGTTCTCCTAAATTGAGTTTATTGAATTGGGGTTAATGTTCGAGCATTTTACCTTTGCTCTACTGACAGGGTTATGTCAGGATTGTTTTCTGTAAGAGAAATCTAATTAGAACAGAAATAGTTAAAATTTTCATAGGGTTATATGAGTTATCTCAAAAAAGTCTCAAATTTACCTTAAATTTACCTTTTTGAGGTTAATTTCTCCCTATTTATTCGTTATAGTGCGTTCTTACACACTTTTCTTTACTCTAAAACGATAAACTATCAAGAATTATGACAACTGAATTTATTTGGCCAATTAGAGTCTATTACGAAGATACTGATGCCGGTGGCGTTGTTTATTATGCTAACTATCTAAAGTTTTACGAAAGGGCAAGAACAGAATGGCTTAACCATTTACAGATTAACCAAAATGAGTTGCTCGATGAGCACGTCGCTTTTGTTGTCACCAGAGCTGAGATAGATTACCTAAAGCCAGCAAAACTCAACGAGCAACTACAAGTTAAAAGTAGAATTAAAAAGGTTTCAGCAGCATCCGTTGAATTTGAACAAGAATTATTTTTACAACAAAACGATCAATTTATATTACTTAATCGAGCCGCTATTAAAGTAGCTAGCTTAAAGTTAAATACATTTTCACCTTGCCGGATGCCGGCAAAAGTAAAAGAGGAGTTTCAGCGTGTCTGCTGATATGTCAATTTTAGGCTTATTTTTAAACGCCAGCGTTATCGTTCAACTGATTATGGTTTCGCTTTTACTTCTATCGGTTATTTCATGGGCAATGATCTACGATCGAAGTCGTTCGTTAAAAAAAGCGACGACTGACGGAAATAATTTTGAGCAACGTTTTTGGTCCGGTCTCGATCTTGGAAAACTCTATAACGACTTAACGACTCGAAATAAAGTGCCTAGCGGAATGGAGCATTTATTTGTTGCTGGTTATCGAGAATTTGCGAGGTTGCGTAAACAAGAAGCGACATCAGCTGATGCGGTAATGGATGGTACCCATCGAGCGATGCGAGTGGCTTATTCGAGAGAAACAGACAAGTTGGAAGTTCATTTATCATTTCTTGCGACTGTGGGGTCAACAACACCTTATATCGGTTTGTTTGGAACAGTTTGGGGAATTATGAATTCATTTATTGCTTTGGGTTCTGTTAAACAGGCTACTTTAACAATGGTTGCTCCGGGTATTGCCGAGGCTCTTATCGCAACCGCGATGGGACTCTTCGCTGCGATCCCTGCAGTAATAGCTTACAACCGTTTCACTTATAAATTACAGAAAATAGAGACTCAATATGAAAACTTTGTTGAGGAGTTTTCAGGAATTCTTCACCGTAAAGCGCATTCTTCAATTAGAAAATAACTGAGAATTAGTCGAATGAGTCAACAACCAATAATTCGTAAAAACAAACGAAAACCGGTTTGCGAAATTAATGTCGTTCCATACATTGATGTCATGTTGGTTTTGCTGGTTATTTTTATGATTACTGCGCCTTTAATTACTGCGGGGGTGAAAGTTGATTTACCTCAATTAACCGCTGAACCAATGTCCGCAGACGCCGAACCACCTTTAATTGCCACCATTGATGAAAGTGGGAATTATTATTTATCCGTTGGAGACACATCCGACGAGGCTCTTGAATTACATGAGTTAATTGAGCTAGTACTTGCTCATCGGGAAATCAATCCGCAAGCACAAGTGATGATTAACGGAGATAGAAAAGTGGCATTTGATAAAGTTGTTCAGCTAATGAATCTGCTGCAAACTCAAGCGGGTATCGAGTCTGTTGGCATAATGACCGAGCCAGAAGGCTAACAGCTCGCGATGAAGTTAAGTAAAGCCATTATTTTATCGTTTGTTGGCCACGTCATTTTGATTGGACTTTTGCTATTTAATTATCAGTTTTCAAAAGTTGAAATAAAACAAACTAAACCGGGTAAACAAATTAACGCTCAAGCAGTGAGTAAAAAAAATGTTGAACAGTTAGTTAATAAACTTAAACAAAAAGATATTGATAAAAAAAATAAAGAAATTGAACGATTAAGAAAATTAAAACAGCAAGAAGAAAAAGTACGTAAGAAGCGAATAGAAGAAGAAAATCGAGTTAAAAAAGCTAAGCAGCAACAAGCGGATGCAGAAAGAAAACGTAAACAAGAAGAGAAAAAAGCAGCAGATGCTAAAAAGAAAAGAATAGCGGATGAAAAGGCACGTAAAGAAAAAATAGCGCTAGAAAAGAAAAAGGCTGAAGCCGAAAAAAAACGCCAAGAAGAGGCGGAAAGAAAACGTAAACAAAAAGACGCGGAAGAAAAAGAAAAAAAGAGAAAGGAAGAGGCCGCACGAAAGAAAAAATTAGCCGAAGAAAAAGCTGCCCAAGAGGCGTTTGAAAAAGAACTTGAAAGACAAATGAATGAACAGACAGAGGCGTTAAACGCCGCTAAACAGCAGTATGTTTTAACAGAAGTTGATAAATTTAATTTATTAATTCGTAACAAAATTAAACGTAATTGGATAGCACCGGAACAGAAAGGTTCTTGTGTTTTTAGGATCAACATTGCCCCGGGTGGTTTAATTTTGGGTATAAATGTATTAAGTGGTGATACCCAGCATTGTGATTCAGGACGACGAGCGATTAGAAAATCTGAACCGCTACCTGTATCAACTGACCCTGATATTTTTGCAGTGTTAAAAGTCCGTACTTTTGAACTAGAAAATAAAACTGAGACAGATGAATATGATAATTAGAAGTTTATTAGCATTGTTTTTATTTAATTGCCTGTTTGTTAGCAATACGCAAGCAGAAGAATTAGACTTTGTTATTTCTGGTGGTGTCGACAGCGCAAGACCTGTCGCCATTTTACCTTTTTCTTGGCAAGGGGCTGAATCTGGACCCACTCAAGATGCTGCGTCGGTAATCGCTTCGGATCTTAGAAGAAGTGGCCGATTTAATCCCATGGCTCGGCACGATCTATTACAAAATGTCGATAATTATGAGGCCGTTAATGTCGACCTATGGAAAGAAAAGGGGATTGAAGCGGTAGTAGTTGGCCGCATTACTCAAGTCCCAGATGGTCGCTTAAAAGTTGCCTACGAACTAGTCGATGTTTATCGTCAAACTCAAGAAATAAGAAACGGTAAACTCTACAATGTGGCGCGAAACAAATTAGATAGCTATTCCGCGTTTATTCAGCCAAACAATTTACGTTTTCATTCTCACAGAATAGCTGATCGAATTTATGAAAAGTTAACCGGTGAGAAGGGAGCATTTGCAACTCGGATTGCTTATGTTTCTGTAGAGCGAGATGAAACAAAACCTTATCGTTTGATGGTATCAGATGCTGATGGTTATGCACCTCAGGTAGTCTTTGCTAGCACTCAATCAATTATGTCACCGGCTTGGTCGCCAGATGCTCAAAAACTCGCCTACGTTTCTTTTGAAAATGGCCGTTCTGAAGTATTTATTAAAGAAATATATAAACCCATTAAAGCGACCCGAGTGGCTGCATTTGAAGGAATAAATAGCGCACCAGCTTTTTCGCCGGATGGCAGACGGTTAGCCTTAACGCTTTCTCGAGACGGGAATCCAGAAATCTATATTCTTGATTTAACCACCCAACGGTTTTCTAGAGTCACCAATCATTACGGAATTGATACCGAAGCAAATTGGACGCCTGATGGACAGTCACTTACCTTTACTTCCGATCGTGGTGGACGGCCGCAAATTTATCGCAAGAACTTATTTGGCGATAAAGCGGTACGTTTGACTTATGAGGGCAATTATAACGCGAGTTCTTCTTTTACCCCTGATGGTAAAACTATGGTGTTAATTAATCGTACAAGTGGGGTATTTCATGTGGCGGTTCAAGATATTGAAACCGGGACATTGCAAACGATTACGGAAACTCGATTAGATGAGTCTCCAAGCCTTGCACCTAACGGAAGTATGATTATTTATGCAACCGTTTATCGAGGGCGGCAGGTTTTATCGGTAGTTTCTACTGATGGAAGGTTTAAAGCGAGACTTCCCTCTAAAAAAGGTGAGGTAAAAGCACCTGTTTGGTCACCCTATTTAAACTAGTTAAATTGACTAGGTTTGTTATACAAGATAATCGAAAGGCAAAACAACTTACCTAGTCGATTTGTTCCTTTTGATGACTTTGTAAGCATTATTGGGTTAAAAAAGGGCAAAAAACGAGGAAAAGTACTGATTTCGCTCACATTTATCAGAAGTTTACTGAAACAAACCTTGATTGTCGCTTAACAATTCGTTGATAATAGGGGCAAAATTCACGTAGTTATTTTTTTAAAACAAAGCCATAAATACAGCCAACATTGGGAGAGATTAAATGTCAATTATAAAAATGGGGAAAAGCCTTGTTATTCTAGCGTCAGCGACGTTATTGTTTGCATGTGCCGGAACAGATACAACAACTGAAGAGACTCCACCACCAGTTGAAACTACAGCGCCAGTTGTTGAGGCTCCACCTGTAAAAACTGAGGCAGAATTGGCTCTTGAAGCAAATGCTGCTGCTCGCGCTGCTGCTGGTTCAACGGTTTATTTTGAACTGGATGAAGATGTTGTTAGTTCAGAAGGTCGTGCAGTATTAGAAGCTCACGCTTGGTTCCTATCTCAATCAGCTAATTCAAACACTGTTGTTTCTGTTGACGGACATTGTGACGAGCGCGGAACGCCTGAATACAACTTAGCATTAGGCGAGCGCCGTGCAAAAGCTGTTGCTCAAATCTTAATGTCTTATGGTGTTGCGTCTTCTCAAATAAAAACAGTGAGTCACGGTGAAGAAATGCCAGCTAACCCTAGTCATGACGAATCAGCTTGGGCAGAAAATCGTCGTGCAGTGCTAGACTATACTGAGTAAATCTAATGATTAAATCATTAACTAAATCGGTGACTTATGTCACCGTTTTTTTTGTATCTGCTGCATCATTTTCTTTCGTTGCTTTTGATGTGTCGGCTGAAACAGAGAAACTCTCGCTCGCCCAGCGTGTGAAGCATCTGGAAGAGTTAAATCAAACTCGAAATCAAGTACAAGCTGATATCAGCTATCAACTTAGCGAATTGCAGCGGGAAGTACGTTCGCTTACTGGTCAAGTTGAAGAAAATACTTTTAAGCTTCAACAAATCCAAGATAGACAAAGAGAACTATACCGAGATATCGAGCGTCGACTTGCTAATCAACCAAGTGCTGAAGTGGTTGCTGGCGAAAAGCCGAAAGTTACAAACTCTTCCGAAACTAGGGTTCAAACTTCAAATCCAGCCAATACAACCGATCACGGAAATGCAGGTAGAGAATTTGAAGCGGCTTTTGCGTTAGTAAGAAACAAAGAATACGCGGCAGCTATCTCTGCGTTTGACGGTTTTCTGACCAAATATCCTAACAGCAATTATTCAGATAATGCTCGCTTTTGGATGGGGCAAGTTTTCTTAGTTCAAGGAAATTTGGCGAGTGCAGAAACACAATTTAGAGCTTTGATAACGGAGTTTCCTGAATCTACAAAACTTATGGCGGCTAAGCTAAAGCTAGGCGATATTTTCTCTAAGCAAGAGAAGTGGAGTGATGCTAAAACTCAGTACAATGAGGTTGTTGCTAAAAGTAATGGTGCTCAAAAACAATTAGCAACCAAAGCATTGGACAAGATCAAAAAGGCCGGTCACTAGCTAACTAATCGTGTTCTGACTTTGAATTTATAAAAACTAGTCAGGACACAGATTGAAAAATTAGTTTTAAGTTTTTTTAAGCCTCTCATATTTCTAACAAACATATTTATTAATATCGAAAGAAGAGCAACATTGTCTCGTTTACGAATCTCAGAAATCTTTTATTCGCTGCAAGGTGAATCATCTAGTATTGGGAAGCCAACGCTTTTTGTACGTTTGACTGGTTGTCCCCTAAGGTGCGTTTGGTGTGATACGGAATACGCGTTTAGTGGTGGCGAGTATTGGGAGTTAGATCAACTGATTAAAAAAATCGAAAGCTATCAACCACAAAACATTTGTATCACCGGCGGCGAACCTTTAGCACAGCTAAAGCCTTGTTTAAAATTGATGCAAAAGCTTTGTGATAAAGGATATAACTTGTCGCTTGAAACGAGTGGTTCGATTGATATATCAGAAGTGGATGAAAGAGTGATTAAAGTGATGGATCTCAAAGCACCTGATTCTGGTGAGATGGGCAAAAATTTGTATTCAAATATTCAATACTTATCCAAAAATGATGAAGTAAAATTTGTCGTTAAATCTCGTAAAGATTATGACTGGTGCAAATTACAAATTGATCAGTATCAACTTTCAAATAAAACCAACGTGATCATTTCTCCCTGTTTTGGCGATATTAATGAGCGAAAATTAGCTGAATGGATTATTCAGGATAATTTACCCGTTAGATTTCAAATCCAAATGCATAAAATATTATGGAATGATGCCAAAGGGCACTAGGTTGGATTTCTGGTTAAGGCAAAAAATAATGAATAGAAAAGCAATCATCTTATTATCCGGTGGATTAGATTCCTCTACTTGTTTAGCGATAGCGCAATCAAAAGGTTATGATTGTTACGCTTTAAGCTTTTCCTATGGGCAAAAACATTCCTCCGAACTTGAAGCAGCTAAACGAATTGCAGAATCATCAAATGTTGTTGCTCATAAAATTATTAATCTTGATCTTGGTAGTTTTGGCGGTTCTGCCCTAACTGATGACTCGCTAGAAGTGCCGGTAAATGAAACGGCAGGTATTCCTATTACCTATGTTCCAGCAAGAAATACGGTGTTTTTATCGGTGGCTCTTGCTTGGGCAGAAGTGCTAGAAGCCGATGCAATTTTTGTTGGCGTTAACGCGGTTGATTATTCTGGCTACCCAGATTGCAGGCCTGAATATATAGAAGCTTTCCAAAAGATGGCAGACCTAGCAACAAAAGCAGGGATCGAAGGTCGCGGTGTCAAAATTGAAACGCCGCTGCTTAATATTACAAAGGTGCAAATTATTCAGGAAGGTCATAAACTCGGTGTAGACTATTCTAAAACTGTTTCTTGTTATAAAGCTGACGAGTTAGGTAAAGCATGTGGTGTTTGTGATTCTTGTCGGATCAGAAAAGAGGCTTTCATCAGCGCGGTTAATAATGATCCCACACGTTACCAATGAAGTATTTGTTAAAAGTTTATTAAGTATTGCTAACATCGGATTTAATCACTAATTTCACCATCATTTCAACAATTGGCGATATTAAAATTATCACTGGAAATGATATTACAAAAGCGATCCCCCACCCTGTAAACCAAATATTTATCATGTTGGGAGGTATCCCAACATTGATAATACTAATTATTAGAGACATTATCCCAGACATTAATAACGCCATGAAGAAGGAAAATATGGCTTTTTGATATCGTTTGTTTATCATTAATACAAGTCCTGGATAAGCTGGGGGAATTAAATGTTTAGAATTCGTCTAGCGTGACTAATGTTAAGTGAAGTTGTGTACTTGTGACTACAAGGTCTAAATCTTCACCTCTAATTAGATCTCCATCTTTTACAATAACGTCATTTAATACGGCTTGACCAGCTGTTATATAGGCCAAAAACTCTCCAGAGTAATTGAGGCTTTTATTTTTTTTGAGTAAACCAACTTCAATAATTGTGTGACTATCAAATGTTTTTGATTGAGTTTTTTTACCTCCGTAAATGCGAGTCAGTTGATTTTCTTTTAGATTGTAAAATTTGTAGTCTGCTGGTTCTCCTAAGCTTTCGGGTAAAGCCCATAATTGAAGCATACGATTTTCAGTGGGAGCAGGGTTCACTTCGTTATGTTCAAAACCTTCAGCACCAGCGCGTTGAACTTGTATTTGATTGGCTTGAATTGATTTCCCGTGCTTTAGAGACCCTTCATGATCAAGCCCCCCCTCCAAAACTATAGCAATAACATCGACTTCGCGGTGAGGATGCATTTTACTTTCACCATGAGGTACATAGCGAGCATCAGCTAAATAAACAAAGTTACCTAAACCTTCCCATGTTTGATTGTTACCCCCAATTTTATTGTCAACGACTAGTCTGGTTTCTTTTATTCCGGCAAAACCTCCTCTAGGCAGTGAGTCTCTTTGTAATATTTTCATTATTAGGTTCCTTTGGTTGTTGAGTTGAAGTAAATACTTAGTTTTTATTAAAAGTTTATATAATTTGAATGATTAACTTATTGTAAATTATTAATTTTTAGTTAAAATCAAAACTTACTGATAAATAAGTTCAAATTATTTGAATAAATGTTTGATGGGAGATTTGTAGATGAAATTAACACTTGATGCATTAGAAGTACTCGATGCTATTGATAAAAAAGGGAGTTTTGCCGCTGCTGCCGCTGTTCTTTTTCGCGTCCCTTCAGCTGTGACCTATGTGGTTCAAAAATTAGAAGATGATATGGGTTTTGTTATTTTTAGGCGCGAAGGGCGACGTTCAGTTTTAACTCCTGCGGGGAAGGTTTTATTAGAGCAAGGGCGAGAACTGCTAAAAGCTGCGGAATGCGTTGTCGAGTCAGCTTATCAAGTTAATTGTGGATGGGAGTCAAATATCAATATAGCAATCGATACTGTTTGGGATATTGCAGAGTTTTTACCAATTATCAAACAATTTTATCAACTGAATACCGGGGTTCAAGTCAATTTGACCGAGGAGGTCATGGGGGGAAGTTTAGATGCGATAATTGAAAACAGAGCCGATATTGTAATTGGAGGCCCTCCACCAATAGTCAATATGTCAGGCATTAAATTTGAAGAGTTAGCAATAATAACATGGGTATTTGTGGTTTCTGAGAATCATCCATTAACTGAGTATAAATTGCCGTTAAGTGAGAACGATACTAAGTCATTTCATTCGGTTATTATTAAAGATTCATCAATAAAATCGCCTATCATGGCTCATCGAGTGTTCGAAAAGCAAGCAATATTAAAAGTTGCCACAATGGAACAAAAGATTTGCGCTCTTATTCAAGGTTTGGGTGTTGGTTTTTTGCCTGAACATAGAGCCCAACGTTATATCAATTCTGGAGAATTAGTTACCTTACCTCTTGAAAAAGCAGTTCCTAAAACGACCCAATATTGTTCCTGGAAAATTAATAATAAAGGTAAAGCAACAAGATGGTTTATTAACAAAATTCTAGAAACTAAGAGGTTGAATAGAAATTAACCCGTATGCTCCTGAATACCGTTAGTTTAAATACTTAATATAGGTGTCGTTCTTTCTCAGCAGACTACGCGTCCCTTTTAAAGTGAATTCGTAACCACAAAGTTTGAAGCGATCTTTGCCCGCAATTGAACGGATGATTATTTGGCTATCAACAGGAGAAAAATCAGCATAATAATCACCACCATTTTTAACAGTAACCAGCAAACTTCTAAATTTTTCGCCTAAAGCAAATTCAAGTTCAACGCAGTCCTTATCGCCTTTACCTGTCGCGGCAGACCAATAACTGCCTTTTTCCCCGAGTTGAGATTCTGTTTTAAAATCACCTTCCCATGCAATGGTTAATGCATCATTTTGATCGAGCATAATCCAAAACTGATCGGGCATTTCAATTTTGTTTAATCGCTGCTTTACAAATTCAACTGGTTTTTCTTCAACAGCTACTGGTTGTTGTTCGGTTTCTTCGTTTGATGTAAGAGACAAAATTAAAAAAGTTACGATCAAAAGAGATAAGATCGAAATCGCAGAGGTTTTTTTATTTTCTGTGAGCCATTGTCCTAGTTTTTGCTCCCAATGGTTTGAATGATTTTCTGCTAGAGATTCATCTGGAGAGTTTTTATCAAATTGTTGATGCGATTGGCTGCTTAAAAGGTCCTCTGTATAACTTTCAGTGACTTTTTGACCGGCAATTGTCGGCTCAATCCTTTCTTTATGTAAAACCACTGGTTCTTTAACAAATAAATCAACCGGGCCGTTGTATCCCATTTGATAGTGTTTATTTCTTCTAACTCGCGCGTTGCTGATCGTTCCTACAATAATGCTAGTAAAAAATGCAAAAATGACCAGAACCCACCGAGCAGGGTGTTCGATGTAAGTTAATCCAAATAAATTAATCCAAAAAACAACTAAAGGGATCGCTGCAAGAGGTGTGGCAAATCCAGCATCGTGAATTCTTCTCATTGAACTGGTTGCGATAATCGGTGAAGTAACGATCAATAACAGCACCAAAATGATAACGGCATGGCTCATTACTGAACTTAAAAGAAACACCAAACTATAGCAGATTAAGCTAATGACTAAGAAACGACGACCATTGTCATACCCTTTAAGGCAGATCAAAGATTTCAAAAGCGGCACGTATTGCTCCGATTAACAGCGGTATAAGCTGGTTAGACTAACAAAGTGCGCTAATGTTATCTGATTTTATGATTAAAAATCTAGGTCTAGCCTAATGAATTGTGGCAAGAAAGTGTAAATAATCTTATTTTAAAACCAAGACTTCACATTCTAGTTCATCTAATATTTTTTCTGCGGTATTTCCGACGATCACCGCTTCAATTCCCTTTCTGCCAACGGAGCCCATAACCAGCAAGCTTGAATGAGTTGATTTAGCTAACTTAGGGATAGTCTCTTCTGGCTCAAGCCCTTCGCCGATAATGATATTACCTTTGAATTCTGTCACGCTATTGACAAAATTATTGACTGATTTTGCGTGAGTTTCTTTTATAGTTAAAAAGGGATCTTGATTATCAAAAAGGTATTTAAATTTATCTAGCTGAACCATTGGCCAAGGAAATGTATTGATAATATTTGCCTTACATTGAGCGGCATCGGCTAACTCAACAGTGGTATTGATAATACGTTTATTTAGTTTGCGATGTTTCTCATCATCTTCTATGTTGATTGCACCTAAAACCCCTTTTCTATTTGTCCATTGATTCTTTTTGACAAATAATAAGTTCGTTTGCGTATCTCTTAGTAAATGCCAATCAGTTGGGGTGAACAATAGTTTTTCTAATGGATTATGACGATGAGCTGTTTTTACAACTAAGTCAAAATCGTTTTTGTTAACATAATCAATCAAGCCATCATGTAAACTTTTAGACCATAAAATTTCAAGCTCTAGATCAACCTCTTGGTGATCGATACCGTCAACTAATTCTTCAAGCTTCTTTTTATTTTGTTTGATTGCTTCTGCTTTTATTTTGTCGTGATCAATACTACTGCTCGATGGAATGAAATCCATAAAGCCTTCATAACAATTGGCGAGAATGGTGACCTTGCCACCAAACTGTTTCGAATATTCAATCGCCCTAGGTAAGGCAAAATGTTTAGATTGTCTGAAATCAACAACAGCTAGAATGTGGTTTAGTTGAAACATAAGAATTCCTTATTGTTGTTATAAAAAGTGTTTGCTTGGTTTTTGTTTTATATTAATGACTAGACCATTCGTACCTTAGCAATTATAGACAATTGTATATTGTAATGAGTTGATATGGATCATTGAAGGAAACAATGAAAAAGTATGCCAATTATTTGCTGAAAGAACAGCTTGTGACTAACGATTACCTTGTGGATGCACTATTTTGGTTTGACCTGACTATAACTTCACCCTTGATAATCACTTGTTTAACAGCTCATACATGAAAAGAGGAAAATATGACTTTAAATTTAAAACAGATAACCGATGCTGAATTTGTTGAGCAGTTCGAAAAGCAAAATTTACCGCCTGAATATTTTGACCATATCGGCCATATAAGACTAGCGAGATTGTATTTGCTTAGTTATGATTTAGAAACGGCAATATCTCGAATTAGTCAGGGTATTCAAGATTATGCTGAATCACTTGGAGCGACAAATAAGTTTCATTTGACGATAACGGATTCCATAATGAGAATTATTGCTAACCGTTTAGCTCTAACCGAATCTGATGAGTGGCACGTTTTTCTTAAAAATAACGCCGATATTGTTGAAGATTCGTTATCGGTATTATGTCAATATTTCAGCAAAGATAAGTTGATGAGCGAAAGAGCCAGAACAAGTTTGCTTTCGCCAGACATTAAAGCGATTGAGGAGTAGTCAGTGTACAGCATTGGTCAGCTAGTGAAACATTTTTCAATTTCTCGAAGCACTTTACTTTACTACGACAAGATAAACTTGCTAAAACCAACCGCAAGAAGTGACTCAAATTATCGATTGTATGGACAGTCAGATTTTGACCGACTTATTCAGATAACTTTATATAAAGATGCTGGGCTAAGTCTTGAATCGATTTCTGAAATTTTGGATAGTGCAACGAATCAGTCCGAGATTTTAGAACAACGTTTAGAAAGCATAAACACCGAGATTAGCCGATTAAGAAAACAACAACAACAGGTTGTTAACCTGCTTGGTAAGGACTCATTGTTACGATCTTCAAAAGTGATGAACAAAGAGCAATGGGTAAAAATTCTTAAAGCATCGGGAATGGATGATGAAGATATGCATCAATGGCATATTGAATTTGAAAAAGATTTACCGAAAGCTCATACGGATTTTTTAGAATCTTTAGGTATTGATAAAAATGAAATAAAAAAGATTAAAGCTTGGTCGAAACCGCCAACAGCTTAGTTAATATTAAATCATGCTAGAATCATGTAGTAGATTCTAAACCGAGAGCCTTTTATGAAAACTGACCGCGTTAAATTGACTGTCAATGACCAAGTAGCAAATGCCGTTCTTAATCGGCCTGATAAACATAACGCCCTTGATATGGATATGTTCTATCGCATTGCTCAGGTTGTCAAACAGATTAAAAGCGATCCTAACGTGAGAGTTGTTATTGTCAGTGGCGAAGGTACAAGTTTTTGCTCAGGTTTAGATATTGAGTCTGTATTAACCAAACGAAAAGATGCCTTAAGGCTTCTGTGGAAATGGTGGCCGACTTTTCCTAACTTAGCGCAAAAAGTGACCATAGGTTGGCGAACACTCGATATTCCTGTAATTATGGCATTGCACGGAAATTGTTGGGGTGGCGGAATGCAAATCGCCTTAGGTGGTGATTTTAGAATCGCGACGCCAGATACTTCATTATCCATTATGGAAGCTAAATGGGGTTTGATTCCTGATATGGGTGGGACGACAGCGTTGAAGGAAAACCTTCCATTAGATCAAGCCATGCTTTTAGCTATGACAGCGAATGAAATTTCAGCCCAGCAAGCGTTAAATGTTAATTTAATTACTCAAATAGATGATGATCCAATCACAGCTGCAACTGAATTAGCGGGAAATTTAATTCAACGCTCGCCAGATTCTAATAAAGCCATTAAACATCTTTATCATAAGACTTGGTGTAATAAACAAGGAAAAATTTTAGCTGGAGAAACTTTTAATCAATGGAAGATTTTGTTGGGTAAAAATCAAAAAATTGCTGTTAAGAAGACATTAGGTGATAAAGAGGTTGAATATCAATAAAGCTTGCCTTGTTTTAAAATTAAAACCGGGTAGTTTTAACGTATCAAAATCGGTATAAATGGATGAAATTAAAATGAAAAATTTATTTATAACTTCTTTAGTTCTAATTCTAACCTCTTGTACAGGGCTTCCGGAGAATATTCAACCAGTAAAAAACTTTGATTCTCAAAGATATCTTGGTAACTGGTATGAAATTGCGCGCTTAGATCATTCTTTTGAGAGAGGCTTAAGCAACGTCACGGCAAACTATACTAAAAAGAAAGATGGTGGAATTAGGGTAATTAACAAAGGATTTTCGACCAAAGAAAATGCTTGGAGTGTTGCTGAAGGAAAAGCCTACTTTGTAGATGATGATACGACTGGACATTTAAAGGTTTCGTTTTTTGGGCCATTTTATGGCTCTTATGTCGTGTTTAAAATGGATGAAATCAATTATGAGTACGCTTACGTGACAAGCTATAAAAGAGATTTTCTTTGGCTATTATCTAGAACGCCTGAGATCAGTGAGACTATAAAAGAAGATTTTCTTAATACGGCAAAAGAAAATAACTTTAATGTAAATGAAATCATCTTTGTAAATCACATACCGCCTCCTGATTTATCAATTAAAGAATGAAGTAAACCTTTTTACTTGAAGTTAGCAAAGTAGATATTATGAGAGTTTGAGATATTCATCCAGGCTATTTAAACCTCATCACCAGACAATTTGCGTATATCTATTAGCTATACTATAATTTATCCGGTTGTATACTAAATAGATATACGGAGGTTTGTATTATGTCAAAATCCGCGCCAATCAATATGCGCGTTGAGCCCAGTCAACACGCGCTGTTAACCAAAGCTGCCGCACTTCTACATAAAGATAGAAGTGCATTTATTCTTGATGTTGCTTGTAGAGAAGCTGAAAACGTATTGTTAGATCAACGGCTTTTTAACTTAAATGAAGAAGAGTTTGATGCTTTTGAAATAGCATTGTCGGCTCCTGTACCCAATACTGATAAGCTGAAAACTTTATTATCAAAGCCGTCACCGTGGGAGCATTCTTCTTGAATGCAGTTACTTGTCCTGCTTTATTAAATTCTAATCATGATATCAGCCGATTTAGTTGTGGCGAAGCTTCACTTGATGATTGGTTAAAGAAAAGGGCGTTAAAAAACCAAGAAAACGGAGCGAGCCGTACATTTGTTATTTGTAATGATAATCAGGTTATTGGTTATTATGCGTTAGCAACAGGCAGTGTGGAAAGAATTAATTCACCAAAATCGATTGCTAGAAATATGCCTGATCCTATTCCTGTAATCGTGTTAGCGCGATTAGCTATTGTTCAAGAATCTAAACAAAACGGCTTGGGTTCCGCTTTATTAAAAGACGCTATGTTACGTACGTTAACTATTGCGGATAATGTCGGTGTAAGAGCGTTGCTGGTTCATACAATTTCTGATGAGGCTAAAGACTTTTATTTGAAGTATGGGTTTCAAGAGACAGCTTTCGAGTCTATGACTTTAATGTTTTCAATTAGTAATCTTAAGAAGGTTGTTAGTGAGTAAATTGTAAAGTGTTCTAGTTTTGTGTTGGCGATGTGCAGAAACTTATTCGCGCCGAGAGGGGCGCTCCTACCGAGAGGGGAGTTGTGATTTTTGGTAGGAGTGTGCCTCTGTTGCGAGAAATAAGCTCGTTTGCTTTAAAATTTAAAATCGGGCAATCTAACGCTTAGAAAATTAGTATATTTTATTTAAAATCCAGAGAACCCCATGACCTACAAATGCATATCAATCATAGAAGCTGAAGCCATTATTGAAAAAGATGACGCAACCATCCTCGATATGCGAGATCCAGCTTCATTTGCTGCGGGCAATATCCAAAACTCTTTCAATGTTTCTAATCAAAACGTGGAAGATATAGTATATAAGTCGGATAAATCTAAGCCTTTAGTGTGGATGGTGGTTATGAGGTTTGGAAGCTAAAATACCTATAGAACCAATAACGCAATAAAAGAATAACGCCAATAAAACCATGACCAACTCATTTAATGTTTCTTTTATTTCTTCGATTGAAAATATTGACGCAACTGAATGGTCAAAATTAATCGATACGGATTATCCATTTATTCAACAGGGTTTTTTACTCGCGCTTGAAGAAAGTGGTGCGACTTCGGCTGAAACTGGATGGCAACCTTCTCATTTGATAATAAAGCAAGACCGTCAATTAACCGGTTTTGTGCCTCTTTATATTAAAAGTCATAGCTACGGCGAATATGTTTTTGATTTTCAGTGGGCGGATGCATATCATCAATCTGGAATAAACTACTATCCTAAGTTAGTGACTGCAATTCCATATACGCCTGCGACAGGTGAACGATTTTATTTTGAACATCTAATTAGTCGGAATGAGTCCCTTAAGAAAAATATTTATTCAAATATTAATCAAGCTATTCAACAATTATCAAATGAACAATCTATTAGCTCATGGCATATTCTTTTTCCAACAAAATATGAGTCAGACAATTTGGTTGATTCTGGTTTAATGCAGCGCGAAGGGGTTCAGTATCATTGGTTTAACAAAGATTATCAAAATTTTGACGATTTTCTCGCAGGATGTAAATTAAAACAGAGAAAAAACATTAAGCGAGAGAGACGATCTATTACCGAGCAGGGGATTGATATTCGGATACTAGAAGGTAATGAAATTACTACGGATTTATGGAAACATTTTTACCTTTTTTATCAAATGACCTATTCCAAAAGAAGTGGTCACGGTGGATATTTAAATCAGGACTTTTTTGATTTGATTGGTCAGTACATTCCAAATTCAATTGTGATGATGGTTGCTAGCATTGACGATAAAATAGTTGCCGCATCGTTATCATTTAAAGATTCAAAAAACTTATATGGCCGATATTGGGGATGCTTGCAGGAGTTTGATTTTCTTCATTTTGAGCTTTGTTATTACCAAGGGATAGAATACTGTATTCAAAATAAGTTAGAAAAATTTGATGCAGGCGCACAAGGTGAACATAAGATTCAAAGAGGGTTTGAACCAATAAAAATCTATTCCAACCATTGGATAGCTTATCCAGATTTTTCTCGTGCGATTCAAGATTTTGTGAAAAGGGAGGCCGTGATTGTTGAGGAAAATATTGAAGTGTTGAAAGGGAAGTTACCTTTTAAGAAATAGTGTTTTATTAGCTATTTAATTCGCGCCGGGACGGATCACTCATACCAACAGTTTAGCGTGTCATCGTCCGTTGGAAAGTCTCTAGGTGCCGTGAAAACCGACTAATTTTTAAACAACCCTATTCTAGCCGTATTTTGCCGTGTATAATACGCGCCCTCAGTATCTTGCAGATAAAACTTGATACGACAGAATTCTTTTAACTTATTGATTTAACACTCAATTATTACAAAAACATGACCGGAGTAAAAAAATGGCGATCGAACGTACTTTTTCTATTGTTAAGCCTGACGCAGTTGCAAAAAATGTAATCGGACAAATCTACGCACGTTTTGAAAGTGCTGGGCTAAAAATAGTAGCAAGTAAAATGATGCATTTAAGCCAAGAAAAAGCTGAAGGTTTCTACGCAGAGCATTCAGAGCGTCCTTTTTTCAAAGACTTAGTTGCTTTTATGACTTCTGGCCCAGTAATGGTTCAAGTTTTAGAAGGCGAAAATGCAATTAAAGCAAACCGTGAAATCATGGGTGCAACTAATCCTGCTGAAGCGGCTCGAGGTACTTTAAGAGCTGACTTTGCTAACTCTATTGACGAAAATGCGGTACATGGTTCAGATGCGCCTGAGTCAGCGGCTCGTGAAATTTCTTACTTTTTCTCTGATGAAGAAGTTTGTGCAAGAACTCGATAAGTTTTAGTTTTAAATTGTTAGGTTAGTGGCAGTTCGTTTTTGGATTGTCTTAGTAAGGGTAAGATCATTATTCTATTAATTTAACCAATTTCGACCTCTCCCTAACCCTCTCCTTCCAAGGAGAGGGGATTTTACTCCCTCTCTCTTTGGAAGGAGAGGGTTGGGGAGAGGGGTTATTAGCCTAATAACTTCCCAATTTATGTTCGCAAAGGTATTGTAATGAGTGATAAATTAAATCTGCTCGACCTGACACGCGACGAAATGGTTGAATTCTTTAAAGAAATCGATGAAAAACCATTTCGTGCACCTCAAGTTTTCAAATGGCTCCATCAATTTGTTGCTGATGATTTTGATCAGATGACAAATATATCTAAATCTCTCAAAGAAAAGCTCAAATTGATTTGTGAAATCAAAGGCCCAGATATTATTACTGAGCAGTTGTCTAATGACGGCACTATTAAATGGGCGCTTAAAACCGCGGATGGCCAAGCGATTGAAACGGTTTTTATTCCCGATGGCGAACGAGGAACCTTGTGTATCTCTTCCCAAGTTGGTTGTGCGTTAGATTGCTCGTTTTGCTCAACTGCCCAGCAAGGTTTTAATCGTAATTTAACAACTGCAGAAATAGTCGGTCAAGTTTGGCTTGCTGCTAGACGAATTGGTGCGCTAAGAACCACTGGAAAACGACGAATCAGCAACGTTGTTTTTATGGGAATGGGAGAACCGCTACTTAATTTTGATCCTGTGGTTAACGCTTGTAATATATTGTTAGATGATTTTGGCTATGGGCTGTCGAAAAGACGGGTAACCATTAGTACGTCAGGTGTTGTTCCCGCTTTAGATAAACTAATTGAAAAAGCTGATGTAGCTCTCGCGCTATCTCTTCATGCACCAAATAATCGGCTCAGAGATGAATTAGTACCTGTTAATAAAAAATATCCGATAGAAGTTCTCTTACCTTCGGTGAAACGATATTTAGATGATTCGAGTGCAAGTAAGAAGGTGACTATCGAATATGTGATGTTAAAAAGCGTCAATGATACACCTGTTCATGCTCGAGAGTTGGCAAGAGTTTTGGCCAATATTCCTTGTAAAATTAACTTGATTCCTTTTAATCCTTTTCCAAAAACACGTTATCAAACCTCTAATCAGAAGGATATTGATAAGTTTGGTGAAATTTTAATCAAAAAAGGTTTTGTGGTTGTCACAAGAAGGACACGGGGCGATGATATAGATGCTGCCTGTGGTCAGCTAGTAGGTAAAGTTTCTGATCGTACTCGAAGAGAAGAAAGGCGTAAGAAAAAACAACATAAAATTGAGATAAAAACCATTGATTAGATATCGACATCAGTTTATCTCTCTAGTATGTTCTTAGTTGGCAATATTGAGTAAAACATTGTGCTATGATTGTCGCCTGTAAATATTAGCTTTTAGATGAATCTATTTCTTGAAAAAAACTATTTATTGAAAAAAATAGGGAGTTGACATAAATGAAGGTACGAATCTTTAATGTAACAGCATTGCTAATTGGTAGTATTGTCTTGTCGGCTTGCCAAACAACCTCTGATACCCGAACAAGAGCGATTGGCGCTCAGGGTTCAACGGCTCCTAAAGGAGAGTTTGACCGGAATAAAGCTGCTCAAACAAGATTGAGTGCTGGACTAACTTATTTACGCCAAGGAAATCTACAATTTGCTAAACGTCATCTTGACCGTGCGCTGGAACTCGGTGCAAATGTTGGTAGTGTTCATTTTGGGATTGCTTATTATTACGAGCAAATTCAAGAATCTGATAAAGCTGAAAAATCCTATAAAAAAGCCCTCAAATTAGAACCAAAAAATCCTGATTTTTTAAATGGTTATGGTTCATTTTTGTGTAATAAAAATGAGTTTAAGCAAGCTGATATTTATTTTAATAGAGCCATTAGTAATCCGATTTACGCCAACATTGAATCGGCCTATTTAAATGCCGGTATTTGTGCAAAATTAGCGGGAAATCGCGATAAAGCGACTAACTATTTTAGAAAGGCACTCAACAGAAACGGTAAATTGCCTGTGGCGCTGCTTGAAATGGCCGATGTTGAATTTGAAAAAAAACGATACCAGAGAGCGCATAATTACATCAAGCGTTTTGAAGACGTTTCCAAGCCAACTTCGAAATCACTTTGGTTGGCATTAAGGGTGGCTCATTTTCGGAAAGATAAAAATGATTTATCAAGTTATGCCCTCAAACTAGAGCAACTTTTTCCTGACTCTGACGAAACCGCAGAATTCTTAGATAATAAAAGCCGATGGATGTAGAAAAAAATAACGATATAGAACAACCCGTTTCGCTAAATATTGGTGAGCTTTTAAGTCAAGCCAGAGAAAATCTTGGGCTTGACTGCAGCGATGTCGCCAGTGAGCTTAACCTCGCTCCTGAAATTATCAAAAAGATTGAAGCAAATGAATTCGAGCAAGAATTCCCCGTCGCCTTTATTCGAGGTTATGTAAAATCTTATGCCACAAAAGTTGGTTTGAATGTTAAATCAATACTTACTGAATTTGATCAACAAATAAAAAGTGAAGCTCCCTCTCTGCAGCGAAAAGAAGCTGTCGCTAAGTTTAATGTTCGAAGAAAGGAAATTAATTCCAACAGTTTTTTATTTAAATCTATTTCGGTTGTTATCATTTTGGTTTTCCTCGTTTTTGCTGGGTGGGAGATATGGGAACGTTTTATTGCAAATGACACTAAAACGGATTCGATTGCAGAAACTGAAATTCCTTTGAATGTTAATGCTGCTAAAGATTTAGACATAGGTACAGAATCATCTGTAGTCGATAGCGAAGAATCTTTTATTGAGTCTGTTGAATCAATTTCCAACACCGATGCGAATGCCACTTTTCGAGAACAAGAAGTCCTAGAAGCTCAATCAGTTGTTCAAACTCCGATTGCTCAAGAAAATGAAGACACTCAACTGTTAGCCCAATCAATTACAGAATTTACCATGAAAGAGCTTGTGCTCGACTTTTCAGCGGATTGTTGGGTGGAAATTGTTGATGCCCGTGGTGAGTTAATGGCCGTCGGTGTTAAGAAAGCTGGCAAGCATATGCCTTTACAGGGCGCGGCTCCATTTAATGTTGTTTTAGGTGATCCTGCCGCTGTAACAATGAGCTATGATGGTCTTGAATATGATCTTTCTAGTTACCCTGCTGGAAGACGTGCAGAACTCATTTTAAACTAAAAAATTCCTCTGCTAAAAATCAATACAAAGAGATAATAAATTGTATGAAAGGTGAATCTTGGATAAAGCGCCGTAAAAGTCGCCAAATTATGGTGGGTAATGTGCCTATTGGTGGCGATGCACCAATTGCGGTACAAAGTATGACCAATACTGAAACCTGTGACGTACAAGCAACGCTTAATCAAATTAATCGAATTGTGGATGCAGGCGCCGATATCGTTAGAGTTTCTGTGCCAAGCCTTGAGGCGGCAGAAGCTTTCAAGCAAATCAAGCTTGGCTCGCCTGTTCCTTTAGTTGCAGATATTCATTTTGACCATAAAATCGCATTAAAAGTAGCAGATTATGGTGTCGATTGTTTAAGAATTAATCCGGGAAATATTGGCAAAGAAGATCGCGTTCGAGCGGTTATTGAAAAGGCGCAAGATAAAAACATCCCAATTCGAATCGGTGTTAACGCAGGCTCTCTCGAAAAAGATTTGCAAATGAAATATGGTGAACCAACTCCAGATGCATTGGTTGAATCTGCATTTCGGCATATTGATATTTTGGATAAATATGATTTTCAAAATTATAAAATTAGCTTAAAAGCTTCAGATGTTTTTATGACCGTTTCAGCATATCGTAAATTGGCCACACAAATTGATCAGCCTTTGCATTTAGGAATTACTGAAGCGGGAGGTTTGCGATCCGGCGCAGTTAAATCTTCAATTGGGTTGGGTTTATTATTATCAGAAGGTATAGGCGATACCATTCGAGTTTCTTTAGCTGCAGATCCCGTTGAAGAAATAAAAGTCGGTTTTGATATTTTAAAATCTTTAAGTTTAAGGCAACGTGGTATCAATCTCATTGCCTGTCCATCCTGCTCTCGCCAACAGTTTGACGTGATTAAAACCGTCAACGAACTTGAAATGCGTTTAGAAGATGTAAGAGAAGCAATTGATGTTGCAATCATTGGTTGTGTGGTTAATGGACCCGGTGAAGCAAAAGAAGCTGATCTCGGATTAACTGGCGGACTTAAAGCGAGCTTGCTTTATCAAGATGGTGAAAAAAGTCATAAAATCGATAATTCTGAATTAGTTGATGCGCTTGAAAAGTCAGTGAGGGAGAAGTTAGCAACTAGAGCAAAACAGATCGATGAAAAATCAAAAGGTGAAAACTTGATAGAGGTTAATTTATCGAGTTAAGTTTTGTAAATCTCCCGAGTAAAAAGGAAACAACACTCAATGAAATATCATTCAATAATACACCAGTCTATAAGAAAAATAATAACTGCCTTTTTAATCAGCATCATTAGTTTTTCATCAATCGCTGAAGAAACATCCAAGTGGAAAGAAACAATAAAAAAAGCCACTAATTCGATTGTTAGCATTCGTGTTAATGCGGTTAGAACCTTTGATACTCAAGGTAATACCGCAACTCAAGCAACAGGTTTTGTGGTCGATGCAAAGCGGGGAATTATTCTGACTAATCGCCATGTCGTAAACCCAGGGCCGGTTACTGCAGAGGCAATTTTTTCCAATAGTGAAGAGGTGGCATTGACGCCTATTTATCGTGATCCAGTGCATGATTTTGGTTTTTTTAAATACGATCCTAACGCATTGAAATTTATTCAACCCGTAGCACTTAAGTTAGTTGATAACCGTGCGAAAATTGGTGATGAAATTAAAGTCATCGGTAATGATTCTGGTGAACACATGTCGATTTTATCAGGAACACTTGCACGATTAGATCGCTCTGCGCCAAAATATCGTCGAGGTGGTTACAACGATTTTAATACCTTCTATTTTCAATCCGCGGCTGATACTTCCGGCGGTTCATCTGGCTCTCCCGTTATTAATGAAAAGGCTGAAGTTTTGGCACTCAACGCCGGAGGACGTAATGGTAGTTCTTCCAGTTATTTTCTTCCACTATTTAAAGTGACACGCGCGTTGCAGGCGATCAAAAACAATCAAGCGATACAAAGAGGAACCATCCAAACGACTTTAGATTATCAAACTTATGATGAAGTAAGACGTTTAGGTTTATCTAGTGAATTGGAAGAAAAATTTAGGAAACACAATAAGGGTGATGGTGTACTTACCGTAGAAAAAACGGTTCTTGATGGTCCCGCAGATAAAAAATTAAGACCGGGCGACATCATCATTTCATTACAAAGTGGGCAATCAAAATTGGATTATGTGAGTCGCTACGAACAATTTGAAATTTTTCTTGATGAACACGTTGGCAAAGAAGTTTTGTTAAAAATATCTAGGAAAGACGAACAGCTTGAAGTACCAATAGTCGTTGGTGATTTACACCAAATCACACCTGATGAATTTATTGAAATTGGTGGGGGCGTGTTTAATAACTTCTCATATCAGCTAGCGAGACAAACCAATTTGGCAATAAAGGGCGTTTATATTGCAAATCCCGGATTTATGTTTAGTAATGCAGGTGTAAGGCGAGGTGCTGTCATTACCCAAATTGACGAAACTACAATTTCAAATCTTGACGATTTTCAAACCGCCCTATCTAAATTGTCGCAGGAACAGTATTTTTCTGTTAAATATGTTCGCATTGGTTCACCTAATAACAAACTCGTTGGAAATGTAAAGTTCCAAACTAACTGGCACAGTTCAAATCGATGTATAAGAAATGATGAGGCGGGTCTATGGCCTTGTAAAAAACTTGATTGGAAAAATAATAATCAATTGGTTTCACCAACGAATATTAAATTTAAAAATTATTCGGATCGAAAGATATCGAAAATTTCTCGCTCGTTAGTCCTTGTAGAAACTGATTTACCTTACCATATTGATGGCCAAAATTTTGCGCATTATACCGGAACAGGTATGGTGATTGATGCGGATTCAGGATTGGTTATTGTTGATAGAAATACCGTTCCAGTAAAAATGGCTGAAGTAACAATCACCTTTGCCGGAGTGGCACAAATTCCGGCGAAAGTTCTTTTTGTTAACCCGTTACACAGTTATGCACTTATTCAATATGATCCTAAATTACTAAAGGATTCAGAAATCAGATCAGCGTCTTTAAGTGATAAGCCGCTTTCTGCTGGTGATAGTGTTTGGTTAGTGGGTTATCAGACGGGTAATCGACTGATTAATGAGAAGCTAACTGTTTCATCCCATGATCCTTTAATCACTCCAATCCCTTCTGTCCCACGTTTTAGAGAAACCAACATCAACAGTGTGATTATCAATAATCCTCCACTTGTCGCAAGTGGTGTACTATTGGATAAAAAAGGCACAGTTCGTTCTTGGTGGACCAATTTCGCTTTTGGAGGAACCGGCAGTCAAACGTTGGATAGAGGTTTGCCGATTAGCCATATCATTAAAATGCGCGATCAGTGGTTAAAAAATGGCAAAATTGATGTTTATTCATTAGATGTTGAATTAACACCAATCAGCGTTGCTAAAGCTCGAAATGTTGGTTTATCGGATAAATGGATGGATGCCTTTCAAAAAGATACCAAGTTATCTCAAGTTTTAAAGATTGGAAAAAGAGTAGCCGGTTCGGATTCGTTCGAAAAACTCAAAGAAGGCGATTTATTGTTGACGGTCAATTCTAAGTTGATAAAAGATTTTAACGATTTGGACAAACAAATTAATGCCAGGCAATTAAAAGTTAGCGTTTGGCGCGATGGAGAGCAGCTGGATCTTGATATACAAGCGGCAAAGTTAACCGACGAAAATACTGAATCAATTTATATTTGGGCGGGCGCATTATTACAAAAAACTCATCGAGCGGTTGCCGCTCAATATGGGATCGAAGCTAAGGGTGTTTATGTTTCTTGGTTTTGGTATGGCTCGCCATCTAATCGATACGGTTTAAAACCGCTTAGTCGAATTATAGAAGTTGAAGGTGAATTGGTCGAAAATTTGCAGCAGTTTATCGATTTAACTAAAAAGTATAATGATAGCGATTATTTGAGAATTCGATTAGAAGATTTAATTGGTCGAGAATCGATTATCACTTTAAAACAGGATAAACACTATTGGCCGACTCAGAAAATTTCTTTTGATGGAAAAAACTGGGTTAATTCTCAAGTCAATTAATTATTTGACTGGGAATTAGATAGGGAATTAGATAGGAGCTGTATCTATTTTTTGTCTGGCATTGGCCAAGATAAAATAAATTTAGCGCCTCCTAGTTCTGAGTCGGTGACTTCAGCAATGCCTTTATGAAGTAGCATGACTCTTTTGACAATTGCTAACCCTAAACCAAAGCCTTTGTTTTTGTTTGAACTTTTTAGCTGAACAAAGGAATCAAAGACTTTGTCTCTTTGCTCTTTTTCTATGCCTATACCATCATCTTCAACGATTAACTGATAAGAATTAGTCGCTGTTTGAAATGAAACCAGTACTTTATGTTTAGAAAACTTACAGGCATTTACAATAAGGTTTTGTAGTGCTCGTTCAATCAGATAGCTATCGCAAGCGACAACCAAATTTTCTTCCTTGTTGTTAAACTGAATATCTTTACTCGGATGATTTTGTTTCAATTTGTCTAGCAAATTTTCAATCAAAAGATTGATTTCACCTTTTTCAATTTGAGCGACAACTGACATTTTTTCTAATGAGGCAAAACTAAGCAATTCATCAATGAGTTGTCGCATTTCTAGAATATCCTGGTCGATACTTTCTAGCTGTTTTTTTATTAGACTAATATCCGAAGATTCTTGGGCCATCTGCAAAGCAAACCGAATTCTCGCTAAAGGTGTTCTTAATTCATGGGAAATTGAATGAGACATGGCTTGCTGAGTTTCGACAAGCAATCGAATTCGATCTAATAATGAATTGTAGGCTTTCGCCAAATGATAAATTGAAGAGGTCGCAGGCAAATTGATAGTGGATTGCCATTGTTGTTGATCGAATTGATTGACCGATTTTTCTAGCTTATTTAAATCTTTAGATAATGGCCATATCCAATAAAAAATAACGATTGCAATAAGGGTATAAAACAAGCTAATAAAAATAAATTTTGTTATCGATCTATCGTTATTCGATGGAGTCTTTAGCTGCAGTAGATAGGGATGTTGTTGTAACTTCTTAAAGCCAATTACTTCATTATCATTCCCTACAAATACTATTTTCTCCCCGTTCAATTTAGCGGATAACGACTTTCCAACTGGGCTATCATTTTTGATAAGAGCCAAATTATTAGCTAACTTCTGGTTAATAACTTTTAAGTGCTTTTCTAGCTGTTCTTCTGGAAGATTATCAAGTTGAATTGATAGGATATTAAGAATCGCTTGTTTATCCTCATCTTGAAAAGGCTCTTTTTCAAAATGTTGCCACGCGAAGTCAAGGCTAATACCGATAATTAGTACTGTTGAAACGATTAAAAGATAGAGGCGAAGAAAAAGACTATTCATTATTTATTATCTTTTTATTTCCAAGCATCAGCAACGAAAAGATAACCTTTACCCCAAATAGTTTTAATTCGATAGGCTTCTTCTGCGTTGTCGCCGAGCTTTTTGCGGAGTTGTGAAATTCTGACATCCATCGTTCTATCCACACCATCATATTCTCGATTATAGAGTTTTTTAAATAAGTAGTCTCGGTTAAGGATTGTTCCTGCTTTTTGGGCAAGAGTTATTAATAATTCAAATTCGTGAGAGGATAAGATAACTTTCTTATCTTCCAACCAAACATCCCGAGAAGCTGAGTCGATTGTAAGGCTGCCAAAATTTAATGATTCGCCGGCTTCTGTATGAGTAAATTGCCCGCGACGTAATAATGCCTTTATCCGAGCAAGCAGCACTCTTGGTTCAGCCGGTTTGATTACATAGTCATCTGCTCCGAACTCTAAACCTAGTACTTGATCAAAATCTTCATTTCTTGCGGTAAGCATTAATATTGTACCAGAGAAATAGGCTCTGATTTCTTTGCAAATGGTTAATCCATCTTTACCGGGTAGCATAATATCTAAGATGATGAGATCCGGTTGGTACTGGTTGACTTGTTCAACGGCTTTATTGCCGTCACCTTCAATTCGGACTTCAAAGTCTGAACTTTCAAGATATTGTTTTACCAGCGAAGCTAGTTTTTGGTCATCCTCAACTAAGAGAATTTTTGCGATTGACATATTCAATTTTCCAATCGTTTCGGTTAATAAAAGCTCCAAGGATTACGACGTTTTCGCCTTAACTTGGAGACTTCTTTGTAGATCTTTAATGGTGTTGTAAATAGAACTTTTCCAGTCGAGACACTTCGTAGCTCAAATAATACATCTTTTTTTACACTCAAAAATAGATCAATAGAGGCATGACTTTGATCTTTCCAGCATTGTATGTGAGTAGTTTCTTGATTTTTAAAAAGGCAAACATTATTTTTTTCTTGCAATTGCCAGTGAATCTTTATCTTGATGTCGCATTTTTCTGAGTCATTGAGTAAAAAACAATTTTCCGGAGACAAAAAGAGACCTTGCTCTAACTCTTTACGATCTTCAGCCTTTAGTCCGCCAAACATCATAATTGATAGAACGAATAAAACGTATTTACTAACGTTTACTCTTTTCATTTTCCTAAAATTAATCTTTCCGTTATTATTTTTTTGTTAAAATTATTGTTTGTTACTTTTATTTAAATTGAAATCGTTTTCCTGCATAAAATGTCATCACATAATCATCGACTGAAATAGGACTCTGACTAATTTGTTGATCAAGTTTTTGATATTCAAAACTTAGTCGCCAGCTATCGCCACTTCCATCCGCTTTGGTATTAAAAGAGATTCGTATAAATGGATTAAAACTAGCGTCTGCTTGATAGGCTCCACGATCGTCGACTATTTCATTTTCATCAACACCATAGTAGTAGTCAGTTAAGTTTTTATCTTTCCAAGTCAATCCAAGGGTGGTTTTTAATTGGCGACTAAATGAATAGGCGTAGGCAAAACGAATTTCTTTACCAGAATGAGTATTGCTAATATCCTGAAGAAGACTTAATTGAATTTGGCCTTTTTGAAATACTTGTGAAAACTCGAGCCCTCCTAAATAGGAAAAATCTCGATTAGAGAGTTCTTTTGGGTCTATATGGGTTGAGTTATCAATGACTGAATTGCCAATTCCAACTATTCCTTCGCTGGAGAGCGCGGATAGATCAACTAATAAATTTCCCGGATCCCAGCGGTTAAAAAATACGCTATCGTAACTTGGAGTGGCTATAAGATTGAGTGAGCGTTCAGCTGAGTCAAATAAGGTATATCCTATATCCAAATTTTCGATAAAGAATTTGTCACCGTAGTAGCTAAACTCAGGCAAGATCACTAAAGGGATATTGCTACTTTCAAACAGAGGGTTTGTGCGAACTCCTAATCCTAAGGATAAACCGAAATTCCATTTTCCAGTTTCTACGCACTGTTGATTTTGTTTGTCACAAAGGTCATCTTCATTTGCCTGAATCGAGTGAGCGAATAGAAAAAAAATGGACAGCATTGAGCTAATCGCAAATTTTCTATATATGGAAGCAAATTCTGGCAAGATTTTATTTAATCGTTATTAGTTAGATTGAGTCAATTATGAACCAATTTAGAAGGCGTATCTGCTTTTCTTGGTTATTTATTGTGAAAAAATGTAAAAGTTGGATTGGTTGATTCATCCTGGCGCTGATTGAACTAAATTTGTTAGATTAATTAGTGTTTTTATAGATTATCACAAAAATTTACACTACTAAGCAAATCTCTAACAGATACATATCGGATATTCTATTAACATTCTTCGGCAGCAACTGTTTGAAATAAGTAGATGTACAAACAGTAGATATGAAAATAAGTTGGCAATGAAGGTGTAGACAAATGAGAATTCTTCTAAATTTAATATATTCGACTTTATTGCTGACCTTATGGGGATGCAGCAATTCGACTGATGAAATCGATATTGATTACAGTGAATTAGAAATGTCGCTGATCAAAGATGCTCCGTTAGAAACTTCATCGACATCTCAGCTGGGAAATTATATCAAGAATGGTATAAGGCTCCGGTTGTCACAGCAAGGTTATCCAGAGGTGTTAGCGGTAGTAGATGCCTTAGGGGATGGTGGGTCTGTTAGTCAATTTTCTACGACTAATGTTCATGAAATAGGTGTTGATGAGGCTGACAGGCTTAAATACGATGGGGAATATCTCTATCAAGTTAATTATGCTTGGTATCAAAATGGTGATCAGCAAAGCGACAATAGTATAAGTGTCTTAAAGACCGATTCAGCCAAGGGTACTGCAACTCAGGTCGCCAAAATCTTAAATGAATCGAATGCTTTGAGTTTTTCTGATGTCTTTCTTCGTCCCCAAGCTGACCAATTAATTTCGATAAAGAACACCCAGTACCTTCGTTGGAATGCGGTTTTATTAGATACCGATTGGAATTGGACTAGTGGTAAAACTGAAATTCAGTTGTTTGACATACAAACACCCGAGAACCCGAGCGAGCAATGGAAGATTGAAATAGAAGGTAATTTGGAAGGTAGTCGTAGGATTGGAAATATGCTGTACCTGCTGACTCGATACATTCCTAATATTCCTGAGATTGATTATGCGGCAACTTCAGAAGAAGATAAAAAGGCTAACGAAAGATTAATTTTAAGTACACCTATTTCTGATTTACTTCCTCATTTTCAAACCAATGATGGTGCCATCCGTTCTTTAGTTGCTGCCGAGGATTGTTTAGTGGCAGAAGGTACGGAGAATAACGAAGGTTATGCGGATATTATTACTTTGTCGGCGATTAATTTAGATACCAAACAAGTCACTGATTCGAGCTGTCTAAACGCCAATGTTAGTGGTATTTACAGTTCAACTAATGGCTTTTATATCGGCGGTTCTTCTTACTCTTCTTGGCTGGAATTTTCTAGTTTTACAGCCATCCATAAATTTCAACTAGATAACGATTCTATTGATTATAAGGCTTCTGCAACTTTACCTGGGTATTTAGGTTGGAATGACCCTGCTTTTCGTATGAGTGAATACCAAAATGATTTGCGGATAGTCACCTCTTGGTTTGATCCAACCAATGGTGATCTGGAACACCAACTAACGGTATTGCGTGAAGATGGAAGTGATGAATTACAAAAAATCTCACAGTTACCCAATGATGTTAACTCTGCCCCTATCGGCAAACCAGGTGAGGACATCTTTGCGGTTCGATTTGCTGGTGAGCGAGCCTATATTGTCACCTTCGAGAGAATCGATCCTCTATACATAATCGATTTATCTGAGCCAGATGCGCCAATTATTGCGGGAGAGTTAGAAATTCCAGGATTTTCTAGGTACTTGCATCCCTTGTCAGATGATTGGTTATTGGGGGTAGGAAATGATGTCGCCGATGGGCAAATAAAAGGTGTTAAATTGGAGCTTTATGATATTCGAGATATTAGTAATCCGCTGGTAAAAAACACTCACATCTTTGGTGGACAAGGTTCAAGAACTGAAGCTAATTTCGACCTAAGAGCGATCAGTCTTCTGACTCTAAATGAAGGTCAAAAAAGATTAACCTTACCTATCAACATTTGGCAAAAAGAGAGTCCTTCATCATATAGTCGGTGGTTAGAAAGTGGATTGTTTTTGTTTGAATTAAATGAAGATCTTGCGGGTGAGTTATCACTGGGTTTTTCTGGAAAAATGATAGCCGAGTCGGCAAATGAAAATTTAACCTATCCCATTAACAGTGGTGCAAGCAGAAGTAAAATTCACAATGATGCGGTTTTTTATCTTCATGGAAATCAAATGTTTTCAACTCTTTGGGGTGAGTGGAATAGTTTGAATGAATCTTTTTAGAAAGTTCTATTATTAAAAAGTGTTGCTATTTTCCTTGTGCCCCCATCGGAGGTTAGATGTGGGGTTGTTTTTTTAACGTTGAGAGTTAATTATGAAAAATATAAAACTTGCTTTATTGCTTCTATGTAGCTTGTTGTCTGCTTGTGCGGGAATAAACAGAGAAATATTAAAGGATAATCAATTTGAACCGGAATTAGCACATTTAACTGGTTTTAACGTAAATGATGGATTCCTTTCAATTGATGTATTATCTTTTGGTTGTACTTTCAAGACAAGTTTTCAATTGGAATTAGTCAGCAAGAAAGAGAACAGTTTAAAAGTACTTCGAACTAAACCTGATGAATGTATGATGGGAAAACGCAAGGTCTCATTGAATTATTCCTACCGGTATTTAGGGCTTGATCACTCGAAACCGCTTATGGTTATTTATCAAATGGCTGATGAAGAAATCGCCCAAGTAAACTAGAATATTTTCGATAAAATAGTTAGTTAGAAAAATTAAAATCTAATAGATAAATTAGGATGTGTATATTACTAAGAACGCTTTATATTTTCTCGATTTTCATCTAACCAGTGCATCAATTTTTCAATATGGAATTGCATCTCAACCAATTGCTTGTCGTCCCAACTACTGGGATAGATTAAAACGACACAGTTCAAATGTTGTTTCGCTTGAGCCTAGCCGAGGCGACACCTCTTAGTCCAAGATGCTCAGTCTATTCAATCATTGATAATGCAGAGATTTGTTCCTTTAACCCGGACGTCCATCGGCTCGTTCGCTAATTAGTATTGGAGCGTAAATCACTACAAAGAATACAAAGGCTAGCGTCCAAAATGAACCTGAGATACCAATACTTAAATTATAATAACTTGGAAACCAAGCCGGTATGAACACCCTAATTAGCGTTGCGATTACTATCAAAGCATATGCGAGGCTCAGTAATTTGTGAGCCTTGAGCGAACGTCCTGTATGACCTAGCGATACTCTTGAAATCATCGCTAAAATCATTCCGCCAACGGCTCCTACCGTAAAGCTATGTAGTACAGCGCTTAGATTAGTAATCCATCCAATTGAGTAAAATGCTAATAAAGCGAAGCCCAATGGAATAAAAATATAAGAAAGGTGTAATGACCATAATAAGGGAATTGACCAAGTATATTGAATACCCCAGCGAGAAAATCTTATGGCATTGGCAATTGCTGAGATACTAGATACACAAAATAATAGCATGGGATTTATTTGGTTAAAGCCTACCAATGCGATAGTAACCATGCTTAGAATTGAAAAAATGGATATGATTTCTAACCACATGATAGGGTTTTTCTTTTTGCATCCAGCACCATTTGCAGTAAACATTGGCATTACGCGACCACCAATTATCGCAATAATGAGAGTAAATAATATGATAGTTGCGTGAATAACTTTTATTGCTATTTCTGGTTGATTAGAAATAACTGACCAATGACTGATAGCATTTAGTAATGCAAGTAGAAGAAGTATTGGAACAAACATTAAATTGCGCCATTGTTTAACTTTTATTATTGGGTAAGCTAAAGCAGTGGCGGCAAACAACAGATAAGAAACGTCAATCGATGAAATCGCCCACCAGGGTAGCTCACCAGTGAATGAAATCACCAGCCTTCCTAATAACCAAAGGGTAACTAGACTAGCCAATAATGCTCCGGATATTCCGGGAACGCCTGTCCAGTTACGCACAGCAGTCAATAAAAAACCAGTAACGATCGCAGTACCAAAGCCAAATAGCATCTCGTGAGCGTGCCACCAAATTAAGCCGCCGTAAGGAGACCAATCGTTTGGATTTAACCAAAAATAACTCCACCAACTAATCGCTATTACTGAAAATATTGAACCGAAGAGAAATAAGGGTCTGAATGCTAAGTTCATTAAGGGGAAAGTAGGAGGTTTAAGGGAATTCATTTCGCTAATTTATCATTATTGAGAATAATTAAGCTTGATTATACGCTTTGAATGATATTTTATAGACATCGAGATCGTATGGTTTTTAAAGTTTTCAGATAAACCTCTTGGTTTGAACGCTAATAAACAGCCCGACATCGCTCAAATTACCTGAAATACCGCTGTTTTCCCTGCTAAATTCCGCTATAATTGCGCGTTCGATTTTAGCCGCAACCTTTGTGGATACAGCATTTTGAGTAAATCTTTTCAATCAGTAAAAGGAATGAATGATATTCTGCCAGATGAAACGCCTGCTTGGCAGTATCTGGAGTCTTGTCTGCGGAAAATAACCGCAAGCTATGGCTATTCAGAAATTCGTATGCCGATTGTTGAAAATACCCAGTTATTTTGTCGCTCAATTGGCGAAGTGACTGATATTGTTGAAAAAGAAATGTATACCTTTGTGGATAAGGGCGAAGATAGTTTGACTTTGCGCCCTGAAGGAACGGCTTCTTGCGTGCGTGCCGGTATCCAACATGGTTTGTTGTATAACCAACAACAACGTCTTTGGTACATGGGCCCCATGTTTCGAAGAGAGCGTCCGCAAAAAGGGCGATATCGTCAGTTTTATCAGTTTGGGATTGAGACCTTTGGTTTTTCTGGCGCAGATATTGATGCAGAGGTGATTGCTTTAAGCGCGAGACTCTGGAAAATGCTCGGTTTGGAAAATGTCGAATTACAGATTAATTCTTTAGGTAGCAACCAAGCCAGAGATGCCTACAAAGAAAAATTGGTGACTTATTTTGAGAAGAATCTAGAGGCGCTAGATGCGGACAGTCAAAGACGATTAAAAACAAATCCGTTAAGAATTTTAGATACAAAAAATCCGAACATGAAAGCCGTCGTCGAAAACGCGCCCAAATTGATGGAGTATTTAGATGATGAGTCACAGGCGCATTTTCAAGCCTTACGTAACAAACTGGATCAGTTAGAAATTAGCTATGTTATTAACCCTAAGTTGGTTCGGGGGTTGGATTATTACAACAGGACTGTTTTTGAATGGGTAACGACAGAATTAGGCGCGCAGGGAACTATTTGTGCTGGTGGGCGCTATGACGGTTTGGTCGAACAGTTAGGTGGACAAGCAACTCCTGGAAGTGGTTTTGCGATGGGCTTAGAAAGAATCATCTTATTATTGCAACAGCAAATTGGTTTTAAAGATAAACTTTCAGCAAAAATCGATGTCTATCTATGCACCTTGGGCGAAGCCGCTGAATTAGCGGGCATAAAATTAGCTGAAAATTTAAGAGACGAATTGCCAAATATTAAATTACAGCTTCATTGCGGTGGCGGAAATTTTAAAAAACAACTAAAAAAGGCAGACAAATCAGAAGCCAAAATTGCCCTAATTTTAGCCAGCGATGAAGTAGAAAATAATCAAATTACGATTAAATATCTTCGCCAGAAATCTGAGCAAACTAGGATTGCTCAATCAGACTTAAAAGCTCAGTTATTGGAACTGGGGTTAGCAAATTAAATTAATTACAAATTAAATAAATTATAAGTATTAAGAATAACTAGGAGTTAAAAGTGTCAAATCAAACTGAAGAACAACAAATTGAGCAACTAAAGGAATGGTGGAAAGATAACGGAACCCCATTAATGATTGGAGCAGTTCTTGGTTTATCTGGCTTTTTTGGTTGGAAATATATGACAGAAAAAGAAGTCAGTTACCAAGAGTCGGCTTCTAACCTTTATGTTTCAGTGACTGAAGAACTTACTAAAGAAGATAAAAGTGGATTGGCCGAAAAAGCGCAATCGGTAAAAGAACAGTATCCTGATTCTAGCTACGCGATTCTTTCAGCATTTCATCTTGCAAAAATTGCGGTTGAAGAGAACGATTTAGATAAAGCGGCCGCTGAGTTTAACTGGGTTATAAATAATCACAAGGGTAACGAATTAGCGCCGATTGCTAAACTTCGTTTAGCACGAATTTATATTGCCCAGAAAAAAGCCGAGCAAGCTTTGTCTTTATTGTCCTTTTCGGCTGATTCAGGTTATTTTGAAGTTGCTAGCCTAATTAAAGGCCACGCGTTAAATGCGATGGATAAAAAAGCAGAGGCCTTAGAAGCTTACCGAGCAGCGGATAACGCTGGAAACGTAACGGCCAATCATCCCACTCTAAAACTGGCAATTGAAGAATTAGCGGCGTCAGAGATCGGTTTGATAGAGCAGAATACTGCGGTAGAAACTGAGACAAAAGAGGCAACGGAAGAGCAGGCTAAAACTGATGAGGAAACTGAATAATGCGAAGTTATGCAGCTATTTTGTTAGTAGCCTCTTTGTTAATCAGCGGTTGTAGTGACGATGAGGATGTAGATATTTATGCGCCTAATCCGCTGGTTGATATTGAAAATCAATTTGAAGTTAAAACGCTTTGGTCAGCTAATGTTGTGGATGGTATTGGCGATAAAGCGGTAAAGATCTCTCCCGTTTATGCCTACAATAAAATTTATGTTGCAGATACTGACGGCAAAATTGTTGCGATCGATCCAAATAACGGAAAGACGGTTTGGGAATCTGAGTACGATATTCCAATTGCGGGTGGTCCAGCGGTTGCCAATAAAATATTAGCTGTGGGGACAAGCCAAGGTGAATTGTTGGTGGTTGATGCTGAAACTGGCGATGAAAAATGGCGAGCATTGGTTTCGAGTGAAATTATTTCTAGCCCAGCTGTTGGTGAAGGTCATGTGGCTGTTAGAACTGTCGACGGTAAAATTTATGCGTTTGATGCGGCTAGTGGCAAACAAAAATGGTTCTATGATGAGTCATTACCTCCCTTAACTTTACGCGGGAATTCTTCACCAATTATCGCAAGTGGTGGGGTTATTGCTGGTTTTTCTAATGGTAAGTTAGCCGTTTTCATTTTATCTAACGGACAATTAGCTTGGGAAAAAAGAATCGCTACGCCGATCGGAAGTTCTGAAATTCAGCGTTTAGTGGATGTTGATTTAGAGCCACTAATTGTCGGTTCGTCGCTTTATATCGGATCGTTTAATGGTAATTTGGCGAGCTTAGATTTTAAAAATGGTGAGTTTAACTGGCAGCGAGAATTATCAACTTTTCAGAATATGGCAGTTGGCAATCTTTTACTTTTTGCCACTCACGAAAATAGCCATTTAAGTGCGATTAACCGAACTAATGGTGTCATTATTTGGACACAAAAAGATCTATATAGACGTCAATTAACGGCACCGGCTTTTGTTGGTGGTCATGCTGTAGTGAGTGATTTTGAAGGTTACGTTCACTGGATTTCTGCCAAAACAGGCAAGATTGAAAGTCGAAAACATATAGATTCCAGCGGAATTGCTGCTGCACCACTGATTATTGACGATAAAATCATTTTATATACTCGTGACGGCTCGTTGGTAGCACTTCAAAAAGAAGCAAAATAACTTTTCAAAAAGAAATGAAATAATTTGGTTTAGCGATAAAATAAGTTGAAAAAAAGTGACTAAATTTTAAAGATAGACTGTTAAATTCCATTCGATCCTCAAATCAATAAATAGCGAGGATTGAATGAGGGTGAATGAAAATCAATGTTACCTGTTGTTGCTCTGGTTGGCCGTCCAAATGTTGGAAAGTCAACTTTATTCAATCGTTTTACGCGCACTCGTGATGCGCTAGTTGCTGATCTTCCCGGTTTGACCCGTGATCGTCAATATGGCCATGCGACATTCAACGAACAACCCTTTATCATAATCGACACTGGCGGTATTACCGGTGGAGAGGTTGGTGTCGATGGTTTAATGGCTGAGCAATCAATGCAAGCGGTTAGAGAAGCTGATATCACCCTCTTTATTGTTAATGCGCGAGAAGGTTTAACGCCTGTTGATGAAGCTTTTGCGCTGCAGCTTCGAGCAGAAAATCGAGAAATTCACCTTGTGGTAAATAAGATCGATGGACTCGATCAAAATACCCTTTTATCTGATTTTTATTCCTTAGGCTTTGATTCTGTTTCTGCAATTGCGGCTGCACATGGTAGAGGTGTAAACCGATTAATTGAAGATGTTATTTTCCCTGCTGTAAAAGACAAGCTTGAAGACAAAAGTGAACAGGAGCAAGCTGATGATGAAGCAGAAGATCCAACTCAAGGACCAAAACTAGCAATTATTGGGAGACCAAATGTTGGTAAGTCTACCTTAGTTAATCGTATGCTTGGTGAAGAACGGGTGGTTGTGTACGATTTGCCCGGAACGACACGTGATTCTATTTATATCGAAATGGAAAGACGAGAGAAAAAATATACGCTTATTGATACTGCAGGGGTAAGAAAACGCGGAAAAGTTCATGAGGCAGTTGAAAAATTTTCAGTCTTAAAAACACTACAAGCGATCAATGATGCAAATGTTGTCATCATGATCTTTGATGCTCGCGAAGGGATTACCGAACAAGATCTTAACCTTTTGGGTTTTGCCATCGATGCCGGGCGATCGTTAGTTTTGGCTGTCAATAAATGGGATAATATGTCGGAAGACAAACGAACCGACGTTAAGGAAGCTATTGGTCGTCGTCTATATTTTGCTGATTTTGCCAGAATTAAATTTATTTCCGCGCTACACGGTACGAATGTTGGTCATCTTTGGGAAGCAGTAGATGAAGCCTATGCCGGAGCAAGGGTGAAAATGTCGGCATCTAAATTAACACGGATTTTGGAACTTATCGTTTCTAAACATCAGCCACCAGCTAAGGGGCGGTTTAAAGCAAAACTTCGCTACGCGCATCCCGGTGGACATAATCCGCCAAGGATTGTTATTCATGGAAACCAAACCAAATCTTTACCTAAATCTTATGTTAGATATTTAGAAAAGGGTTTTAGGGAAGCGCTCAAAATTGTTGGTACGCCAATTAAATTTGAGCTTAAAGAAAGTGCCAATCCATTTGAAGGGAAAAAGCTTAAAGTAACTAAAGAGCTAATGGATAAGTCTCGTCGCAATCGCAGTAAAAGTAAAAAAATGACTCGCAAGAAGTATTAAAAGTCAGATTGAATTTATTTTACAGGCCGCTCACGAAGCTTTAATTTCATAGTCATAGGTTTTTTGTCTCTAATCACTTCAATTTCTACTTCTTTACCAATTGGTGTCGCTAAAAATAGTTTTTTGAATTCAACAGGCCCTTTGATTAGGTGGTTATCAAAACGAATTAGTAAATCTTCAATATTAAGACCTGCTTCTGCGCTTGGGCTACCAGGTTCAATATCTACGATGAATAATCCTATACCAAAATTGACGCCAGGGTTTAAATTTTGATGTCTGGCTTGATTCAGTTGTACTGTATTGATGCCCAACCAATTTCTTATTACTCGTCCATGCTTCTTAATATCATCAAAGACGTCTTTTACAACGTCAATTGGTACGCCAAAACTAATCCCCGTTTCGTCATTTTTACTGACACTGAATTTCGAACGGCTAATGCCTATGACTTGTCCATTACTATTGATTAAAGCACCACCAGAATTACCATAGTTAATTGTAGCATCGGTCTGAATTTTAGGATAATAAGGGCCGTGGTCAATTGCGCTAACAATGCCTAAGGTAACGGAATTTTGAAATAATCCAAAAGGTGTCCCTATCGCCATAACAACGTCACCTGTTTTAACCTTGGCCGACGTTCCTAACTCCGCAACTTTTGGAGTTTTAATGTTAACTTTAAGAACCGCAATATCATTTTGAGGATCGACCCCAACAAGTTTAGCGTATTCCTTACGACCATCAGGAAAATGGATTTCAACGCGCAAGCTTCTGGCTATAACATGGTAGTTAGTCACAATATAGCCATCATGATTAAATATAACGCCTGAGCCAACGCCCACGGAAACATCAACTAACATATCGCCTTTTCGTCCATCAGTCGCAGGTCGAGCCCTGCCTTGACGAAAAGTTCTTACACTGACAACAGAAGAACCCGCTTTTTCAATCGCTTGTGAATATGAAGCTTCAGGTGAGTTGAATAGGCTGTTAGAATGCTCGGCTTGACTGGTTTTTTTATAAAAATCCCATGCACTTTTTGCTTCATTCCAATTAAATCCCATTGGGCTATTGGGAATAAAAAATAATACGCCAAATCCGACAACGCATCCGATAAGGAGGTATTTAACAAGGTAGGCTAGGTTAGCTAAAAGTTTCATAGTTAAGCATCGTTCTGATTAGGTTAGTTACCCTAAACAACAAACAGGCCGAAAGTCGACCTGTTTTATTATTAAAAAGCCAAAAAGAAAAAAATTAAGAGTTTTTTACACCGTCAATATCAAGGCTGTTATGGTTAATAACGCCTTCTTCTTTAATGGCATAATCAAGAGCTTGAGCGTCGCTGTCTTCTTTGGCACTACTGATTTCTACAACCTTATTGTCATTAATCACAGGCTCTTCTAGCTCTTCTTGTTTTTCCTCGTCTTCTTGATTTCGATATTCGTGTGCTTTGTATAAATTATCGGCATCAAACAACTCACCGTCATTCGCTTTTTGTTTCAGCACAGGGTTTTCGAGTGTTTCTTGATCTTGAGCGGCATCAGCAGATTTTGGCAACATCTGAAAAGTTTGACTTGCGCAAAGCTGAGTAGAGCTTTTAGCCATGTGATCGTATAGCGATTGATAGCTATCAGAAACATGATTAAATAGTTCAGCGGTTTTTTCAAAATGAGAATTTACTTTGGAATGAAAAGCCTCTAACTCAGCAGTTTTTTCCTTTAACTCTTTTTCTAGCCGATGTTTTTCAGCTTCATTTGACGAAAACTTTTTGCCAAATATAAATCCGGCTGCGCCTGCAACAAGGATAGCGATAGCGGACAATAATTCCATGATTTAATCCCCCAAATAAAATGATTTACTAACAAACTGATATACCCCTAACTATAGCATTTTCACGGATTTAGTCGATGGTTTTTTGGTTGATATAGACAATAGTTGCAAAGATTTTTAAATTGTTCTTGCTTTGTCTGATTACAACTGTAATACTTTACATTGTCGATTACGCTTGTAATCAATAAATTGACTTTGTTTCAAGTGAGAGATTTCAATGCAAATAAGCAACTCAGAAAAAATTCTTATGGATGTTCTATGGGCGTCCTCTTCAAAAAACAAACCTCTGTCTGCCAAACGGATTATTGAAAGTATCGATCCTGAATTAGGTTGGCATAACAAAACCATAAAAACATTACTGAACCGGCTACTTAAAAAGCAGGCGGTTGGCTTTAGTAAAAAGGGTAGGGAATATCTGTATTATCCGATTTTAATAGAAAAAGATTATGTTGATGAGGCGTCGGAGCATTTTCTTAGTCGAGTCTTTAACGGCAGCGTTTCATCTTTAGTTGCATCATTTGCCAAACAAGAAAAATTGACAGAAAAAGATTTGGCCGAATTAAAAGCACTCATTAATAAGATGGAAAAGTAACTTTGGTGGTGGATATATGATTGATTTAATATTTGAAATATTGGTTATTAAAACCCTCGGTTCGGCTTTGCTTTTAGCGGTTATTTTGATTATACGACCTCTCGTTTTAAAGTGGATGAACGCTAGAGTTGCTTATAGCTTGTGGTTGATGCTCCCCATTTATCTGGTGCTTCCCGTTAACTTTGTTGAAATCAGTTCAACAGCAGGTGTGATGACCTTTTTCTTAGGAGCCAATAACCTCCCGATTAATTTGGTCGCTGATGATTTAATGAGTGAGAATTTATTAGCTATTTATAGTTTAGGGGTTTGGGGAGTAGGTTTGATAGTTACTTTGGTTTTATTTATGTTCAGATACCAAAAGTTATTATAGAGTTTACGCCCAGTCGAAATTACTCAGGTAAAACAATGTCAACAATTAGTAGGTACTGAAAAAATTAAACAATTAAAAGTGGTTCATTCACCCTTAATATCCGAGCCTGCAGTTTTTGGATTGTTTCAGTCTTACCTTATATTACCGACCAATTTTTTTGAGTTGTTGATCAAAAATCAGACAATGATTTTAAATCATGAGTTATATCACCTTGAACGACATGACCATCGAATCAATTTTATTCGGATTATGATTAAAAGTTTATTTTGGTTTAATCCGATGTTCTATTTTGCGGATAAATACTGTGAAGCCGATCAGGAAATGTCCTGCGATTTAGGAGTGTTACAAAGTTCTGAAAAAATCGATCAACAAGAATATGCGCGTGCTTTACTTGAGTCGGTATCAGGAACTAGTCAAAATCATTTAATTAGTCAGTGGAAATATCAATCGTTAATAAAGGAGAGAGTAAAAATGTTAAATAATATTAAATCTAGAAAATGGCATTCATGGGTGGCAGGAGTTTTTGCAGTTAGTGCAATATGGTTGACCAGTGGCGTGGTGATGGCTGAGAAGGAGGCTGCAAAGTCCGGCCCGGTTCCAATTGTTGTTGTTGAGTCTAAATATCCTAGAATAGCATCTGTAGAGGGTATTGAAGGTTGGGTAAAGCTAAAGCTCAATATCGATAGTTACGGTATGCCGTATGAGGTTCAAGTGATAGATGCGTTGCCGAAAGGAACATTTGATAATGACGCCGTAACAGCAATGAGACAATGGAAGTTTAAACCGGACGGAGTACAAACTGATGTTGTTTACACTCTCGAATATAAAATGCCAGAAGATAAAGAAAAGATAGCAAAAACCAAATAATTTAGAATGTTATTAACTTAGAGAGACCGAATTTATTCGGTTTTTTTATTTGTTCGGTGTGAGTGCTAGCTAAAAAATGAATATGCCAAAACAAGATTGTCGGACTGTGCGCGCAAAGATGGATGTTTGTAGTGATCAAGTATTTTGTATCAGTTATATGTTTACGACTAGCACTTTAGAAGTTAACATCTAATAACGTTATCAGGACATAAAAAGAGAACAAACATGAAGCAATCCATCACACTATTATTTCTATTATCAATTTACTCTTTTTCAGCGTCGTCAGCTGATGGAATGATCAATATAAAAAGTGACTTTAACGTTACTAAAACTGCTGATCGATTAGAAAAAATTCTAAAGAAAAAAGGAATGACGGTATTTAATCGGATTAAACACTCTGAAGCAGCTAGCAAAGTTGGTATAGAACTCAGGGAAACGGAATTAGTTATTTTTGGTAACCCAAAAGTAGGCAGTCCTTTGATGAAGTGTCAACAAAGCGTGGCGATAGACCTACCGCAGAAAGCTCTGGTATGGAAAGATGAAAACAGTAAAGTTTGGATATCTTATAACGATCCTCAATATTTAGTTAAACGACATCAGTTAGAAGGATGCACTAAAGTTCTTTCAAAAGTGGAAAATGCGTTGGCTAATATAACTAAAGCTGCGGCAACGAAAATAGCCTCATCGCATTAAAGTATTGGTAATTTATTAGATTTTCGGTCTAGTATTTGATTAATCTGATTAAATGCATTCAACTTTGTTATGAAACCAATCAATCGCTCTAATAAACTCCACGGCATTTGTTATGATATCCGTGGTCCAGTTTTAGATGAAGCGAGACGCCTTGAAGATGAAGGCCATAAAATCCTCAAACTCAATATCGGCAATCCTGCACCTTTTGGTTTTGAAGCACCTGACGATATTTTAAAAGATGTAATTCATAATTTACTGTCGGCGCAAGGCTATTGTGATTCGAATGGTATTTATTCCGCCAAAGTCGCCGTCCATCAATATTACCAAACAAAAGGAATTGCTGATATTTCAGTTGATGATATTTATCTTGGTAACGGAGTCAGCGAATTAATCATGATGTCGATGCAGGCATTATTAAATTCTAATGATGAGGTTTTGATTCCCAGCCCTGATTATCCGCTTTGGACGGGGGCTGTAAAATTGTCATCGGGAAATCCTGTTCATTATTTATGTGACGAAGAATCGGATTGGCTACCTGATGTAGAAGATATCAAATCTAAAATCACCAACAGAACTCGCGCCATTGTATTAATTAATCCAAATAATCCAACGGGAGCTGTTTATCCGAAAGAAATTCTTGAGTCGATTATTCAGATCGCTCGAGAGAATAATTTGCTGATTTATAGTGACGAGATTTACGACAAAATTCTTTATGATGAGGCAGAGCATATCTCGATAGCTTCTCTTTGTGATGATGTTTTTTGCGTGACATTTAGTGGGCTATCAAAAAACTATCGGGTTGCAGGCTTTCGCGTGGGTTGGATGCTTTTATCTGGACCACTAAAACAGGCAGAGGACTATATTCACGGGTTGGATATGTTGTCGTCAATGCGTTTGTGTTCCAACGTCCCAATGCAGCATGCGGTTCAAACAGCCCTTGGAGGATATCAAAGCGTTAATGAGTTGGTTAAAACTGGTGGGCGGCTTTGGGAGCAAATGAACCTAAGTTATAAACTGATGAATCAAATCCCAGGAGTTAGCTGTGTCAAACCTAAGGGCGCGATGTATTTGTTTCCTAAGATAGATACCAAAAAATTCAGTATTTCCAACGATGAACAATTTGTGTTTGACTTTCTGAAGGAGAAAAAAGTCTTGCTAGTTCATGGACGAGGCTTTAATTGGCACAAACCAGACCACTTTCGATTAGTTTTTCTCCCTCATAATGAAACGCTCACTAAGGCTATTTTGGCACTAAAAGATTTTTTGCAGGATTACCGTCAAAGTTGAGAGGTTCTTTATATTAACAAAATGTTATATAGTAGAGTTGCTTGTAGTTTGAAGATACATACTTATTTCTAACTGGAGAAAATTATGAGAAATTCTATTGCTAAGATAATTTCGCTAGGTTTTTTATTTTGTTGCTTTAATGCGGTAGCGGGTGAAAAACTAAAAGTAATGATTACCGCAGATATTGCCAGTGTTGAGGTTAAACACCAAGGTAAAGCTGTTGTTATAAAACGAAATCAAGATAATAAAAACACCATCCATTCTGACTACGCGATTACTTCTCGTGATTGCCCGCCATTTTGTATTAGGCCTATGAAACTTGCTAAAGGAATTGAGACAGTTGCTGAATTAGAAATGCTCGAATACCTGCAAAAAGTAAGCAAGGGGGACAATTCAATATTAGTCATTGATTCTCGAACACCTAATTGGGTTAAAAAGGGAACAATACCGGGTTCGGTTAATATCCCTTGGACTAATCTCGATTTAAAAGCTGGTGGTAACGCGCTTTCGATTGCAGAAATTTTAACCGATAGTTTTGGTGTGGTATTTGAAGATGACTTGTATGATTTTTCTAATGCCAAAACACTTGTTATGTTTTGTAATGGTATGTGGTGTGGGCAGTCACCAAGAAATATTAAAACCCTATTGAAATTTGGATATCCTGCTGAAAAAATAAAGTGGTATCGTGGTGGAATGCAAGATTGGCATATTTTGGGTTTAACTACCATAAAGGGTGAATAAGGAAGTTCACATAGATGAGACGTGTTTAGCCATGAGAGTAGTTTCCGAGGATGTCCTGTTGCCGGGAAAGGTTGGCCTACTTGAGGCGATTTTAGATAAACCGAAAGAGCAAAAAGATGGCTACATAGCTGTTTGTTGTCATCCTCATCCACTCCATGGTGGCGCGATGGGAAATAAGGTCGTTTATACCTCATCGCGTGCATTGGCGGGTTTAGGCATCCCAAGTCTTCGATTTAATTTTAGAGGCGTCGGTAATAGTGAGGGCTCTTATTCTGACGGAATTGGAGAACAACAGGATTTAGCCGCAGTTGCAAAATGGACTGGTGAAAATTATCCTAACCGAAAGCTATTGCTGGCAGGTTTTTCTTTTGGTGCTTATATTTCGGCAATGCAATCATTCCGTTTAAACTGTGAATTATTGATTAGTATTGCTCCTCCGATTGGTAGAATTGAGTTTATTGATTTTGTTCCCCCAGAATGTCCTTGGATGGTCATTCAGGGTGATCAAGATGAGTTAGTTGATCTTGATAAAGTGGAAAGTTGGGTCGATAGTTTTAAATCTCCACCGGAATTTTATAAAATGAGCGATGCTAGCCATTTCTTTCACGGTAAATTAACTAATTTGCGCTCGGTGATTGAAGCTTTTGCTATTAAGTCTCTTAACCTACAAGATTAATATCCTTTAGATTAATTTCCTCAGATTGAGATAATCAAATACCTATGAAACGGAAAAAACTCACCCCAAAAGAAAAATATTTGATTGATATTCAAACGGATACCTTTACCGAAGATCCTTGTCAGCTACAAGCCGTTGAAATGCTAGATGATCTTTATCATCGACTGATTGCTGCCGAGAACCCTCAATCTTTATTAAGCAAACTTGCTTCTTTTGTTAGTTCAGAAAAGCCTCCAGAAAAAGGACTCTATTTTTGGGGAGGTGTCGGACGGGGTAAAACTTATCTTATGGATATGTTTTTTGACCTTTTACCTACTAAGCAAAAGATGCGGTTACATTTTCACCGGTTTATGCATCAAACCCACGAAAATTTAAAAGATTTCAAAGGCCAACAAGATCCTCTTTTATTAATTGCAGATGATTTAGCATCGCAAACGAATGTGATCTGCTTCGATGAGTTTTTTGTTAAAGATATTACCGATGCAATGATCTTAGCTGGATTGTTTGAAGCTTTATTCGCCAGAGGTGTGAGTTTAGTAGCGACTTCTAACATCCCACCTGAACGTTTGTATTGGAATGGTTTACAGAGAGAGCGATTCATTCCGGCTATCAAGTTAATTGAAAAGCATTGCCTAGTTGTTAATCTTGATAACGGAATCGATTATCGCTTAAGAACTTTGGAACAAGCGGATATTTTTCATTGTCCACACGATGAAGAAGCAATAGCCAATTTAAATAATAGCTTTGATCATCTGGTTACCGAAGAGATGCCAGCTAATAGCATTATTGATATCGAGCATCGTCCAGTTAAAACGGTTCGTTGCGGTGAAGGGGTTGTTTGGTTCACTTTCAATGAAATCTGTGAGACAGCAAGAAGCCAAAATGACTATATTGAGATATCTAGGTGTTACCAAACGGTAATGGTGAGTGAGATACCTCAGATAGAAGCTAAAGACGATGCAGCAATGAGGCGATTTATCAGTTTAGTCGATGAGTTTTATGAGCGGCATGTCAATTTAATGATAACAGCCGAAGTCGAATTAGAAGAGTTATACCAAGGACAGTTGCTGTCTTTCGAATTTAAAAGAACCTTAAGCCGATTATTAGAGATGCAGTCTCACGACTATCTGGCGTTAGAGCATTTGGCTTAAGAGAATAGGAGCTAGGTAAATGAACATCTAGCTCCATTATAGCGTTTTTGATTAAACCGCCATGTCCTTTAACTTCTTTAGCGGACGTATTTTGACCTGAGTCGAAGCCGGCTTTGCTTTAAACATGGTTTCTTCACCAGTGAAAGGATTGATTCCTTTTCTTGCTTTTGTAGCTTTTTTCTTAACGGTTGAGATCTTTAACATTCCAGGTAATACAAACTCACCACAAGCACGTTTTTTAATATGTCGCTCAATAACATCGCCTAATTCATCAATTACAGCAGAAACTTCTTTTTTAGTTAGTTCTGTTGATTCTGCAATTTCTGCAATAATTTGAGTTTTAGTGTATCGGTCTTTTATTAACTTTGGTTTTTTTACTGTTGCCATTGTTTTTCCTATACATATTATTTGATTAAATTATTTCTTATAGTTATTTAGCCGCAACACCACGTGGTAGCTGTGACTAGTTTTGCTTTGTACTCCAGTTTTTGGACTAAATAAAGTAAATAATGCGTCTTGTAACAGAATATCTCAAAATAATTAACAATCTGGTGCTTTTTTGATCAAAATAGTGGACAATGCCACGCATATTAGAGTTTGATGATTTAACTCCCTCTTTCCTAAAGGACTAGGCAGATTCTAGGTAAATTAGCTGAGCGGAAATGCCGAATTAGTCGTATCTATACTCATTGTTAATCTTAATTTAAATAAAATTGAATAATTTTAATGAAAAGAGGTTGTGAATAGCAGGACATTTCTGTAAAATTCGCGCTCTTTTTTGAATGCAAGAAAGAATTAATTGGCAAAATTAAGCCCACATTGGAGCTAAGAATGAGAACATACAGTGCAAAACCAGAGTCTGTACAACGCGAATGGTTCGTTGTAGACGCAGAAGGTAAAACACTTGGCCGTTTGGCAACAGAAATTGCCCGTCGTTTACGTGGCAAACATAAAGCAGAATACACACCTCATGTCGATACAGGTGATTATATCGTTGTTGTTAATGCTGAGAAGGTTGCAGTAACAGGTAATAAAGAAGCAGATAAAATGTACTACCGCCATACAGAATTCCCTGGTGGAATTAAAGGCATGACGCTTGGCAAATTAAGAGATAGAGCTCCAGAGCGTATCTTACAATTAGCTGTTAAAGGTATGGTACCTAGTAATCCGCTTGGACGTGCTTGCTTACGTAAGCTAAAGATTTTTGTTGGACCTGAGCATACGCATCAGGCGCAACAACCAAAAGAACTAAACATATAGTTGGTGAATGAATATGGCTGATACACAATATTACGGAACAGGTCGTCGTAAGAGCTCTACTGCTAGAGTATTTTTACGTCCAGGTAAAGGCAGCATTGTTGTAAACCAACAACCGCTAGACGAGTACTTTGGTCGTGAGACGTCTCGAATGGTTGTTCGTCAGCCACTAGATTTGACCGAAAACAATGAAAAATTTGATGCATACGTAACTGTTAAAGGTGGCGGTGATACTGGGCAAGCGGGCGCGATTCGTTTAGGTATTACAAGAGCTTTAATGGAGTATGATAACGAACTTCGTCCATCACTTCGTTCTGCGGGTTACGTCACTCGTGATGCGCGTGCTGTTGAGCGTAAGAAAGTCGGTCTTCATAAAGCTCGTAAGAAGCCACAATTTTCTAAGCGTTAATCGATTTATTTTTTATTTCTTACCCAGTTTGCTGGGTAAGAATGAGATATTAAAGCGTCACTTTATGTGGCGTTTTTTTATGCTTTGGATTTAAACAAGTACTCCGAGCATCGCTAACTGCTGTTACTGCCCAATAAATATTTGATTTTCTAATTTTCGTAACTGATTAAGTGCATTTATTGCGTAAGCTTGGTCAACTAAAAAAAAGTTGATTTTGTCACCCGCTTTTAGCTGTCCTAAAAGGGGCAGATCAGCACTTATAATATTGGCAATTCTTGGATAGCCTCCCATAGTTTGTCCATCGACTGATGAAATAATTGCTTGTCCTGATGGCGGAATTTGAATACTTCCTTGCACTAATCCGCTCGATAAAATTTCTGGATATTTTTCAAATTGTAGGGCTTGGCTTTTGAGCCGAATTCCCATCCGATTAGAGTCAGCCGTTACCACAAAACTTTGGCAAAAAAATTGATCAGATTGCTGCTGATTAAATTGGCAAGATTCGACTGATTCGATACATCTCAACAAATAGTTACCGGTATAACTAGCTTGGAACTTTGGGTTTAGTTGTTTGGTTTTGACAGGCGGCATGGGTGTAATTTCAAGAGAATCAGAATCTTTAAACGCTCTATTATTAAAGCCGCCAAATTGCGAGGTCAAATGAGTCGAATAACTATTGAGCATAGGCAACAAATTTAGCTTTCCTGAAAATGCCATGTAGGATCTTGCACCGCTTAACAGTTTATCAAATTCTAAAATATCACCTTGATTAGCATTAACTAATTTGTCATTGAAAACCAAATTACCATTTAGATATAAATCAAATTCAGCGCCACAAATCGCAAAACTTGTATCATGCGAAAATCTAATTTTTGGGCCAATGAGAGTGATTTCAATCACTGGCGAATCGATAGGTTTATTAACCAGCCAATTAGCTTTTTTCATTGCCGTTGGATCCATTGCGCCACTTTGAGAAACACCTAGATGCATAAAGCCATTTCTACCCAAATCTTGGATGCTAGTTTGTAACCCCGCTTTCATAAAATACAAACTCATGGGGTTTTCTCGGTTTGGTTTTGTTGTAATTTAATAAAATCTGAGTCGTTAATCTGGATAAATCTGATTTTATCTAAAGGTGAGGCAATCGCGGGGTTTTGTCGATAAGGATCAAATATTGAAATTGGCGTACGACCAATAACATGCCAGCCTCCAGGACTGTTAACTGGATAAATGCCTGTTTGATTTCCTCCAATTGCAACTGAGCCAGCGATAATTTGTTTGGCAGGGACTTCTTTTCTTGGACAATAAAGACTTTTTGATAGTCCTCCTAAGTACAAAAAACCGGGTAAAAATCCTAACATGTGGACTAAATAAATATTATCTAAATGGGTTGAGATTACTTGCTCTTTAGACATATGACAATGATTAGCGACAGTCGATAAATCTGTGGCGTGCGGGTCTTCATAACAAACAGGAATTTCAATCGTTTTGGACTGATAAGCTGAAGCTGAAATCGGTAGGGCTAAAAGGTGCTTTATCTGTTTAATAAAGATTTCTTTGTTTAATTTTAGCGGATCAAAATGAAGAGTGATGCTTTGATAACTTGGAATGATATCCAATAATAAGGCTTTAAAAGTTAAACGAAAACTCTCACAGAGAGGAATCAATTTCCTTGTTAAAGATTCGCTTGGTGGTTCCTCAAAAATAATGGTTAACGCCGAGTCGCCATTGTTCTTTATTTTATAATTTGGTGTCTTCATTATTTTAAAAGGCTGATATTAGATTCACTCATTGAGTGATGAAGTTTTTTGGCGATTGAAATTGCATTAGGGTTATCTCCGTGTAAACAAATACTATTCACAATTGGTCTAATTGATTCTCCTTCAATAGAAATTATAGCTTGATTCTTTGCTAAATTAATTGCTTGTTTGATGATAGTATCAGGATCTTGAATGACCGCTCCTTGTCTACTTCTTGGTGTTAACAAACCATTTGATAAGTAACGCCTATCCATAAACCCTTCGGAAATAAAATCAATACCTAATTTTTTGCAGGCTGGTTTCAAATATCCAGCGGAAAGCCCCATTAATTTTATATTTGGGTATTCATTCAGGCAAAAGTAGGCAAGTTCAAAAGCAAGAATTTTATCTGATTCAATATCATTATAAAGTGCACCATGAAATTTAATATGATTGAGTTGGGCTTCTTGGTTATTTGCAATATTCTTGAGTGAATCGATCTGAAATTTAATGCTTTGCTTTAGTTTTTGTAAAGAGACAGATATCGATCTACGACCAAAGTTTTCTTTATCGGGATATCCCGGGTGAGCACCAATTTTTAATTGATGAGCGATGGCACTTTTCACCGATTCATTCATGGTGAGGTGGTTCCCCGCATGACCGCCACAAGTTATATTACAGCTGGAAATATAAGGCATAACTCGCGCATCTTTTTCACAGTCGTCAGTTGTTTTCCCTTCACCGAGGTCACAATTAATATCGATATAATATTGTTTAATCTTTTGACGGGTCATTATTAATCAGATCATCGTTATTCATTAGAGTAAATTAAACGCGGACATTAAACTGCGACCGCTTAGAAGCAGAGTAATTATGAGTACGGCAAACCCCATAATATTCTGCAGCACCGAATTTTTGTGCTCACCGAGATGTTTAGTATTCATAAGCCATAGCAAAAAAATCGTTATCAGTGGCAACAAAATACCGTTGGCAACTTGAGCAAACCAAATAATATTGACGGGTTTATAGCCGGACGTTGATACCAATACACCTAAAATTAATATGATAATCCAAATTGATTTAAATTCTATTGAGCTAATATCTTTTTTAAAATTAAGAACTCCGCTTAGTGCGAATGCTGCAGCTAAAGGAGCTGTTACTGCCGATGAAATTCCTGCTGCAAATAATCCGATAGCCATTAAGAGTTTTGCCGAATAACCAAATAATGGCTCTAGAGAGGGTGCTAGATCGGCTGCTGATTGAATACTCACTTGTTTGCCAAAAAATGCCGTGGCTGCAGTAGATAAGATCGCCATTGAAATAAGTCCGCCAAGGGAAACAGAAAAATACAGATCTTTTCTAGCTTGTGGAATTTGCGAGGGAGATTTCCACTTTTGGTGAACACTGGATGAATGTAAAAATAAGTTGTAAGGCACGACGGTTGTCCCTATCAGTGCAATTATCGTTAATCCTGCTCCGTCTGGAATTTGAGGAATTAATAGCCCAGAGAAAAATTCAACCATATTTGGCTGAGTGATGATAAAAGTGATAATAAATGCCAAGCTCATTAAGGCAACAAGGGCGATTAACACTTTTTCTATTAATTGATAATGCGCTTTCCAAAGAATAATAAAGGCAAATCCACCAATTAATATTGGCCAGTAGTTAAATTCCATTAGATTCGGGAAAATCGAAGATAGCCCCAAACTTGCACCAGAAATATTTCCCCCTTGATAGGCGGCATTACCGATGACTATTGCTGATACAACCAAAGCTATCCCGATTGTTTTAACTAAGGTGTTGGTGAGGTTTCGTCTGATATTTTCTCCAAGACCCTGTTGAGTGACGATTCCAAGCCGCGCAGTCATTTCTTGTAGAATAATGGTCGCAATAATCGAGAAAAGTAATGCCCAAAGCAAAACAAAGCCAAAATTTGCCCCAGCAAGACTTGCGGTTATCACGGTTCCAGGACCAATAAAGGCAGCCGTGACCAGAAAAGCTGGACCAAATCGAGAGGGTTTCATGGCGTGTAGATCCTAATCTGTTTTTATCTCTACTTTATTGAATCAAGTAATAACACAAAGGAAAACAGAAGCCAATTTTTGCCTGTTTTAGTCGCCGATTAAATTTGCTTTCGCAAGATATAGAATAAACCACGATTTTGAGTCAAGTGAAATTATAGAGAGCAAAATAAATTGCTTTTAAAAACAATCATATACAAACAAAAACTGGCAATTCCTTGTAAATGGTTTACTATTTCTTTATGATCTTGCCGGAAAGCAAATAGATCAAACAGAAATTGCTAGAAATCTTACCGAAAATGGCTTTTTTTTTAATCTTGTTTGTTCTGTTTTTGGTAAAATTAAGCCCTTAATCAATTTTAAGGCGAAAGCGCTGACCTGACTTACTAAGTCGTTGCGTATAACTCAAAATATTTAGTGTTACTGGTCGATGGGGAGACTATCCGAATGAGTAATGATGGTGTAGATTTAGAGAAACGCCGTTTCTTAACTTTGGCGACTGCTGGAGTTGGGGCTGTGGGAGCAGGTTTTATTGCTGTTCCATTTTTAGGCTCGTGGAATCCGAGTGAAAAAGCTAAGGCAGGTGGTGCGCCCGTCGAGTTTAACTTAGACAAAGTCGAAGTTGGGCAAATGGTTAAAGTTAAATGGCGAGGTAAGCCTGTCTTTGTTGTTAGACGAGACGAAAAAACTTTGTCGGCACTCGCAAAAAAAAGTGAAGGTGACGAGCTGAAGGATGCCCATAGTGAAGTAAAAACTCAGCAGCCTGAATATGTTGACCCAATCAATCGTTCTAGAAAGCCAGAGATAGCTGTTATTGAAGGGATTTGTACTCATTTAGGTTGTGTACCTCAGCATAAAAAAGAAACTGAAGTCGATTGGGGAGGCGGTTTCTTCTGCCCTTGTCACGGTTCAAAGTTTGATTTGGCTGGAAGAGTTCATAGCGGTTCGCCGGCTTCGACCAATTTGATCGTACCGCCATATCACTACCTCGCAGATAATAGAATTCTAATCGGTGAAGATGGGGGAGAAGCATAATGGGGAAAATGACTCAATTTATGGGCTGGATAGATGATCGTTTTCCAGCGACTAAAGTTTGGAACGAACACCTTGCTCAATATTATGCCCCTAAGAACTTTAACTTTTGGTACTTTTTTGGTTCATTAGCATTACTAGTTTTGGTTAATCAGATTTTAACTGGAATTTGGCTAACTATGAATTACAATCCTTCTGGCGAAGGTGCTTATGCATCTGTTGAATTTATCATGAGAGATGTTGAATGGGGTTGGTTATTACGATATATGCATTCAACCGGTGCATCAGCCTTCTTCTTAGTCGTTTATTTACACATGTTCCGAGCTTTGATTTACGGTTCTTTCAGAAAACCGAGAGAGTTGGTTTGGATTTTTGGAATGATTATCTTCGTTTTGTTGATGGCTGAAGGTTTTATGGGTTATTTATTACCTTGGGGTAACATGTCCTATTGGGGCGCTCAAGTTATTATCAACTTATTTAGTTCTGTTCCTTATGTTGGCGAAGATTTAGCGGTTTGGATTCGTGGTGATTTCATTATTTCTGGAGCAACCTTAAATCGTTTCTTCGCACTTCATGTAGTTGCGTTGCCAATGGCATTGTTACTGATGATTTTCTTGCATATTGTCGCACTACATAAAGTCGGTTCTAACAATCCTGATGGAATTGATATCAAAAAGCACAAAGATGAAAATGGTATACCTCTTGATGGTATTCCTTTCCATCCATACTACACAGTAAAAGATATTGTAGGTGTTGGTGTATTCTTATTGATCTTCTGCTGGGTAATTTTCTTTGCACCGGATATGGGGGGATTCTTTTTGGAACCGCCAAACTTTACTCCGGCTGATCCGTTGAAAACGCCCGAGCATATCGCTCCAGTGTGGTACTTTACGCCTTACTATTCAATATTGAAGGCTGTGCCTAGTCAAGGGTTGGGTGTATTAGCGATGGGAGCATCTTTGGTTGTCTTATTTTTCTTACCTTGGCTAGATAGAAGCCCTGTACTTTCAATGAAATACAAGAGTCCAATTTTTAAAGTTGCTTTAGCACTATTTGTGGTATCTTTCTTTATTTTAGGTTACTTAGGAATGCTTGCTCCAAATGACATGAGAACTTTGGTAGCGAGGATTTGTACTATCTATTATTTTGCGTTCTTCTTATTAATGCCTTGGTGGAGTCAATGGGGAACAACCAAGCCAGTTCCAGAGAGGGTGACACACTAATGAAAAACTTACTTAAAACTTTGTTGGTAACAACGGTAAGCATTTCTTTCTCTGCTTTATCAGCTGGTGGTGGTTCTTATTTACCCAATGATGAAATGCCAAGCTATTCGGGTCACAAATTAACGACTTCGATGCAAAATGGTATGCAAGTTTATATGAATAACTGTATGGGCTGTCATTCATTAAAGTTCCAGCGTTATAACCGTGCAGCTAAGGATTTAGAGATTCCTGAGTCTTTAATGATAGAAAACTTAATGTTTACTGGTGAGAAAATTGGCGATTTAATGACTAATAATATGCCAATAGAAGCGGCTGAAAAATGGTTTGGAACGGCTCCACCCGATCTTTCATTAATCGCTCGTTCTAGAAAACCTCAGTGGCTTTATAACTACTTACGTGCTTTCTACTCAGATGAAGGTCGACCTTATGGTATGAACAACACGGTATTTAAAGATGTTGGTATGCCTCATTCTCTTGAGAGTTTACAAGGTGTTCAAGATAAAACAGAACAAGTGAAATCATTAGAGAATGAAATCGCCTATGCTCAAGGCGATATTGTTTCTGCTCGTGCCAAGCTTGATTCTGGCGGTAAAAAAGGTGAATTAAATGATGTTATCGCTAAAGCTGAAAAGCTAATTCATGAAAAAGAAGCTGAATTAGTGACTCTTTCCGCTGAAGGAAAGTATTTCACTATTGTTAAAGCCGGTGAATTATCTCCTGAAGAATATGATCTAGCGATGGCAGATTTAGTTAACTTTTTAGACTATGTTGGTGAGCCGATTAAACGAGAAAGAAAACGGTTAGGTGTTTACGTACTGCTTTTCATTCTTTTCTTTACCGGTATGGCTTATTGGTTGAAAAAAGAATATTGGAAAGATATTCACTAGAAAGCAAAATGTTGAATTAACTAAGTATTTAGTGCATCAGCGGCTTATTCAGAATGAGCCGCTTTTGTCGTTTCTAACATTAACGAATTTATAATCATATTAATTTTAACAAGCTTGTATTAGAAGAATTCAACACAAAGAATTTATTTGTTGTTGCTCTTCTTAAGTTTTTATTTGGGAGAAGCTTATATGGCAACAGTTGCCAAACGTTCCATAATGACCTTGTACACAGGTTCTGATGATGTTTATAGCCATCAAGTTCGGATCGTACTTGCTGAAAAGGGAGTTAATTTTGAGGCGATTGAGGTTGTTGATACCCGCCAACCTCCAGAGGATCTGATTGACTTAAACCCATATAACACCGTACCGACTTTAGTTGATAGAGAGCTAGTACTGTTTGAAGCTCCAATTATAATGGAGTATCTAGATGAGCGTTTTCCGCATCCTCCGCTAATGCCCGTTTACCCTGTTGCAAGAGCTCGCTCTCGGTTAATGGTGAGACGGATAGAAAAAGATTGGTACAGTCTGATGAATACTATTTTGACTGGTAAAGAAAAAGAAGCCGATCAAGCTCGAAAGGAATTAACAGAAAGCTTGCTTACTTTAGCACCTGTTTTTTCTGAAACACCTTATTTTCTAAACGAGGAGTTTTCATTAATTGATTGCTGTTTAGCTCCGCTACTGTGGCGTTTACCAGCAATGGGAATTGAGCTTACTGGTCGTGGCGCGAAAGAAGTTTTACAGTACATGGATTTATTGTTTGAACGTGAATCATTCCAAGCAAGTTTGAGTGATATCGAAAGAGAAATACGTCCCTAGTTGCTGTTTTAATTGCCGCGGTAATAGTGTAATAGTGGTAAGTAGTTTACGACGAGTTTGCTCGTAATCTACTTATCATTGGTCAAGGGTATTATGTCAAATATCGATCTGGTAGATAGTCCATTTACTTCTAATAAACCTTATCTCTTTCGGGCGATTTATGAGTGGATATTAGATAACGGTGGCACGCCTTACCTATTAGTGGATGCAACCCAAGCCAATGCTCAAGTCCCTCAGGAATTTGTTAAGGATGGACAAATTGTTTTGAATGCTTCACCTAGTGCGATTCAAGGATGGTTTGTAGACAATCACGCGGTTTCTTTTAGTGCGCGATTTTCTGGAAAGGCTCAAGAGATATTTATTCCAATGAGTGCTCTTCTAGCCACTTATGCCCAAGAGAATGGTGCAGGAATGGCTTTTCCTGCCGAAAGTATCGATAAAGAACCACAAGACGAGTCATCTGACTCTCCAGAAGAGGTTCAAGAGAGCAATACCGGTGTATCAAAAGCCAAAACGTCAGAAAGCAAGAAAAATGTGTCGCACTTAAAAGTAATAAAATAATCGAGTTCAGGTTAGTTAGAACTTTTGTTTTGCTCACTCAACGGCTTCTGTTTCAATTATTTCAAACACATTAATTACTCGAGTAACTCCGTTAATCTTACGGGTTATTGCTACGGCCTTGTCTGCCTCTTCCTTAGTGACTAGACCTAATAGAAAGACCTCACTATTTTCGGTGACGACTTTAACTTTTGCTGAAGGAAAATTTTCAGTAAATAGCATTGATGATTTTACTTTGGAAGTCAGATATTCATCATTGCGTCGAGATAAAAATGAGATGGGAGCTGCGATCCGTATTTGATTATTGATCTTTTTAACCTTGGCAATTTTAGCGACTTCCTGTTTCGCTTTTGCTTTTAGGGTTGCAGTTGGTGCTTGACCAACTAGCAAAACATTAGCGTTGTAACTGATCGCGTCAATATGAGTATCTCTCCAGACTTCATCATTTTTAAACAAGGCTGCAATTGTTTTCATTTCGATATTTTGATCTTCTAATTGAGTAGGCACAGTGCGCCTGTCTTGAGACGCGACTGCGCCTGTTGCTGCTCCTGCAACCATTAAGCTGGCACAACCATTCAAAAAGAAACAGGAAAATATTACAAGAATAACTAATAGTCTCATTTGTTTTCTCCAAAAAGTTGATTATCAATTAGATCACAAAGACTGTGTATTACAAGAAGATGAACTTCTTGTATTCTTGCTGTTGAATTGGAAGGTACCCTAATTTCCACATCGTTTTCTCCCATCAATCCCGCCATCTCACCACCATCTTTTCCAGTACAAGTAATTATCAGCATATCTTTGGCGAGTGCCGCGCGCATTGCTTCGATGACGTTTTTGGAATTTCCGCTGGTTGAAAAAGCAAATAAGATATCGCCGGCTTGTCCTAAGGCTTTAACTTGCTTAGAAAAGATCTGAGTAAAATCATAATCATTTGCTATCGAGGTAATGGTTGGGGTATCAGTTGTCAGAGCGATTGCAGGCAATGGCGGACGGTCTCTTTCATAGCGATTGAGCATTTCCGAAGAAAAATGTTGCGCATCTCCGGCAGAGCCGCCATTTCCACAAGTAAGGATTTTACCGCCATTTAGCATTGTTTTAACCATCAGTTCGCCAGCTTTAGCAATCTTATTTGGTAATGCGTCAGCAGCAGCAATTTTTGTTTGAATACTTTCAGTAAAATTATTTTTTATTCGTTCTATCATAGTTTGATTGCGGCTCGAATGTTATGAGTGTAAATATATCATGAATATTAGATGCTTATTAGTAGGAATTGAATGCACCTTTTATCCAATTAAATTCTAGCTGTTGTATTGTTCCTGTAATTGCAAACACATCAAACCTGCAAGGGACTTTGTTTGCGAGTTGATGTTTTTGCAGATAATGATTGGCTGCCAATATAATACGCCTTTGTTTCTTCTTATTGACACTGGCGACCGAGCCACCAAAAGATTCTGATTTTCTATACCTAACTTCTATAAAAACTAAATCCCGCTGATCTCTCGCGATCAAATCAATTTCACCCATCTTACAAAGGTAATTCTGACTAACGATATTCAAACCTTTCTCGGTAAGCGTCCTAGCCGCAAATTCCTCTAACTGATTACCAAACTCACGTTTGGTTTTATGTTTAAGATTAAACAGTTTCAAGCTAATTAGTTTTGTCGAACAGTGTGTTTGATAATAATGATGCTTGTTCATTATTTTCGTCTGTTAAATGTTCGTCGTTGATGACTGGTGGAATTCGTTCTTTGGTGGATTCTGGAATGCCTCGTTTGAATTTCGCCCAAGTTAAAAATCGGTGAACCAGACCATCCTCATCAACCCCAATTTCTCCAGAAAGTCCGTACCATCGATAATCTGGAAAAGCTTGTAACTTTGGTAATTGGGATAATATCTGATAGGCGTCAAATCCGAGTGAAAATAATCGACCATTGTTGTTTTTTAAAATATCGGAATCGATTTGTTTAATAAAGTCTCGCGTTTGTTCGATATCGGCTTGCTGACTGATGTATAGAGGAATATCGGAAAATTCAATCCCGTCAAGCTCGTTATCTAATTGAGGTTTTGGTCGACCAGAATAGATGCGAGAGGTTGAAATTACCGGTAAATCTAACGCAAAGTAAAAGTTGATGAAAGGTTTTATTCGTCTAGCTTCGGCCGGTTTTGATAACATAAAAATAAAATCAGCATCTTTTCTGCGTCGAATATCAAATTCAATATTTCTTCCGAGAGTTTGTTCTAAACGTGTTTTCCTTTTGATGCTGGTATCCACATGAAGTAGTTTTTGTACGTTAGATTTCAATTCTTTTATGTCACTGTATTTTTGAGTCTCAATTAACTCCCCACCCAATTGCTCAAAATATTCTTTAAAAGCTTGAGTCGAACGTTTTCCACGTTGAGTATCTGGTACGAAAGCGATTCCTTTTCTGTACCCCTTTTCCCAAGCGCGATGCGCCGCCTGAATGGCTTCATCTTCGGCTGATAGAACAAACTGGAAGGCTGTTTTATGGCGTGAAAAATCAGTTGTAGCGGTGTTAAGAAACAGAGTTGGAGCAGAGAGAATATCTTGCTGTAAAATTTCATCAATCGCCTTTTTATCAAGCGGGCCGATAATAAATTCGGCACCTTCATCAATCGCTTTTTGATAGCTTGCCATTCCTGAAACCAATTTATTGGTATCGTAAAAACGAATAGTTGGTGATTCGAGCTGATCTTTTTGTCTATAGTGTGCGGCTAACAAGCCATCGTGAACCATTTTTCCTGACCTAGCAAAGCGACCACTTAGTGGTAATAACACTGCAATATTTTTTGGCTGAAAAGCTTCAGTCATTACAACTCTTTTTAACGATTTTGGTTGAGCTAAAGTGGCTGGATGAAGTGGATATCTTTGTTTCCACTGTTCCATTTCTTTTACCAATAAATCAGGTTGGCTTCCCCATTTTTTATTAATATGAACTATTTCCAACCATCCATTGACACGTTGAGAATTAAAATCGGATATAATTTGTTGTAAAAATTCGATAGACATTTGATTAATGGCTAACCAAATTTTCTCATTATTTTGTTCAAGTAAAGCTTGTTGATCAATTAAGTCATTAATTCCGATCCTTTGTTTGGCCGATTCGAAATAATTATTATTGGCATAATAACTGTCTGACAAGACTTGGGAATAACGAATTTGCCATTCAACCGAATGCTCACTCAATTTATTAATCGATAATAATTGAGTTAATGACGCTTGATATTTTTCTTTTTGTTTGTGCGCCGGAGCTTCTGGATCGTCTACCAATAGTGCTTGACCATAAAATAAATGGTAGCTGTCTTTTTGTCGGTTATTTAGATAACGAGTGTCAATGTGAGCGAGTAGTTCCAAGGCTTTGTTTGGTCTATTGTTAGCTAACAAAATGCCAGATGCTTGGACGAGCAGGGGGTTTTTTCGACTAGGCTCAGCTTGGTCTGCTTGTTTTAGGATTGATTCAAGATTTTCCGATGGACTAGGTAGCCCACTTGGTGCGCGTGAAGGGGTTGAGCCACATGCAACCATTAATAGAGAGACTAAGGCAAAGGCAACTAATTTTATGCTGTGGGTGATATAATTGGGCATATTCACAACTCGTTCATTATTTTTAATCTGCAAGTCGCAAATTTGCGACTGACCAAAGGGTTGATATGTCGAAAGTATCGATAGAAAATCAAAAAGCTCGACCAAAAGATCAACAAGGGACATTGTATGTCGTTGCCACACCAATTGGCAATCTTGATGACGTGAGTGACCGAATGCGTCACACTTTGGCGACTGTTTCTAAAATAGCAGCAGAAGATACTCGTCGAACTAAGCGGTTATTATCGCATATTGATGTCGACACGCCATGCTTTTCCTTTCATGACCACAATGAAAGACAAAAATTAGATTGGATAGTTCAGCTACTTGAATTAGGAGAATCTGTTGCTCTAGTCTCTGATGCAGGCACTCCCTTGATCAGCGACCCGGGTTATCCATTAGTTTCCGAACTTCGTAAACGCAATATGAAAGTGGTCGCTATTCCTGGGCCTTGCGCCTTTGTGACTGCTTTGTCGATTGCTGGTTTGCCGACTGATAGGTTTGTTTTTGAGGGTTTTTTACCTTCCAAATCTTCGGCTCGATTAGCTTATTTAAAGGCGATTGTACAAGAGACTGCTACAAGCATTTTCTATGAATCTTCTCATCGGATAAAAGACTGTATTGCAGATATTGCTGAGGTTTTTGGCGCTGAGCGAAAAATCGTTGTGGCAAGAGAGCTAACTAAAACATTTGAAACTCTACTTGAAGGAACGGCTCCTGAAATAGTTAACATATTAAGCGAAGATCCCAATCAATCAAAGGGAGAATTTGTTGTTCTCATTAAGGGTGCAGAAAAGAAAAAGCGACTTATTTCCCCAGAATCTGAAAAACTTGCGCTATTGTTGGCTGAAAATCTCCCGGGAAAAAAAGCGGCTAAAATAGTTAGTCAGATGTACGGAGATAAAAAAAATCAAATTTATGATTTCTTGCTGAATCCTGAATCCTGAATCTTGAGATGGAACGGGAGGGCAAGAGCATTATATAGATAGACTTTTTTGACTCCATCAACTTAGACAAGTCGGATTTGTTATTAATTTAACCATTTCCGACCTCTCCCTAGCCCTCTCCTTTCAAGGCGAGGGGATTTTACTCCCTCTCCCTTCGGGAGAGGGTTGGGGAGAGGGAGGTTTTTAACCTTTAATTGCTATATTTTGTTTTTATAATGCTCTTATCCTAGGTAGAACGGGTATATATTGGAGTTTACATAAAAGTTACTATATTAGAGAGAATTTCTGACTAAAATTAATAACAAGAAATCTAAGTAAGTGTTGAGAGAATTACAAGTATTGAGAGAATTAATTATGGCTAAGCCCAATTCAATATTGATTGTCGAGGACGAAGCGGCTATTCGTGCTGGTTTGGTTGATGTTTTCATTTACCATGGTTTTGATGTCGACTTTTCGGAAGATGGTGCTGAAGGGCTGGAAAAGGCCTTAACTGGCGATTATGACTTGATTATTCTTGATGTCATGCTGCCCAATATGAATGGTTTTAATATCTGTAAGGAAATCCGTGCAGTTGATAAAAATCAACCAATCATTATGTTGACCGCTAAAACTGGTGATGAAGATATTATTCTCGGGTTATCCTTAGGTGCGGATGATTACGTGGCAAAGCCTTTTTCCGTGGCTCAATTAGTTTTGAGAGTTCAGGCTGTATTACGTCGCTCACAAAAGTCTGAAGCTGATATTGATGTTATTTATTTGCAAGCGGGAAGAGTTGTAGATGTAAAAAACTTAACCTTAGAAGTTGATGGAATAGTTACCTACTTTACCAAGAGAGAAATTCAGGTTATCGAATATTTGCGCCAAAATTCGGAGCGACCAGTATCAAGGGAAGAGTTGCTTGCTAAGGTTTGGGGTTACCAACCCGATATGGAAATAGAAACGCGAACGGTGGACATTCATATTGCAAAAATTAGAAAAAAAATTGAAATGGTTCCTAAAAATCCAGAGTTTCTTCTTACTATACGGGGGGCAGGCTATAAATTAGTCTGTGCCGAAGAATAATCTTAATGAAAAAAGTTTTTTCTTTAACTAAAACTCGATGGCTATTTGCTGGATTTTTTCTTGCGCTTGCGATCCCTGCGAGCGTATTAACTTATAAGTCTTACGAACAACTAGGCTGGCAAACATTGGTTCAATATCAACAAGATGTTCGATCTCTGGTTAGCCAAATTGACAAGTTTATCTCAGACGCGTTGAGCAAAGAGGAAGCTCGACCTGACACTGATTATACTTTTTTTGTTTTGGCCGGTACGCCAGAAGCGCGATTTGTGCAACGATCTGATTTGTCTAAATACCCGGTTGAATCAAGTTTTTCGGGAATTATAGGTTATTTTCAGATTGATGAAACTGGGCAATTTAGTACACCAGTTTTACCTTCAGCCCACGTCCAATCAGAAGTCCAACCTCAACTTTACGGGATTAGTGCTCAGGAAAACAAACAGCGTAGCAACTTAGAACAGCAAGTGATGAAAATATTGTCTGGAAGTCAATGGAACGATCAAGGAGAGGTAGCAGAGCGAAAATACTCCACCAAAATAAATCAAGAATTATCGATTGATGAAAATATAATTGTTAAAGAGAAAGATGCTAAAAAGCAGCAAGAATTTTCTGACACTGAAGTTGCCAAAAAAAGTAAAGGAAAATTGACGGCGTCAAAAAAAGAACTCAAGTCCTCACGTAAAAGTCGCCTAGAAAAAAATTATAGCCCGCAACAATCGTTGGTTGATGAAGAACAACAAGCCAAACGTTTGGAGCGAGATAAAATCCAGATCAGCTTGTTTGAAAGTGAAATTGAACCCTTTCGATTAAACTTGTTAGACGACGGACATTTAGTCATTTATCGATACGTATGGCGAGATAACAAAAGGCTTATTCAAGGGGCTGTTTTATCCGCGAAGCTATTTGCAGAAGAAAGTATTTATAAACTATTTAAGGCATCGACTTTAGTGAATGTTATGCAATTAGATTTGTTTTTTGATGATAGACCCTTATTGAATGAGCGAGTTAGAGAAGCACCTTATAGAATGGATTACAGGTTTTCTTCAGAGTCAGAATATTTATTAAAAATTGGCTTAAGCGAGCCACTCAATCAGCTTTCATTGGGGTTTAGACTGGTGAAGATCCCGGCCAATGCGGGACAATCATTTATTTTAATGACTGCCGCTTGCTTGCTTATTGTGCTTATTATAGGAACTTATTTTCTTTATCGGGTCGCAATTCGCCAGTCCAATTTGGTTCAGCAACAACAAGATTTTGTTTCGTCTGTGAGTCACGAGTTAAAAACTCCATTGACCTCAATTAGGATGTATGGCGAGATATTAAAGCAAGGCTGGGTGAGCGATGAAAAGCGAAAGGAATATTACGATTATATTTATTCGGAATCTGAACGCTTGTCACGCTTAATCGCGAATGTCTTGCAAATTTCAAAAGTGAATCATAATGCGCTGGAGTTGACATTAGTTGCTCATCAAATCTCGGAACTCGCGAGTTTGATCAAATCGAAAGTCGATTCTCAAATTTCTCAAAGTGGTTTTGATTTAAATATTGAAGTTTGTGACGAATTGGAGCAACAATGTTTATCGGTAGATCCTGACGCATTTGTACAGATCGTGATTAATCTGGTAGATAACGCGATTAAGTACGCCGCCAAAGCTGAGAAAAAACAAATTGATATCCAGTTTAAAGTGGCTCGTAACAATAAAATTGAAATATCAGTTAGGGATTTTGGTCCGGGTATTTCAAAAAATCACATGAAGAATATCTTCGAACTTTTTTACCGAAGTGGTAGTGAGCTCACCCGAGAGACCGCTGGAACAGGAATTGGTTTGGCGTTAGTCAAAGAATTGTGTTTGGCGATGGGGGGAAAAATTTCGGCTCTCAACCATCAAAAAGGTGTCGAATTTATTATTAGTTTTCCTCGAGAAAATTAAGAAAATAACTAGCTTTTAGGGTCATTCTGGTTAGAAAACAGCAAAAATACTTCTTTTTATCAAATTATCCATAAAAATCGCAGTTCAATGGGGTCAATTAGTAGCCACATACACTGTCTTTTGTTATTATCCCCCGCCTAAATTTTGAGCTATTTTTATTATTTTTAACTAAGAGGAAAATTGAGTGGATCGAGCGGAGTTAGAGTTACAGTTAGAGGTTTGGAAAGATCTTGCAATTAGCAAACAAATGTTAATTGGAGCCGCAGCTGATGCTCTTGGGATTAATTCTGAGTGCAGTATGGAAGAAATCAAAGCCGCATTTGAGCAAGCAACCAAGCGCGCTTCTGAAGCTGATAGTGAAATTACTAAAGCTCAGGATGAAGCTCAAAAATCGATTAGCGAGATGGAAGCTAAAGTTAAGCAAAGTGAGATAGCAAGAAAAGAAGCTGAAGAGAAAGCACAACAGGCTCTAGATGCTCATCAAGCAGCTGACCAGAGAGTTGACGCGGGACGTGAAGCTAACTCCGGTGCTCTCAAAAAAGCTAACGCTCAAATTGCAGAAAAAGATAAAGCTCTTAAGCAAATTAAGAAGGTTTTAGCTGATTCGCCTGAAAATGTGGTAAAAAAGCTAAAAACACTTAAAAAAGAAAAGATGGACGAATCCAATGCTAGAAAAAAAGCAGAAGATGATGCCAGAAAACAAAAGAAAGATAAGCAAAAAACGGAGCAAGAGCTTAAAGATCTCGAATCAACGCTTGAGCAATGTGCGAGTTTAGTTGAACAAATCAAAGAGCTAAAAACTTTCAGTGAGAATCAATATGATCAATTGAAGGAATTAGTGGAAGATGCGACGACCTTAGAAAAATCACCCAAACTTGATGACGACTTGTTAGCCAGTATTGAAAAGTTGGCGGGTAACGAAGATGAGGAAGAAAAAGCACCTTCAAAATCAGCAGCCAAAAAGAAAAGCAATAAAAAACGAGCTAAGAAAAAATAATTTCTGAGTTTGTTTAAAAAAGAAGCTGCGTTTCGCGGCTTTTTTATGCTCGCTTGTTTTTATTATTTGTCTCAATTTTTGATTATAAAAACGAATTTGATTAATAATGTGTCGCTAAGTTTTGTTGCAATTGATAAAATACAAAGCGAGGGTCAACTGAACGGTCGCTGCTTGTTTTTGCGAAAGTGAAAACAAGGAGAGGAAAGTCCGGACTTTATAGAGCAGAGTGCCAGGTAACGCCTGGGCAGTGTAAACTGACGGCAAGTGCAGCAGAAAGTAAACCGCCTGTTGAAGCTTTGCTTCAATCGGTAAGGGTGAAATGGTGCGGTAAGAGCGCACCGCACTGGTGGTAACATCAGTGGCAAGGTAAACCCCACTCAAAGCAAGACCAAATAGGGTTCCAAAGTAGATAGTTTTACTATTTATTTAGGCGTGGCTCGCGTTGGAACCGGGTAGGTTGCTTGAGCCAAGAAGTGATTCTTGGCCTAGATGAATGACTGTTCAAGACAGGATCCGGCTTATAGGTTGACCCTCACTTTTAAAATAGATTAACTTCTCCCTCCTCCATATTTTCTTGTAAGACCGATTTATTTTTCAAGCTAGCCTCCACCTTCTTGTAGCACCTGTTTCTTTAGTCTAGCCTGTTCTATTCTATGTTGGATTGTTTTATTTTATGGAATCTCTTTAAGCGCTCTTTATTAGAAATCTATTAACGATATTCCTGATAACTGGGTCGAATCTTTTTAAAAACACCTAAAGTTAAAGTAATACATTAAGTTTGCTCCTTAACTCCATGAATTTATATCCGATTATTTTTTTTAGTAATCATATTTAGTAGAATGTAAAGCTAAGTCCTTGTCCTATAAGCAATAATTGTTAATTTTTGCCTCCAGTTTTGCTTGACAAAAGCCAGTGTAAATACCTATAGTGCACCTTAGTGGAGAAAAGTGTCTTTTTGTGTCTTTTTGTGTGATTTTAGCTATTTCACCAAAAAGAAAGAGGTTCAACTGATCATTGAGCGTCTTAATTTAGGGGTTATCCCCTCAAAAATAGGGTAAAAAAGTGTTTCGCGGAGCAAATTCAATCAATTTAGATTCAAAAGGGCGTATTGCTGTACCGGCAAAGTATCGTCAAAGCATTATTGAATCTGCTGCTTCCCACATGATAATCACTTTTGATCCTTATGATAACTGTTTATTGATTTTTACCCTAGAACATTGGGAAACCACAGAAGCCGGTCTCCAAGCCCTATCTAACTCAAAACCTCTCCACAGACGGTTAAGACGCATTATGTTATCTCACGCAACGGAGGTAGACATGGATGCAAGCGGAAGACTATTGATCCCTAGTGTTTTAAGGGAAAGAGCCAAGTTAAAGAAAGACGTTATGTTGATAGGTCAAGGAAAAACCTTTCAGTTATGGGATGAATCTAGTTGGCATAAATTAGTTGAAGAAGATATGTCTGTTCTGTCTGGTGATGAGTTAGACAGTGACGATTTACCTGATCTTTATTATTAAATCGGTATGGAGAGTTCAAATAAACACATCACTGTTTTGTTAAATGAAGCAGTTGACGGTCTAAATATAAGACCAGATGGGATATATCTTGATGGAACTTTCGGTCGAGGTGGTCATAGCAAGTTAATTTTACAAAAACTTGGTGAAAAAGGACGACTCATTGCGATTGATCGCGATATACAAGCGGCAACCAATGCTAAAGAGTTAGAGGGGGATTTACGATTTAGCTTTTTTCATCAGGATTTTGCCAGTATTGGTTCGCTTTTAGAGCAGCAAAATTTGGTAAATAAGCTTGACGGGATTTTGTTAGATTTAGGGGTTTCATCGCCTCAGCTCGATCAGGCGGAACGGGGGTTCAGTTTTTCAAAAGATGGGCCGTTAGATATGAGAATGGATACTAGTAAAGGGATATCTGCAAAAGACTGGGTAAATACCGCAGGAGTTGAAGAAATGAAGCGGGTTTTTAAAGAATATGGTGAAGAAAAATTTGCTTTAAGAATTGCTCGAGGAATTGCCGAATATCGCAAAGATAAAGAAATAATCAGCACCCTTGAGCTGGCAAATATTGTTGATCAAGCTTGTCCGGTGAAGGATAAATTTAAACATCCTGCAACCCGAACATTTCAAGCCATCAGAATTTTTGTGAATGATGAATTAGGACAATTAGAAAGAACATTGAAAAGCATGTATGACTTATTGGCTCCTAAAGGGAGGATGTCGGTGATTAGCTTTCATTCGTTAGAAGATCGAATTGTTAAGCGATTTATTAAGCGGCAGTCTGAAGGGAAAGTATTACCAAAAGGAATACCGGTGCTGGCCAAGGATATAGAAATAAAATTTAAGAAAATTGGCAAGGCGATTAAGGCATCTAAGCAGGAGATTTTAGATAACCCTCGTTCAAGAAGTGCGATTTTAAGGGTTGCAGAAAAACAATAAATGGTGAAGGGAACCTAGGGTATTTAATGTGAGTAAAAAACACACACAAAAGAATATCGCTCCTTCTCTGGTGAGAGAAATTGTTTTCGATCTGGGCATAAGGCATTGGTTCCTAACTTTATTAGTTTTGACTGTAATTTTATCAGCAATGATGCAAGCAAGGACGACTCATGATACTAGGCTTGCTATTGCAGAATCACAGAAATTACGAGAAGAAAGACAACAACAAGAAATTAATTGGCAAGCGCTTAGATTAGAGTTAACAAGTTTGACAGAAGCCAATCGAATAGCGAGTAAAGCAAAAAAAGAATTAAAAATGATTAAGGTAAATAGTAAAAATGAAAAAATTATTACCTTATAAAAAAAGTCAGGCGTAAACATGAAACAGGCAAGACGGCCAAATACAATACCTCTATGCAATATCAGATTCTATCTGCTGTGTGGATTATTGTCTTTTGGTTTTGTTGGGTTGATGGCTAGAGCGGTTTATCTTCAAATTGACGAAGCTGATACTCTCAACCAACACGCTGATTCTCGCAGTATTAGAACGAAAGGTATTACAACTTACCGAGGCAATATATTTGACCGAAACGGTGTCGAACTTGCGAGTAGCGTTCCAGTTAAATCTGTTTGGTTGGATATCACTCAGGTTTATAAAAAATCACCACTACTGATTGAAGATGAGTGGAATCGTTTAGCAGTTATTGCAGATAAAACCCCGCAAGAATTTAAACAATGGATCGCTAAACGAAAAAATAGACAATTTGTTTGGCTGGCACGTCATTTGAACCCACAAAAAGCGAGTCTAGTCGCCAAATTAGATTTACCTGGTGTCTATTTACAAAATGAGTCTCGTCGCTATTACCCGTCGGCGGAAATTTCTGCACATCTAGTTGGTTTCACTAATATTGACGATCAAGGTCAAGAGGGACTAGAAAGATCATTTGATGATTGGTTAACTGGCCAGAAAGGGTCTGAAAAAGTGTTACTTGACCTTCAACGAAGAGTGATCGAACAAAAGAAAGTTATCACTCATGCCAAAACAGGTGCTTCTTTGCAATTAAGTGTAGATTCTAGAATTCAAGCGATTGCTTATAAAGCTCTAAAAACAGCGGTATTAAAGCATAAGGCAAAAGCAGGCGCGTTAGTAATGATTGATATTGATACTAGCGAAGTTTTAGCTTTAGTCAGTCAACCTTCATATAACCCAAATCGGTTTGATTTAAGACAACCTGAGTTGACCCGTAACAGAGCATTTACTGATAGTTTTGAACCCGGCTCCACAGCCAAACCCTTCACTGTCACCAGCGCGTTAGAAGCCGGAGTGGTTACATCAAAAACTAAAGTAGATACCTCGCCAGGGCGAATCAAAATTGGTTCAAAAGTTATTCCTGATAATAAAAATCATGGCATCTTAGATGTTGCAGGAATTTTACAAAAATCGAGCAATGTTGGAGTCACTAAGCTTGCTATGCAGATGAAAGATGAAGACTTTCTACAAGCGTTTTACAGTGTTGGTTTTGGTGTGGATACGGCAAGTGGGTTTCCCGGTGAAAGCTCAGGAATATTTAATGTTAGACCTAACTGGAGTGAGGTAGAAAAAGCGACACTGGCTTATGGTTATGGTTTTACTGTGACCCCCATTCAACTTGCGCAAGCTTATGCAATTTTGGCTGCAAATGGAGTGAAGAGACCGGTTTCTTTATTGAAACTCGATGAAGCACCAGCCGGTGAAAGAGTGATTTCTAAAAGTGCTGCACGCCAAGTTGTTAAAATGATGGAAACCGTTGTTAATGAGGGCGGAACAGGACAAAAAGCGAGCGTAAAAGGCTATAGAATTGCTGGTAAAACGGGAACTGCAAGAAAAGCGATTGCGGGTGGTTACGGCGATGATTATACGGTGTTTTTTGCTGGTATCGCACCTGTAAGCGATCCTAAAATTGCGATGGTGGTTTTTGTTGATGAACCGGGAAGCGAAGACTATTACGGCGGTCAAGTTGCTGCTCCGGTTTTTGCTAAGGTGGCTGCAGATACTTTACGTTTGCTTAATGTAATGCCTGATCAGAAGGTTGAAAAGCAAACAGTTGCACAAATAAAACGTGGGGGATTAGATAATGGCTAATCAACCACCATTAAGCTTAGTGCTTGACAATATTTCCAGTGCGCAGGTGTCGGCTGATCGAGCTAGTATTCCGGTTGGCCAACTTCGTCTTGATAGTCGAAGTGTAACCGAGGGCGATACTTTTGTGGCTGTTATTGGTTGCCAAAACGATGGCAGAATCTACATCCCAATGGCAATCAAACAAGGTGCTAGTTTAGTTTTTGCAGAAGCTAACCAAAGCGAAGAATTTAAATCAATTTATAGTGAAATTGATCAGGAAAAAATTATTTGGATTGAAAATTTACGCGATCAGCTTAGCGCGATTGCCGCAAATTATTATGGGCATCCGTCTCTAGAATTAAAAAATATTGCAGTGACCGGCACCAATGGAAAAACAAGTTGTAGTTATTTGATTGCTAAGACCCTGCAAAAACTTCATTTTGAATGTTATTTGATGGGAACCTTAGGAATAGGGTGTTGTGGCAACTTAAAAGAATCTCAGAATACCACAGCCGATGCAATTACTTTACAAGCCATTTTAAGAGACGCATTAGATAGTGGTGCGCAATTTTCTTCGATGGAAGTTTCCTCTCATGCAATTGATCAAAAAAGAACTGAAGCCATTGAATTTGATATAGCCATTTTTACAAACTTAACGCGAGATCATCTTGATTATCATCATACGATGGAAAATTATGGCGCTACTAAACGAAAATTATTTTTATATAAAAACTTAAAGCATGCTGTATTAAATATGGATGATCGCTTTGGACGAAAGTTAGCAAAAGATGATGAAATAATCGCAAGCAAATGGTTAACCAGTATTAATTTGCCGACCTCCGGAGCAAATTTGGATAGATGGATTTGGGCAGAAGATATTAGTTATTCTTTAAGAGGAATGCACGCAAATATTTACACGCCTTGGGGAAGTGGAAAATTAGACTCACCACTAATAGGACAATTTAATTTATCAAATTTGTTGCTAGTGATTGCGGCACTTGGTGCGATGTTAAAAGATATTGATCCGGTTCTAAAAGCACTTAAAGATGTCTCGGCTGCAGAAGGAAGGATGCAATCTTTCGGTGGTAACAAAACACCAATTGCGATTGTCGATTATGCCCATACACCAGATGCTTTAGAGAAATCACTGATGGCGATAAGGGAGCATTGTGTTGGTCAAATTTGGTGTGTCTTTGGTTGTGGTGGCGATAGAGATACAGGCAAGCGTCCATTGATGGCAGAAATTGCTGAAAAGCTCGCTAATCGAGTGATAGTGACTCAAGATAATCCCCGATTAGAAAATGAGGATATTATCCGTAAAGATATTTTTGAAGGATTTAGAAAGCCAGAAAAAGTAACCTATGTTTCTAGTCGTAAAGAAGCTATTGAGACGGCTATAAGTCAAGCAAATCCAAATGATGCGATTCTAATTGCTGGTAAGGGACATGAAGATTACCAGATTATCGGTAAAATTAAGCATCATCATAGTGATAGACAAGTTTGTGAAATGGCGTTGGAGGGGTATTCAGAATGATTTCATTCAAACTCTCTCAAATAGCAAAAGGGATCAAGGGTCAGTTGATTGGTCACGATGGAGACGCAGATTTTGTTTTTACCGATAGTCGCCTAGATAAATCTGAAATAGAAAATGGTCGCGGATTATTTATCGCTTTAAGAGGCGAAAATTTTGATGCCCATCGGTTTGTTGAAGAGGTTTCAAAGAATAGTATTGCTGGGGTCATTGTTGAGCGCAAATGTGAAATCAGCAAACCTCAAATTCTTGTAGAAGATACTCGTATAGCGTTAGGTGAACTTGCGAGATTAAATCGTTCAGAATGCCATGCAAAGTTTGTTGCTATAACCGGTAGTTGTGGAAAAACAACTGTCAAAGAAATGATTGCTTCAATTTTAGAATTGTCTGGTCATACCCATGCAACTAAAGGAAACCTTAACAACGATATTGGTGCGCCTTTAACTTTGCTAGAAATTGATCAGTCAGTTGAATATGGCGTCATTGAACTCGGAGCTAATCATTCCGGAGAAATCGCATATACATCCAACATAACTCAACCGGATGTTGCTTTAGTAAACAATGTTACTGCTTCTCATCTGCAAGGTTTTGGTGATTTGGAGGGCGTTGCATCTGCAAAAGCAGAAATTTATTCTTCCCTTGCAAAAGATGGTGTGGCAGTTATCAACGCAGATGACAACTTTTGTTCCTATTTTAAAAGTAAAGTGCAATCCAAAAAAATATTATTTTCGGTAAAAGGTAAAGGCGATATCTTTGCCTCAAATATTGTTGTTAACAGTGATCAATCAACTAGTTTTGATTTAAATTATCACAAACAAAAAGAATCTATTACTTTGCCTCTAGTTGGTGAACATAATGTTTCAAACGCATTAGCTGCGGCCAGTTGTTGTATCGCCCTAGGTATATCTCTTACAACCATTTCTCAAGGCCTTGCAAATAGCCCGACTGTCTCAGGTCGATTAATGGTAAATCAATTGCCAAATGGATGTCGAGTAATTGACGATAGTTACAACGCTAATCTTGCATCGGTCAAAGCAGCCATTGATTTGTTAGTGAACTATTCATCGCCAACCATTTTAGTTTTAGGTGATATGGCTGAGTTAGGTGAATTAAGCCAACAGTATCACCAAGAAGTTGGCGAATATGCTCGTCAAAAAGGCGTTAGCAAGTTGTTTACCTTTGGTGAATTTACTAAGTATTCTCAGCTGGCCTATAACCATAAAAAAATCAGCAAAGACGAATTTAAACTGTCGGATTCAAGTTTACAAAATCATTTTTCTCAACAACAAAAGCTCATAATAAAATTAATAAAAGAAGCGAATGAAGGCGTTACCATTCTAGTTAAAGGATCACGCAGTGCGCGTATGGAAAATATTGTAAAAGCACTATTAGAAAATTCTAAGTTAAGTGAGGAGAAAGAGTTTTCCAATGAGATGGTAGGTGGCACCGCTTCCCTAGCAGGGGAACAATAAAATGTTATTTTGGTTAGCCAGTTATTTAGAACAGTTTTACTCAGGTTTCAATTTATTTCAGTACCTAACGATTCGGGGGATTTTAGGCGTTATTACGGCCTTTTTAATTTCCTTGTTATTAGGTCCTTATATGATAAAAAAATTAAGCGTAAAACAAATAGGTCAAACAGTTCGTAGTGACGGGCCGCAGTCTCACCTAAGCAAGGCTGGAACTCCGACAATGGGAGGTGCTTTGATTTTGGCAGCCATTACCATATCGACACTTTTATGGGGAGATTTAGATAGCCGATTTGTTTGGACTGTTTTGTTAACAACGCTTGGGTTTGGTTTAGTTGGGTGGGTCGATGATTATCGAAAGCTTATTTATAAAGATCCAAAGGGTTTAGCTTCACGATGGAAATATTTTTGGCAGTCGGTGATTGGTCTAACTGCTTCGATATATTTGTTTTGGAGTGCGCAAAGTGTTGTGGAAACAACATTAATTATTCCTTTTTTTAAAAACGTTGCAATTAATATGGGAATTTTCTACGTCCTATTTTCATATTTTGTAATAGTTGGAAGTAGTAATGCCGTTAACTTGACCGATGGTTTAGATGGTTTAGCCATTTTACCAACAGTTTTAGTTGCCGGAGCACTTGGTGTTTTTGCTTATCTAACAGGTAACATTAATTTTTCTGAGTATTTATCAATTCCTTATGTTCCGGGAACTGGTGAGTTAATCATCTTTTGCGGTGCAATCGTCGGTGCCGGTTTAGGTTTTTTATGGTTTAACACTTACCCCGCACAAGTTTTTATGGGGGATGTAGGAGCGTTGGGATTAGGGGCTGCATTAGGAACAGTTGCAGTTATTGTTCGCCAAGAATTTGTACTTTTTATAATGGGCGGCGTTTTTGTCGTTGAAACCGTATCAGTTATTTTGCAAGTTGCTTCATATAAATTAACCGGAAGACGTATTTTTAACATGGCACCATTGCACCACCATTACGAGTTAAAGGGATGGCCTGAACCAAGAGTGATTGTACGCTTTTGGATTATATCGGTCATCTTAGTGTTAGTCGGATTAGCAACTTTAAAAATAAGATAGAGATAGAGAACGAATAATAAAACTATGGAACAAGTAAACAAAATATTGCCGACACACATCATCTTTGGATTAGGAAAATCCGGGTTGTCCTGTGCGCGTTATTTTGATCGAATTTCTCAACCTTATTATCTTGTTGATTCTCGCAATCAACCTCCGGGACAAGATCAAGTTGATACTCTTTCTTTTTGCCAAGGAATCGAATTTGGGACGATCGATGAATCATTACTTGAAACTTGTGAACAGCTAGTAGTCAGCCCCGGTGTCGCGCTTACAACAGATTTTGTTATAAAAGCAATAAAAGCCGGTATCGATGTTTGTGGCGATGTGGAATTATTTGCTCGAACTTGTAATAAACCGATTGTGGCTATTACCGGCTCTAATGGAAAAAGTACGGTGACTGATTTAGCGGATAAATTAATTAATGCGGCAAATATCGATTGCCAGAAAGGTGGAAATATTGGCTTGCCTGTTTTAGATTTTTTGCCGGAAATGGATGCGGATATTTATATTCTGGAGCTATCAAGTTTTCAGTTAGATACCACTGAATCTCTTAAAGCTGAAGTTGCAGTATGTTTAAATATTACTGAAGATCATATGGATCGTTACCAAACATTTAATGATTACGTAAAGTCTAAACAGAAAATATTTAGACAAGCACATTTTTCAATTTTCAATAGAGATGATCAGTTAACCTATCCATCCAATATTTTTTCTGATAATGCATGGTCTTTTTCATTGATTGAGCCATCTGAAAATGATGAAAGAACCAACTTCTTAAAAAAAACGGACGATGGGAACAAGTTAGTGGTGAATGATCAGGCTATTTTGTCGACTCAAAAATTAAATATTACTGGCAAACATAATTGGTCAAATGTATTAGCTAGTTTAACCATTTTAAAATGTTTAGCGATTAAAATTACCGAACCAATTTTAGAAGAGTTAATGGCTTATAAAGGGCTCAAACATCGTTTTCAATTGGTATCGAGAAAAAATAATTGTGAATGGATTAATGACTCAAAGGCTACCAATGTTGGTGCGACAGTTGCTGCTTTAAATAGCTTAGATTTATCATCTAAGCAAAAAGTGACTCTTATTGCTGGTGGAGACTCAAAACAAAGCGATCTGACGCCATTAATCGAACCATTAAATAATATTGTTAGTCATTTAATTTTGATGGGTATCGATGCAGAAAAAATTGCTCAATTGCCGATTCAAGCTAGTCCTCATTTTGTTGAAGATATGAAACAAGCTGTGACTAAAGCAAGCGAACTCGTTAGCCAAGGAGATATTGTTTTGCTATCGCCTGCATGCGCTAGCTTGGACATGTATTCTAGTTTTGAGGCTCGTGGTGAAGCATTTATTGAAGCGGTGAGGGAGTGCGCATGAACACTTTAAATCCGCGAGTTTTATGGTATGACAGAAAACTGCTTATAGTTGTCGGTCTACTTGTGGCTATCGGTTTGATCATGGTTACGTCAAGTTCACTTTATTATGCGGAAAATGCCTTTTCGGGGCGTTCGTATCATTTTGTCAACCGTCACCTAGCTTATTTGCTAGTCACTTTTATTGCAGGGTTGGTAGTTTTATCGCAGCCAATCATTCAATGGCAAAAATATAGTTCTTATCTTTTAGTATTGGGAATATTGTTGCTGGTTCTGGTGCTGTTTGCAGGACGTAGCGTCAACGGAAGTAGACGCTGGTTAGCAATTGGGCCATTAACCTTACAAGTTTCTGAATTGATCAAATTATTTGTTGTGGCCTATATTGCGGGATATTTAGTGAGAAGAACAGATGATTTACAAACCAGTTTCAAAGGTTTTGTGAGACCATTATCGGTACTAGCATTAATCTCTTTATTGCTTTTATTAGAGCCTGATTTTGGTGCGGTGGTTGTGGTTTTATCAACGGCTCTTGCGATGCTTTTTTTGGGTGGAGCACGTTTATGGCAGTTTATTGGGTTAAGTGGTGCAGTTGGCGCAATAATGGGTGGCATCGCTATTTATGAACCCTATCGGTTGAAGCGTATTTTAACTTTTCTTGACCCGTGGGCGGTTCAATTTGGTGATGGTTACCAGCTAACGCAGTCACTCATCGCATTTGGTCGAGGAAGCATTTTTGGGCAAGGTCTTGGTAATAGTTTACAAAAATTATCTTACTTACCAGAAGCACACACAGATTTTGTTTTTGCTGTTTTAGCGGAAGAATTAGGTTTAATAGGTGTGGTATCTATTTTAATTTTATTTTTTATTTTATTTTTTCGAGCTATGAAGATTGGCCGGATCGCTTTAATACAGCAGCGTGCTTACGCAGCATATTTAGCTTATGGAATTGGTTTTTGGTTAACTTTTCAAGCGCTTATTAATATCGGTGTTACAAGTGGAGCGTTGCCAACCAAAGGTCTAACGTTACCTTTTGTTAGTTACGGAGGTAATAGCTTGTTAGTTTGCGGTATTGCTATAGCCATTTTATTGAGAATCGATTATGAAAATAAAATGGTCGATCGAAAATTGTTATCCATTAAGGATGCAGAGTTAGATATTGCTGAGGGTAAAAATGAATAATCATACCCTAGTAAAAAAACATGTTGCACTGATTATGGCCGGAGGAACCGGAGGACATATTTTTCCTGGGTTAGCAATTGCTAATAAATTGCAACAACAAGGTTGGAAAATTCATTGGCTTGGTTCAAAAGGTGGTATGGAACAAACGATTGTTTCTGAAAAGGGTATTTCACTATTTTTAATTGCGATAACTGGGCTTAGAAAAAAGGGATTTGTTGGTTGGTTCAAGGCGCCTTTTAGTTTAGCTTTCGCAGTTTATCAGTCGTTAAAAATTATAAAACAATGTCAACCAGATGTTGTGATTGGATTTGGCGGTTTTACATCAGGGCCTGGTGGATTAGCAGCCTTTTTGTTGGGAAAAAAATTATTTATTCATGAGCAAAATGCCGTGGTGGGATTAACCAACAAAATGTTAGCGAAATTGTCTAAAAAAGTATTTCAAGCTTTTCCAAATGTGATACAGCATAAAGCTTGTCAAACGATTGGTAATCCAATTCGAGCAGACATTAAAGCGATAGATAAAAAAGAAAAAGCAAGTGAGCAAAGAGCAATTAACGTCTTAGTTGTTGGCGGAAGTCGAGGTGCTATGTCACTCAATCAGTTTTTACCTAAGATATTTTCACCGCTCTTACAAGACAAAAAGATTAACGTATATCATCAATGTGGTAAAGAAAACTTAGTGGAGACCAGAAACTATTATTTAAATCACGGGATTCAAATTAATAAACAATTAAAGGTAGCCGAATTTATTGATGATATTGGACAAAGTTATCGTTGGGCGGATGTTGTTATTTGTAGAGCTGGTGCTTTAACTGTTGCTGAAATTTCAGCTGTTGGACTTGCCGCTGTATTTGTTCCTTATCCTTACGCGGTTGATGATCACCAAACGTTAAATGCAAATTGGTTAGTTGAACGAGGTGGAGCAATCCTTCTTCCTCAAGATGAACTGCAATTGCCAAGTGGAGAAAATAAGATCGCTCAGTTATTAGGTGACGTTAAGCAGATTAATTGTCTTGCGGAAAATGCAAAAAAATCGGCATATTTAAATGCAACCGAAATTATAGCAAGTGCCTGTGAAGAATTAGTAAAGGAGGCCGCATGAGTAATAAAAATAGTTCCAGTTCAAATAGTTTTATTGCAAGTATTCCGGAAATGAGACGAATTCGTCGGATTCATTTTATTGGCATAGGCGGAGCCGGCATGTGTGGTATTGCCGAAGTTTTACTTAACCAAGGGTATCAAGTTACCGGTTCAGATCCTATCGATTCTGCAACCACAAAACGATTAAAAAGGCTCGGCGCTCAGGTATTTCATCAACACACCGCAAATAATATTTTAGGCGTTGATGTTGTGGTGGTTAGTACGGCTATTTCTAATGATAATGTTGAAGTCGAAGCGGCGCGTTCTCGACGGATTCCCATTGTACCGCGAGCTGAAATGCTTTCCGAGTTAATGCGATTTAGACATGGTGTTGCAGTTGCCGGAACTCATGGAAAAACTACCACGACTAGTTTACTTGCGACGGTGTTTGCTGAAGCAGGGCTTGATCCGACTTATGTGATTGGTGGACTACTCAACCGATTAGGGGCAAATGCAAAGCTAGGTAAAAGTCGTTACTTTATCGCAGAAGCTGATGAAAGTGATGCATCTTTTTTACATCTTCAACCAATGGTTAGCATTGTTACCAATATCGATATGGATCATATGGATACTTATGGTGGCGATTTTGAAAATGTTAAAAAGACCTTTGTAGAATTTTTACATAATTTACCTTTTTATGGGCTTGCCGTTCTTTGTGCTGATGACGACGGAGTCCAGCAAATTATTCCTTCATTGATGAGGCCTTATATTACCTATGGCTTTTCTGAAGGTGTCGACTATCAAGCAGTTGAAATGCAACAAAAAGGTGTTGTCAGTCAATTTAAAATTAAAAGAAAAGGCAAACCTGGTTTAGTTAGTATTTCCTTAAATATGCCCGGTAAACACAATGTGCTGAATGCGTTGGCCGCTTTTGTGGTGGCTAACGAAGATGGCGTTAAAGCTAATGTGATTGCGGAAGCTTTGGCGACCTTTGCAGGAATTGGTCGAAGGTTCCAAAGTTACGGAGAGTTTAAAACAGATAAAGGAATAATTGATTTGGTTGACGACTATGGGCATCACCCAACCGAAATAAATGCAACTATTGACGCCGTTAGAAGTGGTTGGGCTGGTAAACGACTTGTTATGATATTTCAACCGCACCGTTACACACGAACAAGAGATCTTTATGAAGATTTCGCCAATGTATTATCAAAGGTTGATGTATTGATCATTATGGAGGTTTATGCAGCAGGAGAAACACCTATTGCCGGAGCTGATAGTCGTTCGCTTTGCCGTACTATTCGTCAACACGGTAACCTTGAACCGATTTTTGTTGAAGAGCAAGAAGATATAAAAACGGCATTAGCAAAGGTTGTTCAAGATGGCGATTTAATTGTAACTCAAGGGGCTGGAAATGTTGGTGGTTTAGCAAGCTCTTGGGCTGAAGATAATATGAGTTTTATTAATCAATAATGTTTATAAATTAGTTAAGTGATGATATCAAATAATAAAGAAAATAGATTAGCTGACAGTGGAAACACAAACCATGGAAAAGCTAACTATGGCAAAGTTGCTGTCCTTCTCGGAGGAGAAAGTAGTGAGCGTGATATTTCTTTGTTGTCTGGTGATGCGATTTATCAAGCGCTTTTAAGCAATAACATTGACGCAATAAAAATTGATGCTAAAGATGAGTGGTATAAGGAGTTATTTGAACAAAGTATTGATAGGGTTTTTATCGCTTTGCATGGTCGAGATGGTGAAGATGGTGTTGTACAAGGTTTTTTAAGAATATTGAATATTCCTTACACGGGAAGTGATACAGCGAGTTCTGCGCTAGCGATGAATAAACAGCATAGTAAACAGATATGGAAACATCTTGGATTTGCTACGGCTCCTTTTGAAATGGTAATCCAAACTCAAAATTTTAGTTTGAGGGAGGCAGAACGGATTATAGGTACATTAGGTAAAGAGCTTTTTGTTAAACCCGTTAGGGAAGGTTCGAGTGTTGGTATGTCTAAGGTGACAAACTCGGATGAATTAATATCGGCGGTAAAGCTAGCGCAACAATATGATGATGTTTTGGTTGAAACATTTATTGACGGAAAAGAATATACCGTTAGTATTTTAAATGGAGTGGCACTGCCTAGCATCTGTATGGTTACACCTAATACATTTTATGATTACGATGCTAAATACTGTTCTAGTTCAACTGAATATTTTTGTCCCAGCGGATTAAGTGAAAGAGACGAAAAAGTTCTAAATCAAAATGCTATAGATGCTTTTAACGCTTTAGGGTGTTCAGGGTGGGGGCGAGTAGATTTTATTCGGGATGGAGAAGATGGTGATTTTATGTTGCTTGAAGCGAATACAGTTCCCGGTATGACGCATTCATCACTTGTACCAAAGTCGGCAAAGGCGGCTGGTATTAATTTTTCAGAGTTGGTAAAGAAAATTTTGAATACTAGCCTTGTAGAACAAAAAGTAAGTTGTTTTCAAGGAGTAGAAAATGGCTAAAAAGATGGCGGTTAAAAACAAGTCAAAAAATGAAAAGAAGAAACTAAATATTTCTTTTTCTCCATTTTTAAAAGTAATTGTAAAGTTACTATTTCCTCTTTCCGTTATCGGTGGAGGGCTCTACATATCGATTCAATTGTCAGATGTGTGGAACGAAAAGTGGCCGGTTAATAAGATTGCTTTAGAGGGTGAAAATACTCATGTGTCTCATCTTCACTTATTAGAGTTATTGGCGGAAAATAATACCGGTATGTTAACGATTGATTTAGAAGAATTACGAGAAGAGGCATTATTAAATCCTTGGGTAAAAAATATTGAAATTAAAAAGCAATGGCCAGAAACATTAGTTTTTAGCGTTGATGAATATCTTCCCATTGCTTTAGTCAATAATCGCTATTTGCTTGAAAGTGGACAGCTGGTAGAGATAAAAGAATTGGAAACTTTAAGTCATTTATTGAATTTAGAAATTGATAAAACGCAGTTAGAACAAATTGATGAGCCAGCTAAATTTATTGTTGAGTTGAATGCAGTCGATCAAGATTTTCTATCTCGTCAATTAGTGATTGATCGGTTTGTGATTGATGATGCAAATAGTTGGTCAGTTGAGCTTGAAAACAAAGTAACTATAAACATTGGACGCAAGTATCAACAAAAGAGGATCGAAAGGTTTCTTAAAGTTTACCCAGCCATTGAAGACAAACAGTTGTTACAAAGTGTTGATTTGAGATACAGCAACGGTTTGGCAGTTAAATTGATAAAAAACTCTGCTGAAGTAAAACAGAACGGATAATAGAGAGCTGATAAATTATGTCGAAAACACTAGATAAAAAGTTGATTGTTGGACTCGATATTGGGACATCAAAAGTTGTCGCTATTGTTGGTGAAATTGGTAACGAAGGAACAACGGATATTATTGGGATCGGAAGCCATCCTTCAAACGGTCTAAAAAAAGGGGTGGTAGTCAATATTGAATCAACTGTTCAGTCGATCCAACGAGCCGTTGAAGAAGCTGAGTTGATGGCTGGGTGTCAAATTCATTCTGTTTTTGCTGGCATTGCCGGTAGTCATATTAGAAGTTTAAATTCTCATGGGATTGTTGCAATTAGGGATAGTGAGGTAAATGCGAGTGATGTTGAACGTGTGATTGATGCAGCAAAAGCAGTGGCGATACCAGCTGACCAGAAGATCTTACACATACTCCCTCAAGAGTTTGTGATAGATAACCAAGAAGGAATTAGAGAGCCTATTGGTATGTCTGGTGTCCGTTTGGAGGCAAAAGTTCACATGGTGACCGGCGCAGTTAGCGCAGCTCAAAATATAGAAAAATGTATTAAGCGCTGTGGTTTGCAAGTAGACAATGTCATTTTAGAACAGCTCGCTTCTAGTTATTCAGTATTAACAGATGATGAAAAAGAGTTAGGAGTTTGCTTAGTTGACATAGGCGGCGGAACGACAGATATCGCCATTTTTACTGAAGGTGCAATTAGACATACAGCTGTCATACCAATTGCAGGCGATCAGGTGACTAATGATATTGCCGTGGCTTTGAGAACTCCAACGCAACACGCTGAAGATATTAAAATTAAGTATGCCTGCGCGCTAAGGCAATTGACCTCGCTAGAAGACACCATTGAAGTTCCGGGCGTTGGTGATAGAGAGCCCAAAAGGATGTCTCGTCAGACTTTGGCTGAAGTGGTTGAGCCGCGATATGAAGAATTATTTACATTAATTCAAGCGGAATTAAGGCGAAGTGGTTTTGAAGAAGTTATTCCTGCGGGGATTGTTTTAACCGGCGGTTCTTCAAAAATGGAAGGTTTGATAGAGCTTGCCGAAGAAGTTTTTCATATGCCAGTGAGATTGGGTATGCCACAAGGAGTTGCAGGTCTAGTGGACGTTGTAAGAAATCCAATTCACGCAACTGGTGTTGGTTTGTTGATCTATGGTCAACAGCAAAATCATCATAGCGGTTCTTATGAAGAAAAATCAGGATCATTTCAAGGACTTTGGAACACAATGAAAGGCTGGTTTAGTGGTTATTAATTTTGTTTTCTTTTCATCGGAACAAAATAGCTATCGGAAACAAAAGATATCGAAAAACAAAGAATTTTTTTACATTTTTTTATTAACATTTATTTTTTTTAATCTAAAAATATTAGCAACCTAGAAGGGGATTAATTATGTCTAATATGTTTGAACTAGTGGATAGTGTACGCGATAACGCTGTTATTAAAGTGATTGGAGTAGGCGGTGGTGGCGGAAACGCTGTTGAGCATATGCTTCGAGCCAATGTTGATGGCGTGGAATTTATTTGCGCAAATACTGATGCTCAAGCGCTCAATCGATCATCGGTACGCACTTCTATCCAAATTGGTGGTGAGCTGACTAAAGGGTTAGGTGCTGGTGCAAATCCAGATATTGGTCGCCAAGCTGCTTTAGAAGATAGAGAAAGAATTGTGCAAACTCTTACTGGCACCGATATGGTTTTTATCACCGCAGGAATGGGAGGCGGAACCGGTACAGGAGCTGCACCGATCATTGCTGAAATAGCTAAAGAAATGGGCGTTCTAACGGTTGCCGTTGTGACTAAACCATTTTTCTTTGAAATGAAAAAGAGAATGACCGTCGCGGAGCAGGGCATTGATGAGCTTCGTCAGCATGTTGATTCATTAATTATTGTGCCAAATGATAAGGTACTGAACGTAATGAAGGGCAAAAAGTTAACAGAAGCCTTTAAAGCTGCAAATGATGTGTTACATGGTGCGGTTCAAGGAATAGCTGAATTAATGACTTGTCCAGGCTTGATCAACGTGGATTTTGCCGACGTTAAAACGGTTATGTCCGAAAAGGGTATGTCAATGATGGGGAATGGCGCGGGAACTGGTGAAGATCGCGCAATTAAGGCGGCTGAACTCGCTGTTTCTAGCCCATTACTAGAAGATGTTGATTTATCAGGAGCTAAAGGCATTCTGGTAAACATTACTTCCGGTGAGGATATGAGTATTGATGAATTCTCAGAAGTTGGAAGCGTGGTTCAAGATTTTGCTGCTGAAGATGCGACAGTTGTTATTGGAACAGCCATTGATCCTGAGCTTAAAGATGAAATCAGGGTAACGGTTGTTGCAACAGGTATTGGTCAGGCAGAGCAACCAATTGCTCAGGTTAAAGTTGACAATACTAAAAAAGCAGATGGTTCTAATGATTATGAGAAGTTACAGAGACCGACTATTTTGCGGAAACAAGCTGTTCAACCTAAGCAGGCCGTTGGTAGTGATATGGACTATCTTGATATACCAGCATTTTTAAGAAAACAGGCCGATTAATTATTTCTCGATTTAGAAGTAGAATTCTAAGTTGATTAATTAATCTAAAACCTAAGAATAAACTTGTCAAATTAATATTTGGCTGTTGTTTATGGATAGCTAACCGAGATCCCCCTTCAACTCGGTTAGCTATTTTCTCGCCAATTTTTTCTTTAAATGAGATATACCACACTATTTTTGTCACAAAAAGAGCTTATAAAGGTCTTTACAGGTGATAAGGAACTTATATGTAAGCTAACGGCCTTTTTATGATGTGTTTTCGCTGAACAAAAATCGACCAATTTTTAATGTCATATTGGCGTCATTTATGTTAATATTCACCAATTAGACAGTCAACTCATCCGATGAGTTGCTAACAGCTTGAAAATAAAGTAAAAAATTAAAATAGGTAAAAGCCAAAAAGGAATATTAAGGCTAGCTTAGATTCATTTCTGGAGAAAATTTTTGCCATGATTAGACAACGTACCTTAAAAACCGCCATTAGGGCAACTGGTGTTGGTTTGCACACAGGAGAAAAAGTTTATTTAACTTTGCGACCTGCTGCTGTAGATACTGGTATTATTTTTCGTAGAGTTGATTTAGATCCCGTCGTAGAAATTCTTGCGAAACCTGAAAATGTTGGTGACACTTCGTTATCAACTTGCTTGGTTAATGGTGATGTGCGCATCTCAACCGTTGAGCATTTATTGGCTGCAATGGCTGGACTTGGTATCGATAATGCCATTATTGATGTCTCTGCTCCTGAAGTTCCCATTATGGATGGAAGTGCTGGTCCTTTCGTATTTCTAATTCAATCCGCTGGTGTCGAAAAGCAAGCAAAAGCAAAGAAATTTATCCGTATTAAGAAACGAATTGAAGTTTCTGACGGTGATAAAAAAGCGACTTTCGAACCTTTTGATGGTTTTAAAGTTTCATTTGGTATTGATTTTGATCATCCTGTTTTTCAGGCGAGTGCAAACTTTTCTGAAGTTGATTTTTCCGCGACTTCCTTTGTCAAAGAAATTAGTCGAGCAAGAACCTTTGGTTTCATGAACGATATTGAATATCTGCGTTCAAAAAACCTTGTGCAAGGTGGAAGCATGGATAATGCTATTGTACTTGACGAATATCGAGTGATGAATGAAGATGGTTTGCGTTATGATGATGAATTTGTAAAACACAAAATATTAGATGCTATTGGTGATTTGTATTTATTAGGCAATAGTTTAGTTGGTGCATTTACTGGTGTTAAATCCGGCCATGCTTTAAATAATCAACTTTTGAGAGCTTTGGTTGCCGACGAAGAGGCTTGGGAAGTAGTCACTTTCGAAGATAATGATGCTGCACCTATTTCTTACATTATGAAGCCTGGATTAGCGGTTTAATTATTATTTAGTTTGAAGTTTCAAATAGAGGCCGAGCATTGCTCGGCTTTTGTTTTTTTGATTTATCTATGGCTGGTTTATAATTATTTGGGTTGGACGATGATTTCAATATTTGTTAACCCAATAAAGCCATTGTTGCGGAAAAATGTTAGTAGTTCTGTTAATTGAAAACGAAGTTTGTTTGCCCATACAGGACTATCAACGGCTAAAACAAGCGCATTTTTTCTGATATTAACTGCTCGACAGTGGTTTGAAAGAGGCGGGCTAATTTGTTTTTGGAGGCAGGTGTTGATCGCTTTGATTTTTTCTAGTTGATCCATCAAAACCTGTACATCGCCAGTTGGATGAGATAACAATTGATTGATTTCTCTGGGTTTTTTTTTAGACATATTTCATTTTTCTACTAATATAGAGTATGCAATATACAATAATAACCATTTGAATAATATAACAAAGAAAGAACGATAATGAGCATTACAATTTTACAGCGTTCCACCCTAGGAATGAGAAGTATTAAACTTCGCAACGGCGTGATCTATAGTACAGTATTTTTATTAATCGCTTTACCTATTGCAGCCGGAGTAAGTGGTTACTATTATGCTAGTAGTTTGAATCAAGTTGCCAAGGTTCAACAAATAACCATCGATAATTGGTACTCAGAAATACAAACGCAGACTGAAGAATTAGAGGCCGCGAAACAATCATCTCAACAACAAATTAATGCTTTGGCAGCAAGGCTTGGGATGCTTCAGGCGCACGTACGACGCCTTGATGCTGCAGGTGAGCGGATTTTGGAAATTTCTGGAATTGATGCCAAAGAATTTAATTTCTCTTCTTCCCCTGCTGTTGGAGGCCCAGAAAAATTGTCTGAAACTTTTTCTCCTTCCTCAAAAAGTCTTGTTCAATCCTTTGAAAAAGTTGATTTATTATTGCAGTCTAGAGAGCAGCAATTAAAAGTTTTAGAATCACTTTTAATGGACAAACACATGGGATTGGAGCGTTATATTTCTGGCAGACCGATCACCAAAGGTTGGTTATCTTCATTCTATGGAGAAAGAAACGATCCTTTTACTGGTAAGCCAGCTTGGCATGCTGGTGTTGATTTCGCTGGTTCTGAAGATGACGACGTAATTGCGACCGCTGCAGGTGTTGTTTCTTGGGTTGGAAAACGATCGGGTTATGGTTTGTTGGTTGAAATTAATCATGGTGATGGTTTAGTTACCCGATACGGCCACAACAAAGAAGCCCTTGTTAAAAAAGGTGATGTTGTCGCAAAAGGCCAAGCAATTTCCAAAATGGGAAGTACCGGACGTTCAACTGGCCCACATGTGCATTATGAAGTGATCAAAAATGGTCGACCAACCAATCCTACGCCTTATATCAATCGCAAAAACAAGAGTTAGTCTAGGACTATCTTTGCCTGACGGCGTAATTACTGGCTAGTATCTAACAAATCTTTTAGTCGTTTAGTCATGATGTCTTTGTATTGACCTTCTTTTTCCATACTTGATTCAAATATGTTGGATGATTCTTTTATGGTCTTCATTAGGTGTCTTAATAAGGTTTCTTCTTCATGTTCAAGTAAGTTAAATTGAATGAAATCTGAGCTTATGTCAGCTTCCATTTTAAGAATGATTTGTTCAAATTTACGAGATAATTCAACCAAGCAGTAATCGATTACTTGAAGCTATTATTCAAATTGAAGAAGCAAGTCAAATGGCACTACTCGCTATGGAAACTCGCTATGGAAAATACTAGTGATTTAGTATTTCATCCAAAAAAATGATTTTATTGCAGCGGCAGAACAAAAAAATTTATCACTAATTTTACCTGTCGAGTCTGATATTCAATTTAGAGGCGATCGAAAACAATATGGTGCGGGGCTTGGACTTTTTTATATTCAAAACTTTGTTAAACAATTTAACGGCAAAATTGAAGCAAATTCCGTTTTAGGTCAAGGTTCAGAATTTACTTTAACCTTGCCGTTAAGATTGAATAAGGAGTAAAGTTAGAACTAAACAATACCGTACTGGTTAAGTGGTAGTCGTCGATATCTTTTTCCTGTCGCATTAAATATTGCATTACAAAGTGCGGGAGAAAAGGGCGGAACACCGGGTTCTCCAATACCTGCGGGAGCGGCATCACTGGCAACAATCTCAACATTTACTTCTGGTGCTTGTCCTATTCGAGCGAGTTCATAGTCATGAAAATTACTTTGTTCCACAATTCCTCCATCGGCAGTAATCTCTCCGTAAAATGCATTTGAAATTGAGAAAATAGCAGCCCCTTCCATTTGCGAACGAACACGATCAGGGTTAATGATTTTTCCTGCATCAACTGCGTAATAAACTTTTTCTACGGTTATTTTGTTTTTAGATGAAGAGGCTTGACTATTAGAAGAGGATACTTGCTTATTAGAAGAGGATACTAAGACAACTGTTGCTACATAAGTACAAAAGCTTCTATGAACAGCAATACCTAGGCCATGGCCTCTTGGAAGTTTTTTACCCCAACCGGAATTTTTGGCAACGATATTGATTACGTTTTTGAAACGCGCTGTATCAATTGGAAAGTCATCAAAATTTTCACCATAGTTACTGTATTTAAAGCCATCTTTTGCTAAATCTATATGTTGATCTTTGCCAATTAATGCTAGCAAATAATCTTTAGAATCAACCTTATTAGCCACAGCCATTTCGTCAACAAATGAACTAACCGCAAAGGCGTTATTTATATTAGTGACCGACCTGACCCAACCAATTCTCAAGAAAGTATCGCTTTCACCATTAGTTATTTTGATGTTAGGGATATCATAAGGCATATCGCCTTGGCCCAATTCAGCACTGCCGGCTTGTTTGGCTGCAGGATTAAAGGTTGCACCAATGGGATGGTTGACCATTCCGTGATACCAGCCAGTCACTTGGCCTTTTTTATCAAAACTAGCAGATAGCGACTGATAGCTAGGGGAATGATAATAGCCATGCTTTATTTCATCTTCACGGGTCCACAAAACTTTGATTGGCATCTTTGTTTCGTTTGCTAAGAATACAGCTTCTGCAACGTAGTCGGGTTTTGATTTACGTCCAAAACCACCGCCGAGTAAAGTGACATTGATACGAACAGTTTCAGCTTTCTCTTTAGGAATTTTCATCACTCCCATAGCATTGCCCTGAGCCGATTGTGGTGTTTGAGTACAGGTCCATACATCGACTCCTTTATCGGAAACGATTGCTGTAGCTGCTGGTGGTTCCATAGTGGCGTGAGCGATCCCACCAACATAATAGTCGTGGGTAATTACTTTGTCAGCCGCTTGCTTTGCCTTGTCCCAATCACCTCGATTTCTCACAATATGAGGCGGATCAATCAATGCCTGTTTAAAATTCTCTTCATAGGCTTTGGTGTTATAGCTTGCGTTACTTCCATGTTCCCATTCAATTTTTAACTTCTCTCTACCCTGTATTGCGGCCCAAGTATTTTCTGCAATAATAGCTAAACCGCCAAGCATCCTGAATACTGCAGGAGGGGAGAGACTAGGCAGCTCGACTACTTTGATTACGCCGGGGACTTTGAGGGTTTCCGAGGCATCATAGGATTTCACTTTACCGAATAAAACAGGTGGTCTAGCAATAACGCTGTACTTCATATTTTTCAGTTCAACATCATATCCATACACAGCTTTTCCAGTGACAATTTCTTTACCATCGATATTTTTCATATTGTCTTTGCCTACGTAGCGATGCTCTGCTTCCGTTTTTAACTTTAAACTAGGCTTTTTGGGCAAGGGTAGTCCTGAAGCAATTTCAACCAGCTGACTGAAATCTAATACTTGAGAGCTATTTTTTAATTTTGCTTGATGATTATAAATAGAGACTTGGTCGGGTTTAACTTTCCAAATAATTGCTGCAGCATTCTGTAATAAGGTCCGTGCAGTTGCGCCAGCTTCTTTTAAGCGATAATAAAAATGTCGAACGCTACGAGAGCCATCCGTATTTTGACTACCATATTTGGCATCCCCAATGGCTTGTTTAACTTTTACCCGGTTCCAGTCACACTCCATTTCATCGGCGACTAATAAGGGTAAGGAACTTCGGATCCCTTGTCCCATTTCTGAGCGATGAGAAATAATTGTGACTGTTCCATCTTTTTCCATGGAGATAAAAACATCCGGCGAAAACGCACTATCTTTTTTGTCAGCCGCATTAAGCGTAGAAAACTGCATTCCAATGACTAAACTAGAGCTGGCAAGCCCGGCACTTTTTATAAATGTTCGACGGGTTAGTTTTTGGATGATACTTGTGCTTTCGTTTTCTGTTGTTTGATCTTCAGAAGAAAAAATAGATTCATCATTTGGAATAACACCAATTTTATTTAAAAAAGACATATTATTTTACCTCCCGTGCAAGTTTAGCGGCTTGATGAATTGCAGAACGAATTCTAGGGTAAGTTCCACAGCGGCAGAGGTTGCCAGCCATAGCGGTATTAATATCGTCATCTGTTGGGTTTTGGTTTTCATTAAGCAAAGAAGCTGCTGACATGATTTGTCCGGTTTGACAGTAACCACACTGTGCAACATTAAGATCTAACCAAGCTTTTTGTACTGGGTGATCAGCATTTTCTGATAGCCCCTCAATGGTGGTAATTTTTTTACCGACTGCTGCAGATACTGGTAAAACGCAAGAGCGCGTTGCTTGACCATCGATATGTACAGTACAGGATCCACAGAGGCCTTTGCCACAGCCATATTTGCTTCCTGTTAGTTTTATAACATCTCTAAGTGCCCAAAGTAATGGCATTTCCGGTGAGACATCTAATTTGTGCTTACTTCCGTTAATACTGAGTTCAATCATTTGAGTTCTCCAGTCTAATGGTTCTTTGATGATAGGTTTTTAAATTGTTCTAAATCTTCTTTGGTGTCTAAATCAATTGCTGCATTTTCTAATGGAACTGATATAAGATTATGCTGATTATTTTGTATTATTTTTCGAGCGCCTTTTTCTTTTAAAATTTTTAATTGGTCGAAATACTGTTTTGGAAATATTGCGGGTGCTCCCTGAATCATTTTTTGTTCTTTTTGATCAAAATATTGGCAGGCAATAATTTTGTTGTTGTCACTTTTTTTCCACTTAGCTCTTAAATCTTTAAGTTCAGTTAAGCTGATTAAATATTGATCACAGAGCAAAATCATCACCGCATCAAATGTGGTTGAATTGGAATGAGAAAAATAATTGACTCCGCAAGCTATCGAACTTCCCATACCTTGCTGCCAGTGATTGTTGATAACGAATGTATCACTGTTTAAATTTGTTTGTCTTTTGATTTTATCGGCATCGAATCCAAGTACACAGATGAAAGGATTGTTTAATTGTTTTGCGATATCAATCGTTCTACCTAATAGAGTAGCGCCATTTAATTTGATTAGCTGTTTATTAGTTCCTAGGCGTGATGAATTGCCTGCCGCAATGATAACAATAGCCAAATTGTTTGCTTGGTTTATCATCGACTTTGATCCTGATAACAATGACAATTATTTTTGTTGTTGATGACCGCATGGATTTCGCTAACAATAGCGAGAGCTATGGTCTCTGGAGAGTCAGCTCCAATATCGAGACCGATTGGTGCAAATACTCTGCCTTGATGTTCTGAAAATTGACTTTCGCATTCTTCAAATAGCTTGTCGCGACGTTTACTTGGTCCTAAAAGACCGATATATTTTAACGAGCTAGCTAATAATTTTTTAAGGTAAGATTGATCCCGCTCGAATTGGTGACTCATGATTACGACGCTGTCAAAAGGTGATAAATCGAAGTCATTCCAAGTGGATCGTTTTATATGAATGACTTCTTCTGCCAAAGGAAAAAGGTTGCTGTCTGCAAACGCTTTTCGATGATCAATAATGGTTGTTTTCCATCCGATTTGATGAGCAATTGCTGTTATGGGAAGAACATCGGGAGCCGCTCCGCAAATCAATAAGTGATGAGGTGCTTTTAATAAATACCAATGTTTTTTATCCTTCAAACTTATAGGTTTATTGTTGGTTAAAAAATAATTTATTTGTTGGCTATCATTTTTATCTATCGTTAAATAATGACTTGAACCCGCTCTAACTAAATCGAGAATTGAGAAAAAGTTGAAATGCTGTTGTTCCGATGGCAAGTATTTAAGTAGAACTGTAATTTCTCCATCGCAACCTAATCCCATTCCCCATAATTTATCGGCTTCATCACGCATATTGTAGTGAAGTGTTTTATCTTGTTTTTGATTAAATACTGATTCGCTATGTAGGCTGATATCACCTTCAAGGCAGCCGCCACTGAGTAAGCCCCAATAATTGAGTTGCTCATCAATCAGCATCATTGCGCCCGTTTTCTGATAGGTTGAGCCTTTGGTGTCAATAATGACTGCTAAAACGTAATCCTTTGATGAATTAAACTCTTGTAATGCTTTCAGCAAGCTAAACATTTGAACAACCGCCATTTTTATTTAGCTTGGTTGAGCTCAGTGCATCAATGGCCGTTTGCCAAGGTAAAAGCGCACAGTTGATTCGAGTTGGGTAAGCGTTTACAGCGATCAGAGAACGGAGTTCTTTGGGAAAGTGAAAATCAATGGTTGGTGATGGTTTATCTTCGAGTTTTGACTTTAGCTGTTGGTAGTAGTTATTGAGTGATGATGTATCTTCGTCCAATATTTGTTGACACAAAATGGAGGCTGAAGCATTACAGATTGCGCAACTATCGCTTTCAAAGGCAATATCTTTAATCGATAGATCTTTATCGTTTATTGTTAGTTTAATCGTAATTTCGTCGCCACAAGTCGCATTGTAGCCTTCGGCAACATGGGTTTCGTCAATAGATTTGTTCAAACCTATCGGAGAGGTGTAATGAGCTTTTAAAACTTCTTGATAGAGTTGTTGCATTCTCAACCAGTTTGAAATTATTCTAGTTAGTAGATAGTATTCTCTTATTAAGACTACCGCTATTAGAAAAGCGTTGCAAATTGTTAACTGATAGCTTGCTTCGTAACGTCCTGTTGATAGGGTAATAAGGAAACAATGAAAGCATTTATATTAAAATCTGATGACGAGTTACCGTCTGTCGCTGAAGTTCTTATTCAATTAAGGCCTCAGTACACGATCGATTCCTTAATCGAACAAATTAAGAAACAGCAAAAGTTAGGCTATCAAATTGCTTATGTGAAGTTGGGTGATAAAGTTTTGTCAGTAGCGGGTTTTGTTGTCGGAGAGAAGTTAGCTTGGGGTAAATCGATTTATATTGATGATTTAGTGACCGATGAAAATAGTCGTTCGACAGGTGCAGGGACATGTTTAATTAACTGGTTTAAATCCTACTGTAAGGAAATTGGCTGTGAGCAATTGCATTTAGATTCGGGAGTGCAGAGGTTTCAAGCTCATAAATTTTATCTTAGAGAAGGCTTTAATATTGCTAGTCATCATTTTCAGTTGGAGATATAGATCCTTATTAAATAACTATGAAACGAATAAATAAAATCCTATCAGACGAAATTAGATTTTTGACTTTTCGTTCATTTAAGTTAGATACCTCAATTTTTAATTGGTATTTAGCATTTGGTATAGGCTTTACTTGGCTTTGTGGTATTGGTCGGTATTGGGATAATCCTAGAGCTGATTTGTGGCAATATTTGGGGTTAGGTTCTGTTATCTATATTTTTATTATGGCATTTATTCTTTGGCTTGTTATATTGCCACTGAAACCTAAAAATTGGCAATATAAAAATATCCTTCTTTTTGTTTCATTAACTTCTCTTCCCGCTATTTTATACGCGATACCCGTTGAAAGGTTTATGTCGCTTGAGTCTGCACAATTAGCTAATGTTTGGTTTTTAGCGGTGGTTGCTATTTGGCGGGTTGCATTATTATTTAAATATCTTAAAAGTGTTGCAAATTTATCGGGGCTTTGTGTATTGGTAGCAACACTATTACCCTTAACGCTGATTGTTGTGATTCTTACATCACTGAATTTAGAACATGTGGTGTTTAAGATCATGGCGGGTTTAGAAGGTAATGAAAAATCGGCTAATGACAATGCTTATTTTTTTCTAATGTTAATTACCTATTTTTCTGTAATGGCATCACCGGTATTGTTAAGCCTTTATGGGTGGTTCATTTATAAGCGACGACAACTTTCTAGTTAGGTTTGAGTTAAATAATTTGGCGTATTACTCTTCTTCAGAGCCTTACACAGACTTTATCTGCATTGAGTCGAAAAATGGAAAATGCATGTTGGCAAACTATACATAACAAGGAATAGAGCGATGAGATTTAAAACGGCCAGTCTACTTGGACTTTTTTGTTTGTTTTTTCATGCTATTGCAATCGCTGAAATTTACAAATGGACCGATGAAAACGGCAAAATTCATTTTAGTGACGCACCGCCAAACAAAGATAAAGTCGAAAAACTTGATGAAGATGAATTAGCAAAACGAATTAGCAGCTTCACTCAAGTTTCAGTGGAATTCGTCCCAATTGATTTTGGTGTAAATAAGCAAGTTAATAGAGCTAACTCCTTGGTTATGTACACAACAACTCGCTGTGGCTATTGCGAGAAGGCGAGAAAGTACTTTGCGAAAAAAAATATTGATTATGTTGAGAAAAATATCAATCTATCAGACAAATTTCATGCGGAATTTAAAAGCTTTGGCGGAAAAGGCGTACCTTTAATTTTTAAAGGAGATTATAGAATGCAAGGCTTTAGTGAAGGCAATTTTGACAAGTTTTATGCTAAGGCGAAACAATAAGTTGCTGGACTTGAGTTGGAAATTTTTTAACAAGTAATGTGAGCTTAGGTGTTTTAGGTTGTCCATAGAGCTTGAATTTAGAGGTAATACTGAGTAAGTTGAACTAACTAAATAAAACAAAAGGTACATTTCGCGTACCGTATGAAATAAACCGATGATATATCATATGAAAAGAAATTGTCCGAACTGTCATAACAATAAACTTATCATTACTTGGTTTAAAGTTAGAAATAACCTAAAGTGTCAAAAATGCGACCTATACTTTAGGTATTCTCATTGGCAGTTCTTATATAGTGTTTGCATTTATTTGATAATCACTTATTCGTTTATTTTCCGTATAATTGATAAAACATATATTTTACTGATCATTCCTCTGTTGGGTATTTATTTCTATTTGTTTTATCGTTTCTTTCCCGTGGTAGAAACTCAGTTTGAAGATGGTATAGCACCAACTAACATTACTTTTGAGAAAACTGATGATGTGAGTGAGAATATCAAACGTTATAAAGAAGCTCAGAGAATAGCTGTTGAAGAAATTCGAAAAAATCAAAAATTAGATTAACTTTTTTGAAAGCAATAAGAAATGGCCGGACAATGTTTTCGATGCAAAAAAAAAATTAACGAATTTCCTTTAGAATTAATAGGAACACGTCATTAATATCCAAATTGAAAATCTCAACTAGCTCGAGCCAATGGCTATAAAATATCAACAATACTCAGCAAACGGATTATCTTGACTAAAAGACAATTGATTTTCAAATTTAGTCATTTCAATTCCTTGCTCCGTTATTGTTAAATCATTACCATCCATAACTTGTGAACCAAAGTGATAAATGACATCAAAATTACCTGCTGTAGCCGCTTCATCATAAGCTTTTGCGGCACTGGAAACTTTTTCGTTGAGTAGTTTATACCGAGCAATTCGAGCGGAACCATATTTATTTTCTAACATTCCCATAGTCGTTTGTGGTGACAAAATTAATCCCGTTGCGTTGTTACCACCAAAACCTTTTGAATTAATAATCGCAGCTTTCATGTCGCTGCCTTTTTCACCAACAAGCGTGTGGTCTAAGCAGAAATCCAAATTACTATCAAATACATCCTCCGCTAATTTATCAATTGTTTTAATTCCAGGAATTACGCCGTATTCCCAAACACCCAAAGTTGCCGCCAATTGATCGCCTCCAGCCGGTCCCATTGAATGACCGACATATGATTTAATTGCGGCGACTTTCCAGTCATCGATATTAAATGTTTTAGCGACTTGGTTGAGAATATGAGATTCCGTTACTCGGTTTTGTGGTGTGCCGGTACCATGCGCTTGAGCAAAAGTTTGTTTCACGCCTTCTTCACCGAGAATATTTTTTGCTAGTGCGACGGCTTTAGCCACAGTGACATAGTTGCCAATGCCGGGCGATGAGATCGATTTTTTATTGGCATCAGCATTAACAAAAACATCGGCTACCGAAGCATAAATAGTTGCACCTAACTCAAGTGCTAATTCATCGTCCATGATGACAAAGAACTGTGAAGCTTCAGCCACGCTAAATCCAACATTTTCCGCAAAAGGCCGACAAGCGCGTCGATTATCAACGGTATCGGTTCCATCTAGTTCCGCTAGTTGTAGATCTTCAGCAAGTGCTCCCATCGCTGTAAATCCTTCGATTATTTCAGGTTCAATCGCTGCTTCTGCGCCGCCGACAATGACAACCCTTGCACAACCAGACTGTATGTCAGAAATGCCTTGCCTCAAGTTGTACAAAAAGGTTGCACAGGCTCCCATATTGGTTCCGGTACTACCCACGCTATTGATCATATAACTATTAATAAAATCAGCAGGCATTTGAGATAGCATTAACGGCATTTGTTTGGAGCTGACTCGTCCACCTTTTACTAAAGATTGGAGGAGTCCGCGACCGCCAAAATCGTCAAGTTGTCCAATTGCAGAGCCTGCATAAACAGAAACTTCATCTGGTTGAATATGATTCAAAATTTCATGCCATTCGATGCCAATTGATTTTAGCGCATCCGATGCGCCAAATACGGTTAACTGAAGCCCGCGGGGTTGGTTTCTTGAAGAATATAGAGCCGCAGGGTCAAAGCCAGATGGTAGCTGGCCAGCACTGGTAACGGTCGTACGATGTTTTTGAGGAACCATTACTTCTATTTCGCCAGTAACAGTCACGTTAAAACGACCTTTTTCGACTTCTTCTAACTGCCAATTTTCAGGTATTTGTTTTGGTAGCTGTCTTTTGCTGATTTGAAAATGGATATTTTCATTACTTGGGTTCAGACTGGCTTTTTTATAAATATTGATTTCATCTAAATCAAATGTCTGTTTTTCTATTTTACGAATGAGTGTTTTGTCCAAAAGCTGACTAACTTCAGTGTCTTCTGGTAGCTGCATCAAGTTAGCGAGCCCTTTAAACATTGGAGCGGTGGCCTCTTCAGGCAAAGCGTCATGAACCATTCTGCGGTAGCTGTGATGAAAAGAACTTCGTCCGGCGGGATTAATACCGCCAAAACCTACAATAACGGGGAGTTTTTTCATTGTTTAATCTCTTAATCGGGTGATTCTGATTCGAGCATAAGTATATTGACTAAAAGGTTAAGCGTATAGGATAATCAGGACATCATTTTGAACTTAATAGCCATTTAGCGGATGAATCCATCAATTTTTATTAGTTATCCAAGAGCATTACTGACAGGGCTAAGTCTTCCGATGGAAATGATAAGCTCTGCTCGCTCGATTGCCAGAATCAATCATCATTCTAATATTAAGTGGAATTGCTTGGTTGTTTCTCCGACCTTTGAACCGATTGAGCCAATCCTGTTTGCCAATGGGATGAGATTGCTTGCTAGCCATAACCTTAAGAATGTTCCTAAGCCAAGTCAAATTTTTGTGCCGCCTATTTGGGGTAATCCTGATACAGTGATCAAGAATAATCCGCTTCTCATTGAATGGCTAGTTAATCAATATGAAATAGGCTGTCCGTTAGTTGCAACGGGAACCGGTGTTTGTCTGCTTGCTCACGCTGGTTTGCTCGATGGTAAGGTGGCTACAACTCATTGGTATTATTTTGATCAGTTTGAAAAAAAATATCCTAAGGTTAATTTACAGCGACAGCATTTTATTACTCAAGATGGTTCGATTACTTGTACTGGAAGTATCAATGCATTGGTCGATTTAGTGTTATATTTTATAGAAAACCAATACGGAAAAGAGGTGAGTCAGGTTATTGAAAGGCACTATAGCCATGAAATTAATCGAACCTATGATAAACCTTGGTTTGCAAAAGGCGCGAGTCGTCATCCCGACGAAGGGATCTTAGAAGTTCAGCAGTGGATGCAAACGCATCTGTCACAAAATTTTAATTTAACAGCTTTAAGCGAAATGGCTAATATGAGCGTGAGGAATTTTTCTCGACGATTTAAAAATGCGGTTGGAAAATCTGCCTTATCCTATGGCGTTGATTTAAAAATCGAAGCGGCGCAAGAGCTTTTAAAAGAAACCAATCTTAGTCACCAAGATATTGCTGATCATTTAGGCTACAAGGATAGCTCGTTTTTTGCCCGGCAATTTAAGCAGAAAAGCCAATTAACGCCGGGAGATTATCGGCAAATGGTAAGAGGTAAGCTGTTTAATATCTAAATAACGTGTTCTTATCCCAAGTTCAGGTCAAATAACCTTTCTATTTCTATTAGTCCACTGATCAGTCGATCAATATCGTGAACATCATTATAAATTCCAATCGAAGCTCTTAGACAATGTTTGATTCCAATTGCGTTTAAACAAGGTTGAGCACAATGATGTCCTGCTCGAATAGCGACATTTTTTTCAGCTAACAAGGAGGCAACATCGTGACAATGAATTTTATCGGAATAAAAACTGACGAGACTAAGGCTTGAAGGGTGTGAAATTATTTTAAAACTCGTTTTTTCTTTTACTTGCTCAGTTAAGTATTGATGAATCTTTGTTTCAAGTTTGTAGATTGATGGATAACCAATTTTTGATAAATAGTCAATCGCGGAAGACAGTCCAACCAACGAAACTAGATTAGTGGTTCCTGCTTCAAACTGAGTAGCATCTTGTTTGAGAAGATAACCTTCCAAGCTTGCCTTTAACACATTTCCACCACCGAGAAGCAAAGGTTCTAGCTCCATTGGGTTATTAGCGTAAAGTATCCCGGCACCGCTTGGCGCGTACAATTTATGCCCAGAAAAAGCATAATAATCACAACCCATTTGTTTAATATCAATAGGTATATGAGCTATGGCTTGTGCTCCATCCACTAATGTTCTTACATCGTAGGGTTTTGCTGCAGCTATTAATTGCTTGATTGGAGGGTAATTACCTAAAATATTTGAACTTTGAGTGATAGCAAAAAGACGACAGTTATCCTTCAAAAATACTTCTAAATTTTCACAGTCTAGATCGCCATTTTCATCAAGAGGTAAAACATTGAGTCTCGCACCAGTTTGCTGACAGAGTCTTTGCCAAGGCAATAAATTTGAATGATGCTCTAACACTGTAACTAAAATTGAATCCTTATCACAAAGCTGCCCTTTTAATCCGTTGGCGACAATGTTAATTGATTCGGTGCATCCTTTGGTAAAGATCAACTTGTCTTGATCGGCGTTAATGAAATCCGCAACCTTTGCACGGCAAGTCTTCAGGATGGAATCAGCATTTTGGCTAAAACTGTGCATTCCGCGCCCCGCATTGCCCTGACCTTGAGTTAGATAATCGTTTACCGCTTCAATTACAACTGACGACACTTGGCAAGTTGCGGCTGAATCGAGATAGGCAATATCTTGATTAGCCAAGGCGGGAAAGTCTTGTTTATAAGGCGATTGCATAGAAAATTAAGTGCTTTTATGTCGCTTTCGTTGAGAATTATCGGATTTGTCCCCATGATAATGCAAATATCGGGGGCTTGCCTACCAAATAACGCGATGGGGTTGGTCGTTATTTTATCTTTCGCTAGAGTTGGCGCGGTTAACAAGGTACAATTTCGCGATTAAATTTTTAGCTCAAAAGATAAATTTTTGAGCAGATTGCGCCAATAGACGCATTTAACAATAACATTGAACCTACTAGGCAGTTTTATCCATGTTCGGAAACATTTTAACCAAGGTTTTTGGTAGCCGAAATCAGCGGCTAATTAAACAAATGAACAAGCGTGTCATTGCAATTGGTGCATTGGCTGAGTCCGTAAAATTACTATCGGATGACGAGCTTGCTGAGTCCACGGTCAAATTTAGAGAAAGATTGCAACAAGGTGAAACCCTTGATGATATTCTAAACGATGCATTTGCAGTTGTTAGAGAGGCTGGAGAGCGTGTTTTAAATATGCGTCACTTTGATGTGCAGCTTATCGGTGGAATGGTTCTTAATAATGGTAAAATAGCGGAGATGAAAACAGGGGAAGGTAAAACTCTTGTTGCTACTTTAGCTGCCTATCTAAATGCCTTATCTGGTGAAGGCGTTCATATTATTACCGTTAATGACTACCTAGCTCAGCGTGATGCAGATTGGATGGGACCACTGTATAAATCCCTTGGTTTGACCGTTGGAGTGATTCTTTCTGGTCAAGATACAGAAACCAAACGTGATGCCTACGCTTGCGATATTACCTTCGGAACTAACAACGAATACGGCTTCGATTATCTAAGAGACAACATGGCTTTTTCTATTGAAGAAAAAGTGCAACGTAAATTAAACTACGCAATTATTGATGAAGTTGATTCCATCTTAATCGATGAGGCAAGAACACCACTGATTATTTCTGGAGCGGTTGAAGATAGTTCGGAACTTTATCGTGCGGTTGACAAGCTAATACCGAGCTTGGAAGTTCAAACTGATCCAGAAGATCAGCAAAGTGGTGATTTCACTATTGATGAAAAAGCCAAACAAGTTCACTTGAGTGAGCGTGGACAAGAAAAAGTTGAAGAGTTATTAGTAGAAAATAAATTATTAGCCGAAGGTCAAAATCTTTATAGTGCTGCGTCTATTTCTTTACTTCATCACGTTAACGCTGCTTTAAGAGCGCATGTACTTTTTAAGAAAGACGTTGATTATATCGTTAAAGATAACGAAGTGGTTATCGTTGATGAACACACCGGGCGAACCATGCCAGGACGTCGCTGGTCCGATGGTTTGCACCAAGCAGTCGAAGCTAAAGAAGGCGTTAATATTCAAAATGAAAGTCAAACGCTGGCATCTATTACCTTCCAAAATTTGTTTAGGCTTTATGACAAACTTTCTGGAATGACTGGAACGGCGGATACGGAAGCTTTCGAATTAAACCAAATTTATGGGCTAGAAGTGGTCGTTATGCCGACTAATAGACCAATGCTTAGACAAGATCATGGTGATTTGATCTATTTGACTAAGCAAGAAAAATATATGGCAATCATCGAAGATATTTTGATCAGACGGGAAGCTGGACAGCCGATTTTGGTTGGTACTGCGTCAGTTGAGTCTTCGGAAATTCTATCCAAAGTATTAAAAGATAAAAAAATTAAACATCAAGTTTTGAATGCGAAATTTCATTCAAAAGAAGCAGACATCATTGCCGAAGCTGGTCGCCCTGGAAATGTAACCATTGCAACTAATATGGCTGGTCGTGGAACGGATATTGTTTTAGGCGGTAGTCTGCAATCAGAATTAGCAAAACTTAAAAATCCGAGTGAGCAGCAAATTGAAAAATTAACCCATGAATGGGAAGAGCGTCACCAGCAAGTTCTCGATGCAGGTGGATTGGCAATTATCGGAACAGAGCGTCATGAGTCACGACGGATTGATAACCAGCTTCGTGGTCGAGCAGGGCGTCAAGGTGATCCCGGACACAGTCGTTTTTATCTTTCATTAGAAGACGATTTAATGCGTATTTTTGCTTCAGACAGAATGTCTAGCATGATGCAAAAAATGGGTTGGGAAGAAGGCGAAGCCATTGAACATAAATGGGTTTCTCGCGCGATTGAAAATGCGCAAAAGAAAGTTGAAACACGCAACTTCGATATTCGTAAAAACCTACTTGAGTATGATGATGTTGCAAATGATCAGCGTAAGGTCATTTATGAGCAACGGGCAGAACTTATGTCTACGGAAGATGTATCTGAAACCATTTCATCTTTAAGAGCTGACGTAATCAATACGGTTATTAGTCAATATATTCCACCACAAAGTATTGATGATATGTGGGATATTTCAGGTTTAGAAGATCGATTGAAAGCTGATTTTATCTTGGATTTACCAATTCAAAAATGGCTTGATGATGATGATGAATTACATGAAGAGCCGCTTAGACAAAAAATATTAGATAGTTTAAGTGAAGCTTATCAATCCAAAGAAGATCAAGTAGGTGCAATTGTTATTCGCCATTTTGAAAAATCGGTAATGCTACAAAACCTTGATAGTGCATGGAAAGAACATTTAGCTTCAATGGATCATTTAAGACAAAGTATTGGTCTAAGAAGCTACGCACAAAAAAATCCTAAACAAGAATACAAGCGTGAAGCATTTGAACTGTTTGCTGAAATGCTAGAGAATATTAAATTTGACGTTATTTCTTTACTTTCGAAGGTTCAAGTAAAAGATCCAGAAGACGTTGAAGCCGTAGAAGAACAAAGACGCAGAGAATCTCAAGCCAGCGATGTTAAATATGCTCATGAAAGAGGTTCTGCAATTCCACAGGCAGAACAAGAATCAGCGGAAGCTCATACGCCATATACCAGAGAGGGCGCAAAAGTAGGTCGTAACGAGCCATGTCCCTGTGGTTCAGGGAAAAAGTATAAGCAATGTCATGGAAAATTGTCTTAAAGTTGCGGCAGGAATCATTTTAAAAGGCGATAAACTTCTTATCGCCAAGCGTCCAAACAACAAACATCAGGGAGGTCTTTGGGAATTCCCTGGTGGTAAAGTTGAATCCAACGAAACCAATCTACAAGCCTTAAAACGAGAACTCAAAGAAGAGATTAATCTCGACATCAAACAAGCTAATTTATATCAAGAAATTCAATTTAATTACCCCGATAAAAATGTTCATTTGTATTTTTTTATGGTCACGGATTTTTCCGGTGACGCAAAAGGATTAGAGGGGCAAGAAATTCGATGGGTGGCGGTTTCCGAATTAGATAAATATTCTTTTCCTGATGCGAATCAGGAGATTGTTAAAATGTTATTAGCGTGACCCTTCAAGTGTTTTAAATACTAATCAAATGTTGTACACAGGATAGTTTATATGAAAATAGTTTTAGTACATGGAATTTTCAACACAGGTCATGTTCTCTTCTGGATGAAGTGGATATTAGAAAAAAATGGGTATGAATGTTTCGCTCCGAACTTATGGCCGTTTGATGGAAGAAAAGGCATTGAGTACGCTGCTGAGGACTTAAAGAAAAAGATTGGTCAACACTTCGAACCAAATGAAGAAATTTCAATTATCGGTTTTAGTATGGGAGGGATAGTTGCAAGGTATTATCTTCAGAATTTAGACGGTTATCAAAGAGCGGTAAATTTTTTTCGATAGCGGCACCTCATAATGGAAGTTACTGGGCTTATTTCCCCTACCCAACAAAGGGCATAAAACAATTACGACCAAATAGTGATTTTCTCAATCAGCTAAATAGCGAAGAACAAAACTTAAAAAAGGTAAATTTATTTTCCTATTGGACACCATTGGATACTTCAATTGTTCCAAGCTCTAGTTCTTTTTGGAAAGCTGCGACTAATAAAAAGTTCTTTTCGATACTTCATTTGACGATTATTTTTAACAGAAAGTTAATTAAAGAGATATTATGGAATCTGAAAAAGTAATATCGCATTCATAGTGATTTTTACAGGGGCAGTACTGCCCCTGAGCCTTAATCTTTTTCAGCCCACTCACGAATTTTGCGCTTCAGCTTTTTCTCTACTTTTTCACCAATCTCGTCCCAGTCTTCATCGGAATTAGCGCTTTCATCTTCTTCAGCCCATTCTTTTAATTTACACATTACTTTGTGCTCAATTTTATCGCCAATCTCATCCCATTCTTGTTCACGTTTTTTCTTCTCGGCAGATTTATAACTCACTTGAGAGCTACCACCCCAGATAAATATTACGCCTAATAGGAAACCAAAATCGTACCAGCCACCAGTATTGTTTATTTCATATACAGCGACATTTTCATTGAATATATGGATAACAAGACTGATAAACGCGATGATTCCATGCCAAAAACCGTACCAGAATCCAGCTGGGGTGTCTTGCGTGAATTGGGCACCACCTGCGGTACAGGAAGTTAACAGGACAAGAAAAGGGATCAAGATTAGTAGCTTAAATAATCGAAAATTATGTGATTTCATTGTCTACTCCTTTCATACTAGGTCTAATGTTTCGTTGAGAATCGCTGCTATTTACTGGAAGTATCGAAAAAGGGATGCAGTTCGAAATAGTCAGCCGAAACCGCAACTCCGGCTCCTTTCATTCTACACATTTTTGCACGGAATGGTTCAGGAAAACGAACCACCAAATCCATCCTCGCTTTTTCAATATGTCTTTCTTCTAGGGAAGCTCCAAGCTAATCCTTTTGCGTATAGCTCATTTTATGCAACAAATGCCGCTAATATTCGATACTAATTTCTGAAATTTGATAAATACTACTCATCCATTATCTTTTTATTCATTAATACTTGATTGCGATCAGGCGTAATTTCATAACAAAAATCTTTAGTCCCTTTCCAGTTAATTTCAATGATTGAGCCGTCCTCGTTGTAGCTAACGGTTCTACTGCAAACATCATCTGTGCCACCGAAGTCAAATAATGTTAATCCTAATCCAATTGATGTGTTTCGAGAGCGAGTTCCAGTACCAATGCTGACAGCGGTATTGTTGGGAGTGCTTTCTTTATTGAGCCATTCAGCGTAAAACCGACCATTGATTTCTTTCTTTTTGGATGGAACTCCCCAATATTTGATAATTTGGTTAATATCGCTCTGTTTCCAAGTTTGAAGTCGGTCGTTGAGTTGTTGTATTGGCACGCTAGAACAAGCCGTCAAGCTGAAAAGTAAGATTAAGAAAATAATTCTCATATAGATCTCCGTTATAAGGAAATTGTCTGGGCTATCACTTTGATCTTTAGTAGAATAGCACCCTTTAATACTAACCGTTAAGTTAGAAAACATCGATGATCGAAGTCACATCCATTAAAGAACGAATAAAAGAGCTCCAAGCACGCACAGATACTCTTAGGGGGTATCTTTGACTATGATGTCAAAAAAGAGCGCTTAATTGAAGTTGAACGTGAGTTAGAGTTACCGGATGTGTGGAATGAACCCGTAAGAGCTCAAGCCTTAGGTAAAGAGCGGTCAGAACTAGAAATTATTGTTACCACAATCGATAAGTTGGACGCTGGTCTGGTTGATTCTGAAGACTTGTTGATGATGGCGGTTGAAGAAAATGACCAAGATAGTGTGAATGATCTCATCAGTGAGTTAGATGATCTCGACAAACATCTTGAACAATTAGAATTTCGTCGTATGTTTAATGGCGAAATGGATAGCGAAAATGCTTATATTGATATTCAATCAGGCTCCGGTGGTACAGAAGCGCAAGATTGGGCAGATATGCTGCTAAGAATGTATTTGCGATGGTGTGAAAGTCGCGGATTTAATGCGGATATTATTGAAATGTCTCATGGAGAGGTCGCTGGAATTAAAAGTGCGACTATTCAGGTTAAAGGTGAATATGCCTTCGGCTGGCTAAGAACGGAAACCGGCGTTCATCGACTGGTACGTAAATCGCCCTTTGATTCAGGAAGCCGTCGCCATACCAGTTTTGCCAGTGTGTTTTGTTACCCCGAAGTAAAAGACGATATAGAGATTGATGTTAATCCCGCTGATTTACGGATTGATACTTATCGAGCCAGCGGAGCGGGAGGTCAGCATGTTAACAAAACCGATTCAGCTGTTAGAATTACCCACATTCCTAGCAATACCGTTGTACAATGCCAGAATGATCGCTCTCAACATAAAAATAAAGATCAAGCGATGAAGCTGTTAAAAGCAAAATTATACGAACTAGAAATTCAAAAACAAAATGCTGAAAAGCAAGTCATGGAAGATGCTAAATCTGACATAGGTTGGGGGAGTCAGATTCGATCTTATGTACTCGACCAGTCGCGGATAAAAGATCTTAGAACAGGCTATGAATCAACCAATACTCAAGCAGTATTAGACGGTGATTTGGATGGATTCATTGAAGAAAGTTTGAAGGCCGGATTGTAAACAAACAACGATTATTTAATTAAAAAAATATGACAAGAGTGAAAATTTAAGAATGAGCAATCAAGACAATACAGAAGTACTATACGAAGAAAATAAACTAGTTGCTGAAAGAAAAGAAAAATTAGCATCTATTCGAAAAAATTGTTCATCAAATGGTCACCCTAACCATTTTAAACCAGAAAATCATACTCAAGCGTTACAAGATGAATTTTCTAAATTGGATAAAGAAACCATTTTAGAAATGAATAAAATTGTCAGTGTTGCCGGGCGAGTGATGGCAAAGCGAGGGCCATTTTTTGTTATCCAAGATATGAAGGGAAAGATCCAAGCCTATGCAAGTAAAGATGTTCAAAAGATAATCAAAGAACAATGGCATGGTATCGATATCGGCGACATTATCGGCGTGAAAGGCCAATTAAAGTTATCTGGTAAGGGCGATCTCTTTGTTAGCATGGATGAATATCATTTGTTGACTAAATCGTTAAGACCCTTGCCTGAAAAATTTCATGGACTTGCGGATCAGGAAACAAAATACAGGCAGCGTTATATTGATTTGATCACTAACGAAGAAACCCGCAAAAACTTTCTTATTCGAAGCCAAGTAATTGAAGGAATTAGACGCTTTTTAGTGGAAAGAGAATTTATGGAAGTTGAAACGCCGATGCTTCAGGTTATTCCTGGTGGCGCTGTGGCTAGACCTTTTATGACTCATCATAATGCGATGGATATCGATATGTTTCTGCGTATCGCGCCAGAGCTTTATTTAAAGCGACTGGTCGTTGGTGGTTTTGATCGGGTATTTGAAATTAATCGCAACTTTAGAAATGAAGGTCTTTCAACCAGACACAATCCCGAATTTACTATGCTAGAGTTTTACCATGCTTATGCAGACTTCGAAGATTTAATGAACCTAACCGAAGATATGATTAGAACAGTTGCAGAAGAGGTTCTAGGAACTAGCATTGTAACCAATACCACCAAGGGTTCTGATGGTAATATAGTTAGCAGCGTCGATTATGATTTTGGACAAAAATTTGAGCGACTATCAATGGTAGATGCCATCTTAAAATTTAATCCTGAGTTTGAAGAATCTGTGTTTAGAAATCCAGAAGAATGTTTTGAACAAATAAAAACTTACGCTAAACAAGTTCACGTAAAAGAGCCCGACGTTGATGGTGTTTGGGGACCAGGCAAATATATTTGTGAAATTTTTGAAGAAACCGTTGAGCATTTATTAATTCAGCCGACCTTCATCACTGAATATCCGTGGGAAGTTTCACCGCTGGCAAGACGTAACGACGAAAATTCCTTTATTACCGATCGTTTTGAATTTTTTGTTGGGGGTCGAGAGATCGCCAATGGTTTTTCTGAATTAAATGATGCGGAAGATCAAGCAGCTCGATTTAAAAAACAAGTTGCAGAAAAAGATGCCGGTGATGATGAAGCAATGCACTTTGATGATGACTATATAAATGCTTTGGAATATGGATTGCCCCCAACAGCAGGCGAAGGAATAGGTATTGATCGGTTGGTTATGTTATTTACTGACTCGCCGACAATCAAAGATGTTATTTTATTTCCTCATATGAAACCACAAGCCAGTTAAGTGGGGACAATATTAAGAAACTTATATTAAAGTGTTTATCAAATGATCGAAGAGATGATTAATCACTTGGTACGATACAAGCAACAGTTGCTGGTGGTTGGTCATTTATCTGATTTTGAAATGCCCATTCAACAATACCTTGAGCGCTATAAGCTCGATGTTTTCGATAGACTTCCAGAAAGTTATCACCGGGTTGACTATTCGGTGATTATTTATTCGCCCAAGTGTTTAGATGTTGAACCCGCTACTGAATCCGATAGGCGTTATTTCTATCTCTCTTTTTGTGAAAATATTTTGGGAGATATTCAAATCCTTCCTCCTTTTTCTTTTCAGCAGTTTACTTCGGCATTTAATTCTGCAATGCAATACCATACAGCCAAATCTGACCTAAGAGAAATTGAAAAGCAGCACTTTATTGTTAGCAAAGAGAGAAAAAACCTAAGTGCTATTGGGGTTGCTTTAAGTGCTGAAAAAGATCTCGATAAATTGTTAGGAATGGTTTTAGAGGAAGGGCGAGCACTGGGAAAATGTGAAGGTGCGTCTTTATACCTTATTGAAAAAAATTCTGAAGGTGAAGATGAATTAGTTTTCAAATTGACCCAAAACAGTAAAATCAGTTTTGATTTTCAAGAAGTTAGATTTCCTTTAACCACTCGTTCGCTAGCGGGTTATGTTGCGTTAAATGGAGAAATTCTGAATATTAATGATGTTTATTTATTAGATGAAAGTTTTCCTTTTTCTTTTGATAAAAGTTTCGATCTCAAAGTTAATTATCGCTCCAAAGAATTACTTGTGTTACCGATGAAAAACCATAAAGGAAAAATCATCGGTGTTTTACAATTTGTTAACACCTTTGGGACTGAATATTCGCTTGAAATGGATCCTGAAAATGAAGAGCTTGGTTTTTCGTTGGAAAAGCAAGGTCTTCTTGCTGGATTAGCGAGCCAGGCGGCTGTCTCGATTGATAACAGTCACCTCATAGAAAACGTACAAAATCTTTTTGAAGGGTTTGTTTCTGCCTCGGTACACGCGATAGAGTCTCGAGATCCCGTAACCAGTGGTCATTCGTTTAGGGTTGCTGACTTAACCACGGGTTTAGCTAAAATGCTTCATAAGGAAACAACCGGCGTTTATAAAAATTTAGCTTTCAAAGAAGAGCAAATAAAAGAAATTCGATATGCTTCTTTATTACATGATTTTGGAAAAGTTGGTGTTAAAGAGAATGTTCTACTAAAAGCAAACAAGCTACATGAAAGTCGTTTTCAATATTTGTTATTAAAAATCGAATGGCAAAAGCAAATGTTAGAAAAGAAATTTTATCAGCAATTATTAAGTCAGGATAAATGGGATATTGAGCGAGAAAAGTTGGTTCAACATCAGCGCGAAAATAAGAATATATTTGAACTTGATTTTAGTACGAGTGCCTATCGTGATTTAATAATGGAACTTAATAAACTTGAACAACATAAAAAAATGCTCAATAAGGCAAATCGACCCACTCTAATGGAAGAAAGAACAGCGGATGAGTTACATCATATGGCTGGCTATACGATGCATAATGATTTTCCTTTTTCAGATAAATTGTTGAGTGATTCAGATTTTCTTTCATTGTCAATTTTGAAAGGAAGCCTGACTGAACATGAAAGAGTCGAGATACAATCTCACGTTGTTCATACCCAGAAATTTCTTGAGAAAATTCCGTGGACGGAGGAACTCTCAGGCATTCCTAGCATTGCGGGGGCGCACCATGAAAAATTGGATGGTTCGGGATATCCGTTTGGTCTTAAAGATAAAAGCATCCCTCTTCCTAGCAAAATTATGGCGATTGCTGATATTTTCGATGCCTTAACTGCTCAAGATCGGCCCTACAAAAAAGCCGTTCAGCTCGAATTAGCCTTAGATATTTTGTGGGATGAAGCGAAGCGCGGAAAGATAGACCAAGCAATGCTTAAGACCTTTGTGGATAGTGAAGTTTATCGCTGTGTATTGTAAAAAGTTAATTTTGCATTAAATTGTAGCTAATTTTGATTAACAAGCCCTTTTCATCGCTTAAATCTCGCCGAAAATAGCTTAGGTCTGGTCAGATCACTTGCCTTTTACCCGGCAATGCGGTTAGGATTAGATGGTTAATATCTCATCAGAATAATTTGGTTGCTCTGTTTCCGAGTTAGCCAATGGAAATAATAAATATAACAACAATAAATACAAAAACTAATCAATACGCGAAATCTTAACTTTGTAGAATTGAAAATAGAACAATAACAGGAGATTTTCATGAAAAAACGTAATTTTTTACTCTCAGTTGCCACTGGAGTAGGGATAACCGTCAGTATGCTCGGGTGTTCTGGTGACGGGGCTAATGAACCTTTAGAGTCACAAACACAAAATGTACCAGCTAGAATGGCTGCAGTTTATGCGCCAAGTACTGGTAGCCTTCCGTTACCGAATGATCTGTTATTTGGCGGTTCGACTGATTTAACCTTAAATATTCCTGTTGAAGATGCTGAGAATTTTTCTGATCCGGCAGTTGCTTTGAGTGGCTTAGATGGCTGGTCAGCGATCGCACCCTTTTCAATTTCTTTCTCTAGTCGAGATTCTGCTTTAGCGGTAGATCCTTCTAGTGTGGTCGGTGGTAGTAATGTTCTTGTATATAAAGTCAATGTTGATCGTGCGGAAGTTTTTCCTGGTATACCTGGGCCAACTGGGCCGGTTACTAGCGTTGAAAGAGAATTAGTTGCGAACCAAGAATATGTGGTGCAAGCAACGAGTGCGACTTCAATAGCAGTTATTCCAACGGTTGCATTTGAACAACAAGCTTCGTATATGGTGGTGTTAACCAACGGTTTAACTGATACTGATGGTCAACCGATTCTTCACGATTCGCAGTACGCAATTTCTAAATCAACCAGCCCTATTGATCCAACATCTAGCGTCGCGGCTCTTGAACCGGTACGTCAGCTAGTTAATTTCATGGAGAATGCGGCAGAAGCGGCTGAAGGTGGTCCAGAGCGTTCAGAGATAATTTTAAGCTTTCAGTTCACTATTCAATCTGTTGGAGCCGCTCTTCAAGCAGCTAAAGCAGTATATATTGATGGAGCAATTGCTGCGGGAGCCACTCCTGTGACAAGTTTTAGTTCTTTAGGCACTGATACTCGCCCATTTACAGGCTTACCAACTAGCGCAGCGAATTTACATAAAGGGCAAATAACGCTTAACTATATGCTTGGGACACCTTCGGTTGAAAACCCTCTTGCTCCATTAAATACTTTTTGGAGAGCTGCAGAGGTTGTTCCTGACGGTTTAGGGGGATGGGCTGCTAATCCGTTTGCTCTGGGGAATTTGACTTATGCAAACCCGCTTCCGCAAATTAATGGACAAGAGACAGTACCTTTACTGGTGTCTATGCCAAAGGCGGAACTTTGTCCTAAACCAGAAAATGGTTATCCTGTAGCGATTTTTCAGCATGGTATTACTGCTGATAGAACCAATTTAATTGGCATCGCAGATGCACTAGGTTCAATTTGTACTGCGGGAGTAGCAATGGATCTACCACTACACGGAATCACCGAAGATAATGCTGTTCACCAAGGTCTCCAAACGGTTTCCGAGGGACTAGTCGGAATTTTTGAAGATTACAATGCAGGTGTTTTAAGAGAAAGAACTTTTGGTATGGATTATCTAACGGATAATCTTATACCTGGATCAGATGGTATTGTTGATTCATCAGGTGCTCATACAATCAATTTAGCTAACTTATTGGTTGCGCGAGATAATACTCGTCAGGCGATTCTCGATTTACTCTATCTTGAAAAAGCATTAGCCTTTATGGATGTTGATGGCGAAGGTACTGATTTTGATTCAACTAATGTTTCTTATATCGGTCATTCTTTGGGCGGCATTGTTGGAACAGGCGTGATTGCTCATTCTGATGTTATTGGAGCTGCGGCGTTTGCTAATCCAGGTGGTGGGATTGCCAATATGTTAAATGCTTCGGAAAGATTTGGACCTCGCGTTCGAGGTGGTGTAGCCGGTGCTTCTGAAATAACGGTTGATGACCCAACTTTTCCAGGGGTTCTTGCTCAATTTTTATTCGCCGCTCAAGCGGTTCTTGATTCGAGCGATCCAATCAATACAGCAGTATTTGCTCAAACAAATGATGTACCAACCTTGTTGCTTCAAAATTTAGGTGATTCGGTGATACCTAACTCGGTTGCAACTGCTCCACTTTCTGGAACAGAGCCTCTCAGTAGAGCTTTAGGTTTAACAACTGTTGTTACCGAAGAACCGGGATTAGTTGCTGGTGACAGACTGTTTACTAAGTTAAACCAAGGTCTTCATTCGACAGTTCTCAGTCCTGCTGATGCTTCCGGTGACCCGGTTGGTTTAATTAATGTTACAACTGAAATGCAAACTCAAATTGTTAGTTTCTTAGCTAGTGGTGGTGCCGCAGTTCAAGTTGTAGACCCAACTTTATTAGATGACTAATCATTTAATATTTACATAAGTTGTAGACAAAAAGCCTCGTTTATTTCGAGGTTTTTTTGTTTTTACAGGGATATTAATCAGTTTCCAAAAAAAGTGAAATCTTAACTGTTGAAGAAAATCCTATTGTTTATCGAGGTCTCCTTATCCTTGCCGATTATTTAAATTAGCGAGGAAAAAGTTCAATAGAAAAAAGGAGCGAAAATTTAGGCAGAAACTTCCTCATCATTCCATTTTTGTCTAATAGCGATTAGTTCGGGAATAATCTCTTGAAAAGCTTTGGTTAGTTTGGGATCAAAATGAGAGCCTGAGCAATTGACAATTTCGTTAATTGCACCTTCAACTGACCATGCTTCTTTGTAAGGGCGTGTCATTGTCAAGGCATCAAACACATCGGCAATAGCAACGATTCTGGCGGCTTCAGGGATGTCCTTACCTGCTAGTCCGTCGGGATAACCACTACCATCCCATTTTTCGTGGTGTCTGAGTGCAATTTCAGCCGCCAATTTGAAAAGAGGAGCGTCGCTGTTAGAAAGAATTTCGTTGCCAATCCGAGAATGCTGTTTCATTATTTTCCATTCTTCGGCATCTAATTTCCCCGGTTTTTTTAATATTTGATCAGGAACACCTATTTTGCCAGTATCGTGCATTGGTGCGGCTAGTTCAATTAACTTGCAGTAGTCTTCGGAATGTCCAATATGCCTAGCTATTGCTGCGCTATAGGCTGCCATTCGCCATATATGAACACCTGTATCGTCGTCGTTATAATGCCCTGCATCCCCGAGCATATAAATAGCGGCTTTTTGGCTCTCTTCTAATTCATCGACGCGAACGAGTGATAAGTGGATTTTTATTCGAGCACGAACGATTGGTGCAGAAACGGGTTTAGCTAAATAATCCACACCGCCGACAGAAAAACCTTTTGATTCGTCTTTAACATCATTCATCGCGGTAATAAAAATAACAGGAATACCTTTTGTTGAAGGGTTTTCCTTTAATCGACGGCAAGTTTCATAACCATCCATATCGGGCATCATGATATCGAGCAAAATTAGATCGGGATTATGCTTTTCGACTGCAGCAAGGGCTTCGATACCATTTTTTGCGAAAAACAAGATATAGTCATCTTTGAGGATCTGGCGCAACAACTGCAGATTATTTGGTTCGTCGTCTACAACAAGTATTTTTTTATTGAGCATTTAGCTTTTCCAAGTTAATTTCTAACTTCTTTCCAATAAATCACACGATCGCTGCCTCGATAGTAACCGAAGTTAAGCTGAGCGCTCGGATTGTCGAGATTATCATCTTCATCCCAATCAAATCTCAACCAAGATTGGCTAGTTAAATCAAAATTTACATCGACGCTACCATAATTGTCTACCCCTGAGGCAGAAAACCATAAACCATTTGATGACGAATTTATTCCAGAGGATAAAAGTTGCGTTGCTGAAGGTGCGAAGATATTGGTTTCACCAGCATTTAGTTGCAGGGTATAGCTTGCCGCATCCAGACTAATATCAGTATCTATATAAGTAGAACAATTATCCTGATCGTTAACAACCCATTGATTACCATCAAAAAAATCAGCAACGATAGGCATTTCTAAGTCACTGGTTTCCGGTCCATAAGTGTCAATTAATCTTAGCCTCCCATTTCTTACTTCAAAACTATTTGAGCTGACCAGACCACTTGTAACTAAATCTGAATCAATTGCAGTGAGATCTAGCCGTAAATTAAATGGTGCGATTAAAGCATCAAATTGATAGTCTGCCGCTGGATCGCTATAGCTTGTTACACCTGCGTTGAAATTTAATGAGGTTGAAAGAAAGTTAACTCTTCCTGAGGCATTAGATGCGCTGTCGGTGTTGTAGCCTTGAGAGGTGATATTTGCGGTTACCAACTTTGCAAAGACCCCTGCATAGTTTTGAGTGGTTTGGTTAGCGGAATTTTGAGCCGTGATCGTTCCAGATACGATAAATGATTGTCCCGGCTTGTCTAGTCCGGCATTGACGCCATCAAAAAAACCTCCGTAGGTAAAAGAGCCACATTGATTGGCTATTACTGGTGCGGAGAGAGAAAAATGATTGGGGATGAATCGACCGATATTAATTCGTTCGCCGCCAACATTCTGACCACTTCCCATAAAATCTAGATTTGAACCGTTAATTTGAAGTATGCCCACTTCATCCCAGCTTTGGGAAAAGGTAAAAGTACCCTGATTGGCTAATCCTGAATCGATAAAATCTGAAAATGCAATTGTCGAGTTAGATAAAATACCATTAGAGTTAGAAACAATAAGTGCTGTTGGAGTCAGGTCAACCGTTCCTGTAATTTGAGAAATATTGGGCGTACTTGCATTGTCGGCCAAATCGCCTCCTGAATCAGGGATCGCATCGTTATTTGTATCAATGAACGGATCAGGTACTCCGTTATTGTCCAAATCATCAGCAGATTGCCATAAAACACTTCTTAGGGTCATATTAAAGTTCGCACCAGCAGATGAAAAGACGCTGCTGTTGCCGTCATTAGCGAAGGGATCAGATGCAACTTGAATATCAAATCCGAATGGTCGAACGATAAATGGACTGATTCCTCCGATGATTTCGTCAAGGTTCCCAGATGGCGGATCGCCAAGATCAATTTCATCTTTGGCTTGAATACTTATTTGTCCCACATCGTTGTATTGAGCTGATACGGTCGCTATTCCATTGGAAAAACCAACTGTTTGGGCTGAAGAAGTCGCTTCGTTTATCGCAATACTTGCTCCATTGATATTGACTTGAGTTGGACTAGTTAGTGGCGAGGTGTAGCTAGACCAGAAATTAATTGATTTGGCTCCTGTATATTCTTCGATAACTCCACATTCTGCTTGAGTTGGCGTTTGTCCTGCAGCGGTTAATGTAATATCAAAAGGGCGTCCGGCTATTTGGGTAGTGATGGGTGAGGGAGAAAAGACGAAGCCAAAGGGTCTGAAAGTAATATCACCTTCACTATTATCATCAAAAACGGCACTTTCAGAAACGGAAATGTTTGTTGTCTCCGCAACTGTATTTTCCAGATATAAAACAACGCTTCCTAGATCTGCAGCATCAAATTGGTAGGAAGCTATTCCGTTATTATCTCCTGCCACGTCAATAAGGTTACCTTGTGCTAAATCACTACTTAGACCATTATTGTCGGTGATATACCAATTGCCATTGTTGGTAGAGAGGCTGATGTCTACCGTACCTGTGTAATCTGTTACAGTCGAGCCATCAGCATTTTTGGCTTGAATTGTGATCGCTTCTCTTAAACAATTAATTCCTGAACCATCATGAATAATAACAAAATGATCTGGACCACAATTTCGAATGCCGGTTATTACAAGGTTGTCTATGTTTATAAACTCACCGGAATTCCCATAGCCATTTTCTACCCTAAATCTAATTCGGGTAGTTGCGGAGGCATAAGCTGTTAAGTCATAATTATATGTACCAATAAAGTCGTTGGTAAAGGTTTCTAGTATCGTGTAATTTGCGCCGCTGTCGGTAGATACTGATACATCAAAACGGTCACCGTTTTCTAAATTTCCAGATGTCGCAAGGTCAAACCTCAACGAAGAAGAAAGAAAGCTAGAGATATCAAACTCTCTTTCAACACTTGGCTCTCCCCCAGTATTTGGTCTGTCATCCATATTCAGTTGGCCACCGGTAATTAATACATTTCCGCTGTTAGGAGAATTATCATCATCATTTTCAATCCAATCGCTATTCCAAGGTTGGCTTCCGCTGCTATTGTTATAACTGACAGCATTAAAATTATCTTCGATAGTTTGAGAGCAGATACTGCTATTGGTACAAGGTCTGGTTTCGTTCATTACTTGATTTATTTCTGAAGCACTTAGAAAATTCTCGTAGATTCTTATTTCGTCAATGCTTCCATCAAAGAAACGTGATGCGATATCTAAATCTTGACCAATTTGAAGAGGATCATCGTTTGTTAATAGTGTTCCAGTGCGAGCAGAGCGAGCTCTTTCTACACCATTGATGTAGATGACTTGTTCACCGCTGCGCCAAGTTATTGCGATATGGTGCCAATCACCAATGGTTAGACTAGAGCCTGTCGTTGTGAGCGTTGCCCAATTCCACCACCAATAAATTTGACCAGATGAATTGATGTGAAATTCATAATTTTCATCTTTTGATAAAATCGATTTCAAACCAGAGCTAGGTATGACATTGGTGTTAATCCAAGCCGTAACAGTCAGATTGTTTGGGATATCTAACAGAGAATCACTTGTTGAGGTGTCATCGTCTAATTGAATAAAACTAATACTTCCGTTAAATATACCGTAAGAGCATGTTCCTGGGTCACCCGGAATTGCAGGGTCACTAGCGGTTGTTATTGCATTGAATGCGGTTAAATGTAGATCATTGCCCGAAGAATCCAATACTTCATCATTTGAACCATTCCAAAATAGCTCATCAAATCGCCACTCACCAATTAATCCGCTAATTGGAGCTTGGCCATCTTGAACGCAAACATCATCAAGGTGCCAATAGTCCCAATCTGAACCACTACCATCAGTTTGTTCTATACGTAGCCTAAAGTTACTATGTATGGCAGAAGCAGGTAGTAGGTAGGTTTGATCGAAAACCTCTCCAGGAGTTCCATTTCCAGAGAATGTTTGCAAAATATTCCAATTATTGCTGTTGTCTAAGTAGGACAAAACAAGATCTTCGCTGTTGTCTGGGTTTTCACTAAAGTTGTCATCACCTCTTTGTACCCAAATCTTTATTTCTACCTCTTGAAACAGGCCTGTATCGATCGCACTCGAAGTCAGTTCAACCGGACCCCATCGAGTAAATAACGAGTTGCCTGCCGAATTAAACGTTGCCGAGCTAATGCCCGCATTTCCACCATTACTAGCTATAGTCCAGTTATCAAGCCCACTTTCAAAGTCATCGCAGGAAAATGTGGTTAAAGCAACTTCGGTAATGATCACATCGTCAATATGCCAGTAATCCCAATCAACACCGCTTCCAGTTGCTTGCTGGAATCTGATTTGAAAGTTGGAGTGAATTGCAGAATTTGATAAGCGAAGGCTCACGTTAATCTGTTCGCCCGGTGTACCATCACCTTCATAGATAGCGACAGAAATCCAATTATTTGAGCCATCTAAGTATTCAATGATTAGATCTTCATTTTGGTCAGGATTTTCGCTAAAACTATCTGCACCACGTCTAACCCAGGCCGTTAGTTCGACTTGTTCTGCAGCTGATGTATCTATAATGTTTGAAGTAACCGTGACATTTTGCCACCGAGTGAACAACGAATTATTTCCTGAGTTTGCGGTGGCGGTTCCTATTTGGGCGTCGCCACCGTTAGAAGTAACCGACCAATTAGACAAACCATTTTCAAAATCGTCTGAAAATAAAACATCACCAGGAGCCGCGTAAAGTAAAGAGCTTTTTAATAGTGCGAATATTATTGTTAATTTTTTAACAACAATAACTAGTCGGTTTAGTACCTTTTCAGTCGGAAGTTTTATGAATGGTGAGTGACAAAGCATTTAAAATGTTTATTAATTAATACTAAGCTAATGCCTGTTTGGCATCATCCATTTCTTCAGCTAATTGATCGACTTCATGGACGTCAGTTTCACCCGATAAGCCTAGTTTTGCAAATGCGGGAATCTTTGAAGTATCCAAATCTGGATAGGGATTATTTTCAGGGGTGTAACTTTGAATTTTTGCAACCGTCACCACATCGACATAATCGGCGATTGCCCCAGAATTTCTGTTGAAATCGGTACAGCCAAGGGGGACGTCCATCAATTCTTCTGGAAATTCCCAAGCGCGCATAATAGCTTTACCCACTTTTCCGTGTAATCGTGCAATTATTTTATCGAGTATTTCATCTTTTTCGAGAATTTCAGGATTATCTTCTGCCAAAGTTAAAATCGGCAATATACCAATCTGATGAACGAGTCCTGCAAGTGTCGCTTGATCTGGTTTTAGTTTAGTAAAATGACTGGCCAAAACATGGCTGATCGAGGCAACTTCTAGCGAATGCTCCCACGATTGTCTTAGCCTTTTATCCACTGAATCATGAGTCGCTTGGAACATCTGCTCCATTGCCAAACCAGTAGCTAAATTTCGGACAAAATTGATGCCCATTCGAGTAATTGCTAACTGGAGATTATCGACCACCACCGCACCCCTCAGTAAAGGACTATTGGCGACTTTGATAATTCGAGCAGCTAACGCAGCATCTTGTCCGATGACGGCAGATAAAGTATTTGAATTTACGTCAGGATCATTGGCCGCATCTCTAATTTTTAATGCGACTTCTGGCAAGGTTGGCAGAGTTAGTCGGTCATTTTTAATGGCATCGACTAACTCATTTAAAAAATCTTGTTCAAGGCTCATATATGGGCTCTGCTGGGTTGTTAGTACTCACTCTAAGTGTAAAGAATGAATAAGATTATTTTTCTATCTTTAGTATAGGACTATTTTTGTCTTCCAACTGAAAAAAATCGTCAATATCGGCCTTGTCTTTAACTAATGCGAGAACTAATACTCCTTTTTCTTTTATACAGATGCTACAGACAACTTCGCCAACTTTTTTATCCTCTTGCGTTAAGGCCGTTTTTGCCAAAATTGTTGGGGTAAATTCTCCCTTTAATAACTGTAGATGTTGCTTAAGCTTCCCTTTGTAGTGCATTCGGGCGATGATTTCTTGCCCTGTGTAGCATCCTTTTTTAAAATCAACGGCATCTAGCTTAGGTAGGTTGAGATCGTGAGGTAAAAATTGTTCGACCGAGTCTTGATTTATCCAAGGTATTTTATTTTGAGCCAGATGCCAGTACCACTCGAACTCGTCATTTTGTGTACAATTAGAATTGGCTGTGTAAATAGAATTGGAAGTGGTTAAAGGTTTTAACTCACCCTCGTTTGGGAAGCTTTTTAAGGATAAATCAGTGTTAGTGATTTTTATGCGATTGTTCGGATTTGATTCGTTTGGATTTTCGATAAAGGCGATTAACCTAGCTTCTGCTGGCGCTTCTTCAATCGTCACTTTAAAAAAAACACCATACTTTTTTAAATGTTCGATGGTTGTTTTAATAATGCTTTGAGGCATAAATAATCGAAACCCAAGCTTTATTTTTGAGATAAAAAATAATGAGACAATTCTTCCTTTTGCGTTGCATAGAGCCGCTAAATAGGCAGTTTTGTCTTCAGGTGTCGATACATTTATGGTGATCTGACCCTGTAAGAAACGTTCGGCGTCAACGCCTGTAACGTCAATGTATCGGTAAGAAGATAAAGCTAGGGGGGATATAGGTGTACTCACAATCAATTATCATCAATATTTTAGTGACGATAATTTTAGCCTAATTTGAGCGTTGCTTCTATGTATCATTAATTTGAATCACTAATTTAGAATCGCCAATTTCTTGTTTTACTGTATGCACATTGGAAGTCGTTAGCTTAGTTGGTACTATTGAATCACTTTAATCGAATATATGAATTGTAAATGACTAATTTAGAGTTGGCGAATAAGTTGAAATGGCAATGCCGTCGAGGAATGCTGGAGCTTGACGTGATATTAATCCCATTTTTAGAGCAGCATTTTAACGAGTTGCCGCAGGATGAACAAAATTCGTTTGTTGATTTATTAAAACAAGCAGATCCAGATCTCTACACATGGATAATGGGCTATGGGAGTTGTGAACAAAGTGGACTGCTCAATATTATTCGAATAATTAGAGAGAAAATGTCAATCGCTTAACGGATTTTAGCTTGTGAAAATAGCCTCTCGTTTCCCTATCAAATCAAATTGGTTGCTTTTAAGCTTGATATTAATTGCTCATCTGGGGCTGATTAGTATCGCTTTTATACTTTTGACGAATTTCTGGAGCCTTCTACTCATTATTGTTTCAACAATTGGATCGGGCTATTTTTCGCTAAAACAATATCAATCCATTACTCGCGCAGAGGATGACCTCTGCTGGAGCGGCGAAAACTGGTTAATGCAGGATCATCAATTGAAAACGGTTAGTTATTTAGATTTAATGCCAACGAGTTGGGTAACAGCGAATTTTTGTCTGTTAAAATTTGAGCAAAATAATGTTGAAAAAGCGTGGTTATTTACTCGAAGATCATTAGGTGAGCGATTGTTTAGGGAGCTGTGTTATTTGGCGAAGGTCGAGATAGGCAACCAGCATCAAAAGAAACCCAGATAAAACCCCCATATTTACCCAACCAATAGAAGCGCTAGCGACAGTTATAAAAGATTATTTTTTTAAAATTTATTGCTCTATTCTCACTATTTATGGTATAAAGCGCGCCGAGTTAATGAAGTATCAAACGAGTGAGCTTGTTTGAGACCAAATTGGCCTAATTCACACACTGTTCGACACAAATTTCAGGGTGCTGAAATAAGTTTATCTTATTTTGGTTTGTTATTTGGGGATGGTGGACGTATAACCCTTTTAAAATCAGGAGCTTACAATGGCAAAAGTCACTATGCGTGATATGCTACAGGCGGGTGTGCATTTTGGACACAGAACCCGTTACTGGAACCCTAAAATGAAGCCGTTTATTTTCGGCGCGCGCAACAAAATTCATATCATTAACCTCGAAAGTTCTTTACCGATGTTTAATGATGCACTTAATTTCCTTGGCTCAGTCGCTGCAAGAAAAGGCAAAGTTCTTTTTGTAGGAACTAAGCGTTCAGCTAGTAAAATAGTTAAAGAAGAAGCAACACGTTGTGAGCAATTCTTTGTCGATAAGCGTTGGTTGGGCGGAATGCTAACTAATTATAAAACCATTCGTCAGTCGATCAATCGTTTAAAAGAGCTTGAAAAACAAAGCGAAGACGGAACATTTGAAAGACTAACCAAAAAAGAAGGTTTATTGTTAAGCCGTGAAATGGCTAAGCTAGAAGCTAGTATTGGTGGTATTAAAAACATTAGTGGTTTACCAGATGTTCTTTTTGTAATCGATGCCGATCACGAGCGAATTGCTATAGCTGAAGCTCAAAAGCTAGGTATTCCTGTCATTGCTGTTGTTGATAGTAACTCAAACCCCGAAGGTGTTGATTATGTTATTCCTGGAAACGACGACGCAATTAGAGCGGTTCAACTTTACTTGTCGAGTGCTGCGGATACAATTATTGAAGGTCGTCAATCAACAGCTACTGCGCCTGCTGAAGAGTCAGCGTCAGATGAATTTGTTGAAGAAACTGAAAAGAAAGTTAAAGTAGTTAAGACAAAAAAAGCAAAAGTAGTTAAAGCTGAAGTAGAAACTAAAGCTGAAGAAGAGCCTAAAGCAGAGAAAAAGACCAAAGCTGAAGAAAAGCCTAAAGTTGAAGAAAAACCTAAAGCTAAAGAAAAACCTAAAGCTGAAGAAAAACCTAAAGCTGAAGAAAAACCTAAAGCTGAAGAAAAACCTAAAGCTGAAGAAAAACCTAAAGCAAAGAAGACTGCCAAAAAGAAAGACGCGGCGGAAGCTGAAGAAGAATAAGCTGCTACTTCAAGTTTTTGTTGTAGGGGGCATTGCCCCCTATTTTTTAGTTTTATCTAGTGAAACTAAATAATGAACGCTTCGATAATTGATTATCTATATAAATATTAAGTGGAGAAGAAAATGGCGATAACCGCTGCTCAAGTAAAAGAACTGCGTGAAAGAACGGGTTCAGGTATGATGGAATGCAAAAAAGCGCTTGTAGAAACCAATGGCGATATGGAAGCTGCGATCGATAACATGCGTAAATCTGGTGCTGCAAAAGCCGAAAAAAAAGCTGGTCGTGTTGCCGCTGAAGGTGTCATCATCGCTAAAACTTCTGATGATTCTACCTTAGCTGCTATTGTTGAAATTAATAGCGAAACAGATTTTGTTGCTCGGGATGATAACTTTAAATCATTTGCTAACTCTGTCGGTGATGCCGCTTTAGCTAACAAAACTGATTCTATTGAAGCTCTAAATTCTGTAACTCTACCTTCAGGTGAATCGGTAGAAGAAGCTCGAACCAATTTAATTGCTAAAATTGGTGAAAATATAACTGTTCGCCGCGTTAAAACTGTTGAAGCGAATGACGGTGTACTAAACAGCTACGTTCACAGTGGAAAAATTGGTGTGGTTGTTTCTCTTAAAGGTGGGACAGCTGATTTAGCGAAAGATGTAGCTATGCACGCTGCTGCGACTAATCCACAGTTTATAACTCCGGAAGAAATTTCTGAAGATGTTTACAATCGTGAAAAAGATATATTTACAGCTCAAGCAATTGCAAGTGGAAAGCCTGCTGAAATTGCTGAAAAAATGGTTGTAGGTCGTATGCGTAAGTTTGCTGCTGAAGTTTGTTTAGTTGGGCAAGCTTTTGTAAAAGATCCTTCTACAACGGTTGGTGATTTGTTAAAGTCAAACTCGGCAGAAGTTTCTAGCCTAGTTCGCTTGGAAGTAGGTGAAGGTATTGAAAAAGCTGAAGACGATTTTGCGGCTGAGGTTATGGCTCAAGTAAAAGGGGAATAAATTTATGCCAAGTTCTGCTCCGACTAAAGTAAATAGAAGAATTCTTCTTAAATTGAGTGGCGAAGCCTTAATGGGTGCAGAGTCTTTTGGTATTGATCCCAGTATCCTTGATCGAATTGCCAAAGAGATAAAATTTATTGTTGGTAAAGGAATTGAAGTCGGTCTAGTCATTGGTGGAGGCAACCTTTTTCGAGGTGAAAAGCTTGCTAACGCAGGAATGAATCGTGTTGCAGGTGACCATATGGGGATGCTTGCAACGGTGATGAATTCTTTAGCTATGCAGGATGCACTCGAAAGAATTAAAGTTGGAACTCGCGTTATGTCTGCTATTTCTTTAACGGGCGTGTGTGAAGATTACGACCGACGTTTTGCGATTCGTTTTATGAAAAAATCTCAAGTCGTTATTTTTTCTGCCGGTACCGGCAATCCTTTTTTTACTACCGATACTGCGGCCTGTTTACGTGGTATAGAGATTGATGCTGATGTGATCTTGAAAGCAACTAAGGTCGATGGTGTTTTTTCGGCGGATCCTAATAAAGATCCGAATGCAGTAAAATACCATACTTTGACTTACGACGAAGCTTTGTCAAAAGAGTTAGCCGTGATGGATTTAACCGCATTTTGTCTAGCGCGTGATCATCAAAAATCAATACGCGTTTTTAATTTGAACAAACCGGGTGCATTAATTGACGCAGTAATCGAGGGTTCGGAAGGAACCTTAATCCATTGTTAAAATTTTGATATGTAATTTGAAAAGAATAACTGATATTAGAATAAAATAGTAAGGAGCAAATTTGTGATAAACGAAATTAAAGAAGACGCACAAACTAGAATGGATAAAACCATTGAATCCTTCAAAATTAGTTTGCAAAAAATTAGAACAGGTCGAGCGCACCCTAGTTTGTTGGCTCATTTAAGCGTTTCCTATTATGGTGTAAATACTCCTTTGACCCAAGCTGCGACAGTTTCAGTTCAGGACTCTAGAACGTTAGTTGTTCAACCTTTTGAGGCTTCAATGGTTCAAACCATAGAAAAAGCGTTAATGGAGTCAGATTTAGGTATTACACCAAATACTGCAGGCAACGTTATTAGATTACCGTTACCAGCATTAACCGAAGAACGAAGAAAGGATATGACTAAGATCGTTCGTTCCGAAGCGGAGTCAGCGAAAGTTGCCATCAGAAATATTAGAAGAGATTCCAACTCGACCTTAAAAGAACTAGAAGCGGAAAAAGAAATTAGTGAAGATGAATTACATCGGGCTGAAGATGAAATTCAAAAAATTACTGACGCACATGTAAAAGTTATTGATGGAATGACTGCTGAAAAAGAAAAAGAGTTAATGGAAATCTAACGGGATTTTTGTTTCATTATTGAATTTTAAAATATGTACGCCGTGTGACCCAAAAGGTGACACGGCGTCGTTGTTTTAACCCCAATGCTGAATTGGTAAATTTTGTTCGAATAAAACTTAATTTATAAGAAAATAGCTTATGACATCTAATAATATTCCACAGCATGTAGCAATTATTATGGACGGTAATGGCCGTTGGGCTCAGTTGCGGAATAAAAAAAGAACCTTTGGTCACAAGGCTGGTGTTGAAAAAGCAAGAGAAATGGTTGAGGCTTGTGGTAAGAAAGGCATCAAATCATTGACACTTTTTGCTTTTAGTAGCGAAAATTGGTCGAGACCCGAAGATGAAGTTAATTATTTGATGGAATTGTTTGTTCTTGCTTTAAAGCGAGAGGTCAAAATGCTGAATAAAAACGGAGTCAAATTACAGTTTATTGGCGATATTTCACGATTTAATAAAAAATTACAGGCAAGCATTCTAGAAGCTGAACAACAAACCCATAACAATAGCTCGGTACGTTTAAATATTGCGGCAAATTATGGCGGTAGATGGGATATAGTCAATGCTGCGAACCAACTAAAAAAGGAACTGACTTCCAGCCAAGTTATCACAGAGAATGACTTAGCAGAAAAATTATCAACTCAAGGTCTTCCAGAACTTGACTTAATGATTAGAACGGGTGGTGAAAAAAGAATTAGTAACTTTTTGATTTGGCAGGCTGCGTATGCAGAACTTTATTTTTCTGATAAGTTATGGCCAGAGTTTGATGAAAATGAATTAGATCTTGCGCTTGCAGATTATGCGTCGCGGCAACGTCGGTTTGGAAAGACAGGTGAGCAGATCGTTGATTAAAATAATAAAAAGGTATTCTGACCCATGTTGAAGCAAAGAGTGATTACAGCACTTATCTTACTGCCAGCGGTGTTTTTATTACTGTTTAAGTTAGAGCTAGAGATTTTTTCGGCATTGGTTATAGTTGTTGTTTATTTAATGGCGCTAGAGTGGGCAAAACTTTCTGGTATTCATAAATCTGTTTATAAGAGTTTTTTTGCGCTCGCTATTAGCATGGTCAATATTGCAATTTGGTATTTTAGTGAGCGAATAGATGTTTGGCCGTCACTTAGTTGGCCACATCATTTTAAACATGATCTTCCTTTGGTTTTTCTTTTGTTGTCGTTGCCGGTAATATTTTTGGCAATTATGATTGTTCTGTCTTTTTCTAAAAATAACCAGTGGTGGCAGAATGATTATTTTAAAGGTGCACTGGCATTTATTCTTTTACCTGCTCTTTATGTTTCTTTGGTGAGTGTTAGAAATCAAGGGTATCTGGAAGGTGATTTTTATTACGGTGGTAAGTTGGTTTTGTTTATGTTGTTGTTGATTTGGGCGGCCGATATTGGTGCGTTTATTACCGGTAAACTGTTTGGCAAAAATAAGCTCGCAAAAGTCAGTCCCAATAAAACATGGGAAGGAGCTATCGGTGGATTGTTCTTTACCTGTTTGGTTGGTTGGAGTGGGATCTCTGCATTAGGTCTAAATGTAGCCAATAGTATTGAGTACATGATAATCATTCTGATGATTGGTATCGCTTCGGTTTTTGGTGATTTGTTCGAAAGTGCATTAAAGCGAGCCGCTAATATTAAAGACTCAGGAAACTTATTACCAGGACATGGTGGTCTACTTGACCGATTAGACAGCACCATTACTGTGGCACCTATTTTCTATCTGAGTTTTAGTTATTTTGAGTTGTTCAATGTCTGAGCAAATATGTATTCTAGGCTCAACAGGCTCGATTGGTTGTAGCGCCTTAGAGGTGATTGAAAAAAACTCAGAACGTTATTCTGTTAAATTGCTTACAGCCAACAAGAACTACCAAAAACTTTTTCAACAGTGTCAAAATTTTAATCCCGATATCGCGATTATGGCATGTCCTGATTCAGCCAAAAAATTGAAACAACTAATTGTGGCTTCTAATCTAGGGATTGAAGTACGAGCTGGCATTGAGGCAATTAATCATGCCCCAGAAGAAGCAGAAATTGATACAGTGATTGCAGCGATTGTCGGAGCGGCAGGATTATTGCCAACTTTGTCGAGCGTAAGACAAGGTCATCGCGTATTGTTAGCTAATAAAGAAGCCTTGGTCATGTCCGGTGAGTTATTTATGTCTGAGGTCGTTAAATGCGGTGCTACTTTGTTGCCGGTGGATAGTGAACATAATGCGATCTTTCAATCATTGCCACCTGCAAATAATGGTGCGATGAGTAATCTCAATGGCGTTGATAAAATATTATTAACTGGTTCAGGTGGTCCTTTTCTGACAGTTCCCGTGGATGAATTGAGATCTAAAACTCCGGTTCAAGCGTGTGCTCACCCAAATTGGGAAATGGGTAAAAAGATATCCGTTGATTCTGCGACCATGATGAATAAAGGTTTAGAATTGATCGAAGCTTGTTATATGTTTGATGTTAATATTGAACAAATTGATATTGTCATTCATCCACAAAGTATCGTTCACTCAATGGTTTCCTATATTGATGGTTCAGTTATCGCACAGTTAGGTAATCCAGATATGAAAACGCCTATCGCCCATTGTTTATCTTGGCCAGAAAGAATCAATGCTGGCGTTAAACCATTAGACTTTTTTCAACTAAAAAGCCTAGAATTTCAAAAGCCCGATTTTGACAGATTTCCTTGTTTAGTCTTCGCAATCCAAGCCGTTAAAATCGGTAAAAGCGCACCTTGTATTTTAAACGCGGCTAACGAAGTTGCTGTCGATAGTTTTTTGAACGAAAAGATTAGATTTGATCAAATAGCAGAAGTTATTGAAATAACGTTGAATCGTTCTGACTTTGAAAAATTAACAAGTATTGAGCAAATTATCAAAGTTGATAGTCAAGCAAGAGAAGTTGCTTTTTCAGTGATCGAGGAGATAACCGGCTAATGGAATTTTTATGGAACCTAGCATCTTTTGTCGTTGCCTTGGGGATTTTGGTCACGATTCATGAGTATGGACACTTTTGGGTTGCTCGAAAACTGGGTGTAAAAGTATTGACTTTTTCAATAGGATTTGGAAAACCAATCCTACAAAAGATTGGTAAAGATGGCGTTCGCTACGTCATTGCTGCTATCCCATTGGGTGGTTTTGTTAAGATGCTTGATGAGCGAGATTCTGAACAAACAATCTCTGAGCAAGACCAATCTCGAGCTTTTAATCGACAGTCTGTTTGGGCTCGAATGGCAATTGTTTTGGCAGGTCCCGTCGCAAATTTTCTATTAGCTATTTTTTTATATTGGTTAATGTTTGTCATAGGTATTAAGGGGCTTGTTCCTCAAATAGGTAGTGTTCCAGAAACTTCAATAGCTTATCAAGCGGGCCTAAAAAAAGAGGACGTAATTAGTTTGGTTGATGGTGAACCGGTGATTGTGATGCAGGACGTCACTAAAGCAATTGCGCAAAGGTTAGGAGAAAAGTCTGAGATTGTATTGTCAGTAACGAGAGTGGGTGAGCCGACGCTGCAGAAAATTTTTCTCGATATTTCAACTTGGCAAGTGGATGATAGTGAACCCGAGCTATTAAAGTCGCTAGGTATATATCACCCATTAGAAACTCTTGAGGCAATCATAGGGAGTCTCACAGCAGATGGTGCTGCAGAAATAGCTGGATTACAGATTCAAGATAAGATTATTAAGATTGATGGAAAAGTAATCAATCAATGGCAAGATATGCGGGAGATTATTGCTTCGAAGCCAAATCAGCGAGTTTTATTTGAAGTTGATAGGAATGGTGAACTGATGCCTATTTTCGTGGTCATAGGTTCAGCAAATGAAAAGGATAAGCAGATCGGAGTCATTGGTATTGGCAATACTCAGATAGATGTTTCAAATTATTTGATAACTCGTCAAGCTGGAATGCTGGAAGCTTTTGGATTAGCCATTGATGAAATGGTTAAGATGGTGGTACTTAGCACCAAATTATTTTTGAAGTTGATAAGTGGGGAAATTTCGACCAAGAGTCTTAGCGGACCTATATCAATCGCAGAAGGTGCTGGTTCCACCGCTAGTATTGGTTTGGTCTATTTTATTAGTTTTTTGGCTATGATCAGTGTTAATTTAGGTTTTATTAATTTATTACCCGTACCCATGCTTGATGGCGGTCATTTACTGTATTTTGTTATTGAGGCAATTAAAGGTAAGCCTTTGTCTGAAAAAGTGCAGGAATTTGGTTTACAAATTGGTATGATGCTGGTTTTCGCATTAATGGCTTTAGCCATTTTTAATGATATATCGCGTAATTTTTAGCGCGTTTTTATAAACAAAAATAAAGAATAAGAAGTTAAATATTTATGGGTAATCTCTTGCAAAAAGTAAACAAGAATTTTCAAATTTTGATATCTCGCATGATTCAAATATTCCTTGGGTTGTCCCTATTCGTTATTAGCTCCACGGGTGTGGTTAATGCTCAAACATCCAATGATGATGGTTTTATTGTTGAAGATATCAAAGTCGTTGGATTGCAACGGATGGAGCTAGGAACATTTTTTAATATGTTACCGCTTCAAGTTGGTGAACGATTAGAATCAAACCGTATTCCCATAATTATTCGGACTTTATTTTCTGCGGAAAATTTTGATGATATTCGACTATTTAAAGAAGGCAATGTACTATTAATTGACATTGTTGAAAGACCTACTATTTCTGATATTACTATTGATGGCAACAAAGATATCAAGACTGAACAAATTCTTGAGGCAATGAAAGGAGCTGGTTTCGCAAAAGGAGAAGTCTATAATCCTGCGGCAATAAAAAATATCATTGATGGGATGCAGGAACAGTATTTTGCTCATGGAAAATATTCCGTTCAAATCACTAATAAAGTAATTCGTCGTTCGCGAAATAGAGTACTTATTCAGTTTGACGTTAAAGAGGGCGACCCTGCAAAAATTGAGTCAATCAATATTGTGGGTAATCAGCTTTTCCCAGATGAAGATTTGCTTGATCAGTTTGAGTTGACTACTGGCGGATGGTTATCCTTCATTACCAGTGATGATCAGTATGCGAGGGAAAAACTTTCGGGCGATCTAGAGACTCTGCGTTCTTACTATTTAGATAGAGGTTATTTGAAGTTCAATGTAACTTCGACTCAAGTAGCAATTTCGCCAGAGCGTAAAGGTATTTTTATTACCATCAATGTTGATGAAGGTGAGAAATTTGAAGTAGCAAAAATTGTCTTTAGTGGCGATTTAATATTAAAAGAAAAACGCCTTAAGCAATTAACACCTCTGACTAAGGGCGACACTTATTCAGCTGCAGCGATATCTTTTGCTGAAGAGCAAATAAAACAAAACTTAGGTTATTTTGGTTATGCCTTTGCTAACGTGACTTCTGTTCCAAATGTGGTGGCAGGAAGTAATAAAGTTGATCTGAATATTTATGTTGACCCCGGGAATAAAGTTTACGTAAACCGAATTAATTTTACTGGTAATGAAACCACTAATGATCAAGTTTTACGTCGAGAAGCTCGATTGATGGAAGGTGGTGCGTTATCGACATCGCAGGTTGAACGAACCAAAATTAGGCTACAGCGGTTGCCTTTTCTTGAGGAAGTCGAGGTTGAAACTCCCAAAGTTGAAGAAAGCGAAGATCGAGTTAACGTTGATTATGAAGTGAAAGAACGTTCTGCTGGAACAATATCTGGAGGATTGGGATATGGGTCAGTTTATGGATTATCAGTAAATGCCAATGTTAGCCATAATAATTTTTTAGGTTCAGGGAAAACAGTGGGTTTCGCTATTAATAAGAATAGTTTTTCTACCAGCTATTCACTTAATTATTTTGACCCTTATTTTACCATTGATGGGATTAGTGCGGGCGCGGGTGCTAGTTATCGTACGTCTGATTTTGGGGAAATTAATATTGCGGCAACCTTACTTGACACAGCAGCAGTTGATTTTAATTTAGGCTATCCTATTAACGAAATAACACGGCTAAATTTTGGTTTAGGATTCCAAACCAATGATTTAAGTGCAAATGGTCAACGTTTATCTCAGCAGCTTGTCGACTTCTTCGAAGATAATGATCAAGACATTCGAACTGATTCAAGTTTATCTTATGATCTAGTAAAATTTTCTACTTCAATTGTACGAAATAGTTTAAATCGTGGGATTTTCCCTGACCGAGGTACAAAACAATTGCTTTCGCTCAGTGGCGCAGTCCCCGGTAGTGATTTAGAGTTTTATAAAATTGATTATAGTATTGATCATTATATTCCTTTTTCTCCGGGCTGGTCTTTGTTAAGTCGTTTAAAACTATCTTATGGTGATGGCTATGGCGATAGCGAGAACTTGCCCTATTTTGAGAATTTCTATGGGTCGGGCTCTCAAACTGTAAGAGGTTTCGAAAGGAACACAATAGGTCCCAGAGAGATCTTTAGGCAAAATCAATCGATTGCTGATTCAACAACCTTTGATGATTTTGAACAGCAATTTCAATCATCCCTTCCTTCTGATTTTGACACCGTTATTGTCGGTCAACGAAGCGTAGGGGGTAATGCTCGGGCGCTAGCAAGTATGGAATTAATTTTCCCCATCCCTTTTGTTGAAGAAAGTAATTCTCTTAGAACTAGTTTTTTTGTGGATGTTGGAAATTTATGGAATACTAAATTTGATCTACAAGATTACGCACATTTAGCGCCTGAGGAATTTGCTAAAATTCCAGATTTTTCAAGCCCTGACGGGTATAGAGCGTCAACAGGGATATCGTTACAATGGCTTTCACCCATGGGGCCGCTAGTAATCAGTTTATCAAAAATACTCGAAAGCCAAGATGGTGATAGAAGTGAAAACTTCTCGTTTAATGTAGGTCAAACTTTCTAATTGAAGAATTTAAATAAATTTAAAGAAACTATTGCAGTTTAAGATTTCAGATCAAACTTTATCTAGTGTACACTAGGTATATTAATATTAACTAAGTAAAAATTTAAGGGTAAAAAGATGTTAAAAAAATCAATTTTAGCGATAGCCATTATGCTTTCGACTTTTTCAAGCGCGTTTGCTGCTGAGATGAAAATAGGTGTTTACAATAACCGATTAGTCTTTAGTAAAGCGCCTCAGGTAGAAGCCATTCAAGATAAGTTAAATAAGCAGTTTGCTGATAGAATTACTGAGTTAAAAACTTTAGCTGAAAAGCGAAAAACGCTTGGTGAAAAATTACAGCGGGATTCTATGACAATGACGGAAGATCAGAGAATTGAATCAGGTCGAGAATTTCAACAGCTTGAAACGGATTTACAGATCAAACAAAAACAGTTACAAGAAGATAGTAAGCGTGCAGAGCAAAAAGAATTAATGGCGGTTGATGCAATAGTTCAAAAAGCAATCACAAAAGTTGCAGAAGCGGAAGGTTATGATCTTATTTTACGTGTTGAAGCGGCGGTATATGCGAAAAAGCATATTGATATTTCAAATAAAATAATCACAATCATTAGTGACCCAGCAGGATAGATATTGAATAATTCTGGATTAACGATTGCTGAAATTGCGGAGGTCGTTGATGGTCAAATTATTGGGGAGAAGCAAGATAGAGTAATAACAACCGCTTCTCTTGATAAGGCGAACCAAAACGAAGTCTCTTTTTTAAACAATTCAGCATACGCTCATCAATTAGACACAACCAATGCTGGTTGTGTTTTGCTATCTGCTACCTATGAAAAATCACACTGGGATATCATTGCAAAACAAAAGGATAAACCAGCCAGTTGGGTATTATGTCGAGATCCTTATCTTGCCTTTGCGAAAATTTCTCAGATTCTAGATACAACACCCTTATTAAGTGAGAATATTAATCAAACGGCCAGCATTCATCCAACCGCAAGAATCGGCAAAAATGTTCAAATAGGTAGTGGCGTAGTTGTTTGTGCGAACACTCAAATCGCCGATAACGTCAGTTTAGGTTGTAATTCTTTTGTCGGACCAGATTGTTCAATTGATGAAGGGACGATTCTTTCTCCAAATGTAACTATTTATCATGGTGTAAAAATAGGTAAAAATTGTTTGTTTCATTCTGGTGTTGTCATTGGAAGCGATGGATTTGGATTTGCTAATGATCAAGGATTGTGGATAAAAATTCCGCAAACTGGTGGTGTTATTATTGGAAATAGTGTTGAAATAGGCGCTAATTCCTGCGTTGATCGTGGAGCGCTTAATAACACCCTTATTTCAGATGGTGTCAAGATTGATAATTTGTGCCATATTGCTCACAACGTCGAAATTGGTGAAAATAGCGCGATGGCAGCTTATAGCGGTGTTGCAGGAAGTACCAAAATTGGTCGTTCTTGCACTCTTAGCGGACGTTCTTCAATCATTGGTCACTTAAATATTGCCGAAGGTACTCATATAACGGCCTGCACATTAGTTAATCGTTCAAATGATAAGCCGGGAGTTTTTTCTTCTGGCACGGGCATGCAAGAAAACAAAATTTGGCGAAAAAATGTGGCTCGCTTTAAGCAACTTGATTCAATGGCTAAAAAATTACGTGAGTTAGAAAAGAAACTAAAAGAAATTCAGGGTGAATAGATAACATGGGCGAAATACCAAATGAAATTAGTAGCTTAGATATTCATGAAGTGATGAAACATTTGCCTCATCGATATCCTTTTTTATTAGTTGACAGAGTGACTGACTTTAAAAAAGGTGAGTACCTCAATGCCATAAAAAATATTACTGTCAATGAGCCTTGTTTTACAGGACATTTTCCTCATCGACCCGTGATGCCTGGCGTATTAATACTTGAAGCTTTAGCACAAGCAACGGGAATATTGGCGTTTAAGACTTTGGGTGAGCTTCCTAACGAGTCGTCTTTGTATTATTTTGTGGGAATTGATCGCGCGCGATTTAAAAAACCTGTCGAGCCGGGTGATCAAGTGCTATTGCAGGTTAATTTGTTGAAAAGAAAACGAACTATGTGGAAATTCGAAGCGAAAGCTATCGTCGATGGGAAGGTGGTTTGTGAAGCGGAATTAATGTGTTCTAAACAGGATATTGTTACATGATCCATCCAAATACTGCGATTCATCCAAGTGCTGTGATTCATCCTTCTGCAGAGATCGCGGATAAGGTTCAAATTGGGCCTTTTTCTGTTATTGATGAACATGTAAAAATAGACGAAGGAACCATAGTAGGCCCTCATGTTGTTATCAATGGGCATACTACAATCGGTAAAAATAATCATTTTTACCAATTTTCTTCGATTGGAGAAGCGAATCAAGATAAAAAATATAATGGTGAACCGACACAAACCATTATTGGAGATAATAACGTCATAAGAGAATCTTGTACCATTCATCGAGGTACGACTCAAGATCATCAGATCACCCAGATAGGCAATGATAATTTGCTTATGGCCTATACACATATCGCCCATGATTGTCAGTTAGGTAACCATATCATTATTGCTAATAGTTCTAATATTGCTGGGCATGTGGTTATCGATGATTGGGCTATATTAGGAGGTTTTACAGGCGTTCACCAATTTTGTCATATTGGCGCTCATTCCTTTCTTGGGATCCGTTCTCATGTTACTCAAGATATATTGCCATTTATTCTTTTTGCGGAAGGTTCGCCTCGTTCTATTAATGTTGAAGGGATCAAGCGAAGAGGCTTTTTAAAAGATGAAATATCTCTGTTAAGAAAAGCCTATAAGATTATTTTTCGTCAAGGATTAACGATTGATGATGCAATTAAAGAAGTTTCAAACCTCTCTGAAAATTCAGAGGTATTAAAAATAATGACTGATTTTATAAAAAAATCAGATAGAGGGATCGCTCGCTAAGTAAATGCCAATAAAAATATTGCCCACAAACAGTTAAATAGACAATCAAAATAATTAGAATCTGCCGTGAAAGAGTTCGATAATCAAGATCAATACTATTCTGAAAAGCCACTGCTTTTTTATCTGGTTGCCGGAGAAGCGTCAGGTGATATTCTGGGTTCCGGTCTTATGGAAGCAATCAAATCTCATTTTCCCAATGCAATTTTTAAAGGGATCGGAGGGCCTTTGATGACAGCTTCTGGACTTAATTCCTATTATCCAATGGAACGCCTTTCCGTCATGGGTGTTTTTCCGATCCTTGCTCGTTTTTTTGAACTAATAAAATTAAGAAAGCGACTTACTCAATCAGTAATAGACGAAAAAACCGATTGCTTTATTGGTATCGACGCGCCAGTTTTTAATACTCAGCTTGAATATAATTTAAAGCAAAAGGGCATTAATACCGTTCATTATGTGAGCCCTTCCGTTTGGGCATGGCGAGAAAATCGAATATACAAAATCGTTAAAAGCGTTTCTTTAATGATTTGCCTGTTTCCTTTTGAATTGGAAATTTATCGCAGACACCGGTTGCCGGCTGTATGTGTCGGACACCCTTTAGCCGAAGAAATTACAATGAATACTGATAGTCTAACCGCCAAAGATGAGTTAGGGCTAGATAAAGAGAAGACTCTAATAGCTATACTGCCGGGTAGTCGAGGTTCAGAAATGAAGTTTTTATTGCAACCCTTTATTAATGCTGCAATCAAATTATCAGAAAAATATCCAAATTTACAATTTGCAATTCCTTGCGCTAATAAAAAAAGATATGTTCAGTTGGAGCGTTATTTGGATGAAAATAAAATCAATTTAGAAGTAAAATTATTTGATGGGCAATCAAGAAAACTAATGCAGGCATCCGATTTTGTTTTGTTAGCTTCAGGTACTGCAACATTAGAGGCGATGTTATTAAAAAAGCCAATGCTTGTGGCTTACAAAGTTTCAGCTTTTAGCTATTGGATTTACACGAAGTTTTTAAAAATAAATAACTTTTCTTTACCTAATTTATTAGCCAAAAAACAATTGGTCGTCGAGCTAATTCAAGATGATTGCCATGAAGATAATATTGTCTCTGAAATGAGTCGTTTGATTGATGGAGGGCGTAATGAAGAACTTGTTCGTCAATTTAATCAATTACATAAAGAATTGCGTCTCGGTGGTAGTCGTAAAGCTGCGGAAGCCATTGCCAATTTATTAACAGAGCAGAATAATGAATCAATTTGATTTAATTGCCGGAGTCGATGAAGTTGGTCGAGGTCCTTTGGCGGGAGATGTTGTTGCGGCAGCCGTTATTTTAGATCAAGCAAACCTGATTGAAGGGTTAACTGATTCAAAAAAATTGACTGAGAAAAAACGAAAAATTTTATCCATTGAAATACGAGATAAAGCTATTTGTTGGTCTTTGGGACGAGCAAGCGTTTCTGAAATCGATGAGATGAATATTCTTCAAGCGAGTTTGTTAGCAATGAAACGAGCCATTGAAGGATTAACGATTAAACCTTCGCATTGTCTTATTGATGGAAATAAAATACCTGATATAGATATTAGTTGCGAAGCGATTATAAAGGGCGATCTTAAAGAGCGATCGATTGGCGCTGCCTCTATCATTGCGAAAGTTGAAAGAGATGAAGAGATGTTAGAACTTGATCAAATGTTTCCCGGTTATGGTTTAGCTCAACATAAAGGTTATCCGACAAAGTTACATATTCAGGCTTTACAAGAGTTAGGCGTAACTTCTATTCATCGAAAGAGTTTTGCTCCTGTCAGAAAAATTCTGGTCAGTCAATGAAGGTTAGGAAAAAATAATGAGCGAAGCTGAAATTACTGATAATTCTCAAGAGGAGGCAGATCTAGATCAAACCACAGACCTTGAGGAAGCTTTGGACAATAATATAGCTGATGTTTATCCCTTTGTGCACCTAAGAACTCACTCAGAATATTCAATGGTTGATGGTATTTGCCGAATTAACCCTACATTAGATCGCGTCGCAGAATATCAAATGCCAGCTATCGCAATTACCGACCATGTTAATTTTTGTGGTTTAATCAAATTTTATAAAAAATGTAGAGCCAATGGTATTAAACCAATTGTTGGTGTCGATTTGCTAGTGAGAGACGAAACAGAAGACTCAGGCACGTTCCGAATCGCTGTTTTGTGTATGAATAATGAAGGTTATCTTAATGCCAAAAAGTTAGTTTCTAAAGCTTACCAAGAAAACCAGCATCATGGTGTACCGGTGGTTGATAAACTTTGGTTTAAGGAAATGAACCAGGGCATGATTGTTTTATCCGGTGGCAAAGATGGCGATGTTGGGAAGGCTTTGTTAGCAGGAAATCATGAATTGGCTGCTGAAAAACTTGGCTTTTGGCAACACTATTTTTCAGATCGTTATTATATAGAACTCCAAAGAACCAGTCGTGTTGGCGAAGGTGATTACATTCATTTAGTTGCTTCGTTTGCGCAAGCTTCTGGAACACCAGTTGTTGCTACTAATGATGTTTGTTTTCTTGATGAATCCGATTTTGATGCTCATGAAATTCGTGTATGTATTAACCAAAGTCGAGTGCTCGATGATCCCAGAAGAGCCAAAAGTTATTCCGATCAACAATACCTAAAAACTAGTGAAGAAATGTATGAATTATTTTCTGACATTCCTGAGGCGATTGAAAATACGCTTGAAATTGCCAAACGTTGTAACTTAGCACTTCATTTAGGCGAATATTTTTTACCTAATTACCCAATACCCGATGGCTTAACCATCGAAGAATATTTTTGCCAGCTCAGTGAGCAAGGATTGGAGAAACGATTAGCGGTATTGTTTGATGTTGATGCCGAAGACTTTTCATCAATCAGAGAGCCTTACGATCAGAGACTAAAAATTGAGCTTGATGTTATCAATCAAATGGGCTTTCCCGGATACTTTTTGATTGTTGCTGATTTTATTCATTGGAGTAAAAACAATGCCGTTCCAGTGGGGCCTGGACGAGGCTCTGGCGCTGGCTCACTGGTTGCCTATGCGTTAGAGATCACAGATCTAGATCCTCTCAAATATGAATTACTTTTTGAACGTTTTCTCAATCCAGAAAGGGTTTCAATGCCGGATTTCGATATTGATTTTTGTATGGATGGTCGAGATAGAGTGATTGACTACGTTGCTGAAAAATATGGAAGAAATAGTGTTTCACAAATTATCACCTTTGGACGGTTAGCGGCAAAAGCGGTAATAAAAGATGTTGGTCGAGTGCTTAGTCAGCCTTATGGTTTCGTTGATAAAATTTCTAAATTGATCCCGTTTGAAGTAGGTATGTCGCTGAAAAAAGCGTGGGAACAAGAGCCAGAAATTCGTTCTCGATATGAGCAAGAAGAAGAATTTCAAGCACTTTGGGATATGGCTCGCAAGTTAGAAGGCATTACTCGAAATGCAGGAAAACACGCGGGGGGAGTGGTTATTTCTCCCGGCGATCTCACTGATTTTTCTGCGCTTTATTGTGATGATTCCGGCGGAGGTTTGGTTACTCAGTTTGATAAGGATGATGTAGAAACTGCTGGATTGGTCAAATTTGACTTTTTGGGTCTTAGAACCTTAACCATCATTGATTGGGCGGTTGAGACTATTAATAGCTCGGGGATAAATGGCAGCGAAAAGCTTAATATTGATCACATTGATTTAGAAGATCCCAAGGTTTTTAATTTATTAAAAGCAGCAAAAACTACCGCAGTTTTTCAGCTTGAATCAAGAGGAATGAAAGAGTTAATCAAGAAACTATTACCAAGTTGTTTTGAAGATATTATTGCACTGGTTGCTCTTTTTAGACCCGGTCCTCTAGGTTCAGGAATGGTTGATGATTTTATTAGTCGTAAGCATGGCAAACAGGAGCTTTGTTATCCCCATCCAGATTATCAGCATCAAGATCTAAAGCCGATTTTAGAACCTACCTACGGGATTATTTTGTATCAAGAACAGGTTATGCAAATTGCTCAAGTGTTGGCTAATTTTACTTTGGGTGGTGCTGACTTATTACGTCGAGCTATGGGTAAGAAAAAGGCCGAAGTGATGGAACAGCAAAGAAGGCTTTTCATTGATGGCGCAATCGCAAGAGACGTTGATGGTGACCTTGCCGGTAATATATTTGATTTGATGGAAAAGTTTGCGGGATACGGATTTAATAAGTCTCACTCGGCGGCTTATGCACTGGTTTCTTATCAAACAGCATGGTTAAAAACTCATTATCCTGCTGCTTTTATGGCAGCAGTTATGTCGGCCGATATGGATAACACCGAAAAAGTGGTGACCTATGTTGATGATGCCAAAGGCATGGGGTTAAAAATCGTCCCACCGGATGTGAATCGAGGCGAGTATAAATTTACCGTTGATGGTGAAAAAATTATTATTTATGGCATTGGAGCGATTAAAGGAGTTGGTGAAGCGGCAATCCAGTCAATCGTTGACGAGCGTGAGAATAATGGAGCTTATCAAGATTTATTTGATTTTTGTAATCGAATTGATTTGAAAAAGGCAAATCGAAGAACAATGGAGGCACTTATACGTGCAGGTGCTCTCGATCAGCTTGGTCCAAATCGCGCCGTTATTATGGCTTCTCTTGAACAAGCAATTAAAAATGCTGAACAATTTAAGCGTAATTCAGCTCTTGGTCAAAATGATTTGTTTGGCACAACGTCGGAAAAAGATGCCGAGCAAAATATTGAGTACACCATGGTTAGGCCTTGGCCTGAGGGACGTGTTCTTGAAGGAGAAAAAGAAACCCTAGGCCTTTATTTGACGGGACATCCGATTGATCGATATCTTCCTGAAATCAAAAATTTTTGTAAGTTGCGTATCAATGCTTTGCAGCCAACAAGACGTGGTGATAACGTGATGATAGCGGGACTTGTCGTTAATATTCGTGTTATGAAAACAAAAAAAGGACTAAATTGGGCGATTGTTACTCTTGATGATCAAAGCGCACGAATTGACTTGATGGTTTATAGTGAACTCTACGAACAAACCAAAGAACTTTTGAGCAAAGATCAAATTATTGTTGTTAAGGGTGATATCTCAAATGATGAATTTTCAGGCGGTTTGAAAATGAGCTGTGTTGATATTCAAAATTTGGTAAATGTAAGAGAGAGTTTGGTTAAATCTTTAGTGTTAAAACTGAACATAAATTATGGAAGTTTGTTAGCGGAAGATTTGATTAAGGCACTCACTCCTCACAAAGGTGGTCTATGTCCAGTAAGAATTAGTTGTGATCAGAATTTCTTTTCGGCAGAACTTGCCGTAGCCGGTGATTGGTCTGTTAAACCAACGGATGAGCTTTTGTATAATTTAAAAAACATCGATGGCTGTGAGTCGGTTAAATTAGATTACTAGTCGACTTGTTTGCGCATTAAATAATCATCCATAAGGTAACCTTCTCCAATATCCAATTTAACACTACCATGATTTATAAATCCTAATTTAAGGTACACTTCGTAAGAAGAGTTATATTTATTAACTGTCAGATCGATTGTTTGGCATTGCGCTGATTTTGCGACCTTTTCAAAGTAGGCAAGCATAACTCTACCAATCCCTTTTCCTCTAGCATTTTCGGCTAGATAAAATTTACTGATAAATAAGCTATGATTTTCACGAAATTGAATTGAGCAATAACCAACTAAGTCTGATTCATAGGTGACTTTAAAATATTGGTATCCTTCATTGAGTTGATCAAGAATCGCTTTTTCACTTTGGAACTTTTCCAGCATGTATTTTACTTGAGCATCGCCAATGATAGGGGAGTAATGCTGATACCAAATAGGTTCGGCAAATTTAGCAATTTTAGGAGCTTCTTCTGGGGTAATAGCAATAATTTGAGTTGTCATCTGATCTACTTATTTATTAAAAATGAACTTTTTAAATATCATTACATCTATTTAGTAATCTGATTTACCCTTTTTAGTTAACAAAATGAGATAAATTATTTGCAAATGCTTCTGTTTGTATTCGAAGTAAGCGATAATTACTCGAATAATAATACTTAGGATACAAGAAACTCAATATGTTTAACAAAATTAGAGGATTATTTTCCGCCGACTTGTCCATTGATTTAGGGACTGCTAATACCCTGATTTATATGCGTGAGCAAGGAATTGTGCTTAATGAGCCCTCAGTGGTCGCAATCAGACATGAGCGTGGCGGTAATAAATCGATTGCTGCGGTTGGCACAGATGCTAAAGCGATGTTGGGTAGGACTCCGAGTAATATTACCGCTATTCGACCACTAAAAGATGGTGTAATAGCTGACTTTGAAGTGACTGAAAAAATGCTGCAAGAGTTCATTCGAAAAGTTCATGACACTGCTTTTTTTATGCGCCCAAGCCCGCGAGTATTAATTTGTGTACCTTGTGGCTCTACTCAAGTTGAAAGACGAGCGATTAAAGAGTCGGCCTATGGGGCTGGCGCGAGAGATGTTTATTTAATTGAAGAACCTGTCGCGGCAGCGGTTGGAGCGGGATTGCCGGTTGGCGAAGCTCGTGGTTCAATGGTTGTAGATATTGGTGGTGGAACTACAGAAATTGCCATTTTATCATTAAATGGTGTGGTGTCTTCCGATTCTGTAAGAATTGGCGGCGATCGATTTGATGATGCAATTATCGATTATGTTCGAAGAAATTATGGCACTGTGATTGGTGAATCAACCGCTGAGAGAATTAAACATGAAATAGGCACGGCGTTTCCTGCCACCGAAGTGATGGAAATTGATGTCAGAGGGCGCAATCTCGCTGAAGGCGTGCCACGTAAGTTTACTATCAATAGTAATGAGATCCTTGAAGCGTTGCAGGATCCTCTGGCAGGAATGATCAGGGCTGTACGTTCAGTTTTAGAGCAATCTCCACCTGAATTGGCAGCTGATATATCTGAAAGAGGTATGGTTCTTACTGGTGGCGGCGCATTAATTAAAGATCTGGATCGATTGTTTATGGAAGAAACTGGACTGCCTGTTATCGTTGCACAAGATCCTTTAACTTGTGTTGCTAGAGGTGGTGGAAAGGTTCTTGAGACTATCGAAGAGCATGGTGGCGATTTATTCTGGCAAGGCTAGCTTTTCGTCCGCAGTTTCGGCTGCATAAAGAGTGTTGTTCATTAGCATTGCAACAGTCATAGGACCAACGCCTCCGGGAACGGGGGTGATCCAGCTAGCGCGTTGCTTTGCGACATCAAATTCTACATCACCAACCAGTCTTCCACTTTCTAATCGATTCATTCCTACATCAATGACGATGGCCTCTTGCTTTATCCATTCGCCCTTAACAAGGTTTGGAATACCAACGCCGACAACGACAAGATCAGCATTTGCGACATGCTCGGCAAGATTTCTAGTAAATTTATGACAAACAGTCACCGTCGCACCAGCTAACAATAATTCCAGTGCCATTGGACGCCCAACGATATTACTTGCTCCAACGACGCAACAGTTGAGACCTTTTACCTCAATATTTTCATGTTCTAGCATATACATGATGCCGTAAGGAGTGCAGGGTCTAAGTTTGGGAATTCTTTGAGCTAAACGTCCGACATTATAGGGATGAAAGCAGTCAACATCTTTTTCCGGAAGAATCTGTTCTAATATTTGGCTTGAATCAATTTGCTCGGGTAACGGAAGTTGAACCAAAATGCCATCGACATTTGGATCTAAATTAAGTTTATCGATTTCATCTAGCAGTTTAATTTGAGTGATGTTTGAATTAAAAGTAATTTTTTGAGAGGAAAAGCCTATTTCATTGCAAGCAATCACTTTTTTTTCTACATAGACATTTGATGCAGGATCATCACCGACAAGAATAACCGCAAGTCCAGGAGGACGCTTTCCAGTGGCAAGTCGAAGTTCGACTTTTTGCTTAATCTCTAGGCGCAGAGAGGCGGATATCGTTTTTCCGTTAATGATTTTTGCTGTCATATTCTTATTTAAACCACCTAAATGCTTATAGGACTCTATTCTCTCAATTGTTAGAGATTTAGCCAAGAGAATTTAACCATTAAAAGTTATTAGAAGTCACTCATTTAAATCCTAAGTAGAAGAAGACTCTTCATTAGAAGTGAATTATTGATTGACGTGGAGAATAGGTCATTTATTTCAATTTAATAGCCTTTCTTTGTTGACCTTAAACCGTTAAATCAGTATTATTCCGCGCTCCTTGAATAGCTCTGCTTTTTAAGGACTTGTCGGGGTGTAGCGCAGTCTGGTAGCGCGCCTGCTTTGGGTGCAGGATGTCGGGAGTTCGAATCTCTCCACCCCGACCAAAATTTTCTTGGTTTTGCCTACAACATTGATATGGTCAGAATTAAGAGCAGGGTTTACAATGAAGCAATGCGCCCGTAGCTCATCTGGATAGAGCATCGGCCTTCTAAGCCGAGGGTAGCAGGTTCGAATCCTGCCGGGCGCGCCATTGGTAACCCTAAAGTTTTTAGATTAGAAAGTTGTTAAATGCATCTTAGAGTTTGAATTGTTTTGCAAGCTATGAGATATTTCTAATCGGTAAGGTATGATGGTGGGCGTAGCTCAGTTGGTAGAGCCCCGGATTGTGATTCCGGTTGTCGAGGGTTCAAACCCCTTCGTCCACCCCAGTTTTTTTGTTATTTTAGAAAAAATAACGGCTTGTTACAAACGATGTGCGAGAGTGGCGGAATTGGTAGACGCGCTGGATTTAGGTTCCAGTGTCTTGCGGCGTGAGAGTTCGAGTCTCTCCTCTCGCACCATTTGTAACTGTTTGAGCGGTTTTCTACAAAAAGGAAACTCTCAGTGATTTTTGGCTTGAGCCGGTAGGTGGCTGCCTGTGTTTAGCTGCTAGCCATGAATAACGACTTAAAACTCTCTATTCAACTAATACCTTCCTTGCTTTTGTGCCATATTAATCACTATTTATTAATGAATTTGAAATCCAAGTTGGAGCATATAGATGCAAGTTTCTGTAGAAACGACTTCTGGTCTGGAGCGTAAGCTGACAGTTGCCGTTGAAGCTAAAAAAATTGACGAAGTAGCACTTTCTAAAATGAAAGAGCTTGCTAAAACTCAGCGAATGAATGGCTTTAGACCAGGCAAAATACCACTTAATGTGATTAAAAAACGTTTTGGTCAGCATGTTCGCCAAGATGTTATTTCAGACGTAATGCAGCGTTCATTTTATGAAGCTGTTTTACAAGAAAAACTAACGCCAGCGGGTCCTCCAAGAATTGAACCTGTGTCTATGGATGAAGGTAAAGACCTCGAATTTGTTGCTACTTTTGATGTTTACCCTGAGATCGAAGTTCAAGATTTCTCTAAAATTTCAATTGAAAAGCAAAACGCGGAAGTGAGCGACGATGATCTCACCAAAATGCTTGATACCTTAAAAGAACAGCAAGCTAATTGGGTTGAAGTTAAGCGTAAATCGAAATCAGGCGACCAAGTCGTGATCAGTTTTACCGGCACTATCGATGGAGAAGAGTTTGCTGGCGGTAAAGCGGAAAATTTTGAGTTAGTTCTGGGCGATAGCCAGATGATACCAGGGTTTGAAGAACAATTAGAAGATGCTAAAGCCGGTGATGAAGTAGAAATAAAAGTGACTTTCCCAGAAGATTATCAGAATAAAGATGTTGCTGGAAAAGATGCTGTTTTTGAAACGACAGTGCATAAAATCAATAAAAAACAAGCGCTTAAGCTTGGTGAGTTGGCTGAAAAATTAGGTATTGAAGACGGTAATACTTCGAAAATGAAATCTGATATTCGTAAGAATATGGAGCGGGAGCTTGCTCAACTAGTTAATTCTAAGGTAAAACAGCAAGTGATGGATGCTCTCGTTGAAGCGCATGATTTTGAGATGCCAAACGCCTTGGTCGAACAAGAAATTGGTCACCAAAAACAACAAGCTCTTCAGCAATTTGGGGCTAACGCGACTAACTTACCTGACCTACCTAACGAATTATTTGCCGATAAAGCAACCAAGCGAGTCAAGCTAGGACTAGTTGTTGGTGAAATTATTAAGCAGAACGAAATTGTTGCTGATAAAGATAAAGTTAGAGAAAAATTAGACGAATTAGCATCTGTTTATGAGCAGCCAGAAGAAGTGATTAATTATTATCTTTCTGATGAAAGCCGCTTAAATGATGTTGAGCAATTAGTGCTTGAAGAAGCGGTTATCGATTTGGTTCAAAATGCTGCTAACGTAACTGAAAAACAAAGTACTTTCGATGAATTGATGAATCCAAAGAAAGAAGACTCTGAAGAAGTTGCTGAAAGCGAATAATTAACTAACAATAAAACCAACTAGCTTTAGCGCTATTGGTTATTTGAAGCCCAGAATCAAAATAATTATAGTTTGCTCGTAAGTTAGCTATAATACTTTTGTCTTTGGGCTTTTTTGCTGTTAATGAACCAAAATTATTAGGTTATTATTAGCGACACTGATTTAGTAGAGTGATATAAAAAGTGACAAAAATCATATAAATAGGAATATTAATTAGACATGAAAAATTCAAATATGAACGATGCTCAAATGGCTCTCGTGCCGATGGTTGTAGAACAAACTGCTAAAGGCGAAAGATCTTACGATATCTATTCTAGGTTGCTCAAAGAAAGAGTTATTTTTATGGTCGGGCAAGTAGAAGACCATATGGCGAACTTAATTGTCGCTCAGATGTTATTTTTAGAATCTGAAAATCCTGATAAAGACATATCTCTCTACATCAATTCGCCTGGAGGTTCAGTAACTGCTGGAATGGCGATTTATGACACGATGCAGTTCATTAAACCCGACGTTACAACCTTATGTATTGGCCAAGCTGCAAGTATGGGAGCTTTTTTGCTTGCTGGCGGAGCGAAGGGGAAGCGATTTGGTTTACCTAATTCTCGCATGATGATTCATCAACCGTTGGGGGGGTATCAAGGACAAGCATCAGATATTGAAATTCATGCTCAGGAAATCCTAAAAATGAGAGCCAATTTAAATGATATTTTGGCCAGTCATACTGGACGTAAGTTGAAAGAATTAGAAAAGGACACGGATAGAGATAATTTTATGAGTGCAGAAGAAGCCGCTAAATATGGATTAATTGATAAAGTGATTAATTCTAGAGATTAGGATCTATACCCGTTCCACCTCAAGGTGCATGTTTCAGTGCTCAGCTAGGAAATCTGAACAAGGCACAACTCGTAGGGAATGACTAGTCCTTTCCAAGAGTTGTAACGCTGTACAGGTTTTCTAGCTGAGCACCCGTAGGGCAAGGCTATAAACAACCATCTTCTTTGTTAAGCAATTTTCAGCTAGAATGACTAGCTCAAAAATTACTTGCCTCAAATATGGTCGTTTCTAGTCTCGCCTAAAAGCGCCTACTTTTGGTGCTGAAACATGCATCTTGAGGTGGAACGGGTATAAACAAGATATTTTTATAAAACGAACTATTTTGTCGATTTTTGACTAAGTAATCACATTAATTGATTAATTCGGCATTCTTCTGTCGACAAAATATACTGAAAGGGTCTAAGCTTAACAGTATGAATCAAATGATTAGTTTGGCTTTGTGAGCCATTTTATACTGTGGTTTTGAGTTGATTCTTTAGAAGTGCAGTTAGATTTGAAGTACCGATAGGAAATAATAAATGACTGATAAGAAAAAAACTGGTGGACGCGATGATTCAGGCAAGTTGCTTTACTGTTCGTTTTGTGGCAAAAGCCAGCACGAAGTACGCAAATTAATCGCTGGACCCTCCGTTTTTATCTGTGATGAATGTGTTGAACTTTGTAACGATATTATTCGTGAAGAAATTCAAGAAATTACTCAACAAGATAAGTCTGAGAAACTTCCAACCCCTAGAGAAATTGACGAGCACCTCAATGAATATGTGATCGGACAGGACAAGGCAAAGCGTGTTTTGGCAGTTGCTGTGTATAACCACTATAAGCGTCTGCAGAAAATCAATGACACTAAAAATGATGATGTCGAATTGGGGAAAAGTAATATCTTGCTTGTTGGTCCTACGGGTAGCGGTAAGACATTGCTGGCAGAAACTTTAGCGCGAATGTTAAACGTTCCTTTCACTATTGCTGATGCAACTACCTTAACCGAAGCGGGTTATGTTGGTGAAGATGTCGAAAATATTATTCAAAAATTACTTCAAAAATGTGATTACGATGTTGATAAAGCCCAGCATGGTATCGTGTATATTGATGAAATTGATAAAATTTCTCGTAAAGCTGATAACCCCTCAATTACACGAGATGTTTCTGGAGAAGGTGTGCAGCAAGCTCTATTGAAACTGATCGAAGGTACGGTTGCTTCTGTTCCTCCGCAAGGTGGAAGAAAACACCCTCAACAAGAATTCTTGCAAGTGGATACTAGCCGTATCCTATTTATCTGTGGTGGAGCATTTTCGGGACTGGAAAATATTATTAGAGATCGTTCGGAAAAATCTGGTATTGGTTTTAGTGCCCAAGTTCGTAGTAAAGACGATAGTAAAAATCTCGGTGAAATCTTTAAAGAAATAGAGCCTGATGATTTGGTTAAATATGGTCTAATTCCTGAATTTGTTGGTCGTTTACCCGTGGTTGCTACCTTAGAAGAACTCGATGAAGACTCTTTAGTGCAGATTTTAACTGAACCAAAGAATTCTCTAACCAAGCAATATGCTAAATTGTTTGATATGGAAGATGTAAAATTAGAGTTCAGAGAAGATGCCCTTAGAGCAGTTGCCAAAAAAGGTATGGAGCGAAAAACGGGAGCTCGAGGTTTACGTTCTATTTTAGAAAGAGTTCTTTTAGATACAATGTATGATTTACCATCAATGGAAGGGATCACCAAAGTTGCTATTGATGCAGCAGTGGTTGAAGGTGAATCAGAACCATTATTAATTTATGAGAGCAAGGATAAAAAAGCAGTGTCAGAGTAATGATATTGTTGATTCTTAAAAAAAACTGCGTAATTACGCAGTTTTTTTTTGCCGATTAAATAAGTTGTACTCGCTTATTTTGCTTGAAAAATGTTGCGATCATGCCCATATAGCTTATAACGATTTGAGCAAAAATTCATCACTTTACATTAATACACTCTAGGATATTAAGTATGAGCAAGTTAAACCTAAACGAACCGAACGATTTGGAGTATCCAGTATTACCGTTACGAGATGTGGTGGTGTTTCCTCATATGGTTATTCCTCTTTTCGTTGGTAGAGAAAAATCGATAGAAGCTTTGCACTATGCTTCAGAAAACAATAATCAAGTGTTGTTGGTCGCTCAAAAAGATGCCAATACCGATAATCCTTCAAAAAAAGACCTATATTCACATGGCTGCGTCGCTAAAATTCTTCAATTATTAAAGCTGCCAGATGGTAACTTAAAGGTGTTAGTCGAAGGTGTTGAGCGAGTAGAAATAAACGAATTAAACTCTGACCATGGTTTCATGATGGCTTCAGCGAAGATAAAAACCTCAGTTAATATCGGTGAGAAAGAGGAACCAGTGATTGTTCGAGCAGGCAAGTCATTGTTCGAAAATTATGTCAAACTTAACAAAAAGATCCCTCACGAAGTTTTTAATACAATATCCTCGATAGATGACGCAGAAAAACTTACTGACATTATTTCAGCTCACATGTTGTTAAAAATCGAGCAAAAACAAAAAGCCTTAACTATTGACGATGTAACCAAGCGTTTAGAATATTTAATGTCGATGATGGAGGCTGAGATCGATTTACTAAATGTAGAAAAGAAAATCCGAGGCAGAGTTAAAAATCAAATGGATAAAAGTCAACGGGATTATTATCTTAACGAGCAGATGAAAGCTATCCAAAAAGAACTTGGAGAAGAAGAAGGAGCCTCTGATTTTGATGATTTAGAAAAGAAAATTAATCAAGGTGGATTGCCCAAAGAAGCAAAAGAAAAGGCTCAATCTGAGCTTAAAAAACTTAAAATGATGTCGCCTATGTCTGCTGAAGCAACGGTTGTTAGAAGTTATGTCGATTGGTTAGCTGGATTACCTTGGAAAAAAAGGACTAAACTTCAATCAGATTTACAAAAGGCACAGCAAATACTCGAAAAAGACCATTTTGGTTTAGAAGAAGTGAAAGAGAGGATTCTGGAATTTTTGGCTGTTCAAACTCGAGTAAAAAAACTCAAGGGGCCTGTTTTATGTTTAGTTGGTCCGCCAGGAGTCGGAAAAACATCTTTAGGTGAATCAATCGCAACTGCGACGGGACGAGAGTTTGTTAGAATTTCTTTGGGAGGTATTAGAGATGAGGCTGAAATACGAGGTCATAGAAGAACCTATATTGGCTCTATGCCTGGAAAAATCATCCAAAAGCTCAATAAGACCAAAGTTAAAAATCCGCTAATTTTGTTAGATGAGATAGACAAAATGGCCATGGACATGAGAGGCGATCCAGCATCGGCGTTGCTGGAAGTCCTTGATCCTGAACAGAATAATCGCTTTAACGATCATTATTTAGAAGTCGATTACGATTTATCAGAAGTTATGTTTGTATGTACCGCTAACTCCATGAATATTCCAGCACCATTACTTGATAGAATGGAAGTGATCAGTTTGTCCGGCTATACCGAAGATGAAAAGCTTAATATTGCTGAACGCTATCTATTACCAAAACAAAAGAGGGTCAACGGACTTGAAAAGCAAGATTTACAGATTTCTAAATCCACATTAATTGACACAATTCGTCTATACACCAGAGAAGCAGGCGTAAGAAATTTAGAAAGAGAGTTGTCAAAAGTTTGTCGTAAAGTCGTTAAACAATTGATGCTCGATGACAGTAAAAAATCAGTCAGAGTGACAGTAAAAAACCTAAATAAATACCTTGGCGTGCAGAAATTTGATTTTGGTGTCGCAGGGGAAAAGGATCAAGTTGGTCAAGTCACGGGGTTAGCTTGGACTAGCGTTGGTGGTGAACTGCTTACGATTGAGTCCGTGGTAACCTCTGGTAAGGGTAAAGCGACCTCTACAGGACATTTGGGCAACGTAATGCAAGAATCTATCACCGCAGCTATCACTGTTGTCAGGAGTCGGGCTGCATCTTTGGGAATTGATGAGGACTTTTATCAAAAAAATGATCTTCATGTGCATGTACCAGAAGGTGCAACTCCAAAAGATGGGCCTAGCGCAGGTTGTGCAATGTGCACAGCGATTGTTTCTTCTCTAACTGGAATAGCGGTAAGAAGAGATGTTGCTATGACGGGTGAAATAACATTGCGTGGAGAGGTTTTACCCATAGGCGGGCTAAAAGAAAAACTACTTGCCGCTCATAGAGGTGGAATTAAGCGAGTTTTAATACCACAAAAAAATGTCAAAGATTTAGCTGAAATTCCAGAAAATGTGATCGGTGATTTAGAAATATTACCTGTCCGTTGGATTGATGAAGTGTTGGAAAAAGCACTAGTTAGCATGCCTGTTCCGTTAATTATCGAGCCAAAAATTGTGACAAAAAAGTCTAAAGAAAAATCTAAAGTAGCTTTATCTGCAGGACGAAAATCAAAACCACACTAAAATAAGTGTTTTTGTAAATTTGTTTAATATTTGTTCATTTATTGATGAATTTTGGCTGAGATAAGGGAAATTAAAGCAAAGCGAGTGTTTTTCTACGTTTAAAGGCAATTCTTGCTTGACAGTTAAATTCGTCCATTGGTATAAAGTTAATCGGATGGGGCATGAAAGGAATTTATAACTTTACTGTATGCTCTAAATACAAATAGAAAAGAATTATTAAGGGGAACAATGTGAATAAATCTGAATTAATTGATGCTGTGGCATCTGGTGCTGATATCTCTAAAGCTTCTGCTGGCCGCGCACTTGACGCGATGGTAGATGCGATTACTGAAAGCTTAAGAAAAGGCGATTCTGTTGCTTTAGTTGGTTTTGGTACTTTTTCTGTAAAAGACAGAGCTGCTCGTCAAGGTCGTAACCCTCAAACTGGTGCTACTATCCAAATTAAAGCGGCTAAGGTTCCTGGATTTAAACCTGGAAAAGGTCTGAAAGACGCGGTAAACTAGCCACCGTTAATTTGGGGCGCTTAGCTCAGTTGGGAGAGCATCGCCCTTACAAGGCGAGGGTCAGTGGTTCGAGCCCACTAGCGCCCACCAAGTTTTACATCTGATTTTGTTAAATATATTTGTTAAAACAAAGTAAGCTGTATAACCGAATTGTGTGGAGTGGTAGTTCAGCTGGTTAGAATACCGGCCTGTCACGCCGGGGGTCGCGGGTTCGAGTCCCGTCCACTCCGCCAAAAATTGACGCGCCTCTTTTAGGGCGCGTTTTTTATTGTATATCAAAAATTATTGTTTATTAAAAAAGTGAAATAATCATGGTGATGGATAGTATTAGAGAAGGTGTTAAAAAGCCTTGGGCAAAAATTTTAATTTTTGCTATTTGTATTTCTTTTGTGGGGGCAGGTTATTTTACGTCGGCATTGTTTTTAGGCGACCCTTATGCTGCCGCTGTTGTAAATGATGAAAGCGTAAGCACTCGCGATTTTGAAAGAGCTTATTCTCGAACTAAGTCACAGTATGGTGAAGCATTTAAACAGTTTGTAAAAACTGAAGAGCAAGAGAGAAACTTTAGAGAAAACGTTCTACAAAGTTTGATCTCAAGAACTGTTGCATTGCAAACATCTCGTGATCTAGGTTTGCGTGCTTCAAACCAGCAAATCCGTAAAACAATTCAGGAAATGCCGGCATTACAATCTGAAGGTGTTTATTCCTCGGATTTATTAGACCGAGCTTTAGTAAATGTTGGAATGTCACGTGCAAAATTTAAAGATACTCTTATTTCCGATTTCATCTTACAGCAATTGTCTTCTGGCATTTCTGCAAGTGAATTTGTTCTTCCTTCCGAATTATCAAACGAATATAGAATTCTTGGACAACAAAGAACTGGAAGAGCTCTAGCTATCAAGCATTCATTATTTGATGCAGGTATAGAGATTTCTGAAGAAGAAATCGCGGCTTTTTATGAACTAACTAAAGAACAATTTAGAGTTGAAGAAAAAATCGCTTTAGATTATATCGAGCTTTCGATTGATAGTTTGCAAAAAGATATTCAAGTCACTAATGAAGAAATTGCAGTTTATTACAATGATAATCTTGATCGATTTAGCTCCGATGAACAGCGTCAGGTATCGCACATTTTAATTGCTTTCGATGATGATGAGTCAGCAGCTTTAGCTAAAGCTGAAACAATTAAATCAAAGCTTGATTCTGGAGAAGATTTTGTAGCGCTAGTTAAGTCTGAATCGAGCGATGAATTTTCTGCGGAAAGTGATGGTGATTTGGGCGTATTGTCTGCCGGCGATATGGAAGAGTCTTTCGAAAACGCAATGAATGCATTGGAAAAAGTTGGTGATATTTCTGAACCGGTAAAAACTTCTTTTGGTTACCATATTATCAAATTGACTGAATTAATTGAGGGGGAGACCCAGCCTCTGGATGATGTTAAAGCTCAAATTGTTGCAACCTTAAAAACTCAATTAGCAGAAGAAGAATTTTATGCAAAATCAAAGATATTAGAAGAAAAATCATTTGAAATTTCTGACTCTTTAGTTGAAGTTTCAAATGAGATTGGTGTTGAGGTTAAAACAAGTCCTTTATTTGGAAGAAATTCCGCGCCCGGTATTTTTGCCAATATGGAGTTACAAGAAGAGGCTTTTGGCGAAAATGTGTTACATGCAAATATCAATTCGAACCTGATCAGTCTCGATGAAAACCATGTTGTTGTTATGCGGTTAAATAGCCATCATGCAAGCGAAATACAGCCGATCGATAAAGTGAAAGAGCAAGTTGTTAGCTCTTTAAAGTCCAGTAAAGCAAAAGACTCAGCTGTAGAATATGCTGATTCGATCAAGGAAAAACTGAAGAATAAAGAAGACCTTACAGATTTATTAGCGATTAAATCTTTAGTTTGGAAAGATCTTGATAAGGCTGAGCGAACCAGTGCCGCTTTACCCTATCGCCAGCTTCAACATTTCTTTAAGATGAATAGACCAATTGGTAGTGAAAGCACTATTGATACAATGCAGGATGCCAATGAGCTAGTTGTATTCATTTTAAATGACATACAAGATGGTCAATTGGATAAAGCTGAAGATGCCGTGAAAACCCAAACTGGTCAGCGAATCAGCCGATTTTATGGTGATGCCGACTACGGAAGTTTAGTTGAAAACCAAAGAAGTAACGCTGATGTCACTCTCAATCTCGATAATATTAATCGATAGAATTTTTATTTATCGGAAGTCTTCAAAGTTCTAACTATCCGGTTATATTAAGTAATATGCCGGATAGTTCATCTTATTCTAAAAATACTTTACTATTCATATTTAAAACAAGCAATCTGATAATCTTCACTCGTTTCTACTAGTTTCGGACTTTCGTTTTTACACCGCTCTTGGCAATATTGACAACGTCTCGCAAAACCGCAGGCTTTTGAATCGTCTATCAGTTTCTTTTTCGGACCTTGCGGTAAAAATTGAGGAAATCGATTTTTATAAATAGGTGTACTGGCAAACAATGCCTGAGTATACGGATGTAGAGGCTCATCAAATATTTGAGAAACGTTGCCAAACTCGACGACCCGACCATGATACATGACCATAATCATATCGGCGATATGTTCAACAACATTGAGATCATGTGAAATAAATATGTAAGAAATCCCCATTTCTTCTTGAAGACTTTGTAATAGATTGATAATTTGAGATTGTATTGACACATCAAGTGCGGATAATGGCTCATCTGCAATGATAATGCTCGGTTCGAGTATAATTGCTCTGGCTATGGCGATACGTTGTCTTTGCCCCCCGGAAAACATGTGGGGGTATTTATCTTGGTCTTCAGCTAGAAGTCCGACTTTTTGCAACGTCTCCTCTATTTTTTTTTGTCGCTGTTTCTTCGAAAATTTGGTGTTAATGACAAGAGTTTGGTCAAGTGAATGTCCAATTCTCAGATTGGGATTTAATGAATCATAAGGGTTCTGGAAAATCATTCTTATATTGGTGAACCGCTCCTTCTTGTCCTTGCGATTACCATACCTTAACTTTTCATTATTTAGCCAAACGGAACCACTAGTTGGTTTTTCAATCCCAATAATTTGTCTAGCAAGGGTCGATTTTCCTGAACCAGATTCGCCAACAATCGCTAAAGTTTTGCCTTTTTCTAGATTAAAACAAATATTACAATTAGCTTCGATCAATGAAGTTTTTTCAAATAGCCCAGATGACTTTTTGAATATCTTACAAATATTTTCTACGCGAAGTAGGGGCATTTACACGTTTTCTCCGAGTTGTTTGTCAGAGGTTTTTTTTGGTATTTTTGTTGAGCTAGTTTTTGCAGAGTGACATCTTACCTTACCATGATTTTTCACGCTGATTAGTTTGGGCGGTTTAACACAAATCTTTTCTGCTTTAGGGCAACGAGGCCCAAGGCGACAGCCAACAGGTAGTTGATCGATTGGCGGAATATGTCCTTTTAAACTGAACAATCGACTTCCTTTGCTATGCCTTTGTCCGAGTTGGGGAATACTATGTAGCAATGACTGAGTGTAAGGATGTCTTGGAGAGTTTAAAATATTTTTAGTTGAGGCGTGCTCCATCATCTGGCCAGAATAAATAACACCTATTTTATCTGTTGTTTCCGAAAGCAGAGCAAAATCGTGAGTTATTAATATGACTCCTAACCCTTCCGTTTTATTAAGATTAACAATCAGATCCAGAATTTGGGCTTGAATAGTGACATCGAGCGCGGTTGTCGGTTCATCAGCAATCAGTAGTTTCGGTTTACAGGCAAGAGCCATGGCTATCGCGACTCTTTGATTTCCCCCTCCAGACAGTTGATGGGGAAATAGGGGTAAAACATATTCCGGGTGGTTTATTCCTACCTCATCAAGTAATTCTAACGCTCGATTTTTCCGTTCTGCTCTATGATGTATTCCATGAGTTGACAGGGTTTCATCTAACTGAGCAGCAATCGTAAAGCAAGGATTAAGGCTGGATTTAGGATTCTGAAATATAATTGACGCTTTTGAAGATATATAGTGTTGTCGATCGGGTAAAGATAGCTTCATTAAATCCTGACCGTCAAGGCTTAAGTAGTCTGCGCGCATCGGCATTTTCGGTGATAACAATCCCATAATCGCAAGTGCCAACATGCTTTTACCAGAACCAGATTCTCCGACAATTCCTAGAATTTCATTTTCTGACATTCGGAGAGATAATTGGTCAACAATTGGGCGAGGACTATTGTGACTAAGTAGTTCGACAGTGAGATTTTCAATTTGCAATAAATTCATTTATTTTTTCTCAGCATCAATGGCATCTCTTAAGCCATCACCGACTAAGTTAACACTCAATAGCGTGAAGAAAATTGCAAGTCCAGGAATAGCAACAGTCCAAGGAGCAAACATAATATTGTGATGTGATTCGGACAATATGCTTCCCCATTCGGGATCGGGCGATTGTGCACCGAGTCCTAGAAAACCTAAGGTGGCTATTTCTAATATTGCAGTCGAAAAAGCAAAAGTAAGTTGAACAATAATTGGAGGAAAAATATTAGGTAAAATAGTTTGAAAAAATAGTCTTGTTTTTGATGCGCCATCAAGCAGCATAGCAGTGACATATTCCTTATTTTTTTCCTGATCAATTGCCGTTCGTGTCACTATTACAAAGTGGGGTACTAGAACTAATGCGACTGCATAAATGGCATTTGGTAACCCCGGGCCAATTATAGCGACGATTACAACAGCTAATATTAGTGAGGGAATTGCTAGGATGAAATCCATAATTCGCATGATCAAACCATCGATTCCATAACTTGCAAAACTCGATACAACACCCAAAGTAATACCAATGGAAGCAGACAAAAAAACCACAATTGAAGCTAGAGATAAAGATAATTGAGCACCAAATACTAACCGGGAAAACATGTCCCGACCAATATAATCGGTACCTAAAATAAATTTGGTTTGACCCTCTTCATACCAAGACGGAGGAATATGAATGGCATCGGTAAATTGGGTCGTTGGATCATAGGGTGCGATAAAGTGTGCAAACAGCGCAAATGTACCGATAATTAAGTAAACAATTAACGCGACAAATGACAATTTGTTGGATCGAAATTGAGACCACCACCGAAACAAATTGCTGGGTACTTTTGTTTGCAAATAAAATTGTGATTGCGAATCCACTAAGTTCTTCTCCTTTTCGGGTCTAAATAGATAGAGAGAAGATCTAGCAAAAAATGAACAAGAATGATAAAACATGCAATCGCCAATATTGCACCATGAATAACGGTGAAATCTCTGCGATAAACGGCCTCTAATAACCATTTCCCGGCTCCCGGCCACGAAAAAATGCTTTCTGTTATCAGTGAGCCAGTAATTAAAATACTAATTAATAAACCAATGGTTGTAACCACTGGAATCATTGCATTTCGTAAGGCATGTTTCCAAATAACCTTGGTAAAAGATAGCCCTCTCGCTTTTGCGCTTCGAATATAATCTTCCGTTAATATAGAAATCATAGCGGAACGAGTAGAGCGAGTAACGACAGCCAGAGGAATTGTTCCAAGAGCAATGGCAGGTAACAATAGATGATGTAATGCACTATAGAAAGCTTCAATGGAGTAGCTTTTATCAGAAAGCAAAGTGTCTGCTAGCATAAAACCCGTAAGCGGTTGAATATCAAATTCAAATCCTAGCCGACTCGCAACGGGTGTTACGCCTAACCACAAGGAGAAAAATAGGATAAGTAATATTGCCCACCAAAATATAGGCATTGAATAACCAAATAGAGTGCTTGAAACAATTAATTTATCAGGCCATCTGTTTTTGTTCTTTGCAGCGATGATACCGAGAGGTATACCGGCGAAAACTGCAAAAATTAATGCGACTAACGACAACTCAAGAGTTGCTGGGAAATAGATGAAAAACTCGTCAAAAACGGAACTTCCCCGTACCGAAGAAAGCCCTAAATTTCCTTGGTAAATTTGATTAAGATATTGAAAATAGTTACTAAACAGATTGCCATTATTGGCAACTGATTCTCCAATTTGAGTAATACTGCTACCCGTATCTAAGTCTTGTGGAATTAGCAAAGATACACCTTCAGGAAAAAGGTGGGTCAAGCCAAAAGTGAAAATGGTTAACACAAATAAGCTAATAATAAAATTAAGTAATTGGCGTAGTATGATTACAGGCATAATACTAATTTCGGTTTTCTTGGTTTGATGAAGTTTCTAGTGTTACACCACTAAAGTACACACCATCGGTTGGAGCTAAGCGAAAATTCTTTACCCGTTTGTTGGCTAGGATAAATTGTCTTGAATGCGCAATTGGTACCCAAGGTTTAGATTGACTAAATTGCTCTTGGGCTTTTTGATAGAGTAAGGTGCGGGTATAAATGTCCGATATCATCCCCGCTTGTTTAATTAGTTGGTCAAAGTCAGGGTCACACCAAAAAGCTGCATTAGTACCTGAAAGAGCTGCATTACAGCTCAACAAGGGAGAGAAAAAATTATCAGGGTCGCCATTATCACCTATCCAACCAAGCAACGCCGTTTGATGTTCACCTTTTTTTACTTTCTCTAAAAAAGCACCAAATTCATAAGAGATAATTTTAGTGCGGATGCCTATTTTTTCTAGATCTTGTTTAATTAATTCAGCCATTTTTGTCGCATTTGGGTTATAAGAGCGTTGAACGGGCATTGCCCATAAATCCATTTCAAACCCATTTGGATAGCCTGCTTGCTGTAATAGGCTTTGTGCAGTTTGCAAAGAAAATGGAATGGTTGGCGTGTCTCGATTATAAGACCACATGTTGGGTGGTATTGGATTCTTGGCAACCACTGCGGTGTTTTGATAAACAATTTTTATTAACGCTTCTTTATTAATCGCATAGTTTAGTGCTTCTCTTATTTTCGGGTCGTCAAAAGGTTTTTTGTTGGTATTCATCGCAAGATAGGCAATGTTTGAACCGGGCTCATTCATCACTTGGATGAAAGGGTAGTTAATTACCGCTTTGAGATGTATTGGCAAAGGTTTAGCCATTAGGTCACACTCGCCAGCAATTAAACGTGCGAAGCGAAGCGAAGGATCAGGAGTAATCGCAAAAACTAATTCTTTTAATTCTTCTTGCCCTTTCCAATACTGAAAATGAGCTTTGTATCGAATAAAAGCATCAGCTTGGTAGCGAACAAGTTGAAATGCGCCTGTTCCTATTGGATGATTGTCTATGTTCTCCGGTTGTCCTTTGGCAAGTAGTTGTTCGGCATACTCAGCGGACAATATTGAAGTGAAATCCATTGCTAATGTCGCCAAAAAAGTTGCGTCAGGTCTATTTAATACAAACTTTATCTGGTGGTCGTTAAGTTTTATTATGTCCTTTATTCGATTATTAAAACCCATCGACTCAAAATATCTAAATCCTAGATTTGAAACATGGTGATAAGGGTGATCTTTTTTCCATTGGCGCTGAAAAGAAAATAATACGTCGTCAGCATTAAAATCTCGAGTCGGTTTAAAGTAATCGGTCGAATGAAATTTGACATTTTCCCGGAGATAAAAAATATATTCTTTTCCGTCGTCAGAAATTTCCCACTTATCAGCAAGACTGCTAGTAATGTGGCTGCTTCCTGGTTTAAATTCAATTAGACGGTTGTAAATTTGCCTAGCGGCGTCAAACGTGGAGCCAGATGTTACTAGCTGAGGATTAAAACTTTGCGGACTAGCCTCTGAGCAATAAACTAATACGTTATCTTTAACGGTTGAACCGCTATCATTCGAACAGCCGACCAAAAATAGTGAGCAGAACAGCAGAATCGAGAAAAGTGTATTTAAGTTTTTCATTGAATAACTTTTATTTTGCTGATTTTCCTGAATCGTTGCTTGTTTTCAGAGACAAGTTACAGCTTCAAACAAGGAGCAATTAGTCCTTGTGTTCTAATAATTGATATTTCTTCAAATATCCTCTTAGCTGATGATAAGTCAAGCCAAGCAAATCTGCACACTTTTTCTGGTTATATTGTGATATTTCTAGGGCTCGATTGATAAGTTTGACTTCTGTTTCTGCCATCGATAGTTTTAAATCCATAGGGAAGTTTTTATCGTCATAGGGTAAACAGGTCTCGGGACTTGTTTTATGTTCAGTCTCAACCAATGAAGAGGAGGGTTCTTTGCTTGTATCCTGCTCTTCACCAATTGAGGTTCTGTTTACTTTGTCTATTCGATAGGGAGAATCAAAAGGATCAAATTGAATATCAGAGATGACTTCTTCGGGATCGTTTTTATAAATAGTTCTTTCAATAACGTTTTTTAGTTCTCTTACATTACCGGGCCATTCGTAGGAAGCCAGCTGTAGCTCTGCATTTTTGTTAAAGCCCGCAAAAAAATCGCGCTTAAGTTCTCGCGTCATTTCCAGCGCAAAATGATGAGCTAAAATATGAATATCGCCGGGTCTTGCTCTAAGTGGGGGAATTGTTACTACATCAAATGCAAGTCTGTCTAAAAGATCTGCCCTAAACTCTCCTTCGGCAGCTCGTTTTGGTAAGTTTTCGTTTGTTGCGGCGATGATTCTGACATCTACTTTAATCGTTTTGTTGCCACCGACCCTTTCAAATTCACCATATTCAATAATTCTGAGTAGTTTTTCCTGAACATTTTGCGAGCTATTGCCTAGCTCATCTAAAAACAATGTTCCTTTATCAGCTAGTTCAAATCGACCTAGGTGTCTTTTGTTAGCTCCAGTAAATGCACCACTCTCGTGACCAAATAACTCTGTTTCTAGTAAATTTTCATTGATTGCCGAGCAGTTCAGCTTAATAAAAGGTTGATCCCAACGGCTTGAAAGATAGTGTAACCTTGCTGCTATCAACTCTTTACCTGTACCTCGTTCCCCTATTACTAGAACAGGTTTACTAATGGGGGCTAGCTTCGATACTTGTTCAAGCACCTCTAAAAAACAGCTTGATTCACCAATTAAATTGTCGCTTGGATTTCTCATTGATTGTCTGAGCCTACCTTTAATCTTTTAACAGGTAAAACTCATTAAGAACCTGTTTGTCGTGAAAAGCAATATTGGAATTGCATTTGATATTAGTTAATTTAACCAATCATTGGGGAATTCTACACTAAAGATTATTGTTTTAGCAGACTAATTTGTAAAAAACTATTAAATACAAAAGGTTAGCTAGCCCAAAAAATCTGGCACGGATAATGTATTAGTATGCATATAAATAAATGATTGGTTAATTTCACAAAACCAATTTGTAAATAAGCATATATTGTTAAAATGAGGTTGCAGAGAAATGTTTAAGGATGCTCAAGTCGCTAGTAAACAAAAAAAGATTAATACTCGCGTTAACCACAACAACCGGAGAGCAAGTAAAACACTTGTTGAGTTGTCGATCGGTATCATTGGAATTATCGGTGTTATGTTAGCTCAAATTACTAGTGGAAACTCTGAGAACAGTCATTTTGGTGATAACGCGGTAGTAAGCCATTTGAATGTTGCACATCAAGTGACGGATAAAGCTTTAGTTAAAGCACAAGATTTAACTGTATCACCCATAACTTTAAAAGCTGATTGGATTAATATTTTATTATAGTCGTACAAAGATTTTTTTAGCATCATCTAATTTTGAAATGCGGAGGTAACCCAAATGGGTATATTCACAAGGTTTGCAGATATTGTAAATTCAAACATCAATGCTTTGTTAGATAAAGCAGAAGATCCGGAGAAGTTGATTCGTTTAATTGTTCAGGAAATGGAGGACACCTTGGTTGAAGTGCGTACAGCATCAGCTAGAACGATTGCAGACAAAAAGGACATTTCTCGACGAGTATCCCAATTGCAAAAGGATGAGCAAGATTGGCAACAAAAAGCAGAATTGGCGATCGCGAAGGGTCGTGAAGATTTAGCTAAGGGCGCGTTAATAGAGCGTAATAAATCTGCGGAGATTGCTCAAGAGCTTGGAAAGGAGCTAGAAAAGGTTGAATCTGAGCTAAGTCGCCTGACCACTGAAGTCGCTCAATTACAAGAAAAGTTGAATGATGCGCGAGCACGTCAAAAAGCGTTACTTATGAGACACAAAACGACATCTTCTCGTTTAAAGGTCAAGCGTACTTTATATGAAAACTCTGGTGACCAAGCAGTAGATAAATTTGAGCGATTTGAAAGAAAGCTTAATGATCTTGAGTCAGAAGTTGAGTCTTACGATATCGCGGGAAATAGTTCACTTGCAGATGAGATCAATGAGTTAGAAAATGAAGAAGCAATCGATCAGCAACTTGCTGAACTAAAAAAACGCGTACAAGATAAGCCTAGCCCATCAACTGAATCAGAAAAAGGGGAAATATAATGCTTTGGGAAGCTCCGATTATATTGTTTATGGTTATCGTCGCACCGATATGGATTGTGATGCATTATCGCTCGAAGGGAACCAAACAGGAAGGGATTACCGAATCAGAGCATGGTCGGCTGCAAGAATTGACTCAAATAGCTGAGACTATGATGGAAAGAATAGAAACCCTAGAGTCTATTCTCGACAAAGAAACACCCAATTGGAGAGAAAAACATGAGTAATCAATCTCATCCGAAGTATCGGCGGGATTCAGACTATGGTCGAAAGAAAAAGAGGCTTTACAAAAATCCTGATAAAGCGAAAATCTGTGGTGTTTGTGTCGGGATATCTGAGTATTTTGATTTGGAAACTTGGGTCGTTCGATTAATAGCTGTTTCTTTCTTACTGTTCTCAGGCGGTGGTGGTGCAATAATTGCCTACTTTGTCGCTTGCTTCATCATGGAACCTAAACCCGGGAGCAAAAGTAACAAAGGATGCTTTGGAAGCGATAAAAAGCGCAATAATCAAGGCGATTCAGAAGAGCGCCAGTATAAACCCAGCGTGAAAGACGTGTGGAAAAAAGGGGCTGCTCCAGCTGAAACATTACAAAAAGTAGAAAATTCATTTGATAAAATGGAAACGAAACTTCAAGCAATGGAATCTTACGTTACCTCTAACCAGTATCAATTAGAAAAGGAGTTCGAAAGAATGGGGAATTAATTTTTTTAAAAGATTAAAGCCCCACGTAAAATAGAACCAATAATTTAAAATTTCTAACAAAATGGCAAACAAAATCCTTTTCCGTTCGTAATACAGCTATAAAATAATTGCTTCAATGCACAATTTTTTACAGTATTTCCCTTAATAAAGCCTATTAAATAAGCAATTCCACAAAGATATTTTTGTAACAAATAGTTGACCTTTCCAATTAATAACGGTTAATATCGGCACTGGCAGATCAGGCCTTGCGGCCATGAATGGTAATAATTGGACTTTTTGAAAATAACGAAAAGCCAATTTATTGCTAAATAACAACCTCCATGACAACCTGGGAGAATTAAAATTGAGTACTTTAAATAAACGTAATCCAATGGCTAGAGCAATTAAGCTCGCGTTATTGAGTACAGCGACTGTTTCATCTCTTTCTGCACCTGCTGTTTATGCAGAGGAAGAGGAGGCTAAAGAGGCTAAAATAACCATAACTGGTTCTCGTATTAAGAGAACAGACATTGAAACAGCTCAACCTGTACTTTCTATTGATCGTGCATCACTTGAAGCATCAGGGTTAACATCCGTCGGTGACTTTATGCAATCGTTGCCAATGGCTGGTTCAGCGATTAACACAACATTTAATAATGGTGGTGATGGCTCTACTCGTATTGACTTACGAAACTTGGGACCAGGCCGTGTTTTAGTATTGGTAAATGGGCGTCGCTGGATCAATTCTGGTACAGGTGCTGACTCATCTGTTGATTTAAATACGATTCCAACTACTATTATTAGCCGTATCGAAGTCCTAAAAGACGGTGCTGGTGCGGTTTATGGTTCTGATGCAATAGCAGGCGTTGTAAATGTTATCACTCGAACCGATTTTGAAGGAGCTGAATTTAACGCTTATTTCGGTGAAAGCGCAGAAGGTGATGGCGCTCAAGAGCAATATGATTTTACTCTGGGAGCTTCTGGTGAAAAGGGGCATGTAACAGTTAATGTTTCTTATACTAAGCAAGAGCCTATTTGGGCTGGAGATAGAGATATTTCTAACGTACCTCAGTTTGGTACCGGAAATCGACTGGGCTCATCTGGTACGCCTCAAGGGCGATTTGCTTTTGTTGATGGTTATGATGCTACAAACTATAGAGGATTCGTAAATCACTCCATCACAACTGGCTTCCCCACCGATGGTACTGTTCCTGGGCTACCATTTTTAGCTGATGGTTCTGCAAATCCAAACGGTGATTTTACTTCTTTCAGCAATGACATCCGTTATAACTATGCTCCAGTTAACTATCTTTTGACTCCGCAAGACCGGTGGTCAGTTAACGTATCTGGTGCTTATGATTTGAATGATGATGTGAAAGTTAGTGCGGACGTTATGTATAATCACAGGGAATCTAGTCAATTTTTAGCGCCAATGCCTTTGTTTATTGGTCCTTGGGCAGGTGGTGCTCAAGCGCTGAATCCAACGGTCGTTTCTGCTGAAAACATATATAATCCATTTGAGTATGATATTTTTGGTGAAGATCATATGGCCTACTATAACGGTGGTTTTATTGGTCGTCGAATGATTGAAAATGGCGGTCGTGTTTTTTCACAAAAGGTTGATACTTGGAAATTAAACCTTGGCCTTGATGGCAGCTTTGGTGATGAGTGGGATTGGTCTGTTGGCTTTGGTTACGGAGACAACAGTGCTGTTCAGCATACTCAAGGTCGATTAAATATGGTTAGAATAGGTCGTGCATTAAGTGCAGAGTGTAATACTGACTCTACTTGTGTACCGCTTAACTTGTTTGGTGGCGAAGGATCCATTACACAAGATATGTTGGACTACATTACGACAACTGAAACCAGTTTAGGCGGTAATAAATTATGGAATTATTCTGCCAATATCTCTGGTACACCGTTCGAATTAGCAGCAGGTCCGGTTGGTTTCGCGGCTGGTTATGAATATCGTCGAGAGAAAGGTTTTAATACACCTGATTACATGGTTCAAAGTGGTCAGTCTTCTGGTGGCTCGATCCAGCCAACTGATGGTAGCTTCTCTGAAAGTTCATATTATGCGGAAGTTGCAGTACCGCTTATTGCGGATACTCCTTTAGCGGAACTTGTTGAACTATCAGCTGCTGTACGTAGTACGGATATTGAAAACTCCGTTGGTAACAGTAATGACAACACAAGTTCTAGTTTAGGTTTGACGTGGCGTGTAAACGAAGAATTTATGTTGAGAGCAAATCATTCAACAGGGTTCAGGGCACCTTCTGTTAGCGACCTGTTCGGCGGCTTGTTTGTTACCTTCCCTTCAGTTAATGATCCATGTAATTCCGATGGTTCTGGTAATGCTGTTTGTGCTGGCGTTCCAGTTAACTATACTCAACCTAACACTCAGTTAGAAGCGCAAGGCGGTGCTAATCCTCTGCTTGAACCAGAAGAATCTACTAGTATATCTTATGGTGTGGTTTATGATCCTGATTGGATTGATGGTTTAGATTTCTCGATTGATATTTGGGATGTCGAAGTCGAAAATATCATCACTAGTGCTGGTTTCCAGCAAGTACTAGATACTTGTTCAGATTATCCTGGTAGGACGACAGAAGATGCAAATCATCCAATTGCTGGTTCTTGTGGATTCTTGTTGTCGCGCGCACCTAGTGGCGTTCCTGTTGATTTCATTAATCCATTGCTTAACTTCGGTGCTCTAGAAACTAATGGTGTTGATCTTGATGTTACCTATAATTTAGAGACATCATTTGGTGAATTTAAATTTGTTTGGGATGCAACATATACGGACACGTATCGTTTCATAAACGATGCTGGTGTAGCTCAAGATAACCTAGCAGGTAGAAATATAGGTGATTTGGGTTTCCCTCGTTGGAAGTCTAGTCTCAATACTACATGGACAATGGATGACTGGTCTGTACATCATACTTTACAGTATATTGGTGAGCAAACAGAGGCTTGTCTATTACCTAATGTATCTTCAGATACATGGGCTTGTTCTGATCTTGACAATGGAGAAAATCTCCTAGACGTAGTAATTTATAATGATTTGCAGGTAAGTTATAATCTGTCTGATTATGATACTCGTTTGACATTTGGTATTCAGAATATGTTTGATGAAATGCCACCTGTTTCGACGACTGCGTTCGCTAACTCGTTTGATGCAAGTTTATATGATCCAAGAGGCCGGTTCTTTTACGGACGAGTGACTGTTAGGTTTTAATTAAAGCTAGTGATAAAAAAAGCCGCTTTATGCGGCTTTTTTTTTACAAGGAGTGACCAAAAATACTTTAATTTGAATTCTTTGCCATTGTTGGCGAAAAATGAAAACAAGCAATTAATTGACATCGTTAATAGAAGTAAAAAAGAATTGAATTATCTACTATATAAGGCTAGTTTAATATTGTTTAAATTAACAAGTAGATTTAGTAGATTTAGTACTAAAAATAAAACTTTAATAACCGATGTATTTAACTGAACGGATTAAACGAGTGTTTAAAAGCTGCAATTTAGGATTTTTATACCAATGAATAGTGCCATAAATTATAAAAAAATATTGGTTAAAATTGATTCCTTGATCAAGTTAAATGAATATAAAGAAGCGATCAAAATAATTGCTAATTTACATAGTGAATATTCCCCAAACTATGCAACCCTGAATATGTTAGGAAACTGTTATAGTGCTTTGGGGATAGTTGATAAAGCGATTGGGGCATATAAGAAGTCTATTGCTCTTAAACCTAGACAGCATGAAGTGTATTACCAGTTAGCGAAACTATTAAAGGCAAAGTTAAATTTTGAAGATGCATTGAAATATTCGATGAAAGCCGTTGGGCTTGTTCCCAATAATTTAAATTACTTAGTTTCAATTGGCTATATATACGTAGAGTTAAATGATACTGAAGAGGCTACAAAAGCTTTTGAATCGGCAATTTCAATCAAACCAATGCATGTTAATGCTAATTTGGGCCTAGCTAAAATTTATAATTGCAAGAATCAAAACCAAAAAGCAATTCAACTTTTAGAGCCTTTGTTAAACGAAAACAAAGACAATTATGTTTTTCTTTATAATTTAGCTCTTTTTTTCCAGTACGAGAAAAATTATGACAAAGCTATTTCATATTACGAATCGGTAATATCTTTAGGTTTAAAAAGGGTAGATGTTCATAAAAATTTAGCTAGGCTGTATTTTTTTAATGGAGAAAATAGTAAGGGAATGGCTGTTATAGAAAAAGGATTAAGAATTCTGCCTTATGAATTGGAATTGAATCAGCTAAATGCAGACTTGCGGTGGGAGATGAATGATAGGGACTATCTTTCGCATTATAGAAGCTTAGATAAAGATTTGATGAATCAACAGTTATTATCAGATTTTTTTTATAAAACATTGAGGACTGGAAAACTGTCGGAAACATCTTCAATTCTTAAAAAGTTGGAAATTAAATTCTCAGATAGCATTGCTACGAGTATTGCTAGGTGCGAGTATTTATATTGTTCTGCTCAATATGAAGATATAATTATTTACTTAAAAGATAAAGAGCAATCTAGAATTTTACACGAATTGGAAAGAGACTGGTTAGGCAGAGCTTATATAGCATCTGGAGATTACAACTCATCAGTGCAAGAATATTCTAAACTTCTTTCTAGTGCTCCTGATAATCAAGGCTATTGGTGTTTGTATGCAACAGCTTTGAAGTTTATTAAAAATGAAGAATACGAATATCTATATAACTACGACAAATTAGTGTTTTCTAAAAAAATTTCTCCACCTAAAGGTTACGGCAATATTAAAGACTTTAACCGAGAGTTAAAAAATGCGTTAATTTCAGTGCACTCAATGGAAGTTCAACCTATTAATCAGTCGCTTGTTAACGGAACTCAAACGGTTGGGCGAATATTTGAACGTACAGAGGCTATTATTGAAAAATTCCAAGAGGTTTTGAAAGGTGAAATCTATCAACTTATAAACAAGCTCCCATTCGATGCTAAACACCCAACATTAAAATACGCTAGTTCTGACTTCAAGTTTTCTGGAGCTTGGTCTGTAAAGTTAAAGAAAAACGGTTTTCATAAAAGTCATTTTCATTCTGAAGGTTGGTATAGTGGTGTGTACTATGTAAATTTGCCGCCGTTAAAGGGGAATGAAGGTAAACTAATGTTTGGCAAGCCAGATGTTGTTATACCTGCAGAAATAGAACCAGATCGGGTCGTTGACGTCGAAGAAGGAAAGCTCGTTTTATTTCCCTCCTTCTTTTGGCATGGAACCTACCCTTTTCAGGCAGAAAAAGAGCGTTTAACAATTGCTTTCGATATTATTCCTAATTGTAAAAGAGTCTAGTTTATGAACCAAAACATTAAAAACCGTTTAGCCGAATTAGTAAGAAAAAATCAGCAAGATAAAGCTCTGGTTATCATAACAGAATATATTAAAGAAAACCCAAAAGATAAGAATGCTCTTTTAAAGGCTTCTGTGTTAGGTTTTCAACTAATGGACTGGGATGTTGCAGAAAAAATGATGAAGAAATTGTCTGCTTTAGTTAGTGAAGATGATGTAGGTCATTGGAAGAGAGCTTCAGATTTTTACTATAAAATTGGTAAACTTGATAAGGCACTAGAATGTCAGCGTAAAATAGTTGGAAAGAATAATCCAGAAGAGTTGTATAAACTTGGTATTTTATACTTCAAGTACTTCGATTTTGAAAATGCGCATAAAACTTTTTCCAAGTTAAATAGTGAAGTTCCAAATGAACCCCAAGTTCTAGGTATTTTAGCCGATATAGAACATGGAAATGGAGAATTTGTCACCTCAATTGAAATGTATAAAAAGATTTTGAAACTAGAGCCGGTGAATGATGCAGCATTTAACGGCATAGCAAAATCAACCAAGTTTAATCATGTTGATAAGGAATTGAGTGATTTAGCAGAAAATATTTTAAATTCTTCACAAATACCTCTAGAAGCTAAGGCGCAAATACATTTTTCTATGGGCAAGATGATGAATGACTGCAAGCTATATTATCAAGCGTGGGAACATTACTCTAAAGGGAATGCCATACAATCTAAATTGTACCCTTATCTTCCAGAGCTAGTTGAAAATCAAGTCAAAGAAATCCAATCGATATTTGTTAAGGAACTGTATCTAAGTAAAAATGACTTGGGAAAAAATGATTGCACACCAATTTTTATTATTGGAATGCCTCGTAGCGGAACAACGTTGTTAGAACAGGTGTTAGGTACCACGGGACTTCTATGCGAAGCAGGGGAATCTCTCGCCCTTAACAAAGCTATAAACAAGCAGTTTTACAATCTTAAATACCCCTCGGAGTTAAATAGAGTAGATGATGATATGTTTAGAAGGCTGGCAGATGATTATTTATCTTACTTGAAGCATTGCCATTTAAATGGGGACAAAAGAACTGTTGATAAGCTGCCCGGTAATTTTTTACATTTAGGAATTTTAAAAAAGATGTTTCCAAATATGAAGGTAATAAATCTCATGAGGAATAAGAAGGACTGTTGTTTATCCGTTTACTTTCAGATGTTTGCAAATCATATGACATTTACGAACGATTTAAATGCTATATCCCATTTCTATGATATTTACTCTAATATGATGGAGTATTGGAAACAGTTATTTCCAGACAATATTTTTGATTTATCCTATGAAGACTTAGTATCCGATTTCGAAAGCCAAACCAAAGACCTCTTTTCGTTTTTATTATTGGATTGGAATGAAAATATACAGGACTTTGTAAATAGTAGAAATTCAGTTCATACACCCAGTTCATGGCAAGTACGCCAGGGTATTAATACCAAAGCAATAGGTAAAAGTAACAGGTATACTGAATACCTAGAGGAGTTTAATTTGGAGTAAGTATAAAATACACAACTTCTAGCGCATCTGCTTAAAAAGACATTTCGATGCGTCTGGCGTTAACACAAGCTAGATTTTGAGAGACAATCAGAACACCCAATGTTCACTGCTATCTGAACTTTTTACCGCGGATGACCATCAAAGTATGATCCGACCCTGACTTTAATAGCAATAGCCGACAAAAAGTTAGAATAACACGGAACTTATTTGATTATTGGCGATCAGATCGATCAATTACTTTGATAGGATCTGACCATGACATTTATACCCCATTTAGAAGGGCTCGAAGGTAGCTGTAAAGACATTAATAAATCCTATGATTTAGTTGATATTATATTTCTAACCATGGCAGCGGTTTTATCAGGCGCTAAAGGTTGGAAGGCAATCAAGCTATTTGGTGACACAAAACTCGATTGGTTAAGGCTTCATCGTGCCTTTGAAACAGGGATCCCAACCAGACATTCAATCGGACGAATTATTAGGGGGATCCAATCAGAAAGTCTATTGCTCTGTTTTGAACAATGGGTTAATAGTATTCGAAAAAGTGAGGGACAAGAGCAAATAGCCTTTGATGGTAAAGCGGTTCGAGGCTCAGGTCATGGCGTACAGTTAATGAGTGCGATGATAGTTGAAAGCGGTTTAATTCTGACGCAAAAAGAGTCTGAGGGGAAGAAAAACGACAAGCATGCTTTCTAGCCTAGAGGTTAAGGGAGCCGTTATCAGTGCTGATGCGATGCATTGTCAGACACAGACGGCCGTCTTGATTAAGGAAAGAGGTGTCGATTATGTTTTACAGGTTAAGGGTAACCAGAAAATATTGAGTGATGAAATTAAAGCTTTTTTCCACAAAACAGCGCGAGATACATCCGCAGAATTCGATGGTCGATTTTATAGTGATGTTGAGGGTGAGCATGGCCGAATTAGTGAGCGAGAATATCAATTACTTCTGATAACTGATTGGCTCACAAGTGCTAATGATTGGGGAGGCTGTCAATCGATTGTCAAAGTTAAGCGACGCAGGACAGTCAAAGGAAAAACACAGCAAGAGACTTCGTATTATCTTACTTCTCTTGCTAGCAATGTTAAAGAATTTGCCGGATTTATCAGAAATCACTGGGCGATAGAGAGCAGTCAACATTGGGTGTTAGATGTCACCTTTAGAGAGGATGAGAGCCAAATATATGCGGAAGATGGGGCTAAAAATATGGCATTATTCAGGCGAGCCTTAATGAATATGATTAAAGCACATCCCTTAAAAGATAGTATGGCTGGTAAAGTGATGCGGGTGGGCTGGATGGGATGATAAGTTTAGAGAAGAAATTATTTTTGGGCGAAAATCACTCAGAGTATAATCCGGCTCTGCTCCTAACACAAAGTTTTTTGGTAGAATCTATCGGTAATGCTGATGAAAGTACGATAAGCAAGTATGTCAAAAACCTGTTGCAGGAGCTTGATTGTAAGGAAAATCCAGCTCGCCAATTGGGGTTGTTATAAAACTTAGCCAGTTTGCTGCAGAGTTTTTTATATTAATTATTTGCTTTACTCCTAATAACAAATAGGAAGTAAAATTATTAGATTTTTCTTATTAAACCTTTGTAACAAATAGTTGACCTTTCCAATTGATAACGGTTAATATTGGCGCTGGAAGATCAGGCCTTAAGGCCATGAATGGTGATTGTTGGACTTTTCGAAGATAACGGAATGCCAAGTTTTCGCTAAATAACAACCTCCATGACAACCTGGGAGAATTAAAATTGAATAAATTAAGTAAAAATAATGCGTTAAGTTCCGCGGTTAGAATCGCGTTGCTTTCTACGGTCGCTTTTGCCCTTCCAGCGACTTATGCTGCAGAGGAAGATTCTGAAGAAGGAGCAGAAGAAACACAAGAAAAAAAGATAGTTGTTACTGGATCTCGTATCCGCAAAGATGCCTTCGCAAATGACACTCCAATCGACATCATTTCAGTTGAAGACGCTGAAAATGAGGGTTTAAAGAGTCTTGGTGAACTGCTTAGAACGAGTACTGCTGCAGCTGGCTCAAACCAGTTAACTGCTGCTCTTACGGTAGGTTTTGTAACCAACGGTGGAACGGGTGCTGAATCCGTATCATTGCGTGGTCTGGGTGCCAACCGTACACTTATTCTTCTTAACGGTCGTCGTGCCGGTCCAGCGGGTACCCGTGGCGGAGTATCTGCATTCGACTTGAACAGCATACCCTTATCAACCATTGAACGTGTTGAAGTATTGAAGGACGGTGCATCGGCACTGTACGGTTCTGATGCGGTTGCAGGTGTAATTAATATTATTACCAAAAAGGGTGATGATAAGACCTTCACTTTTGATACTAGCCAACCATTTGAAGACAATGGTGATAATATGAGAATGAACTTATCCTACGGTGAAGAATTTGCTAAAGGTTCTTTTCGAGTTACCGCTGACTACAGAAAACAGACAATGTTACGCCGTGGTGACCGCGATTATCTAGCTTGTGAAGAACGTTTGTTGTACCGTGAAAACGGCACACTAGCCGATCCAATTGACCCACGTACAGGTCAACCACATTGCCAAGGGCGTGGTTTTGGTATCTGGTTATTTGGCGGTGTAGATGCTGCTTATGGTGGTTCCTTGCAGGCGGCGTTTGATTACGATAACTTTTTCACTGAAAACGGTTATGAGAGTTTTAACGATGTTGCAGGTGACACAGGATTTACGACGCCTGATGGTTGGTTCCCTGTATCCTTTAGAAATAATCCAGACAGTGAAGGTTGGTGGGACTTACAACACCCGTTTTTAGAGCGAACAACTTTGGTGCCAGAGACAACCAATGGTTCATTTTATGCTATCGGTGATTACAGTATAACCGATAACATTACTGCCTACGGTGAATTTATTTACAGTTCGCGTACTACTAAAACTGATGCCAATCGCCAGTTTTGGACTGCTGATGTAGGTGCGGGTGCCGCCGATAGTGTTGGTGGCGGATTTGCTGGCAATGGCTTTCTTTTTCCTGTTGCACTAACCGATCATTTTAGTTCAGAAATCAATGTTGATTACACCCGTGCAGTGGTTGGTCTCACCGGTGAACTAGGGTTCTGGGAGTGGGATGTGTCATATCAATCGTCTGATAACGATGGTGAATATATTAACGATATCATTCTTCGTGATTCTCATGTTATGGGACAGGTTAACTGGATAACTGGCTCAGGCTGTGCTCCTGGTGAGACAACTGAGATAAGTGGTAGAAATTGCGTTGATATCCCTTGGACTGATCCTAACTTCTTGTATGGTAACCCAACAGCAGAACAAGCGCAGTTCTTGTTTGGTGTAGATGTTGGCAACACCAGCTATAAACAGCAGACATTTGAAGCCTTTATCACTGGCGATTTATTCTCAATGCCAGCGGGTGAAGTTGGTGCGGCATTTGGTATCCAGTTTCAAAAAGATGAAATTGACGATCTCCCAGGAGAGAATACCCTTGCAGGTAATTCTTGGGGTTTAAGCGGTGCAGGTCAAACAGCTGGTGAGCAAGAAACCAAAGCTTTATTTGCAGAGGTCAGAGTGCCACTGTTAGAAGGTGTATTAGGTGCAGAAAATCTCGAGTTTACTGCTTCTGCTCGTTATACGGATGTAGATACTTTTGGTAGCGATACAACATTCAAAGCAAACTTGTTATGGGAAATCGTTGACGGCTTAAGCGTCCGTGGTAGTCGTGGTACTTCATTCCGAGCGCCAGCGTTGTTCGAATTGTTCCTTGGCGACCAAACAGGTTTTGGTGGACAGTTAGCGATCGACCCATGTCTGGATTATGAAGCAAATTTTGCCGCTGGTGATATAACGGAAACTGTTTATCTAAACTGTCAGGCCGATGGTGTACCAGCAGATTATATTTTGCCAGGCTCTTCGGCATTACTCGTTACTAGTGGTGGTGCAGGCAGATTGACTGCAGAGACTTCGATTGCTGAAACAGGAGGTGTTGTATGGGTGAGTCCTGAAGATACTTTTGCAGTTTCGGCGGATTACTATCGGATCGAAATCACTGGTGAAGTTGCAAATCTTGGCGGTGGTGACATTGTTGGTGGCTGTTATAGCTCAGTTGATTTTGCTAACGAACCATTGTGTGAACTCTTTACTCGTCGTACTACTGGCGGATCAACAGGGACCGACTTTGGTATTGACCAAGTAAATGGTGGTTATGTAAATGTCGCCACTCAGGTAGTACGTGGTGTCGACTATAACTTTACTTACCAGGATGACTTCGATTTTGGCCAAATCCGTTTCTCTATTGAACATACAACGCAATTAGAGACATCACGTCAATTGTTTGCAGATAGTATTTATAATAACCGCATCGGAGAAAATACCCACCCGAGACATGTGGGTAACGCACGTTTAACATGGACTGGTGATGACTATAGTGTTACATGGACAACTTTCTATTACGATGCTACAAATAATTACGAATACTACGCTCAACCCTTTGGTGCTACAATTTTTAATGATGAAGAGGTCACTCGTATTGATGAGACGCCTTGGACGGACTATCATACCTTGTCTGTATCAACAAGCTTGTTTGATGATAAACTGGATGTCATTGTAGGTGTTGCTAATCTGTTTGATGAAGAGCCTCCTACCCTGTCGAGTTCTGGTGATCAAGTCGGAAACGCCGCTCGTTACTCGCGTTTCGATTTCTTAGGACAAAGACTGTTTGCTAACTTCAGATATAATTTTTAGAATATTATTCTAAGTTGGTAACTTTCTTACCAAAAGCTGATAAAAAAGCCCTCTAGTCTGAGGGCTTTTTAACTTATTAAGAGGAAAAAAAATGAGATTTGTATTTCTAATTGCAATTATTTTTTATAATAGTGCAGTAATTGCAGATATAAAAATTGATAAAAAGGTTTTAGAGGCTTACTCAAAGCCGTCTCAATACTTGGATGTGCGTATCTCGCCCAAAGGCACATACTTAGCTTCAACAGGTAGAAATAATGATGGTGTCGTTTTGCTAACTGTATTGGATCTCAAAAAACAAGAAATTATCTCTATAACAAGAGGTAGAGGTCGTGAGTCAGTCAATAGCTTCACTTGGATTAACGATGAGCGCCTCCTACTTACCATGGCACGGGAAATAGGTTCCTTTGAACAACCATTTCTTACCGGTGAGCTTATAGCAATGGATGCAGGTGGTAAAAATAAAACCATACTGACCGGTTATCGTGCGGAATCTGGCGATATGCGTTTTTCTCAAATCATAGACTTTCTACCAGAAGAACCTGATGCGGTGCTCATTTTTAGTGTTGACCTAACGGCATCTGAACCATACCTTGATATATATAGGATGAAGGTTTCTAATGGTAGAAAAAGAGGTGAAGGCCGCATACCATTGCGTTCATATTCAGGTACTGGTGTTCAAGTATTTACCAATAGTAATGGACATGTGCTTGTCGCCACAGGACAAGATCCTAACGAAAATAATAAACAAATTATGGTCGCTCGTAAAGATGTGAACTCAGATTGGAAAGTGATAAAAGAAACTGACGCGTATGCTCCATCTTTTCGTCCAATAACTCTAATGGCTGACAATAAAACTATGATCGGATTGAGTACAATTGACACCGCAACATGGTCTCTTGCAACATTAAACATAGAAGCTAAAAAACATGAAACCATTGCATCTCATCCTAAAGTAGATACGACTCCTATCTTGTGGCAACAAGGCGGAAATGTTTCTGAAATTTTTGGGGTTGCTTATGAATACAAAGAGATTTCTGCAGAATTCTTCGGCGGTGTAGAAAATACAGAGGATCAGCGAATAATTGCTAGCATAGTAAAAGCGTTTCCAAACCAATCGGTCTCATTAACCTCAACGACCTCGGATAACTCTAAATTCATCATAAGAGCAGGAAATGCGAATCAACCTACTAGATTTTTCATGTTTGACAAAGCCGTTAAAAAGCTTGTCCCCTTGCTGAATTCAAGGGAGTGGATTGATCCGAAGACGATGCCACAATCTCAACTAATCACTTATAAAGCAAGAGATGGATTAGAAATTTCTGCGGTATTAACGTTGCCAGCAGATAAAAAGGCCAATGATCTACCACTTATCATGCTCCCGCATGGTGGACCTCATGGTCCTTTCGATACCATTACCAGAATTGATAGTGATGCAAAAGTACTTGCCTCTCATGGTTATGCTGTTTTACAACCTAATTTCAGAGGTTCAGGTGGTTATGGACTCGAGTTCGAAACCAAAGGCTTTCGCAATTGGGGAACAACGATGATTGACGATATGACAGATGGTACGCTTCACCTTGTTAAAGAAGGCATAGTAGATAAAGATAGAATCTGTACTTATGGTGGGTCTTATGGTGGTTATGCGGCCATTCAAAGTGTAATTAGAGAACAAGAACTATATCAGTGTGCAATCGGTTTTGTTGGTGTTTATGATCTGGATATGATGGAAGAACTGGGCGACATTCCGAAAAGGTTATCAGGTAGAAACTATCTTAGTGAAGTTCTACCAACAGGAGAGTCAAGAGATTTCCAATCGCCGATTGAGAATGTAGATAAAATCAACGTTCCTGTTTTTATTATTCAAGGAGAAGAAGATCAGCGAGTACCTAAAGAGCAAGCTTTGGCATTGAAAGCTGAGCTTAAAAAGCGCAATAAACCAGTAGAGTTTATGATGAAATCGGGTGAGGGTCATGGATTCTTCAAGCCCGAAAATAACATAGAACGCTGGACTGCAATGCTCACATTCCTAGACAAGCACATAGGGAAGTAATCAAACTAGGCAGTAATTACACAATACATTGGAAGCAAGTATTCTGATGTATTGTGCAATAATGTTGCATATACTTTTATCATTATCAATGAGTATCCTGGAACTAAGAAGCTATATATCTATTGTGTATTTAGGTAAAAAGAAAAATATTAGTTAATCAATCGCATACAGTGACGCAAGTCAGTTTTCGTTCCAAAACCCCTTAATATGGGTACTTATTATTCTTTCATGTAAAATTTTTTTCTTCAGCACCCCACTAAATCGTAAAATAGTTTTTTTATCAAAAAAAGCTCTAAAATTATCTGACAAAGAGTTTATCGCTTAAAGTCTTGTCGCTGAAGCCTTTGGTATTGAATCAGGATCTAACCTATTTGAAAGCTTCCAGCTGATTTAGAAGGAAGAATTTAGTGCTATGCATACAACATTCGATAGCTGACAAAATCGTTCGTTGTTAAACCTACTATTTAATAGATAACCTCAGAACTGCATAAGCACCTGAAATTTATTATTTTTTGCAATTTGCTCTCTAGGTGAGGCAAAATCAAATAAATATTCAAAACAATAAATGCTCATCATGAAGTTCACTCCAGCACTAGAGAAGGCCAAACTACATAAACGCTACAAGCGTTTTTTAGCCGACGTTACTCACCCCAATTTGGGCGAAAAGACAGTTCACTACCCAAATACCGGCTCAATGAAAAATTTCTGGGATGAAGGTTAGTGGGTTTGGCTGCAAAACAGTGGAAACCCTAAAAGAAAGTATCCTTTCACTTGGCTGTTATCTCAGAATGAAGCAAGAGAGCTGATAGGGGTTAATAATAACCTTGCCAATCAGCTCGCTTATGAAGCTTTTGTCAATAATAAAGTAGCAACCATTAAAGATATTGCTCAAATAGACAAAGAAGTTAAACAAGGGGGAAGAAAGTAACAGAATCGATCTTTTGGTATCTCATAGTGATGAGTCTAAAACCTATATAGAAGTTAAAAGTGTTACTTTAAAGCTCAATAGCGATGGTTTAGGTGCATTTCCTGACGCTAAAACAAACATATTAGAGAGTTAATTAAATGCGCTAAAAAGGGAGGTAAGGCTGTTTTACTTTTTTATGGTACAGCATACAGGGATTAAAAAAGTTACTGTTGATAAAGATATAGAGCTAGATTAGGCTAAGCTTTTGCGAGAAGTAATCGGTAGTGGAGTATAAGTTATGGCTTATTCAGCAAGAATAATGTTAGAAGAAATATCGCTTGAGCGAGAAATAGAATTTCAATTGTGGCACGGATAAAAATCTCGGGCAGCTCGTTGCCAAAATTTTTATAGGTTAGCCAGTAATTGATTCAGTAAGGTAAGCATAAAGCCTCTAGTACATTGATGAACCATTAATTTGCAATAAATCTCACTTGATGTTACATTAGTAACGGGTTTTGGGTTGTGGCAAATTAAGTCCTTTGGTTGATACATAACCAATTAATTGTCTTATTGTGAAAAAAAAGAACCAAAACATCCTAGATTACTGTTTGACTCGTTCGGTAATTCTGTTTATAGTCTGAGCATTGTGCATATGTTAATAGCGTATTGCACTTTGTAAGTAAAAGTTTCGGTTAAAAAGGTAATAACTATACTAAATAACCTTTATAGCCAATTGTTAGTCTTGTGTAGGTTTATTAAGAACTTACTGGGTTTACCCAAGTCAAGAGCTAAACAAACCAATTTTATTTCAACCCTAAAAAACCATTAGGAAGCCACATGCATATTCGCAATAAAAAGAACCTATTTAAAGCTTCAGTGTTGTCGCTGTCAGCTTTATTCATGACGGGAAATGCTATCGCAGCAACTCCTTACGAGCAATCTGTCGCTATAGAAAAGCAGATTAATGTAGACACTAAAAAAGCTCAAAAGCGGGTAGACCGTTTCGCTGAGCAAGCCGTTGATCTAAATGCTGACTACAAATCAACTCTACAGTTGATTGACAGTTTACGTATATACAATAATCAGCTTGAATTATTAATTAAGTCTCAAGAAGAAGAAATGGCCTCGATTGAGCGTGAAATGGCAACAATCGATGCCACCGAGCGTGGAGCGATTCCTTTAATGAATGAAATGATAGCTTCTATCGAAGCGTTTGTTTCCATTGATATTCCTTTTAAAAAGGAAACCCGTATGGAACGAATTGATAAGCTAAAAAATTACATGATTCGCGCTGACATACCAAACTCGGAGAAATACAGAAAAATTCTTGAAGCTTACCAAGCTGAAATTGGTTATGGTGAAAGTATTGATGCTTATCAGGCTCCAATAATGGACGGAACGGATGAAGTTCAAGTTGAATTTTTACAAGTTGGTCGTATCGCTCTTGTTTATCTAACTTTGGATGGGAAATCGGCAGGTTTCTGGAATATTGAAAAAAAGGAATATGAAGAACTAGATAGTTCCTACATAAGAAGTATTGAACACGGTATTAAGATGGCAAATAAACAAGCTACCATGAATCTAATAGAGCTTCCAATCCCTGCAGCTAAGAGGGCAGAATAATGAAAATAAGAAATTTATTAGCCGCGACACTATTGATTGGCGCAACGTTTAATGTATCAGCCGCAGAAGAAGCTAAGAAAGATACTGGTGCGGTAGCAATACCTGCTGCTGAAACGTTAAGTGAGCTTTTAAAATTAGTTAAAGCGGACAAGATACGTCAGTCAAAAACTAACGCTAAGCGTATTGAAATCTTTAGAAAAGAACGCAATCAACAACGGTCTTTGTTAAATAGTGCAAAAGCAGAACAAAAACGAGAAGAAGACAGAACAGAACGTTTGAAATCTCAATATGAAGTGAATGAGAAAAAGTTAGCTGAATTAGAAGCTGCCAAAATGTTAAAGGCCGGTTCATTAGGTGAAATGATTGGTGTTGTACGCCAAGTAGCTGGTGATTCAGCTGCAAGATTTCAACGTTCTGTTGTAACGGCTCAGTATCCAGGTCGCCATGAGTTTCTTGAAACTCTAGCGCAAGCGAAGGTATTTCCTGAAATTCCAGAAATTCGTCGGCTTTGGGTTGAAATTCAAACAGAAATGACCGAACAATCTAAGATCGTTAAGTTTACAACCGATATTGTAAATCGTGATGGACGTAAGGAACAAAGAACAATCGACCGAATTGGAGGATTTAACCTAGTTTCGAATGGCGAGTATTTAGTATTTAACAGTGAAGAGCAAGATATCAATCAGCTATTGAGTCAACCAAAAGGATCATTTGTTGGAACGATTGACCCTTATCAAGCAACAAGTTCAGGTGTCGAACGTTTAGCTATTGATCCATCGCGGGGAAGTATTTTAACAATTGAAGTTCAACGTGAATCTTGGCCTGATCGAGTTAAGAAATATGCAGGTGTTGTTGGTGCGGCGATTGGTGTTGTATTAGCGATAGGCTTATTAATTGTAATAGAGCGTTTGATTACTTTAATATCACTACGTGGAAAAATGAATGCTCAAGCCAAGTCGAGTACTCCTGGTAATAATCCTTTAGGGCGTATTATGGCTGTTTATTTAGCTAATAAAGACGACGATACTGAGAATCTCGAACTTAAACTTGATGAAGCTGTATTAAAAGAAACCCCGCGTATTGAACGTGGTATAACAATGATCAAAGTATTTGCAGCCGTTGCTCCTTTAATGGGACTATTAGGTACGGTAACAGGTATGATCGAGACCTTCCAAAGTATAACTCTTTACGGTGCTGGAGACCCAAAAGTAATGGCTGGAGGTATTTCTTCTGCGTTAATTACTACAGTACTGGGAATAGTAGCGGCTCTTCCATTAATACTACTTCATAGTATTGTTTCAGGAATCGCAAAAGGTCTAAATCACATGCTTGAAGAACAAAGCACGGGTTTAATTGCACAACACGAAGAAGAAGCAGGAGCATAATTTATGCTATTTCTTGAGGAACTATTTGAAACCGTCTCTAAGTTTATTGATACTGGAGGCGATGTTCTTTGGTTTATCGCAGCGGCTTTGATCGCAATGTGGACACTAATTATCGAAAGATTGTGGTATTTTAATCGCACTTACCCTAAGCAAGCACGTTTGCTAGTTGCTCAGTGGGACGCTCGTGAAGATACTACTTCTTGGAAAGCTCATAGAATTCGAGAAGCTTGGATCTCTCAAATGAGTGAGCGTCTTAATTCCGGTTTGTTAGTTATTAAGACGATTGTAACGATTTGCCCAATGATTGGTTTGTTGGGTACTGTTACTGGAATGGTTGGTGTTTTTGAAATGATGGCTTTGGCTGGTACTGGTAGTGCACGATTGTTAGCTGCAGGTATTTCTCAGGCAACTATACCGACAATGGCTGGTATGGTAGCCGCTTTATCTGGACTGTTTATAAGTTCTCGACTGGAATACTCAGCCAATGTGAGAGCTCAGGAACTAGCAGACCATATGCCTCATCATTAGATTAGTGCGAAAAAACCACTGATAACTTATTTGACTTTACGGATAGTTAAGTGTGGGAAATTAGATATGTAATAAAAATCTAATTTCCCTTACTTAGCTCATACCGAGCAGCTAAATATTCAATTTTATCTATTTAGCACGGAAGTGGTGAATTTTTTAAAGAATTTAGGACTAAAAAATTATGGCGAAGAAAAAATTAAAGCCTAACCAAGATGAAGCTCAAATCGACATGACTCCAATGCTCGATATTGTCTTTATAATGTTGATCTTCTTTATTGTGACGGCATCTTTTGTAAAAGAGTCTGGAATAACGGTTGAAAAACCATCTGCAGAAACAGCAGAAAAGAAACCCAAAGCGAACATATTTATTGGCATCGATAATAATGGCGATATATACATGCTTAAAAATAAAGTCGATAAAGACGCCGTTAAGGCGGGTCTGGAAGACATGTTGTTAGAGAACCCTGAAAGTACTGTCGTTGTTCAAGCGGATAACCGTGCTGATGCAGGCGTTCTTTTAAATGTTCTTGATGCTGCTAAAGCGGCAGGGGTTAAAAATATATCAGTAGCGGCGGATTTATAATATGCAAAGATTATTTATTGGGTTAGGAATAGGCTGTAGCGTAACATACGGACTTTTTGTCCTTATGGCCTATTTGATTAAAGCAGACGTTCGTCCTCCTATTGAAGAGGAAGCAATATCAATTCAAATTAGTATGGTAGAACCGGATGATGATATTAATTTGTTAGAACGGAAATTGCCGAAAAAACCAGAACCTCCAAAAAATCCTCCACCGCCACAAACTCAACGTGTAGTTAAGGCCGAGAGACCCAAAATTCAAAGTATGAACTTAAATATGGGAAAAATTGACGTAGCTGTAAGAGGTAGCGGTATGTACATGGGGCCTTCAGGCGGTAATATGGGGGATGGAGAAGCGATACCTATGGTAATTATTCAGCCACGCTATCCACGAAAAGCTGCGATGGAAGGCATTGAGGGTTGGGTTAAATTTAAATTTACCATCTCTCCTGATGGCACCCCAAAAAATGTTGAATTAGTTGATGCACAACCTCGGAGAATTTTTGAAAGAGACGCAAGGCGTGCAATTTATAAATGGAAGTTTAAACCGAATGTTGTTGATGGCAAAGCTGTAGAGCAACATAACATGGTTTACACAATGCAATTTCAATTAGCTGCCGAGTAATTAGGAAGAGAATTAAAATATGAAGATTAAATCGTTAATTTATGTTCCGGTACTGTTTTTTACTGGAGTTATTTCGGTAAATGCTGAAAATATCGTTCCGAGCACAAGTTTAACTAAAAACTGTAAAGCATTAGTTAACAAAAATCTTGAAATTCCTAAAGTTCAAGTTAGGGGGTTGAGTGAAAGAAGTGCCAAAAGAATTGGCCGAGCTCAAGAGCGAATGGCTGAAGAAAAATATGATGAGGCGAATCAATTATTTACAAGCTTATATGAATCGACCAAAGATCAGTATGTTCAAGCTCTTGCAGCTCGTTTGATTGGTTATGTATATGCTCAACAAAACAATACTAAAGATGCGACGGTTTGGTTTGAAAAAGCATTGGATTTAGGTAAGGGGTATTTACAACATCAGGAAATTCAAGATCTTACTAGTAATGTAGCAAGTATGCATTACGGTAATGATAATAAAAAAGAATCTCTTAAATTCTTAGAGCGATGGATGAAGAACTCTAACAAAGATGATCAAATTATTTATTTGCTCTATAGTGCGATCCTAGCCGATTCAGGTAGACTTAGAGATTCCATTTGTCCCGCTTATTGGGCAGCAAAAATTTCTAAGAAGCCAAATAAAAATGCGCTGGGGCTTTTGCTCAACGCTCATTTCGAGTTCAAAGATTATCCCGGTACAATTTCTATATTAAAACGTATGGTTTTGGAATTTCCCTCAGAAAAGCGTTTATGGAGAAACCTTGCATCCGTTTACTTACAACAAGACATGATAGAAGATGGTTTAGTTGTTATGCAGATGTTTTATGCGCAAGGTTTTATGGAAACTGAGAATGATTACAAACAGCTTTCTAGTTATTTTGCCTACAGTGATATACCGTACAGAACAGCTGTTGTTCTAAAAGAAGGTATCGATAAAGGCCTTGTTGAAGATACTGAAAAACATTGGAATAACATTGCGCAGAACTTTCATATATCGAGCGAGCTTGATAAAGCTATTTACGCTTATGGTCGTGCGGCAGCTAAAGCTAAGGACGGAGAAAAGCATGTAAAACAGGCTGAACTTCTTTCAGACCGTTATAAGTATAAAAAAGCTATAGAAGTTTTTGATCGGGGGCTGAAGAAGGGTGGAATAAAAGATTTGGGTAAAGTTCATTTTAGAAAAGGTATTGCTTTTCTCGAACTTAAACAATTTAATAGCTCTATAGCTTCGTTTCAAGAAGCCACGAAATATAAGAAATGGAGAAGACAGGCTGTTCAGTATACTGCCCATGCGAAAAATAGAAAGAAGCAAGCAGCTAAGTTGTAGAAAGAATTTGTTAGTTCCCGTTGTTCTTAGCCGTTCATTTCAGTGAACGGCTTTTTTATATTTAAATTATTAAATTCAAGTTAATAATTGTTTGATTTTTGCGTTGTGTGGGAGGTTAGATACAGGTAATTACGGTTGGTTTTTGATGCTTTAATTGCCGAATACAGTCCAAAACTCAAACTTATTGCTCCGCAACTCCTACCGAAAAAATAACCGCTGAAAATGAAACTCAGCTTTCTCAGCATAAAAAAACAATAACCTGATCAATTTCTAATACACCGCCAATATCCGAAACAGTAAAGCTTTCTACATAAATAACCTTATACAGGTCTGAGAGTAACCACTATTGATTAAAAAACTACTCATATCTCAATGCATCAATCGGATCTAAATTGGCGGCTTTTGCCGCAGGAATAATTCCGAATAAAATACCCACAAAGGCTGAAAATCCAAAAGCAATACCAACTGCCCAAAGTGGTACGTTAGCAGGCGGAAAGCCTGGCATAGATGCGGCGGCTAACATGCCTAATCCATAACCTAGAACAATTCCGATAATTCCTCCGAGTAAAGAAAGGACTATCGCTTCGATTAAAAACTGTAGCAATATGTGATGTCTTTTAGCGCCAATGGCTTTGCAAATGCCTATTTCACGAGTTCTTTCGGTCACAGAAACAAGCATGATATTCATGATACCTATTCCGCCCACGATAAGCGATATGCTAACAATGCCACCTAAAACCACAGTCATGGTATCAATTATTTTAGAAATGCCCGAAGTTAACTGTTCGGGCGTTTCTATTTTAAAATCATCTTCTTCATTGGGCTTTAATTTATGCTGCTTCCTGAGTACGCGAGTGATTCTTTCTTTTACTTCGTCAAGCTTTTTTACGTCCTTGAGCTGCAGTTGAATAAATATATCCGGTCGCATTAAATTTCCGTTTAAGCCTTGCATAGTGTTGTATGGAAGAATGGCGTAGTTATCTTGGCTAAAGCCAAAAAAGGAGCCTTTTGGTTCGGCTACCCCGATTATTTTGAGCCATTCGCCAGCAAAACTAACAAATTCGCCGACGGGATTTTTGGGTAAATCAAGATCATCTCTAAGTTTTTCTCCAATAATTACGACCTTGCGGCGGGTTTGATTATCACTATAGGAAATAAAGCGCCCATATTTAACGTCAATATTCTGGATGTCCTGATAGGTGTAAGTTGAGCCAGCTACTTGGGCAAAGCTTTGATTGCCTTTGTACTTTATTGAGCTAGTGCCGCCAGCTGCTGAGCCTAATTGTGGCGTGATAAAGTTAATACCTTCAGCATTTTTTCTAATTGCAATGACGTCTTCGGCACTAATTCGGGCTATTTTACCTTTTAATGCTTCTTCTCTGGGAATTGACGAACGAATTGAAATTGAGTTTGCGCCAAACCCTTCAAATTGTTGGTTGATCGAATAGCTTAACCCTTGAATGACTGATACGACTGCAATGGTTGAGCTAACACCAATAATAATACCTAAAGTTGTCAAGAAGCTTCTAAACCCATGAGCGCGAACGGAGCTTATGGCGCTTCGGAAACTTTCGATTAAACTAAACATTATTGGTTTCCTGTTTGGATAATTTGCCGTTATTAGAATTTCTGTAATCTTCAACGATTTGTCCATCGCTTAGACGTACGACTCGATGACAATGTTTCGCTATTTCATCTTCATGAGTAACCATAATAATCGTTTGACCTTCATTATGGAGTTGATCAAATAATTTCATTATTTCTTGGGTTGTTTGAGTATCGAGATTACCTGTTGGTTCATCTGCGAGTAGAATTGAAGGTTCGGTCACTAGAGCTCTTGCTATTGCAACTCTTTGTCTTTGGCCTCCAGACAATTGGCTTGGGATATGATCCATTCTGTCAGCTAAATTTACTTTTTCAAGCGATTTTATTGCTAGTTCTTTTCGCTTTTTCAGAGGGATTCCTTTGTAAACCAATGGTAGCATTACGTTATGTAGGGCACTTGCTCTAGGCAACAAGTTAAAGCTTTGGAATATAAATCCAATTTCTTTATTTCGAATATCGGCTAGTTGATCTTGGGTTAAATGAGACACGTTGTTGTTGTTGAGGAAAAAATCGCCGCTGGTTGGTTTATCTAAGCAACCGAGTATATTCATCATGGTCGATTTTCCTGAGCCGGAGGAGCCAATAAATGCAATGTACTCATTTCTTTCGATTGATAGTTCGATTTGATCGAGGGCTTTAACAGTCTGATCACCCATGCTGTAGTATTTGCAAATGTTTTTTAATGAAATCAATGACATATTATAGGATTCATTTTGTATCAAGTAGATTTAATCGTTAGTTGCCGGACTTAGGTGAAGTCTTTGTATCAGATGATTCTTCATTGTCAGATTCATCTATTTTGACAGTTTCACCATCTTTTAAATGTCTTAATACTTTGTCTGGCCCAATAACAATTTGATCACCCACAGAAAGCCCACTAATGATTTCTTGATGATCATCGTCTGAAATACCCACTTCGACTTTTACTTTGCTGACTTTGTTATCCGAATAACGAAAAACAAAATTTTCGACCAACTCATTTTCGTTATCTTCTTCAGTACGGAGCGCTTTTATTGGGAGGGCGAGTTTTTCTTGTTCCCCTTGAGTGAATACTTCGGCGCGGCAGCTCATTCCGGGGCGTAAGTTAATTGATTGATTTTTTTCTAATTTTAACTTTACTGCAAAACTCAAACTTTGTCGTCCTTGAGTTCTTTTAGCGCTTGAGGCAATTGACTCAACAATCCCGGTTATCGGTTTACTGGCAAAGGCGATAGAGATAATTTCAGCTTTTTGTCCAACGGCTACATTTGCAATATCAGCTTCGTCAACATTAATTTCCGCTAACATGCTATTAGGGTTGGCGATTGTCATTAGCGAAGAGCCCATTATGTTGGTTGTACCTGAAATAGCTGTTTCGCCCTCCTTAATGTCCAAAGAGGTAATCAATCCATCAATGGGGGAGATCACTTTTGTTTTGGATAGTTGATCGAGTGCTTGATCTAAACGGGCGGCTACTTGTTTTAACAGCTCTTTGGAACTTTTTAAATCAACTTTGGCAACTTCAAATGTATTGGTGATGGACTCGAAGGCATCTTTGTCTAGCAAGTTTTTGCTAAACAATTCGTACTTTCTTAGCCATTGTTGTTTAAGATTAGCAACGACAAGCTGTTGTCTTTTTATGGCTATTTTTTGTTGTTCAACGGCAGCGTTTTGCTGTTCGACGGCTGCTACATAGGATTCATCATCAATTTGGAGAACCTGCTGACCTTTGTTTACTTGGTCGCCTTCTTTTACATACAGTTTAGTCACTTTTCCAATCACTTCTGCACTTAGTTTAACTTCTTGTTCATGTTTTAACTGGCCTGAAGCTAAAATAGAGGCCTTTATCATTTGTTTAGATAAATATTCTATTGAAACTTCTTTAATTTCATCGGGAGATAGGTATTTTTTTGACACCGGAATACCAACCACAACAGCAATAATCACAAAAATAATGATCTTTTTTTTCATATTGAAACCTAAATAGAGTCTATATTGCAAGTATTTAGAGTCTTCCTTTTCACAGTTGATTTCTCAAAAAGGAAGACGTCGAGAAGATAGCTATTAGATCAATAGATACCAGATAAAATAGAATAGGATGAAAGGCGTAACAACGATCGCAGCTGATGACGCGGTCGACTTTTTAGTCCACATTTGATAACCCATCACCATAATCGCAAGACTCCAAAATTGTGCTAAATGGATGGATGCCAACAGTTTGCCTTCGCCTTTTGATGGATCCATTCCAAAAAATAATTCGTTTAAACTGAGAGGATTTATGCTTTCAGGGACTATTTGACCATTTCCGGAAGTGAATATAACTACAAACATCGCTATGGCAACTAATATAGATGGTATTGATGTCCACGACACAAAAGAAAGCCATTGTTTGAAATCGTAACCATCGTTATTGATATTCGAAATAATAACAAAATATACGGCTTGAATGATATAAAGAATAGGAATAAAAATTACGATAGATACTGCGCTGACAGCTCCCATAACTGCTTGTGGCATCATGCTAAGTCCTGCTCTTGTTTGGTCCTGTTCAGCTTTACTAAGGTCGCCTGCAGTTGATTGAACTAGGTAGTCTACTAACCACTCATAATCAACCATTACATAATAAGTGTACATGGCTAATCCGGTCAAAAGAGCCATCAAAAGCATCGGAAAAGCGATACTATACCTTTCTTGTACTTGAACCATCGCTTGTGATGGCGCGGTAAAAATATTACCAAGAATCGTTATAATGCTAGATGAAGGTTGCTCTTGTGCGGGCTTTTCCGGTTCATAAGGGGTATTATCAGTCATTGTTCTTTCCTTTATTATCGATAAATTTGTTGTTGAGTAATGGCTCTTTTGCTTAATTATTGACTCATTAAAGTGATTAGTCGGTACAACCTCTATTTTATTACATATTAGGCATTACTATTTTATCTTATGAGTAATGAAATAAAAAATTGATTCGTTCGTCAAACTAGCGATTCAAATTATTAATTGTTGGTTTGTAATAAATTGATGAACGGTTAGACTAACGAACCTGATAACTGATTATTCCCGTTACCTAGCGAATATACTAAATTAATCCTAATTAGCAAATGTTAGCTCAAATTGGACTAATTATTAAGTTAAATTTATTGGAGAATTAGATGGAATACGCTCTAGAAGCAAAAGAACTCTGCAAAAATTTTGGTGATTTTGTCGCTGTCGACAAAGTGTCTTTTAATATACCAGAAGGTTCCGTCTTCGGTTTGTTAGGCAGAAATGGTGCAGGAAAAACGACTACCATCCGTATGTTGATGAATATTTATTTCCCTGATGAGGGGGAAGTTTTGTTACGCGGAGCGACTATTGGTCAAGAATTTAGAAATCGAGTCGGATATTTGCCGGAAGAGCGGGGGCTTTATAAAAAAATGAAGTTACTTGAGGTGATTCTATTTTTTGCAGAATTGAAAGGTTCAAAAGGTAGTGAAGTAAAGGAAAAAGCACTGGATTACCTAAAAAGATTTGATTTGCTTGATCGAAAAGATGCCAAAATAGAAGATTTATCTAAGGGTAATCAGCAAAAAGTTCAATTTATTTGTACGGTTATTCATGACCCTGAATTTATTATTTTAGATGAGCCTTTTTCTGGACTTGACCCTGTCAATACTAATTTATTAAAAGATATTATTCTCGATTTAAAAAAGGCCGGAAAGATTATTATCTTTTCAACTCATCTTATGGATTTCGCTGAAAAAATGTGTGATCACATTGCCATTATTCATCATGGAAAAATGATCAAACATGGTTCATTAACAGAATTGAAAAAGGAATACAGCCAGCGAAATATTAGCTTGGTTTATGAAGGTGATATTTCTTTCTTACAAGATCATCCGATAATTGAAAAAATTGAAGACTTTGGGCGGTTTACGGGGATCAGTGTTAAATCTCCACAAGACGTTCAAACCTTATTGCATTTGTTAGTTGAAAAAAATATTGTCATCAAACGCTTTGATGCTAATGATATTTCATTACATGAAATTTTTATTAACCTTACAGGCGATCTTGAAGAAGAAAAAACGAGTGAAGATAATCCACAAAATGGGTCGCTTAAAGAAGAGGAGAAAGCCAATGTTTAAGTTATTTTCTTTTAGAACAATGGCAATTATAAAGCGTGAATTAAAAGCGCAGGTGATGACTAAAACTTTTATATTTACCACGATTTTTGTACCGATAATTTTAGTTGGCTTGATGAGCTTGCAAACATTTTTAATGATGTTTGAAGACAAGAAGGATATCAATGTTGAAATAGTGGTAGAGAATAGCCAACTTGTTCCATTAATTAATGAAGAGTATTTAGCGAGTGAAGAATTTAACCATGATATGTTCCGTATTAAGGTTGAATCCAAATCGAGAGAAGAGCTTGATAGTTACATACAAGAAGTTAAACCAGAACTACTATCAACTAAAACTAATGGTATTTTCTTTCTTCCGCAAGGAGAGCGTTACGACAAAAGTATTGAATACTATTCTTCTAATCCAAAAAACACCAATATTACTCGGAAAATAAATAGTTTGGTTAACAGTGTGTTAGTTGAGCAGCTCTTTAAAGGGAAATCCGTTTCAGAAGAAGATATTAACTATGCTAGAAATCGAATGGAACTCCAGAACTTTAAAATAAGTGAAAAAGATGAAGTTGAAAAAGATAATTATGGCGCATTTATACTCGCTGGAGTTTTGGCTTTTATGCTTTATATGAGCCTAATCATGATAGGTATGCAAATACTTAAAGCGGTGATTGAAGAAAAAGAAAATAGAGTGGTCGAAGTGCTACTTTCATCGGTTCACGCCAATGAACTAATGTCTGCAAAAATTATCGCAACAACTTGCGCAGGGTTGCTTCAGATTGTTATATGGATGTTGCCGTTCATTTTTGTGAGTGTCACTAGTTTGTTTGTGTTGCCCGAGAAACTTCAATTTACAATAACGCTTTTTCAAATAGGTTATTTTATTTTAAATTATGGTTTAGGTTTAGTGACCTTTCTTGGTTTATATGCAGCGGTTGGTGCTATATTTGACAATATGTCCGAAGCGCAACAAGGCGCGATGCCAATTATGTTTTTGATATTAATTCCTTTTTATATTTGTTTTACTATGCTAAAAGATCCCACTAATTCGATCGCTCAAATTAGTTCGATGATTCCTTTTTCTTCGATCATTGTGATGCCGGTAAGAATGGCGGTGATTGATGTGCCTCTGTGGGAAGTAGGAGTAGCTACTTTGGTCAATTTGGTGACACTTTTATTTGTATTTTCTTTTGCGGGAAAGGTTTATCGTATCGGTGTTTTAAAAACGGGCAAAAAACCTAAGTGGAAAGAAGTTTACCGCTGGATCAAAGCCTAAATGTTAATCATGACATACAAAAAAGCTGTTTTCTGAACAATTGAACATTCGGGACTATACTTAAATTATTAGAAATAATAAATAATGATGAATGAGTCAAACTCCAGATAACAAAGATGCTTGGCTAAGGCGTTTGCAACAAACGTCTCTGCCAAGCTTTAGCGATAGCATAAAAAAACTCTCAAACTCTGATAGCTTTGTAGGCTCTCATTCATCAGAGCTTTCACGAACGATCCTAAAAGATCCGAGTTTAACCGCTTCAGTCCTCAAGTTAGCCAATAGTGCTCAATTTAATTCATTTGGAAATCCTATTCGTACTGTCAGCCGAGGAGTAATGTTACTAGGCCATAAAACGATTAAGGAAATTTGCACCAGTTGTCTTTTGTTGGAAAGCTTCTTAAAGGACGGAGCCTCAGACACGTTAAAGTCGGTTTTAGCTCGCTCTTTTCATGCCGCGGTTCAAGCAAAAGAGATTGCAAATATTAGAGGAGACAAAGATGTCGAAGAAATATTTATCTCTGCCTTACTTCTTAATGTGGGAGAAATATCAGTTTACTCTTCTTTTACTCGTTCAGATGGCACGGTAAAGAAACTGGTGGCGGGTTATCCGTTTGCAGGAGGCAAAGAGAAAGATATTATCGGTTGTTACTTTAGCGAATTGACTCGCTCGCTATGTAGTTCTTGGGGTATCGCTCCGATGATTAGTGAAACGCTAAGCGGAAATTATTCTGAAACCAGTGTCTGTCGTTCTATTTTACTAGCTAATAGCTTAGCTGTGGCTTGTGAAAAACAAGGCATTGATATCGCTATCGATAGTCATATTAAGACAATCTCTCGCTATTGCAAGATAAAACCGGATGAGCTAGGCGAGCGGCTAGTCTCTGCTAGTGAAAGCAGTAAAAAGAGTTTACAAGGTTTTGGATTAAAACTAGCCGGTATTAACGAACCGGTACTCACCAATAAAAAGGTTGCGACTTTTGAGGTGTTAGTCGACAAGTCCAATCAACTTGATGCCATTCAGGAGTTATCATTTTTAGTGCAGGATAAATTTGATATTAACTTAGCTTTACAGCTATTGTTGGAGGGGCTTTCAAGAGGCGCGAGTTTTAGTAGCTGCTTAATTGGTCTGCTAAATCCACAAAGAACAAGATTATCAGCGAAACATGCGATTGAAAGAAGTAGCAATCATGTTAGGCAGGGATTTGATTTTAGCTGCATGTCACAGATCCCGGAGGTCCAGCAGAAGATATTAACTAACCGCGATGTTTTATTATTTGACGATTTTAGGGAGAAAGGTAAAACTCGTCTAGAGATCATTAAACAGCTAGACCATAGCAATTCAATTTGGGGTCCGCTAACAGTTGAAAATAAGGTAATAGGCTGCATATATGCGGATAACGGTTCCAGTGGGGAAGAGATAAGTGAACAGCAAATTTCAGCGTTCAAACTATTTGTTTATCAGGCCAAATCAAATTTATCTCGGCTAAGTAAATAAGCAAAATGTGACCTGTATAACAGGAACAACCATTCGTCCTAAATTGAGTTTGCCATAAAAATAAAGCCTGCTAATATAAGGTTACGTAACAAATTACGGATGTTGATATTAACAATTGTTTAAAAAGTTATTTTTGGTGATTAGAATTATAAATAAGGTTCTGCTTCTTTGACGTTATAAAAATGTTATTAACAATTCATTGATATATAAGGAATTTATAGTGAAAAATCTTAATGATCTAGGCGTTCTTGGCCTCGGCTCTCGTCTTAAGCGACTAAGCGATAGTTTGTATAAACAAATTGACGAAGTCTATAAACAGGAAAAAGTAGACTTTCAAGCAAGAAATTTTCCCCTTTTACAACTATTGAAAGAAAATGAATCAATGTCAGTAACTGAACTTGCTGAAGTTTTAGGTCAAACCCACCCAGCTATCAGCCAGATTAGCAAGAAATTACAACAAAAAGGACTTATTTATCACCATGCAGATACCTCAGATGATCGGCGTCGTATGTTGAGTATTACCCCTGCTGGTTTTGAATTAGTTGATCAACTCTCACCAATATGGAAAGATATGCAAGTTATTCTTGGCAGATTGATGTCTATATCTAGTGGGAACTTGCTCAATAGTATGGAGTTGCTTGAAAGGCAGCTGTCTAAACAAAATTTGATTGAACGAATGGCTGATTTAAGGCGCGAGCGTTTAATCAACTCAGTTGAAATAGTTCATTTCAATGATGAACATGCGGATAAATTTTATCAATTAAATCGTGCCTGGTTAGAGAAATATTTTTATGTAGAAGATATCGATCACGAAATATTGTCTCAACCTAAAGAAAAGATTATAGAACCTGGTGGCTTTATTCTGATGGCCAGAATAAATGACAAGATTATTGGCGCTGCTGCTTTAATCGTCTCATCCGATGGTCAACTAGAGTTATCAAAAATGGCGGTAGATGCTGATTATCAAGGGTTAGGAATTGGTGAAAAACTAGCGAGTGCAGCTATTCAACAGTACCAAGCGACTGATTTTAAAGGCTTATTTTTGGAATCCAACCGGCAACTAACTCCGGCACTTAATCTTTATGACAAACTTGGATTTGTCGAGCAGGATCACCCAAAAGGTGATTCTCATTATTCAAGAGCGGATATTTATATGGTTTATCGTGAGGATAAAGGCAATTAAGAATTTTTATGGCGATAATTTACTATTTCTTTCTTTGCCAGTAGTTGAAGCAAAGGAATCTACTGAAGTAGATAATAGCGAGGTGCTTTGCGCCAAAGAGTATTTTCATAATGGATTAATTACTATACTTGCTTTGTTAGTGAGATGAACGATTAAAATTGATTGGTAATATCAACAAACAAAGTTAAAGACTGTCCAGGCTGAAGATATTTATTTTTGCTTAATGAACTATTCCATTGTTTTATTTTATTCAAGCTCACGTTAAATTTATCGGCAATACGAGCAAATGAATCCCCATTTCTTACTTTGTAGTGAATTTTCTTCGTTCTCTGATTATTGCTCATTAGGCTTGCACGCTTTATCGAGGGTTGTTTTGACCATAAAACAAGTCTTTGCCCGACTTTTAAAGTATCTGTAGGTGCCATATTATTCCAACTAGCTAATTGGCGCATACCAACACCGTATCGACGAGACAAAGTCCAAAATGAGTCTCCTCTAGAAACTCTTACAGCCACTTTATTACCTTGACGTTTGGTATTTTGTTTTGCCAATAGACGCTGTTGGTTACTTTTAGAGTATTGCGCTCTCGCTTTTGATGCGACTGGTATCAGCAAGCTTTTGCCTGCTCGAATGCTTGTTTTGTGAATCTGATTATGTTTTTTTAGTAGGGCAACAGTCGTTGAAAACTTTTGTGCGATTTGGCTTAAGCTATCACCTGATTTAATCCTGTATCGCTTATAAGCGATTCTTTCGTTTGTAGGAACCGTTTTTAGATTACGTTCAAATATTTCAGCTTTTTCGATTGGAAACAATAAATAATGGGGGCCATTAGGAGGCGTTGCCCAATGATTAAACGCTGGATTTAGCTTATAAAATTCTTTCATTGATTGTTCGCTGAGATCGGCTGCTAGAGAAAGATCAATTTGTGTTTCAGTCGCAATACGAGTGAAATAAGGCTCGTTTTTAACTAATGACCAAGGCATATTATTAGTTTGAAGATTTCTCAATATGTCTGCCAACGCAAGTAGTTTTGGAACATAAGCTTTTGTTTCTGCAGGTAATTTTAATGACCAAAAGTCGGTCGGTTTTCCCTTTTTCTTATTATTTCTAATCGCCTTGCTGACATTTCCCTGACCTGAATTGTAGGCGGCTAGTGCATGTAGCCAATTACCTTTGAAACGTTTATTAAGGCGGGCCAGATAATCAAGCGCCGCGTGGGTTGATAAAAAAACATCTCTACGGCCGTCAAACCACCAATTTTGCGAAAGACCGAATCCTTTCCCCGTGCCGGGGATAAATTGCCACATTCCAGAGGCACGGCCGTGAGAATAAGCAAATGGATCATAGGCACTTTCTACGATAGGTAGCAATGCGAGTTCTAATGGTAATTTTCGACGTTCAATTTCTTCAACAATAAAATAGAGGTATGGATCTGAACGTTTGGTTACTCTCTCTAAATATTTTGGATGATTTAAATACCAAGATTTGTGGGCTCGTACTCTTTGATTGTCTGGAATAGCCAGCTCCATTTGATGGGCAACTCTTTGCCAGGCGTCTGAAAATGATTCTGGATCGATTGGACCTTCTTTCGCTTTACAAAATCCGATTGGTGTTAAGGCTGGTTTTGTAGGCTCTGATATTTTGGTCTTAAGATCGGCCTTAAGAATAGGGACTTCGTTTGAAGACTCACGGAGCTGAAGTAGTTTACAACCATTTAAATTAATGAATAAAACAACGAAAAGGATTTTTTTTATCAAGATGGATTCCTGCTGTTGACCAATCAAGTACTCGATTTATCCAGTGCTTCGACGCGTCAGTTTATTTTTGTCCAAGATATCGAAGCTAAATGGTATTTTTAATAGCCTAATATGTCAAATTTCAATGGATCTTTTTTTAAGGTGTTAATGAAAGTTTGGGTTTTCAATTGTTGCGATGCAGAGCTTCTGATAATCGAAGTTCTGTAAATAATACCATCTCGATCATAAAACCCGATCTTAGAAGCTCTTGGGTAAATATAAGCAATAAGTTATGATTAAGCTTCAAGTGAAGTTATCAGGACTAGTCTAATGAAATCACTTAAAAAACGAATAGATGATAAATTAAGGGCACTTATTAAAAACCAAAATAAGGGTTTTTCTCAAAAATACGCCAATATTATTGGTAAACATTTAGAAAAGGTACTGAGCGGCATCTTTGGTTACTATGCGTTGCTTTATTCGATTAAAGCTAAAGATCTAGTCGATAAGAACGTGATTGTTAAAAATTCGGTAATTTTGTCAAATAGAATTAGAACTGGTGATCTTGTTTGTCAATATGAAGAACTTCCAATTGCTTCTGATACGATTGATCTAGTGGTACTACCTGAAATACTTGAGCAAAGTCGGTATCCTCATCAAATCTTGCGAGAAGTCGAGAGGGTTTTAATTCCAGAAGGACACATTATAATGATTATTGCCAACCCGCTAAGCTGGTCTGGGTTGAAAAAATTGCTCATTACTGGATTTTTATCCGATAAGTCTCAGCCAAGACCTATAGGAAAACTGCGAATTAATGATTGGTGTCGCTTGTTAGGGTTAGAAATCATTAACCAGATCCCAATATGCTATTCGACAAAAACATGTCCTTCAACCAATAAGAACGAAGAAGATAATCTTTCGTTACTGGATAAAGTCAATCAATTAAGCTGCGAATATTTTTCAAGTTATTATATACTGGTCGCCAAGAAAAAAGTGTCGACTATGATACCTATCCGACCCAGCTGGCGAGCTAATCGTAAGTTAGTCAAGCCTCGGTTTTCTGAGCCTTCTGTCAACAGGCAAGTAGAAGATTGTTTCAGGCAGATTAGGGGATGATCGTCATTCTTGTCTAGTTTTGTATCTTATTACACGGGAATCAATTAAGTGAGCCAAATCGAAATTTTTACTGACGGTGCATGCCGAGGAAATCCAGGTCCTGGCGGTTGGGGGGCATTTCTTCGCTCTGGTAAACATCAAAAAGAGTTGTTTGGGGGAGAGGGGGAAACTACTAATAATCGAATGGAGCTGATGGCGGCAATTAAAGCTTTGGAAGCAGTAAAGCGTTCTAGTGACATTATATTAACCACTGATTCACAATACGTCAGAAAAGGAATCACTGAATGGCTTGAAAATTGGAAGAAAAAAGGCTGGAAGAACTCACAAAAAAAGCCGGTAAAAAATGTGGATCTTTGGAAGCTACTCGACGAGCAAAATCAGAGACATAAGGTTAGCTGGAAATGGGTAAAAGGGCATAACGGTCATCCAGAAAATGAAATTGCTGATCAACTTGCCAATCGTGGTATTGACGAGATGATTAGTTAATCACTTAGGCAAGAGAAAATAAAAAATGCGACAAATAATACTTGATACAGAAACCACCGGCTTAGAGCCTACTCGGGGACATAAAATCATCGAAATCGGATGCGTGGAGATGATTGATCGTAAATTAACCGGCAATCATTTTCATGTTTATATTAATCCACAAAGAGAAGTGGAAGAAGGAGCGATTGAAGTTCATGGAATTACTAATGAGTTTTTGCAAGATAAACCTTTGTTTAAGGATGTCGTACAAGACTTTATAGACTATGTGAAAGATTCTGAACTTGTTATTCATAATGCGCCTTTTGATATAGGTTTTTTAAACCATGAAATCAAAATGCTTAAAAAACCTTTGGGTGAAATGACAGATTTTTGTCGTGTGCTTGATACGTTGGTTTTGGCGCGACAAATGCATCCGGGACAGAAGAATAGTTTGGACGCACTATGTAAACGTTATTTTATCGATAACTCTCACCGAGAAGTGCATGGGGCCTTGCTTGATTCCGAGATATTAGCAGAAGTTTACCTTGGGATGACAGGTGGACAAACGGATCTTACATTGACTCATAAACAAGACTATTTGACATCTAATCGGGATAGTGGGGGAATTAGGCGCTTAGCTAAAGAGCGTCTACCCTTTAAAGTGGTAACAGCGTCAACTGATGAACAATCTGAACACGATGCTTACATGAAATCGATGGCTGAACAAAATGGTGGCAAAGTGATTTGGAATTAATCATAAATAAAAAAATAGGATTATTACCGAGCGAAAAATGTTTATGAGGAAAATAATTATGGTGATTATCAAATAAATGCGTATAATTGGACTCACTTACGAAGTCTCGATTTAACCTATCAAGGACGACATGATAACTAAAACGAATGTATTTAACCCTATTTGCGGCTTATCGGCACATCAAGTAGTTAGGTTGTTAGAACAAGGAACAGCCCAAAAACTATCCCCCAACTTTCACGACTTAGCTATCGCAGCTATTCAAGAACATCTTAATCATGTTCCTGAAGCAACATTGAGAACGGCTTTGAATAGTCTTTTTAGTGTGACTGCTTTACGAGGTTTTGCGTCAACGGCTTACAAAAGCTTTTTGGGTGAAGATAAAAACCAACACCCTTTAGAGCGTATCGCTTAGTATTTCATTGATTGTCGGTGCTTTGGCTAGCTTCCTATTGTCCCATTGACGATCGGTTCAAAGGCAGTCAAGCTGTCTTGTAATGTCGAATTGCCTAAACCGTGACCGGGAAAAATTGAGCCAAACTGGTTTTGTTCTCCGTGAAGAGCCATATAATTAAGAAGTACGGTCTCAACTAGTAAATTTGGATTGTTCGCGGCTGGAGAGGAGGCGGTTTCAACAGAAGCATCTGATCGCATATAGCCAATTTGTTGATGAATAGCTTGCTCGTCGGGAGTTGCACCAATTAGGTTAGGTCTTCCATCGGGATTATAAACCATAAAAAACGAACCTGCCGTCGAGGAATTATCACCTGTCCAAACGCCTTTTCCTCGCCCGTTAATTGAATCGTCGATCGCACCATTGCTAGCAACTGACCCGTCACTAAAAACATAGAGCATGAGAGGCACACCGACTCGCTTAGCGTATTCGAGGCAGGCCCCCATACATCGTCCGGCTCTAAGATCTCTTACTTCGCCAGTACTACGGTCTCCGGTGTGATAGTCAAATCCACCCATAGTGATAGTTCCTGCACCAGCAAAACCATTAATGACTAGTTTCATTACTGAGGCAGTTTTACGGAATTCTCCATCGCTATCAAATTCCTCCTGAGTGAAAATACCATTATCGCCGACGATATCTGGATCAAGCTCGGGATTTAACGTACTAGGATCACCAAACCGATCGGCAAGGTCAGCACTTTTTACATAGCCGCAACGAACTAGCTCTTTGATGACTGCATCACTGGTGATACCTGTTTGTACGTTGCTCATTTTTTTGTCTGAAATTCGGTAAACAGATTCCATTACTGAAACCGCGTCTTCTTGACTGAGCAAGCCCACCAAGTCGCCAACATCAACTAATCCGGTTACATCACTGGGTCTATCTACCTTCGTCGGTCTAACAGATAAATCGATCATTGAGGCTGGAGACATTGAGTTACCACCTGAATCACTGTTTCTAGAACCAATTAAGGTTAGCAATGAACCATCGGCACCGATTTTATTTATCCCGTACATCGGATTATGAGGATTGTTCCCCGTGTCATTTTCAGAGCGCGAAGGAATAATTGCACCATTGGTATTCTCCGCAGTTGTGGCATCAGTTTTTTCTTGGATACCACGTAAAAAACCACTATCTGAATGAAACGATAAACCGTAGTCACTGTTAATGAAGTCTGATAAGCCTGTTTGTTGATTGACAACCGAAGGGATTACATCACCTGGTAAACCTAGCTTGCTATAGCCGGCAGAAGAGAGGAAGTCGAGTTGTCCATTTCTGTTTCCAACCAGCGCATTTGATCCGAGAATACTTGCTCCACCCGCTAAATCAAAACAAATAAAAGGTATTTTTCCCGCACCTTGTACCGCAATTCCACACGCGCTTTTTAACGCTTCAATATCTGAAGACAGCGCAGCATTTGCCTTTTGGGGGTTTGCGAATAAGCCAAGCATTGACGGAGCAACTACACTTGCGGTACCTGCTATCATCCCTTGAGAAATAAAATCTCTTCTGGTTACAGGTTTGCTATGTGTTGTATGAAAAAGCGGATCATCAACGGATAAATTTTTTGTTTTCTTACTCATATTTTGTGCTCCTATTGAACTAACATTGCAGCGTTAGCTGTGGTCGCTGCACAAACAGCTTTGACAATGGTTTCAGTTCTATTTGGCTCACAATTAGTACCGCAGGCGGTTAACTTATCAGTGAGACTATTTAATTCAAGTTTAATATCTGCCTCGCTTGGCTGGCTCGCAAGATTTATTCCCATGGTTTTCTCGATAAGTGGGTCAAATACAAGATCTCGTTTGACTGTTGAGTCAAACGCTATATTTGAATTTGCGGCAAAATCGAAATCTTCAAAATAAGTTTCTCTTGCAGTCTGATCTTCTACCAAAGCATTACAATATTCGATAGCAAGTTGAGTCACACCCATTTGCTGTGAAGATGCAAATACATCAATGTCTGTCATAGCCGGTAATTGCTGTTTTACCGCTTCATAGGTTTCCATAACACTTGCATTTGCCATGCTGATACCCGTAACCTGAGAAAGGGTTGCGTTGATTTCAGCGAAATCTCTAATGCCTATTTCCGGCCTTGCCTCCCTGTCCGCAGGTTCTGCAGGCGGTGAAACTGGAGGCTCTACAAAGGGTCTTTCTTGTCCATTTATCTTTTCAAAGGTGATAAAAAACTCATCGCCTTGAGGGCCCTTTTCTAAATTAACGACCGTACCCATTCGAGATAACAATTGTCCAGTTTCGTTACTGTAATCGGTCGAATTAACGTTGGCGACGATATTGGTATAAGCTTGCCCTGTGGCAGCTTCTTTACCATTAATCGCGATACGGAACTTTTCAATATCGATGTTATTTGGAACCGCCTCTGAGTTTAGATTAATATAAGTTGGCTCGGTAAATAGATAACTAAAACTATCAAATTGACTAACTTCGTACATTAAATAGGAGTCAGGCAAATCAACTAGATGTGATATCGAAAATAACATAAAGAATTTCTCACCAACGCCAACATCAAAGTTTTGTACCACTTGTTCTTGAGACAGCGCGCGGTTATGAATGGCAACCATCCTAAATGTTCCCGCAAATAGGCGACTTCCGTCAGTTTCATTACCCAGCACTAGCGCGTAAGTATCATTCCAATCATTTAAGCTACCGCCTGTTTCTACATCTTCTGAGGCTACCATCCGACCATTAACAAATATCTTTCTGCCTTCGGTTGGAGAGAAAGTGGCTACCACGTGTTGCAGAGATGTTTGTAATATTTCATCGGCATTAGGAGTGGATAATTGAGGATCGCCGTTTTCATTTGTCTCTGTACTTCTGTTTAAAAAGTTGTAGTTGTAAAGAGTTTGTCCAAGGGTAAAGTTTCGCGCCTGAGTTCCTGCGGAATAACTGACAATACCTGCAGGTCCTTCTTGGGTGACATTTGCGGGGACTACCCATGTTTCGATAGAGTATTCACCTGTTAGAGTAATTAACTCATGCAACTTGCTACTTGAGCTAGTGGTTCCTTGAGCTTTACCGTCAATAATCTGGACACCCCAGCCACCAACCCAGTTATAGCTCCCGCTGAGTGTCAAATTAATAGACGGCTCTATACCGCTGGTATCAAAGGCCTGATCACCTAAACCTGTTTTGAAATTCCAAACAGCTATGGCAGCAGAATCGTAACGCCCGCCGCCGCTGGCAACTATGCCATCGGTTAAAAACAACGCTTTACTTTTTAGTAAGGTTGGATCGACTTCTGTAAGAGGTATTTGATCGGTAAATGCACGTATTGCATTTTCCATTTCGGTGGCATCTGCGCTACAGTCAGTCCAGCAGTTGTGGAATTCACTCCGTAATCTTAAGACGAAACGAGAATTCTCTGGAACATCTAAATCAATTTTGGTTTTAGATGCTTGGTAAGCAGCGTCAGGATCGCTGCCAGCGAAAAATGGTGCTATTGCTAAAGGCGCGGACTCGGTATGGCAGCTTGCGCAATGAGCGGTTAGTATTGGATGAACAGTGTTTGCAAAAAGTGTTGAATCATCAGGAAAGGTCTTACTGTCGCCTGGATCTCTTATTGGTGGTTCTTCGAGATCGATAGCATTACTGCTTCCGGCTGCATCACCAGCCCACGCTGTAATATAACTGGTTATAGTATCAGCACAAGCACTATCGCTAGTTAGCCAACAGTTATGGCCATTACCTACTTTGGTAGCTAGTAAGGAATCTTTTGGTGAATTTAAATCAACAACGGTATTAGCTTCTGTGTAAGCGATATTGACATCTTCTAAATGCACAAATACTGGCGCTTGTCCTACGCCATGGCATTGACCACAGCGATTTTGAGCAGACAAGTTGTCCCACACGTTTATTTTGAAGGATTGTACATCATCGGTACCTGGTGCCGGGCCAGAGTAATTGCTTTCTGCTGGTGGAGCTTGTACGGGATTTTCAACAACCTCTTGGCCGCCACCTGAACAAGCCGTTAAAAATGCAACAAGAGCAATTGGCAGGCAACTATTTAAAGCCAGATTTGGAATGGTTAAGTTGAAAGACTTCCTTTGATTAGAATTCATCATTTATTCCCCCATGCAGTAAACTGCAGATTCAGCAAAGGTCTGCTTTAATTTGTAGTCGTTGTTAGCTAGCGATGTAACCATGTCATTAATTTTCGCACGATCATCTGCGTTACTAGGTTCTCGTAGACAAACATTATTAAAGACCTTTTTGACTTGGCATTGTGCAAACGCAGCGCTGTGAGCTAATTCCTGTCCCATGGATTTGGCTCCTTGTCCGCTTCCTAGTAAGGCCGGATCCCAACCAACATTCGAGTTTTGCCCTTGCCGCCAATAATTGTCCCAACGGTCATCTTGGGTAATGTAACCATAAGGAAAGTTGCCGCTGTTGATATGGTATTTGGCTTTAACTCTGCTATTAGTGACAGGATCAACGCTTCCTTCTGAGTTGTAGGATAGTTGACCATTTTCCCCTTCGGGATCCGTTTCAGCATTGTATTCATAATCATAATAGGCATAAGCTTGGTTCATGGGATCCATTGCTGCATGGCATCCGTAGCAGCTATTGTTATAAATTCGACTATCACCACCAGGGCTTCTAGATACGTCTTGTCTGATCCTGTCAGCCGCTCGGGAAATATCTTTGAGAGGTTCTAAATCGTCACATAGATGATTGAGAAAGGTAAATCTAAAATGGGCACGATTGGTTCCAGCAATCAAAAAAGCTTTTGCTGCAGCTCGTGTGGTAAGCACTCCCGAAGTTGCACTTGCGTCAAGTTGAGTTACGCTTGATTGAGTTGATCTTTGAAGTACAGTTTTTAAATCTAATGCTTGCTCTTCCATTTCTTGATAATGGTTATTGTTGCTATTGGAGTAAGCGGGTAGTCCTGCTGCATTGCCTGTGTAAATAATATCCTCATACAACATATGACGAATATCAAGATCGTCTCTGACAATTCCAATTACTGTGGCGGTATAGTCATTAAGGGGTGCAAATACTGTTTGAGCTTCGTTAGTCCAAGGTGTTACAAAGTTTTTGAGGGTTACTGAGTAAAAAGCTGAATTTTCCATTGCCCGGAAGGCGGCAGCAATTTCGTCGTTATTGTTAATATCGGCTTCCATTGCATTAAGCACTTCACTGGTCGGAGGTACACCTGCAATTCTATCGTGAATTCTTTTAGCTTGTTCTCTTGGGCCAGCAAACACGATTTGACTGACCAAAAGGGCGACTATTACTCCAATAAAACCGGCGGTTTTATGGTTTTGTGTTTGGTTTTTTATCAACTTATTCATAAAAAGTTACTCAATTAATTGGAAATACTGGAGGTCGTATTTTTGAAGTCAAATAATCTAGCAATTTTGCTCAAATTATTAGATTCATCCATAAATAGTCCTTTTTCCACTGTCGTGTGCCCTTACTTTAGCCTAGTTGAAATCAAGTTTTCGTGATACTTCGCACAGAAATTACTATTTTATTGGTGAATAATGATCTCTCTATTAAGCCCTCTATCTATAATGGGTCTATAGTTTTAAAGTTACTAAGAAGAGGTACTTTGGGAATCGGTTGTTACATTTCATTCGACGAACTAATAGTTTGGCTCATGCGGTCTCTTACATTTGGATAATTAATTTTTATGCTTAAATATAATAAGTACACATTTTTTAATAACAATTTTTTGATAAGGGTTTTCATAGCCTTTCTTTCCAGTATTTTTGTATCCAGCTGTACAAGTGGTGGTGCAACAATAGAAGGTGCAGGGCAAGACGATGACCCAGTGGTAGTCGATTTTCCAATTGCATATGTAAAGCGTTCTATACCTGTTGAGTTGGATGGAGACGACATTGAGCAGCCTGCCGAGGTCAATTTACGAGAGCCAATCAATTTTTTCCCTGGAGCAGCTCTTTATATAAGGCAGAGAGCTACACCAAGTGCTTCGGAAACCAATATTACTGAGGGAATTTTCGAAGAAGGCGCGCTTTATGACGTCAAGGATGTTGATACCTCCTACGATGGTGAAAAGTTAGTATTTTCAGTGCGAGCGCCAGAAATTGAAGATGCTGATGAAGAAGACCAACCCACTTGGAACATATGGGAATATGATCGTACGACTCAAGAGTTGAGACGAATAATTAGTTCGGATATTAATGCTGAAGAAGGACAAGATATTTCTCCCAAGTACTTACCTGACGGCAAAATAGTGTTTGCTTCAACTAGACAAAGAGAAGCTAAAGCTATCTTGTTAGATGAAGGTAAGCCGCAATATGATGCGTTTGACGAAGATCAAAATGTTGCGACTCTTACCTTGCATGTTATGGATGCAGATGGTTCAAATATTAAGCAAATTACATTCAATCAAAGCCATGATTTGTCTCCAAGTGTTTTAACCAATGGAAAGATTGTTTTTAGTCGATGGGACAATGCTTCCAATAATGATGCCATCAGCTTATATCAAATCAATCCAGATGGGACAGGACTTGAGTTTTTATATGGGTTTCACTCTCACGAGACTGGAACCGATGGCTCTGAAGTTGAGTTTATACAAGCAAGACAGGGATCTGACGGACGGTTGATTGTTAAATTAAGACCCAATACTTCGATTCGTTTAGGTGGCGAAATAGTATTTATTGATTGGGAAAATTTTACCGAATTTAACCAAACCACAACATCATCTGTCGGAACAGCTGGATCAGCACAAGTATCAGCAACTCCTTTTGATGTAAGAACTGATGACGAGCCCTCTATCGGAGGGCGCTTTGCAAGTGTTTACCCTTTATTTGATGGTTCTGGACGGTTTTTGATTAGTTGGAGCCCATGTCGACTGAATGGTACCGATACTCAAGGTAACCCTATTATTGTTGCTTGCACAGATAGTGCTATTAACCAAGAAGGAGCTGAAGAAGCCCAACCTTTGTATGGAATATGGAGTTATGATCCTGCTGCAGGGACTCAATTGCCAATTGTCACTGGGGTTGAAGGTGTTGTGGTTCACGAAGTAGTCGCTATGTCACCAAGAGATTTAGCAACGATTATTCTCGATAATGAACCGACTGCCGATCAAAACCTAGTGAATGAAAATGTTGGTGTTGTTCATATCGAAAGTGTTTATGATTTTGATGGAGTTGATGTTAGTCCATTGGGTATTGGCGCGATGTCGGACCCTGTACAAACAACCGCAGCCGATAGACCCGTTAGATTTATTCGTATAGTTAAAGCTGTTTCTTTGCCAAGTGAAGATCTAGTTGAAATCGATAATACCGCCTTCGGTCGAAGCAGAGCACAATTGATGAGAGATATTCTTGGTTACGCTGTCGTAGAACCTGATGGTTCGGCTATGTTTAAGGTTCCAGCCAATGTTGCTTTTGGAATAAATTTACTCGATGCTAACGGGCGACGAGTGAGCGAAAGGCATCAAAATTGGCTTACGGTGAAAGCGGGGGAAGTGAAACAATGTCATGGTTGTCATACATCTGATAGCGAACTTCCTCATGGACGATATGCTGCAGAGCCAGATTCTCCAAATTTAGGTGCGCCGACTACAGGTGTGCCTTTCCCAAATACCAATCCAGTGTTATTTGCCAATGAAGGTGAAACAATGGCAGAAGTTTACAATCGAATCAACGGCTATCAGCCACTTTCGGTTAATCTAAGTTATACGGATTATTGGACTGATACTAATGTAAGCGCCATTAATCCTGAGATAAATTTTAGCTACTCAGATTTGCAATCTCCAGCTCCCGCATCTGCAGGATGTCTACCAAATTGGAATGCTCAGTGCAGAATTTCAATAAACTATGTTGACCACATTCAACCTATTTGGGAAGTTCCTAGACAAGAGTTTGACGCGATGAACAATTTGATTGCTGATAATACTTGTACAGTGTGTCACAATGCCGCTGATGAAATGGGAGTCACCCAAATCCCCGCTGGACAACTTGAGTTAACCAACGGTGTGTCAGCTGAAGAACCTGATCATTTGGTTTCTTTCCGAGAGCTATTATTCGGCGACAATCAACAAGAACTTATTAACGGAGCTTTGATCGACCAGTTAATACCAGTTCTTGACGCCAATGGTAATCCTGTGTATGAAGTTGATGAAAATGGAGCACTAATTTTAGATGCCAATGGTAATCCAATACCTGTAATGCAAAATGTACCGATTGGAGCGTCGCTCAATGCGTCAGCGGCTAATAATAGTCGCACTTTTTTTAATTTGTTTGCTGCAGGTGGAAGCCATTCTGGAAGGTTGAATGATGCAGAATTAAAGCTGATTTCCGAATGGTTAGATATTGGTGGACAATATTATAATAATCCGTTTGATGTTCCCCAAAACTAAACGATACAATAGCCGTGAATGTAGATATTACAGTTTGTAAGGAAAAATAATAAACTTGAAACACTATAAATTAATTTGTGGACAGCTGTCGTTTTGGCTATTTCTTGCCTTGTTGTCTCCGTTCGCAGCTTACGCAGAAGATGATAACTTTCAAAAAGTCATCATTAATGAGTCATTTATCGAGCTTCGTACTGGGCCTGGCCGCGGATACCCTGTTTTTCATATTGAGGAAAAAGGGCAACAGATCGAGTTATTAAAAAAGAAAACTCAGTGGTTTAAAGTGAGATCCTCGAAAGGACATGAAGGATGGGTTCATGAAGATGCAATGAGTAAAACGCTTTCATTGGACAACGAAGCTTTTGATAGCGGCGACAACAGCCTAGCGGACTTTTCAAAACGACATTGGGAAGCGGGAGTAATGGGCGGTGATTTTGGTGGAGCAACGAGCTTGACTTTGTATGGTGGGTGGAATTTCACTGAAAACTTGAGTGTTGAATTAGCGCTATCGCAGGCTCTTGGGAATGTCTCTGATATTCGCCATGGAGGCGTTCATTTATTGCATCAGCCATTTCCTGAATGGCAATATTCACCATTTTTTAAATTGGGTGCAGGTATCATTCAAACACGGCCTTTTACAACATTGATCCAAACCCAAGATAGAACCGATGAGATTGTTAATGTAGGATTAGGGGTAAAAGCATATATTTCTCGCCAATTTTTTGTTCGGGTGGAATATACAAGCTATACAATTTTAACCAGTAGAAACGACAACGACGAAGTGGAAGAATGGAAATTAGGATTCAGCGTATTTTTCTAAAATTATTTGCAGCCTCATTAGTAGCCTTTGGCACTAGCTTTGCTGCACCTCTGTTTGCGAGCGAAGAAAGTGATGATGAGTCATCTAATTCAAGTCGCCGAATATTTGATCCCGCAGTTGATCGGCGTGAAGTTGAACGAGAAGCGATTGATACTGAAAATTGGGAAATTGGTGTCTATTACGGAATTATTAGTGTCGAGGATTTTGGTTCATCCGAACTAACGGGTGCTCGCATTGCTTACCATGTTACCGAAGATTTTTTTATTGAGACCAGCTACGCGCAGACCACGGCTGGACTTTCTAGCTTTGAGCGATTAAGTGGTAATGTTGTTTTATTAACTCCCGAGCAGCGTGAATACGCCCATTACAATATCAGCCTTGGGTTTAACATTATTCCGGGCGAGGGCTTTTTAGGTAGCGATCTTGCTTTTACGAGTTCTCTTTATTTGCTAACCGGGTTAGGCAGTACGGATTTTGCCGGAGAACAGCGTTCTACTCTGATGGTTGGAGGCGGTTATCGGGTACTCTTTACTGATTGGTTTGCAATGCATTTAACTTTAAAGGATCATTTTTACGACATTGAGCTGTTAGGTAGTGCTAAAACAGCAAATGATCTCGAAATTTCAACCAGCTTCACAATATATTTTTAGTATTTGTCTATAATTTGATAACTGAATTTACATTTATAGGAAAAATCACGTATGAAGTTGTTTAAACAGCCCATTTTATTGTCGTTATTAATTGTTGCTACTGTGGTATCTGTCGCAGGGATTAGTCCTACTGTTATCGCCAAAACGCCAGCACCCGATTTTACACTCAAAAGTAAAGAGGGTAAAAATGTTCGTCTTTCAGATTATAGAGGTCAGGTAGTTCTGTTGAATTTTTGGGCATCTTGGTGCGGACCTTGTCGTCAAGAAATGCCGATTTTAGATGAAATCCATAACAAATATTTATCTCTTGGTTTTTCTGTGCTTGGCGTGAATTTAGATGCAAAGTCGAGTAAAGCAATCAATTACCTAAAAGATACCCCTGTTACTTTTCCTGTTCTATATGATCCTAAAGGCGATGTGAGCGGTGAATATGGCGTGCAAATAATGCCAAGTACGGTAATTATTGATAAAGACGGCAACGTCCGATATTTGCATGAAGGATATAAAACTGGTTATGAGATTGATTATGTAAAGCAAATCAAGGAATTGCTGAGAGAATGAGAAAAGCTGTCCGTCTAAGGTTAAAAATAGTTGCTTTTGGTTTATTTGGGCTTGTTTCAGGTTGTTCCAGTATAGAACCATGGGTGAAACCCTACGAAAGACAAAATTTGGCTGATCCAATTACCAATTTTGGTAGAGATCCTGCTTCCGATGGCTATTTACATCATGTTAGACAAGCGAGAGAAAGCGCACGTGGGGCGGAAGGTAGTGCTGGAGGCGGATGTGGCTGTAATTAGAAAATTAAACCTTAATAAATGGTTCGTCTTATTGATGGTTGCTTTTCAACCGGCGATTTTTTCTGTGAGTGCGGCCGTTCTCCCAGAAGATCGTACGGATATGTTATATCATCGATTTGAAGGTGGTGGCGTGGTGATTGATGGTCCATCGATTTTGATCAGAAAGTCATTTAAAGACACTGTTTCTATTGCTGTAAACAACTACATCGATAATGTAAGTAGCGCATCAATCGATGTGGTAACAACAGCGAGTGCCTATACGGAAAAACGAGTTGAGAACTCTGTGAGTGTCGATTATCTCCGTGACAAAACAGTTCTTAGTATTAATTATGGTCAAAGTGATGAAACAGATTATTCAGCGCGTACGGCGGGTTTTAATTACACTCAAGACTTTTTCGGTGATTTAACAACTATTTCTGCGGGTTACTCTCAGGGGTGGGATGTGGTTGGTAAACGTGATGACGAACAATTTGCTCAAGACGTGGCGAGAAAACAGTATCGATTTGGTTTGTCTCAAATCATCACCAAGAATAGTTTGATTGCATTTTCATGGGAAACAATAACTGATGAAGGGTTTCTAAATAATCCCTACCGTTCAGTAAGGTATCTCGATCCTACCACTGCTGTTGGCTATAGTTTTCAATCGGAGCTTTATCCAGAAACCCGAACTAGCGACGCCTTTGCAGTAAGAGGAATGTACTATTTACCTTACCGTGCGGCGATTAAAGCTGAAGCAAGAATATTTTCGGATACATGGGGTATTGAAGCTAAAAATATGGAGTTAGCCTATACTCATCCGCTCGGTGACCATTGGATTTTTGATTTTAAATTGCGGCATTATGAGCAAACGAAAGCGGATTTTTATAGCGATCTTTTCTCAAGGATCGATGCGCAGAATTTTCTTGCTCGAGACAAAGAAATGAGTACTTTTAGCAATGATAGTATTGGTTTTGCGGTCAGTTATGAGCGAGAAATAAAAAGCTGGGATATTTTTGATAAGTTCAGCGTCAATTTGGCTTTTGATTATATCGAGTTTGATTACGAAGATTTTAGAGATATTCGAGAGCTATCCACACCTGGTACAGAACCTTTCTATAACTTTGATGCTTTAGTGACTCGCGCATTCTTTTCTATTTGGTATTAAGCGAATAAAAAGAGCTCTAATAAAGCTTTTTAACTAAAAAGTGGATTAGCTAAAATTTATTTTTGGTGGTTGCCAATTGGAGGCATCATCATTAAAATCAAAAGTTTCTGATGATAATTCTGTAGCGTCAGATACTAAATCGATAAAATCATTGTAAGCGTGACGACATTCAACTCGGGTTTTGTATGGTCCGTAATCAACACCCTCTCTAGTTCTGAAGAACCAACTGCCTGAACGACAAAAAAAGCGACCACTTCGATCGAACAAACCTATCGCATTCTCATTTTTGCGATATTGAAATGACGAAATATTATTGGTCATCATTTTGTCCTTGGTTATGGATTGTTGCCGCGTTTGTTCGTATTATTCAAGTTATTTAGAAGAAAATCAATAAAAAGAGTTATTAAACAATTTTACTCTAAAATAATTTAAACAAAAAAATGAGTCTTATTGAACAGATAAATTGATTTCTTTCCGGTAAAGTTCGGGCCAAATTCTTACACTCTTAATCATATTACCTTTGACTTGCAAAATTTCCATTGGATATCCCGCAAGCCGTAGACCAGTACCAGATTGAGGTATCGATTCCATGTGTTCAAGAATGATTCCGTTTAATGTTTTGGGGCCATCTGTTGGTAATTCCCAATTGAGAGAGCGATTGATATCCCTGATGGTCGCAGTCCCATCGATAATAATACTGCCGTTCTTTTCGATCTGAATATCTTTACTGATTGCGGCAAAGTCTGTCGTAAATTCGCCAACAATTTCTTCTAATATATCTTCTAGAGTAACTAGCCCCTGTATATCACCATATTCATCAACCACTAAACCAATGCGAGTTTTTTTGTGTTGAAAGTTCAGCAATTGGGTGTTTAGCGGGGTCGTTTCTGGAATAAAATCAACTTTTGTCATCACTTCATTAATGTGTTCTAGAGTTAATTCGTCTTGATGTGAAACTAACAACTTTATCACTTGGCGAGCGTGCAAGAAACCGACAATATTATCAATATTACCCCTGTAAACGGGCATTCTAGTATGAACGGCTCCCCTAATTTGCTTTATAACATTTTCAATATCTTGCTGAATATCGATCCCTGCCACTTCTGCCCGAGGAATCATAATGTCTTCCACCGTGACTTTTTCGAGATCAAGTATACTGAGAAACATATCTTTATGGCTTTTGGGCATTAATGCGCCAGCTTCGTTAACAATTATCTTTAGCTCCTCGGTACTAATACTTTCGTCTATTGCCTCGTCCGCATTAACACCGAAAAGTTTCAATAAACTATTAGTTAGTGTTAAGACTAATCTAACAACTGGGTAGAGAAGACGCCTTAATGGAGTTAGGACATAAGATGCTGGAAATGCCACCCTTTCAGGATGTAATGCCGCGAGTGTTTTAGGTGTTATTTCGGCAAAAACCAAAATTATGATGGTTAAGCCTCCTGTAGCAATAGCAACGCCAATATCTCCCCATAATCTAACGCAAATGACGGTTGCGATAGCTGCGGCCAATATGTTTACAAAATTGTTACCAATAAGAATAAGTCCGATAAGTTGATCAGGTTTTGAAAGTAATGCTTGAGTAAACTTCGCACCCTTATGGTTTTTTTTTACTAGATGTTTTAGTCGGTAGCGATTTAACGACATGATGCTTGTTTCAGAACTTGAAAAAAAACCAGATAAAACAATCAGAGCGAGTAGTATGATCGATAAAGTAAAGGTTGAAATGGTTTCCAATGGAGATTATCTCAAGTCAATTAAAAGTAGCGAATCATGGTTAAGGTTGTAACAAAAATTCTAATACCAACTTGCTTCCAAAATATCCTAGTAGTAGTAAAAACACGCCAACCAAGGTCCATTTGGCGGCAAAAACTCCACGCCATCCCTTTTTGTAATGACCTAACAATAAGGTGGCCAGTACTAGCCAAGATAATATGGTCAATATCATCTTATGAAGGCTTTGATTGGTTTCTGCGCCACTAGGAAATAGTAGAGCTAACCCCAGAGCAAGGGACATTAATACAAAACCAGCTGATAGTAGTTGAATTAAATAGCGTTCCATCGACTGCAGAGGACCAAGCCAAGAGTGAATCTGTGCGGGATGATTGCGCAAGCCATTATCAATATACAAGACTAACAATGCCTGCATTGCAGCGAGTATTAATAGACTCATTGCGCTTACACCTAACAAGATGTGCCAAAGATCATTTCCTGATTGATTAAGCTCCTTTGCTGGCGTGCTGTCAAAAATTGCAATCTCAAGTAGACTCACTGCGGCAATAGGTAGTGAAATTAATAACAGTGCGTGAGCTTGATGTTTTAATAAATTCCAATAAACGATTAACATTGAAATCCAAGTGGTCATTGCGAATATGTTAAAAAGGCCTAAATTGTGACCTTCGCCACCATCAATATTTAGATAAACAATGTATCCATGAATAAAAATGCTAGCTAGAAGAACGCTAGATAGCGAAGAACCCAACGGCTTAGAGTTAGATAAGCGTTGCCATGTGTAAACTAAAATACCTGTGTAAAGTAAAAATCCAAAGATTTCTAGTACAAGTAAGCTCAATGTTTTAACCCTTTAACAATTAGATAGTCATTATTAACTAGCTAAGCGTTTGTAACAAGTAGCTTTTACTGGTTTTATGAAAAAAATTAATCTAACATAAATCGGTTGTTACTAAAAAATATGAAGCTATAATAGCCAGCAATGGGATAAAGGCATTTAATTTAAAGCTTTTTTAAGAAGCGAAATAAATTTTCGGTAAATAAAACTATGTTTGATAGCTTAAGTGAACGTTTAAATAAAGTTCTAAAAAATATTAGCGGTAAAGGAAGAATTACCGAAGACAATATTCAAACAACCTTGCGGCAAGTTCGTATGGCTTTGCTTGAAGCTGATGTAGCACTTCCCGTGGTTAAGGATTTTGTAACTAAGGTCAAATATCGAGCTTTAGGCAAAGAAGTTAAATCAAGTTTATCGCCTGGGCAAGCTTTTATTAAGGTCGTCCAAAGTGAGATGGTTAAAGCCATGGGAGATGCAAACGAATCTCTGAGCTTAAAAGCTAAACCGCCCGCTATCGTGTTAATGGCTGGTTTACAAGGAGCTGGTAAAACAACCTCAAGTGCAAAGCTTGCTCGTTACCTTATGGAGCGAGAGAAAAAGTCTGTTATGTTAGTAAGTGCTGACGTCTATAGGCCGGCTGCTATCGAGCAGCTTCAACGAGTAACAGAAGAGGTTGGGGCAACCTTCTTCCCAAGTTCTGTTGAACAAAAACCTATTGATATTGCAAAAGCCGCTATCAAACAGGCGAAAAAAGAATTTGCTGATGTATTAATCATCGATACTGCCGGTCGTTTGGCGGTTGATGAAGAAATGATGGAAGAAATAAAGTCCTTGCACAAAGTGGTCGCCCCAACGGAAACGCTTTTTGTGGTTGATAGTATGACAGGACAGGATGCGGCGAATACCGCCAAAGCATTTGATGACGCTTTAGCGTTAACCGGTGTTATTTTGACTAAAGCCGATGGTGATGCCAGAGGTGGTGCAGCCCTTTCGATAAGGCATATTACTGGTAAGCCAATTAAATTTATTGGTATGGGTGAAAAATTAGATGCACTTGAGCCTTTTCATCCTGATCGGATTGCTCAACGAATACTCGGTATGGGAGATGTTTTATCTTTAATCGAAGAAGTTGAGCGAAAAGTTGATAAAGTAAAAGCTGAAAAGTTGGCGAAAAAAGTCATAAAAGGCGCTGGTTTTGACTTAGAAGATTTTAGGGAGCAGTTGGTACAAATGAAAAACATGGGGGGCTTAACTAGCATGATGGATAAGTTACCAGGCATGGGAAATGTCCCTCAAGTAGCTAAAGATCAGCTAAATGATAAAATAACCATTCGAATGGAAGCAATTATCAACTCAATGACTCCAAAGGAAAAGGCTTTTCCGGATATGATAAAAGGGTCTAGGAAAAAAAGAATTGCCTTAGGTTCTGGAACTGAAATACAGGATGTTAATCGAATGTTAAAGCAATTTAAGCAAATGCAGAAAATGATGAAGAAAATGAAGGGAAAGGGTGGAATGATGAAAATGATGCGAGGTATGAAAGGAATGATGCCACCCGGCGGTGGAATGCCACCGATGGGGTAGTTTATAGAATATTTGACACTACTAAAGATAAAATAGCCAGTCGGCTTCGATATTCATCTAAAAATCAGTAAAAACCACTAATTAAACCGTAAAAAAGGTTTCCAAACGCCGCATTTAGAGATAAAATGCGCGTCCTTTGTGCTCTGAGTGATATTTCACTGACCAATATGGGTTCATCAAGGGCACAAAATGGTTAGTTTTGTTGAGTCATAGACCGGTAAAACTAACAGAGACAAATACCAAGAATTTAGAGGATATATAACGCATGGTTACCATTCGTTTAGCCCGTGGTGGCTCAAAAAAGCGTCCATTTTATCATATGGTTGTGACTGACAAGCGAAATGCCCGTGATGGTCGTTTTATAGAGCGCGTTGGTTTCTTTAACCCTGTTGCTCGCGGACAAGAAGAACGTATTCGTGTTGATAATGAACGTGTCGATCATTGGATCGGACAAGGTGCTCAAATGAGTGACCGTGTTAGAAAATTAGTTAAAGACTACAAAGCTGCTTAATCGCTAGTCTGAAAGAATGAGTACACAAACTCCGGTAAATAAACCGATAGTTGTCGGTCAAGTATCTGGAGTTTTTGGCGTACATGGATGGGTAAAAGTTTTTTCCCATACCGAACCAAGAGAAAATATACTTCAATATTCCCCTTGGCAAATAAAGAAAAAAGACGGCTATTTTTCGCTAGAATTGGAAAAAGGTCGGCGACAAGGTAAAACCATCGTCGCAAAATTAAAAACTATTAATGATAGAAATGATGCGGAATCGTTGATTGGTTGTGAGATATCTATCGATGAGAGCCAATTAAAAAGCTTATCGGATGACGATTTTTATTGGCGAGATCTACAGGGGCTCAGGGTTATTAACCTAAATGGTGATGAGCTTGGAGTCGTAGACTACATGATGGCCACCGGTGCGAATGATGTTCTTGTGGTCAAGTTGAATAAAGAAAAAGCTGCTCTCTCAAAAGAAAAAGAGATATTGATCCCTTACCTATTTGGTAGTGTGGTCAGAAAGGTTGATTTAGATAATAAATCGATTGAGGTTGACTGGGATGAAGAGTTTGACTGATAAGGTAGACGAGGAAATGACTCGTCAATCGAGTAGAGCTTCCTCTCTATTGTTCAGTAATGTCACTCTTTTTCCAGAAATGTTTGATGCAATCATTGATTATGGGGTTATTGGACGGGCGATTAAGTCCGATTTGGTTGCCTTGAATTGTATCAATCCTAGAGACTTTACCGAAGACCGACATAGAAAGGTCGATGACCGGCCTTACGGCGGTGGTCCCGGTATGTTGATGAAGGTTGAGCCGCTAGAAAAATCGATTGCAGCCGCTAAAGCCTGTGGAACAAAAGAGACTTTAGCAACAAAGGTGATTTATTTATCACCTCAAGGACGTAAGCTCGACCATGCGTTAGCAAAAGAGTTGAGTAAAGAGAAACATTTAATTTTACTATCGGGACGTTACGAAGGAATTGACCAACGCCTTATCGACAAGAATGTCGATATGGAAATATCGATAGGAGATTATGTATTAAGTGGCGGTGAATTAGCTGCGATGGTTCTAATTGACGTAGTGACGAGATTGCTACCCGATGTTTTAGGGCACGCTAGCTCTGCGCTAGAAGATTCGTTTGAAGATGGCTTGTTAGATCATCCTCAATATACACGTCCGGAAAGGTATCAGGATGTTGATGTTCCTGCTGTTTTATTGAGTGGCGATCATCAAAAAATTGCCAATTGGCGATTACAGCAAAGGCTTGGAAAAACTTGGTTAAATCGACCCGAGCTGATAGAGCAAAGAAGCCTATCTGCTGATGAAAAGTCATTGTTAAGAGAGTTTGTTGACGCACATAACGAAAAATGATTTTATAATTTTATTTTAGAATAGTTTAAAAGTTTGGTTTGAAACCTAGGAGTGAATCATGAGTAAATTGATAGAACAAGTGGAACAGGAACAAATGAATAAAGAAATCCCTGAGTTTGCTCCAGGTGATACTGTCATTGTTCAAGTGAAAGTAAAAGAAGGTGATAGAGAGCGTCTACAAGCATTTGAAGGCGTTGTAATTGGCATCCGAAATAGAGGTTTAAATTCCGCATTTACAGTAAGAAAAATTTCTTACGGTGAAGGGGTTGAGCGTGTGTTCCAAACTCATAGCCCAATGATTAACAGTATCACTGTTAAAAGACGTGGTGATGTGCGTCAAGCGAAACTTTATTACTTGCGTGAGTTAAGTGGTAAATCGGCACGTATTAAAGAAAAATTGGATGTTAAAAAGAACTAGATTTTTTATATTCTAACTTTTTAATAAAAAGGCTGGTGAATTTACCGGCCTTTTTTTTGGGGAAAAGTCGAATTTTCCAATATTTAATGTCCTAAGCTTTTTGTTTTCTGTTGTAAAATCAACCTTTTAGCGATATTCTGCTATACTCGAAGCGAATTATAAGAAAAATATTCAACTTTTTATTCGGAATTGATGGCAGCGCTATGTTAAAACTCGAAGACTTCTTTGGATTAATGCTCGAAGAGGAAAGATCTGATATAACAACGTTTTTATCATCTATAAATGTAGATGACCAAATAAATAACACAAAAATTGTTAAAAAAATATCTAAATCTAATGGTTCTGACTCACCGATTGTTGGCGTTGCTCGAAGGCAGCAATTTCTTAAATTAATCAAGCCTCTGGTTAACGAGGATATGTTGGATTACGATGAACGTTATTATAAAAAAGAGATCAATACTTCTTCAAATCATGATAGACGTTATTGTGCTGAAGACAAGTTATTACAAATTGCCCTAATTATAGCTTCAACCAAAAGCATTAAAACTCTAGAAAATGAACCTAATATTGTGAGCGTCAAGCAATTGAGGGAAGCTGCCTTTCTTGAATCTCGTTTTGACCGTCTTTGGGAAATATTAAGTCAAGAGACCCATGGCATCGTTTCAGCCTTTAGAAAGTCAAAAAAATAACAGTGTTACCGAGTCTTTTTAGTTGATAATATCTGGCTGATTTCTATCGGGCAAATCAATCGCTTTTGTCAATTCAATAAATTACAGGCAAAAAAAACCCGGACAGATTGGCAGATCAGGCCGGGGTAGGTTCCATGACAGAGGAAAACCTAAAGGGGAAAACAGTACACTTACATAACTATGACGCATAAATGAGTAAAAAGTTTTATCCGGTTCACAATTTGTTACGAAGAACAAAAAATTATTAACTTCTAGCCTCTTAGACTTCCTAACTCCTTTTCTCAGTATAGAACATATGTGTTTTTCCGCTACAGGGACTAAATATGGGGTTGGCACCTGAATATACAATGAGTTACATTGGATGCTTAACCTAATTTAGTTAAAATAGAAGCGTCTCGTTATTAAAATAAAAACAATTAATAACAAAATGTTCTAATAGCTAATATTTTGTTTTCATTTTATTTAGTTATTACTCGATGCTATTATCCCTCCGCAGTTTTATATGCCACATTATCTTTTAACTCATCTTTTGGTTTATTCGTTATGCTCGATCAAATGTCGATACTCGACCAAATAAAAATAGTTTTGTCTCACACAACCCACCCCGGAAATATTGGGGCGACAGCTCGTGCAATGAAAGTGATGGGACTGTCGGATTTAGCTCTCGTTAATCCTACGAAATTCCCTTGTGCTGAAGCGACAGAAAGAGCCTCTAAGGCGGCAGACCTTCTTGCGGACGCAATAGTTTATGACGATATACATCAGGCACTATCGGACTGTCGATTAATAATCGGTGCAAGCGTTAGAACACGTTCTTTACCCTCAAGATTAGTCACTCCTAGAGAGTTAGTTTCAGTTATCCAAGAAAAGCCAAATAACCTGCCGGTTGCAATATTATTTGGCACTGAAAGTTCAGGACTAACCAATGAAGAGTTGCACCTTTGCCACTATCAAGTTTATATTCCAACAAACCCTGACTATTCATCCTTGAATTTGGCCTCAGCGGTCCAATTAATTAGTTATGAAATGCGGTTAGCATTTTCTGATATGAAACAATTACCGGAGCAACGAGTCATTGCTAACGAACAAATTATTTCAAGAAAACAATTTGATGGTTTAATCGCGCATTTTGATCAAGTGATGCAATCGACGGGTTACATTAACCCTGAGCATCGTAAAGATATTGATATACGAATGAATCGTCTATTAAGCAAAGCGCAAGTTACTGAAAGCGAAAATCGAGTATTACGAGGATTTTTGTCTTCAATAGAAAATACTTTAAAGTGACAATGCAATTTAAGGTGAAAATGTAACTTAAAAGTCCGTAAGCGGCAGAGTTTATAAAGATGTTTGAGCGAATAAAAGAAGATATAAAGAGCGTGTTTAACAGAGATCCCGCCGCAAGGAATACTTGGGAGGTATTAACCAATTATCCTGGTTTGCATGCGATATGGATGCATCGATTATCACATTACCTTTGGAAAAAAAATTGGCTTTGGTTAGCAAGAATGTTGTCTACGATTACTCGATGGATAACTGGTGTGGAAATTCATCCTGGGGCAACTATCGGAAGACGTTTTTTCATTGATCATGCTATGGGAGTTGTTATTGGAGAAACTGCAGTGATCGGCGATGACTGTACAATTTACCATGGTGTAACGCTTGGTGGTACCACATGGGATGTCGGTAAAAGACATCCAACTTTAGAAAATAATGTCGTCATTGGAGCTGGAGCGAAGATATTAGGGCCTATTACACTTGCAGAAGGTTCTAGAGTTGGTTCAAATGCTGTGGTCACAAAAGATGCGCCAGCAGGATCAACAGTGATAGGGATACCAGGGCATATCGTTGATAATCGATGCAGCAAACCAAGTACACATAGAGAGAGGGTTGAGCAATTGATAGGGTTTGAGGCCTACGGTGAAAGTGAAAAATGTTATGATCCGGTTGCTCAGGTTATTAGTAGTATTTTGCAACACTCTAGGGCAGTAGATAATCAATTGAGCCTTTTGCTACAAGAGCTTGAAAATAAAGGAATTGATGTTGCTAAACTCGACTTGCCAGGGATTAATTCTACTGATTTTTTTGATGAAAATGACCCGTTAAATAATCCTAATGAGTCTGATTCGAACAATTAAAACTAAATTGCCTAATACGAATAAATGAAAATGAAACAGCCCATATATCTTGACTATGCTGCAACAACTCCGGTTGATCCTAAAGTTGCGGCAAAAATGATGTCTTGTTTAACCATGGACGGTGTCTTTGGTAATCCAGCTTCTCGCTCTCATCGTTATGGTTGGCAGGCAGAAGAAATAGTCGATATCGCAAGAAATCAGGTGGCGGGTTTGATAGGTGCTGATGTTAGAGAAATCATTTGGACCTCTGGCGCAACGGAAGCTGATAATTTGGTGATCAAGGGAATCGCTTCTTGGCACAAACAGGGACATATCATCACTACCGCTTTTGAACATAAAGCCATTTTGGATACTTGCGCATTTCTAGAAAAGCAGGGGTTTGAGGTAACTTATTTAAAACCGGACTCTAGTGGACTGATTAGCCCACAGCAAGTTGAAGCCGCTATTCAGGACGACACTATCCTTATTTCTGTGATGCAGGTTAATAATGAAATTGGTTCACTTCAAGATATCAGGCGAATTGGAGAGATTGCACACGCTCATCATATTTCGTTTCACGTTGATGCCGCGCAAAGCGTTGGTAAAGTGCCGATAGATCTGACGGAACTAAAGGTTGATTACATGTCTTTCTCAGCGCACAAAATCTATGGTCCAAAAGGGATCGGTGCATTATTTGCCAGAAAAAATCAGCAACCAAATATACAGGCTCAGATTCATGGAGGAGGGCACGAAAGAGGTCTTCGTTCGGGAACTTTACCAACCCATCAAATTGCTGGTATGGGAGAAGCATTTGAAATAGCAAGACAGGAGCTAGCCGAGAGCGCTTCTCACACACTAAAATTAAAAATGAAGTTTTTAGACGCGGTTACAAAAATTAACGGCGTTCATATTAATGGTGATCTTCAACATTCGGTTGATGGTATTGTTAATCTTCGTTTTGATTATGTGGATAGCGAATCACTTTTAATGGCTTTTAAGGATATTGCTGTATCTTCAGGTTCAGCCTGCACCTCGGCGAGTATTGAGCCGTCTTACGTGCTGAAATTGTTGGGATTAACTGATGATCAAGCGCACAGTTCATTACGCTTCTCATTTGGTCGCTTTACGACTGACAAAGATGTAGATATCGCCATTAATGTAGTCACCAATGGTTTAGAGAAGCTAAGAAGTTTATCTGTGGAATGGCAAGCACTTGATAAGTGAAGAGTTTAATCAATAATCGCCAGACATATAAATTGAAAAAATATCCGTTTGAACTAAGCTTAATCAGGCTGGTGAGAAAATTAGTATTTTTGTTATTTTTTGAAATAAAGGCTTGTATTTTTCGTCAAATCACGGATAATGCGCTCCGCATCGGGTCGTTAGCTCAGCCGGTAGAGCAGTTGACTTTTAATCAATTGGTCGGGCGTTCGAATCGCCCACGACCCACCATCTCGATACATTGAAAGCTATTCCTTGGAATGGCTTTTTTTGTGCCTGTCATTCACGCCCTAAAACAAAAGTTATGTAGATTATCTGGTGAACGATAAAACACCGAATTCTAAGTGAGTTTCTACAGCTTATTCGATAGGTTCACAAGACTGTCACTGCATTAGTTTTCTGAGTTAGTCTTAACTTAAGAAAGGGGGAATATAGAATCATGAGGGGCAGCTAAAAGCTTACCCAAAAATACTCATAATTTGTGTTCTGTCATCATATCGATTATTGCCGGGTTCAGAGATTTTATTAGCTCGTAAAAATATCTCGTTGATATCCGCAATGGTATCGTCTTCTCGACAGCATTGATTTTCTTTTAATGATTCCATCATACTATTGGCAAAATATTCATATTCAGTCGCCCACAGGTGAGGATTATTGGATTGTTTCATTCGGCGACTGATACGTCCTAGAATACCGTATAGTCTTGGTGCATCGTGAGATTTACAATAATCTTGAATGACTTCTTTCATCATAGAATATTGCGAGGTCGTGATCTTGATAGCGTTTTTATTGTCAAATTGAGGTTGCATTGACTTTAAAATTGCTGGAATTTGTTGAACCGACATAGCGATGACTCCAAAGAAATTCACATAAATATTGCGGTAACAACCTAAATATAAAAGACTTTTAACTAAATGTACAATATTTAGCGGAATTATTTTGTTTAAAAATATCTCGAAATCAGATATTGATTCGTTTAATTTGCTGATTTTGTCACGTTTTAGCAACAAGATAATTGCATCTAATTCGCCAAAAAGCTTGCTAGATAAGGGCTTGAGTGGATTTGTCAATCCTAAGTGTTAAAGGGTGGGCATATCGATTACCAATCTTATCTAAGCAGTCAATTTTTATTGGTTGGATGAGGTATTTGAATCAATTAGGTTAAAAAGTGAACGATGTTTGCTGATATCGAATAAATTAGAAAGAAATTACGACTGAACACTTGTGAAGCTTAGGTGATTTGTGGTTTTATTGTGAGTTAAAACAATCGTAGGCAAGCTTGCGAATCCAATAAAAAAACAATTAAAAGGTATATCATGGCAATTCAACGTGATGGTTTTAGTACTCGACTTGGCTTTATCCTTGCCGCAGCTGGTTCTGCAGTCGGTTTAGGTAATATTTGGAAGTTTCCTTTCGAAGTTGGTGAAGGTGGTGGGGCTGCCTTCGTAATGATGTATTTATTTTTCTGCTTTATTCTATGTTTCCCTGTAATGGTTGCAGAAATAGCGATTGGTCGTAAGACGCAATTAAATCCAGTTGGTGCGTTTAAGGCGCTTGGTTATAAAAAATGGGCGATTGTAGGTTATCTCGGACTCGCCAGTGGTGTTTTGATCCTGTCTTTCTACAATGTTGTAGCCGCGTGGGCTTTTGGTTATTTTGTTGAAATTGTAATGGGGCATTTTGATATAGGCAAGCGTTTTGGGGAATTTACTGCTGATTGGATAACTGTTGGCAGTTATAGCGTGATCTTTATGCTGGGTACGGCTTATATTGTTTCTAGAGGTGTTTCTGGCGGAATTGAAAAAGCGGCCAAGATATTAATGCCAACACTATTTATCATGATTCTCGCTCTAATTTTTTATGCTTTAACATTACCTAATGCTATGGATGGTATTCGCTTTTATTTAGTTCCTGATTTTAGTCAAATAACGGGAAAGGTTGTTTATTCTGCGTTAGGACAGGCGTTTTTTAGTTTATCTTTAGGTATGGGGGCGTTAATTACTTATGGTAGTTACGTTTCAAAGAAAGATAATATCGTTAGTGCAGCCGCTTCTATTACCTTGATGGATGTTGGTGTAGCGACACTTGCAGGATTTTTGATATTCCCACTAGTTTTCTCTCAAGGAATTGAAACCGATGGTGGTCCAGGGTTGATTTTTGTGACCCTTCCCGGAGTATTTGAAAATCTCGGTTCAACGTTAGGTGTATTGGTGGGAGGTTTGTTCTTCCTTCTTTTATCTTTTGCAGCATTTACTTCAACTATTTCTTTATTAGAGGTTCCAACTGCTTATATGGTTGATGAGAAAAAAATTAAACGAAAAAAGGCGACTTGGATAGTCGCGATATTTATCTTCTTGGTTGGTCTGCCTTCAATGCTGTCGGTTGGAGCCGTTGATTCTTTGACTAACTTTGTAACCCTAGCAGGAGCAGGGCAACAAAGCTTTATGGATTTTATAGCATTGATTGCAAGCGATACTTTCTTGCCTTTAGGTGGATTTTTAATTTCTGTTTTTACCGCTTATGTTTGGAAAAAAGAAAACTTTAATATGGAAATGGCAAACGGTGATGAAGCCATTAGAGGGAGTTGGTTACAAAGTTATGTAGACTTTGCGATTGGTTATATTTGTCCACTTCTATTAGGTAGTATCTTTGTTATTACTGTTTTAGATAACTTCTTAGGCATTAAAATCCTGAACATGGTTTTTGGTTAACAAACAACATTTGGGCGGAAATATTAATTTCCGCCTTTCAATATTATATTCATTTTCTAAATTTATTTTTATGAGGTTTTTTTGTGAACACTCGATACTCTTTTTCTAGATTAGCCTGTTCAATTTTATTCATTGGTGGGTTGGCTAGTTGTACATCTGAAGAAACGGTTAAAGAGGAAGCTAAACCTCCGCAAGATGCGTTCCCTTCTACTTATGCGCCCGCCGCTTCTGAGTCATTCGTGATTGAACACGCGACTATACTAACGGGTACCGGAAGACAGCTTGAAGATTCATCAGTATTGGTTGAAAACGGAAAGATAAAATTAATCGGTCAAAATTTCTTTATAGCAAAAGATATGAAACGCTACGATGCCAATGGCAAGTGGCTTACTCCCGGTATCATTGATGTACATTCTCATTTGGGTGTTTATCCATCTCCCGGAATTGAAAGCAGCCAAGATGGCAATGAAATGACTTCCCCTGTTACCGCGGAAGTTTGGGCCGAGCATTCAGTTTGGACTCAAGATCCGGGAATGCAACTTGCTCTAGCTGGCGGTGTAACAACTTTTCAAGTGCTACCGGGTTCAGGAAATTTAATTGGTGGTCGAGGGGTAACACTAAAAAATGTTTTTGCTCGTGCGGTTCAAGGAATGAAATTTCCTGATGCACCTCATTCTCTAAAGATGGCTTGTGGTGAAAATCCTAAACGTGTTTATGGTGGAAAAGGACGTTTACCCAGTACTCGAATGGGCAATGTTGCAGGTTATCGAACAGCTTGGATAAAAGCAGAAGCATACCGAAAAAAGTGGGATAAATATTATGAATCTCTAGGTAGCGAAAACGAAAAAGAAGAACCTGCGAGAGATCTTCAATTAGACACTTTAGCGGAAGTCCTTAGAGGTAATGTTTTAGTTCACAATCATTGTTATCGAGCAGATGAAATGTTGATTATGATTGATATAGCCAAAGAATTCGGCTACAAAATTTCTGCGTTTCATCATGCAATTGAAGCTTATAAAATTGCTGATGTTTTAGCTAAAGAAAATATCTGTTCTGCAATGTGGGCAGATTGGTGGGGCTTTAAGCATGAAGCTTTTGACCAAGTGAGAGAAAATGCCGCGATGATAGCAAATGCAAAAGCCTGCGCGATTATACATTCCGATTCCGCGATTGGTATTCAGCATTTGAATCAGGAGACAGCTAAAGCAATGGCAGCGGGTAATAAAAATGGTTTGGCAATCGAAGCGAAAGATGCCATTGCATGGATTACTTCTAATGCTGCAAAATCGCTAGGTATTTCTGAGCAAACAGGTAGCATTGAGGAAAAGAAAATGGCTGATCTAGTTATTTGGTCTCACAACCCTTTTAGTATTTATGCCAAAGCAGAAAAAGTTTTTATTGATGGTAGCTTGATGTATGACCGACTTGATAAAAATAAACAACCAGTTAGCGACTTTGATTTAGGTATTACTGAGCCTGAAGGAGAGCGACTATGAGAATTTCAACTATGATAAACCCAGCTATGATAAACCCAGCTATGAGGCAAGATAGAAAGTTAATGAAAGGCACTCTTCAACTAAATCTTAAATGCACACTGATTGGATTAATCACTCTTTTTGGTGCAAGTGTTTCTGCGGAAGATTTTTTAATAAAAAATGCAACTGTTCACACAGTGACTGAACAAGGCGTTTTAGAGAATACCGACATTTATGTGAGTGATGGTTTTATCATGCAAGTAGGGCGTGATTTGGTTATTGACACTAAACACACCCTGATTGACGGAAAAGACAAACATGTTACGCCGGGTTTAATGAATGCCTCAACCCACTTAGGTCTGGTTGAGATTGGTGCAGCTTCGAGTACGGTTGACTATCGAACAGACAATGAATCCTTGGGAGCGTCTTTTTCAATTGCGCCAGCAATTAATTTTCTTTCAACTTTAGTCCCTCAAAATCGCATCAATGGACTAACTCGAGCGATTGTAAGGCCGGGTGGAGGTCAGTCGATTTTTCAAGGTCATAGCTCGGCGATTGCATTGCTTTCTGACCAACAAGGTTTGATTGCGGAGGATATTGCTCAATATGCTAGCTATGGCGTTGCTGGGGCAAATATTTCCGGTGGTTCTCGTGGTTCGGCTTATGCAGTTTTAGATAAAGCGTTAGAAGAAGCCAATTATTTACGTAATAATAGAAGTCGTTATCTGGCTGGTTTTGATTGGAACTTTTCTCAATCGGTTCAAGATTTAGATAGCTTAAAAAGCGTTTTGGAAAAGAAAATTCCATTGGTCATTTCGGTTCATCGAAGTGACGATATTTTGCAGATGATCAAACTGGCAAAAAAACATGAGATACGTTTAGTTATTGCCGGCGCATCAGAAGCGTGGAAAGTGGCTGAAGAAATTGCCAAAGCTAACGTACCTGTCATTATGGATCCAATTTTAAATCTTCCCGGTTCTTTTGAGTCGTTGGCTATTCGTCTTGAAGGCGCGGCTATTTTGAGTAAAGCGGGCGTTAAGCTTGTCTTTACCGGAATTGATTGGCAATCAACTCATAATGCTTATTTGGTAAGACAGTCTGCCGGTAATGCAGTTGCTTACGGAATGGATGCTGATGAAGCTTTAAAAGCGATGACTATTAATACTGCGGAAGTTTTTGGCATTAAAAATTATGGTCAAATTGCCATTGGTATGGAAGCGGACCTAGTTGTGTGGGATGGCGAACCTTTGGAGTTAATGACTAATGCGGATCATGTTTTAATCAAAGGAATTAAACAACCAATGGTTTCTCGAGCGACAAGATTGCGAGATCGTTATTGGGATCTTAATGATATTCCACAAAAGGCTTACACTCGCTAGTCGCCGAAATTTAATAAAACCGAATTTATAAACAATAATAAAAATTTTAGGAATAAACATTATATGACCTCTATAGAGTCAGAAAAAAAACAGCCAACATTGGTTGACGCGCTGATCCCCATTGTGTCGTTGATTATTATGCTGGCTTCATCGGTTTATTTTTATGGTTTTGATTCATCCTATGGTGCTAATCAAATAGCATTAATTTTAGGTGCTGCTATTGCCACAATGGTTGGTTTTAAAAATGGTTTTACCTGGAAAGAAATAGAGCTAGGAATATCAAAAGGCGTATCGACTGCTTTTGGAGCGATATTGATTTTATTGATGGTTGGCTCTTTGATTGGAAGTTGGATTATTTCTGGTACAGTTCCAACCATGATTTACTTCGGTCTTCAAATCCTTGATCCAAGTATTTTCTATGTGGCAGCTTGTTTAATTTGTGCAATGGTTTCAATTAGTATCGGTAGTTCTTGGACGACTGCTGGAACTGTGGGTGTGGCATTAATTGGTATCGCCACGGCTCTCGATATGTCGTTGGGGTTGACTGCCGGTGCGATTATTTCAGGGGCTTATTTTGGTGATAAGATGTCACCTCTTTCCGATACGACAAATCTTGCTCCTGCCGTTGCTGGTACAGATTTGTTTTCTCATATAAGACATATGACTTGGACAACGGGTCCGAGTATTTTATTAGCACTGATTCTTTTTGCCATTATTGGTTTTTCTCAAGACGTTAAAGAACAGCCTGCCAATTTAGGAACTACGGTCCAAATATTAGAACAACAATTTAATATTACAGCTTGGGCATTGATACCTTTGTTTATTGTATTATTTTTAGCCTTCAAGAAAGTACCTGCATTTTTGACTTTATTAATTGGTGCGCTTGTCGGTGGTTTGTTTGCGGTGATGTTGCAGCCGAATACACTTAATCAAAGTGTTGAAGGATCTCGATACTCTTGCGCTTCGGTTAAGAGTTCCAGCCAAGTGGCAGAATGTGCAGTCAATAAAGTTGAAACCATTAACAACCAAGAACAGGTTTCATTAACGCTGACACTAGAGGATAAAACCACCCACGATTTATCTTTTAAACTAAATGGTACATCGAGTAATCAAGCATTAAAGAATGAAAATTACGAGTTAATTTTTAAATCTCGTGGTGATGCTCTTAATATGATTGATGGAGTTTGGCGTGCCTTGTTTGCGGGTTACCAATCGAATACCGGTGATGAAGCTGTTGATAATTTATTATCTAGAGGTGGAATGAGCAGCATGATGAATACTATCTGGTTGATCTTAACTGCTTTGACTTTTGGAGCGGTTTTAGAAACTGTGGGATTGTTAAAAAGGGTCGTTGAGTCAATTCTCGGTTTGGTTAAAGGAACGGGCTCTTTGATTTCCTCTGTTATTGGTACTTGTTTTATGACTAATGTTATTGCGGCTGATCAGTATATTGCTATCGTGTTGCCGGGGCGTATGTTTAGAGCTGAATTTAAACGTCGACAATTAGATCCCAAAAACCTATCACGAACCATCGAGGATAGTGCCACTATGACATCACCTTTAATTCCGTGGAATACTTGTGGAGTTTACATGGCAGGTGTATTAGGTGTACCAACATTGGTTTATTTACCTTTTTGCTTCTTTAATATAGCAAGTCCTTTTATATCGATTATCTACGGGGTGATGAATTTTAAAATTATTCGCCTTGATGACAATATAGATGAGGGAAAAAATGACGATGAAAAAGCTCTACTCAATAACGGGTAACTCCCAAAAACTTGATGGCGGCGCGATGTTTGGTAATGCGCCGAAAGCAATGTGGCAAAAGTGGGTTGACCTTGACGATCAAAATCGAATTGATTTGGCTTGTCGTTGTTTGTTGGTGAAAGAAGCATTAGACGATGGTAGTGAAAAAAATATTCTGTTTGAAGTCGGTATTGGGGCTTTTTTTGAACCTAAAATGAAACAACGTTTTGGCATTGTTGAGTCTAATCATGTGTTACTCGATTCATTAGACGCCGTTGGGTTGACTCATTTTGATATAGATATTCTAGTTTTATCTCATTTGCATTTCGATCATATTGGCGGATTATTGAGTGAGTGGGAAGAGGGAAAATCACCAGCGCTTTTGTTTCCTAATGCCAAAATATTAGTGGGGAAAAAAGCATGGGAAAGAGCGTTTAATCCGCATTTTAGAGATCGTGCCTCGTTTATTCCTGAATTAATGGCGATGTTAAAAGAAAGAGATGATTTATACCTAGTTGAAGAGACGTCCCACCCGCTACTTGGTGCTGATTACACTTTCCATCTCAGTGATGGGCACACTCCAGGAATGTTGCTTACCGAAATCTCAATGCCTAATGGACCAATTGTTTTTTGTGCAGATTTAATTCCGGGTGAGCCTTGGGTTCATTTACCAATCACCATGGGTTACGACCGTTTTGCCGAGAAATTAATTGATGAAAAACGAACCTTATTAGCTGATTTATTATCTAGAAATGGACGTTTGTTTTTTACCCATGACTCAAAAGTGGCTTGTGGTTATTTATCTAAAAACGAAAAAGGGCGATATTGCTTGTCAAAGAGCTATCAAGCACTCGACGGTTTGGATCAATAAGCTTCGGAGCAATAAACTGAGCCAATGAAGCAATTAAAACTTTCAGTAGAATCTCTATTTGATGGTAAATCATTTTTATCTAACCAAGTAGTTACAATCCAAAATGGCATTATTGTTGCCATTGAAGATAATCGGCATCTAAACTCAAATGTTTTGTCCGGCAGTTTAATTCCCGGATTTATCGATATTCAAGTTAATGGTGGTGGAGGAAAGTTATTTAACCAATCGCCAGATTTAGAGACTCTAAATATTATCGCAAGGGCTCATCAAAAATTTGGTACTACGGGTTGGTTACCGACCTTAGTGACTGATTCCTTTTCAAGCATGAAATTAGCGGCAGATGCCGTTGCTCTGGCTAGGAAGGATAAGAGTTTGGGTGTTTTAGGAATTCATTTTGAAGGGCCTCATCTATCAGTAGAAAAAAAAGGCATTCACTCAATCGAATTTATTCGAAAGATTTCGAAAGCAGAGAAAGACTTATTTTCAAGAGAAGATTTAGGACAAGTCGTTGTTACTCTTGCACCTGAAATAGTATCGCCAGAAGACATTCGAGAATTGGTTGAAATAGGCGTGATTGTTTGTTTAGGTCATAGTAATGCGACTTTTGAACAAGCCAATGAAGCCTTAAAAGCAGGAGCAAGTGGCTTTACACATTTGTTTAATGCGATGTCTCAATTTACTTCCAGAGAGCCAGGGTTAGTGGGTGCGGCATTGTTAGATGAAAATAGCTATGCTGGGATCATTATCGATGGTCATCATGTTCACAATAAATCAGCAAAATTAGCAATCAATACGAAATCAAATGTCATCTTAGTGACTGATGCAATGCCGTTAGTGGGTTCAGACAGTAATCATTTTGATTTTTTTGGTGAACATATTAATCGAACAGGCAACAGGTTAAGTAATCAAACTGGGCAGTTGGCTGGTTCTGTTTTGGACATGAATACAGCTGTTATTAATGCGATTGAGTGGTTAGATTTACCCCCCGAAAAAGCAATCAATCTAGCAACAAGAAATCCGGCTGATTTTTTGAGATTAGATTCATTTTATGGAAGGCTAAAAGTTGGAACCAAAGCCAATATGCTTTTATTGGATGATAGCCGACAGGTGGTATCAAGTTGGATCGAGGGGAAACAGTTATTTTAACAATTGAGGTGTTTTCCAACTCTTTGAATTTGTTGCGGTTTTAAGTTTTCTTGAAAATATAGGACTTATATTGAACTTTCCTATTAGCTTAAAGTCTCAGTAAGTAGAAGATTTCCCCTTCGGTTGTTAGTTAGGTACTCGGATGTCGTATAGAGTGAAACATTTGCTTTTTCGACGAGTTTCCGTTTAATTTAAGCCACCTTTTTGGTGGCTTTTTTTTGTCTTGTAGAATGTCAATTAAATCCCGTTATTGGGTTTGATGTTATATTTATCTAAGATGCATCGTTGGAAGTGAAAGAATAACGTGCTGAAAGTGTCACCGCTATTCAGCGATTTGCGTTTAAAAAGAAAAGCGGATAAAGTATGGTAATAATTAAAGCGGACGGTATTTCTGACATTTGTCTGTTTCATCTACTATTTGGAACGATAGGCAGATAAGGTTCGTTCCATTGGAAAGGTTATTATAGGTCAGCGCGGTTATCTTTTTGCTGACTTGGTTGTTATGTAACTAAACTTATTAATAATAAAACCGACAGGGAATTAAAGGATTATGTCTTCTATAAAAAGCGGCATCCATTCAATTGCAGTATTTGTATTTTGTTTTTCATTTGCTGCGTTCTCAGCTCAACCAAATATTAGTTATGTCTCTGGAAGTGGGCCACATCCATTAGGAACAACGGTCACTGATATGATCGTGTCTACAGATGTTAATTCGGGATGCCGTTTTAATGATATCGATGATGGTAATACTGCTCAATGGACTCCTTTGTCAAGTAGTGATCAGCTACTTCATAGTTCAACCATCACCCTAAGTAATGATGAAGATATTACAAGATACATTCGCTGTAAAAACCTTTCAACCAATGAGATAAATTCCACCAGTTTTGTCTTTTCAATTACATTTGACAATAATAATTCAGCACCTAACATATCAACAACCGCAATAACCTCTGCGACGGAAGATTCCGCTTATTTATATGATGTTGACGCAACGGATTCAGATGTAGGAGATGTATTAACTTATAGCCTGACGACCTTTCCATCTGGCATGACTGTAGATTCTCTGACTGGCATTATTTCTTGGACACCAGTAAATGACGATGTTGGTGATCATACAGTTTTAGTAGTTGTAACTGATGGGGGCGGTCTTTCAGATTCTCAAAGCTTTGTTATTAGCGTCGCCAATGTAAACGACTCTCCTACTATCACAAGTGCTGCCATTACTGCGGCTAACGAAAATTCACTGTATTCATACGATGTCGAGGTCACGGATCCTGATGTTGGAGACAGCTTAACTTTTAGCTTAGTGACAAGTCCTTTAGGGATGACTATCAATCCTACCAGCGGTCTCATTGATTGGACGCCAGATAGTACGCAATTGGGAGATCATACGGTTTCGGTATTAGTAGCAGATGTTGCAGGGTTTACTGACTCCCAAGACTTTACGATTAGCGTTGCTGAGGTTAATGTCTCTCCGAGTATAACCAGTACTGCGATAACTACTGGCACAGAAGATCTGGCATATCTTTACGATGTAAATGCCACGGATCCAAATGTAGACGAGACACTTACGTTTAGCCTAACGAGTTTTCCTTCTGGAATGACAATAGATGCTTCTACTGGTGTAATTGACTGGATACCTAGCAATGAGCAGGTTGGCGATCAATCAGTCGTTGTATTGGTCAGTGATAGCGGAGGATTAACCGATAGCCAAAGCTTTATAATTTCCGTTTCAAATGTTAACGACGCTCCTAGTATTTCTAGTGTAGCAATCACTACTGCAACTGACAATGTTGCTTATGTTTATGATGTTGATGCTACTGATCCCGATGCTGGAGAAACACTTACTTATACCATAACGACAGCACCGTCCGGTATGTCAATTGATAGCATTACAGGGATGATTAGCTGGACGCCGACTAGTGCTCAGGTAGGCAACCAATCGGTTGTGGTTGTGGTCACTGATTTACAGGGAGCGACTGATTCTCAATCGTTCACAATTGTTGTCAGCGCGATAAGCGATATAGGACCAGTGGTCAGTTATGTTTCTGGAAGCGGTCCGTATCCTTTAGGTACTACGACTGCGGATATTGTTGTCTCAACTAATATAAATGCGGTCTGCCGAATGAATGATGTTGATGATGGTAGTCCGGTTCAATGGAGTGGCATGTCGACAAGCGATAGTTTAGCGCATAGTGCTCAAGTAACTTTAGTTAATGATCAAAATACCACTCGTTACATTCGTTGTCGATCAAATTCGACTGGTGAAGTTAACACGATTAGTTTTGTTTTCCCAATAACTTTTGAAATTTCAAACACCGCGCCCACAATCACCAGTACCGCTATTACAACCGCAACTCAAGATATTGCTTATATCTACGATGTTACTGCGGATGATCCAGATGTTGGTGATAGTTTGGTATTCAGTTTATCGGCTTTCCCAGAAGGCATGACAATTAATTCGACCAGTGGAATGGTTGACTGGCTGCCAACAAATGCTCAAATAGGGAATAATGATGTTACTGTTGTTGTATCTGATAGCGGCGGATTAAACGATACTCAAGATTTCACAGTCGTTGTAGGAAGTGTTAATGAAGCACCTAATATCACTAGCACAGCAGTACTCTCGGCTAGTGACAACACCGCTTATCTTTATGATGTAGACGCAACGGATCCTAACGTCGGAGATGTATTAAGTTTTAGTCTGACGACTTATCCAGTGGGAATGACAATTGACCTGTCAACAGGTGTAATTAATTGGACGCCTAATACAGACCAAATCGGTGATCATAATGTGGATGTTACTGTTACAGATGATGCTGGATTGAGTGATACTCAAAGTTTCGTTATAAGTGTCGCCGATATAAACAATGCTCCTAGTATTACCAGTGTTGCTGTTACTTCGGCTACTGAAAATAGCAGTTATGCGTATGACGTTGACGCGACAGATCCAGACACTGGTGATTCATTGTCATTTAGTCTTGTGACTTCACCTTCAGGTATGAGTATTGATAGCGTAACTGGGATTATTAATTGGACTCCAACAAACATTCAAGTTGGCAATAATGATGTTTCTGTTGTTGCGACAGATGTTGAAGGGTTAACTGATACTCAAAGTTTTACGATTACAGTAGCGGATGTCAATGAAGCACCCTCCATTTCGAGTACTGCTATTACGACTGCAGAGGAAAATGTTATTTATGCTTACGACGTTAATGCAACGGATCCTGATGTTGATGACAATTTAACATTTAGTTTAACTGTTTCACCGGTTGGAATGACGATTGATTCTTTAAGTGGAATGATTAATTGGACGCCCGAAACATCTCAAATTGGAAATCATGATGTCACGGTCATTGTCACCGATGACGGAGGTTTAACTGATTCACAAAGTTTCATAGTTGTGGTTGTGGATATTAATGATGCACCTAGCATCACGAGCGTTGCGGTTACTACAGCGACAGAGAATGTTGCCTATATTTATGACGTTGAGGCTTCTGATCCGGATACGGAAGATTTATTGATTTTCAGTTTAACTATCTGGCCAGATGGAATGACAATAAATCCTGACACGGGGATCATTGACTGGCTGCCGACCGATACACAGCTGGGTACTCATTCGGTTGTTGTCCAAGTGGCTGATGGAGATGGACTTAGTGATTCTCAAAGTTATGATGTTGAGGTAACTGAAAGTGATTCCGACGGCGATGGCGTTGTAGACTCAGTTGATCAATGCGCAGACACGCCAATTGATGAAATTGCTGATGAAAATGGTTGCTCACCATCTCAACTTGATTCTGATAATGATGGGATTACTGATGATATCGATCAGTGCCCTAACACACCAACCAACGAAGTGGCCGATGCGACAGGTTGTTCACCTTCTCAAAATGCTGATCCCTTCACGAGCTCAACTATCCCTCAAACGGGGGCGGATACAGTTATTAGTGTTAATGATGATGCTAGTTTGGCGTGGGGAACAAGTTTAGATTTTACCCGTAACGATATTGATGAAACCGTTGTTGATAACACTAATAATTTAACATGGCTAGATGATGCTTCTGTTGCAACTATGCAGTTAGATTGGAACGGTGCGACTAGTTATTGTGCGGGGCTCGATCATGCTAATATAAACACTTGGCGCTTGCCAACTAAACATGAGCTTCTATTTTTACTGAATTATAGTCATAACTTAACTTCAGAAGAACCCAAAGTCGTCAGTGAATTTGTTAATACAGCTTCAGCGAAGTATTGGACAGATTTTTATGAAATATTTGATTTGGTCGGCGGAGGTACTGATGAACTTGCCACCGCAGTTAATTTTGCCACAGGCGAGGTTAGTGAAAATCGTTTTCAAGATGGAATTGAGACTCTTAAATACGTTCGGTGCGTAAGTGGTGATAAGCCGTTTGAGCCAAGTTTTTCAGCTAGAAATAGTTTTCATCTAAAAACGGTTATCATTGATTCAGCAAACAGGTTAATGTGGCAAGACAACAATGATGTTACATTAAACGAACATACTTGGAATGAGGCAATTGATTACTGCGAGAATCTAGAGTTAGACGATTCGACAGATTGGCGACTTCCTAATGTAAAGGAATATTTTTCACTCATAGATGAAGAAGAATTTGAACCCGTGTATTCGATCTCAGGTGCCTTTTGGACTTCGACAAGCCTTGTCCCGGATGGTGCTTTTCAGGCTGCCCATAGACTTAGTAAGGATGCCAATAATCGTTTTGTTTCACAACATGATAGTTCTATTACTCAGTCTCATTATGTACGTTGCGTTAGAGATTATGCGGAGCCTGTCGCTGTTAGCGGTGGAGACCGAACCGCCGTAGTTGGAGAGTTAATTACTTTTGATGGCGGGGCAAGCTTTGATCCTGATGGAACGATTATTGCTTATCAGTGGGTTGATCCGAGCAGTGAAGTTTTTTATCTAGACGAAGTTCGGTACAGCACCTCCTACAGCCGAACACAAACTTATGAAACGAGTAGCTTCGGAATCGGTACCCATGAAATAGGGCTTTCAGTTCAGGATAATAATCTACTAAAAAACTTGGAGGTCATTACTTTAACAGTCGTTGCTGAGGCAAATATTGCACCAGTCGCAACCTCTGAAACCGTTGAAATCAATGAAGATGAACCTGTTGATATTATACTTCAAGCGACTGATTCAAATGGCGATACTTTAACTTATGAGTTCGTTGATTTACCTACAAATGGTGAAGTTGTACTAGTTGGTTTGAATACTGCCACTTACACACCTAATCTAGATTTTTTTGGTACAGATAGTTTTACATTTAAAACAAATGATGGTGCGCTTGATTCGAATGTGGCGACTATTAGCATTAATGTGAATCAAGTGATAGAGCATCCATTAGAAGAGTGCGCTGTGAATTTAGTTGAAGATGATTACGGGTTTGTGGATACTTATCCAGAGGATAATATTGATTGGGTTGGCGTAAATTATCAAGATGTTTCAGAGATTGAAGAAGCTTTCAATCATGCTCGATACGTCGATACAACGATATTTCAGTTTTTGAGTATGCCAAATCAAGCTACTTGGGATTCATGGACAATTCAGCAAAAAGGATTATATCTAATTAATGCGGAAAGGGATGCAAGGGGGCTGAAACCATACGAAGGAACTGCGTTACAAGTTGAAACTGTCGCATCTGACTATGCCGAATATATACGCGTAAATAATGAAGTAATTAGCCATTATAGAAGTAGTGATGGGGCTTCACCGTTGGATAGACTGAATGAGAATACTGATATTCTAAACAATCAAGACTTCCCAATTCTTCTAGAAAGTATATACGCCCGTTATGGTGATACGCCTCTAACTGATGATGAAGTTGTTGTTCAAGCCGTTTATGGGTGGATTTACTACGATAAGTTTCCGCTTACCGGAGCTGCTTGGGGTCATAGAGCGCATATGCTCCAATCTGATTTAAATGAAAACAGTGGCGCGAGTATATATGAAGAAGGGCTTATTGGTTTTGGTATTTCCTCTGGCTTGTATGACCCTGATGGAATTGACCCAACCTTTCAAGGCTCAGTAGTTGTTCTAAATTCTTTTGACCCATCTTCTAGTTGGGAACTTGCCGATATCGATGGGATTGATATTACGAGTGCGAACAAATGTAATAATAATATTTCGTTAGTGATTGATGAAACGGGTCTTGATACGACTAATCTAATAAGTCTTTCGATCAGCCCAACAAGTATCACCTTAAACCCGGGAGAATCTGCGCCAATCCAAGTGTTTGCATTATATGATGACGGAGCTCAAACAGATATAACATCGAGTGTCAGCTTTGTTGCAGATGCTCGTTCTGTGGTTTCAGTCGATCTTGGTGAAGTAACCGCAATTAACTCAGGTAAGGTTACATTGTTTGCAACAATTAATGGTGTAGATTCTAATCGAATAACCGTATTGGTTGGAGAGGCAACAGATACGACTAATTTGACAGGAACCTTTGCGGAAGATTATTTAAATTATGTGCCTACTAATGGTACGATTGAAAGCTACGACCCAAAAGTTTTTAGTCTTTTCACTGGAATAGTGACTGATAGAAATGGCGTTGCCATTCCTGATGTAATTATTTCATTCCACGGAGCCTCAGAATTCGGTAACGTGCTCACTGATGCTAACGGAAGGTTCACCATTGCAGGTCATGCTGGTTCTCGCACGTTAGTTTATGCAAAAGAAGGTTATTTAACAGTTCATAGAGGAACAACTGCAATTAGTAACGCTTGGGCAACGCTTAAAGATGTAATATTGCTTGAGCTTGACAGTAAAAAGTCGACAATCGATTTAACTTCTATAGTGCCTCAAGTTCATCAATCGACCATTATAACTGATGAGTTTGGCTCACGCGCAACAACTTTAGTGTTTGATAATGTATCTTCAGTGACAGTTACTTCACAGGATGGCTCTACACGTAATTTGGATAATTTTTTACTTAGGGCTACAGAATATGAACTACCTAATTCAATGCCAGCAGACTTGCCGTTAGAATCTGCATTTACCTATTGCTCGGAATTAGACATTGTCGGCGTCGGTGATGATGAAGCGGTGACATTTGATAATCCGGTTGTTATGTATGTTGATAATTTCTTGAATTTCGCTGTTGGTGAAATAGTTCCAATTGGTTATTACACTGGATTGATAACCGAGTGGGAAGCGTCTCAGAATGGTGTGGTAGTTAAGTTGTTAGATGCAAGTAACGATGGTTTGGTTGATGGACTTGATTACACCGGAGATGATATTGCTGATGATATAGATGGTGATGGAAGTACTTTTGATGAAATCGCAGGTATAGAGAATTACACTCCAGGAGCTATCTACTGGAGAGGAAGCTTCGATCATTTTTCTGCTCAAGATACTAATTGGCCTTATACAACGGGGATGGCAGTTCCAGTTCCCGAACCGGAAGAAGGTGATGAGACGACGGAAGAAGAACCTTGTACCCATGTTAATTCTTATGTGAAACCTCGTTCATTAACATTTCATGAGGATATTCCCGTGACTGGCACGGGTGTCTCTTTACATTATTCGAGTCAAAGAACCCAAGCTTATCATCGTAAGATCAGAGTTGGTGTTAGTGGAGCGACCATTGAGCCAAATATTATTGAGATGATTGCAGTACTAGAAATCGCGGGTAATCGATTTGAGCAGGTATTTGCACCAGAAATACACAAAGAAGCCGTATTTGTTTGGGATGGTAAAGATGTAGCGGGTATCTTTGTTGAAGGTGTTGTTAAAGGTAAGGTTAGTATAGGTTATCGTTATAACACTGAATACTTTAGTGCTGGAAATGTTGCAACATCAGGTCAACCTTTAGATAGTTTTCCTATCGCATGGGCGCAAACAAGTACAGAAACAACCGGTGTGTCTGGGCGTGAAAACTCAATTAGCTGGAATAGTAGCGTTGTTACAGTTTTTAATACGCTTCAGAACAATATCGCTAATGGTTGGTCGTTATCAAATCATCATGTTTTAAGTCCTTATGACACTATTTATAAAGGGGATGGTTCAGCCGTAAAAGTTAAACCGAATAGTCAAATTTTAATAACGGGTATTACCACAACTCAACACACTGGTGATGATGGTTTTTATCAAAAAGGCGGGAGCGACATTGATTATGAAATTGATGAGTCTGGAAATTTGGTTGATAAAATTACAGGACTTCGGTGGGAATATGTATTAGGCGTTGCCCCTAGATATTCACTGAAAGTGGATGCAGAAGCACATTGTGAAGCGTTAAATTCTGGTGGTGAAGTGGAGAGCGATACATGGCGTTTCCCTACATCTAAAGAAATAGCGTATACCATCGATAAATCGAATAGCGGCCATGCTTTTCTTATTTATCATCCTGATGCGTTGACTTATTGGGTGGAAGGTAGGATCAATCCTGATGGTCATCAAATTCCGCTAGTTTGTGTAAAAGGAGAGAAATTGGATGATCGATATATTCAGGATTTGGTCAGAAATAATACCGATGAGGTAGTTGTCGACCCGCAAAATGGATTGATGTGGCAAGACACGATTAGTAATAGTACTGACACTCTTGATTGGAAAGGTAGTCTTGATTACTGTGAAGCACTCGATCATGCCGGTTTCACCGATTGGCGATTACCTAATATCAATGAGCTTCTTTATGCTTTGCCAAATGTTAGTTTTAATTTCCAAACTGAACTAGAAGTAGGTGAGCCATGGACACCTGGAGTGAGTTTTAGGAAACCTTATTGGAGCTCTAGCCCTGATATAGTCAATGAAGCTGCCGCTTGGGCAATTGAAAGTGCTAGTTTTACAGCGGTTTATACTCAAGATGAATTATATTATTCAAGATGCGTGCGAGATGATACTTCTTCTTCTCGTAGTCCCTATGTTTTTGATCAAGATGGCAAGCATATTAAAACCATTGATCTAGATAGTGGAATTACCTTAACTACTTTTGAATATAATGATGATGATCAATTGATTAGTTTTAGTGACCGTTTTGGTAATACGGTTACAGTCAACAGAGATGCTCAAGGTAAAGCAACTTCGATTGTTTCACCCGATGGTTACACTACTACTCTAACAGTTGATACTCTCAATGATTTAACAAGGGCTGAGTACGATGACGCTACTGGTTATGATTTCGTATACCAAAACTCATTAATGACTGAAGAAACCGATCCTAATGGTAACTTATTTGTTAAAACTTATGATACTGAAGGACGAATCATTAATACGGAAGATCCAGAACAAGGGTTATGGGAGTTCTTTAATGTAGAAGATGAAGTCAATAAAATTATGACTTATGGTTTTACGACTTCGGAAAATAACCGTTTTGAAGTGGCAGAATCAACCCTTGAAAATGGTGATACAAGCTTAGTTACCACTGAACAGGATGAAAGTGTATCGGATCTTGTTAGACAGGCTGATGACCTAAAAGAAACTTTCACTTCATCTGATATCGTTACCGTTATTGACAAAGTGCTTGATCCAAAAACCAAGTTGGAGATCCCACAAACGATCACCACTACTTTGCCAAGTGGTTTGCAAAGCATAACAACCATTGATAAGAGTTACGCAGAAAACGGTACTGATACGACACAGTTAACCATTAGTATTGCTAATAATGGTCAGACTAATAGTTTATCTGAAAACTTTAAGACTGGTGTAAGGACATTAACCTCGGCTGAAGGGCGTATTGGCACGCTTAATTTTGATCCGTTAACTCGTTTGTTGCAAAGTCAACAAGTTACAGGTTTGAATGAAGTCAGTTATTTATATGATTCGCGCGGACGATTAACCACCAGTACGATTGGCGGCCGAGTAACGACCTTTGCATATGATGATCCAATTAGTAAAGGTAATATTACTTCAATTACCGATGCTGAAAACCGTGTGACTTCGTTTGAATATGATCTGATAGGTCGTTTAACTAAAACAACCTATCATGACGGTCGCGTGTTGGAGCAAGGTTTTGATGGTAACGGAAACTTAACCAGCCTCACTCCGCCCGGTCAACCCGCTCATATTTTTAACTACAATAGCGTTGATAAAGAAACACAATATACGCCGCCGGATTTGGCTGGAGTAACAACCCCACAAACAATTTATGACTATGATCGTGACAGAAAGTTAACCAGTATTACTCGTCCCGATAATCAGGTGATAACCTTTAATTATCGGTTGAATACTGACCAATTAACCAGCTTAAGTATTCCAACGGGAGATTATAGTTATGGTTATGATAGCAATCAGGAGTTAACCAGTATTACGGCTCCAGGTGGGGTTGGCTTAACCTTTACCTTAGATGGCGCATTACAAACAAAATCTAATTGGACAGGTGATATTGTTGGTGAGGTCGAAATTGTTTTAGATAATCAATTTAAAATTGCCGAGCAAAAAGTCAATGGCGCTAACTCCATTTTATTAGGATATGACAATGATAATTTGCTAACCAGTGCCGGAAGTTTAACGATAACGAGGGATGTTGATAACGGTTTGATCACAGGAAGTAGTCAGACAAATGTCAGCACCAGCCGAAGTTATAATAGTTATGCAGAAATGCTTAATTACAATGCGACTTATAACGCCAGCCAGCTTTATAACGTCGATTATACTCGTGATAACTTGGGACGTATTACCCAACAAATCGAAACTATTGAAGGGGGCACTCAAACCCTCGATTATGATTACGATTTAGCGGGTCGTTTGATTCAAGTCAAAACCAACGGAATTGAAACCGAAAGTTATGATTATGATGACAACGGAAATCGAACGCATATTAATGGCGTATTAACCGCCACTTATGATGCGCAAGATCGATTATTAACCCATAGCGATTTTGTTTATACCTATACCGATAATGGTGAGCTGTTAACCAAAACTGATACCGGTAATAATGACGTCACTAGTTATGTTTATGATGTAATTGGGAACTTAATTGAAGTTAACTTACCTGACACCACTAAAATAGAATATGTGATTGATGGGCTTAATCGCCGAGTGGGTAAAAAGATTAATGGCACTTTGGTTAAAGGTTGGCTCTATCAAGACCAACTTAATCCTGTGGCAGAGCTTGATGGTAATAATAATATCACTGCAAGATTTGTTTATGGTGATAAGATTAATGTCCCGAGCTATATGGAAAAAGGTGGTCAAACTTATCGAATAATTTCCGATCATTTGGGTAGTCCACGATTGGTTGTTAATGTTGCAACCGGTGTAGTTGAACAACGGATTGATTTTGATACTTGGGGGAATGTTTCTCAGGATACTAATTCGGAGTTACAGCCGTTTGGTTTTGCGGGGGGGCTTTATGAAGCGCAAACAGGTTTAACGAGATTTGGGGCTAGGGATTATGATGGTGCTATTGGGCGTTGGACGAGTAAAGATCCGATTAGGTTTAATGGTGGGGATAGTAATTTATTTGGGTATGTGTTTAGTGATCCTGTTAATTTTATTGACCCAACTGGACTAATTACTTTTTCCAGAGGCGTTTCTGCTAGCATATTTGGTGGTACTGTTGGTGGGGATGGTAGTATTTTTGTTGGTATTGATAGTAATTTTAGAGTTTGTATGCAGATTAGAACGTGTGGCTCTATAGGATTAGGGCTGTCGACCGGTGTGGGAGTTACTACTAAAGTTGGAACAGGTGTTTTTTGCGAGGGAGAGGAGCTTGTTGGCGGTTTGTCAGGGGGGCTAGGAGAAGGGATTTTTGCAAGGGGTAATATTTTATCAAATGGAGACGATACCTCAGTTTCTTTAACTGTTGGGGGGGGCGGAGGAGCTTCTCTTGCGGGTACAACTTGTTTAGTAAAGACGGTCTGTTTAAATTGAGTATATGGTATTTCGTTGGGAGTATACTTATTGGATTAGGTATTTTGTTGACTATTCAAATTGATGGCAAATCTGGTCCTATACTTCTTCTAATTGGTTTGATCATAAGTGCTTGGAAGGATATTTATGATGCGATATTCAAAACGATAGATTCTCCAAGGAAAAAAAGTATGTGTGAACGTATTTCGGCACTATCTTTTTTTATTCTAACAATATCATTTCTAGTCAGTCTCAACAAAGACTGGGAGTTGATAGCATTGGGACTATTTATGATTGGAACTGGGGGGGTACTTTTTGTAATTATACTAGGTGCTATTGATCGTAACCGGTAATATAAAAATGAGAGATTACTGGTTGGGCGCTGGATTAATAATTAAACCAAAACCTGAGGCGCATTTTCGATTTTATTAGGATATGACAATGATAATTTGCTAACCAGTGCCGGGAGTTTAACCATTACTAGAGATACAGATAATGGTTTAATCACAGGAAGTAGTCAGACTAATGTAAGCACTAGCCAAAGTTATAATAGTTATGCCGAAGTGCTTAATTACAATGCGACTTATAACGCTAGCCAGCTTTATAATGTCGATTATACTCGTGATAACTTGGGACGTATTACCCAACAAATCGAAACTATTGAAGGGGGCACTCAAACCCTCGATTATGATTACGATTTAGCGGGTCGTTTGATTCAGGTTAAAACCAATGGCGTTGAAACCGAAAGTTATGATTATGATGACAATGGCAATCGAACGCATGTTAATGGCGTATTAACCGCCACTTATGATGCGCAAGACCGATTATTATCCCATGGTGATTTTGTCTATACTTATACCGATAATGGTGAGCTGTTAACCAAAACCGATATCAGTAATAATGAAGTGACTAGTTATGTCTATGATGTCATTGGTAACCTTGTTGAAGTTAACTTGCCTGACACCACCAAAATCGAATAAAGAATACGGGTCAGGTTCATTTTACAATAAGAGTTCAATTGTGTATGATAAATTCCTATGCCAAGACCACCAAGAATTGAATACGAAGGCGCATTTCACCATGTGATGAATCGCGGACGTGACCATCAAGATATTTATTTAGACAATAACGATTATGAAGCGTTTTTAACCACGTTATCAGAAGTGAGCAAAGAATATCACGCGGTAATACATGCCTATTGTTTAATGGCTAACCATTATCACCTGTTGGTTGAAACGCCCAAAGCTAACCTAAGTCAAATAATGAAACATGTTAATGGGCTCTATACCCAAAGGTTTAATCGAAAACACAAAAAAGATGGTGCGTTGTTTCGAGGTCGTTATAAATCCATACTGGTCGATGAAGATGCTTATTTATTACAGCTCACGCGATATATTCATCGTAACCCAGTGGAAGTTAAGACTAAAATAGTCAACCAACTCAGCGATTATCGCTGGTCGAGCTATCCAGCTTATATTAATCAAGCGAAAGCTGCTGAATGGCTCTTTCGAGATAAAACCTATCAAATGTTAGGCCATCGATATCGATATAAAGGGTACGCTGATTTTGTTGAAAAAGGCATTGATGAGGATATCAAACGATTTTATGGAAAAGGCAATGTGTTAGCGGTATTAGGTGATAAAGAGTTTAGAGCTCAACGTGAAGAGGAGAACGATGAGCTGGATATTGAAAAACTTCGATTAGCTCTTGAAGATAAACCCACTATTGATGAGCTTTTTGGGTTAATTACAAAGGTGACAAACAAGGATGAAAAGGAATTGCTAATGCGCTCAAAAGGAAAAAGAAGTAACTTCCCTGAGCGGGCGTTTGCGATCTATGCTTGTCACCGCTATAGCCGTTCGGATCACAGTGAAATAGCAAACTATTTTGGTTTGTCTCACCGGGGAAGTGTTTCTCATCCGTTAAATCGTGTTAAAAAGGAAATCGCTGAGGGGGGATGGAGTAAGGCTATTGAGCGAATTGAAAGTGAATTATATATTGTTAAATGAGCCTGACCCGTATTCGTATTCAACGTATTCACAAAAGGAAAAAGAAGTAACTTCCCTGAGCGGGCGTTTGCGATCTATGCTTGTCACCGCTATAGCCGTTCGGATCACAGTGAAATAGCAAACTATTTTGGTTTGTCTCACCGGGGAAGTGTTTCTCATCCGTTAAATCGTGTTAAAAAGGAAATCGCTGAGGGGGGATGGAGTAAGGCTATTGAGCGAATTGAAAGTGAATTATATATTGTTAAATGAGCCTGACCCGTATTTAGTATTCTACGTATTCTACGTATTCTAAGTAAATCTGGTGATTTAAATATAGAGCGAGATAGTGATACGGGGTTGGTTATTGGGACTACGCTAGGAAGCGTAGTAACGACACAAAGTTATACCCGTCATCATTCAAGATGCAGGATTTAGTACCTGAAAATTATCATTAATTCTAGTCGCCAGAGTATCCCCAATATCGGGTAATGTCTTTTGAAAAAACTCATCAATTTTATCTCTGAACTC
>Ga0316204_10000198_pt1 | contig 247415 bp, 250 predicted proteins | sample 6monrhotite_MG_2_FD_205661 | JGI IMG/M metagenome (GOLD analysis project Ga0316204, IMG submission 205661) | Microbial mat bacterial communities from mineral coupon in-situ incubated in ocean water Damariscotta River, Maine, United States -... | ecosystem: Environmental > Aquatic > Marine >...
GAGTTGTTAAGTTTAGATATTGAATATGAGTTTTAAATTAGCTTGTTTTTTTGCGAAGTATGGGAGGCCATTAGTAAGAATTTTGGTTTTAGACACCTATTTTTCTTGACTAACTTTTTGATAGACATTCTTTCAACCAATTGCATTGAGTTATGAGTTGGAATTATTTAAACAAAAAGCGAATTTATTTTTGACGCCCTAACGTACTTCCTTCTCTGGTTAATGTCGTTGGATCAATAATCTTTTTAGCCTTTGTATCAGATATTCTAGTTCTAGGATCTTTACCTGTTACTGACGTCTTAGGCTTGTCTGATTTATTTGAAACTTTAATTTCAACAATTGCAACAGTACCTTCTCTCCCACGAAATATAAATTCTCTTGAAAAGCCAAACGGGTTTTTATTTGCAAGATGCTTTATATCTGACATCTGTATTTTTAAATCATTAATGAGATCATCTCCAATAAGATCGTCTTCGTACAACTTAACTTGAAAATTAGCATAGTTAGGATTTGGATATTCAGCCAATAAGTTATTTAATTCTTTACCCGAAAAAATTAGCTTATTTTCTTTTTTCAAATGCTTATATTTTGATCGATGATCGTCAGATAAGCTTACGACAGGAGAATCAGCAAGTTCTTTATCATTGTATTCAGATATTTTACTTGTATATTCTTCACCCGTATTTTTATCTTTTCTATTAAAGACCATATTGAACGGCTTAATACTTGCATTTAAATAAAATTCAGCATCCGAACCAGAATCACCAATAGCTCCTTTTTTTATTCTTTTAATCGAGATAGAAATAGACGTATCATCAGTAAGGTTAGACGGCATATCTTTATCTAAAATATAATTATCAAGAAGACCAGATGCACCTTCAAAAGAATAAGTCTTTGTTACTACTAACACCATAAGCATAAAAAATATTTTCATGAATAAACTCCAAATTAAAACTTATTAAAGTTATCGGTTAACCAAGTAAATAAGTTTAATAAGAGTAATCACAATGACATCATGTAGTGACGTGGTTCTATTTTTTAACATGAGTTCTTGAGTGAAAATTACCTTTGAAAGAAGATCAATTAAAAAAACTCATAATTTCAATACTTTATTGTGTTTTCGGTACGATAAGTTTGATAAAAAAGCTTTATTACTAAGTATTATTGTATTTAGTCGAAAGTCTTAAGCATTAAAGATATAGGGAATTGTCGTAGATAAGTAGGATAATTAGCTTTTTTTATTTTCAAAAATGAAAATTTCACGAATTTTTCGTTAAAAAATTTGTAAATGTTTATTTATGCGTTATTTAACAGGTAATTATTTCACGAATATTTCGTGATGGAGCTATCTTGTTTGACATTCCCAAAGCAGAATTGTTTAACAAGAATATAATTATTATGGTGAACTATGAATATTAACACTGAAATATTAGTTAAAGCTGTTCAAAAAGTAATTTTGAATTATGAACAGATTAACTCAACTAAAAAAGTATCAACTCAGGATATTGCTGATTCTGCAAAATCTTGTTACACGACAATTCGTGAAATAAAAAAAGGAATTCTTAAAAGTTTAAGTATTAAAAAATCTATTGAAATTAGCTCAAATTTACAAGGCCCTAAAACATTAAGAGAATTGTTAGAGTTAGTTGAAAAAAACAATGCAAATGAAGCAGAATTGTATGCAAAAAAATATTCTCATTTATTTGACTATAATTTATTACCTAAAAACCAAGATGACTTAATAACTGATGAGAAGTTTTCAAAGATTATATGGTCAGCTTTTTCAAATGAACATATTACTAGAGATGAAATTCGTTATCGTTGGGGAAAAGAAGGCGAGGATAAGTTAGATTATTTACTAAGTTGTGAATTGCTTATTGAGGATGAGGACATTATTAAAGGTTCTGCTGTAAATGCAGGAGGAGATGTTGAAAGTGCATATAAACAATTAGGAGTTGGATATAAATTATACAACTTAACTCGCAAGCTAACACAGGAAAACTGGGCGTCCTTTCAGACGAATAGCGTTAACGAGAGATTTATAAAAGAATTTAGAGAGGATTTAGCAAGTTTGTTCAAAAAATTTGACGAAAAATCAAGTAGTTCCTTATATCATGGAAATAAAAGGGTGTTTTTTGGAATGCTTTTTGATAGATTTCTTGAGGATTTTGGTTCCGAGAAGGGGAAGCTACAATGAGAAATTTAATATTAATTACGATACTATTGTTTGCACTAACAAATATAACATTTGCTCAGAGTGTGAACGTTGATTTGAATACAAATGAGATTATTATTCAAAGTAATAGTATTCAAATGAATGATTATTTAATTTTTAAAAAGCTTCTTGAGAATGCTCAAAATATTCAACTAAAAGATGGAACAATTTTAGATATCAGAGTGCTTCAACAAATGAATACTGACTCGAGTAAAGGTTTTATCAAATCACATGATATTATGAAGATGAGTGGAACTGGTGCTGGTGGTTAGTTTCTTATACTTTCTATTTTAAATTTTTATATCTTTTTTTACTTGAGTATTCTTGTAAGTTTGTGAACTTTTAGACATTATTAAATAAATGCTACTTCAGATATTTTATTACTAAATTATGCCACAAAAAGATGTCACATATTTCTTGTTATATTGTGTCTATATTGTAATATTTACACGTAATACAAATAAATATCTTTAGAAACAGTACCTTAGCCTGTTTTTAAATGAGCAAGAAATTGCATCTATTTGATCTGAACTTGCAAATGTATTACAATTGTATTAAGAATATTTACTCATCTTCCGAACAGATGATGTGTAAGTAAACGAAGGGGTAGGTATGTTGACTTCAGATGCATTTAAAACAATTGATTTTTTTGAAGATAATAATTTATATATTGAAAACTCAAGTGAGTTGGATCTTACTGCATTGGCCAAGTTACTTGGTGTTAGTCAGAAAGATTTGGCAAAAGCCTTTAATATTAGCGAAAGCCAGATAACTAGAAAACAAGCAATGTCCGATAATAAGTTTGTTGCACAGTGGATGGCCGTCTTCAATATGTTGACAACCCATATTCAGGAGACGGAGCCTGAAATTAGCTCCGAAAAACTTAGATTAAAAATGAGCAGATGGTTAAAAATGCCAAATATGCATTTTTCAAATTTCTCTCCTCTAATGATTATGCTTCAAGGAAAAACGAGAAGAGTTATTAAACTTTTAGAGCAAATTACTGGATGAATCCTGTCGAATTAATATGAGTATTCTTGATGAAAATGACCCAGACTTAACCTTTAAGACAGAAGCTGAAGCAAAAGCATTTTCTAGTTTTTTTTTACAAGCCCATCCATATGAATCGCAATACGAGTTTGAAACAGAAATAGAATATAATGATTTTCTAATTAGAAGAGAAAGAAGCTTACTAGCCCAGTTAGATCATTTTCATGATATTGATTTTAATAAACCTAATACAATAAGTGTAAAAGAAAAGTATTACAAGATAGTGCCAGAGAGACATACTATTCCACAAAGTTCAGAAGGTAGTATAAAAAAATCCAGCAGATTTAACTACAAGGATGAAGAAATACTTCAAAATAATGTTGTTTATTATGGAAAGACTCAGCGCTGTTGTGAGATTGAAAAATTTCATCTTGAATACCAACTAGACTTAATAAAGAAACAAGAGAATGAAGCAGAGAGGGATGATCTTGATATTTTATTTACACCAATAGAGAAAAATATTGTTTATGAATATGATATAGATATAGACAAAATTCTTGTACTTACTAGTAAGCCAAGTTGTGATGCGATTTCCGTGAAGTTAGGGACATACAGGAATGAATGGTATGAAATTAATGATCAATATGAAATTCCATCATCAAGTCAGATACTAGGTTCCATTGTTAAAGCCAAGGGCTATAGTGGAATCATGTACACAAGTATAAGGCAACAAACAACACCAAATTTGGTAATATTCGAAGAGAATACGGGTAAATTAACATTTAAAGAGATAGCTCGAAAAGATTTAATCCTTTCAAAAAATTATTTGCAGTAATGTTTTGCACACGTTTGCACAAGTTTACTACTGAAATATACTGAAATATGATGAGAGTAGATGAAAATAAAAAAGTGTAAGTCAATAATATCATTCCTATCTAGTTAATTTTGTTTAGCTTTTTAAAGGTAACTTCAATACCTCTCGCTCCGACCATTTTTTCTTAAACAAGATAATTATTTATTCACGTTCACCAATGGTCATAAAATTTTCACGCTATCGCTTAAATTTTATAGTGCGAGAGTATGCATCTCAGCGCCAAAAGCTGTCGCTTTTGATCGCAGGATGTGGCTCCGACCATTTTTCCCAAATAAGCCAACTCATTTATCACGTCCACTACTGCTCATAAAATTTTTACACTGTCGCGAAAATCTTAACAATTTAAGTATAACGAGATTTTCAAAAAAAGAGTAAAAGGTATTAACAATTCGGAGGAGGCAATAAATCTTCTAGAAAAAATGCCGACAACTGAGATCGACCAGTTAAATTCGCTTTTGCATATACTGCGACTGATTGAGATCTTGCCGTTTTCTCTGTTGTGCCTCTAAATTCTGCAACTTCTTTTAAGCTAAAGCCTTTTAATAATAAAAAAGCGACCTCTTTTTCAGACTTAGTTAGCTCCCACTTCTTTAACTGAGAATCGATCGAGATACTCAATCCTTCTATATACTTTTTAGATTGATCTTTCCATACTTTAGATTCTTCTATTAAATTTGCAGAAAAATCTTTTTCTACTTTTAAGGTTTCTTTTAAAATAAAGATCCCCCTGATTAAAAGAAAAACAGCAAACAATGCTGCAATTGCAACAAGAGCCTCGAAAGATGTATGCCACCATGACATTCCTTCTCGGTTATCAGTTATTAAATCTGAGAAAGTAACAATACTTATGATTAATAATATTATTGTAATAATAACACGTTCTTTCTTATTCACATCAGATCCTTATGTTAGTCATCATCTTCGTTATTATCATAGTCATATTCAGAATGTCCTTTATTCTTGTAATTATGCTCGTCATGATCGTCTTCACCTAGACTTAGTTTATTACCAAATAGTTTGAGAATGTGATTATTGGAATCATAATTATGATTCAGATATGTAGCAAAACTTATTATTGTTGCGACGAAGATAATAGCAGTAAAGTTGTGATTTGATGAAATACCTTTTTTATCTTTGATACTTTCTTTTTTTCCATTAATCATACTGTAAATCATGCCATCTTTATGTTTATTTTGATGGAAAATTACACCTACAATATGAATTATTACTGTGATAAAAAATCCATTCGCACATAATTCATGAATCTCTTCAAAGAGTTCCTTGTTAATTCCTTTACTCATTAATATGCCTGTAACTCCTAGAAAAATGGCAAACATAAACATTAATATTGAAGCATAGCTTGAAGCTGGGTTATGTCCCAAGTATCGAGTACTTTTACTACTTAAAATTGAGTTGAAGTAACTTAGAAGGCTTGACGGAGTAAGTTTAAATGATGAAAATTTCGCATACTTACTACCAAATACACCCCAAATTATTCTCATTACAACAAGAAAAATCATAAGTATTCCTGAAAGCTTATGATAAACAAAAAGAGTAGACTCATCGTCAATTAAATTGGCAATTGCAAATGAATAAATAAAAAGTATTGCAAATAACCAATGAAATATTCGAGTTGGTAAATCATAGACTTTTACTGTGTTCATTATATACTCCTATATTTTGTTATATTTCTTTATAATATATTCGACTATTATATAAATTTATACATGGGGCATATGACCTAAATTCAATATTTTTAACGATTTAAGGCAAATGCCCATTACGAAATAAATATATAATCACCATAATAAAATCTACTAATAATCTTTACAAAAGGAGTTAAGATGAAGAACACATTAATTATTACATTAGTATTACTATCTACAACAATGGTTTTTGCAAAAAAAAATTGCACGAATCAGCCAAAAGAGAAATGGATGTCTGAAGCAGCTTTTAAGGAATTAGCAAAAAAACAAGGTTACACCATCAGAAAGTTTAAACAACCTGGTTCTTGTTATGAAATTTATGGTAAAGACAAAGCTGGTAAAAATGTTGAAGTATATTTTAATCCAGTAGATGGAAGTACTAAAAAAGTTAAATTTGAGAATGAAAACGACGATGATGACGATTAGATAATTCTAAATATTAGTCAATCTTGATGAATAATTGAGGTTGACTAATATTTAGTATTTTAAATTATATTTTATTTGAATTCATTTTCTGCTAATGTTTAACTAATAACCTATGAAAATTACATTAATAATAATTATATTCTTTTCAACAAGTATCGCTTATGGATTCGATTTTTCACATATTGATTGGTTTGACTCTAGTATAGGTTTTGTAGTTAATCCACGTACTAATATTAGAACTTCAGATATTTTTATTAACAATCAAAGTTTATTTTACCCGAATTCTAAATTTATATTTGAGCCAATTCCAATCTTATTTTTTAGATTTGCAAATATTTTTATAAATAAAGATGGAGGAGGAGTCGCTTTTGCTCATTTCAAACATTATAAATTAAGGGCAATTATCACATATGCTGGAGAAGGGTATAAATCACATATCTTCAAAGAAAGAAAAAATTCTATATTTTTAGGCGGATTTATAGAAATATATAACTTACAATTTAAATTATTAAAAGATATTCAAAATGTAAGTAATGGTTATCAGCTTAGAGTTGATCTTTTTAAAAAATTTAATAGTCACTACTATTCACTTGAACCACATATAGGAATTCAGTATTGGGATAAAAAATATAATAATTATTATTTTGGAATAACAGCAAATGAATCATCAATATCAAGACCAAGTTATTTCCCAAGTTTTACTTTTAATACGAACTATGAACTTCGATTTATTTATAGTGATGGAAGAACTCAATATTTATTCATACCTATGTACAAAAAATACGGTAAAGAAATATTGGATTCTCCAACAGTTTATAGAGATTCCGAATTTAGATTTGCTTTTGGGTTTATTTGGAAGTTATTTTAAACCTTCTATAGTTTAGAAGGTTTATTTAAACAGTCCACAGTGTTTATAAACTCAATATATGTTTCAAAATAACCATATTCTATAGATATTTCTAAAGAAGTATTTTCAAATGTTATATAAATTGTTTCTTCAGGATCAATACGTCCTTCTTCAAAGTCTCGAACAATTAACTCTCTTTTCTTTAGTAAGGGAGAACACTCATTGCTAATTTTTTTTATGACTAAATCATTAAGATCATTATCCATATTATGGTTTTTATAGTTGATCAAATTATTAGCAAAAACGGGCAGTGACAATAAAGTAAAAAATAAAAATGTTTTCATACAATCTCCTTGTTGTTTTTTTGTTTTTATATACCATGACTTTTGAAAAAGATAGTCTCAATTGTTTGGTTTCGGTTAGATTCTGAAAAAGAAATGTTAGTTTTTTGTTAAGATTTTAAACTAACATTGATCTGTAATATTTTACTATGTACTTATTAAATATGAAAATATTTGATAAGTATCTAATTGAACTTCTTTCTCATAACATTTTAACAACAATTGCAATTTTTATATTTATTTTAATATTGAGATATTTAATTTTTATAAAAATACAAAGGTTGAAAAAAGTAGATAGGCAGTCTAAAAGATTACTTCAAGTTAATGTAAATACAATTTCAATAATTATTATTTCTTTAGTTATATTGTTTTTTTGGTCACATCAAATAAAAAATTTTGGTGTTTCAATCGTAGCGATATCTGTAGCTATTGTTATTGCAATGAAAGAAATTATTTTATGTATATCTGCTTCAATTTATAAGTCAATTGCTAGGATATCAAAAATTGGTGATCGAATAGAGATAAATGGATTGCGAGGAGATGTCTTATTTAGTGGAATGTTTTCTACAACTTTATTAGAAATTGGGCCAAATGATAAGAGTCATCAATATACTGGCCGATCAATTGTAATTCCAAATAGTTACTTTTTAGAACATCGAACTATAAACGAATCATTTTTAAAAGATTATGTTCTACATGTTTTCACCATTCCTATATCTATTTATTCAAATATTGAAGTAGCAAAGTCTGAACTATTTGTCATAACAACAGAGATTTCATCGCCTTATCTAGAATTAGCAAAAAAGCATATAGACAAACTACAAGATAAACGAAATGTTGAAACACCTGATCCTTCACCAAGAGTTTTTGTTAGTTTTAAAAATTCAACTACTATAGAATTGATTGTGAGAATTGCCGTTCCTGGAAAAAGTAAAGGAGAAATTGAACAAAAAATATTAAATAGTTTTTTATCAAGAAGAGAAAATTGGTTATGTTCAAATTAAAAAAATCCAACAATAATTCTGTGAATATTTTAACTTTATGTATAGTTTGGTCTTTTTGTTGGATTTTTACTTATAGTTTCGCTGATATAATTTTAAAACCATTAAATATTGATTATCAAAGCAATTATTTTATTCTTATATTTTATTTTTTAGTAATGACAATTTTATCTATTTTTATATTCAAATCTGAAGTATTGATTTTAAAAGAGGTAAAAATTTTTAATTATCATTTAATGATAATTCTTTGCTTGTTTATAGTACTAACTATCTACTTTGGTTTGCAAATCCCTATTACAGATGGCAAAATCTTAAATATCAAAAAAAGTGGTTTTCTGTACCCTTTACTTACATATCAAACCGCTCTATCTAAAGCTTTCGACATTATCTTTCAACAAACATTAATTTTAATATTGTTAAGAAATTTAACTAATTTTTATAATAATAAAATTAATGTAATTAAGATATTTGGCACAATTTTCTTTATTATTCATATTCCTCTTTTTTTTACTATGTCATACACAGCACTTTTATTTATTATACCTTCAATGATCGCTGGGTTTATATTTTCTTATTTAATAATTTATTTTAAAAATGGAATAATATATTCTGTATCTACTCATATGGTTTTTTATATAATTATTGGATGTATTTTAAGATCTTTTAATTTCGACAATTAATTAGGATTCATTTTAGACTTATTTTATAAATAAGCCTAAAATGAATAATTGTAATTTTTAAAACAGAAATTCTAAGTTAAGATAAAATCGTCCTTCTGTTTCACTATATTTTTTAGGATATGTATTTGCTGTTGTTACACCATTTTTTACGCTATCCATTTTATCCCAACTCAAAGTTCGGTATAGATACTTAGGGCCAATAAAAAACTTAGGTGAGATAGCAAACTTATAACCGATACCAAATTCTGTTCCTTTTCCTCCAGCATATGTATCAATTGATCCACCTTTGGCACTTTGATCTTGTTTAAATTTTGGACTTAAGTAGTATGTAAAATCAAGTACCCAGCCGTTCATGGAGCCACCTAATGTTACTCCTAGACCAGTGTAAGAATCGACTGAGCGAACTTGTCCTGTTGTTGCTGCTCCTCGATCATCTCTTTTGGTTGTCTTCGTTTCATATAGATAAGTTCCCCCTAGGTGAAATTCTGATTTGGCTGTTCCTATTGACCAACCTAAGTAGAAACGATTGTCAAAATCTGTCACTTTGTCATATTGACCAAGAGTCTTTCCATCATCTACATTTGAGATCCCAAGTCTGGTTAATATTCCCGTCTGAATCACCGCAAATGCATTTGAAATGCTAAAAAAAGAAATTAAAATAAAGAAAATAAAATTTTTCATAAAAGCCCTCCAGCTAATTAAATTAATACTCCGTGTTATCCTTGGATATTATCTTCCTATCAAAATGCTCAATCAAGTATCGAAAAAATTGCCTGTATCTAAACATTTGAAATTTTTAAATAAAAGTAGATATTTAAGTAATAGTTCATTAACAGGAGTTTAGATGAGAAATTTTACGGTTTTAATATTTTGTATTTTTATGACAAAGGCATTTGCTTATAATCTTCAAGATGGAATTCAAGCATATGATCAGCAAAGAGATAAACTGGCTGTGAAAATTTTTAAAGGAATTTTAAAAAAAAATCATCGCAATTATGTCGCACAATTTAACTTAGCAAGTGTGTATTATTCACATAAAAAATATAATGCAGCCTTGAAACATTACAAAATAGTAGCAAAATCTGAAAGTAAATTAAGACTACCTTCAAATTATTATATTGCTGAAATTTACAATGCTTTGAAAATAAAAGTTCAATCAATACATTATTTAGATAAAATAAAAGATGAATCATTACCTCAAAATCTTTCATTACTTGTTAATAATCTTTATAGTTCTATGGGAATTCACAAAAAAGCTAAAACAAAACAATTTTGGGGAAGTATCGATCTTTCAACATCTTATTCCGATAACTTAAATTTAGATTCTAATTTTATAACTACATCGAAAGTAAGTGGTTTAGAGTTTGGAGCTGACCTTTTATTAGGTTATGATTTTTTACTAGATTCAAAGCAAACGATCTCACCTTCATTTAATTATTATTTAGGAAAGGAATTAAGAGGAGGTGGCTATAATTTTAATGGGTACGTTATTCAACTTAATTATAAAAAATATTTAGATGACAATGATAAAATATCAATTAAACCAAGCTTACAAAAAGAAACAGTTCTAAGTTCTCCTTATCTAACGAGAACTAACTTGCAATTTCAGTATAATTCAAAACTCAACGGAAAACGTTATTATTTAAAATACAAGTTTCAATCCATTTCAGAAGATCAGACTAAATATGCTTATCTTTCAGGTACGGCTCATAATTTTTATGGAAAATACTATTCTCAACTGGGGGAATTTAAAATGGATTTAGCTTTTTTAATAAAATTAAAATCCTTAAATGATTTGGCTACAAAATCATCAAGTTATAATGGCTTTGTTCCAAAGATAACTTTCGGATATAAGTATTCAGAAAAAATAGATTTTAGCTTTAAATTTAAATATGAACTTCGTTATTATACAAAAATGGAAACAGGACAAGCTAATAAAAGAAGTGATCAATTGTTGACACTGTCCATTGGTGGCGAGACAAAAATATCCGAAAAATTTAGCTACTATTATTCGATAGAACATACTTCAAATTCGTCAAATTTTAATATTGTAAGTAACTCAAAAGAATACACAGACAATCTTTTAAATATTGGGCTTATTTTTGACTTCTAAATTTAATATAATTGAAACTATAAATCTCTGTAAAAAAAATAACAGAGATGCTCAATCAGCACTTTATCAAAAATATTCTTTTGATTTATATAAATATTTACATTTTTTATGTGGCAAAAAAGAATTAGCGGAAGACCTTGTACAGAATACATTTATAAAAGTTTTTAGAAATATTGGTTCTCTTAAAAATAATGAAGGAATAAAGGGGTGGATCTTTCAAATTGCTAGAAACTTATATTTTGATCATTTAAAATCAGCCAATAATAGCAAAAGAGACAATAATGAGATCAATTTTGACCAAATTGAAGATGAGTCAAATCAAAGTGAAAGTGTACTTGAACTTAAAAATTTATTAAATCAATTGGATGCCAAAGACCGAGATTTAATTATTTTAGTAGAAATCAGTGGAAATAGTTTACTGGAAGTATCTGAAATTACTGGAATTTCCTTGTCTGCAGTCAAATCTCGTCTTCACCGTGTTAGAAAAACATTAAATAATATAAATAAATGAATCCTTTTTGAAGTTTGAATCGTCTTATATATAGAGGACGTAAAAATGACAAACGAAACAAAATTAGATCAATTATTCAAAACAGCAACAAGTGAATTTAAAAATGATTTAAATCCATTTATGGAGACTCGAATTTTTGCTGAGATAGATAATCAAAAGAACTTTTTAGATATAATATTTAAAAGCTCTTTTTCTAGATTTATTCAAGGTGGAGTTCTAGCTTCTTTAATCATTTTTTCAGTTCTAAGCCTACAAACACCGAAGAAACAATTTCAAGGTATTGTTGGGCAAGTCTATTCAATAAACTTAGACCTTAAAAAAGTAAGAAAGCAAAATATTGCATGGCTTAAAATAGATTTACCAAATGGAGTTTCTCTTCATTCAAAAAATAATAATGAAACAAAAAACTTAAGAACTTTAACAATCCCACTTCAATCACTTAAATTTTTAAATGAAATGCCTATTGTATTTAAATCTATCAACAAGGGAGGAAAAGCAATTCAATTAACATTTTTAGACACAAAGAAAAGAACAATAAACACCAAAAGGATTCAATTGAACTTTACAAGTTCTAATGAATTAACTTTTTAATCAAATAGGAGATTATATGAAAACATTATTATTCACATTTATTTTTGTAATGCCAATGATTGCTTTTTCACAAGGAAGAGTAAAAATGGCTCAAGACGATGATATTGAAAAATTTGATAAAGTTTTAAAAACTGTAAAAGTTGCAAAACAAAAAAGAGAAAAAGAAGTGCAAGATGGAAAAGAAATAGAAAAGGAAGATAAAGAAGGTAAAGAAATAGAAAAAGAAGATCGTAAAGAAGAAAGAGATTTAGAAAAAGGCGATCGAAAAGATGAAAAAAGAGAAGATAAAGAAAAAGAAAAAGAAAACGAAAAAGAAAGCTCAAAAGAAGGTCCTGAATCAGGGAACTAATCCGTAAAGATATCAAGCCTCTTAGGTCGAAACCTAAGAGGCACATTTTTAACTAATAATCTTTAGTCAAATTTTAAATTTTTAGCACAAGGTGTACTCAATGAAAGACCGTATTTTGCTAACGATTACCATTTATTTGGTCTTTACTAGTTGTAGTACTTCTAATATTGATCAAGCTCACAAACAAAGAAGTTACGATAAACAACTTAAAAAATATTTAATACAATACAAAATAAGAAGAAAAACGAAATATAAAACAACAAAGGAACATTTATGAGTATTCCTAATTGGTTCGCAGTATTTATCTCTCGAAAGAGATGGTTAAAACGAATTTTGTATTCAATTCTTCCCGAAATTGCATATTGTAAAATATATAATAGTATTGAATTTCATTTCGATCCCAAAGATATGAGTGGCCCCTCATTTCATTTTGCATATGATTTAGAAAAAGGGTTTAATAATTATGAAAGTGCTGGAAAAAATAAATTATTAGAGTTCATGCCTAATAATGGAGTATTTTTTGATATAGGCGCAAATATAGGAATGTATAGTGTTTATTTCATGTTAAATAAACCTACAACCAAGCTATATGCATTTGAGCCTGTCTCGTTGGTATATCGTTGTTTAGAGAATTCATTGCAAAGTATTGATGGAGATATTCACCTTTACAATAAGGCTATTGGTTCTATTAATGAAAGTAAAAATATATATAAATGTAATACGAATGATGGTGGACATAGTTTTTATAATGAAATCCATCAAAGAGAATCAGAATTAGTTCAGGTTGTAAATTTAGATAACTTTAGAGAAAGTGAATCAATACCGTTGCGAAATATTGTTAAAATTGACGTTGAAGGTTTTGAATTACAGGTTTTAAAAGGAATGAAACAAACTTTAATCAAAGCTAGACCAATCCTTTTAATAGAGTCACAAAATGAAGACCTTGCCATGCATGGTGAGTTCTGGCATTTCTTTAATGATCTAAATTATTTAGGATTATATGCAATGGAAGCTGATAATTCATTAGTATTGAATATGAATGATCTTTCAACTGTAGCTAAACAATATTTGGATCAAGGAAAAATTCTCTCAGATTATTTTTTTATTTTTAAAAAATAAAATTATTAGATTTTAATTAAACTTATTACTGAATAATTTCTTTGTTAGAACTGTGAGAGCATGAGCCATTGTTAGCAATTAATCGATTTTTAACAGCATTAATATCATTAACCAGTTCACCTTTTAGAGTAGCTTTAACTACGCCTTTTTTGTGCTTATGACTAAGTCCTGTCTTTCCAGATTTTCTATAAAAAATTTTATTACATTGATTAAATGTATTTTGATCGATTGAGATAATATGATTATTTTTGCTCATGTAGTAATGAGTTGCAAAAGATGAAAAACTTAGAAGAGAACATAAAAATATAGTGATAAGTTTCATTAAATATTTCTTTTTATAATCCAACATATGGCTCCTATTTGTAAAAGTTCATAATTCCTTTCGAATTATTTTTTATCAACCCAAATACAATCCTGAGTTGATGTATTTTATTTTAATACTAAAACTGTTTAGTGTTATTATAAATAAAATTTAGTAAATTACAAATTTAAAAATATTAAATGTTAAGATAGAAATACTATTTTATTTTCGTATCAATTATTATTTGCTCTGTGTTAATAATAATGTCTAGTTCAGAATATTTTTCTTTGGGAAGTATAGCTGGTTCCAGTTTTATCTCCCAATGCTACCATTTCTCGAATATAAATCACTTATATTGTTGAAGAGAAACAGTTTGATAATGCTAGAAACTGCAATAAGCTCAAGCGTTTTATCAATAGATTTTTTACTATTGGTTTGGTCTAATAGTCTTGCAAGTTGTGACGCGGAAGTTTTAATTCTGCGTCACAACTTCATTTTTCGACAAATTCGATTTTTTTAATTCTTACTTGGTTGCTTCAGTTAATTCAAAAAAAAAGTGCTGTTTTAAAAATTTTGGGTCTTTATTGTAATCAATGAACAAATTTAGATGAATTGAATCTTCTTGACCATTTTTAAGTCAATAAGTAATGGCTCCGACAATTCTTTTTTAACTGTATTGAGTTGTGAAGTTTTGTTGTTAGATGGCTTGTCAATTTTCATGTCAAATAAATAAGGATTTAAGATTCAATGACAACCTAACTCTAATTTTTTAAATATTTCGAATAGTAATATCAAAGTTACCGATCTTAATATTATCTTTTTCAAAGCCTGTCTTATCTTTTCTTACTTCAAAATTTACAATTACTTTGGATTGTTCTTCTTTAGTTAGAGACTGTAATATTTTATCGCTCTTATTATAAGGATCACCTTTAAAATAAACTTGAGAAGTTAACTCTTCAAAACCACGCCTATGAACTTTTAAATGAATATGTGCTGGACGCATCCAGTTACTTGTTGCTTGGTAAAAACCAGGAATAACTGTTTTAAAACTATATTCACCTTTGTCATTTGTAAGTGATCTTCCCCAGTACTGAAAATTAGGATCTAGTTTGGCAGGATTAGGGTCTCCAGGATGATTATATTTTCCTGTTGAACAAGCTTGCCAAATTTCAACCAGAGTATCTTTAATCACTTTACAGTTTTGATCTCTAACGACTCCTTTTAGGATTATGACTTCACCTTTTGCAGATTTTCTTTTGTGTTTTACAAAAGTTAGATCCGAATCTTTGTCAAGTTGGTCCTCTACGGGATAAAAAGGTCCTTCTGTTTGAGCCGGAGTTAATCCACAACTTTGAAGTGCAGCTTTTGTAGTTCCTGTTGCAAGAGAAATTCCTCCAAGAGACATCAGTGTTCCTTTTAACAATTTTCTTCTGTTCGTTAATAATTTATTCATAATTTCTCCTTCGTTAAGTAAAGTCCAGCAATAAGTTGTGTCTTCACTAGAGAAAATATATACAAAAAACTTTTATAAATATAATGACTTTATTTTATATTTGTAATAAATAATATTTATGGCGTAAAGAGATTAATAACTATGTGATTAAATAGTGTTACTTCAAAAAATGACAATATTCTTAAAAAAATTAAAACTTAAATTTAATTTTTTTAAACTTCTTTTTTAAGTTATCAAGTGGTTTTTTTATCGGAGAACTTGCTTTCTTTTTCGTATTATTTAAAGCAGTTTTGAATATGTTATCTAGCTTTCCTTTTTCTTTATTTATAATTCCATTTAAACGCGATTGAGTAGAAGTAAAACGAGACATTAATTTCTTCTTTGGCCCATTAATTCTTTTATTAATTTCGTTTTGTAATTTTTTCTTTGCTTCATTTATTTTGGCCATAGCTTTTCGTTTTACACTATCAGCAATTGCTTTTCCTAAATTAGATCTAATAGACCAGTCTAAGTTACTCCATGTTCCCTTTGCATTAGCGTACATATCAACTGATTGTATGTTATTTAAGGCATCACTAAAAATACTCTTGGTCATTTTTGAATTTGAATCAATAACATAATCAACTTTTTTAAATTTATTGTTAATTCTAATTAATACAGACTCGTCTTTTGTTTCACTTCTTAAGTGAAATTGGCCCATAGCTTTTTTAAATCCTAAAGTTAAGAATTTTTCTTTTGTGAGCATTTGATTAAAAATTGGATATTTACCAACCTTGAAATCAATAATTTCATTTGTGTTAGGAATATGATGGTTTAAAATAATTGATCCCTTTAAATTACTAATAGATGATTTTGGAAAATTTCCTTTAAGCACCATTGTTGCGGGTTTTCCGATTTGAACAGGGTTGCTGGTTAAGTTTTTAATTGAGCCAGATAAATCTCCAGCATAAATATTATCATTTTTAGAAGAAGAGGTTATTTTTGCTAGCTTTAATAAAAATCGAGGATATCCTCTTCCTGATGAAAAGTTGTAGTTTACACCCTTTCCTCTTTTTCTAGGAATTATTTTTTCTTTTGGTTTGTTTGATTTTTCAGGTAAATATTCTTTTACTATCGCCAAATATTTTCTAACAGTGGCTAGTTTTTTCATATTTTTTTCACCAAAAAGTCCTTTGGTAATTTTAACAGTATCGACGCCAACAAGATTTAATTTACTTTGTAAATCTTTGTAATCAGTTAAAGACATAGACTCAAGTATTTTAAATTTTTCTTTATATGAGTTAATTTCGTTTTTTATTTTAGAAGTTTCACTTTTATAATATGATATCTTTTGCTTAACTTCATCAAGAAGTACTTTTTGTTTTTTTATTTCTTTTAAGGCTTTTATTGGGTTTGATGGTATTTTTACATTTTTTATTTTTTTTACAAGAACTTCTAGTTCTTTCGTTTTTACTAAGTTATTGATTCTAGATTGCCAGTCCTTTTCTTTTTTATCCAGCTCCTTGTCCATCGCTATAACTTTTTCTTCAGACTTAATTTTTTCTGGTAACTTTTGAGATGCTGTATCTTTTTTTGGATTTTCTACAGATTTTGCAATAGCCTGTATTGGGTTCATTTCTGAGTTCTGTTTTTTAGATGCTTGCTCTGTTACTTCTTTTGTAATCTTTTCAATAGGATCATTTTTATCAATAACTAAAATTTGCCCTTTATTTTTTCTTGGAGAGAATAATAAAATATCATTTATTGAAGCTTCGTTAATAACAAATTTGGCTTGTAATAAAGCTTTCCATAAGAAAGCGAATCGTATTTCTTTAACTTTGATTAAGTTTTGGTCGGTTTTGTCTTTATCAACAAATTCAAGACCTTTAAGTTTAAATGTCCCTTCTGAAACATCAGTTTTTACTGACTCAATATTAACTTCAGCTCCATATATTTTTGTCAAAGTCCACTCTATCCCACTTTTTAAATTAGAATCTAAAAATAATGTAAAATAAACAAATACAAGCAATGAAACTATTGCCATTGGGACAACAAATCCTTTCCTAATTATTCCTGTTTTCTTTTCTTTTTTAACTTTCTTTTCTTGATTGTCATTATTATTTTCATTCATATTAAGTAACCTTGTAGAGTAAATTAATTGTGTCTATTTCTTAACCATAAATCTTATCAAATTTGTAATACCATTTATAAAGAGAGGTCGCTTTAATGAACTTCCATACTTTTGTATTTTTAATTTTTTCAACTACATGTATTCGATATTTTTTTATTAATATTTTACTTATAACAAATATTATTGGTGAAAGTATGATTGATATTACGCCTGATCCCATGACGATTGTGTTGTAAAAACGAGTTAAAGGAATTATTGGCAAATTATAAAGTTGAGTAAAAATCCCTTTTAACATATCAGCTTGTAGAATTAGTGAACCAGCCATATGAAATATTGGATCGAGAATATAGGCAACAAAACTAAAGCAGAACATGGAAAAGAGTGCCATTCCAAATTGAATTCTAAAAACAAATAAGAGGATTAAAATTAATGCTGACTGCAAGGAAAATGAAGGTGTCATTCCTAATATGAAACCAGCGGTAACACCAGCAGCCAACTGATTTGTTCCCGAATCAGAATTTAGCATTTTTAGTAAGCTAAATAATTGTTTAAATAATAAAGTCATTTTAATTCTCCTAAATATTAGACGTTAGCTTAATATGAGTGAGCATAACCGTCAAAGTAGTATTTAAAGTTAATAGATAAAAGGTGATTTTGATTAATGAGTTTTAGACTTGTTGCGTTGGTTATAGTGAAGGTTTTTTAGTAGATTCTTTATTAGCCATAATTTCAAAACCGGAGAATATATTTTTGAATTATATTTTATCGAAAAATAGCAAACGTTTCTCACTACTGTGATTTCTAAATTTGATTAACTCACTTTATACTGATATTTAAGAGGAATGTCCCGCTCAACTATCACAGAAAAATTAAAAAAAATTTCGGTATGTCTCAATACCTACCTACCTTTGTTATCTCAGTCTGACTTGAGTGTTATCGAGGGAAATGAGATTAATCATAAATGGATAACAGATCTTATGAATTTAAGTCGAACGGAATTAATTCGATTTGATGCTCAAAAAGAACACAGACTTCTTAAGGATCCTGAATGGATTCAATTAATTGATGATATTGAAGAATTATCTCATTTTGAAAAAATCAACTTTAACGATGTTGATCTTGAAACTTTTGGAAATGTGAAAAAGCAACATGAGTTAAAGCAACTTCATTCTTTTATGAAGCAAGACATGGGTAAGTCTGTGGCTGACTTTGGTGGAGGAGTAGGAAATCTTGCTTACTTTTTAGAAGGCCAATTAGACATGAAAGTTACTGTATTAGAAAAAGATTTAGCTTTGATTGAAAAAGGTAAAAAAAAGCTAACAAAACTAAATAGTCGCGTAGAGTTTTGCCATAGTGAAATCTGTTCAGAGAAAAGTATTCCAAACTTAAATAATACAGAAGTTGCTATCGGTCTTCATACCTGTGGAAATTTTGCTACTGATATGTTTCGAACCTGTATTGAAAATAAAACAAATAAAATAATTAATTTTGGATGTTGTTATTCTAAGATAAAAAATGATGATTACAATTTGTCAGCTCATAGTGACAAATTAATTATTTTTAATGAACGAGCACTTTCGAGCGCTACACAATCATTTAATAAAGTTCCTGTAGAATTTTATGATTACCGTGAAAGAATAATGAATTATAAGCTTTCATTTCACCACTGGTTATTCAAAGAACATTCTCATTTGGGATTTTGTTCAATGAGTAACGCTAGAAAAAGTTTATATGAAAATTCATTTAGTGATTATGTTCAAATATGCTTTCGGAAATATTTCAAAGACTCCACTTTTCCAGATAAAAATTCAGTAGATCTCTTTTATGAAAGTGAGCGCAACTCTTATTTAAATAATTATTTTTCAGCTTTTTATGCTTTAAGAAGGTATCTTGGCCAATTGATAGAAATATATATTCTTTGTGATAGAGCATTGTTTTTAAAAGAAAATGGATATACTGTCGAAATAATTGAAGTTTTTAATCCTTCAATTTCCCCTCGCTGTCGTGCAATTGTCGCAAAAAAAAATAAATCATTTTGGATGTAATTCTATCTTATGATGAGTAAAAACAGCATCAATAAAGAATGGGCCTAGTTTCGTAAATTCGATAATACTTTGTGTAGTTGAAAATTTAAAACACTTCCCAATTTCCTGTCTTAATCGTTCTCTATTTTGATTTTTTAATTGTTCAAAATTACTTTCTATTTTAAAATAATCTTCTATTGAAGGATCAATTTTAAATGAAAGTTCTATTTTAAACCTGATTGCTCTAATTATTCTGATGGGATCCATTTTAAATATTAACTCTGGCTTTTGGGTACAGCGTATAATTTTAGATTCGATATCTAAAGCACCCTGAGTCGGATCAATAATTTCTCCAGTTTTAATATTTCGGGCAATAGCATTAATGGTGAAGTCTCTTTGTTGTAAATCTTCTTGAATAGTTCCTATTTCAAAATCTTGTTTTTCAAGATTTCTAGATTTTATGCATAATGAGATATCTTCTGGATTTCCATTAACTGACATATATCGAATAGTTCCAAATTCTGGTTTTTCAAGAAAAATTTTTCGGGAATTCTTTAGAACATAATCTTTCATCTCTTTAAAAGAAGATGCGTCAATTGCAAGATCAATATCTTTGTGTTTTTTACCCAACAATGAATCTCTTAATGTTCCACCAACTTCATAAATATTCATAACTTATTGTATGTCTAAAATATTTGAATGAGAATAATGATATGCGTAACAGAATATTTTGTTTATATATAGTGCTTAATGCTACACGTTTGACACTAGTTAAAAAAAATAGAATCATGCTCGTTAAATATTGTTTATATTATACATATCAAGGATTAGCTCTATGTCAAAAATATTAGAAAATTATATTAATGGTACCTGGTCAAAATCACAAGGAACAGAAACATTTGAAGTCATTAACCCCGCAACAGAAGAGGTTATTGGTTTAACTCCACTTGGTACAGTTAACGACATTGACCAAGCAGTAAGCGCAGCTAAAGAAGCTTACAGCTCTTGGAAGGACACTCCTGTAATAGATCGAGTTCAACCATTTTTTAAATTGAAAATGTTACTTGAAGAAAATGTTGATAAAATTTCAACAATAATCGTTGAAGAGCATGGCAAAACATTTAAAGAAGCCAAAGGAGATATTCTAAGAGGAATTCAGATGGTTGAAGTTGCCTGCGGAATGCCTTCACTTATGATGGGTGAATCCATTTCAAATATTGCAAGAGACATTGATTGTACTGCAACGAAAAGACCACTTGGAGTTTTTGCTGGTATCACTCCTTTTAATTTTCCTGCAATGGTTCCTTTTTGGTTTTGGCCATTTGCCGTAGCAGCTGGAAATACATATGTCTTAAAACCAAGTGAACGCGTGCCTCTAACACAAATGTTTATTTTCGATTTGATAAGTAAAGCCGGTTTTCCAAAAGGTGTTATTAATATGGTTCACGGAGGGAAAGAAACAGTTAATGCTATTTGTGATCATAAAGATATTCAAGGTGTAAGTTTTGTTGGTTCTACACCAATCGCAAAACATGTTTATTCACGAGGAACTAGTAATGGAAAAAGAGTTCAAGCTCTCGGTGGTGCGAAAAACTTTATGGTAATTTTACCCGATGCCGCCATGGAAGCATCTGTAGCTGCGATGGTAGATTCTTGTTACGGTTGTGCAGGAGAAAGATGTCTAGCTGGTTCAGTCCTTGTTGGTGTTGGTGAAGCTTATGACAAAATGAAAGAACTAGTTGTTAAACATTCAAATAATATTGTTACAGGAAGTGGACTTGACTCAAAAACAACATTAGGTCCAGTCATTTCAAAAGAATCTAAAGAAAGAATTTTAAGTGATATAAATACAGCTTTATCAGAGGGAGCAGAGCTTTTAGTTGATGGACGAGAAAGCGGACATGACAAAGGTTATTTTTTAAAGCCAACAGTATTAGATAAAGTAAAACCGGGAACATTAATGGCCACTAAAGAAATTTTTGGCCCAGTAATAAGTTTAATGCAAGTTAAAACGATGGACGAAGCAATTGAAATATTAAACAGCTCAACATATGCCAATACAACTTCAATTTTTACAAGCAATGGAGGAGCGGCTAGACAATTTATTTCTAAAGTTGCTCCATCGATGGTTGGTGTAAATTTAGGAGTTCCTGCACCAATGGCATTTTTTAGTTTTGGTGGATCAAAAGATTCATTTTTTGGTGATGTTAAAGTTCATGGAAGTTCAGCATGTGAATTTTTTACAGAAAGACATACTTCAATGATTCGTTGGTACGAAGAAGGTACCAATGCTGCTGTCTCACCTTTATGGAAAGAGTAGAAATATAATTTTTAAATAAGGAGATTTATCTATGAGTTCGATATTAATTACAAACGGACATATATGGTCAGCACACGATAATTTTTTTGCTGATATATATGTCGTAGACAATAAAATTACTGCAATAGGAAAAGATTTATCAAAGTCTTTCTCGGCTGACGAAACAATAGACGCTAAAGGAATGTATGTTATTCCCGGCGGAATAGATGCTCACACTCATATGGAACTTCCTTTTATGGGAACTCATAGTAGTGATGATTTTGAAACAGGAACACTAGCAGGTCTTCATGGTGGAACAACTTCAATTATTGATTTCGCCATTCAAACTCAAGGTAATTCTCTTGCTGATTGTATAAATCATTGGCATGAAAAAGCAGGTGGTAAAGCAATTGGTGATTACGCATTTCATTGCGCAGTAACTGACTTTAATGACAAAACAAAAAAAGAAATTCCAGGAATAATTAAAAACGGAATCACATCCTTTAAAACTTTCATGGCTTATAAAGGCGCATTAATGATCGATGATCGTATGATGCTAGGATTAATGGAAGAAGTAAAAGTAAATGGAGGTCTTGTAACTGTTCACGCTGAACATGGAGACATCATTGATAAACTTGTTGAGCAATTTAAAAAAGAAGGAAAGCTTGAACCTAAATATCATGCTCTTGCTCACCCAGTAATTGCTGAAGCGGAAGCAGCTAATCGTGTAATGGATATGGCTCATCAAACTAACTCTGGAATATATATTGTTCATACTTCAGCTAGAGATACCTTAACTCAAATTAGACAAAAATTTTTACGAGACCAAAGAGTGTTCGTTGAAACATGTGCTCAGTATTTACTTTTAGATGATAGCGTTTACGAACAAGATAATTTTGAAGGTGCTAAATATGTAATGAGTCCACCAATCAGAAAAAAAGATGATCAAGATGCTTTATGGAGTGCTCTACAATCAGGGCACGTACACACCATTGCAACTGATCACTGTCCATTTAATTTCTGTGGCCAAAAAGATATGGGAAAAAATGATTTTTCCAGAATTCCAAATGGAGCAGCGGGAGTTGAACATAGATTAGAACTTGTCTTTAGTGAAGGTGTTAGAAAAGGTAAAATATCAATGAACCGTTTTGTTGAAGTAATGTCGACAAACCCTGCTAATATTTTTGGATTAGAAAATAAAGGAAGTATCGCTATTGGAAAAGATGCTGACATTGTAATTTTTGATCCAAAACAAAAACATACAATTAGTGCTAAAACTCATCATCATAATGTTGATAGTAGTATTTATGAAGGATGGGAGTTAACAGGAAAAGTGAATACTGTTTTATCAAATGGTAGAGTCGCTATTAGAGATAGCAAAGAAGATCAAATTACAAAGGGACAAGGGCAATTTTTAAAGAGATCGCCTTTTGATTTCAGTCTGTAATAAATAAATATTTGAAATAAAAATTTAAAAATGGAGATGAAAATGGCAAGAAATGTAAAATGTGGAATTATTCAATTAGCAAATAAAATTGAAACAGAAAAATCATGTGAAGAACATAGAGTTGGAATGATTGAAGCTCATATGCCTTATATTGATAAGGCAGCAAAAGACGGCGTGAAAATTCTTTGTTTTCAAGAAATTTTTACTGGCCCCTATTTTTGCCCTTCTCAAGACACTAAATGGTACGGACTTGCTGAGAAAATTCCTGAAGGGCCAACAACACAACTTATGATGAAAAAAGCCAAAGAACATTCAATGGTTATAATTGTTCCAATATATGAAGAAGAAATGACTGGTGTTTATTATAATACAGCAGCTGTGATTGATGCTGATGGAACTTACTTAGGAAAGTATAGAAAAAATCATATTCCTCAAGTTGCAGGATTTTGGGAAAAGTTTTTCTTCAGACCAGGAAACTTAGAATATCCAGTTTTTAAAACAAAGTACGCAACAGTTGGTGTTTATATTTGTTACGATAGACATTTTCCTGATGGAGCAAGATGCTTAGGCTTAAGTGGAGCAGAAATTGTATTTAATCCTTCAGCAACTGTTGCTGGACTTTCTGAACATTTATGGAAAATAGAACAACCAGCTCACGCTGTGGCAAATGGTTATTTTATAGCAGCAATTAATCGTCCAGGAACAGAGGCTCCTTGGAATATTGGTGAATTTTATGGACAGTCATATTTTTGTAATCCAAAAGGACAAATTATTGCTGAAGGTTCAAGAGATAAAGATGAGCTTGTAACTGCTGATTTGGATTTAGATATGATTCGTGAAGTGAGAGACACTTGGCAATTTTATAGAGATAGACGGCCTGAAACGTATCACCAAATAACAGATTTAGGTGAAAGATAATATTTTAATAGGAAAAATTATATGAATAACGAAGAAATTTTAGCCAAAAGGCAAAAGCATCTTTATCCAACAAAAGTTCCTTATTACAAAGAACCAATTCAACTAACAAAAGCGAAAGGATCTTATGTTTGGGATAGCGAAGGAAAAAAATATTTAGATGTAATAGGTGGAATTGTTTCAATTTCCGTTGGACATAATCATCCTCGAATAAAAGAAAAAATTCTCAAAATGTGTAATGAGGATTCAATTCAACATACAACATTTTTATATTTATCAGAATTTATGCCTAATCTTGCTGAAAGAATAGCCAAAGTTGCTCCAGGGGATTTAGATACTTGTTACTTTACAAACTCTGGTAGTGAAGCAAACGAAATGGCAATTATGACAGCAAGGGTTTTTACAGGTGAACAATCAGTTGTATCTTTAAGACATGGCTACCACGGTGGAACAAATATTCCACTAAGTCTGTGTGGGCACAGTACTTGGAAATTTAAAGGACAGCCTCAAGCAAATATTTCTCATGCAATAGCTCCTTATTGTTACCGTTGTCCTTTTGGAAAAGAAAAAGGAAATTGTAATTTAGAATGCGCCAGTGACGTTAAAGAAACAATTGAAACTGCAACCAGTGGACAAATTGCCGCGATGATAGTTGAGCCAATTTTAGGAGTAGGTGGATTTATTGATGCTCCAGTTGAATATCACAAAGAAGTTTATGATATTGTAAAAGACCATGGTGGTCTCTATATTTCTGATGAAGTTCAAACAGGTGTAGGCCGAACGGGAAAAAACTTTTTTGCTATTGCTGACTCTGGAGTAACTCCAGATATAATTACTATGGCGAAGGGGATTGGTAATGGTGCTCCTGTAGGGGCAGTTGTGACAAAATCAAAATACGCTAATGCTCTAAAAGGAAAACTTCATTTTAATACTTTTGGAGGTGATCCGTATCAAGCGATGCAAGCTTCAGAAGTTATAGACATTATTAAAGAAGAAAATTTAATAGAAAATGCAAAAAATATGGGTACCTATTTAATTGATGGGTTTAAAGAGCTTCAAAAAGACTTTAAAATTATTGGTGATGTTCGAGGCCGTGGACTTTTAATTGGTCTTGAACTTGTAAAAGATCAAGTTACTAAAGAACCAGCTGTTTTAGAAACTGCTCAGTTAATGGAGCTAGCAAAAATTAATGGCTTGTTAATAGGTAAAGGAAGCTTGCTTGGTAACGTGATAAGAATTGCACCATCAATGGCAATTAGTAAAACTGAAAGTGATGAACTTCTTAAAGCTATGAAAAGTTCATTTGAACAACTCAAAGTTTGACTTTAAAAAATTATTTTTAAATTAAATCAGTAAAACTTGAAAGGATAATAATGTTAGACAGTAATTTATCAAATGAAGATCTTGCACCAACTCCCGATAGAGAAAAAAACTGGACCAGTTTAAATTATTTTTCTCTTTGGGTGGGAATGGCCGTTTGTATCCCAAGTTATATGATCGCTTCAAGTTTGATTACTGCTGGAATGAGCTTATATCAAGCAATGTCATGTGTTTTTTTAGGAAACTTTATTGTTTTAATCCCAATGCTTCTTAATGGAAAAGTTGGAGCAAAATACGGTATTCCATATCCAGTTTACGCTAGAGCATCTTTTGGTATTTTTGGTTCCAATATTCCTGCACTTCTTCGAGCTGTTGTTGCTTGTGGTTGGTTTGGAATTCAGTCTTGGATTGGTGGAACAGCTATTATGGCCGTCATTAATGTTATCTGGCCGGGATTTGTAAATCTTCCAAATATTTTACCAATTTGGATGGGAACTGAAACAGCTCCCTTTATAAGTTTTTTAATTTTTTGGGCAATTAATGTTTTTATAATTATTAAAGGTGTTCATTTTATTAAATGGCTTGAAACTGCTTCGGCTCCGCTTCTATTAATTTCAGGAATCGCTCTTTTATATTGGGCAATTTCTAAAACAGGAGAAACTCACGGAGGATTTTTTGGAGGACTTTCAACACTTGCTAATCAACCATCAAAATTTCAAACGTCAGGAGAATTTTGGAAAGTTTTTATTCCTGGCTTAACAGGTATGGTTGGTTTTTGGGCAACCATGAGTTTAAATATTCCGGACTTTACAAGGTACGCAAAAGATCAACGCAGTCAGTTTTTAGGCCAAGCATTAGGTTTACCAACGACTATGACTCTCTTTGCTTTAATTGGCGTTATGGTTACCAAATCAACTGAAGTAATCTACGGCACAGCAATTTGGGATCCAGTAAAGGTTATTGAAAAATTTGATAGTAGTTTTTTACTTTTTGTTTCAATGTTCATTGTTTGTATAGCAACTCTCTCAACAAATATTGCAGCTAATGTTGTTGGCCCTGCCAATGATTTTTCAAACGCTATGCCCTCAAAAATAAATTTTAGAAAAGGTGGACTATTAACAGCTTTTATTGGAATCATCATGATGCCATGGAAGCTTATAGCTGATCCTCAAGGCTATATTTTCACTTGGTTAATTGGATATTCGTCATTACTTGGTCCAATTGGTGGAATACTTTTATGTGATTATTTTTTAATTAGAAAAGAAAAATTAATTGTAGAAGACCTCTATAGTACAAAAGGAGAATATTATTATTCAAATGGATTTAACGTATTTGCAATAATTGCTTTTATCTTAGGTGTTATTCCAAACGTTCCTGGATTTTTATTAAAAATAGGTGTGCTAGCATCTATACCAAGTTTTTTTGAAACAATTTATAGCTATGCATGGTTTGTAGGCCTTCCATTATCTGGAATTTTTTACTATGCTTTAATGATAACAAAAAAATTAAATAACGGAGAAGAAATAAATGTCTAATCAAAATAATAAACTAGAAGTCTATAGTAACGGTGTTCGTTTTGAAAATCCATTTCTTGTAGGCTCAGGCCCTCCGTCAACTAATGCTAAAGTTATTGCAAAATCCTTTGATGCTGGTTGGGGAGGATCTGTTTTAAAAACATTTTCTCTTGATCATTCAAAAGTTAGAAATATTGCTCCGCGATACGCAAAACTAACTGATGATGGAAAGTGTATTGGTTTCACTAATAACGAATTAATCTCTGATATCTCTTGTGATAAATGGCTTCAATATATAAGAGATTTAAAAAAGTCATATCCAACTAAAGTTATTGTCGCATCTATTATGGAAGAACCTATAAAAGAAAAATGGGAAGAACTTACTGAAAAAGTTTGTAAAGCCGGTGCTGATATTATTGAAATTAATTTTTCCTGTCCCCATGGAATGCCCGAGCGAAAAATGGGAGCAGCCATGGGACAAGACTGTTTAATTGTCGAAGAAGTAACTAAATGGGTAAAAGACGCTTCGACAATTCCTGTATGGGCAAAGATGACTCCAAATATTACAGACATTCGAGACCCCGCAAGAGCTGCTCTAAACGGTGGAGCAGATGGACTAAGTGCTATTAACACTATTTTAAGTTTGTCTGGAATTGATTTAAAAACTTTTAAGCCAAATCCAAATGTGAAAGGAATTTCTGCTTTCGGAGGTTATTCATATAAGGCTGTAAAACCAATTGCTCTAAGAATGGTAGGTGAGCTTGCTTTAGAATTTCCAAAAACTGTTATAAGCGGAATTGGTGGAATAACTGATGGACAATCATCTGCTGAGTTTATGTGCATGGGATCTACTACTCTACAAGTCTGTACTGCAATTATGCTTGATGGTTTTAAAATGATTGATAGATTAAAGTCTGAACTTACTGATGTTCTGGATATGCACTCAATGAAAAATGTTATTGAGTTAAAAGGTAAATCTCTTGAGTATTTTGGAACAATGGCTGAAATGGCTGATCGTTTAGAGGCGTCAAAACACAAAACGAAAGCACACACAGAAAACTTTGATGGTGACAATATAGTAGAAGTCTCTAAAAATTTATCTGAATAGTTAGTAACAAGTTTTATTATTAACTGATATTAATTTAAATTTTGGTTCTTTTGGAAAAATACCTTGGTATCCATGTGTCATTAGTATTTTTTGTAAATCAACAGTATGTGTTTGGACGTAAGAAAAACTTATTTTCAAATTATCCTCTGTGTCTATAAATACTCCTTTATTTATACTTAAGGTAAAGCTGATTAAATTATTCACAATATTTTTATGCCATTTATAATTTAATTCAAGACTATCAAAATTTTGAAAATTCTTTAAACTCAATTTAGAACTTAGATTTTTGTTAAATTTAGCATCCAACCGCCCTTGAATAAAGCAATTGCTTCGAAATTTAAAGTTCAAAATATAAGGAGTTCCTTTCGTTACAAACATTAAGCGTTTCATGGGATAAGCTAAACATCTTCCATTATCATATTTTGAAATTGTTCTTTCAACTTTTTGATTTGTTTCACTTTCAATATCTCTTATTTTGTTAAAAATTAAATCGTGATATTCAGTACAAATATCCGTTTTTGAAACTTCATTTATCTTTTGAGTATTATTTGTTTTTATTCCATTACTATAAAAATTTTTTTCTAAAACTTTTCCTTTTTTATTAGTAATTAGCTCTGGCCCATCTTTAACAAGTTTACCGTCTATATTTCTTTGACAAAAATTAGTAACTTTATCGTAAAATTTTGAGGTGTATTTTACGAGAGTAGAATCATTAGGACATTGAAATGCTTGTACTTGAAATGCACAAATGTACGTAAGAATAATTAAATACTTCATCATTATAATATAGCACAACTATCTAATAATTATATGTTATAATAGCCAGGCGTTACATATACGTATAATTGTATTGACTATTGTTATATCTGTCTATACATATATGTATATGCAGTTTGATATATTAAAATCTTTAAAACAAGTTAGAGAAAGAGCTGGTTTCACTCAACTAGAAGTAGAATCACTTCTAAATATGAGAAAATTATCAATCAGAGATTATGAAACAGGCCGTCTAAAACTTCCAATTTCTGTCGCTATTGAATTATCGAGAATCTATAAAGTGAGTTTAGATCAACTGGTTGGTATGTCCATACTTGAAAATGAATCAAATGATCTTGTTAATTTCAGGTCTTTATTTATAGGTAATAATTTTAATATAATGTTTTTTGATCCAGTAATTAAAGGTTACTTAGAAAATCATTTAAGTAAATTTTATCAACATTCAATTTTTGATTTAATCGTCTTAACTTTAAATAAAAGTGAGCAAAAAAAACTAATTTTAGACATTGCAAAAATTCTTTTTATTTTAGCAGGATCAGATGGCAAAATTTTAAACAACGAAATAGAATGTATTCGTTCTCTTTTATCTTCCTTTAGTTTAAAGCAACAATATAAAGAAATTTCTTCTAATGATAAAATTGATCTTCTCGATATTATTTCGAATAAAAGTTTTGAAAAACTAGAAATTAAGCATTTTGTAATTTGGGTCCTATTTTTATTCTCAAGTTCTATTAGAAAAGTTAATAATGATGAAGTTAAGTTTATTGAAAATATTGCGGAAAAAATTAGAATGAACAGATCAAACTTTATTTTTATCAAAGATAAATTTGTAAAGGATCAATTATGATGGGACTTGAAACATGGTTAATATGGAGTATCGCAGGTATTGTGATGATGCTACTAGAGTTTTTAATTCCAGGTGCTGTTATTGTTTTTCTTGGGGTAGCCGCTCTGATTGTTTCATTGTTTATTTATAGTGGATGGATAACTACTATTGTAATGGCGCTAATTGCTTGGTTTATTATTTCAATATTTTTGATGATTTTCTTAAGATCTGTTTTTGTAAAATATTTTGAAGGAGAATCCCTTGTGCAAAATGTTGATGAAGATACTGATCTTATTGGTTCAATTGTAGTTATCTCAGAAGAAGTTTTACCTTATAAAGAAGGTAGAGTACGATTTCGAGATACCACATGGGTAGCAAGAAGTGAAGAAGAATTAAAAGTAGGAAATAAAGCTATTATCTCTGGAAGAGATGGCAATAAATTAATTATAAAATCTATATAAAATTTTATATAAAAGGAGAATAAATGTTAACAGTATTTACAATATTCACAATTATCGTACTTTTTATTTTATGGCATACAATAGTTATTGTTCCAATGCGAGAAAGTATTGTTATTGAACGTTTAGGAAAATTTCGAACTGTCTTAAACCCAGGATTTCATTTCTTGATTCCATTTTTTGATCATATTTCTTATCGTCATGAAATAAGAGAGCAAGTTTTTGATATTCCTTCCCAAACCTGTATTACAAACGACAATATGCAAGTTGAAGTAGACGGCCTTGTGTACTTAAAAGTTAATGATCCCAAAAAAGCAAGTTATGGAATTGGTGATTACAGAAATGCTTCAATTAACTTAGCTCAGACAACAATGCGTTCTGAAGTTGGGAAGCTAACTTTAAGTAGAATATTTAGTGAAAGAGATGCTTTAAATGACAAAATTGTAAGAGAAGTTGATCTTGCCAGTGATCCTTGGGGTATTAAAGTTTTACGATATGAAATCAAAAATATTTCACCCTCTCAACATGTTCTCGCTACTCTTGAAAAACAAATGGAAGCAGAACGAGGAAAAAGAGCAGAAATTACTCTGGCTACAGCAAAAAAAGAAAGTCAGATTCTTCTTTCAGAAGGTGTTAGACAAGAATCAATTAATATTTCTGAAGGCGAAAAACAAAAACGTATAAATGATGCTTTAGGAAAAGCAAAAGAAATCGAACTTCTTGCAACTTCAACAGCTGAAGGAGCAAGGCTTGTAGCCGAAGCCATTAACACTAAAGGTGGAAAAATGGCTGTAAAAATGCAACTTCTAGAACAATATATTAATGAGTTAAATAATGTTTTAGGAAAAGCTAAAGTAACAGTACTGCCAGAAGGTATGGCCAATATGAAAGCATTTTTTGAAGGTACCGAAAAACTAATCAATCCTTTAAAAAATATAAAAACAATTTCAGATAAGGAGTTATAAATGGAAAATTCAAATCAATCAGATATGTTCAACTTATTTTTTTGGGGCGTTACTTTCTTTATTATTGTATTTAAGTTTATTACATCTATTAAAATGGTTCCTACGAAAAAAGCATATATTGTTGAACGGTTAGGAAAATATTTCAAAACATTAGATGCTGGTTTTCATGCTCTAATACCTTTTGTTGATAAGGTAACGTATATTCAAGATTTAAAAGAAAGAACAACAGACGTTCCTCCTCAAGATTGTTTCACAAAAGATGAAGTCAATGTTGAAGTAGATGGTGTTATTTATCTTTCAATAGTTGACGCTACAAAAGCTAGTTATGGTGTAACTGATTATGAGTTCGCTGCAATTGAACTTGCGCAAACAACAACAAGATCTGTTATAGGCACACTTGATCTCGATAAAACTTTTGAAGAAAGAGATGTGATAAGCGCCAAAGTCGTCGAAGTTTTAAATAATGCAGGTGAATCTTGGGGAATTCGAGTACTAAGATATGAAATAAAAAATATCAATCCACCAGCGAGTGTTCAAAATTCTATGGAAAAACAAGTAAATGCTGAAAGAGAAAGAAGAGCGATACTAGCAACTAGCCAAGGTGATAAACAAGCACGAATTAATAAATCAGAGGGTAAGTTAAGAGAGATGATTAATTTATCTGAAGGACAAATGCAAAAGAGAATTAATGAAGCTCAAGGTAGAGCTGAAGAAGTTTTAACTATTGCTAAAGCCACTGCCGAATCTATATTAAAAATTGGAAATGTTTTAACAACTCCAGGAGGAGAAGAAGCTTTTCAACTCAAGCTTAAAGAAAAGTATCTAGGAAGTATGAGTAATCTAGCTGACGGCAGTGTCGAAATTGTTCTTCCTGGATCAGTGAATCAATACGATTCTTGGGTGAAAAATTTAGGGTTATAAATACTCCGTTATGCTTTTTCGACTTAATGTGTCTACAAAAACTTATTTTTTGTAATTCTTACAAATGAATTGAAGAATAATTTTTATATGTTATTTCATAATTAATTTGGGAGAAGTTATGATTAAAACTATTTTATTATTTTTATTTGTTATGAACTGTTATGGTGCAGAATTGAAGTTAACAAAAGCAGTAAAACGAGAAACAGATAAATCAATTCATGATTTTTTTAATTATAATGACAAAAATGTAAAAGAAATCTGGGGATATACAGTCAATCAATGTGACTCATCAGATGATTGCTTATATGTCGTAAAAAGCTTTGCAAGTGCTCAAATTGGATATAGTTATGTTTACGGTGACCATGAATGTGTTACATTTATAAAGAAAAAGGGGAGACAGTTAATTTTTGATCATGTTGACTGTATATTTGAAAGTTAATAAATTATTTTTCTGATCTAATATTGAACGACTTCTTTTATTTACATAATCGCTAAAATCTCTAATTTATATTCTTGAAAGAAACTCAGTTATTTGTTTGTGTGGCTTATAAGTTATAAATAACCACCTTACTATTGAGTCCTTTATTGCTTGTTCTATTTTTGGAATAAACTCGTCATCGGTAGACTCTTGCCAATTTGCTTTCCATAAAAGCTTATCCAGTTGAATATATGGAAAATTAAGTTTTTTAGTTAGTTTGGCAGAGAACGTTGATTTTCCACTCCCCGAAACTCCTATTACAATATTTTTTTCATTTCAAAAATTGCTTCTTGAGCAACAGGAATTTTAATGACAGTCAAAAGTTACTAGAGGCATAGTTGTAAAAATAAGAAGTGTTACTTTTTTGAATTTTTTATCAAAAATAAAACCAAACTGATTTCCGCCACAAACTAGATTAAGAGAAACATCGTTTTTACTTAACCATTTTTTATATTTTGTTGCTTGAACTAGAACAAAGTCATCATCTGTGACATCTGTTATAATTTTAGTGTAATAGTGCATTAGATCAACTGTCCCCATGTCCTGTTTATTCCATTTTGAGCAGTCATATTTATCATAGTCGTCAAATATGACGACTTCATTTCCGGATTTATCAATCGTAAATTTTACTTTTGTTTTATTTAACTCAATGCTCATTTCTTTAATTATTTTAGATGCATTCTGAGTAACCTCTTCAATATTCTTTGCAACACATTCTCTTTCAACAGCGAAGGTTGAAATTGATAATAATGTGAGAAATGTTGTAATTATTATTTTCATGGTTCCCTTAAAAACATTCATTTTCAGTTTCTTTATATCATGAAAAATAGATAGTGTGACGCCCAGTGTAAAATATATATAGCTGAGAAGCTTGGATGAAATAAAAAAGGCCCAAAAGGGTTAATCTCAGGCCTTAGTATAACTCACTCCGAAGAGATTATTACTTTAAAAAAGATCTCTCAGCACAAAATTTATCCGCTTGGATATATTTTACCGCAGAGGGAATGGGGTGGACGTTGAGACGGCCGTAAGCTTCTGTATTTTAAAAAGCTAATCTACCAAGTAGATAGCCGTAACCTAGCACTTGTTAAACAAAGATACAACCTTTTGACTCGCCTCGGTAGTAGACAAAATCTTTAAAGAATCTGTCGCTCCTGACTCATCAATACCAGCGAGTCTGATATATCTCGCCATAGTATCTAGCTCTTTCCATCCACATATTTTCATAACCGTAGCTGGGGCCACTTGATTTTGTAAAAGCTGAGTGGCAAAGCAGGCCCTTAGATCGTGAAATCTAATAGGGGTGATACCAATACTAGCGCAAAAGGTTTTTAAGACTTTTGCTTGATATCCCTGAACCCAATCTCGAATTCTTGGAAGTACATGCTCTGTCTGTGATGTACTTTTAAGTTCTAAGAGTAACGCTTTTAAATCAGTGTTAATTGGAATATTTCTCCAGTAACCAGCTTTTGTACTTTTCGTGATTCGAAGTCTTCTGTTGTACGATTTTGAGACTCTTATACTCATACTTGAAAAATCAATATCATCCCAAGTAATTGCATAGAGTTCGCCATTTCTACAACCAGTCAAAAGCGCCATTGCCCAAATTGGATACCAAGGTGATTTTAAAACCGAAGCCGCATCAATCAACTTTGAAATTTCTTGTCTATTGAGAATAGTTGGTACTCTTTCAGTTTTTCTATTTACCTTAATTCCTATTGTTGGACTTTGATAAATTCCTCTGATGTGACCTTCTTCGAGCCCCCAAGTAAAAACACGATTGATCGTACCTTTCATTTTTGCTTGAAAGCTTTTTGATCTTTCAGCGTCATCAAGAGCTTTAATGACTGATTTTACATCTGACCTACTTAGTTGTTTTGCCGGCTTTTCCCATTGTGAGTGAGTCCAAGTTTTAAGTGCTGCTAAGTAATCGGTGAGTGTTTCAATTCCGACAGGTTCAAATTGATCGGTCAGTTTATACTGATACCATTTTTCTACAATTTGTCCCCAAGTAAAACCTTCACCGTCTAGTCTTGCGACTTCAAGCGCACATTGTTGAACTAATTCTTTTTCACCTTTATGAGCTTGGGCCATTGATTCAAACCCTTTCTTTCGTTTTTGTTTACGAATTTTTGGATTTACTTTTGAGCGCACGCTTACAAAAATTTCGTAATACGTTTTTCCATTTTCATTGTAACTTTTAATCGACATTAGATACCTCCATAGTTAATGGATGATTCTAGATGTTGATTAAGTTCAATTGTCGTCTTGTGAAGCTTTTTGAGAGCTTCTTCTGTTCCTAACCATATTAAAATTTTAAAAAGCGAGTGAGGCGTAAACGTCTCACAGGTGTTCATAGCAGATTTATCGTAATTTTGCTTAAAATTATTAGTCGTTTGTTCATATTTACAATTTCTCATTATTTTCTCTCCAGTAACTAATTAAAATCCTATATCAAGACTAAAGCCACGTTCTTTTGACCTCGATTTTTCTCTATTTTTTGCTTTTACAAATAATTGGATTTTAGCTTGTTTAACTTTTTTCTCTTTAGCTTCTTTGATTTCAAATAATGCATTTAATAATTGTTTAGAAGATAATAAACTGCCATCACTGCTCCCAAAGTAGAGGAAAACATGCTTATTAGTATTGTTTTGTGAACTCCGGTATGCTTTATCATCCTTTTCATACTTGCTTCTGTCTTGTTTGAAAATGTTTCGTACATCTTTGAATTGACGTGTATTTCTTTTGATATCTCTCTTAATCTTCTGTCCAAATCCTGTATTGATATTTTCAAACGAGTTGCACTGTCTTCCCATTCTTTCAAAAAAGCTGTTTCTTTTTTCCACCCCTCTAAATGGTGCCTTGTTCGCCTGTTTAAATCTTCCATTATGGGGTTGATTTTCTCTACTAGGCTTTCTGACTCCGAAAGAAAATATGATGTTATAACTTTTTCTAATTGAGGAATGGTCATCTTTACGCCCATTCCCTCGTTTTCTGTTAAAATATGATCTGCTAGAAATGCTTTTGCTGTTTTGCTTTGTTGTTTCATAATTTAATTTCCTTTCTGTTAAATTTTTCCATGAATAACTACGACCTAGATCACTTCCTTTCATCTTCTCGCCATTTAGTTCAAAACTGATTCCTGAAACATGTCCTGTCTTGGACTTATTAGGAATTATCTCTACACCTTGCTTTGCAAGCCTTTTTGCAAATACGTCAGCATTTGGACGATCAATTGTCGCTTCGTTAATAATTTTCTGTAATCTCATTTTGGTACTTGGTATATTTTCACGTAATACTTTATGAAGTTCACCTTTTGTAAGAGCTTTCGTCCCAACTTCGCGACTCGAAATAACTCTCGTAAGGTTATGCTCAATCTCTAGGCTTCTCACTATCTTTTCACTGCGCTTATAATTTTGTGAGTCGCTAACGACACTTCCATCTAGTCTCACTCTAGAGGCCAAGATATGTATGTGAGAGTGTTGAGTATCATTGTGTTTTGCAACCAAGAATTGAGAACCACTAAATCCCATTTTTTGAACGTACTTACCCGCGACCTCATTCCATTTAGAGGTTGATAATTGTTCACCATGGGGGAGAGATAGACTTACGTGATAAACGGCGCGTTTTAGATTTGGTTTTAACGCACGTGAAACACTAAACTCTTTTGATAATTCACTAGGAGTTTCGCCAACCATATTTCCACCAATGATTAAAGCTTCTTCTTTTCCTAGTAAATATTTTAATGCTCCTGCAAAACCTTTCCCAATAGTTTGGTTCGCAATCAACTTATCCCCATGAGCTCTAAAGAAGTTCTTTGAATTAATTTCTTTAAGTCATGGAAAAAGTTTTCATCAACTCCTCGGAAGAGACCTATATAAAGCTCTTTCACCATTTGATTCAGATTATTTCCCACTGCCGCTAATTCTCTGTATGTTTTGATATTGATTTCAGGAATAGGTGCGGGTAACTTTCTTCTAAGTGAGAAACGTCGAATGAGTTCGCTAATGCTTACATGATGACTTTCAGCAATCTCTTTTAGTTTGTCTCTTTCTTCTGGTGTTAGTCTTACTGGTATTACACAGGATCGAATTGTTTTAGACTTTCTTTTTTTGAATGTTTGTGTTAGATTGTTTTTAATTTCTCGAATAAGATTCTCCTTGTTAGGGGTTATAAGTGCAGAGCGGGCGCCAACCAACAAAGCACAAAAAGTTTCCTAGTAAATCAAAAAAATATTTATAAGTAAAAATTAAAAGTCTAACTTTCTCTATCTTTATACTTGGTGTTAGTTGGAAAAAATAAAAAGTGTAGTTTTATTTTATTAGATAAGTTGTTCCCTTACCTTGGCCTTGTTTCACTATTAAACCTTTATCGGTAAGCCTTTTCAGAAGGGACTTTAGTCCGGGACGTTTCATGGTTGTATGCTCAAGAATGTAAGCTACTTTACATTCACCAGCACCTTCAATGATTTGATAAATATTTTTTTCGTTATCATTCATAACTGAAATTGGAGACTTTTTAATTATTTTACTATTTAAAAATACTGTTTGCATTGAAACAATTTTTAAAAAGAAATTTATCCATTCATTGTAATTAGGTGTTTCATTTTCAAAAGAAGATTGTGTACTTCTTAAAGATACATAATACCCTTCTTTATTATCTTCAATTACTTTTTCATGAGAAGTGTATTGTGACCAAATATATTCATGACGTAACAAAAGTAGAGTAGTAAGTAGTCGACTTAATCTTCCGTTACCATCTCGAAAAGGATGAATAGCTAAGAAGTGAACAACAAAGCTACTAATAAGAATAAGAGGATGGCATTCTTTATTTGATCTTAAGGTTTCATAATCACTTATTAGATTTGCCATAGCTGTTATTGTTTCTGGGCCAGGAGGCGTAGTCTTAAACCATACTCGAATAACTTCTTTTGTATCAATATCAGTTTCGACAACATCATTTGGTACATTCTTATATGCACCTCTTTGTTTTGAAGGAAGTTGATCTTCTAATAACTCACTTGTAAGTATTTGATGAATCTCTCTGATGCTTTTTTCAGAAATTTCTAGCTTACTATAGTTATCGTAAATGTAGTTTAGTGCTTTAACATATCCAGCAACTTCTCTCTCAGAGCGTGACGACATATTATTTATTTCACAACCTTTCTCAACAAGCTCTTTTACTTGCTCGTCAGCAAGCATTGCACCTTCGATTCGAGTGGATGCTCCAGAAGAGGTAATGATTGAAGTTTGTTTCAAACTATCGATTAATGCTGATCTTTGAAATTTAGTTGCAACAAAAGCCCCTTGAAACCTTTCAATTTCGGAAATAAGAGAAACCTGCTGTCCTGTAAGTATATGATTTTTAATACTTTTCATAATAAACACCCGTAAAACATCTGTATAACATCCATATTATAACCTACAAAACATCTGAATAACATCCAAAAAACAGCCATAAGATGATAACATCTTGAATTTATATAGATTCACTTTGAAAAAATATGAATTTATTTGTCTGCGAACGAAGTGAGAAGCAAAGTGAGCGTAAATCGACGTAGTCGGTTTACATGGCTCGCTACTCATAAACAAAAATATCTAGCAAAAAATAATACAAATCAATAAATAGTAAAAATAAAAAGAAAGGTTACAGTCAAAAATAAATAAAAACTAAGCGAGTAACTAATACAACATTAGAATAAATAACTTTACTCAAACTTATGGTATAGGCAATTTATAACATTACTAATTATGATTTATGAAGTGATGCCAATTAGATATCTTCATTGAATTAGTTTTGGGCTGGAGTTATTTAACTTCATACCAAGCTACTCCGGTAGTAAAAAATGTGTCTAATTCTCCAAAGCGATTTTCTAACCACAAAGCTTTTGCCTCAAACTTACGTTCCATATTAACAGCACCTGTAATCTTTACTTCTTTTCCTGTCTTTCTTGAAGCGTAAGTATACAATCCAACAGATCCATTGCTATTGATTCCCATAAGCCCATCTTTATTTCCGTACTGTTTGGCATAAATAGTGAGAGCCCTGCCATAATCACTAGAAGCAACTGGCCCATGAACTACTTTCACATACAATTCATCTTGAAGTAAGTTATCTTGTATATAAAAAGAATATAGGTCACCTGTGCTGGTCGAATTTCCATACACAATTCTTACTTTTCCCTGAGGTGGTCTGTTATACAAATATTCAAATAAAGCATTTCGTTTCTGTATATGATACCCACTGAGTAAAGTAGTTTCGTTATCAAGAGCCATCGTTTTTGGGTATAAATATCGTTCCCAGTCAATCTTGTCATAGTAATTCGTTGCCTTGGTTTTTATCTTGTTAAATAACTTGTAAATATTCTCTTCCATGATTGTTCCCTGTACATGGTCAGATCCAAAAACGTGTCCAATCTCATGCAACAAAGTTGTTTTTAAAACTCCTAAATCTTTCCAATTCGGATACCCTGTATAATAATAGTTTTCTGGTGCAATCCAGATTAAACCTTTTCCCCATATCACATTTTCTTTTCTAAACGACTCAAGTACTGCTGCTCCTGCGGATTTTTTTAACTTATTAAGTTTTAGCAAGTCACTGTTGTTTTGAGGCTCACTTCCAAAGTATATTTTCAAATCGACTTCTGAATCGCAGGTTGAACTAATAGTATACTTCGTTTGCAAACAAATTGTTCCTTTTGTTGTTGTTTGATAGTCTTTACAAATACTGTAAGTATCAAGAAAATATTTTTTCCATATTTCAAAACGACTTCTTATAAGATATTCAAAATCTATTTCCGTCTTAGAAAAATTCTCTGAAACTTGGTAACAAATATTTATTGCCTTATCATCAATTCTTTTTCCAAACCATGCAACTCCATCATATGGATTATCTCCTGTTCCATTCCCCGTCTCGTGCCCAGCAAAAGCGTTAACGGTTAAAAACATGCTGATTATAATAATAAAGTTATTAATGATTTTCATGATTATTCTCCCGAATTTCCTTAGTTAAAGGAAAAAGTTGTATTGCAATTTTATAAACTTCTTTTTTATTTCCTGATTCTAGTTTTTTTGAAATACGTTTTCTAAATGTTTTGATCATTTTTTTAGCTTCATTTATTTTTGATGGATCGATTGCCATCGTAACAGTAGAGAAATCTCTTATCTCAACGGGATCATGCAAAAGTGATTCTTTTGCTAGCTCCATAGTTTGAAGAGTATGATTTTTTAAAGAAATATTAGCGATGTCTGATGGAGTTTTATATTGAACTCCGGTTGCTACATATTTTCCGTCTACATCCTGTTCTAACATTCCAAGGTCTATTAACGTGTTTGTTGCTGACTTTGCTTCACGTTTTTGAATATTGAGTCTTTTGGAAATCCAGTCTGGATCAATAGAAAAATCATTAATTTCAGCAAGAGACAATATCGCAAAGCAATACCACTCAGAGATAACCTTAAATTGTTGAAGATTAAGATTATTCTCATCACTATCTTGGTTTTCAAAGCCATCAATAATTCTTTGGCTCTCAAGCGGATTCACTCCAAGGCCATCAAGAATTCGTTTAGCCATTTTATTAGTAAGCTCTCTTTTTCCATTTAAAATTTCAGACAACGCTGATACTGGAATTCCGATTCTGCTAGAAAAAGCTCTTAGAGAGTATGAAGGATTTCTACTCTTTGTCTTTGTATATTCATTTGTAAGTTTTGCTATAATTTCTGTTTGCATTTGAGATACTTTTACGATTACAAATGTGAGTAGACAAGAGATTTTAGAACAAAGTGTTCTATATATAAAATAGAACACCTATGTTTGTGCGATGCTGTATTCCTATTGAATAACATGAGTTTTTGAGTATTTTAGTGAGGCGAAAGTAGATCAAGTCTTAAATTACAGTAAGTTATGACGTTTTTCGGTTTCATGGCCCTTAAACTTTGAATGAAATATTTTGATTTAATTTAAGGTACAGGAAAATATAAAATTATTTTCCTGTTGTTGCATGAAAAATTGCCCAATATATCGCTTAATTGCGTAGAGTTATGAGTTGGAATTATTTTAATTAAATTTGTTTTATTTTACAGCTGAAATTTGACAAGAAGAGGTACCAACATTTTATTATAATTACAATCTAGATGTAATCAAATGCTTTAAATTTGTTACCAGCTCTAGGGTGAGTTAGTACAATTTTTTTTGATGATTGAAAAAATTATTAACTTTCATTATCAGAGAATTCATAATTAAATTCTACTTGGCATTTCTGATTAGTTACTTCGATATTTAAGAACTCTAGTCTTCGTAATCCAAGACTACGACGTATGGATAAATTTTATTCTTATTGCCACCTTCGTATACATAAATAGAATAAATGCCTGCTCCTCCCTCTGGAACTTCTGAATCATAGACAAGACAAATTCTGTTTGAAGGATTCAGCATTTTTTTCTTAAATATTTTTTTTTGCTCAGGTTCTTTAAAGTATTTAGAAAAAAGTTTTGTAAGTTTTAAATTAGTAGAAAAGTTACTTTTTGAACAACCAAAATCAAATAATCCACCATCATCGTAAATAGGATATTCCTCAAGAGTGGAAACCTTCTTACGCGTATCGTAGTCTAAGCTTTGAAATTTTCCTTCTCTTGCAGTTTTTGAAAAAAGAATAAATATTTTCTTAGAATTCCTATCTACTTTAAATGGTCTTGCATAGGGATACTTTTCTTCAGAGGAAGCAAGATCTCTCTTTCCAGCTTCAGCAAAAGATAAAGAATTTTTTTGAGTTTTATTAGCACAAGATATCACTAAAAAGATTATTAAGGTTATTGTTAAAAAATACTTTATATTTAGCATATATCTCTCCTTTTGGATTACCAATAAATACTTATCGATATTTTTGAGGAATACTTTAGAATAACACTTGCTGAAGTTTTAGCTCAAAACTTAATTCATTTATTTGTTTTAAATAACACGAGTAATTGATTAAAATCTCTCTTTTAAAGTAGATCAATACTTAAATTACAGTAACTTAACTCTGTTTTCGGTTTTCTGGATCTATAAATTTGAGAAAAATATTTTTATGAAACTTTAAGTACCGAAAACTTATATCCTCAGTAAAGCTGGTTTTTGGTCGAAGACTAGCGAAGCTAAAGTATGCCAAATCTTTTATATTGAAGTGAATAAATGACCTGAAGATTAATTAACCTTAGAATTTTAATAATTAATTTGAAGAAATTTCTGTAAGAATACTTTCTACAATCTCTTTTACTTTTCTAGGAGAAAGTCTAAGTAGATCATAAATTGAGTAATCTCTCGATGACATTAAAGCCACATGGTATCCAAGGCAGTATCCAGCTCGTGAAACTTTCAGCTTTGGGCTCAGGTTAAACCATTTGCTGTAACTATTATCTAATTTCCGACTATCGGTAATTTTTAAATCATTTAAATATTCTGATGCCCACTTTTTAACATTTGTACTTGTGCAATTTAAACTTAGTTTTTTTTCCATAAGCATGTTTTCATAACTTGTCCCAGGAACAAGGACCTGTGAATTGAGTTGAGCAATTCCTTCCATCCATAATGGATATGCAAGAGTATTGAAATCTTCTTCCTTTAATACTCCAAAATCTGAAATGAGACTATGTAGGGCATGCGTGAATTCATGTGTTACTAATACAGGAAGGTCATTAACTAAACTCAAACCGGGAACAAGTTCACCTGGACTTTGGTTAATAAAAGAAATCATATCTAAACCAAACTTAACAGCAGTTATCGTTTTACCATTTCTTATAATTGGTCCAACTTGTCCATTGAAACGCATTAAAGATGGGATTGCAAACACAACAACATTTGAAAAGTCAGCATCAGGATTATCTTGTTCTAGTTTTTCTAGTACAGGTAATATATTTTGTTCAAAGTTATTAAATTCTGTAATAATTTCAGTCTTTAGCTCAAACAATTTTGGAAAATGTTTAAGTGCTCTTTCTCGACGCTTGCGATCGAGGTCAATTGCTCCCGGAGATATGCCATAAATCTTGTAAAAAATTTCGGGCTCATATGATTCAACTTCATTAACCCATATGCGAACTTGCTCATCGATCGACTTTTCTTGAGCTAAATTTACAAAATTAATAAAATTCTTTTTAAGAGAAACAAAATTTAATGCATTCGACGATGTTGATATCGTCATTACAAACATTATAAGAAATAATTTTTTCATGGTAATCCAATGTTATTTTTGCTTATTAAGTATCAATAGGACTGTTAGCAGTATAGTCACTATGTAACTAATTCATACCAAATTGCTTAAGAGAAATAATACGAGTACATGACTACAAACTCTCTTTGAAAGAAGATCAATTAGTAAATTCAACCATTTGGAGATAATTTTCGGTTTCCCGCTTCTTAAAGTTTTAGTCAATTTTTTTGATAAAGCTTATTGTACCGGAAAATATTAAATTATCTCCCGGCCGTTGTATGAAAAAATGCCAATTATATATATTCACTTAAATAGTTTTGCTTGCAAGTTATATCAATTCAAATAAAAAATGCTCACATAAATAGTGAGCACAATTTTTTTAGCTATATTGTTAATATTAATTACTAAGGATTAGACTTGGTCAAAGATTTAATTTCTCCGTTGATGATTTCAAGTTCTAATTTTTGATTATCTTCTTGGGATTTTTTAATTAAAGAAAAGATACTTAAACATTGCTGAAATTGGTCTCCAGATGCGCTCGCTGTAACAACTAATTTTTTATTAAGCTTGTTGGCAAACATTTTAACACTCACTTTTCTGAAAGCATCAAAACCTTCTTTATTCCCATAACATGACATCATTATCCCATGAGTTCGTGCATCGTTGAAAGCATTCGCTTTTACTGCGTAGCTGTCATCTTCAGAAAAATCTCTTATTTCAAAATATGATAATTTGATTTTTTCTTTTAAGTCCAACTTTAGTAAGTCGCTACTTGCATAAATCATACTCGATAATGATAAAGTAATAATAAGTACTAATATTTTCATTGGTTCCCCTTCAATATTTTATTTTTATTGAAAATATGTATAACATAATAATTATTTACGATGTTGTTTTTTGTAAATAATACAGAGCTGGGATTGAAAGTTATCTCTTTAAAAATGAATTTATTGTTTAAAAGAACGTTACTACCTGACTAGCTTGATTCTATGCTTTAAGATCAATTCTATAACTACTTAAAATTACAATATTTATATAATATGAAATGTCGCTAAGGGCCGTAAGTAAATGTTGGCCCAAACACCCTTATATCGGCCTTACAGGGTATTGCTGATGTGCAATAATTAAGTCATAGCAAAAAGCTATTGCTTGAGGAATTATTTTTGGCAAGCATACGACGATGGATTGTGAATCTCGTTTTAATGTCTAAGACAAAACAGATCACGGTTTTTAATAACAATTTGTTTTCGAAGACACTATAGGGAGGTCAAAATGGAAAACTTAAAAATTTTAGAACAATTTCAGGAACCAGAGATTGAGGATTTCGATGGATTCATTGATCATTTAGAGACTCATCATGTGAATAAAAATATGCATCTTAGAAAAGCTAGACAAAAAAATAAGCAGAGAGTGTTGGGCCATTTGCATATGGCTAAGTTTGAATCTAAGTCAAAATCTCTAGGTTATATTGTTGGTCCAGACAATCTTGAATGCATCTATGAGCTTTATAAAGAAAATGGAAATGTGAAACTTTTTATAAGAGAGTACGATGGAGATACAAAAGAGTTAAAGAGAGTAATTAAGAATTTGACCAAGAGGTTGTTTGGACGAGCAAGCCAAGAAAGCAATGCCTCTGATGATCACTACAGTAATTACAAAGAAGGTGAATTTTATCTTAGAAGAAATAAAGAAGGAATGGCGTACAGTCATCCAAATATTCAAAATGCTTTAAGGCAAGGTGTGATTACGGAAAATTTTGCTAGAAAAATAAAAAAATGGGGTTTTGAGTTAATTAATCCTTAGCTGTAAAAATAAACGGTGTTTTGTCATTACCGCATTCGCACACATCAGAGTACAGACCTCGAATTTCTTTGGTGGCAAAAGGTATATTTGTCTCTAAAGTTTTGCTGCAATTTTTACACTTAGTAGTTCGAACTTCTAGGCCATATTTTTTACACCAAGATTCAAGTTCTATGATTGGTGATAGATATTCCGTTATAAACATTTGCAACCTCTAAATTTTAATGCTCTTAAAATAGGATAACTAATCTTTTATATTATTTGAAGTAAGTTGAAATATTTATAGAAATTTTGTTGGTCCGATCCTCGACAGCCTATGCAAATCTGGGGAATACTTTAAAGTAATATGTAACTGCGTAGCCATAAATGTAGACAAAATGAGCAAAACTCAGGAAATATTGGGAAATTTCCTGAAATGTGAAAGAAACAAAAAGAAAACAAATGAACTTAATCTTTAATAGAATCAACCGTTTAGAATTGTTAATAAAATTTGAATTTTTGAAATAAAAAAAGCCAATTTTAAGATTGGCTTAGAAAAAAATGGGGTGGACGACGGGGCTCGAACCCGCGACAAACGGCACCACAAGCCGTTGCTCTACCAACTGAACTACGTCCACCATAGTGATCGTTGATTTGTAGGTTGAAAATAAAAGAAATCACTTAAGTAGTCAATATAATTATAAAAATATGTCAAAATTACTGTAACTTCTCGAATTTTAACATATTATATTAAAAATGAACGATGAACTTCAAAAACAGCTAAATGAACTAGTAGCTCAATGTGACCTCTTTTTACAGATTCTTCCTGATGATGAAATAAATGCGATAACAATTGTTGATAATTTAAAAGGTCAGATAAACAAAATAATTAGTCAGCAGCTTGATCAGCACGATAAAGAGAATTCAATTTTAACTAGAAGAGAAAGTGAAATTTTGAACCTGATTTTTATTGGTCATGCTAACAAGGAAATTGCTTACAAATTGGGGATTTCAATAAAAACAGTTCAATTCCACATAAAAAACTTATTTATTAAGACTAAGTCACAAAGTAGAACTGAACTAATTAATAAATCTTTAAAGCTTGGATTATTAAAGAAAACCTAGGCTTAAATCCAGTTACAAAAAATATTAAAATTTAGTAATATTATTTTACGAACTAATTAATTTTAAGGAGAAGTTATGACAAAAATACTAGGGCCATTAGAAGATGTTTATAATGATAATGAAGTTTCAGAAATTTTTGTAGATAGTTTTGATGATGTTTACATTGAAAAAAATGGTAAAATTATTAACCTTGAAAATATATTTAAAAATCAAAATGAAGTTGAATTGTTAATTGAAAAAATTCTAGCTTCTCAAAAAAAATCTATCAGTGATATTCAGAATGGATTTACGACTCTTACTTTAAAAGATTCTTCTCGAATTGCTATTACTTTGGAAGCAATTAGTATTTCTTCACCAACAATAACGATAAGAAAACATTTTAGAAATAACTTTAGTTTTGATGATTTAAAAAAATTTAAAGCTATCAATGAAGATGGACAACAAATATGCGAACAACTACTAAAAAAAGATAAAAATATTTTAATTATAGGAAATACTGGAAGTGGAAAAACTACGCTTACAAATATTATCACTGATCTAATAGATAAAAGGTATCGTCTGGTAACGGTTGAGCAAGTTGGAGAGTTAGATACTTCTAGTAGAAAAAGAACTATTCGTTTAAGAACTCCAAACTCAAAAAATTTCGAAATGTCTGAACTTATTAGTAATGCTAGTAAACTAAGAGTTGATACTATGGTTATTAATGAATTAAAGGGAAAAGAAGTTTATGACGCTTTAAATATAATGAGTGAAGGTGTTCATGTCATTTCACTAATGGCTGCAGAAAGTGTTCATCATGCAATTAAAAAATGTGAACTATTATGTTTATCGGCGAAAATGGGTCTCAATCTTTCTCAAATAAAATATCAGATTTCTCAATCAATTGATGTCATAATTTTTCAAGAACGATTAGGTAATGGAAGAAGAGTTGTTACGAATATTTCGACGTTAAGTGATTTGGATCAAAATGATGATTATTCACTAAGTCCTCTTTTTGGTTACGACGAAGATTCTGAAAATTTTTTTACAACTGATGCTGGTAAATTATTTGTAAAATAGAGAAATATTTATAAGATTATAAATACTTGACGCAGTACTGAATTAATTATTTATTATTCTTTTGACAGTTTTAGTAAAGAATTTTTAAAATGATCTCACAAAGAAATATTTCAAAAAGAGACGTTTGAAAAACACTTTAAACAAAGGAAAATAATGAAAGTTTTAATATCATTAATCGTAGTTATGTTTTTATTTACTGTTACACAAAGTTGGGCTGACACAGGAACAGGTTTGTTAACATACCCTCTTGAAGTGAAACAGAAAACATTAACAACAGAGTTTACTGGTGTAACATCTACGGGCGGTGGAGTTGGTGTACAAGGTCGTTTTACAATGAAACCAAGTCGACAATTTTCTTTTGACGCTGGAATTGGAATTGCTGGTGGAGAGTATTCAAGTAAATTATTTGTTTCAGGCGACTACGAAATTTTTCCTGATTATATGAAACAACCTCGTTTTTCAATAAGAACTGCTTTTGAAAATGCAAAAGAAGGAAGTTATAGAAAAAATATTTTATCTTTAGCTCCAGTTATCTCAAAAGGTATGAGTTTTTGGGGTAAAGAAGCTTATCCATTTGCCTCAATGCCAATTGCCTTAAATTTAAACAATGACAAAAATACTTATAGAACAACAATTGATTTAAATATGGGACTTGCTATGAAACTTCCTATTAAACAATCAAATTTACTAGGAACAATAGAAACTTCTATTGGCTTAAAAGACAGTAATACTGGGTTTGCTCTTGGTGTAGCTTATTCACTTTAGTTTTTTTATTTAATGAAATATATATTTTCAGACTTTGATGGGACTTTAACTGATCATGATCAATTAAGTCCCATTTTTTTTGATATTCTTAACTTAGTCAAAGATTACAGTATACCGTTAATAATCGTAACAGGAAGATCCAAGTCTTGGGCACATTTTCTACTAACACATTTTAATTATTTAGATGAAGTTATTTCTGAAGGTGGAGGTGTTTTAACAACACGAAATAATATTGACTATGAAGATATAGTTTTAATAGATGATAAAGAAATAAAACACCTTGAAAAATTTACGATTAAGCTTCTAAGTAAATTTCAGAATTTAAGACTTACAACTGATAGTTTTGGTCGTTACAGCGACAGAGCAATTGATCTAAAATTGTTAAAAGAATTAAATTTAGATAATGAAGTTGAATCTTTTATGAAAATTAATAATATAAATTATTCAAGATCCAGCGTACATTTAAACTTTTGGAGTGGAGAAGTTTCAAAAGCAAAAGCAGTCTCAGCTTTTATCAATGAAAATAATATAAAAATGGAAAATTGTATTTATTTTGGTGACGCTAAAAATGACGAATCGATGTTTAAATATTTTGAAAATACTGTTGGAGTTAGCAATATTAAAAATGTCTTAAATAAAATGTCTTTTCATCCAAAGGTAATTCTAACAGGAAATGAAAATAGAGGACCTTATGGGGTCTATAACTTCTTGAAAAAACGTGTTCTAGAGCTTCTTTAGTTTCAAAAATTATCGATAAAATTAAAAATTTAATTATTATTGCCGATAAAGCATTGTGAAGATTCAATTATTTATTATTTTATCAATTTTACTTATTCAGGATGTATCAGCTAGCTGTTTTTGTAAATCATCAATTGATGATTCAAATGTTATCTTGATTGATCAAATTACTGAAAATCAAGATTCATGTTATAGCGAAATTAGAAATAGATTATTTTTAATGATTGATGATCTTAAACAATGCCAAACTAATAATTTAAATATTACGTGGGGTTGTTCTGAGTCTGTTAGAATAAAAAAAGAAAAAATAGCTGTTGATTGCCAACAATTTTTAAAAGCAAAACATCAAATAGAATTACAAGAAAGTCTTACTAAATTTAAAGGCAAAAGTCCTAAATTAAATAGTCTAGTAAGCTGTGGCGAGAGAATAGAGCTTGGTGATGCTGCAGCTTTAAATAGTAATGTAAATTTAGGAGCTGATAAAATAGAATTAAGTTTCAAGACAGAAGCAGAATTGAAAGAAGCATTAGCTAAGTTTGTCCCTGGAGCCATCTTAGATCGTCCAGAAAAAGGTATTCAATTCTCAATAGATCTTCCTAATGATAATAATGGGTTTGGATTATTTGATTATTTTTTTAAAAAGAAAAGTGGTGATGACATGGGCTATACCCATGGAATGGACGTAAAAATTGGAAAAAAATTAGATGGATCTGGTTACTTTGTTACAATGGAATATTCTACCAAATTATATACTGAAAGAATTCCAGGAGTTGCTAATTTTTATGATTCAAAAAATAAAGTGTACGTTGTTCCACAAAATTTTTTAGAAGAAAATGTTTTAAAAGTTGTTGTTGATAATATGAAAGAAAATAAAGCTTTTTATATGAAAGCTGGTGTTGGAATTCAAAATTTAAATCAAAAAAATCCGCGAGGAGCATTAATATCAGCGGCGAGACAACAGCAGTCTTGGCATAAATATTGGAGTAAAAAATTACCTAATAGAATTAAAATGTATGATAGCAGAGGAGTTGGAAAAGACCGATATGGAGTAATTCTTGACTTTGATATAGGAAAAAAGAAAACGATATATCAAGATAAAAGAAAACGAATTCAATATAATACTAGTGTCGGAATTACAGGAAGTACTTTTAGTGGTGCAAGCAGTGTGCGAGGGCGCGCGGAAATTTCCGCAGATTATCAATATTCACCTACTTCTTTAGCTTATAGAGTTGTAGCTGGTTTAAAAGCCGATATGTACAGTTCAGGACAGGAATATTTAACAAGTTTCTTTGCTATTGAAGCAGGTGGCTCAAGTAGTAAAGTTGGTTTTAAATATGAAAAAAATCAAAGAAAAGATGGGCCAAATTATTTAGTTCATGCAAAGAAAGATATTACTGATCCTACGCGAAACACTATTGGTACTATTTATTATGTTCATAACTTTTAAACTCAATTTCCAAAACTTCTTTAATTTTTTTATTAAGTTCAGTTTGATCAATTGTTAAATGATTATTCATCCAGGTTTGTAAATCTTCAGGAAGTTTACTTTGATAAGTTTTGTTTACTCCCAGGTATTCAAAGTTTAAAGCGATAGCATGAAGTGCGTGTCTTGGGATTTGCATTAAATCGAAATCACTGGGCTCAGCAATATTGTCTTTAAAGCGTTGAAACATTTTAAAGCTGCCAAGATATAATTTATCACCGAGTAGCGGAAAACCATGAACCATTGCATGGACTCTGATTTGGTGTTGCCTTCCTGTTTTGGGAAGTGCGAGTGACAATATATATGTATCGTCTTCCCATAGTTTTATAAATTTTGTTTGAGCATGTTTTCCACTAGTTGATTCTGGTGGAAAATTATTAATATAAACTCTTTCAAGACCCGTTTTTACAGAACCAAGTCTTTCATTAGCAATAAGTTTGTCTTTTATATTTTGATCGATTTTTATACCAATTAAAAAATAACATTTTTTGACTCTATTCTCTTCAAAAAGACTGGTTAAAATATTTGCGTAATGTGGATTTTTGCCAAGCAGAATTACTCCAGAAGTCTCTCTATCTAAACGATGAATGGAATGAACTGTTTTCTTGTGAATATGCTCAAAGTAAACGGTAGCACAATTAAATAAATGTCTGCCTGTTGGGTGGGCAGCCATAAAAGCAGGTTTTAAACATATTATAATATTTTCATCTTCAAAAATAACATCTGGTACTCTATTTATTTTAAGAAGTTCGTTTCTCCAATATTCATCTTCATGTCCATCTTCGTGAATTGTGAATCTGATTTTATCTTTGTAATGAAGTGTAGTGTTAGGTTTGTGATTCCCTGGCCGACCTATGATAATGACATTTTTATTTTTAATATTTGATTTTATTTGTTCTCGTGAAAAACTTGGAAGATATTCTTTGAGAAATTGATCTAATCTTAAACCTTCTTGAGATTCTTCAACATAATATTCAGCCATGTAGTGCTTAATGCTAAATTCTTTTTTAAGTACTGCCATTGAAGTTTAGTATCTGTCTTTTATTAAAGATTTTATCAAGTTAAAACTTGAGCTTTTTGAGTACTTGTATTTTTTTTGCAAAGTCCCTACAGTTTTTTCAATTAAGTTGATATTGTCTTTAGAAAGAGAGGCTCTTGATTTTTCATCTTCATAAAAAACAAGATTATCAGCGATAGTTTTTAAAGATTTCTTTTGCTCATTTCTAAACGACTCTTTAAGTTGGTTTGAAATATCGGGAAATACTTCTGTGTAAATAATTTTTTTCCCCGGATTGTCTAAAGAGTATGCTCCCATTTTACTTAATAAGTGTGAACGATATTTCTCAGGAGATTCTTTTAATTCTAAATTAGCCTCAACGTCTTTAATAAAATAAGTATTATTTTCGTACTGTCCCGTAACTTTGTTTTTAACTTTTTCATTTTTAAGAATTGCAGTAATTTCTTCTATGTATTTTCTTATATAATCTTCATAAGATCGTTCATCGACAATCCCAAGACTATCTCTACACTCTTGGTCAAATATTTCATAAGAGTAGTCTGTAAGGTAATCTAAAAATTTTTTAGGGTTATGAAAGTTTCCATGTGGAGGAATTTTTAAAAAATCATAATCTTCTCTTTTAAGAATAAATGATTGTAGATATTCAATTACTTCTAAAAATGAGATTGATTTGTTTTGGCTAGCCAACTTATATAAAATATTTTTAATATCTCTTGGAGATATTCCAAATTTTCCTTCGTAGTTTTGGTCAGCGAAATGTTCTTCCTCTACTAGAGTCTTTGATTGTAATAAAACTTGTCTCGCTTCTGAATCTATTTGTTTTGGTACGCTGTTATCAGCTATAAATAATGCTTTTTCAATTGGTGTTAAATTGGTTGCAATATTGGCCATTGCTTTATCTTGATAATTTTTTGTTTCACAATGTCTAAGTCTTGTCATTACTGCAAAAAGACAAATTGTTTCTAAAGCATGAGGTTCAATTTTAACTTGTCCTTTTAATGCGAAAACTTGTTCTTTATAAATTTCTAGCTCTTCTTTATAATTTAATAAATACGGAACTTTTATAAAACTAAAACGTCCTTTAAATGATTTAAAGTCGGGATGTTGTCTAAAGGCTTGTAAGTGAATTTCGTTACTTGAACCCATAAATATTATATCCAGCTCGGTTAAAACTCCTTGAATATTTAAATTTTTTGATTCAATTGTCATAAGAAGATATTTAAACGCATCTAACGGTCTCTTTAACAAATCTGAAAATTCAAGTATCCCTCTATTTGCCATAATCGCTTCACCTTGAAGTGAAAATAAATTTAATGACTGTAAACTAGGTGGAAGTGACGCTAGTCTTTTATCCATTGTAATTTGTTGCATTTTGGCATCAACATGAAGTTGAGGTTCAATAGTCACAGCAGAAGAAGCATATCGATGACTTATATTAAATCGTTCGATTCTAATATGTTTTAAAACATTTTGGTGATCACCTTTATAGTTTTTTAATAAGGCGTCGTAAATTAGTCTATTTCTTTTAGATAAGTCTCCAGTGTAAAAATATGATCTTTTAATAGAATCCAATTGTTCTTCATTAAACAGTTCTGTAAATAATTCTTTTCTGTATTTTTTTGGGATGAGTAAAATTGGGTGATCTTTTAATTCAGAATTTAATATCGCAGAAATATCTTTATCTTCAAGAAAAGCAAATGACTGTAAGTCTGTTTGAGTAGATTCTGTATTAAACCCAAGGCTTCCTTTTATAAAATTGTCGATTGGAAAAATCCAGCTAAATGTATAAAGAGATCCTTCTGTTGTTTCAGAGTATTTTTCGGCACCTTTCATTATTTTTTTTATAATTGATGTTTTACAGGATCCATTTGGGCCAACAAGTAATGTGAACTTATTATTAAATCCTTCTTCAGTAAAATTTGTTAGTTGCTCATATATTGATTGTTGAACACTGTATTGACCAAAAATAGAAGGAGAGTTTTCGAATTCAGTTTTAAACAATTTAAAATGATTAGAATCATCTTGACCAAAATGATCAAACATATCTTTAAAGTATTTTGATGAATTTCTTATAAATTTAGTAGGATTGTCTTTCAATTTATCTATATATTTTGCAAAAGAAAGAATTTCATCGTTCTCATTTCTTAACTTTTGATCTTCTTCCATCCATTTCATAGTAAACTCCTTACTATATTTTATCAGAATTAGAGAAAAGGCTTAAACTTATTAATTCAGGCAAATAGTTCATTCTAATGATTTATTAGGCTAATTTATTTGTAGATGAATTATAGTTTTATCGAAAATTAATCTTGCATAATCGGAAATTGATGCTGGGCCCAACTTATTATTCCACCTTCAAGATTAGATAAATTACTAAAACCTTGTGATTCAAGATACTGGCATACATTCATACTTCTGTGACCGCTTCTACATTGAACAATTATTTCACTATTTTTATCATTTAAGTTGATCATCTCTTGAGGAAAAATACTCATAGGCATAAGTTTCGCACCTTCTATGTAGCCTTGGTTCCATTCATCTTGTTCTCTACAATCAATTAATTCAATATTTTCATTATTTGATAATTTAGTTTTTAATTCCGTGGCAGTAATATTTTTTATCATTTCAAATTCCTTTTTTTATTTTTTATTAGTGTAGAAAATTTTATTTAAAAAAAATAGATTTAATTTTTGACGAAGCATATTAAATGTCAGTAAAATTTAAGTAGAGCAAAATGTTTTAGTAAACCAACCGATCACGGAAGAAGGAAGGTCAAAAATGAAAGTATTTACTATTGCCAATAATAAAGGCGGAGTAGGCAAGACAATGAATGCCTATCAACTTGCTAGTTATCTAGCGTCTAAAGGCAACAGAGTTTTAATTGTAGACCTTGATTCTCAAGCCAACTTATCTAGTACTTTTGATGTACAAATAAGACGAAGTTTGATTCCTGAATGGCTAATTGGTGATATCGGAATTGAAGATGTTTTAATTAAAGTTGAAGGTCAATATGACTTTCTAAAAAATATATCTCTAATACCAGCAAGTAGACATTTGGCAAACTTAGCCAAACTATTGATATTGTCTGAACAAGAAGTACGAAGAGAAGCAGGTAGAAAAGAAAGACTATTAAAACTTCGTTTAGATGCTGTTTCTGATCAATTTGATTATGTAGTAATAGATACTCCTCCAATGCTTGGAGATGAATTAATTATGGCACTAGTAGCTTCAGATAAAGTATTAATCCCTACTCAAGCACAAGATTATTCAATTGATGGTTTAGAAGAGTTGATGGACACTTTTGAAATAATAAAAGAAACTGAAAATGCTAAAATGGAATTCACAATCATTCCTTCGATGGTGAATGCAAGAAGAAAAATTGAGAAACAAAGACTGTTAGAATTATCACAATCTTTTCAAATTACTTCTCCAATTAGAAACCTTGTTCAAATGCAAGAGTCGATATCGACCAAAACACCTATATTTTTAATGCAAGAAAAAAGTGAAGCTAGAAAAGACTATGAGTCACTATGGAATTCATTAAACATTTAAGCAAAGGTATTGGTATATGAGTAAAGTTTTTTCGTCTCGAGTTTCAAAAAAAGAAAGAAGAACTATTGATATCAGTAGTAATATTGATAAAGATATAATAAAAAAAAATGATGACCGTCTTCTTGATGGTGCAAGACTACTTGAAATTAAATTAACTGATATTAAAGTTAAAGAACAAGTACGTACAAAATTTAATGATCATTCATTGCGTGATTTATCAGACAATATTCAAGCAAATGGTTTAATTCAACCACTCGTTGTTTACTTAGAAAACAATCAATACACATTAGTATGTGGAGAAAGACGATTTAGAGCAATGACTTTAATCGACTTTGGTTCATGTCCTTGCTTTGTTTTAGAAAATAAAACAGATGAAGAATTAATGGCTATACAGTTTTCTGAAAACTCAGCAAGAGAAGCACTACATTACATTGATAAAGCTGATGGTATTTTAAATTATCAAATCGCAACCAAAGCAAGTGAAAGAAAAATTACAAAAGCTTTGGGAATTTCAAAGTCAGAAGTTCACAGAAGCTTGATGATTGCTAAATTAACAAAAACTATAAAAGAAGCAGCAAAAAAATACGATATAGAAAAATATGTTTTAGTAGAATATGATGCACTCGAATCGGGAACGTTTAAAAAGAAAATCCATAATATGATCATTGCTGGAGAAGTAATAAAAAGATCTAAACTTAAACGAATATTAAAAGATTCTCATATTCTTTCAAAAGGGAAGAAAGTAACTTCCAGAAAAAAACCAGCTATTCCTGCTGGAGTAACAGCAAATGCTTTTTTAAAAATTATGGAAAAACAATCCAAAACAATGGAGCTTGATATTAAAACCCAAGCTGCTTTAAAAGCTTTATTAAATGACACTAAAGAATTGATGGATTTTTAATTACTCTGTAACATTCCTAAAAAATGGATTTTTTAGGTTTTTCCTTTTGGGCCACGGATGGCCCAAAAGGACAGTATATAAATTAATCTTAAAAACTCAAAATATACTCTTTTATATAAAATCTTCCGTATAATTTATAGATAAAACATATGTAACTGCGCATTATTTTCTTAATATACAAAATATCCCTATTTGGCCCTACTTTTGCAACTATATTCAGTAGAGAGAATATAATATAGAGATTTCGAGGGTTTATGAGTATTAAAAAGTGTCAAAATATTAGTGGGTGTATAAAAGATTTCGATAATTTATCGAAGTTATTTATATTAACAATCATTTTTGGTATCACTTTGATACCAGCTTTCAAAGTATATGGTGAAGATTCGCACTCTGAAAATAATTCATACCTAAGATTAGAATACCTCGGGCCTCACGCGAAGATAGCTACTCGTGGACCAAATAATTTTGTACCAGATGATGATGTTGAGCCTCTTCCACTTGAAGTCAAAATTTGGGTTCAAGATATCTTAGTTGAAGATAGTGCAGGTGTTTTAAATAAAGTTAAGGGAAATATAAAATCTTGGAGAGATAGAGAAGAATATGCCAAAACATGGAATCTTAGTTCAACTGGTTTGTTTGTAACACCAGATTCAGAAGAAAAAGAAAAATTTTTAAAACAGCACATGCTTCAATATTTAGACAAAAGACTATCTGGTGAAATTAGAAATGCAAAAGAAGGATCAGCTTTACATCGATTAGGACAAGTTGAAAAAGCACTTCAACCTAAAGCTGAAGCATCAATTACTTCAAATATAAAAATAAAATTAAATGCAAAGGTAATAGAACAAAGAATTTTTCTATTAGTAGACAATCCATTTATTGATTATGAAACGAAAGTAGATAATCACGGTAGAGTTGAAATGAAGATGGGAAAAAATATTGAGTCAATTAATGTTCAATCAGAGATTCGTTACGACATAGCTGGTGATAAATGGGTTGCTGAAGTTGTACGACCTATAAATAGTAATTTAAAAGCGAAGATTTCATCTTCTCAGGATGATAATACTATGATGTTTACTAAAAACTCTGATAATAAAGTCGAACTTATTTATAATAAATCATTTTAATATTAAGATTAACTTTCTATAATAAATTATGTTTAATTTTTTATACATAATTTTTATTCAATTCGCGTTTGCTAGTACAACACCTAAAAACATTCAGTTAAATTATGTAAATAAAACTCAATTTAAAATATCATTTCAAAAAGTTTGTGCAGATAAGTTTGGTCGCGGTGAATATTTGATAGTAACTCCAAACTCTAATTTAAAAACATTAGATTGTATGGGACGTGATTTAAATATTACCGACTATTGTAAAAATCTTGTAAAAAATAACTTCACAAGATCTTTTATGAGTAATGAGTTAGTTTGTGAATCAGCAACGCAAGCAAGCCTTTCTGTTGTTTGTACAAATAAAAACAGCTTTTTATGCAGAAAAGAAAAACCTTGTGAAATTCTAAAAAATTCTTATGCCAATAATTTATTGATCACTTATTCAAGTATTGTTGATCAAAAAGTGAACTGTTTATTTCAAAGCAAAAGTAATATCGATAAGATAGATCTCCTTTAATTTTTTTCTCTTGTATTCCTTAAAGTCAAAGGAGAATCTATGAATGAAAAAATAGTTGGTTTATATCCCTGTTCAAAATCAATGCAAGAAGTGGAAATTTTTGGTTACAGTTCAAGGGGGATTCCTGGGATTGAAGTTAATGGTTTTGGATGTTTTAATAAGATTTTCAAAGAAAAAATTATATTTTCGTTAAAAAATAGAAAGATTAAATTACCTTTAAAAAGGTTTGTTCTTTCAACAACTATACCTATTCAAATTATCAAGAAACATCATGAGGATTATACTTGGCTAGAATTACCAGCTTTTATTATTATTTTAAAACTATTAGATAGCATTCCTATTAGGAACTTAGATAATTGTTTTTGCTCAGGTAAAGTAAACCTCAATGGAAAAATTAACATTTTTGATTATAAAAATATAAATACTTCTAATTTAGCAAATACCAAGAAAACTTTTTTAGTCGATAAAAAAAATAGCCCAAATTTTAATAAATTTATTCTTATTGAAGATTTATTAAATTGAGAGAATCTTAATTAGTTCCATGTTTTCTGGTAAATAATGATCTCTTTTTTGTAAACAATTTTCAAGAGGTACAGGTGAGACTTTTCCTTCAATATAAGCTGTTACAGTAGGAAAGAGTCCTTTTCTTAAAGAATCGATGGCGACAAACCCCATCCTTGAGGCAAGGAATCGATCTAATGAAGATGGATTTCCTCCACGTTGAATATGTCCAAGAATACAAACGTGAGATTTTAATTTATATTTTGACTCAAGTCCTTCTCTTATTGTGTAGCTAAGTCCAGGTTCATCACCTTCAGCACAAATTATAATAGAGGCTTGTTTTCCTCTTTTTCGGCCATTGTTAACATCTTCAGCAATCTGGTCAATATCAATTTTTTCAAATGGAAAAATGATATTTTCAGCTCCAGTACAAATCCCAACATGCATAGCAATAGCTGCGGAATTTCTACCCATAACTTCTACAATAAAAGTTCTTGCATGAGAGTGAGCTGTGTCTCTAATCTTATCAACAGCGTCAACAGCTGTTTGGACTGCTGTATCAAAACCAATAGTATAATCTGTTCCAGAAATATCATTGTCTATTGTTGCAGGAATTCCAACAACTGGTATTTTGTGTTCTTTACTTAAAAGACCCGCTCCTGCAAATGAGCCATTTCCACCGATAACAATTAAGCCATCCATGCCTTTTCGTTTTAAAATATTTGCTGCTTCTTTTCGAATATCTGCCTCATGAAATTCAAGACATCTAGAAGTTTGAAGAATTGTTCCCCCATGTTGCATAATATTTCCAACAGAAGAAGCTGACATCTCTGTAAAGTTACCTTCAAGTAAACCTTGATAACCTCTCATTATTCCATAAGGAACGATGTCCATTGAAATTGCTGATCTAACAACAGCTCTAACAGCACAGTTCATTCCTGGGGCATCACCACCACTACATAAAAGAGCAATCTTTTTCATTTTAATCCTTATTTAAAAATTGGTTTACCTGTAAATCTTTCAGGTATTTCAAATCCCATAATATTTAATATTGTTGGCGCAATATCTTTTAATGCAAATGAATCACCATTGAGTTCACATTCATTACTAAGTTTTTGGTTCACTATACATAAAGGAACTTGGGCTTTTGTGTGTGAAGTATGACATTGGCCATTGTTGTACTGCATTTCATCGGAGTTTCCGTGATCTGCTGTTATAATCATTGTAACATCTTTTTCACTACAGATTTTTTGAAGTTTAGAAACACAGTCATCTAAAGTTTCAACTGCTTTTATGGCGGCTTCATAATTTCCGGTATGCCCAACCATATCAGAGTTTGCAAAATTAACTAAATAAAAATCGGCAAGATCATTTTCGATAGCCTCTGATAATTTATTACAAACTTTATATGCGCTCATTTCAGGCTTTAAGTCGTAAGTTGTGACATCCTTAGGGGAAGGAATTAAGACTTGGCTTTCTTTTGGAAAGGCTTCTTTTTTTCCTCCATTAAAAAAATAAGTAATATGAGCATATTTTTCTGTTTCTGCGATTTTGTATTGTTTGACCTGATTTCTTGAAAGTGTTTCAGATAATCCCCCTGTTAAGGGTTCTTTATCAAATAATATTGGTAAATCAATAATATCTTGAACATAAGGTGTCATACATAGAAAATAATTTGGAATTATGTCTCTTTGAAACTTATCAAAATCTTTTGTTGTTAAAGATAATGTTAATTCAATAGCTCTATCAGGACGAAAGTTTACAAAGAAAACGCAGTCGTCATTTTTTATTGAATCATTTTTATTAAATAAAGCAGGAGTTATAAATTCATCAAATAAGTTATTTTTATATTCTTCATTAATATAATCAACTGGAAGTTGTTCAGTTATTTTTCCCTGCCCAGTAATTGTCTTATAGTAGTGTTCTATTTTTTCCCATCTTTGATCTCGGTCCATTCCAATTGAGCGGCCACTTATAGAAGAAAAGTTAAAGTTTAAGTTACTGTTCATTAAATCATTAATATATTTTATTCCACTATCTTTTTGTGTATCTCGTCCATCCATCAACGCATGAAAACAGATTTTTATATCAGGAAAGTTATTTAATTCTTTAATAAGGTATTTAATGTGATTAATATGAGAATGAACACCACCGTCAGAAAGTAGTCCAATAAGGTGAACGGTTTTAGATGAATTTTGGGCATTTTCGATTAAATTTTTAAATTCGGGAAGGCCTGGCAATGAATTATTAGAAATAGATTCATTAATACGAACAAGATCTTGTCTTACAGCAGTTCCTGCACCGATATTCATGTGGCCAACTTCCGAGTTACCAGCAATTCCTTTTGGAAGGCCAACTAGCTCACCTCCAGCTTCAATAGTAGTAAAAGGAAAATTCTTGAAAATTTTGTCAATAACTGGCGTATTGGCGTCTTTAACAGCATTTTTAAGATTATTAGAATTTATTCCATAGCCATCTAATATAACGAGAAGGACTTTTTTGGATAAATTTTTAATTGAATTATTCATACCTCTTTACTAGTAATAATGACGTTATAAGTCAAGAAATAGTCTGTGATAGTAGCTGTCAAAACCCAAAATTAAAAGTTGAACCCAAATTTGTATTTTTTGTTTTATTAGAATCGCTGTAAGTTTTGATACTCTTATTTACAAATATATTTATGCTTAAAAATGAGAGAGTCTTAAATGAATAGTTAATACCAAGTGAAGGAAAAAATTCAAGGTAATCGTATTCACTAGAAGAATTTAAATTCTTATTAAAATTAAGTCCTATATCAGCACTTAAGCGATCTGATAAATTTAAAGTGTTTGATAAGTTTATGTTTATTAAAGTTGATTTTGTGGCAACGGAAGTTTCTTCGTTTAAGCTTGTTGAAAGTCCCAAAATAGGATTTATGTATTTAGAATTAGTGTATGGAGTATAATTTAGATTTAAACCATATGATTTAGTAGAAACATTTGAAGTGAAATAATTCGCAATGGTTATAGGTAGGGAATAATTTAGAACTCCTGACATAAAAAGATGTGTAAAATTAAAAGAGAAAGAATGATTATTACTATATTTTGTTAATGAAACATCTTTTGATTCTCTAGCAAAGGATAGACTATACGAATATCCAACATTGTATAGAAAATATTTAGAACGATGAAAGTAAACATTTGTAGTTGCTGAAACTTCTTTTGAATCGGCTATTCGAACATTTTTATTAAGAGAACTCGACTGAGAATAATTTGCAGTGACTCCTAGAACTTTTGTATTTGATAATTTCTGGCTTAATGAACCAGAAATACTAATGTTTTTTAATGTTGCTTTTTCTGATCCATAAGTCGAAGCGTAATCTGTACTAAATGTTGATAATTCTAATTCATTTAAACCATGAATATTTGTGGAGTAATCAGCCCCCATAGAAATATTGAAATTTATATAATTTTCTTTAATATAGTCTAAATATTCATTTGCATAAGTTTTCATGTTTTTGTTTGATTTAGTATTATTGTAAATTTTATTTAAATATAGTTCTGCTAGGTCTGAGCGACCAATTTGTAAATAAGATGCACCAGTATAGTAATAAATTTGATCAAGTGAATCTTGATCTTTCATTTTATTATTTTTATAGAGTTTTAATGTTAGTTGAAGCCACTTTATTGATTGATGAAATTCTTCAGCATTATAATGTAGAGTTGCTATGTTAAAGTACGTATTAAATTTATCAAAATCATAATAATTTATAACATTAAAATATTTGAGTGCTCTTTTTAAAAGTTTTTTATTAAACTTCGTTTTAAATTTTCCTGACTGATAAATATTTAGATAGTTTGAGGCAATATTTTTATAAAGTGTCAGAATATCATCACTTGGTCGTTTCATATTTTTTAGCACTACTTCTATATCTTTTTCATATGTAAATTTTAAAATTTTGTCAGTGTGTTCTTGCTTGATTATGTAATATAAAAGTTTGAGAGATTTTGAATATTGTTCTTGCATAATATAAAGATCAGATAAAAGATTATAGGTAGGTAAATAATATTTACCTTTTTCTACATTTTCTAATAAAACTTTTTCCGTTTTATAGTAATTCTCATTTTCATAATTGTCCTGTGCTTTAGTTATATTCGCTTCCTGCTCCTTAATAGTCATAGCGTTCAATGAGGTAATTATTGAAAAATTTATGATACTTAAGCAAATTACTTTATAAAAAGGACACATAGATAGATTATAAATTAATGTATAGATTTTAGACACTTGATAATTTTTAGACAATTATTGCTCACAATGTACGAAATATTAAATACTTGAGTGAATGTATATTTGGCACATTCCTTGCTCTATATTTAGTAATTAGATTTTTTAAAGGAGCGAGAAAATGAAAAAAATAAGTATTAAAAAGATTAGTGTATCATTATTTTTATTAACAATTTTGGCATTTTCTGGTTGTGGAAAAAATAAAGCAAACTCGGGAACAGCGGCAACTAATTATGGTTCTTACCCAGTAGCTCAAAATCAGTCAAATCAACAATTAGTTAATGAACTCGTTAGCAAAGTTGATCAAGATTTATTCTTTAAACCTCAAGGCGATGTTTCTGCGATAAAACAATTAATGGTCCAAGCCGATTGTACTGGTGGATTTTTCAAATTTTGTACTTATGGTTCGGGAAATTCTCAAACAATGATTTATAGAGTTCAAGCACAAACAATAAGTAATAGTAGTTACGGAGCTAATGTAACCGCTGTTCATACCCAACTTAAAAGTCTTGTAAGAACAGCTAGTTTTGTTCAAGTTGTTGGAGCGGGAGTGTATTATATGAGAACCGCTAACAACGAACATTATCATTTTAATTTTAATTACCCACTAGTTATGAACCCTGTTCAAAAAAGACTAACTGACGGAAGTGGATTTACAATATATTAATTAGTTCAATTTACTTTTCCTTTTTTAAGTAAAGAAAAGACCTCCTAAAATGGGAGGTCTTTTTAATTGAGGAATATTTTTATCACTCCCCGTCATTTCAAAAAAGATTTATACTATAGTTAATTTAAGCAAAGGATTAATTATGGCTCAGTATAAATGCGATTTAGATGATATTTATTTTAATTTATTTCAGTTTTTAAAAGTATATGAAGGTACAGAATTTGAAGAATCTGATTTAAGAGAAGTAATTGTTCAATTCGAAAATTTCGTAAAAAATGAAATTTATCCAACGAGACAAGAAAGCGACGCGCTTGGTGTAAAGCTTACTGGTGAAGGTGTTGTTGTTCCAGAAATTCTTCACAAAGCAAAAAAAGCATATTATGAAAATGGTTGGTATGGACTCGGGGTAGCTGAAGAGCTTGGTGGAATGCCTGTTCCAGCTCCTGTAGCATTTGCTTGTGACTCTCTTTATGTTGGTTCGAACGTAGGTTTTTCTATGTACTCTGATCTTACTAGAGGGGCTATGAATGTTATTTTAAAAGTTGGTGATCAAAAACAAAAAGATAAGATTGTGCCTAAAATGATGGATGGAACTTGGGGCGGAACAATGTGTCTGACAGAATCAGGTGCTGGAAGTGACGTAGGTGCTGTCAAAACTTCGGCAAAACCTTTAGGAGAAAATTTATATTCAATTAGTGGAGTTAAAATTTTTATAAGCTCTGGTGAAAGTGATCTTTTTGAAAATAATATTCATCTTGTACTTGCAAAAACTCCTGGCGCTCCAGAAGGAACCAAAGGATTAAGTTTATTTCTTGTTCCAAGATATAATTATGACGATGGTAAAAGTAATAATGTTTTCTGCACAAAAATCGAAGAAAAAATGGGAATTCATGCTTCTTCAACTTGTGAATTAACTTTTGGCCAAAATGGTGAATGTGTTGGGGAACTTATTGGTAAAGAGTTTGAAGGAATGCAGAATATGTTCATCATGATGAATGAAGCAAGACTTCTGTGTGGAACTCAAGGTGAATCACAAGCGAACTTAGCTTATGAACTCACTAAGCAATATTGTAGTGAAAGAAGTCAGTTTGGCGTAACAATAGAAAAACATCCTGATGTGGCAAAAACTTTACTTAAGATGAGAGCGCTTGGTAGAGGAATGAGAGCTTTAATTTTATATACTTCAAAATTTTTTGATTTAAAAGATGAAGAAAGAGTTGCTTTGTTAACTCCGGTCTGTAAATCATATTGTTCAGAGATGGGATTTCATTTATCTGTTGATGCTGTTCAATGTCATGGTGGTTATGGTTTCTGTAGTGAATATGGAATTGAGCAATTTGTTCGCGATACAAAAATTGCTACAATTTACGAAGGAACAAATGCTATTCAAGCAAATGATTTTTTGCTTAGAAAAATTTTGGGAGATGAAGGTAAAACATTGATGGGATTTTTCAATGAGATGAAAACAGATCTCGCGGCTTTTCAAGAAAGTTTTCCACAAGAAACTCTTGAAGTTACTAATTCACTAAAAGATTTTGAAAAAATCATGCAAAAAGTTACAGTGTGGGCTAAGGAAAAAAATTATAATCAACTCATGTATGTAGCCACTGATTTGCTTCGCTTTAACGCAAATTTGTTTACTGCTTGGCTGCTTGGAAAACAGGCGATGCTAGCTCAAAGTAAAATGAAAACAGATGAATCAAAGAAAGAATATTATGAAAGTAAATTAGTTGACTTTAATACTTTTTGTAAATTCTACTTGATTGAAAACAGAGCAATAAGCTCAACTCTTCTTAATTTTTAAGTAGTTAACTAGACTTTAAGCAAAACAATGTTAAGCTTAAATTAATTTAAAATTATTGGAATAAACTTTGGATAAACTAAAAACTCTCTTTGATCAGGTGGAGAATTTTTGTAAAGAAACTCACGGCAGCAGTGAATATTATAAAGATGAATCGTATATTGTAGGCGAGAATAATACATTTGCTCCACTTAGTTATCTTTGTAAAAAAGAACCATGGCTGAAGTCACCTGATGAATTAATTAAACTGGGATTAATTGCTGATACCTTTGAGTTTAATCATCGCGATAAGTTTTTATCGTGGTATGAAAAACAATTTTCTAGAAAGTTAAAACGATCTCAGCAGAAAAATATCTCATTTTTATTATTGCCACAAAATAAAGAAATTTTTGATGCAGTGGAAGCAGTATATAAAAATTATGAAATTTTGAGAAATCATCACATTATACAAAACAATAAAAACCTACCTGTTCAACTAGGAGAGTGGTACGCCAAATGTATTTTTGGACTTGTGCAAGTAAAGTCAGCATCTCAAAGAGGATTCGATTTTTATTATGAAGATGAAAGAGCTGAAGTTAAAGTTGAATGGGGTGAATTTACTTCTCCAAAAGGGATTAAGCTTAGAAAATCAGCAATTGGTTTAGCAAAATATTGTATAATAATGTATTTAGCAAAAGATTTCAAAATAAGAGAAATATGTTTTCTCGACAGCTCGTTCATAACAAGAAAATTTGGAAGCAAAGGCCATACAATCTTTTTAAAAGATACTGATATTTCTGATTATTTTTTATCACAATCTAATAAACATATAAAGAAAGTAGTAAACAGTAATTCTTTACTTAAATTTGCTACACCTAGGATGGCTGTGAATTTAGCAGAATCCTTCTAAATAACTGAAATTTTTACTATAATTCACTCAAATTCACTTAACTTTAATAGTTAAAATTCGATAAGTTTTTTAAATAAAGCTTGTGAGTTAAATTGAATACTTTTAGAAAAAAATGGTTAATTTTTATTGTAGTAAATATATTACTTGCTACACCTGCGCTAATTATAATTCAGTTTTCATTTCAAAATCAAAAAGATAAAGCACTTGATGAAATAAGCTCTGCTTCAACTTCCTCCTTTGGAGGAATCAGCGCTCATATGACTGAGCATATCGTGCAAATTAATTCTTTAGTTTCATATTTCAGAAGAAATTATCTGGTGACTGAATATTTTAATAAAAATAAAAATATAACATTTAATAATTATTTTTTTAAAGATTTAAAAAACTTTTTAGAAACCTCTAAACATCTTTATCAAATAAGATTCCTCGATTTAAAAGGAAATGAAAAAATAAAAGTAGTCTACAAAAATGATAAAGCAAATTTAGTAAAAACGTTGCAAAATAAATCGCAACATGAATATTTTCAAAAGATTTCTAAATTAAGTTTTGATCAAATATATTTATCACCAATCGAGTTGAATAAAGAGTTTGAAAAAATTGAGGAACCTCATGTTCCTGTCATAAGAATTGGGTCTCCGGTTTATAATAATAAAAACCAAAAAATTGGTTATTTGATAATAAATTATTTTGCTATAAAAATGATAGGTGACTTTCAAAAAGAACAAAGTTTAGAACAACGTGGTATTTCAATAATAAACCAAGAAGGATATTTTTTACGAGGTAATCCTGAATATAACTTTAGTTTTGAATTTGATAAATCTAGAAAAGTTTCAAATGTCGATAAAACTATTTGGAATTTGATAACAACAAAAGAAAAAAATGAGTTAATAAAAATAAATAAAGACTACTTTTCTTATACAACATATTCAAATTTTTTAAATAAGAGAATGTTTTATCTTGTTCAAAAAATACCTGGTTATGAAATAGAATTTTTAATGGAGTCTACATATTTTTATTCGATGATATTTTGTATTATGGCTATTGTAGGTAGTATTGTTGTTTCTTTTGTTTTATCAAATCTGTATATGTCGAATATTAATTTTAAATCGAAACTTAAAGAAAAAATAGAAAAAGAAAACCTAATAAATGATTTATTTAGTAATTTTCAAAAACATGAAACGGTCGTTGAAAAAATTGAATATGTTTTTTTGAAGTTACAAGAAAACCTTAAAGTTTTTCAAGATTTAAAAATTTCAGATTCGAGTAATTCTTTAAAACAATTAGTAAACGAAGAAACTCATTCATTATTTGATTCCCCTGATGAGGTTAGAGATAAAGATAAAAAAATAAGTCTGGATATTAATAGTAAAGATCATAATTTTGGTGTTATTTACTTAGAACTAAACAATGCTGATAATATTATTTTTGACAAGTTTTTTCTAAATACTATTGGAAAAATACTCGCTAATGAAATAGAGGAACATCTTTACAAAAATGAAAATGAAAATAAAAAAATAAATTTAATGGAAGCATCAAAAATGTCAAGTCTTGGGGTTATGGCTGGAGGTATTGCTCATGAAATAAATAATCCTATGGCCATTATAAAAGCGGCTAGTCAAAAAATACAAAGAAAAGCATTAGACCCAAGTATTATAAAATATAGTGATAAAATTTCAAAAAATATTACACGTATTCAAGTAATTGTAGACAGCATGAGGCGGCTTTCTCGTAATGAAGGAAATAAAGATAAAACATTTCTATTGTCAGAATTCTTTTTAGATTTGAATGCAATAACAAACGAAAAGTTAAAAAAACACAATGTTATTTTCAATGTAAGTCTTCAAGAAAAAGATTATAAATTAGAAGGAGACCTTATTCAACTCTCTCAAGTTTTTTTAAACCTAATTAGTAATTCTATTGATGCAATGAAGAAGTCATTAAAAAGAGAAATTAATATAAACGTTTACCAAGATCTTCAATCTTTATATTTCTCTATTTCTGATACTGGATGTGGGATACCTGAAGATGTTAAAAATAGAATAATGGAGCCATTTTTTACTACCAAAGACGTAGGGCAGGGAACTGGCTTAGGATTGAGTCTTTCTAAAAAAATAATTGAATTAATGGATGGAGAGCTAACTCTCGATTCAAAATCTAATCAAACTTGTTTTATTATAAAGTTAAAAAACTTTAAAGAGATTAATAAAACTGTTTAAAATAATTTGTAGCCAATTAACCTACATTCAATTTTACCATTTAAAAATGCGGTTCTACTGGAAGTCTGTAATGATATTGATTTTCTAATTTCATTATCTCCCATAAGAATATAAGCGTGATGATCTTTAAAACTATTTTTTAAGTGTTCACCGATATCGTGATAAAAATCTTGCAAATTATCAATTCGATTTAGTCTCTCTCCGTAAGGAGGGTTGAAAACAATAGTACCGCTTTCGTTATAAGGACTTGTTTCAAAAAAATCTTTTTGATCAACATAAATAAGTTTGTTTAAGCCCAGTTTTTTTAACAGAAGTTTAAGTTCTTTTATATTGTCCATAAATATATCAGTTCCTAAAATAAGGCATTCCTCTGAGTGTTGTTTCATATGTTCATATTTATCAAGTTCAAATTTTAATGTTTCTTGTATAGTTTCAGGTTTTTCTGTGAATTGTCTCAACCTTCTTATTGGAAAAAATGGTCTTTCTTTCTTTTTGCATTCACACATGTGAAATATTTGCCCAGCTATATTATATTTTTGAAGAAGGGCTTCAATTAAAAAAGTTCCTGAGCCACACATTGGATCATAAAGATACTTTTCTTGATCCCATTTGGTGGACATTAATATTGAAGCAGCTAAACTTTCCTTTAAGGGAGCTATATGAGAAATCTCATTTTTATAACCTCTGTTTCCTAATGATCTTCTGTAAAAATCAATATAGATAATGCTAAAGAAACATTCTTTTTTTCTATGCCATTCTATTCTTTGTAATAAATCAAAGTTTGAATTTTTTGGGTCACCTTTGATTCCTTGAATATTGTCAACTAAAGCATCTTTTAAAATTTGACTACAAAAAAGAGGACTTTTTATTTTAGTTTTTACAACTGGATCAAAAATCGTATTAATTTTTATGCGATCATTTTCAAGAAAATAATGCTTCCAATTATTTCGTTGAATTTCTTTTTGTGCTTCTTTGTAGATTTCTTTTTCTTGTCGATAACCTATAACTCCCAGTTTTATAAAAAACCTACTTGCTACTTTTGTCATGATAGAAAAATGGACTGCTTTATCAAAAGTAGTTTTAATTGTGAAACCACCGCTTGAAGCAAACATTCGAACATCACTACCAAAAAAATCAAGTAATTCTCGTTCTAAGTAGGGTTCTAAATCTTTGGCACATGAGTAAAAATATTCGCGTTGCATAATTTCCTTTTTGCTTTGAGTTACTAATACCTTGTTTGCACTATTGTTACCAGTGATTTTGAGTGATATATTACTTAAATTATTAAAATTTTTAGTATATAAAAGATTGGATTTATAAAATTTAAATTTATTACTCGTATAACAGAGTAATTTAGCACTGGAGAAAGTATGAGCAACCAAGATTACAAAGTAAAAGATATGTCACTTGCTGAGTGGGGTAGAAAAGAAATTCAAATAGCTGAATCTGAAATGCCAGGTTTGATGTCACTTCGAGCAGAATTTGGAAAAGAAAAACCATTAAGAGGATCTAAAATTGCAGGTTGTTTACATATGACAATTCAAACAGCTGTTCTTATTGAAACTCTTGTTGAACTTGGAGCTGAAGTTCGTTGGTCTTCATGTAATATATTTTCAACACAGGATCATGCCGCTGCTGCGATTGCTGCTTCTGGTGTAGCAGTCTTTGCTTGGAAAGGTATGAACGAAGAAGAATTTGAATGGTGTATTGAACAAACTTTAAAATGGCCTGATGGTAGTTATTTAAATTTAATTTTAGATGATGGTGGTGATTTAACAAATATGGTACTTGATAAATTTCCAGAGCTTGTTAAAGACATCAAAGGTCTTTCAGAAGAGACAACAACAGGTGTTCATAGATTATACGAAAGAATGCAAAAAGGTACTTTAACAATGCCTGCTATTAATATAAATGATTCTGTTACAAAATCTAAATTTGATAATTTATATGGTTGTAGAGAGTCACTTGTTGACGGTGTAAAAAGAGCAACTGATGTTATGATAGCTGGTAAAGTTTGTGTCGTAGCTGGATACGGTGATGTTGGTAAAGGCTCAGCTCAATCATTTAAAGGTTTAGGTGCTAGAGTTATTATTACTGAGATCGATCCAATTTGTGCTCTTCAAGCAGCAATGGAAGGATTTGAAGTAATGCAAATGAATGATGCTGCTAAATTAGGAGACATTTTTTGTACTACAACAGGTTGCTTTGGTGTTATTCAAGCAAGACATCTAGAGTCTATGAAAGATGGTGCTATCGTTTGTAATATTGGCCATTTCGATTCTGAAATTGATGTTAAATTTCTTCATGACAATTGTACTGAAGACAATATTAAGCCTCAAGTTGATCAATATACTTTTAAAAATGGAAAGAAAGTTATTCTTTTAGCTCAAGGTAGACTTGTAAATTTAGGTTGTGCGACAGGGCACCCTTCATTTGTTATGAGTAATTCATTTACTAACCAAGTTATGGCGCAAATGGAATTATGGGCAAACAGTTCTAACTATGAAAATAAAGTTTATATGTTGCCAAAACATTTAGATGAAAAAGTAGCTAGACTTCATTTAAGTAAAATTGGTGTTGTTTTGGATGAACTTACAGAAGGTCAAGCTGACTATTTAGGTTTAAAACAAGAAGGCCCATACAAACCAGAACATTATAGATACTAAAATTGTTTTTAAGATAAAAAAACATAATTAAGATAATTCAATGACAATAAAAAAAATAGCAATTGCTAGTGATCATGCTGCCTTTACTGAAAAGGCAGCATTGATTTCTTTTTTAGAAAAGCACGGTTATAGCATTATTGATTGTGGAACTGATTCTGTTGAAAGTTGTCATTATCCAAATTATGTCTTCAAGGCAATTGATGCTTTAAAAACGAAAAAAGCAGAATTTTCAATTTTATTGTGTGGCACTGGAATAGGTGTCTCAATGGTTGCCAATAAATTTAAAAATATTCGAGCAGGCCTTTGTCGAAGTGTAGATGAAGCAAAGTTAACAAGGCAACATAATGATGCCAATGTTTTGTGCTTAGGTGCTCGAATAAATTCAATGGATGAGTTAATTAATATATCAAAATCATTTTTAAGTGAAAACTTTGAAGGTGGACGTCATCAAAAGAGACTTGATCTTTTTGATGATTTAGGAGAGTTAAATGTTCCCTAAAAGCAAAATGGAATCAACAGTATTGGCTTTTGTCTTTACTTTAGTATTTGTTGGATTGTACTTAGCAAGAACAGATTTGTTATATTTTGAAGGTGTTTATGTTAGAGAAGACAGCTATATTGAATGGTTAACATTTATGGCTTTATTCTTTGGTGGGATTGCGTCTTTTTACAGAATTATTATTTTAAAACCCTTTCGAACTACTTCATTTATTATAGGACTTTTATTAACAGGACTTTTCTTTTGGTTTGGAGCAGGAGAAGAAATTTCTTGGGGACAAAGAGTATTTGGGTTCAAATCACCTGAATTTTTTATGCAGTATAATGCTCAGTATGAATTTAATTTACACAACCTTAAGTTTGGAAATTTTAAAGTTAATAAAATTATTTTTGGTTCAATATTAAGTCTTTGTGTCATCTGTTATTTTTTTATTCTGCCATATCTATATAGAAAATATGACAAATTTAAAGAACTTGTTAACAACTGGGCAATTCCATTACCTCAATATTATCATATCTTTTTATACGTTCTTTTATTTGTAACTTGTGTATTTATAAAAAAGAGCCCATCGGGAAAATCTGGTGAAATTCTTGAATTTGGTGGAACTTGGATATGTTTACTGATGATCTTAAATCCTTTAAATCGTCCTATCTTTAGCCGAAAATCTATCGACCGATAGGTACGCGGGTACCTATCGTAATTTTAAATACTTAGGCTTATCAATTCTCTTTAATAATTAGAATTTTTCATAAAGTTCATAGAATACTATATTTTAGTATATTGTAAGTATTGATTATAACCATATGTACCCGCGTACCTAGTGGCTTAAGTATTGATTATAACTATATGTACCCGCGTACCTAGTGGGTGCCTAGTGGGTTGACATAGTTTTGCGGAGCGTATAAAAGTTAAGAATCTGGACATACGCTAACTATTAACGCTTATTATTTTGTAGTTCGGATTGGAAATAATAAGAAAAGGAAATGGTTACATTATTATGTCTGATTTTAAATCATTAGATTTATTGCCGTCTATTCAAAATGCATTAGCAAAAAAAGGTTACACAACACCAACACCAATTCAACAAAAAGCAATACCACTGCTCTTAAAAGGTAAAGATTTACTTGGGATTGCTCAAACAGGAACGGGGAAAACTGCTGCTTTTGCTCTACCTATTATTAATAATATTGCAAAAAATAAAGTTAAAGTTAAACCTGCAAGAGTGCGAGCTTTAATTATTACTCCTACAAGAGAACTGGCTTCTCAAATTAATGAAAACATTAAAACTTATTCAAAAGAACTTAATATTAAAAGTTTTGTAATTTTTGGAGGAGTTGGATATAGGCCACAAATTCAAGCAATGTCGAGAGGACAAGATATACTAGTTGCTACTCCTGGAAGATTATTAGATTTAATAAATGACGGTCACGTTATTTTTGAGCAGTTAGAGTTCTTAGTTTTAGATGAAGCCGATAGAATGTTAGATATGGGATTTATCAGAGATATTAAAAAAATTATTTCATTGTTACCAAAAAATAAGCAAACACTTTTATTTTCTGCAACAATGCCAAAGGGAATAGCAAGTCTAGCAACAAATCTTTTAAAAGATTATGAAACGGTAGAAGTGACTCCACAAGCAACGACAGTAGAAAAAATTGCTCAATCGGTTCAAATGATTGATCGAACAAACAAACCGGTTTTGTTAAAACATATTTTACAATCTAATGAAGTAAAAAGTGCTCTCGTCTTTACACGAACTAAAAGAGGTGCTGATCGAGTTGTTAAACAATTGCTAAAATCATCAATTAATTGTGCTGCTATTCATGGAAATAAATCTCAAGGAGCTAGAGAAAGAGCATTGGGAAGTTTTAAAAATGGTAAAATTTCTGTTCTTGTAGCAACTGATATTGCTGCCCGCGGAATTGATGTTGCTGGTGTGAGTCACGTCATTAACTATAACCTGCCAGAAGTACCTGAGTCTTATGTTCATAGAATTGGAAGAACAGCTAGAGCAGGTAAAGAAGGAATTGCAATTTCTTTTTGTGATCGAGATGAACTTAAGTATCTAAAAAGTATAGAAAAGTTTATCAATTATAAAGTTCCAAGAGTTTCTAGTGCCGAAACTTTAAATTTGAATTAATTGTAGAATACAAATATTTCTAATTATCTTTACTCTAAACTTCTAAATTATTAAACTTAGTAATAATTATTAAAAAATAATAATCAAGGAGTAATAAATGCAAAATCAAGCAAGTACATATGGAATGTCAAAGGAACAAGTCGCAGCTGAAAATGTTCGTTTTATGACAGGTGTTTATAAGTGGATGTCGATAGGCCTTATGCTAACAGGAATTGTAGCTTATTATATCGGTAGCGATGAAGCTTTAGTTATACAGCTATTATCAAACAAGCTTTTATTTTGGGGCATGATCATTGCTCAATTTGGAGCAGTCATTTATTTATCTGCTAGAATTAAAAATATGTCAGCAGTGACAGCGACAGGAATTTACATTCTTTATGCTCTGTTAACCGGAGTGACATTTTCTTCAATTTTTTTAATCTACACAAGAGCAAGTATTCAATCTACATTCTTTCTGACAGCATTTTCCTTTGCAGGACTTAGTATGTTTGGATTTTTAACAAAAAGGGATCTAGGACCTGTCGGTACATTTTGTCATATGGGCTTATATGGCATTATAGGTTTTTCAATAATTTCAATTTTCTTTCCCTCAATGCAAGGAGGGCAATTTGGAATGATTATTTCAATGGCTGGTGTTCTTGTTTTTGCAGGGCTAACAGCTTATGACACTCAAAAAATAAAAGCCTCAAATATTATAGGAAATGAAGGTACAGCAGAAGATCGAAAAGAAACAATTATGGGAGCATTAACTTTATATTTAGATTTTATTAATCTCTTTTTAATGCTTTTAAGACTTTTTGGTGATCGACGAAGATAAAATTTATAATATATATTAATAACTAAATCAAAAAAAGGAAAAGACAATGGAAAATAAATACCCAGAGAAAACATGTTCAATTGAGAAATTAGTAAGTCATCCAAAATTAGTTGAAGCAACTCTTGCTGGCAAAAAAACGCAGCAAAGAAGAAATGGTGTTTACGCTTATCCTGGTGAAAAATTTACTTTAGAAGATAAAACATTTGTTGTAACAGGACTAACAAGACAAGCTCTTGGAGATATGACTGATGCTGACGCTATGGCTGAAGGTTACCCAAGTATTCAAATGTATAAAGCTTTAATTGAAAAAATGCATCAAGGAGCTAATATTTCTTTTGATGATAAAAGTATGGTTTGGGTTCACGAGTTTGAGTTAGAAAAATAGTTTTATAGAGTTGATAATTCTTTTTTTGTTATAGAATCAAGAAGAATCTTTTTCTTTTTATTTATACAATCGCGAATTTTTACTTTATAGCATTTCTTCATAACATTAGCTGCAGCGAGAGCCAACGCTAAAGAGTTACCTTTAAAATTATATTTCTTAATTTCAAAAGGATAATAAATACTAATTCTATCTTTATTTAATAAATGAAGATCACTTAAGTAAGTTTCTTTTATTTCTCCTAAATAATAATTTCCAACTAATATAATTTTTGGATCTTTTATAATTTGTGGAAACAATTTTGTTTGATCATTGAAACTCTCTTGGACTCTGCCAGAAGATAATACAAATTCAGCACCTGGAAGAGTTGGAAATATTTTCTCTTTAATTATAGGATAACCTACAGCAGAGAAAACCTTTGTGATTTTATATTTTTTTATAATTTCAAAAGCCTTGCTCCATGAGTTAATATCTTGAGATCCACTATCATTAAAAATATCGATCAAGTAAACATCGTAAATTTTGTCTTTTGAATTTGAATATTCTTTTGAAATTACTTTTAACATTTGATTGCCATGAAAGGCTTTAGTTTGAGATACAAAATTACAATTAGGTATTCTTGGAGTGTTAACAAAAAAAGTTTTTTTTATATTTAGACTTTTATTTGCTTGTATATTTGAGGAGCAGAAACCGGTATCGATAATTGCAATTTTATTATTTTTAATTTCTTGGATAGAATGTTTTGAATTTTGGTTACACGATAAAAAAAGCAGGAAGAATAAAGTCTTCCCACTTAAAATTACTTGTATTATGTTTTTTGTTTTACTTAACAACATTTGCGTATTTAACAGAATTTCTAGCACCTTCTAATTTTCCGTAGTTTTTGAAAGATTTTTTCTTGATTAATTTTTCCAATGCTTTTGCTTGTTTTTTTATAGCTTTTCCTGCTTTTGTGCCTTTACTAAATAATCCACCACCTTTCATCTTTTTCGCGGTGTAGTTAGCGTAGTATGCTGAAGCTATCATTGGAAGAGACTTGTCATTTTGGATAGCGTTTGAAACAACGTTCAAAATAAGGTCAGCTGACTTAAGCTTTCTCGTTACTCCCATTCTTTCAATATTTTTAACCTGTAAGTGTGATTTAATAGAAAGAGTCTTCATTGGAGTATTTAATGTAAGAGCAGTTGTATCATTTACTGATCTTTTAATTAGAGCAAGATGATCTCCAGCATTTAGTGAAAAGATATCGGCAAGTTTTACTGAAGCAGTTAAGTTAGACAAACTTGATGCTAATAAGTAATTCATACCTTTTAATGTTTTACTTAAGTCTTCTTTTCCAAGTATTAAAGCATTTCCAAATCCAGGGATTGGTGTTCTAGCGTTTGAAGCACCACTTGCGAAACTTGAATTTAAAAGTTGTGACTCCATTACACTTAAGGCTTGTTCGCCAACTAATAAAAGTGTGTTATTGTTAAAATTATTAGCACTTGTTTTTGAACTTAATTGGTTTAAGGCATTTTGTCCCATCACTATTAGAGTTTTATTTTGAGCATTTTTTATTGTTTGCCCCGCGATACTTAAATCCAGAACGTTTACTTTATCAATTCCTCCTGCAGCATTAAATAATCTTTCAACAGCAGCTAGGTTATTAACATTTACAACAGCAATATGTTTTTTCACTGAGTTTTGAATAAAAGCAGATTTACTAAATTGGTTAGCAAGTGCTACTTCTCCAAGTTTTACACCATTTTTTGAAATTTCAGCGTATACAGTGAAAGCTCTATAAGATTCAGATGGATTTTTAAAAGTAATATTTGCATCGCTTAATTTTGTTGAACCATCTAAGCCATCTATTGAATTAAATGATTGGTGATCATTTTCAATGTTTGGCAACTTTAAATCTATTTTTAAGTTTCCTTCATAAGGTCTGTTGGAAATATTTGAAATACTCAAATTTAATCCGGTTGATTTTCCAACTATAAACTCTGAATTTTTTCCTAAGCTTAAACTCATTGGATATTTTACAGTTTTGGAAACTCTTGCACTATTATTTAATTGACCGTTAGACGAATTTGCATAGTTATGGCCATCAATCTTTGGATCTTTAACACTTGAAAAAATTATTGCATTTTCATTAAAGGTTCCACCTAATCTCGCATTTATATTCGATTTAGCAGCTCCCATTATTGTCGCTTTTGATCTTGCGGGAATTGAAGGAAGTTTATAGCTTTGGCCATTACTTAAAACAACTTTTACATTTGCTGCTTCTTTTTTTCCATAATTATTGATAACTAAATTTATTGAAGCATTTTCTCCTGGTTGAAAAATACCATCATTGCCAGCTACGCCATTTACTCCTAGGTCAGTTGTTGACACGTCAACGTAAGAAAGGACAGGGTTGTTGTCATAAATTCCTTGCGCTCTTAGAGCTTCAGCTGCTTTATATTCAGCTTTTAAGTTTGCGTAATTATCATCAAATGTACTCTGTTCAAATTTGCCGTAAAAGTCATTTTTAATTACACTATATCTGTTTGAATATGCTGTATCTTTTGAATCTTTAAAGTTTGAAACATATATTTGACTTGCACGATTTGGGGAATTTTTGAACATTGTTGTATATTCTGTTTTAAATTGCTGTCTGTATTGTGCTTTAAATTTTGGATAATTTTCACCATATCCACGATTTCTTCCTTCTGTTCTATATGTTGGATACTCTTGAACAGAATAATGGTTAAAGTTTCTTGTTTCAGCTTCTGAAAAAGCTTGATTATAAAAACTATTAATATTATTTAAATAAGCTGATTGTCTCGCAATACGATAATTATGATTATAAGAATCTAAGAAAGCTGTTCTAAAAATTCTTTCTTTCGCAGCTCTGATTCTACCATTTCTTTGTGGACGGTAGTTTCTACATCCAAATCTATCTCCCATTCCTCCACGGTCACAGTTAAATCCACCATAGCCTGGAATTCCTCTTGCACCAAAAGTTCCTGCAAAAGCTCCGTTAATATTTTTACTTGGTAAATCTGAATTTTCATTTGAGTTTATTATTTCTGATCTTGCTTCTCTTTCTCCTACGTTCTTACCTTCTCGATTTGCTCTTTGAAGACCAGCTTTCTTTCCATCTTTTGTTCCGACAGAACTTGCGTCGGAATTGTTGGCGTCAGTTATACCTTGATCATATCCTTCAGAATTACCCGCAAGACGGTTACCTTCGTTAGTACCTTCTTTTTTCCCTAAAGTTGTTCCGTCTTCTATACCTTGACTTTGACCTTCTGAAAGACCTGTCGTTCTACCTGCTTCAAATGAATTATTTTGTCCTACTCTTGTTCCCTCTGCTTTTCCTTTTTCAGAACCGTAGTATTCACCTTGTCTTGTTCCTTCATCTTTCGCTAGTTCGAATCCGTCAATTTGACCTTGCTTTATACCTTCTTCGTAACCAGCTCTGTTATAGCTAATTATTTGTTCACTCATTCTTCTTAAATATTTTTTTACTAATTTTTCAGCAGCTTTATAGTTAGCTGTCATTAGTTGTAAATTTTGTGTAGCCATATTAACGTTTTGAACTAAAGTAGCTCTTTTGGCTGTTTCATTTTGAATTTGAGAATTTAAGCTTGCGACAGCTGTTTTATTTGTAGCTAAAGTTCCTTCATTAGTTGCAATTAATTCTTTATTTTTTTGAAGTTTAGTTTTCTTCGTTTGTAATTTTGTCTTAGAATTACTCAGAGCTTGTTTTTGAGATTTAACAAGATTTCTTAATTGAGCTTTTTTAGTGTCATCACAAGTCGCGTCAGCTTTACAGGCATCTAAAGAAGCTTGTGATTGTGACAATGCCAATGTGTTTAATGATACTGTTTGTTTAATATTGGGAAGATCAGCTTTTATTGTTTTATTTTGTGTTTTAACAGTTTCAATTTGTGCCTTAAGAGATTGATTTGACTGTTTCAGTGCCTTTTTGTCACTTGTAAGTTTAAGTACTTTTTTATCAATTTTTTTTAAAGCAATATTATTTGCTTCATAATTATTAAATGCTTGGACATATAATGTTCTTACACCATTATATCTACTTATTTTTTGAGTATATTTTGGATCCATTTCAAAAGTAACTGATCTTGGCCCTATATAACCTTGGAGTAATCTATCGCCTATCATTTTGAAATTTAATACAGGTAATAAAGTTCCTGGATTAACTTGAGGTTTTTGTCTGTTATTTCTACCTTGTCTACCATTTCGATCATTGGGACCAGCGTAAGAAAGTGTCGATGTTAAGGTTGAAATTATTAGACCTGAAGTTAGAAGGGTCTTAATGTACTTTTGTTTCATGATATCTCCATTTTCTGTTTGTTAGGTCCATCCTGACACTGAAAATGCTTTCTCAATCCATAAAAAAGCCTATTTAATATTCTATTAGCAATAAATATACCAAACTATTTAAAGTAATGACACATAGCGTGAAAAGTTTATATGGTGCGTCAGTATTTTTGATTTTATTAATGTAATTATTTCATAACATGTTGATAAATTGACACTAACACTGAATTTAGATACGATGTGTCAGGATATATAGGTTTAAACAATAGGTAGATAAATTGACTAATGATTATAATTTTTTACATTCTTCTTTAAATGAAAATTTAAATGATAGTAGCAAAGACATTGTTAATTTGTCTGAGTATAAAATATTATTAGTTGAAGATGATGAGTCTTTTGGCCATTCTGTAAAAATATATCTAGAGAAATTTTTTGAATTAGAAGTTATTCATTTCTCAAACCCAAGTTTAATTCTAGAATTTTTAGACCAAAATAAATCTTTAAAATTTTGCTTAATATCTGATATTAGTTTTGGAGAGACTTCAACTGATGGTTTATTTTTAGTAGACTTGCTAACAGAAAAAAAATTAGAATTTTTTACTATAATGATGACAGGGTTTGCCTCTATTGAAACAGCAATTACTGCTACTAAAAAAGGTGTTTTCCATTATTTAACAAAACCTTTTGAGTTAAAATTCTTAAAAGAAATTACCTCTAAAGGAATTGCTGAGCATTTTAATATTAATGAAAATTTATTTTTAAAATCTAATAACAAAAGTAGTACCAATATCAAATCTACTAAAACTAATTTTTGCCTAGAAGAGCCTAGAAATGATGATTTGTTTAATAAAATGATCGGTCGGGCTGATTCCATGAAATCAGTATTTGATAGAATTGAAAAAGTCGCCTTTAGTAGTTCAACTGTCTTAATTACCGGTGCCTCTGGTACAGGAAAGGAGCTTGTCGCTAAGGCGTTACATAACTTATCTCCGCGCAAAAATGCTCCAATGATTTCCGTCAACTGTGGAGCCATTCCTGCTGATCTACTTGAAAGTGAGTTGTTTGGACATACAAAAGGCTCTTTTACTGGCGCTATCTCTGATCGAATTGGCCGTTTTGAACAAGCCAATGGAGGAACTATATTTCTTGATGAAATAGGGGATATGCCTATTCTTCTTCAAGTTAAACTTTTAAGAGTTCTTCAAAATAGAGAAATTGAACGAGTCGGTGGAAACAAAACAATTCCCATTGATGTCAGAATTATAACAGCAACACACAGGCATTTGGAAAAGTCCGTTGAACAAGGAAATTTCAGAGAAGATTTATTTTATCGTCTCAATGTAATACCTGTAAAACTACCATCTCTTTGTGACAGAAAAGAAGATATACCTCTTCTTATTTCATATTTTAGAAAAAAGTTTATTAGTTTTGACGGAAGAAATAATATCGAATTTTCATCGAAATCACTTGAGATTTTATTAACTTACAAATGGCCAGGTAACGTAAGAGAATTAGAAAATTTGATTGAACGATTAATTATACTAAAAGGTGGAACTACTATTGATGTTGATGATCTACCTACAAAAATATTATCACATCTGCCAAATGTTTCAAAATCAGTTATTAAACAAGTCGTTCTACCTGAAGTAGGACTTAATCTTAAGTCCTTTCTTTGTGAAATTGAAGATTCATTAATCAATCAAGCGCTAGAGGTTACTGGTGGAAATAAGAATCAAGCTTCAAAATTATTACAAATGAATAGAACAACTTTAATAGAAAAGCTTAAAAAGAAAACTTTTATCGCCGACAGCAAAACCGACTAAAACTCTTTTATATACTAAACATTGATACAATTTCAGTTACTTGAAAGTAGTGTCAATTTGCGGCTAGGAAAAAATGACCTATAAGAAAAATTTTCCTGTCATTTTTTTCAAATCATAGTAAAATAAAGATGCATAGGGGGAAATTTTCTCCCAAAAAAAATGAAACAGGATGTTTCGTTCGGAAATTAGGATGATGAAAATTAAATTTAATCAAATTATATTTTTTGCAACTATAATATTTGCAGGTTTTGTAAAAGCTGATTCTATTTCAAATTTTGTTTCTAAAAAAGATTTCTTAAGACTAGAACTAAAAGTAAAAAAAGATCAATTAGTGGTTGTTCATAAAGAAAACTCAATAAGTTTAAAAACGCTTGATTCATCTTGGTTTGACTTAGTAAGAAAAGAGTTAAAAAAGTCTAATTTTAATAAAAAATATATAAATAAAATTGAATATATTGAACCAACTTCTGCTGATAATGTATCAATCATTAAAATTTCACTAAAAAATAAAAATATTGAATTATTTAATTACTATAAGGATAGAGAGCATAAGCAAATAATAGATTTATGGAATGAAGCAGATACAATTGAATCTGTTAATAAAAGTGCAACTCAAAAAATTAAAATAAAAAAGAACCCAATTGTAGTAAAGAGACTAAAGCTAGTTAAGCCAAAAGCTAAAAAAATAATAATTGCTAAGAAAAAAATAATTAAAAATAAAGAATATAGAGATTTTCGCTACGGAGCACCTTTCTTATGGGATTATACTGCATTAACTCCAACAGTGACGCCTTATTTAGATATTACCCTCAAAACTCCTGAATATTTTTTCCCAATTAAAAATGTAGATTATAAAAAAAGTAATAAAAATTCACACCTACAGTTAAGTATAAATTTTTATAAAAAGAAAAAATGGGGATTAATGTATAAATCAATTGATTTATATCAAAAAAAATATGGAGAAGAGGAAAACCTCGATCTTAATGAATACCTTAAAGTAAATGCAATAATTAATCAGGATTTAGCGAAAGGAAATAATAAACCAGTAAAAGTTGTAATAAACCATCTCGATTCAATTTATAAGAAAACGAAAAATTATGAATTGAAAAAATCTATAATTAAATACTTATTAAGTTATTATTTAATGGAAAAAGATTATATTTCAACATTAAAATTAGCGAAACAATTCTATATATTAAGTAAAAGTAATTTTGATTATGAAGAATCACCTAAGTCTGTAGAGTATATTCTTTTTTGTCTAAGTAAATTAGGACAAATTGATCAAATAGAAAAGTTGACTAAGGAAAAAACAGTTCAGAAGTTATTACCGAAGCAAGTCCTATTGTCTTATCGATCATACATTTATTTAAAACTTAAAAAATTTAAAAAATTGAACAAGTTATTTACTGTTTATAACAAGACATTAATAAAGCCTATTATGCCAGCAATATTATTTAATTTTGGAGAGTCATTTTTTCAACAAGGAAAAGTGAAAACAGCAATCAACCTTTTTGATCAGTTTATAGTTAACTATTCGTATTTAACCAAATCATCACAAGCTAGACTTCGAATAGCTGTTGGATATGAAATGTTAGATAAAAATATAAATGAAACAATAGTTTTATATAAACAAGCAATAAATCATTCTCAAAATGATAATTCAAGTTTTGAAGCAAGAGTTAGATTAGCTGCACTTCTTAATATTAGAAAAATTACACCAACTAATGAAGATAAACAATATCGAAATCTAATCTCATTCAGTGATCGAAATAAAATAAATAACGAAATCACCGAACTTTTATGGCTGGTAAAATTAAGACTATATGTAATAGATAAGAAGTTTAAATTTGGAATGAATTACTTAGAAGGATTACCTTTAAATTCTTTAAAACCTTCCAAACGTAGAGTTTTTATTGAAGATGGTTCAGAGCTTGTTTATGGATTAGTTAATAAAAATTATGAAGATTTAAAATATGCAGAAGCAATCAAGATTTGGGAAATTAATAAGAAAAACTATCTTGATAAAGTTGCGAATGACTCATATCTAAATTTTATAGTAGGAGAGTCATACCTAAGACTAGGTTTATTTGATTCATTTGAAAAAGCATTTGTAAGTTTTAGAAAATTAGAAAAATCACCAGAAAAAAATTATCCATTATGGAATAAAAGAAGGACCATTGCAGGCTCAAAATTATTATTACTCGAACTACAACTTGTTAAAGCAATAAAATTAAAGAAGTTAAATGTAGCAAATCTTCTACTTACAAAAATTAAAAATATTAATCCAGCTTATCCGAGAATTTATTTTTATCAAGGCACTATCTTTTACAAATTACAAAAGTATAAAAAAGCCGCAACACAGTTTGAGTTATTCTTAGTAATGCCAACAACAAATAGTTATTTAAACAATAGTGAGATGGTCACTCTTTTAGATAGTTACATTGAATCACTATATGAGTTAAAAAATACAGATAAATTCATGAAAGTATCACATGCTCTTATGAATGATATTAATATTAAAAAAAGCATATTTGAAAACTTTAAAAGAAAAATATTATATTTTAGAATTGAGATGTTAGTTTCTGAAGAACAATCAATAAAATTGACTAAAGAAAATATAATAAATTTTAAAAAATTATTTGGATTTAAAAATGAATATGGAAATCGAGTAAAGTATTTACTTGGCCAAGTTTTTATGAAAGAAGAAAACATTAAAGATGCGAAAAAGATTTTCTCAGATTTAATAGGAACTGATGGTATTGATAATTATTTAAAGGAGATGGCGAAGACAGATTTGTCTTTAATATCAATTAAAGAAAGAACATTATAACTCCAAGATGGAGAAATATTGACAGGAGGTCAAATGGAAAATGTTAGCGAAGTTTTATTTGGAAACGATCCAAAAGTGCAAAAAGTTTTGGATTTAGCACGAAAAGTTGCTGTTACCAAAGTCCCAATGGTAGTTTGTGGTGAAGCAGGAGTAGGAAAACAATCCCTTACTCGATACATTCACAACAATTCAACACGTTGTGATCAACAGTTCAAAATTGTTGATTGTTCAGAGGATGCTCAAACCGTTGAAAATAATATTTTAGGATACAGGGAACCAGAAACAGGTAGCTTTATAAAAGGAGCTCTTGAATCTGTAAATGGTGGTACAGTTGTATTATCAAATATTGAAGGCCTTGATGAAGCTTTTCAAAAAAAATTACATAAAATTTTAACTGAATTAGAAGATTATGATATTGATGTAAGATTCTTAGCAACAACAACAAAGAATTTAACAAAACTTGTAGGATCAGGAAGATTTTATAGAGGTTTGTATACTTTAATGTCTGTTAACACTGTTACAATTCCACCTCTTAGAGAAAGACTCCATGATTTTGGAATAATCGTAGAAGAAATTTTGACAAATCTTTCAACAGATAAACCAATCATTCTTAAACAAGAAGCTCTTGATAAAATGATCTCTCATTATTGGACAAATAATTTAAAAGAACTAACAGAAGTGTTAACAGCTTCAATTGAAGAAGAGAGTAATACAATTACTTTGGAATCTTTAGTATTAGGCGAAAAGAAAATGACAGGAATTTCTTCTGAAGACGATAGCGAAGGAATACATTTAATGTCTCTTAAAGAAGCTGAAAAACTTTTGATCAAAAAAGCTCTTATTCACACAAGTGAAAATAGAACCCAAGCAGCTAAAATATTAGGTGTTTCTATTAGGACTCTAAGAAATAAAATCAATGAATATCGAAATAATGGCAGTTCATTTTTTGTAAACTTAAGATAAGGAAAATTTGTTTTGAAAGTAAATGATAAAACAATGCAAGCACTTGAGGCGTCTCTTAAAATGAGAGAAATGAGGCAGGAGATAATTTCATCAAATATCGCTAACGCTGATACGCCCAATTACAAGGCAAAGAGAGTTGATTTCGAAAATGCTTTAGCTAGAGCTATTGACATCGATGAAAATCAAACTATGAAATCAAATAATTCAAAACATTTTAATGTCGGTGGTGGAGGTTTTGATAATCTCGAGCCAGAAATTTATGAAGATCCAAATGATATTGTATCTGAAGATGGCAACACCGTAGACACAGAACAAGAAATGGCAAAAATGGCTCAGAATAAAATTTTATATGATGCCACTGTTAAACTTATGAAAAAAAAATTAGGTTTACTTAAGTATGCCATATCGGCAGAGAAATAGGAGTTTAAATGGATTTTCTTACTAGTCTTAAAATTAGTTCATCCGCTTTAAAAGCTAACAAAAAGCGAATGGGTGCGATCTCCTCAAACATAGCTAATGCACAAGTAACTAGGACTCCTGAAGGTGGACCTTACAGAAGAAAACAAGCAGTCTTTGGTTCTGAACCAGCTAGAGAAAATTTCGCTGAAATTTTAGAAGGTGAATTAAATGAAAAAGCTCAAGCAGTACACGCTGATGTTATTTCAGAGAATAATGCACCTATAATGAAATATGAACCAAACCATCCCGATGCTAATGAGAAAGGAATGGTTGCTTATCCGAATGTGAATGTCATGAAAGAAATGGCTGATATGATTTCAGCTTCAAGAAGTTACGAAGCAAACATAAGTGCAATGAATATTACGAAGTCTATGGCCATGAGGGCTTTAGAGTTAGGTGATAATTAATAAGGGGGAAAGATGACAATTGAATCAATTGGATCAATGCAAAACATCTTAAAAAATCACAAATCCAAAGTTTGGAGTGAAAAAACAGATAATATTTCAGACTTTAAATTTCCTGAAATAAAAGGTGGCATCCCCGAAATTAATGACTCACAGACATTTAGTGAGATGTTAACAAAGTCTATTACTGATGTTAACTCATTACAAAATCAAGCTAATAAATCTATTGAAAGATTAGTTACAGGTAAAAGTAAAAATTTACATGAAACAATGTTAGCTGTTGAAAAAGCTGAAATAGCTTTTAAATCGATGAACCAGATTCGTCAAAAAGTACTTGATGCATACAAGGAAATTATGCATATGCAGTTATAAATTTTAGGTAATCAGGAGGATCACCTTGCAAGATACATTAGAAAAAATTTACAGAAGTTTTGCCGAATTTTTTTCAGGCTTAGAATTAAGTCGAAAAATTGGTCTAATTGCCATAAGTGTTTTTATTTTGGCTGGATCAGCGTCAATAATGATATGGGCATCTAAAACAAGATTTGAACCTCTTCATACAAACTTAAATAAAGAAGATGTTCAACGATTGTCTGTTATGTTGGAAGAAGGAAAAATTCCTTTTCAATTAGCTGATAATGGCAAAACCATAAAAATTCCAACAGATAGAATTAATGAATGGCGGTTGAAAATAGCGATGCGAGGAGTAAAGTTATCTGGCTCTCTTGGATATGAAGTTTTTGATAAGCAATCATTTGGTACTTCGAGTTTTGTACAAAAAATAAATAAACAACGAGCTCTTGAAGGAGAGCTAATAAGAACCATTACTTATATTCGAGGAGTTAAAAGGGCACGAGTTCACCTTACTATTCCTGAATCAAGTCCATTTGTTTCAGAGAAAAAGGCTCCGACAGCTTCAGTAATTTTAGATATGCAGGAAGGTTCGAGTATTACTACTGCAGAAGTCAAAGGAATATCGAGCTTGATTTCTTCTTCTGTTGAAGGAATGAGACCTGAGAGTGTTGTTATTTTAGATAGTAGAGGAAAAAAATTATCTGATAATAATGGTGATGCAATGACTGTTTATACAGCAAATAGAATTGCTCTAGAAAATAAATTAAATAGAAAATATGAAGGTCAGATAGAAGAAATTTTAACAAAAGTTGTTGGAGCAGGAAAAGTAATTGCTAAAGTTGATTTAAAATTTGATTACACTGAATCTTATTCAACAGAAAGAAGTTATGATCAAGAAAATAGTGCTGTCGTCTCTGAAGTTAAAAACTCTTCAAATCTAAGAGGATCAAGACCATCTCCTCAAGGATTACCTGGAGCAAGAAGTAATATACCAGGGGAAAAACCACAGCCAGGAATTCCTGAAACGAGTAATAATGTAAAAAAAGAACTAGTTACAAAAAATTATAATGTACCTACAAAAGTAACAAAATCAAAAAGACCATCGGCTTCAATTAAATCATTAAGTGCCGCTGTGATGATTGACAGTAAAAGAGTAGGGGCTGTTGATGAGTCAGGTAAAGCAATACTTGGAAAAGACGGTAAGCAAATTATGAAGACCGAAAAATGGTCAAGTGCTGAGATTGCAAACTTTTCAGCTATCGTGGCATCTACTATAGGACTTGACACTAAACGTGGAGATAAAATCGTCATTCGAAATATGGAATTTGCTCAAGAAGATATGTCAGTTGCAGAAACTTATATGAGAGAACGTGAAAATAAAGAACTAATAAAAAGTATCGTAAAATATTTGGCGGTCGGTTTAACTATCTCTCTCTTTTTCTTTCTTGTTGTTCGACCATTTATTCAATGGATTACTGACAATACAGTTGAGACAGTTGAAGATTTTTTACCTAAAACATTAGAGGAATTAGAGAAAGTTCAAGCAAATCAAAAACTGCCTGGACTAGAAGATGCTCTTCCTCAGATTGAAGAAAAGCTCAATCCTGAAAAAATTGAAGGAAATATGTTAAGAGAAAAGATCATATCATTAGTAGAAAATAACCCAGCAAAAGCTGCGCAAGTTTTACACGATATGGTTCATGAAAAAGTAAACGATAAGCAAATAGCTTAAAGGAGGCATTGTGGCCGAGTTAGAAAGTTTTGACCCCGATGTAGAGTTTTCCTTGTTATCAGGACAAGATAAAGCAGGAATGTTATTAAGTTCTCTTGGAGTAAATACAACACAATTAATTTTTCAGCATATGAAAGATAACGATGTTAAAAGGCTTATTAATTCAATGTCTAATGTTAGTAGAGCTCCAATATGGATGATAAAAAGAGTTTTAGAGATTTTTTATAGTCAACTTAATGAAGATGCTGATTTACTCTTTTCTGATAATAGAGGACGAGATTTTATCATAAATGCTCTTGGTGAAGATAGGGCAAAACAACTTCTTGGACAAATTGTAGATGTAGGAACGTCACAAACACTCGAATCTCTTGAGCTAGTCGACACAAGAACTCTAGCTAACTTTTTAATTAATGAGCATCCTCAAACGATTGCTTTAATTTGTGCACATTTAAATCCTGAAAGAAAAGTAGATGTCTTAAGAAGACTACCTGAAGGATTACAAGCAGAGGTTGTTCTAAGAGTTGCAAATCTAGATTATGTTTCCCCAGAACTTATAGCTCAACTTGATGATGTTCTTAAAACAGAATTATCAACACTTGGCTCAATTGATACGAACCAGCTTGGTGGAGTTGAACCAATTGCAGATATGTTGAACTTGATGGACAAAAATAGTGAACGAAATATTATGACAAGAGTTGAGGAGAAAGATCCTGAACTCGCTGAAGAAATCAAAAAACTTATGTTTGTATTTGAAGATCTTGTTTATGTCGATGATGGTGGTATCCAAAACTTACTTAAAGATGTTGATCAACAGAAACTTGTTATTGCTCTTAAAACTTGTAACGAAGAAATTAAAACTAAATTATTTAAAAACATGTCTAATAGAGCAGCACAACTTCTAATGGAAGATCTTGATGTACTTGGTCCAACTAAACTATCTGATGTTGAAAAAGCTCAATCTGAAATTGTTCAAAAATGTAAAGAACTAGAAGCTCAAGGTAAAGCGTTCATCTCAAGAGGTGGTGCTGAAGATGCAATGGTTTAAATTAGGAGTTAATGAATGGCTATAGATAAAAATACTGAAGTCTCTGAATACGCTTTTGAAAATTTTTCAAAATCTAATGTAAATAGTGCTGGAGATGTTTCAGATTATTCTTTTCTAGACTTTACAAAAGATGGTGTGATTAACAATACCAAACACGAAGATCAAATCAGAATTGAAAAAAGATTTGCAAAAGAAAAAAATTTTGAAATATCTCCTGTTGTTAAAAGATTTCGTGGTTTAAAAAAACAAGAAGATTCCGAGATCGAACAAAAGATTGAACATGAAATAGTTATTCGACTAGAAAAAGTTAAAACAGAAGCTTATAAAAATGGACTTACCCAAGGTAAGGAAGATGGTAAAAGACTTATAATGGAAGAATTATCATTAGAAATTGATGATAAATTATCGTTAGTGACAGATTTAATAACCGAGACTTTAAATTATAAAGTAGCTATTTTCAAAGAAGAAAAGCAAAAGCTATATCATTTAATTCGCAATTTAACAAAATGGGTAACGCTTAAAGAATTAAAAAATGATGATGATTACTTAAATCGACTACTTGAAAAATTGATAAATGAAATTGATTCAAAATCAAATTTATTAATACAAACAAATAAGCAATATTTTGAAAAGATGCCTGATGTTTTAGAGATAATCGAAAAGAAACTTGGTAAATTAGATAATGTTAGAATGGAACTTGATTATGATATTGAAGGTCCTGGCTTAATGTTATCATCAAACAATTCACTTATTGATGGAACTATTACAGAACAATTTAATAATTTAGATAAATTATTTTCTCCTGTAGGTCTAAGTATTGAACCAGAAAATTCTGAAATAATAAATAATTCATTTCAAGAAGATGTGCCAGAAGTTGAGAACTTAGAAAATAATGAGTCCGATCTTATTATAGAGAATGGTACAGATGAATCAGAAAAATAATAATCCATCAATATTAGAAAATGATATAAAAGCAATTCATCGTAATTATGAATATTCTTTACCATATCAAAAAATTGGAAAAGTGAAATCATCAAAAGGTTTACTGTTCGAAATAACTCTACCAAAAGCAGTAATTGGTTGTAATGTTGAATTTGTAACCGAATACGGACACCGATGTATGGGAGAAGTTGTTTCAATTGATGGAGAGAAGTGTTTTGCAATGCCTTATGAAGAAATTCCAGGAATTAATTCTGAAACAAGAGTTTTTTTAAAGGATCTGACGACAACTATATCCTTAAGTGATGATCTATTAGGTAGAGTTTTAGATTTTCAATTAAATCCAATAGACAAAGGTGGAAAAATAGAAAACGTTGATGCAGTTAAAAGTATATTTGGCTCATCAATTAATCCTCTTGATAGGCCTCCAATTGACGAACAACTCGATACTGGAATTCATGCAATCAATTGCTTTACCACAATGGGTAAAGGCCAAAGAATAGCTATTATGGCAGGCTCTGGGGTTGGTAAATCAGTAACACTTGGAATGATTGCACAAAACTCTTCCGCTGATGTTAACGTTATTGCTTTAATAGGTGAAAGGGGTCGTGAGGTACTTGAATTTATTCAGCATGATCTTGGAGTTGAAGGTCTAAAGAGATCAGTAGTAATTGTCGCTACTTCAGATCAGTCAGCCCTAATACGTATGAAAGCAGCCTATGTTGCTACAACAATTGCAGAATACTTTCGAGATAAAAATAAAGATGTATTATTAATGATGGATTCAATAACGAGATTTGCTATGGCCAATCGAGAAATTGGACTAAGTGCTGGAGAACCACCAGGTCAAAAAGGTTACACACCTTCAGTTTTTGCCAGGCTTCCAAAACTTATGGAACGAGCTGGTAGAATTGAGGGAGGATCTATTACTGGAATCTATACAGTGCTTGTTGAGGGTGGTGACATGGATGAACCTATAGCCGATGCTGTAAGAGCTATTTCCGATGGGCACGTTATTCTAAGCAGAGAGTTAGCAAGTAGAAATCAATTTCCAGCAATTGATGTTTTGGAATCTTTATCTAGGGTTATGAATAAAGTCGTTACAGGCGAGCATAGAGTTGTAGCTTCTCATTTAAGAGATTTAATGTCGGCATATAGAGCCAATGAAGATCTGATTACTGTAGGAGCCTATTCCAAAGGTAGTAATCCTAAAGTTGATAAAGCAATTTTAATTTATGATGACTTAATGACGCTCTTGCGCCAACAACAGGATATGACGGAGTTTAAATCTATTGAAGAGCTTTTTGATAATATGGTTGAAATAGCGAGAAAAGCAGAAAATGTTAATCAAAATGAAGATCAAGAAGGATAAATTTGAAAAAAAAATTTAATTTTAGACTTAAAAGTGTTTTAAAACTTCGTGAATTCGAAGAAGAGAAAGCTAAGCTAGCTCTCGGGGTAATTGTTGCTAAAAAACAAAATTTAATAAATCAAATAGAAGATTGTAAACAAAATATTAATTCATCTTACGTCTCATATGAAAAAGCACAGGAGACGAGTACAACGATTCAAATATTATCATTTTTTCCAAATTATATTCAATCAATCAAAAATAAAAGAGATTATCTTAACGAACAATTAAAACAAGTTGAAAATGATTATCAAGAAAGCTTAAAAGCTCTTTCTGTCGCTATGGGCGATAAAAAAGTTGTAGAAAAACTAAAAGATAAAAAAAAGAAAGAACATAAAAAACAATCAGATAAACAAGATGAAAATGATAGACAAGAAATATTTTCAATTAGAAAAATGCTTGCAGAGGATCAATTATGAATTATTTCATAACACTAATATTATTACTTATGTCTTTTAGTACTTTTTCAGCCAATAAAAAGAATAAAATTAAGGAATATAAGTTTACGGAGGAACAGTTAAAAAAAGAAGTCTCCAAAAGACTTTTAGCTAAAATTTCTGAAATTAAAAACAAAGGTTCTGTTAATTTTTCAAATGAATTAATGGAAAAAGAACAAAAATTAAATCTAAAAGAAGTAGCCTTAAAAACTGAATACAAAAAATTTGAATCAAGTAAACTTGACTTTATTCGTAAGATTTCTGTTTTTAAAGAAAAAGAAAACAAATTAATCGGTTGCTTAGACAAAATTGATCAAAAAAGAAATGAAAGAATAAGTCATATGGTTAATACAGTGGCGGCTATGAAGCCTGTTAATGCGGCAAATCTATTGTCAGTACAAGAATCTGAGTTATCTGTTCAAATATTGGGACAACTTCCTGCCACTAAAGTTTCTAAGATATTTAACCTGATGAAGAAGGAAATATCTGCCCGACTTCAAAAGCAGTACCTGAATATGCAAAAATAGATACACGAGGCGTTAAATGCCAAAGGAAATAATGGATATAAGTTCTAACAATATTTTGATTCAAACTAATAAGGGAAATGATCTTTCTAAAGATTCGGTTTCATTAGGTGGTAATGAAAATACATTGGAAGGAAATAATCCTGAAAGTCTAAGTCTAAGTACTTTGTTTAAACAAATGATTGGTGTTGCTTCTAAAGAATCTAGTTCAGAGAATAATGCAAATACAAATTCTGAAAGCGAAACTACTTTAAATAATTTCTTTGGAAATAATGAAGAGAAAGATTTAGACACCGATAGCAATCTGGAATCTTCGTCAAAAATTAAAAATAGCAACTTACTCTCGTTAAATCAAAACCTAAATCCTATTCAACAAATTCTAGCTAAACAAAATTCTATAGAAGGATTTGATATAGCTTCTGAAATAAATGATTTCGAAAAACTAAGCCAATTAGATAAAAATTTAACATTTGAAAATAATGAACTTAAACTGAACGGGAAAGTTGTTCAAAAATCTGAATTAATAAATTATTTAAAAAATGTTAAAAGTACTAATCCATTGGAGAAATCTGATTTATCTCAAATTATTGGAAGATTAGAGAAAACAGAGAAAGTGAAAAGTTTACAAAATACAAAAAAGAATAATATTAAAAATGTTCTTGAAAGTACACCAACATTAAGTAACGTGAATGTCACAAAACCAAACTCTAGTTCTGCCTTAAATACGTTTAAAAAAAATCAGCAACCATTCTCTGATAAAATTATAAATATCAAAAATTTAAAATCTTCCGAAAAAACAACTGAAGGTGCAGAAAAATTAAGTCTTGTTGATCTACAGTCAAATGAGATTGATCATGCTAAAACGAAAGAGTTTTCTTTTAATAATGTAAGTGAAGTTAAAGCAGAAAACAAAACTGCTCTAATTAATAATATTTCAAATTACATCGAAAGAAATTCAGTGAAGCTTGAAAGTGGAATTGAATTAACAGTTAAACATAATGAATTAGGTCAATTTAAAATTAAAGCAGAAAATAGTGCTCAAGGAGTTGAATTACAATTAACTTCAATGAATAAACATGGACATGAGTTTTTTGTACAAAATAAAACGGCATTGGAAACAACATTACGAGAAAGTGGAATTAAACTATCTGACTTAAAAGTTGTAATGAGTTCAGATAAAATTATTTCTATGAATACCGAAAATCAAAAGTCAGGATTTAACTTCACTGGAAATAATTCGAGTCAAAATGGAAATCAGTCCAACGGTTTTATGTCGGGTAGTTTTCAACAAAATGAAGGCAATCAAAAAAGACAAGAGCTTTGGAATAAATACAAAGAGCAATTTAATAAGTTCGCTTCTTAATAGTTTTAAAAAGGAAATATGCCAGGAATAGGTAATCCATACAAAAGTACTTCAAACTCATTTTCTAAGATAAAAATGGGCCAAAAAATACCTAAAAAGAAAGATCCAAATAAATTAGGTGATACATTAAATCAAATGGCAGGAATTGATGAAAAGAAATTTTTTGTTGATGCCAAAAAGCATAATCAAATTGGAAAAGATGGTTTTTTAAAATTACTATCTACCCAACTTCAAAATCAAGATCCTGTTAAGCCAATGGATCAGAAAAAGTTTGCTTCAGATCTTGCTCAGTTTGCTCAACTTGAACAAATGTCAAATGTGAATTCAAAATTACAACAAGGACTTGATAAAAATAATTTTCAAGATAAGTTTTATGGAGCTAGTTTTCTTGGTAAAGAAGTTATTACTAATGGTACTTCCGTTCGTACAATAGGAGATGGATCTCCAAGTACCTTACCTTTTAAACTTCCAAAAGATGCTAAAAAGGTAATGGTAAGAATTTTTGATCACAATAGACAAATGATAAGACAGATCGAAATGGATGCAATGGTAAAAGGTCAAAATAGTATTAAGTGGGATGGAAAAGCTGCTGATGGTTATGTTGCAGGAAAAGGTGAATACACTTTTCAAATTACTGGCTGGGATCAGGACTATAATCAATTCAAAGGTGAAACAAAAGGAACGGGACTTGTAACAGGGGTAACTTTTGAAGGTGGAGAAACTATGTTACAACTTGAAGGTGGCAAAAAAGTTAACCTTAGAGATGTTCAAAAATTTCAAATACCTAAAATTACGCAACAAGCTAAAAAGTTGCCTACCTTGAAAAATGTTGCGCAGAAGGTCTATAATAATAATGAGAATAATTTAAAAAGTTATTAAAAGAGAGAAATGAAAAATAACGTTAACAATATTTTAATTCCAAACATTAGTAAGCTCCCAAATAAGAGTGATGTTTCAAAATTAAATATCAAAAAAGCTGGTGACGTTTCTGACTTTGAAGCTCTTTTAAATAATAAAACAAGTGCATTAAAACAAAATAATAAAATCGAATTTTCAAAACATGCTTTAAAAAGAATTGATGAGCGTAAAATGAATGTCGATGGAAATGAATATTTAAAATTACAAGATGCCATGGGAAAACTAAAAGCTAAAGGTGGAAAAGAATCTTTAGTCATTACGAAAAATGGTGCTTATATTTTAGATGTTAATAAAGGTCGTGTCGTTACGGCTATGGATAAAGAACAATTAAAAGAGAATGTATTTACTAAAATAGATTCTACTTTATTTTTGAACTAATAGAGTTGAGATATTAGGCTGGTCCTTTTTTGGAAGCCAAAATTAAAATCCGTATGATTTTAAAACTCAACAAGATAAATTTTGGTCTAGGAGGGACTTTATGGGTATTTTACGTTCATTTAACGTTGGTGTTTCAGGTTTAAATGCAGTTGGTCAGGGAATGGGAGTTATCGCAGATAATATCGCCAATGCTGGAACTAATGGTTTCAAAGCCTCAAGAGCCGAATTTCAAGATGTTTTAGCAACCTCACTTAAAGGTATTGATGGTGGTGATCAATTTGGTGCTGGAACAAAACTCGCACACATTAAGCCTATGATGTCACAAGGAGATGTTAGTCGTACTGACAGTGTTACTGATTTAGCGATCAATGGTGATGGTTTCTTTAAAGTAAAAGCTCCATTTGGTGAGGGATTCACAAGAGATGGTTCAATGCACTTTGATAAAGAAGGAGCGCTTGTTAACTCTGATGGTTATCCTGTTCTTGGTTTTCAAGCTAATGACAAAGGTGATATTACAAATAGACAAGAGCAAATAAAACTTGGAAATACAACAATTCCTGCTGAATCTACTACTGAAGTTAAACTAAGTATGAACTTAGATTCAAGAGCAGAAGTTAAAAAGTTTGATGCAAACGACCCTGAAAATACTTCTAATTATAATCACACTGTAACAGTATATGATAATGTTGGTACAGCAAGACTTGTTACAATTTATTATAATAAAACAGCTGATAATAATTGGAATTACCATGGAATGATTGATGGTAAAGATGCTCAAGGTGGTGAACTAGGAAAAATGTCTGAAATGGCAACTGGTACTTTGAAATATAATAATAAAGGTATTCTTCAAGAAGAAATTGAAAATAATAACTCTTTTAATTTTAATAAAGGAGCCGCCCAAGGACAAAAGATTAAATTCAACTTTGGTGAAAGTATAGCAGAAGGTGGAGATGGCCTACAAGGTTCAACTCAATATGGTTCGGATTCAGCAATAGCTAGACACACTGCTGATGGTTTTGCTGCTGCTACATTAGGAAGTTTATCATTTAATGATGATGGTGTTTTAACAGCTGTTTATGATAACGGGATTTCAAAGAGTGTTGCTCAAGTAGCTGTCGCTAAATTTGAAAATAACGAAGGTCTTTTTAAAGTTGGTAAAAACTTATTTAAAGAATCTAGAATATCTGGCCAACCTACAATGGGAAAACCAGGTGAAGCGGGACGTGGACAATTATTGTCTAAGTCATTAGAACTATCTAATGTTGATATTGCTTCAGAATTTGTTAACTTAATGCAAGCACAGAGAAACTTCTCTGCCAATGCAAAGACGTTAACAACTGCTGATCAAATGTTACAAGATGTTCTTAACATTAAAAGATAACTTCTTAAAAAGCTGGTACTAAACATAAGTTTATGTACCAGATCTTTTTGGTACAACTTTCAAAATTAAAAAAATTATTAGTTCAGAAAAACCTCTCGAAATAGAGGTTTTTCTTTTTTTTACTAATAAATATTTAAAATTAAAGAGATAAAATGAGCGAAGAGCTTTTAATTAACAAGATAGTGCAGTGGAATTATCCTGATGAGATTCTTCCGAAACCTTTTTTAAAAAAATACTTCAACCATATAAAAAAATTATTGAGAGATACTAAGAACTATCTCTCATACGAAATTCATAATGGTAAAATCATAAAATTAGTTTTTGCTAATTTTCGATTTGAACCTGTTGAAATGGATAGGATCAATGTGATGTGTTTTTATATCGATAAACAGAAGCTTAATATTAAAATGGTAAAAGAAGAACTTCGTAAATTACATGAATATTTCTTACCTAAAAAAATAAATCTATCTTTGAGTACAAGTGTTTTTGAAACAAAATTAATTAAATATTTTAAAAATCTTGGATTTGTTATCAAATCAACAAAATTAAAGGCACAAACCAGTGATTCTTATCTTGCTATTTCTAAAATGTGCTTAAAACCGCTACCTGTTTATTATTCAATTGATCATATGGAATATGATAAAGATATCGATGCTGTAATGAAGATTGAACTTCGTTCTCATCGAAATGAACCAACAAGTATTGTACACAATCTCCCAAGAAAAGAATTTGAATCATTTCGATATTTCTTGAAAGAGCTTTCATTAAAAAAAACAGTTTTTGTTTTAAAGTTTAATGAAAAAACGATAGGTGTAATCGCTCATAATATAAGAAAAAATGTAAGCCGAAATAGTACTGTTACTACAGTAAGTATTGATCCGAAATTTAAAGGAAGTGGACTTTCTAAATATTTATATAAAACACTTGTAATGGATTTAAAGAAAAAAAATGTAGATGAATATTATGGTTACAGTAGTACAAAACAGGTCTTAAGGTTTGCAAAAATATTACAAAGACATCCAATTCGTTACTCTTTAGTACTTGAAAAAAAATTGTTAAGAGAATTATAAAATTAGGATAAGAATGAAAGTAAATTCTATATTTGAAGGCACTCCACAAAAATATCTCTTTAATAATAAAGAAATAATCACTTCAATATTTAAAGAACCAAAAGAAAAATTAATTTCAGAAAATCTCGAATTAATTTTAAATAAACAAGCAAATTTAAAGCACCATGGAGGAAACTTCAAAGCAATTTATAGTTATTCATTAGAACATTATGATTATTGGAAAACTATATTAAGCCCTGATCTTTGTGTACCTGGAGTTTTTGGAGAAAATTTAACAACAGAAGATCTAGATGAAGCAAAGATATTTATTGGAGATCAGATTAAAATTGGGAGCATGATTTTAGAGGTGTCTCAACCGCGTATTCCATGTTCAATGCTCAATTTTAAATTAAACAGAAATGATGCAGTGAAGTTATTTGTAGAATCTCAGAAAACTGGAATTTATTGGAAAATTATTGTTGATGGTGAAATTAAAAAAGGTGATAAAATACACCGACTAGATCAACTAGATAGTGTTCCAAAAATTAAATTATCAGAACTCGTACCTTTGTTAAATAATCGTACCGTTTCAAAAGACTTATTAAGCAGAGTTTTAGATTTTCCTGAAATGGATCCCAAAATTGTAAATAAAGCGCTAGAAATTAAAGACAAGAGAATCTCTATGAAAAAAGTGAATAAATATCGTAATTAATCCGAGGTTTCAGGAAACAGGTAACGAATTTCCTGAAGCCTGAATTGATTTCCAAATATGTGCCCCTCAAATATTATAAAACTTTAAACTAAGTTGATAACTTCTAATTGAAAAGATGCTGATATCGAAGCTGCTCAAATTTATAAACTGGTACACAGTAACACCGATATCCTTTAACATTTCAACTCTTAACCCATGTGATTATATATAGATACAATTTTATGATAGAGAGCCAAAAAATGATGTAAATTCTATCAAACTTAATAAGAGCTATTTCCATATAAATAAAATTTATGCTAAATATTGTTTTCATTTAATTAAGGAGAGTGATGAAATTTCTTTTGCTTCTTTTATTTTTAATTAATTTTAATAGTGTTTTCTCTTGTGAGTTTGAAAATCTAAATAAAAAGATTCCATCTTTATTAGGATTAGCAAATAATAATATGACAGAATCTATTTTTAATACAATTATTCAAAAAGTTTCAGATGTTTTTGAGCCACAAATAAAAGAAAGAAATGGTAAACTTTATGTAATAAAAGTATGGAAAAATAATAAAGCAAATGCGCTAGCTCAGCAATATGGAAGTAATCCAACAACTTTTCAAGTTTTATTTTTTGGTGGTATTGCAAGACATCCAATGATGACAAATGATGCTTTTGCACTAGTTGTTTGCCATGAGTTTGGACATCACTTAGGAGGTGCTCCAAAGCGAACATCAAGAAGCTGGTCTTCTGTTGAAGGACAAGCTGATTATTGGGGTAGCTCCAAATGTTTAAGAAATATTTTTCAAAATGATGACAACATAAAAATTATTTCCAATATGAATATTGATTCTGAAGTTCTAAGTAAATGTAGCTTAGCCTTTTCAAGTAACGCAATGGAAAAAGCATTATGTGTAAGAGTCGCCATTGCCGGTATTTCTGTAGCAAAGACCTTAAATTCATTTATTAAAAATGCAAAAGATATTTCAGTTATGACACCATCTAAAAATGTAGTCTCTTCAACAAATCAATCACATCCATCATCTCAATGTAGGCTTGATACTTATATAAATTCAAGTATGTGCGATATCGATGAATTTGGTTATAGGCCAAGCTGTTGGTTTTTCAATTAAACTTTACATACTACACATTACACAGACGCTCCGCGCAGGAACGTGGCACTTAAGACTTTCCAATCGCTTCAACGGGACAATTTTCAAGAGCTTCATCGCAAATAGTTATTTCTCTTGTATTTGTTGGTTGTTTTGCCACGAAAGCATGAGAGTCTTCAAGATTCATCTCAAAAAAAGGACTAGCATCAATTATACATGCATCACAAGCGATACATTCACTATCTACAAAATATAACCCCTCAACATTTTGAGAAAAAGATAATTTTTTTTCAGCCATTAGATTCTGAAATTTTTAAAAACAACTACTTTTTGAGATGACATCAATTCAGAAATATATGCTTGATTAGTCTTTCTAGATAAAATATTTTGCAGCTGAGTAATATCTTTATCTAGAGTTTTCTCATCAACATTTGTTGTTTTATTATTTACAGAAATTAAGATTAAGCCTGAACTTACTTTTTCTTGGTGATAGTTCTTATTGTCTTTAAATATTTGAAGAAATCTTTTTTGTTCTAAGTTAATAGCCCCTGTTAACCCATCAAAAAGATTAACTGTTTTGTTTAACTCAGTTGTAAATTTATACTTTTTATTAAGAGATTTTAGTGCACTTTTGTTATTTCTTTGTATTAATTTTTTAAAATCATTACTAACTTTTGTTACTAATTGATCCAGTTCTTTTGTTTTAGATTTTGCCAATAATTCTCTTGCTAGTGTTTTTTCAAAATTTTTATATTGCGCTGTTTTAGCTTTTTTATGACCTTCAACTAAAATGATATGGTAACCAAAAGTTGTTTTAACTGGTGCAGAAATCGTGTTCTTTTTTTGAGTAAAGGCAACTTTTTCAAATGCAGGTACCATTTTTCCTTTTTCAAACCAACCTAGCTTTCCACCTTTTCCTTTACCTGAAGGGTCTTCAGTGTATTTATTTGCCATAGAAGCAAAGTTTTTATTAGTTAGTTTCCTAGCGAGCTTATCAGCTTTAGCTTTTATCTCTTTATCATTTTTACTATTGGCCTTTAGAAGTATATGTCTAGCTTTCACTTGTTCCCTGCTTGAAAGGCTAGGTTTACGTTCATTAAATAATGATAAAGTTCTATTTTTGTTTTTCTCGTCTGTTAAATACTTTTTTATTTCATTCGAAGAAATCTTAATAAATGATTTTAATTTTTCTTTTTCAATTTTAATCATATTAAATGTTTTATTATTTTTTTTATAACCTTTTATTTGGTTAACAAGTGTTTCAGATAGAAGTATTTCCTTAGTTGCTGCTTGAAACTTTTTCATCATAATATCATTTTTAATGTTTTCTTCAAAAGTTGTTGGAGTATAGTTGTTTGCTCTAAGAAGAGCTTTGTACTTCGTTAGGTCGAATTGATTATTTGTAAGAAAATAAGGAAGTTTTTTTATTTGATTTTTTACTTCTTGATTAGAATAACCGATACCGATTTCTTGTGAAAGATTTAGTGAAATTTTCCGTTGAGCAATATTTCGTATAACAGCATCTTTAATTTTAAAGTTTTCTATTTGGCTTTTAGTTAAATCTTTTCCCCCGAAAAGTTGTTTATAGAAATTTATTTGTCTTGTATATTCTTGTTGAAATTCAGCTAATTTTATAGGAGTTGAACCTACTTTTGCAATCGTATCTGGCGAACCTTTCATTGATTCATAACCTGTAAATGTAAAAGCCATTACAACTAATCCGATTATAAATATAGTCATGAATTTTGAAGTACTTTTTCTGAGTAGAGACATATTTGATCCTTTTTATTAATTTCGATTGAGCTCAGCTATATTAACGAATTCCTTAATAAAAACCAAGTTTTTTTACTGACACTTTATGGCAAACTTGGTTATTCTTATATAAATAAATATAAGGAATATTTTTGGAATTAGGTGCAAATAATAAAAGCAATTTAAAATGGATATTTGCTGTAGTAATTTTCTCATTTTCGCTTTATTCATTTGTTAAGCGTGATATATCAAGAAATCAACCTTCATTTGTTAACGGGGCTATTATCAGTGTCGTAGGGCCACTGCAAAATGCTATTAATAAAGGACAAAATTTCTTCTCTGCATTGTGGGACCTTTACCTTTTGAATATTAATGCAGCTCAAGATAACAAAATACTCAATAAAAAGATCGCTAATTTACAACAAGAGATATTTAGCTTTGTTGAGATAGAAAAAGAGAATGAGAGACTTAGAGCACTTCTTGTTTTTCCAAAAGAACAAAAATTTAAAAATATAATAGCCGAGGTTTCCGGTTGGGATATTAACTCTTTGCATAAGATGATCCGCCTAAATAGAGGAGAAGTTGATGGCGTCAAAGCTGAGTCTCCTGTCTATACACCAGATGGTTTGGTTGGTTTTGTATACAAAGTATATAAAAATTATTCTGATGTAGTTACTATTCTTGGTGTTAATAGCAGGGTTGAAGTATTACTAAGCAATCAACGAACTCATGGTATTTTAGAAGGAATCTCTAGTGATGTTTGTTTAATAAAATATGTTGATCAAAATATAGACGTAAAACTTCATGATATAGCAGTAACTTCTGGTCTCGGTAATATTTATCCTAAGGGAATTAAAGTTGGCAAGATTGTAAAAATTGAAAAAGAAAGTTTCGGTATAACTCAAGAAATTATTTTAAAACCAAGTGTTAATTTTAATAACCTTGAGGAAGTTATAATAGGGATAACTAATGAGTAGTAAACTAGTTTTTAGAATATTATCATTATTCCTAACGTTACTAATCGTTTTCGCTGCAAATTTATTTTCTTCAGTATCTCTGCCTTGGTTAGGTGTAACAACTCTAAAATTTCATTTTCATTTATTGGTAATTCTTTTTTTCCTTTTTTATATAAAAGACGATTACATTTCTTTATATATTTTAATAATTGAAATTGTTAATTCTTTGTTTACCTCTCAAGGCTGGGAAATCGGAACATTAAGTGGAATTATGTTAGTTGCCATTAGTTATATTTTTAAAGATTTAATTCAATTATCTAATGTCATTTCTACAGCACTTTATAGTTTTTTCTTTTTAACTCTTCGATATTTTATTTTTGGATTCATTTACTATACCAAGATCCATTCACTCGATTTCTTGTGGAGCGGATTATGGTATAATATATTAGAAAATATTTTCCTTTCTATTTTATCACCTTTTGTTTTTGTTATTCTTCGATTCATTTGGAAGGAAAATAAAAGCGAATCATTTTCGTATTAGGAGATAGCTTGTTTGGAGAAGATAGTTTAGTAAAGCAACACAAAGAAAGGGCTGATTATGTCTTCTACATAATTATTTTTTCTTTTTCAATAATTATCTCACGATTATGGTTTTTACAAATTTTTAGAGGTGATGAGTTTTATCAATATTCACTAGAAAATATACTTCGTAAGGAAGTTATAAGATCCTCGAGAGGCCTAATCTTTGATAGAAACAATAAAGTACTTGTTAGAAATTTGACCAGATTTGATGTTATTATCATTCCCCAATACTTAAAGGATAAGAAAAAAACTATTTCACGCCTATCAAAAATTATTAACATCTCAAAAAAAGACATCTATAAAACTTTAAAAAAATATAGAAGTCTTGCCAGTTTCCGACCAGTTGTTTTAAAGAAAAATTTAACGAGAAAAGAAGTTGCAATAATAGAAACGGAAAATTTTAAACTTCCAGGTGTATCCATACGACCATTTAAAAGTAGGCACTATCCAAAAGTAGAAATTGGAGCACACTTATTGGGATACATTTCAGAAATTTCAAGGGAGCAACTACCTAAATATCAAAAAAGAGATGGAACTACATATAGTCAAGGAGATATGATTGGCCAATCAGGGGTTGAAAAATCATTTGATAAATATCTTAGAGGTGAAAGTGGTTATGAATATGTTCAAGTCGATGCTTTTGGAAGAAAAAAGCGAGGTGGACTTCAAAAAATACTTGGCCGAATTGATGATAAAGAACAGACTCCAGGTTACCATGTACGTTTAACTTTAGATGAAAAATTACAAGAAGTAGCTTATAAAGCTCTCGAAGGAAAAGTTGGAGCAGCCGTTGCCTTAAATGTTGAAAATGGAGAAATACTAGCGATGGTATCAAGGCCTTCATTTGACCCAAAACAATTTAGCATAGGTTTAACTAAAGATTACTGGAGGAGCTTAATTGAAAACGAAAATAATCCTCTTAGAAATAAAGCGATTCAAGAACATTATGCTCCTGGTTCTACTTTTAAAACAATTACAGCTATCGCAGCTCTTGAAGAGGGCTTAATAGATGAGAACACAACAATTAATTGCAAAGGTTCCTTTAGGCTTGGAAGAAGAGTTTATCACTGCTGGAAACGAGGAGGTCATGGAAAAGTTAATGTCTATAAATCAATAAAAGAATCATGTGATGTTTTTTATTATAAAATAGCAATGAATTTAGATATAGATGTTCTTGGCCACTACGCAAACTTATTTGGTTTTGGATATAAGTCAGGAATTGATTTAAGAAGAGAGACCTCTGGTTTAATTCCGAGTAAAGCATGGAAGAAAAAAAAGACGGGGCAGCCCTGGATAAAAGGAGAAACATTATCATGTGCGATAGGGCAATCCTTTATACTCTCAACTCCTTTACAGCTAGCAAGAGCCTATATGGCGATAGCTAATAAAGGTAAGATTTATAAACCACAAATAGTAAGAGATATTTTTACGAATAATGGAAATATTATTAAACATTTTAAACCTAAGTTAACAAATGAAATTGAAATATCTGAAAAAACTTTAGCGATTGTTAAGGAATCATTATACAAAGCTGTGAACGAAAGGGGAGGAACAGCTTTTTGGCACAAAGGTAAAGGAATTACCATGTCTGGAAAAACTGGAACCTCTCAGGTTATTAGTTTTTCAAAAGATCAAATTTATTCTAAGTGCGAAAAAAAAGAATTCAAATTTAGACATCATGGAGTTTTTGCCGCTTATGCTCCTTTTAAAAATCCTAAAATCGCTGTCGCTGTTATTGTTGAACATGGTTGTCATGGTTCTTCTGCTGCTTCTCCTGTTGCAGAAAAAATCATTAGTAAATATATGAATGACTATTATCCAGAACTCATAATTAAAAAAGTAAAAAAAGTAAAAATATTTAAAAAAATAGAAAAAGTAAAAAAGGTAAAAATGTGAAAGCAGAAAAAATAATAAGTTTTTTGAAACGATATGATTTTACATTTTTTGGAATTGCATCAATTATTTTTATTCTCGGAGTTTTTAATTTATATTCCGCCACTCATGCCTCTAGTAATCTAAGACTTGTTTCTATTTATAAAACACAAATTTTTAAATATTTATTCTCGATATCAGCAGGATTTTTAATTAGTTTTATAAGGCCCAAGACACTTTTTCGATTCAGTTATTTTATATATTTTTTAAACAGTGTAATGTTGGTAATCGTTTTATTACTAGGCCATATAGGAATGGGAGCAAGACGCTGGTTAAATCTTGGGTTTGTAAAAATACAACCTTCAGAGTTTATGAAAGTTTCTCTTGTATTAGCACTTGCAAGATGGTTTGCAAAAAATGGTGCTGACAAGGACGTTGGTTTTAAAGAATTAATAATTCCAAGTATTATTACCATAATCCCAATGGTTTTAATTGTTTTGGAGCCTGATCTTGGTACAGGTCTAATTTTAATTTTAATACTTTTAATTATGGTTTTTTATAGAAAATTGAAATGGAAAACACTCGGTTTTATTGCAACTTTCGGATTAATCAGTGGAGTTGTTTTATATAAGTTTGGGTTAAAAGATTACCAAAAGAAAAGGGTTTTAACTTTTCTTGATCCAGGCGCTGATACAAAAGGATCAGGCTATAACGCTATTCAAAGTAAAATTGCTATCGGATCTGGTCGATTTGTCGGTAAAGGTTATTCAAAATCAACACAAGCATCTCTCCGATATTTACCTGAGAATCATACAGACTTTGTTTTTTCTGTTTTTTCTGAAGAGCATGGATTTATAGGTGCAACAATTTTAATCATTTTATATCTAATATTCTTTCAGAGATTTATATGGCTCTCATCTAATGTTGATTCTATGTATGAATCTATTATAACAATCGGTTTAATGAGTATTTTCTTTTGGCACGTAATTATCAATATGGGAATGGTAATGGGACTTTTACCTATTGTTGGTTTACCTTTACCTTTTTTCTCTTATGGAGGATCTAGTCTTTTTACATTTGGAATTTGTTGTGGGCTTGTAACATCAGTATCCAATGCTCGGAAAATATTTTAATATTAAGAATTGGCACATTAATTGCTTTATATAACTATAAGGAGCCAACTATGACAAAAACTGTAAAAACTTTATTCACTTCAATGCTTTTGGTATCAAGTTTTTTGACACATGCAGATGACTCAACTTTTAAAATGATAAAAACTCAATTGTGGTATTCCGGAGTCGGTACACACTCAAGTAACACAAGTGCTCAAAACAATATAGATGTTAACAGAAAAATTAAAACTCCAGAACTCTTGCAGTCAATTATAACTCTAGAACAATCATTAATAGAAACTAAGTAATAGAATTTCTTGATAAAAAAGAAATTTTGAAATATAGTCCCAATATGGGACAAGTATGTTAAACGAAATAGGCAATTTACTCAAACAAAATTACAGACTTTATAGTCGAGATTTAATATCAATATTAGAGGAACAAGGTTATAGCGATATTCGTCCTAGTTTTCTCGAAATACTAATACATTTATTATCTAATGAAGGTGACAGGATCAAGAATATTGGCGATGCTTGCGGATTAAAAAAACAAACAATGACTACACATTTAAATGCTTTGGAGAAACGAGGCTATATTTCAAGAGTAGAAAATACCCAAGACAAAAGACAACAAGGAATTATTTTCACTGATGATGGAATGAAGTTAAAGTTCGCTTTAGTTGATAGTATTAATATGCTTGAAAAGAAATATATTTCCATATTAACGAAGTTAGAACTTGAAAGAATAAAAGTCGCACTACAGAATATGAATGTTAAACTTAAAGATAGAGACCAGTTATCTCTACCATTTTGAAATAGATTCACTTACATTAATTAAGCAATATAGCGTTTGGTTTGATAATTTCTCACATGCTTGTATTGAATCAGTTATATTTTTAGAAATTATTATAATAGGTTTATTGTAAAAACTTTTATTAACAATAGAAATATCTAAGTCATTTAGGTTTGTACAAATAACATTTTCAATATCAATAAGATTTTTTTCAGAATTACTTAATTGAATTATCAATGACTCTCTTAGACTTATATTTGATTTGATTTCATCAATAGTTAAATCTGTATATTCGTAACCATGTAGAATAATGTTCTCACTGTATGGAATATTATTGATGTCGCAATATAGTTTTCTTTTCGATAGGAAATTATTTAATTCTAATTTTTCAGAAAAATCACAAATGGTGTTTTCTAATTGGTGAACTTTATTTAATAGAAAATTGTTTTTTTCATAGTAATCGATTTTCATGTATGTCCTAATTGTAAATATTATTAAATGTAATTTGATTTGTTATAACAACGACAAACAAACAGGCAGTAAAAAATAGAATTGCTTCATAAATATTTACAGCCATCAATTGCTCTGTTTCATTCTTTTGACTGCGTATTAATTTCAATTTGACATTTAAAACGATATTTATAACTTTGAAAATGATAGGTAAAAATATAGCTGACAATAGAGTTTTTAAAATAAACTGAACTAAATACCATTGAATATTATCTATAGAGTGATCGAGCGAACTAGCAAGAATTGCTATTGCTCCTGCCATATAGCCAACATAGGCAATTGAGCCTGTTACGTCTTTTTTGTAAATATGGGTCTCTATGGATTGATTAGAATATAGTTTAAAACTCATGCTGATTAAACCTAGTATAATAATAGTAGTCATCCATAAGATAGAAAGAAAAGGTATGGAATTTATTGATAGAGTGAAAATAACATTAATTAAGTACGCTGCTGAAATTGAATGGGTCATTGATATTATCGCATAGGCTAAATTGCGTTTTTTTACGATTTCATCATCATAGGTGAAGTTATATAAAACTAAACTTTCTAAAATAAAACAAGAAATTAAATAAAAAGTAATAGAAAAAAAAGATTTAACAAAAAAATCGAGAAGTGAAAGTAGTATACTTTCTTGAATGACAAAATTGAATTGACTAAAAATTATTGCAAAACCCATTAATCTTGAAAAAAAGTGTATTGTATCGGCAGCATTTATCTCCACAACAAATGGAGTCAGTATTTGTTGTTTTGAGGAAGGGTACAATAGAATATGAAAATATTTATATAAATATAAAGTTAAGGCAAACGATAATGCAAATAAGCCTCTAATTAAAAACTGATCATATATTTGATTCATTTAAGTCCTTTTAGTTCCAAAATCCTTTGTTTGGTTGACCAATGTGGAAAACTCCAAAGATAAGCAAAAGTTTTTTTTGTGTCTTTTAAATTTAATAAGAATATATTCTTTGTTTTTAGTAAGGGAAAATCTGCTGTTTCAGGTTTAAATTCAGTAAGGTATACTTTGGGATTATTTTTGTAGACTAATATCTTTCTATAGTTTTTGAAGTCTAGATTCTCTTTATTTAAGCCAAGTTCTTTAACTATTCTTTTATAAGCTCTAAAAAATTTCCAATACCGCCTTCCACTATTCGAATAATTCCAAAATCCGAAAGATTTATTACCTATAAATAGGGATCCTTTCGGAAGAGGCAACAATGAATATTCTTTAGAGGTATCATTTTCTCTAAAGATAGAGTGGTTTTTAAATTTTTTTATAAAAGATAAATACTTCGAGCTGGCTTTAACAAGAATTTTTTGACTTGGTTTAAATCCATAAACAAACGATAGTTGTAAATAATATGTTTTGACCAGTATTCCTTTAATTTGAATATTAGTTAATATTACAGAAACTGGTTTATCTGATATTAATTGATGAATGTCTTGAGATGAATGTATGAGTGGTATAGCTCTTTCTTCTTTAGACAAACTTTTTGAAAGTCCCAAAAATAGTAAAATAAATAGAATAAATATAGAAAAATTTTTAATATTAAACTCGCTTTAATTAATTATCTCAGCCTCTATTTCTAACGGCAAGAATTAATTACTACGCCCTTAATTTAATAATTGATGTCTTTAGATCATCTGATAGCTTATCGAAATCACAATGTAAGCGGTTGATTTCATGTGATTTGCTGAATTTTGAAAAGACTTCCGTAGCCTGGTGAATAGGATAAGATGAAGTTTCATTAGATAAATGCTCAGATCTTACAACTAATATCTCGTTAATATTAACTTTTATTTCTTGATTTTCTTCGTTGTAGTATTTAGATAACCTGCTGGCTGAACTACTTCTTATATAGTCGATAGAGTTTTCTTTTAGGAGTTTTTCAATTTTTTTTAATATTTTGAGTTGACCTGTATTAAATGATTCAAATATTTTTGTAGGCACTTTGTTACTTGTTATTAATTTTGCGAACTTATTATTACTATTTCTTAATATTTTTAGCAAGTAGTGATCATCATGTTCAATATATTTTTCAATTTCAAATGGAATAGTATATTCATTGTTCGAGTATTTAAAATATTTAAATAAAAGTTGTTCAAGACAGACTGATCTATAATGAAAATAAACCATAATAAACATGTGGTATCGACTTAAAAGAAAATCATCAAAAGTTACAACTGCCCTTTCGGAGATGCCAAGAGAAGCATTATTTAACTTATCGGTAACAATTAATAAGTTTTCAATTAGCCAATCGAGGTCATATTTTCCATAACTAACTCCACAGAAATAGCTATCTCTTAGTAGATAGTCCATTCGGTCACAATCGAGTTCACTTGATACAAGTTGGTGCAAAAGCTTAAAATAACAAATACCTTCTATTTTAAAATAATCAGAAGAATTTGTTGAGCCAATAACGAGTTCCGCAATATGGAGTGGAATAACACCAAATTTTTTTTTAACGTCTTTTAAGCTGTTCGTGAATGAACTATCAATAATTATTTTGACAGTATAGTCTTCGTGGGTTGCTTGTCTTTTCGTATTTGCTGGAATTGTTGAAAGATTTAGTTTTTCAACTTCAGGCATAACCACTTCAGTTGAATGACTTAAAGGTGCATGTCCTATATCATGTAATAAACAAGCTAATTTAAATGTTTCTTTTAGTCTTAAAAGATCTTTTGAATGTGTGAAATTCTTAAAGAGCTTATTAAAGACTCTTTCTCCCACATGCATAACGCCAATTGAGTGAATAAAACGCGTATGCGTGGCCCCGGGGAAAATAAATTCGGAAAAACCAAGCTGTTTTATATTTCTAAGACGCTCAAAAAACGGATCGGAAATAATTGGTTCTTCTTCTTTAAGAATGTTAATTGATCCGTGAACGGGGTCTCTTATTTCCAACTGTTTAACCTATCAAATTTTTATTTTGACTTAGCCAAGAGATTATGTCGGCTGATTCAAACATGGGAACGTTATCTATATATAAACAAGGTACCGTTCTTCTTCCAGTGTCATTTACAAGTCTCTCTAAAGATTTTGGATCTTCTTGAATATTTCGTAGTTCTATTTTTAGGTTTTCTGATTTTAAAAAACTTAATACTCTCATACAAAATGGACAACCATTATAATAAAATAGCTCAATATTTTTTTTCATTTAGTGCCTTATTTCTTTTTATCCAAACCAAGTGCATATTTTTCATCATCATCAAGTTCATCAATATTTAATTCTTCTTTAGTTTCAAATGCATCAGAGAAACTCCAACCGAATGATTCAGAAGCATCTTCGTCATTTTCGTCATCAGTGTTAAACTCATCGTTAAGTTTTGGTGTAGCTGGCTCGTCACTATTTTTAGTGTCATCAAAACGACTGTCGACTGAAGAATACTTATCCTTAGAAAAGCTTTCAGAACTTTCTTCAATCATTTCAAGTTGAGGTTCAGGTGGCGTGTATTCACTACTCAATATTGTTTTCTTTTCAGTTGTTTCAATATTTGATTTATCTACAGTTTTTTTCTCTACTACTTTCTTGTTAGCCACTTTTTTCTTAGCCACTTTTTTCTTAGTTACTTTTTTCTTAGCCACTTTTTTCTTAGCCACTTTTTTCTTAGTTACTTTTTTCTTAGCCACTTTTTTCTTAGTTACTTTTTTCTTAGCCACTTTTTTCTTAGTTACTTTTTTCTTAGTTACTTTTTTCTTAGTTACTTTTTTCTTAGTTACTTTTTTCTTAGTTACTTTTTTCTTAGTTACTTTTTTCTTAGTTACTTTTTTCTTAGTTACTTTTTTCTTAGCCACTTTTTTCTTAGCCACTTTTTTCTTAGCCACTTTTTTCTTAGCCACTTTTTTCTTAGCCACTTTTTTCTTAGTTACTTTTTTCTTCGCAATTTTATTTTTAGCCACTTTCTTTGAAGATTTTTTCGATATTTTTTTTGTCACATTTCCTCCGATATTTTAATATTTAATTAGTAATATAAATTGCCGAATTTATCAAGGCTTGAATTATCCAGGTAGTTTTCGACAGATTGTTCAAAATTTCCCTCATTTGTTAAAGCTCCTCTTTCGAGAAAAATTGCTCCCTTATCACCATATTTTGCTGTTTGACCTGTGACAACCTTGTTTATATTAAAAAATTTTGTCGAATAGAAGTTTCTTTTTGCTCTTTTGGTATCTCCGGCAAAATAAGGATTTACTTTCGTACCATCATTTGTTGCACCTTGTCTTGGTCCTGGTGAAAAAGCACTATAAACATCGGGATCATCATCGTGATTGTAGAGTGCTGTAAAAGTAGTAGGGAAGTTTGGACTTGTTGGACTGTTGATATAATCTTTTACCAAACTTGCTAGAGTTTTTATACCGCATTCTTTTTCTGATTCTCCTTGAAAAAATTGATAAGTTCTTCCTGCTAAAGAAACTTTTGATTGATCATTTGGGTTGTGACATTTTCCTGAAATATTTTGATATCCTGGTTGCCAAATTGTATCAGCAGCGTCTTTATAAGTGTCAGTTCCGCTTGTTACAGTACTTTTCATTCTTTCAGCTTCGGTCTTGAGAGCGTCGATAAATGTGTTAATCGAAGGTTTTAATGCTTCTAAGTATGAACTTATAACTGATTCGATATTAGCTGGCCCGTTTGGAAATAAGGTATTATCACCATAAAGAGGCGCACTAAATGAATAGTAATTTAAATTTCCTATGTTTTGTATGGATGCATCAGCATTATTTTCATTTGAGCCACTTGTAATCGATTTGTCGTCTGTTACAACGGGAACCATATAATTTAATAAATCATATTTTGTAGGTGCTCTAACTTTCGATATAGCCCTCAGAACACTTTCAGCCGAAATGGTTGCATTTGAAGGATCAGCGACATCTAGTTTTTTTCTTAGCATTTTATACTGTAATCCAGAGTACAATCCTTTATTTTCAGGAGGCTCAGCTATTGAAGCAGCTAATGATGAAACATCGTCAAGAGTTAAAAGTTTCGAAGAAGCTCCTGAGCCTGCTTGATCTGCGATATCAGTAACACTTGATTCGAACCCATAGATCATATTCGGGATAACGTATTTAATTTCTCCTCCACCTGTTGAAGAGGGGGTTCCTCCAATATTATCGTCAGGCAATGCCCAGAAATCCTGAGAAGTTGGGATTGGGTAACCCATTTTATAGGGGCCTGAGAGATTGGTTGCATTGAGAACACTAGCAAATGCTGCTGTTCTATTTTGTCTAGGTACTAAACTCTGTTTACCAACAGTATCAAATAATCTTGGGCCAATTCTTCCCCCCATTGGTTTTGCTGCTGCGTATGCTTGTAAGGTAATAAAACCTTCATTAGCAAATGGATTTAAAAGTCCTAAATATTTCGTTTTTCCTTTAACCGCATAATAAGTTAAAACTTTTGGGCTCTTATAAAATCCCGTTATATATCCTGGAATTGGCAGAGCTGTTTTTGTGCCACTACAGCCACCTTCCATTTCTGGAACTCCAACACCATTAATAGAACGAGTGGTAAAAAAAGTAAAAAAAGTTGCGTAATTAATTGGATTAATAATTAAATCAACATATTGCTTATTTAGAGCTTGAGAGTCAGTTGGGATTAAAAATCCACTTAAACTAGTTGATTCTCTTGGCTGTTTTAAAGGTGCAAGTTCTGTAAGAGTAAAGTTTGCTGAAAGTTCATCAGTCCCTTCACTACCTCCATCCTTAAGTTTTCCTCCACCTAAGTTTTTGTAAGCAGAAAAAAAAGCCTTATGAGTTCTTTCGTGAACTAAATCAGCATCGACATTAGATATTGGAGTACAAGGCCCTGTATATTTACTAAGAGAAGCACAAATTGCGTCAGGTGCGGGAGGTGTATTTAAATGCATTTCTATATTTCTGATTCTAAGGGCTATCTCAATTGATTTTATCCAAGCTCCTGGACGTGAGCTAGCTATTTGAGGATAAGATGCTGAATCATTTTTACCTATTCCATAGGCCCAATTAATAGCCGCGAGATAATTAACAATTGTTCTTCTTGAGCAATCGGTAGATTTTTGTCTTGAGAATTCATCTAAAATAGCTTCATGATTTTGAGAAACATTAATTAAACCAACAGAAGAAAATCTTGGCAAACCAGGTATTGAAGCAATTTTACAAATATTATAACTAGAACCTTGATGAATACAAATACTTGGAACATTATATTTATCAAAAGCATCACCGTTATAGGCTATTCCCAAAGTATTGGTTTGAAATGGAGCAAGCCTGAATTGTACTTTGTCACCAATCGAATCAGTCTTTGTTGTTTCCAACCCTAGGGAGCCCAGCACATAATATTTAAACATCCATTCTTTGTAGGTATTTCTTAATTCCCAATTTAAATGAGCTATTTTAGAAAGTTGTCTTGCTTGTGTCGCGGCTCCCGCCCATGCAGCAGCATCAACAGCATTTTGTAGATTAATTTTAGCTTTAACAAACATTCCTACATTAATTACAAAAGCTAACATAGCCATGATTGACATTAAGCCCATAGCAAGAAAAATACTTACCTGGCCTTTTTTATTATTTAATATAATTAATGTATTTTTGAACATTTAGCAGTTTGACACCTATAGTTGATAAAAATAGTGTCCTTATGTTACTGGAGACTAATTGGCTAGTCAAAGCTATTTGTAAGTATTTTAAATTACTACCATAATTTTGGCAACGATCTTGTAATTATAATACTGAGCAGGGAGGCTCCGAGAACCCTGCGGTTGAACGTGACATGATCGGAAGTCATTTCTAATGTTTTTCAATGAGCTTCGGCTTCGTTTTTAGACACCCTTCTTCCTTTTTCCCTCGCAGGAGGGAAAGAGGTCTTTTGGTTTATTGTTTCATTTTTAATTTTTCTATGAACTACAATTAAGAAACTTTTAGATAAATTTACACATTAATTTCGAATTGTTGCAAAAAAAACAATATGGTATATACTAGTATATACTGTGTTGCTGCTAAAAATTGTACATAAATTAAAAGAACATAAAATCCCTTACGCTATAGTTGGGGGACATGCCGTTGCCTTTCATGGAGCTATTCGCGGAACTCTTGATATTGATCTCATAACTAAACTAAATTTAAAAACTTTACAAAAAATTGAATCCGCATTAGGTGAGCTTGGACTTACCTCGAGACTTCCGATTGGGGCTATTGATCTTTATAAGTTTAGACTTGAATATATTAAAAATAAAAATTTAGTTGCTTGGAACTTTATAAATTTGAGAGATAGCTCTGAACAAATAGATATTATTATAACACTAGATCTTTTGGATGTTAAAACCAAAACAATCAAAATTGGTTCAGAAAGTATTAAGATTATTGCTAAAGATGATCTAATTAAAATGAAAAAAATATCTGGCCGTACTCAGGATCTCGCCGATATTGAAGCCTTAAAAAAACTATAGGGGGTTATATGAAAACAGTTCAATATTTTAGTGATGAGTATTTAGCTAATTGTAAAAATATGTCAATGGAATCGATTGCCAAATTCTTAGATGATTTTAGGAGAATGCACTCTCATAAAAAGACAAAATCAAAATTAATATCTATTAAAATTCCTGAAGACTTATTGGCTACTTTTAAAGCAAAAGCTGAACTCGAAGGTATCCCTTATCAAAGTAAAATTAAGTTACTAATGAAAAAAGAACTTGGTTTAAAATAAGTATAGTTCTTTTTTTCAAAATCGGATTAGCTTTAGGCTTCCTTCTTCCTCTATCCCTCGAATGAGGAAAAGAAAGAAGAAAGGGGGGCTGTTAAATTAACTATTTAATTTTTTCTAATAACACTTTGAGATAAGCTTTTTGATAATCTTTGAATTTATATAAAAAATCATTTCGCGTGATTGAATAATTTATATCGGGAACGGCTCCATTATTTTCAACAGCGACACCATCGGGACGAAAAAAAAGTGACTTTGTCATTCTAACTTTGATTTGTGAATTATTTAAATTGGGTTGTTCTTCGACATGCCCCCCCAGACCCATTGTTCTTTCTCCGAATAAAGTCGCACGACCAATTCCACCCATTAATGATGGGAATGCATCACCGCCAGAACCACTCATTTTATCAATTAACATAACGATAGGTTTTGTATATCTTATTTGATTAGGCGAAATAAATTCTAATCCTGAAATTGAAGTCATCTTGGTCATGAAAAGATCATTTATCCATGCGTCTTTTACAAGAGTTGTTACTTGCTTGATTGCTTGGTGCTCTAATGTGAATTCATTCGTTTCATCAAGCCAAGATTTAAAACCAAGGTATTCAGATTTATTTGCCAGAAGTTTAAATTGCATTGGAAGAGTTTCTTTACTTATAAATAAACTAACAATTTGTTGAAGGTAGGTTACACTTCCACCACAGTTGTGATCTTGATCTATTATTAATCCTACCGTATTTTTTTCAAGCTCAGAAATTGCATATTCGTATTGTTCAAATCGAAGTTTAAATTCTTCTTTTCCAGTGTCTTTATTTTTTGGTGAGTAATGCGGAATTCTTAAATAACCTACATTTCCTTTAGCCGTTTTATGATAGTATGCGACAAATGGCTTTTTCATAATGATAGTAGCATCTTTTGGGTAGGCAATTCGTGTGTCGCCATTACAGTGGTAGGTTGCATCTATTTTATCACCTAGGATATCATTAAATTTTTGAGAAATTGAAAGATTATATAGATTCGACTTTGAAGATTTTTTAGCTAGGAATGAGCTTTCTTCATTGCCAAAATCTTTATATTCATCAAGAGGTGTTCCTGTAAATTTCCAATCAACACTTACTTCTTCGATAATATTAGAAGTACCTTTTCTAATTTTTAAGAGTAAATTTTTTGAAGTAGGTACTGGGACTCTATTACCTTTTCTAGACGACACATAATAAGCAGCTATTGCTTTACTTGTCAGTGCGTAGCCAGAAGCTACATATTTTGAATATTTATTTAAAAATTTTTCAATTGCAACTCCATCAACTTCAACAACTTCATCACCTTTTTCAAATTCAAATTTATCTTTTGGAAGTTGTTCTCGATCAATAGAATCGATTAGCACTTTTTCATTAACATAATTTACGATAAATCCGGCATAAGCTTTATGGTCTGTTTTTATTTTTGCACTAAAATGGCCATCTTTAAATTCAGCTATAAATTTAACTATATCGTAATAGAATTCTCCATTTGATCTGGTGTTTGAAATTTTTTTAGAATATTTTTCTTTAAGCTTATCTAAATAAATATTTAAGTTTTTTTCTTTATATTTTAGTGGCCCATAACCCGATTGAATATAGGAGGATAATTGTTCTAAATCTTGTAACTTTTGGGTATTACTTAATTTAAAGGCAAATACATTTGTTGTTAAAAAAATACATAGAAATAAAAAATGGTTCACTATTGTTCTCCTAAGTTAGAATGCAATTATTTTTATAGTAAAATTAAGTTTGCTTTATATAAGAAATTTATTTACTTGAAAAAAAAGATTGTAATTTTTTCAATAGGTTTAACAAGGAGTAACTTAACTCTTTATATCCTCTTCGCAGTTTAGAAATTCTGATATAACAAGCACGAATAATCGACCCCCTAGCTTGTAGAGAAACAGATTGTTATAATAAATCTGAGGATTATGAGCAAATTATTTAAAATTGACGATCGATTGTTTAGAACTAAAAAAGCCACCTTGGACTTTTATTGTGCTCTTTGCGGTGTACAAAGGTCTATGGCTTATAGAGCTAGATTGTCTAAAAAAAATTGCTTACAAATTTTGATTATATCCTTTGTTGTTTCTTGTTTTCTATTTCCATTAATGAGTTATAGAAGTGGATTTTCAGTGTTTTTTATTTGGGCAATATTTGAAACTGTGACTAGAACAATGTTTAAAAAGAATATACCATGCCCACATTGTGGTTTTGATGCAACATTATATAAAAAAGATGTGCGCGAAGCAAAAAAAGCTGTAGAAATCTTCTGGCAGTTAAAAAAAGAACAAAACACCTCAGAAAATTTAGAATCATAATAAATTCCACTAATAATTTTAATTACTTATAGTTTTGTTAAAAATACTCTTTGTGCATTTTGTCTTCACAAAAAGGTGAGAGAAATTGTAATGTATCATTTCAACACACATTGCGGTTCAAAGTAACTTTGACCGTAACTAAAATTAAGGAGGCAAAATGAGTGTTAACAAAGTAATTATTTTAGGTCGATTAGGACAAGAACCAGAATTAAAGTACACACCGTCAGGTGCTGCTGTTTGTAACTTTTCTCTAGCTACCAGTGAAAATTGGATGGATAAGAGTGGCCAAAAACAAGAGCGAACTGAATGGCATAGAATTGTTGTATGGGGTAAATTAGCGGAACTTTGTAATCAGTACCTTTCAAAAGGTAGACAAGCATTTATTGAAGGTTCTCTTCAAACAAGATCTTGGGACGATAAGACTGGACAAAAACGTTATACTACAGAAATTAATGCCAAGAATGTTCAATTTTTAGGAGCGAGTACTGGAGCATCAAATTCAACTAATGCTTCTAGCTCACAACAACAGTCAGGTGGCGAAATGGATCAGGAATACAACGTTTCTTCTGACAGTTCATTTACAGCAGACGATATACCGTTTTAGAAATTTAAAAGAAAATATTTCCACTTTTTTTTATGCCCTCATTTTATTGAGGGCATTTTTATTTATACCGAAAAATAACTAGAGGTATTATTTGAGCAAGCATTCTAAACGACAGTTTTTTACCGTCCCTTTTGATCTTTTGTTAATTAAAAAAGACATTCCATATGATTTATATATTAATTCAAGTTCAAGTGATTCGCGCGATCATTTTGTAAGAGTTTTTCCAAAAGGAGATTTTCTCGAAAGAATTGATGTTATTAATTTAAAGAGAAAATATTTTCAAGTATATCTTCTTGAAAGCCAAAGAGGGGATTATTTAAAAAGTTTATCTCTAAGGGAAGGAGTTTCTGATGAGAAAAAAACAAATGTTATTAAAGAAACTGCAATTAATTATCTTGATAAATTATTTAATCCAGAAAAAGAATTTACTACCGATGTTTTAAAGTCTTCAATAAAAGGCTGCCAGGATTCTGTTGAAGGAATGGTTAGTATTTTAAAAGATTACGATATTACGGAAGTACAAGATCTAATAGGTAAAATGAGTTTTCATGATTTTTATACTTACGATCATTCTATAAATGTTGCCATGTACGCAATTTCTCTCTGCAAGGCATATAATCCAAAAGCCTCTCAAACGGAACTCATGGAGGCTGGACTTGGAGGTCTACTTCATGATCTTGGAAAAATAAAAATACCTACAAGTATTATAAATAATTCAGGAAAATTATCTGAAGAAGATTTTAATGAAATAAAAAATCATCCTAGATTTGGAATTGAACTATTAGTAAACTTTAATATTGAATTCAAAGAAGGAGTTCGCTTTAATGTTGTGAAGCGGGTAATTCATGAGCATCATGAAAATTTTAATGGAACAGGTTATCCAAATAAGCTTAAAGAAGAAGAAATTCATCTCTATGCTAGAATGACAGCTATTTGTGATTTCTTTGACGCTATAACAACGAAAAGGTCTTATCATGAAGTATTATCAACAGAGGACGCAATAGCTGTTATGGCAAGAACTTGTGGCAAAAAAATTGATGAAGAAGTTTTTAAAGTATTTGTTAAAAATATAAGCAATCTTGTTTATAAAGGAAAAACTAATCAAGAAATTGATTTTGACTTTGATCCCTGTATGCCTCACGAAAAACTACCAATAAGCAAAGCTGGTGCAGAAATTCAATTGAAAGATTTTTTCAAAAAAGATAAAGAATTAGGGTTTGGAAAAATTATAGACAAAGATAAAGGTGAAGAAATTTAGATTAAAAATTTAGAGATTGGATAAGTTTGTTAACTTGATCAGTATCATTAAATAAATGAAAAGATAATCTCACATTACCTTGGCGAACACTAACATCAACATTTGAAAATTTTAATTCTCTTTCAAGCTCAAGAGGATCAATTCCCTGTGACTTTAAACAAATAATATTACTCATGTAATCACTAGGCGATATTAACTTATATTTATTTTTTGGAAAGTTCTCTAGAAAATAATCTCGAATACCAGCATTGTGTTTTTCTATTTTTTCTAAAGTGAGCTCTTTCATAAGTTCTAGCCCAGCTTCAAAACAAGCCATTGCAAGCATATTGGCTGATTGGCCACGGTCATACTTTCTAGCGCCTTGGATAGTCTCAATTGTATAATCAAGTAAAGAATTTAGAGATTTAGAATTTGGAGAAAGTATCCAATTTGCAGTTTTATGGCCGACTAACTCAATAGCCTTGTCAGAAAAATAAGCAAAGGCATGCCCATAAGGGCCAAGCATCCATTTATATGAGCTACAGGATAAAACATCTATATAGCTTAACTCTTCTTGTGTGATTTTTATTCCGCCTAGAGCTTGAGTAGTGTCGACGATAAAGAGTATGTCTCTTTCTCTGCAGACTTTACCTAAATCAATCAAGTCCATTCTTTTACCTGTATCAAAAGTTACATGAGAACAGCAAAATATTTTAGTTTTGGGTGAAAGTTTTTCTCTTAGCCACTTTCCTGTTGGTTTTATTTGACCATCGAGTTGAAGTAATTGAAACGTTACATCGTAGTTTTTTTCAGCAAGCATCCATGGTAGGACATTTGATGGATAGTCTTCGTTGATAGCAGAAATTACATCACCACTTTCATATTTATAACCATTGGCAATAATATTATTTATATCAGAAGTTGAAGTTGAGTGAGTTATATTATTAGGAGAGACTTCTAGAATTTCTGCAATTTGTATTCGCATTCGCTCGGAAACACCAAACCAATTTTGATAAGCATTAAATGATGGATCTAATTCATTTTGTAGTGCTTTTGAAACTTTTTGTTTTGCTCTATATGGACTTGGCCCAAAATAAGCGGTGTTAAAATAACATGTGTCGAGATGATGGTATTCTTTTCTAATCTTTTCGTTAAAAAAATCCATTTTTATATTTTACTTTTTCGGAGTAGCTGACTTTGGAGCAGTCTTACTATCATTAGCTTTAATAGGACTTGTTTTTGCCGAATCGCTATTTAGAGGTCTTGAAATTGGTTTTTCATTATCAAGTATTGAGGCAGATGATTTTTGGCCTTCAAGTCTTGCTAAGTAAACTGAATTTGCAAAGAAGATAATTGAAATAATAATTGTTAGTTTTGTTAACAAGTCACCTTGTTGTTTTCCAGAAAAAACAGAATCAACACCACCCATAAGCCCTGCTTCAGCTCCTTTTCCAAATTGAACTAAAACTAGAACAACAAGTATAAAGGCTATAACTGCTTGAAAAATCATTAATGTTGTGGTCATTTAATTATCCTTATTTTTAAAATATACTAGAGGAAATTACAAAAATATTCATATATTTGCAACTAAAATTAAACTTAATTAGAAGCTATTTTGCATATTGCGTCAAATGATTCTGCCTTAAGTGAGGCTCCGCCAATCAAAGCACCATTAATATTTTCCATAGAAAGTAGTTCTTTTGCATTTTCTGGTTTTACACTTCCACCATATAATAATGGAATTTTGTCTAAATTCTGTGAAAACATAGTTAACGTTTTTCTAATGTGAGCATGCATCTCTTCAGCCATAGCTGGTGTTGCTGCTTTTCCTGTTCCAATAGCCCAAACTGGTTCGTAAGCTACAAGTAAACGGGAACTATCTAAATGGTGGTGATTATCGTCAATAACCTCTTCCAATTGTCTGTTTATAACTTCAAATGCATTTCCACTCTCTCTTTCCTGTAGAGTTTCACCTACGCAAAAAATGACCTTTAAACCGTTGTTTAGGACAGTGTTTAATTTTTTCTTTAAAATCAAACTGTCTTCGTTAAATATTTGTCGCCTTTCAGAATGGCCAACAAGTACAAAATGAGCGCCAAGGTTACTTAGAGACAATGGTGAAGTTTCTCCAGTAAAAGCACCTTTTGTTTCATGAGAACAATTTTGTGCACCAACTTTTACTTTCGTTAGGTCAAGGTTATTTAAAAGAGTTGAGATATGAATTGATTGAGGTGCTAACCCCATTTCACAGCTATATTCAGATGGGTTAAAAGATTTTGCAAATTGCTGAACTTCTTCAACTGTTTGATTCATTTTCCAGTTGCCATAAATATAATTTTTCATATTTTTCCTTATTTTTCCTTATTCTAATCCATACTTTAATGCATCAATTCCTGGCAAACTGCCATTCTCAATATATTCAAGACTTGCTCCACCACCAGTAGAAATGTGGGAAATTTTGTCAGCAAGTCCACTTTTATTAATAGCGCTGACAGAATCACCGCCACCTATTAAAGTGAATCCATTTAAGCCAGAAAGAATTCGGGCAATTTCAAAAGTACCAGTAGAAAATACTTCTTTTTCAAACATTCCCATTGGGCCATTCCATAAAATTGTTTTTCCATCACTTAATTCTGCCTTGAATAATTCTTTACTTTTACATCCAATATCAAGAGCCATTTTATCGTTTGGTATCAAATCAACATTTTCAACATTATCGATGTTATCAGGAGAGCTGGCAACGAGGTGATCAATTGGGAGAACAATTTTTGAAGATAATCCCTCTCTTAAAATACTTGTCGCTAGATTTACATCTTCATCAAAGCATAGTGATTTACCTATATCTTGTCCTTTTGCTTTTAGAAATGGGTAAGCCATGGCTCCGCCAATAAATAATTTTTGAACGAGAGGAAGTAGTTTGTTTATAATTTTGATTTTATCACTAACTTTTGCACCACCAACAATTGCGTAAAATGGAGTAGCAGGATTTTTTACAATTTGATCAAGAGCTTTTATTTCTTTTTGGATTAAAAATCCAGCGTAAGACTTTTGTTTGAAATATTTATTAAGCTCATAAGTCGAAGCATGTTTCCTATGACAGGTCCCAAAAGCATCATTTACATAAATATTTGCATAACTTGCAAGAAGTCTTGAAAATTCTTCGTTACATTCTGTTTCTTCTTTATGAAAGCGAATATTTTCTAGCAAAATAACCTTATTTTTTGGAATATCAAGAATATGTTTTATACCTCGATCAGTGGCCGACTCTGTTAGAGTTATTTCTTCATCAAGTTTTTCTGCTAAATAAGTCGCGACTACAGACAGAGAAAGAGCAGGATCTTTCTTTCCTTTTGGGCGTCCCAAATGACTAATAAGAATTAACTTTTTTGGGTTATTTTGTAGAATATATTTTATAGTAGGTAATGCTAAGTCTATTCTAGTTGAATCTAAAATTTCACCAGTTTTTTTATCGAGTGGAACATTGAAATCAAATCGAGCAATTACTTTTTGGTTTTCAAAATCAGCTTTGTCTAAATATGAGATTGCCATAATAAACGTCTAAAGTTTTGAACAAATTAAATTAGCAAGATCGACAACTCTATTAGAAAAACCAACTTCATTGTCATACCACGATACAACTTTAACCATATCGTCGATAATATTTGTCATTGCAGTATCGACACATGAAGATTCTTTCATTCCTACAAAATCAACACTTACTAGAGGTTGATCTTCATAAGTAAGAATCCCTTTAAGTTCATTCTCAGAAGCTTCTCTTATTGCGTTATTAACTTCATCAATTGTCACATTTTTTTCAAGTTTACAAACAAGGTCAACAAATGAAACATCTGGAGTAGGAACTCTTACAGCAAAACCGTCTAGCTTTCCTTTTAATTCAGGAATAACTAAGCCAACTGCTTTTGCGGCACCGGTTGTTGTAGGTATCATCGAAAGGGCAGCTGATCTTGATCTTCTCGGATCACTATGATTACCATCTAATATTCTTTGATCAGAAGTGTATGCGTGAATAGTTGTCATAAAACCAGACTTAATTTTAAATTTATCATTTAAAACTTTAGCAAGTGGAGCAAGGCAATTTGTTGTACAACTTGCATTTGAAACGATGTGATGGTTGTCATGATCGTATAACTTGTCGTTAATACCCATTACAAACGTTCCGTCTAAATCTTTTCCTGGAGCACACATAATAACTTTTTTTACCGTATCGTGAATGTGGCGACCTAAACCGGCTTTGTCTTTGAAAATACCTGTCGCATCAATAACAAGTTGAACGTTATCTTTACCCCAGTTAATTTCAGCAGGATCAGTTTGAGCATGAAAGGTTAAAGTTTTGTCTCCAATAGTTAGTGTTGAGTTGTCATCGTTTAAATTAACAGTTTCGTTAAGTCTTCCATGAACGGAATCATATTTAAGTAAATGAGTTACTTCATTTGGATTACCTGGATTATTTACAGCAACAATATTAAAATTATTACCCATCTCTCTGTTTAACCATTGACGTATAATTGTACGACCAATTCTTCCCATTCCATTAATTCCAACATTTATCATTATTAATTACTCCTGTTAATTTAGTACTTTAGTGAAAAATCAAACTTTTATAATCTTCGGGCGTACTATGCCATAAAGGAATCGAAAGGAACAGAGGCTTTTTGCTCCAGCGGTGCGTTACCTAGTATGTTAATAAAATTATCCAGACTTTGAGACCTAAGTAGTAATTTTCTAAGTGTTAAATCTCTGATTATGTAAACAGAAAAACTTTTAAATCGTTTAAGAATATATTCTGGTTCACATAAATATTTTGTATAGTTTTGTAATAAGCAATTGTAATAATTAATTATTTCATGGTGGTAGTTTAGTTTTATATTTTCTTTCGAGTAATATTCTTTTGCAAGCCAAGGCGAGCGTAAGGCTCCTCTGGCTATCATCAGTCCATTATTTTTATAAGTAGATGTGACATTATTTATGTCTTCTAAAGTATTTATGTCTCCATTTAATATAAGCGGAATGGAGCAGTTTTCAGAAGCAATTTTAAAATAATTCCAATCGGAATGACCTTTGTATAATTCTTGTTTTGTTCTAGCATGGATTGTGATGTGATCAATTTTATAATATTCAAATATTTCTAATAATTTTAAAAAATTATCTGTATTCTTATATCCAAGTCTAATTTTTACAGAGAAAGAATGAGAGAAGTTTTCTCTAATTTGTTCTAGAATAATTTTTAAAGCTTCTAAGTCTTGCAGTAAGTATGATCCTCCTCCGTGAGCATTAACTTTTTTGGAAGGACAGCCTAGGTTTAAATCGAGGAGTTTTATTCCCATATTACTTATTAACTTAATCATTGCAGGATTATTAACTCTTAAAGTAGTAAGAATTTGAAAGTAGGTTTTAGAAAAATACTCTTGAGTATTATATATATTTTCACCAAAGTGTTTAATAATATGTTTTTCTTTTAATTCACCCACGGTAGGGAGCCTTAAGAAATCTGTAGAAAAATATTTCCATTCAGGATAAATTGCCATCAAGGTTTCACGATAAATTGGGTCAGTTATTCCCTCCATTGGCGCAAAATATAGGTCTGTTTTTAAGTTCACGGGTATCTAATATACAAAAGAACAATAGTTTACAAGTTGTAACGCTGTGCGTATAGAATAATTTCCTTTGAGTATATAATTTTTTGAAAAGATATATAATAAAGTATATGAAAAAAATTATTATAAGTTTGAGTGTTGTTATTAGTTTAAATATTTTTGCTAATGACGAAGTTTATAAATGGGCAGAGAATTATCAATCTAATCTAACTGAAAAAACTCTTTACGGTGAAGTGTTTCGCAATAATATTACAAAAGATGGTCGACTTGCCTGTGCCAGGGTCGTTCAAATTATTTTAAAGCAATCAGGATTTAAATCCTTTCAAGAAGATACTTATCTTGTCTCCACTATCCAAAAAAGAACAAAGAATTGGAAAAAATTATCAATAGATCAAGTTCAAAAAGGAGACCTTATTTTTTGGCGAAGAATTCTAACCAACTCCGTATGTGATGGCGGAGGCGATTGTCATGTTGGAATAAGTGTTGGAGATGGTTATTCGCTCGATAATAAAGGAGCTAAGAAAAGGCCTACAATTTCAAAGATAAAAAGGTTTGGCTGGAAGTTTCTTTACGCCAAAAGAACACCTGAACTATTATAGACATTTACACTCACCGTTATCACAATAAATAGAATTCGATTTAAAATCTGTAATTTTGCCATTTTCTCTGACAAATGTTGTATTTGTATTCTCTAAGTAGCCTTCTTCTGAATGAAATGTATTTGTTTTAATTAATGATTTAATTTTATTCCAAGTTAATTTTGAGAATTTGTTTGGAGTTTCTTGTGGTATTGGCAATTCTTCTTCATCTAGAGTGTAAAATTGTATAATTTCTTTTTTACGGCCTTCAGGGGAGTATTCAAGTGACCAAGTAAAGCGTGCAGGGGTTCCTTGATATTCAAAATGTAATTTCTCAACATCAATAATTTCTTTATGTTTGTAAGATATTTTTTTTAATATTGAATCAATATTATTTTTTTGATTATTTAGCTCACAATTAGCTTTGATTAAAATATTATTGTCATTTAATTCTTTTGATTCATGATTGCCGTCCTTGGTACCTTCTATTTCATGGTCTTGTTTTGAATCAATTTTTTTTGCATAATCCAAGCTTGATTCAGGTTTTTCTTTATTAATATTACTACTTAATACATATTCTTGTTTGTTAAAAAACCATATTAAAGACACTGAAATTAAAATAATTGGTATAAATACTTTTTTCATTAATAAAATTTCTCACATTTGTTTCTTGATTTTCTTTCTTGTCCCCATCTTGCAGCTAAAGTTTGATTTGGATCAGATAATAACTTTTTCTTAGCCAGTAATATTGCAGCTTCTGCCATTGTTATTTTATGAACTCCATCAATATTTATGTCATTACAATTTTCGAAATATTTAGCCATTTTATTAATTCTGTATTTGCTAGCTTTTCCATATTTAAATCGAAGATTAATGAGTGCATTTAATCTCTCTCTCAGTTTTTTATCTCTACTTGGTGTTGAATAGTTATCAAATTCTTGAAAGTTCATACATCTATTTAGTTTAATTCTTTTTTTGTCTGCTTTGATAATAACTTCGACTCTTCCTTCCATAGTCGTACAAAAATCTTGAGCATATCTATACTTCATTTCTTCTTTTGATTCATCTCTAAGCTTTAAACGATCTTTGACTTGTATTTTCCAAAGAGTTTTCTTCCTTTTTTTTGTTCCCCAAGTTTTTTTGGGATTTGTTCCCATTTCATATTGTTCGTGAGAATAACCAGGGATTTGAGTTTTTGCCAGTTGTTGTACTTCTTGTGTCTTCCAATATCTGATTCCACTTTTTTCATTTTTTGGCATAAATGTTAAATCAGTAGTTGTATGTAATTTTCTAACAGCTTGAGGAACAGTACTTCCAATAAAATGAAGTATTCCTTTTTCATCAACTTTTTTAATAAGTTCAGCATGTCCAGGTTGAGTTGAATTATCTGTTCCGCCAAAAAAAGTTCCTGCAGTAATTCTAGGTCTTACAAAAACACCTCCTGCCTTTACCCAATCTCTGTTTATTTCTACTGGATAAGTGTCTCCAGGCAATGTTTTTGTACTAGTCATATCAAAAATGTATCTTAAAAATCTTTTAAATCTTTTATCTTTGCTTGATCCGGTATTTTTAATTTTGTCATATCGTCTCATTGAGTTTGTAATTAACTTGTTTCCACCAGAGTAATCTTTTATTGAAAAAGGTAATCCATTTTCATATGAAAATATTGCTCTAGAGGCATAAACAGAATCAGCACAATCTGTAGGTACTCCTTTATATCTGCCCTCTGTAAAAATTGTGGTATTATAAGAGAATTCAACCCATTCAGAGAATTTTTTTTCTGTTTCCTGATCCCATTGAGCAGTATTTTGCCAAATAGCTGCTTGAGCACTAAAAGTCGTAGCAATTGAAAGTAATAGTAGTAAATTCTTCATTTTTTCTCCAAAATTTAATTTTCATAGAGATAATAGCATTAATTACGCAAGGCGTTGCTGGAATTGTAAAAATTATAGAGTTAAAATATGACATTCTCATGTAGTTGCGTAAAGCTAGGCTAAATATCAACTAGTTTTCTTTTAAAAAGTGTTAAAAAGAATGTTTTCTGTTAAATTATAAACGATTTGATAGGAGTTTTAATGACTAAATTAATTTTATTACTTTTTATAATGTTTCCCACAATTTCGTATTCGTCCTACGTAGATTTGGAAAATATAAATTGGATTAATCTTTCTAAGATAATAAATGAAAGAGTAGTTTTAGGTCAGTCTATTCAATTTGAAAATAAATTAGTACTTAATCAAAATACAGAAATGATAATTAATGATTACGAACTTTTGCCTATTAATGTTGCATACTTGAATTTCTCTATTCTTGATTGCAACGCCAATCAAGCATCAAAAATGATTTTAGTTTTACCAAAAAATAGTGATCAAAGTAGAAATAGGGAAGTTGGAGTGCAACTACAAGAAAATTGCCTGCTGGAAATTTATGTTGAAACACGAGATCTTTATTCTGTTAGTTTCTTTCATCTTCAAGAGAATAATAATTAAGCGATCTCTTTGTTATCAATAAATTGATTTAAAATATCAATACTTTCAGATGTGTTTTGGCTTTCTTTAGAGACTTCATTTGCTTTTACTAAAGTTTCTTGAACGACGTCAATATTTCCTTTTGTAACTGAATCAATAATTTCGATTGCTCCAACGACTCTGTCAACTCCAGCTTGCTGGTTTGAAGAAGACGAAACAATTTCATTTATTGTATCACCAAGTTGGTTGTTCATTTCTTCAATATCAATAAAAATTTGAACACAATCATTACTAATCTTTTGACCAAACTCAACACGTTTTTGAAGTATTTGAATAATTTTTGTTATTTTAGTGTTACTTTCTGTTATTAAAATTTCTATATCTTTTGCTGATCCACCAGAAAGTTTAGCTAAATTAGCTGTTTCATCTGCTACAATAGAAAAACCATTTCCGTGTTCTCCAGATCTTGCCGCTTCAACACCAGCATTAAATGATAGTAGTTTTGTTTGCAGGACAATATTATTTATTATTTTTGTCTTAGCTGTAATTGCCTGTATTATTTCTAAAATTTTTCCAAGATCTTGATTACTTTCATTTATCTCGTTCATAGCCTTGGTCATTTGATTTACTGATTCTCGCCCTTTTTTTATTGAGAGATTTCCTTTTTGGGAAAGCTCTAAAGAGCTGTTGGCATGATCTGTATTGTTTTTTGAAGACTCTTTAATTCTGGTCATAAGCTTTAATGTATTTTGAACAGAGTCAATCTGATCATTTGACCTACTGTTAAGTCCATCACTACTTACTGTTAAGCTAGAAGATATCTCTTTAAGATTTTGTGTGTTTACTTGTAGATCAGAAATAGCATGTGTAATATTTTCTTTAATATTTTGGGTCTCTTCTGTTAATACATTTTCAATACTTTTAATTACTTTTATTGAAAAAATAAAAATTGATAAAAGAATAAACGGAATTATTATTAATACATATTTTTTAACTTGCTCAAGAAAATGCAATGATTTAGCATTTTGTGAAATAAGATCATCTTTCACTTTACTGACGGATTCCATTAAGTGTTTTTCATATAGAGCTGCATTTTTTTCAAAAACTTTTGATTGTTCATATCCCTTTTTTAAATCTTGTGTCATAAAGAGAAATGCTAATTTTTTTCCAAACTCAATAATTCCTGAAAAGTCTTTTTCTAGTTTTTTTATGTTGATGAATTTATGAATTTTTTTATTATCTAAAAGAGTCTTCATATGTTTATCGTAATCTCTTTTTTCAACACCTATTTCAGTGATATATTTCAAGCTGTCATGTCCTCCGCTAGCTACAATTTTTCTATAACCAGAAAGTGCCTCCAGAGATTTTGCTCTTAATTCATTAAGGGGAAGAATATAATCAATTCTCTCGTTCACAGAAATTGAATTCTTTTTTGTCATACTTGAAGTTAAAAATAAGAATGCACTTATTAAACAAACTATTGAAATAATTGATATTAATAGTATTTTTATTTTTCTTGCAATAATATCAATTTGATTAATTTCTTTTTTAGTACTCATATAAAATACTTATCGAGTATTAATCAAAGTAACTTGAGGAGTATTATAAATTATAATAAATGAATATTTTCAATATGTTGGAGGAGTTTTTGTTACTTTCTTAAATATATTAATTCTGTGGATTGAATTTCTTTGCTTCAAACATATTTCCTGCTTTATCAACGACACTTTGACAGTCAGGACTTAAGTTTTTTATATAAACTTCCTTTCCTTGTAACCTGTACTTCTCGACAACATTATTCAGTACTTCAATACTTGAGTAATCACATACTTTTGAGTTTTTAAAATTTAAAAATATTTTATCAGGATCTTCATTTGGATTGAATAATTCTTGAAAACTTTTTACTGAACCAAAAAATAAAGGGCCATTTAAAATATAATGTTTATAACCATCGTCATCTAGATATTCATCGGAGTTAATATGTTCAGATTTTTCCCAAGCAAAAACTAAAGCTGATACTACAACGCCACAAAAAACAGCGATAGCAAGATCAGTAAATACAGTAACAGTGGAAACTAAAATAATAACGAAGGCATCGGATTTTGGAATTTTTCCTAGAACTCTTACACTTGACCATTCAAATGTTCCAATGACAACCATAAACATAACACCAACTAGCGCCGCGAGAGGAATCATTTCAATCATTTTTGAGCCTAACACTATAAAAAATAATAGAAAAAGTGCTGCACTTATTCCTGATAATCTACTTCTTCCACCTGAATTTACATTGATCATGCTTTGACCAATCATCGCACAGCCTCCCATACCTCCAAAAAAACCGGTGACAACATTGGCGAGTCCTTGACCTATACATTCTCGATTCGCGCGTCCTCTGGTTTCAGTTATTTCATCAACTAATTGCAAAGTCATTAGTGACTCGATTAAACCAACAGAAGCCATAATAGCTGAATAAGGCAGAATAACCTTTAAAGTTTCAAGGTTAAAAGGAACCATTGGAATATGAAAACTTGGAAATTCTCCTCCAACAGAAGCAAGGTCTGAAACTGTTCTTGTGTCTAATTTTAAAAAATATACAAGAGTTGTTATTGTTACAATGGCAGCAAGTGATGAAGGAATTATCTTTGTAACTTTAGGTAAAAAATGAATTATTAGCATTGTTAAAAGAACAAGCCCTAGCATTAAAAGCATGTTTGGATTATCGAGCCATTTATTTATTCCTTGGCTATCCTTATGTTTAAACTGAGATAGTTGAGCTAAGAAAATAACTATAGCAAGGCCGTTCACAAAACCAAGCATAACTGAGTGTGGAATAAGTCTGACAAATTTTCCTAGCTCTAAAACACCAGCAAATATTTGGAAAATTCCCATTAAAACAACTGTAGCAAATAAATACTCTACACCGTGACTTGAAACTAAGCTGACAATAACAACGGCAAGAGCTCCCGTGGCTCCTGAAATCATACCTGGTCTGCCTCCAGCGACAGCAGTAATTAGTCCAATAATGAAAGCGGCATATAGGCCAACTAGCGGGGCTACGCCTGCTACGAAAGAAAAGGCAACAGCTTCAGGAACAAGAGCGAGAGATACAGTAAGCCCTGATAAGAGATCATTCTTTATAGTTTTTTTAGATTTGGTTATTAGATTAAACATAGATCTCCTTAATAATTTTGCATTTAAACATGCAAATTAATTTTAAGTTTTGCTATGTATACAGATAATTAGAACTCAACACAAGTTAAGTCTTTTTTATTTTATTAATCTTTTGTGCGTAAAGATTTACTAGCATGAGCAATATTTTGCAAAAGGACATTACAATCTTCTTTAGAGAAACTTTTTAAAGGATGATTTTCTGGCAATTCTTTTGGCTTAGAAGACATATCAAATGACTCAAGTCTATTTTTCGTTGTAATTTTAAGCTTGCGAAGCTCTTTCTCATTCCAATCAGATAAGTCTCTAATATTTTTACTTCTTATATTTGCCATTAAATGCTCCATTTTCACATTGAAGGTGGATCATAATAGATTGTGATAGATATATCAAAAGTTATTTGCACCAGCTCTTTGAATGAAGTGCCAAAATAAAGAGCACACCTTATTAACTCGCAAGTTTTGTTAAATAGCTAGAATTATAAGTGGTACCTTTAATTTTATAAGTCATTATTAAATGATGATAAAATATGCTCTGATAAATCAAATGAACTGGAGGCTAAGAGTGGTAATTAGATTAATTGGAATTGTGATACTCTCTCTGTTTAGCTTCACTTCTCATTCGGAAAGTATGACTGATGATTTGATGAGTAAGGAAATAGACAAAACAAAGTATGATATCTCAAAAGATCACTTTAACTCACATCGACTACTTTATCGTCATATGGCTAGAAGTGGTGTAAAGGAATTTGTTTTCTGGTGCTTTTCAGGAGCACGTATAAAAAATAAAGAGTCAGCTTTCATCCTTTCTGGACTTGAGAGTGTTTTCAAGGAATGCTTCAGTGAACTTACTAAGTTAAAATGTCCTCAAAGTGATTCAAGTAGTTCATGCATATTAAAAAGAAGCTATCCTCTTAGGCTAGATCAAGCAAAATTATTAGAAAAATTATTTGATAAAGACGATCAAGAGCATGATAAAAATAAAGATAAAAATAAAGATAAAAAGCAAAAGAAGTTCACCACTGGAGATCAAGAACTTTCAGAAAGCTGTAGGCTCGATATTAAGAAAGCAGTTGAGTCTTCCAAACATCTTATGTGCACTCAGGCACTCGTTCCTTTAACTTGCCCTACAGGTGAGGAATATATGGCAAGCAATGGGTGTGTTGGAAATTTTCTTATTAAGTCTGGATGGAAGAAGAGACAATAAAGGCGTAAAAAAAGCCATCTCGATGGATGACAATTCTTTCAAAACAATATCATAAAATGGCGGGAGCGAAGGGACTCGAACCCTCGGCCTTCTGCGTGACAGGCAGACGTTATAACCAACTTAACTACGCCCCCAAGATATGTTTAAAGAATATAAATTCAAGCAGGAAATTCGTCAAGGTAAAATTACGTATTTGCATAGATTTTACAAGAATTATGAAAATTTGAAGATTTTTAACAAACTATTTCTATTGATAAATCAAACATTCCCTCGTCGTTACAACGAAGGAATGTAATTATTTTATAAATGTCTTTTTAATGACGGTACACAGAAAAGTTCTCTATTAAGACTTCTAACTTTTCTTTTTTCAAACTGATTTTCAATTTCAAGTTCATAAGGTTTATTTGGTGTTTGTTCTAAAATTTCATAACAAACTAAATGTCTTTTTTTATTAGAAATTTTAAAGTTTCGACCTCTGTGAATCTTTTCAGAAGGATTACAAAGCATAATTGGTTTTCCAAGAACTGCTTGGGCTCTTCCAAATTGATCAGTAATTGTAATTTGTTCTGGTTTAAGCGCAGGCCCTTTATCTAGCATATAACAAGAAAAGTGATCTCCTTTTAAACCAATTGGTAATGGAAACGGCTTAGGAGCAGGAATTGGTTTTGGACGAGGAATTGGAGTTGCAAAAAATGGTTTTACAAGAGAGCTACATGGAAATCTATAAACGACATAAACGTTAATCAAAGTATATGGTATTGATGGTATTGGAGCATATGGAAAACTGGCGTGAATCCATTTTACAGCAGGATTAAAGCCTAAAGCTGAAGCAGCACCCCATACTCCAGGATTAGTAAATACATAAGATTGGTTAGGAGTTATTGTGGAATATATTTGATTTATTTCATTATTAGTAGGACCCCCTACTCTAGAACGAACTCCGGTAGTAAAAACTGATATTGCAGGGTTTCCTGTATGTAAAGTACCTGCGTTACCCCTAACTGTCGCTGCTAATCCTCGCTGATCGCCAGCATTCCAAGTAATAAAATCAACAAAACATGAGTTTAAGTTAGTATTAGGAATTTGTATTATTGTATCTTTCGGTGTTCGCCATCCAATATTGCTAGCAGGGTAAACCATTGTATGGCTCTGTCCTTGTGTTAAAACAATTTCAAAGTAATTGTCAGCAGTAGCTTTAACTGTCACAGGTACATTGGCAGCAAATAAATTTGTGCTTAGTAAAAATAATAATAAAATAATAAGTTTCATGATCTCCCTTGTGTTTTAAATTTTTAAGATTGAAATATTTTTCAATCAATTAGTATTATAATTCAAACATTCCCCCGTTAATTATAACGAGGGAGGTAATTATTTTATAAATGTCTTTTTAATGACGGTACACAGAAAAGTTCTCTATTAAGACTTCTAACTTTTCTTTTTTCAAACTGATTTTCAATTTCAAGTTCATAAGGTTTATTTGGTGTTTGTTCTAAAATTTCATAACAAACTAAATGTCGTTTTTTATCAGAAATTTTAAAGTTTCGACCATTATGAATTTTTTCAGAAGGATTACAAAGCATGATTGGTTTTCCAAGTACTGCTTGAGCTCTTCCAAATTGATCGGTAATTGTAATTTGTTCTGGTTTAAGGGCAGGCCCTTTATCTAGCATATAACAAGAAAAGTGATCTCCTTTTAAACCAATTGGTAATGGAAATGGCTTAGGAGCTGGAATTGGTTTTGGACGAGGAATTGGATTTGCAATTAATACTTTTTTAACAACGTTAGCACATGGTAAACTGAAAATAGCATAACTGTTGTCCCCATAATTTGTGACTGTAGAGGTTGATATCCATTTTACTAAAGGATCAAAACCACGACTGGCTGGTGTACCCCAAACACCTGGAGAGTAAACTCGAGTAGGATCGAGAGTTCTTGAAGCATAAATCAGATTTATATCAGCAGGACCATTTCGCATAACAGAAGTTTTATATGTTTTAATTACGGGATTTCCTGAATGAACTACTCCCTGATTGCCTGTAATCGTTCCTGCAAAAGCGTGTTCATAACCTGAGCTAAAAGTAATAAAATCAATTGAACATTTCTTTAAGTTTGAATCAGGTACATGTATTGTTATTTCTTTAGGTGTTGACCATGGAATTGTACTTATAGGAGAAACAATAGTCCGACCCACTGCTTGATTAAGTACAACAAAAAAGTAATTGTCCGCAGTTGCTTTAATTGTAACAGGTACATTTGCTGCAAATAAATTTGTGCTTAATAAAAATAATAATAAAATAATAAGTTTCATAATCTCCCTTGTGTTTTAAATTTTTAAGATTGAAATATTTTTCAATCAATTAGTGTTGTTTCTTTTTGTTTTACATGGTTTACAGATAAAGCTGATATAGGTCAATTTTTGAAAAAATCTAAAAATAATAATGTATTAATTATATGAAAATAATTAGATGCATCAAATTAATAAATTTATTTTGATGTTGATAAATACATATTAAGTGAAGCAGCAAATAACAAAAATATAAATAGGTATTTCTTAATATTGGAGGGAACACGCTTATTGATTTCCATACCAATTTTGCTCCCAGTTAAAGTAAATAATAAGATATAAAGACTAATAACTGGAAAAAGATAACCAAAATGAAAATTACCACCATAAAGACTTTGAAATGGATTTGTACTTTTATAATTAAATATCAAAATATTGCTAATTGTTGCAAAAAAGGTAGAAGCGACAACTGCCGAATTTGAAATTAATGGAATAAGATTTATATTTATTGAAAGCATCATAAGAATAGGAATTACAATAATACCTCCTCCTATTCCAGTCATTCCTGCGATTATGCCGCCTAGAAGACATTGTATCGAAATTTTTATTTTTAAACTTCTATTTAGAGTGATTTTAATCAACCCATTGGTTTCATTCGTGTTGTGACTTAGTAAAGATTTTATACCTACGATCAATAATAAAAGAGAAAAAATAACCTTGGCTGTGTTTGAGTTAATATGTTGTAGAACGATACGTCCAATCTGAGTTCCAGCTAGAAGAGATAAGGAGAGATAAAAGGTAAGTTCATAGGGAATTTTTAAATTGTTTTTTAAGAATCTTTTAATATTTAAAGATCCGTTTAAAAATATTGCAAAATGGCTTATTGCCACGACTTCGACCGGAGTCGACTTTGGAAAGAGTAGATATAAGCCCGGAACGAGTATTATTCCACCACCTATTCCAAAAAAGGTCGAAAGAGCTCCAGCCAAGATCGCGAATCCCATAAATATTAATAAACTTGAAATTTCCATATAGTCGTATTAAAAAATATACTAAATATAAGGAAAAATATATGAAATTATTAGCCATTATCTTAATCAGTCTAAGTTTTTACTCATGTACAAAAAGTAGTTCTCCCAAAGATCAAACAACAACAGAGTCAACAGGATCAACTGTAAATAAAGAACTTAAAGTTGACTCAGATCACTTTGAGGTTGGTGATAAAAAGAAAGCTGGCTGTGATAATGAAATAGATCTGAAGAAAAAACTAGAACAAGAAATCCAAAAGTCAAAAATACAAAAGAAACCTAAAGCTATAAAATTACAAGGTTCAGATACTGGTTGTGCTACGGATTAACGCGTAGCGCCTTTAATCATTTCATTGAAAACTATAAATATTGCCCGGCGTTAGATCTGTGCTATAAAGCCTTTATCTATGGGGGAAATTTTGAAATATTTATCTTTATCTTTATCTTTATTTTTAATACTTTTTTCGTGTTCACTAATGGCTAGCAACGTAAGCGATATCGATCAATTAACTAGCAAATTAAATATTATGGATCGCAGTGGTAGCTCATCTGAGTCGATATCAAAAAGTATGCAAATTTTAAATTTAATAGAAAAGAATTCGCAAGAAGTTTTTTCTTCTATTACTAATAAAATAAAAAAGAAGGTTCCTGTTAATGGGCACCAACTCGATCTTGTGCATCGAATTGTCTCAAATTACTTGGGAGTCAACGCATTTATCTTTAGTAAATTCGAAAAGTATAACGCCAGCTCAGCATTTAATAATCAGAAAACAATAAATAAAGATATAATATGGTTATCAGCTCACATAAAAATGATTGAAACTTTTAACAATGTCTTTCGGGATCTTTTTTTGTCAGAGTCTAAACTTCGTAGATTGATTGACAGTACCGAGTTACTTTATAAAGTTAAAAATCATCAACTACGTAAAATTATTAAACGTATTTCTTCTGCGAGACATATTGTTACAGTAAGAAAAATGTTAAAAAAATACAATAAACATAAGTTTATTTCATCTAAGAATAAATTTGATGATTATTTATCTTCTCAAGACGTACAAACATTAATTCTAGATCAGAAGCTTTTTAGAAGTTTTCGTGAAAAATATAGTGGAAGAATTTTTTCTGATTTCATTAGCAATACTACTAAATTCACAACGAATCAGTTAAGTGGGTTGTTTGGAAATGCTGTAGGTTCGGTACATTTTAGAAAGGGATATTTAAAAGAGAAGTTAGATGTTATTGATGAGATAAGAGACACTTTAAAACCACTAGATATAATCACTGAAAAAACAGGATTCGCCCTCACCGATAAGTTTATTCCAGGCCATTTTGGTCACAATGCTTTATATCTTGGAACTAAAGAACAATTAGAAAAAATTAATATGTGGAATCATCCTTCAATTAAGCCATTACAGGAAAAGATTGAAAATGGTTATGTAATTATTGAAGCCTTACGTTCAGGAACTCACTTAACTACGATTGATGATTTTATGAATATAGATGAATTTGCAATTTTAAGAAATATAAATGTCCTAGAGCATGAAAATCAAATGTTTAATATATATAGAATTGCACTTGGACAGCTAGGTAAAAGATACGACTTTAATTTTGATGTTGAAACAACTGATAAGATTGTGTGTTCGGAATTATTATACCAAGCATTTGATCACATAAATTGGGAAACAAAAAAGATTGCAGGGAGATTTACTATTTCTCCTGACGAAGTAGCAGTTGCTGCTCTTCAAAAAGATTCACCAATAAAGCTAATCTACTTTGTTACCGCCAAGAAAGAGAAAGTTATATATAAAACAGTGGATGATCTCGCTCAAATTTTAAAATATAGTTTTAATAAAGAAAAAAATATATATGAAAGTGTTAAGACAAAATGCAAATACAAAGATATGACTAAAGATAATAAGTTTAACAAATGCGTTGTTACGATCAAAGAGCTACGTTATAAAAAGCCATTGATTTTAGAAGAAGCGACTACTGAGAAATCTTACGAATTTAATATTAATAAAATAATTTTTCCGAAATGGATGACGAAACCTGCTTTTATAATAAAAAACTAGATTATTTCTATACTAAAATTGGGGTGTGATTCAATAATTTTTTTTACAGTGCAGCTTTTGACTGCAGCCATGATTCCTTTTTTGTACTTATCAGGAAAGTCTTTTGGCAAATTTATTTTTAGTGAAATATTTTTCTGATATTTATTCTCGGCAGAACTGATATTGTTTTGTGTAATCTTTAAACCTTCTGTATTTATTCCTCTCGTGTCGCAGAAGGAGCGAGCATAAAAAGCACCACATAATGCCAAAGAAACAAAAAAATAGTCAGCAGGTTCTGGTGAAAGTTCTTTTCCTCCATTACTCAAAGATGCATCTGCTTTAATTTTAAAATTATTAAAACTTGCTTCAAGTTCCTGGCCTTCATTTAGAGTTACGTCAATTTTCATACTTAATCCTTATATAATAATAAAATGTTACCGATAAATAATCATAAACGATATGAAAAATATAAAAATAACATATTTAGATAAAATATATAATATTCAGGAAAAGACTTCAATAATAGAATTTTTATTAAACAATAACTTTGAAATAAAAGAAATTGTAGCCTCAATCGTTAATGGGGTATTTAAGAATTTAAATTATCAATTAACAATTGATTCAAGTTTAGGCTTAATAAATAGAAAATCACTTCAAGGGCAACGAATTTATCAAAATTCAGCATTAATGATATTTAGATCTACAACAAATGCGATGTTTTCAAATTTAAAAATGAGTATTGAACATTCAGTAAAGTCAGGTATTTATATTGAGACCCCCAACCAAAGAATTAATCAAAATACTGTTGACCATATAGAAGAAAATATGAATTTATTGTCAAATGAATCTGCCTTAATTAATGAAATAAATATGCAAAAAGATCAAGCTAGAGCTCTGTTTAAATTCAAAAAACGATCTGATATTATCGAGCTTCTCAAATTTTATAATCGAGACTCTTTAAATGTTTACGAATTAAATGGTACTTATGAAACATTCATTTTGCCTTTAGTACCCAAAACTAGCTACATTAAACATTTTAAAGTTCAAAAGCACCGTAATGGATTAGTGCTTCTCTTTCCAAAATTTGAAAATGGTATGGATATACCTGATCAAGTAGTTAGACCGAAGTTAGCCAAGACTTATGATGAATATTTACACTGGAGTAAAGTTCTTGAACTTAATTCTATTGGCCAATTGAATAAAGTTATTATGGAAGGAAACGCAAATAAAATAATCAAGTTAACTGAAGCTTTACATGAAAAAAAAATAGTTGAAATATCAAATCAAATTATAAGTAAGATGAGTAAACCAAATCTTATTTTTTGTGCAGGTCCTTCATCATCCGGAAAAACTACTTTTGCAAAAAAGCTTGCTGTTCAATTAAATGTTGACGGTGTTTCAACTGATATTATTTCTCTTGATGATTATTTTGTTAACAGGAAGGATTCGCCAGTTGATTGTAATGGAGAGTATAATTTTGAAACAATCGAAGCTATCGATTATGAGCTTTTTCAATTACAATTTAATGAATATTTAAATAATAAAAAAATTAAAACTCCTTTATATGATTTTTATACAGGTAAACGCAAGTTACAAACAAAAGAAATTATTCCTGATTTAAATAAGGTACTCATTGTTGAAGGAATACATGGACTAAATCCTATTTTAACTAACGGTATAAATAAGGATAAGGTATTTAAAGTTTATGTATCAGCTTTAACGAACTTAAATCTTCATTTAACAGATAGAGTTCCTTCAACATATATAAGATTATTGCGAAGAATTGTGAGAGATTCATTAAATAGAGGGTATAGTGCAGAAGATACACTAAAAAGTTGGAAAATTGTACGAGAAGGTGAAGCTGAGTACATATTTCCTTACCAAGAAAATGCAGATATTATTTTTAACACCTCTCTTTCATACGAAATATCAGTGCTGAAAACAATTGCAGAGAAAGAACTTTTAAAAGTTGTCCCAGAAAGTGAAGTTTCATATTTAGCAAATCATATGCTTAAATTTTTAGGTTACTTTTTATCTATTGATAAAAACTTAGTCCCTTCGAACTCAATCTTAAACGAATTTACAATGCAAGAATAAAATCTATTTGACGAAAATACTATGTTAATCTTTTTATGATTCATAGGCAAAATTTTCCTAATATTAATTATTATTATCCCGATCCTTTGTGAAAGGGAGAAATATGTTTAAAATATTATTAATAATTATTATCAGTGCATTTAACTATAGTATTTTTGGTGCAGAATTATCATTCTCAGCGAAAGATTTATCATTAAATTATCAGAATTTTAAAGGCTTTTTAAAATCAAAAACAATTGATTTTAATTTAGCTGATCTTAAAATTTCTGAAGAAAATTTCAATTCAGATATTGAATATAACGAGGATGAAGGAATTCTATTATATACGAACAACAATGTTTATAGCCTAAAAGATAAAGTTTTTGATTTTCTTAAAACTGATCGTGAGATCTCTATGAATGTTGATTCAATTAAATTGACTCAGGAATCACTTGAGATTAACTCTTTAAGTACAAAAATTTATGAAGGTTTGAAAAGTTCTTTTATTACCAATCTCTCATTGAATTGTGCTAAAAATATTGGATCGAAACTTATTCAAAATTGTTTGAATAAAAGTTCTTTTAGTAGTTCAAATATCAAAATATTAGACTCTAATCAAAATTTAGAAATAACAGATCTGTCGGGGAATATTGCTTCTGAGAATCTTTTTCTTTCAATGAAACTGTTATCACCTCAGAGAATAAAAATTAAGATTTATGCAAAAATATCTGTAAATGAAACAAATAGGACTATTAAAATATATTTAAAAAAAGTAAAAGCAGGTATGTTAAATGTTACAAATATGGTTATTAAAGAAATTAAAAAGATAAATAATTCAAACTTACAGGTGAATGGAAAAAATATTTTTATAAATTATTAGGATTTAACATGAGCAGTGATGATAATATAATAAATTTTAAACTAGAGGAATCTGATTTTATTCAATTATGTGACCTTTTGAAAAGAGTAGGCCTTTGCGAAAATGGAGGACATGCTAAAGCTGAAATTAGTGAAGGAAATGTTTTAGTAAACGAAAAGATAGAGATGCGAAAAAGATGTAAAATTAAATCAAATGATATTGTCCGCTTTGCTGAAGCTAAAATATTAGTAGATTAATATATCTATTTTTACTTATTCTTTTTAAATAATTTAGTTGTTTTTCCATGTTCATCAACTTCACCAGGAGCACCATTTTTGTGACATGTTTTACACTCATAATTTTTTACTAAATATTTTTTTGGGTCTTGCTTAACGTGACATTTGTGACATGTGTCTTGATTAATTTTAAATCCAGAAGTTGGGCCAACGTGACATTTTTTACAGTTTACTCGATATCTTAAAGTATGATTTTCGTGATTATAATTAAACTTTGGGACATTTCCTACACCTGCAAATAATTGAAAACTAATTAAAAATGATGCTGCTATTGATAAGAACATATTGAGTCCCTTGGTTATTTAAATAATATACCTATAAATTACAAAAATCATGGGGAAAATTTTGCTAATTGATTTGAAGTAACTGCCTACCAATATTGTTAAGTAATGATGATTCCTTAATACTCTTAGATTTGCCGTCAATTTTCATTTTGAAATTATCTATGTCCATTAGTTGAGTGATTGAATTATTATTCCATCTTTTTATAAAAGCAATATCAAAGTTTTTAGTCTGATGAATATTAAAGGACTGTAATATAAAATCAGGAAATTGAGATTTGCGAAATGTATAAGGCGTAACTTTAAACTCTTGAAGTAGAATTCTACCATCAATAGAAGAATTACTTGATCGTAATTCATCATGCATTATTGATTTAACAATAATACCATATTTTTTTAATTCTTTTAGAAAAGTAGTATTTGGAAAACCATTATGACTATTATTTACATTTTTACTAATAATAATTTTGATATCGATCGCAGGATCTTTAACTTTCTTTTTTAATAACGATTTAATTAGACTTGGATCATACAAATATTCTTTTTCTATATAGATAGTTTTTTTAGCATTAATGATCATGCTTATTAAGTATTTATTCGAATGATAATTTGCTGGTAAGCTAATATATTCTTCAAACCGCAGAATATCGGCGCCATTTTCAGAATAATTTATATTCATATCATTATCGTCATATGAAAATACAAAATTTTTGGTATTTATTTTAATTAATAATTTAATTTTATTAAAAATTAGTTGAGCAACTTGTCCGGTAATTAACGCATAGTTAATATTTTGATTCTTTGTATTTTTTAAAAAAGCACTATAAAGAATAGTACTTGGTGTATTTGAGTATACATCAGATGCGATGAAAACTAACCTTGTTTCTTTGTTTTTTAAATACAAATATTCTACGTTCTTCTTGTTAATAAAATCAGGTGTGATTATGATTATTTTAAAATCTTTTTTTTTCTTCTTTTTTAAAATATTTTTAAAATCAATATCACTAAAAAATAGTTTATATATATTATCACTTAAAACTATGTTTTTTTTTGATTTTTTCAAAAGAGTTAAAACACTTTGTTTAAACTCTGTTTTATTTGTTATTTTTTTAAAAGTTGCTTTATTATCACTGAGATAACCGATAGAATTTAACGAATAATTATCTATTTCCTTAAATGATTTAGTGAACTTGTTTAATATTATTGCATTTCCTACAATCGACGTAGCAATATTCTTTTTATTTGTAGCAAAAGTTAAACGAGAAAAGTTTTTAATTTTTTCTTTCATCTTTTTAAAAACATTTTTTGAATTAATATCATCAGTCTTTGTTATTTGTCTTAATATGGCGAGTGCTCTGTTTTTCTCTAGAGTGAATGGATTCTCTAAATAATCTCTAAGCACTGTAAGCTTATAAAGTAAAAAGTATTCGTAACATTTCATTGCACTTATTTTGTCTTTCTTAATAAATAACCAATAACTGATTGAGTCTCTTATTTTTTTGGGTAAATAGGATTTAACTTTATCATTAAATAGAGCAATTTCTTTGTGATTGAAGCTGACATTTTCATGGCTTTTAGGAGTACTATTAATTATCTTCTGTCTACTCTTTAAATAATTTTGTGTCTTTAGCCTTTCCTTTAGAATACTCATTGAACTTACAAATTGACTGTTGAATAAAAGAAAAAAGATTAGGAGATATTTTTTCATTCATTAAATTCCTGTAGCCTTAGAAACTTATTTAATGTTTTTCTGAAATTTTTATAAAGATACTCTTTAATTTTATTTGTAATATATTCAGTAGGTAAATTTGGTTTTGATGTTATCAATATAACTTTTAAATTTGTTTCTTTTTTTATAATAGTCATGTTTTGAATTGATAATTGATTTATCGTTAGTTTGAAATCTATCCACATTCCTTTAAATTTATATTGACCAAGGATAAAGGGGGTTTTTGTTGATATTTTCTCTTTATTGAAATTTTCAATAACTCCAAATTTGAAAATTTGTTTATTAGTAAGCTCGTTTGTTGTATTGTTTTTTCTAAAAATCGAATCAATAGTCATAAAAAAACTTTCTTTCATTTGACTAGAAGAGCCCGCTAATTTATTAAGTTTTAAAAATTTGTTGGAATAGCTTTTAAAATTACTCATCATTTGATTAGAATTTACAAATAATTTAAATTGTATAAGCGGAGTGTTCTCAATTTCATTTGGCGAATAAATAATTTGCCCACCTCTGTATTCATGATTTTGGACAGAATAAGGCAGAGATATGTCATATATACTTTGAGGTAAGTTTTTTATATTTTTATGTTTAACTTCATTTTTTAATATAAGCACATTACTTAAAACTAATTCATTATTTAAATCTAAATGTGAGTTATATATCGGAAAAAATGTTAAAATTAGGCTCGAGTGACTTTTTTTCAACAAATCCTTAATTTTCTTGAAATTATATTTGTAGTTTTCAAGATCAATTTTATTAATAAGTTCTTTTATTTTTAAATTAGGGAGGCGAATTACATTATTTGTTCGTAACATAACGTTTAATTTGTAATTAATAAGATTATTGTATGAATTGTAATCTAAATATTTTCTTATATTACTTAGAATTCGTTTATTAGTTATACTTGAAGGAGTTCGTGTTTCTTGAATTTTTTTATTTTGAGATAACCAATAGCTTTTAAGAGGTACAAAACTATTTTTATTAACAATAATTATTATTAATAAAAATATCGTCAAAACGGAAAAGATTATTTTTTTATTCATCTCTAATCAATCATATCGGAAATTTTGTTTAAATATTGAGCAAATTAAAACAAATTTAGTTGTAAGTACCTGATATTGTCCTAAAAACATATACTATACTGATATTTTTTGGCATACTCGTGGAAAATTATCACAGGTTTAAAATGACAAAAGTCTTATTTATTTGCTTAGGCAATATATGTCGCTCCCCAGCTGCTGAAGGTGTGTTTCAAGATTTAGTTATAAATGAGAATTTATCAGATAAAATTTTTGTTGATTCTGCAGGCACAATTGGAAATCATGAAGGCCAATTACCTGATGCTAGAATGAGAAAACAAGCTTTGTTAAGAGGGATCGAATTAAAAAGTAGATCACGTAAGTTTAATGAACATGTTGATTTTGATGATTTTGATTATATTATTACTATGGATAATTCCAATTATAAAAATATAAAGGAATTAGATATTAATAAAAAATATAATGAAAAAATTTTTAAGTTAACAAGCTTTTGCAAAGACACTGATGATGAAGAAGTACCAGACCCTTATTGGAGTGGTGAAGATGGGTTTGAGCTTGTTTTAAATATGGTAACAGATGGGTCGACAAATTTATTAAAATATATAAAAGAGAGGTTAAAGTGAGAGGAAATAGTATTATTTCTCCAGAGTTAAAGTATAAACTGTATGAACAATCAGTTCAGTGTTTTGAAAATGATATTGAATTTATGCAAGAACAGTTTCAAAAATACCTAAACAGAAAACCATTATCTCTTCGGGAAGATTTTGGAGGGACTGGAGCATTGTCTTGTGGCTGGGTAAAAAATAATGAAAATGCTAGAGCATATGCAATTGATTTAGACTCGGAACCTCAGGATTATGGTAAAAAATACCACCTAACTAAATTATCAGATGAACAGCAATCACGAATGAACTTTATTAATGGTAATGTTCTCGATCAGTATCCGTTTAAAGTAGATATCATAGCTGCTTTCAACTTTTCATATTTTATCTTCAAAGAGAGAAGCGTTTTGCTCAACTACTTCCAAAGTGTGTATAAAGGGCTCGAAGATGATGGAGCATTTTTTGTCGATATCTTTGGGGGAACAGAGGCTTACGGGCCAATAGTTGAAGAAACAGAATACGATGATCACTCATATTTTTGGGATTGTGAAAAATATAACCCCTTAACTAATGAATGCCTGTATTACATTCACTTTAAGACTTTAGATGATAATCACAAGTATGAAAAAGTTTTTGTTTACGATTGGAGAATGTGGACTCCTAAGGAATTAGAAGAAATTATGCTTGAAGCTGGATTTTCAAAAGTTATAAAATTTTGGGAAGGTGAAGGTGAAGATGAAGATGGAGATGGTGAATTTTTTCAATCGGAAGAGGAAGAAAATTGCGAGTCTTGGGTTACTTACATTATTGGTGTAAAATAGTTTAATAATGATTCAAAATAAAATTTTTAATATTCTAATTGCCGATGATGATGAAAATGTCAGAGAGGCTATGATTTCAGTTTTAGAATCATTCTTTGATGTTCAAATTCAAGAAGCAAGTAGTGCAAGCCTAGCAATAGAAAAAATTAAATCGAATCAATCTAATGATAGTCAAAATAAATTCGACGTTATTTTATGCGACTACGATATGAAAACTGATAAAGGTGAGGAAGTCTTTAAGTACCTTATAGATAATAATCTGAAGACTAAATTTGTATTATTCTCTTCTTATTCTCCAAATGAATTGACCTTTTTTAAAAATATCGATTTAGATAGTTATAACTTTTTCTACATACCAAAACCGTTTGATCTGGATTTATTAATTTCAAAATTGGAAACTATACTCTCTTCTTCAATATCAAAAAGTAAGTATGTGCAAGTTTCAAAGGATGATTTTAATAATTACTGGAGTCAATATAGTATTGATGTTTATATTCAACTGGGTGTAGACAAGTTTGTAAAAATTATCGATACCAAAAATATAGAAGATGCCGATGTCATAAAAAAATATATTGATAAAGGTATTAATCTATTTTTATTAGATAGAGATCAAGCAAAAGAGTGTGTAAAAACTATGATTAATACTCTTGAAATCGATTTAACCAAGAGGTTAAAAAGTAATGGTGAAATCACAAAAGAAGTTGCCATCGATTCGATCCATCAAATCCACTCTATCTTAAAAATAATGGGAGTGTCGGAAGTTTCTTTATCACTTATTGATAAAGTAATTGATTCAAATATTAAGTCATTTGAAAATGTAAAAGAGTTAAGTCAATTGATTGAATTATTTAAAAGCAAAGGTGACTTTATAACTTCACATAGCTATTTAACAGCGTATCTTTGTTCTCATTTAATGAAATCTTTTAGTTGGTATAATGAAAATAATGTAAAAAAAACTACAGCAGCCTCTCTTTTTCAAAACTTATCTCTTGATGATGATGAATTAGCGAAAGTTGAAGATTTATCTAAATGTAATTTTGAGATGTCTTTAAAAGATCAAATTATTGAACACCCACGCAGAAGTGCTGATATGATTGATCTTAATAGTCAATTTAATAAAGAAGTAGCTGATATTGTACTTAATCACCATGAACGACCAGATGGAAGTGGTTTTCCTCGCTCTTTGGGAGCCAGTCAAGTGAATTCTATTCAGGCACTTTTTAATATGATGTCACATTTTGCAACAATTGTTTTAACTACAGAAGAAGATAATAATCTAAAAATAATCGCCCAAGACTTAAATAATGAATATATGGCGGGGTCTTACAAAGAAGTGTGTCAGCTTTTTATTAAGAAATATTTAAATGATGAAATATAGTTTTTTCAAAGCTAAGTTCCAATTTTTCTTTATAAATATCAGCATCTCCAATAATAATAATTTCTTTATCGGTTAATGATTTTTTTATTTCGTTTAAAGTATTTCTTAAATGTTCAAATTGTTCTTTAATATTTTTTGTATGAATTAATATTAACTCATTGTTAAAGCTGTAAGATAGTACAATATTTAATTTACTTTTATTTTCGTCAGTATTGCTTGAATCACTTTTTAATCTTTTAAATAACGTATTATTGAAAAAATAGTCAACTTGTTTTAATAAGTTTAAATTTGAAAAAACATCAGGTTCATTCCATATAATACAAATTGTATTTTCATTAACTAAACTTTTTAATTTTCCAAAATTACTTTGATTGTTTTCGAATGATTGCATCAATGACTCCATTTAGGAATTTACTTGAATTTTCTGTAGCATATTTTTCAGCATGCTTCATATACTCTGAAATAATTACAGTCGAAGGTGTATCTTCAACTGTTAATAATTCTGTTGTAGCCAAAAGAAGTAGCGATTGTTCAATTAAGTTTAATTTATTAAATTGTTTTTTATTTAAACAGTCCTGTATCAAATTAGTGTATTCACTTTTATTTACTAAGCAACTACTAATAAGTAATTTTGAGAGTTCTGTATTTACTTTTGAAAGCTTTGGTGTCTTTTTTTCTTCATCGTCTTCATTATAGCTTGTGTTAAATCTTAAGATTAGTTCATCTAAGTTATCTTTAAATATTTCTCCACTATTTAAAAAATGATAAATAAATAAAAAAGAATATTCTCGTGTTGCTTTTTTTTGTCTAATATTCATTATGATCTCTTTGGGTAAACCGGAAATTTTTTACATAAAGCAGTTACATTTTCTTTTGTAATATTTATTGTTTCTTCATTATTGTTTTTTAAAACATTTATTATTAGTTTTGCAATTTGGATAAATTCACTATTTCCCATGCCTCTTGTTGTCAGAGCCGCAGTTCCAAGTCTTATTCCAGAGGTAACAAAAGGTGATCTTGAATCATTTGGAATCATATTTTTGTTACAAGTAATATGTGCTTTTTCAAGTAATTGTTCTGCTTCTTTTCCTGTTAGATTAAAATAATCTGTTTTTAACATCAATAAATGATTGTCACTTCCGTCAGATACAATTTCAGCACCAGAAGATTTAAGTTCTTCACAAAGAGTTTTACAATTTTTAACTACATTTTCTTGATAAGTCTTAAACTCGTCACTCAGTGCTTCTTTAAAACAAACCGCTTTTGCTGCTATTACATGCTCTAGCGGGCCACCTTGAATCCCTGGGAATATATTAAAATTTATTTTTTTAAATAATTCTTCATCATTTGTTAAAATTATTCCACCTCTTGGCCCTCTAAGAGTTTTGTGAGTAGTGCTTGTAACAATATGAGCATGAGGAATCGGGCTTGGATGTACTCCAGCAGCAACGAGGCCTGCTATATGAGCCATATCAACAATTAGATAAGCTCCTACACTGTCAGCAATCTCTCTAAATCTTTCAAAGTCAAGTGTTCTTGAATACGCAGAAGCACCTGCTACTATTGCTTTTGGTTTATGCTCATTAGCTAAAGCTTGCAAATTATCATAATCAATTATTTCTGTTTTAGAATTTAAGCCATAAGAAACTACATTAAATAGTTTTCCTGAAAAATTAACAGGACTTCCATGAGTTAAATGTCCGCCTTCTGCTAAATTCATTCCTAAAATAGTATCGCCAGGTTTTAAAATTGAAAAGTATGCGCCCATATTTGCTTGTGACCCAGAATGTGGTTGAACATTACAATATTTACTTCCGAATAATTTATTTAATCTTGTTCTTGCGATATCTTCAATTTGGTCAACAACTTTACAACCACCGTAATATCTTTTACCCGGTAAACCTTCAGCGTACTTATTTGTAAGAATACTACCTTGAGCTTCCATAACGGCGATACTAGCATAATTTTCAGAAGCTATTAGCTCTAAGCCATCTTCTTGTCGCTCTAACTCAGAAGCAATAAGAGAAGTTATTTCAGAATCCATTTCTGAAAGTTTGTTTGAGAGAGGATGAAACATAACAATCCTTTTTAGAATTTTTTAAATATTAATGTTGCGTTTGTGCCACCAAAACCAAACGAATTGTTCATTGCATATTCTACTTTTGTTTTCACCGGGACATTTGGTGTATAATCTAAGTCACAATCTTCATCTGGATTTTCTAAGTTTATCGTGGGTGGAATTATTTGATTTTGTAATGCTTTAACACAAAAAATACTTTCAACACCACCTGCACCACCAAGCATATGGCCTGTCATAGATTTTGTAGAACTTACCTTTAGCTTATAAGCATGTTCACCAAAAACATTTTTAATTGCTTTTGTTTCTCCTCTATCTCCAAGGGGAGTAGAAGTGCCATGAGCATTAATATAGTCAATTTGTTCAGCATCTAAGTTCGAATTTTTTAAAGCTGACTTCATAGAAAGAATAGCTCCAGCTCCCTCTGGATGAGGAGCTGTTATATGATGAGCATCTGAGCTAAAACCAAAGCCAGATACTTCTGCTAATATTTCAGCACCTCTAGCTTTAGCATGTTCTAATTCTTCTAAAATTAAAACGCCGGCTCCTTCAGCCATAATAAATCCCGTACGGTCTTTATCAAATGGTCGAGATGCTTTTTGAGGTTCATCATTTCTTTTAGAAAGTGCTTTCATATTTGTGAAACCGCCAAGAGCAAGATCGGCAAGTGTACTTTCGCAACCACCAGTAATCATAGCTTTTGATCTTCCTGAAGAAATTTCTTGAAAAGCGGCACTCATTGCGTGACATGAAGAAGCACAAGCACTTGAAATCGAGTAGTTTACACCTGTAAAACCCCATACAATTGAAGCCAATCCTGTCGACATATTTGGAATCATAGCAGGGATAAAAAATGGACTAATTCTTCTTACACCTTTTTCATAAGCAGTAACTTTAGTATCTTCAATAGTCTTAAAACCACCCATTCCAACACCAAGGATTGCTCCAAGTTGATGAGCAGGTATATTTTCATTTACCTTAAGCTTACTATTAGTCATTGCTTCATCAACGGCTTTTAAAGCGAGTAAAATAAAACGGTCATAACGAGATTGATCACGAAGAGATAAAACATCTTCGTTTAAAGAAAAATCTTTTACTTCTCCAGCAATCTTAACACTGTGTTTTTCAGTATCTAAAAGTGTAATTAAATCAATTCCACTTTTACTTTGAAGTGCCGAATTCCAGGTTGATTCAACATCATTCCCTAGAGGCGTAACGGCACCCATTCCGGTAACAACAACTCGTTTATTCATAATTATACTTTATAGTTTTATTTCAGTTTATATTTAATTAAATATTATTTTTTATTTTCAATATAACCAATAACATCACCGACTGATTTAAGTCCTTCAGCATCTTCTTCTGGAATTTCAACACCAAATTCATCTTCCATTTTCATCATAAGTTCTACGATATCAAGTGAATCTAGATTTAAATCGTCAACGAAACTTGTTTCATTTTTGATTTTGTCTAAGTCGATTTTTGTAGCATCACTAATTAATTGTCTAACTTTTTCTTGCATGTTTTCTCCAATTTTTTTATTAATTATTATTAATGTTATATTTTATTTTAAATATATAATCCACCATCTATTTTAATTATTTCACCTGTTACATAGGATGACGACACAGAGAGTAAAAAACAGACTAGATTTGCGACTTCTGTAGGTTCTCCCATTCTTTTTAATGGAATTTCATTTAAATAATGATTCTTAGCGTCATCTGTTAACTTGTCAGTCATATCTGTTTTGATAAAACCAGGAGCAATTGCATTACATCTTATGTTTTTTGAAGCTAATTCTTTAGCTACAGATTTTGTGAATCCATTTAAACCTGCTTTTGAGGCAGCATAGGCTACCTGGGAAGTGTTTCCCATTAATCCAACAATAGAACTTACATTTACTATTGATGCTTCTTCTACTCGTAAGAAATTTCTTGAAAGAATTGAAGTTAGCATTATTGCTGATTTTAAATTTGTATTTAAAATATTTGTTAATTCTTCTTCTTTTAATCTTAATAATAATGTATCTTTTGAGATTCCTGCATTATTCACTAGGCCATGGATTGGCCCATTTTCTTTAATATGAGTATTAACAGCGTCTTTCATTTGTTCAGTATTATTAATATCAAATTCTAAAGCTGTGGCAGAACTGGCTCCCTTTTCAACTAGTTCTCTTGCTAATTGATCAGCGACTTCTTTTTTTGATTGTCTAAAATTAAAGACTAGACCTGCTCCCTGAGCAGCTAACGACAAGGCTATCTCTCTTCCAATCCCTCGAGTTGCCCCAGTAATTAGTATTGTTTTAGTACTCAAATCTTTAAAAATAGCATTGCTCATAATTTCTCCATAATTAAATCGAAATTTTCTGACTTATTTAAGTTTATGACTTCAAGGTCTCTGTTAATTTTTCTAACTAAACCGCTTAGAACTTTTCCAGGACCGACTTCGATAAGTAAAGAATCTTTTGGTAAATTTTGGATACTTTGAGTCCAAAGAACACTACCTTCAATTTGATTAATTAAATTATTTTTAATTGTAAGAACTTCAGTATTGGCTGGATAAGTTTTGGCATCAATATTGGCAATATAATTTAGTGTATTGGTTTTTATATTAGTTTCGTCTAACAATTTTTTCATTTTTAAAGTTGCTTCATTCATTAATGAGCAATGAAAAGGAGCAGATACTTTTAATTCAATAGCCCTAAATGGATTTTCATAATTATCATTAAGGTAGGTGACTGCCTTTTCACAAGCTTCTTTATGGCCAGAAATAACTATTTGATTTGGTTCATTGAAGTTCGCTGGACTTACAACGGAGTCTTTGTTTGATGATTCGAGACAAGCTTTTTTAACTATTTCCTCTGGTACTTTTAAAATAGCATACATTGTCCCAAGGCCACTTGGTACAGCTTCTTGCATATATTTACCACGAAAATGTACAGCTTTAATGGCATCATTAAAACTTAGACTATTACAAGCAACTAAAGCAGAATATTCTCCAACTGAATGCCCTAATATGGCATAAGGTGAGATTTTTTTTTCATCAAGAATGAGCTTTAACTTTTGCCAAAGGGCAATTGAATAAGCAACTATAGCAGGTTGTGTGTTTGAAGTTTGAGTTAGATCTTCAATAGGGCCATTAAGCATTATTGATTTTAAATCGTAACCAAGAGTATTGTTAATAGAATCTATACAATTATTGTCACCAAGTTCCGTTCCCATTCCAACGTACTGTGAACCTTGTCCTGGAAATAAAATTACAATAGGTCTACTCATGACATATCCTTTTCATTATTTTTTTAATACTTAAGCAATGTTGCTCCGTAGGTTAATCCTGCTCCAAACGCATCGAGAAGTACAATATCACCACGCTTAATTTTACCTTCAGTTATTCCTTCATGAAGTGCCATCCCGATTGAAGCAGCTGAAGTATTTCCATATTTATGAATATTTGTAATAAATTTTTCCATAGGTGCATCAAGAAGTTTTGCAACTGTTTTTATTATTCTAATATTTGCTTGATGAGGAATAATCCAATTAACATCAGCTAAGCTTAGCCCAGCATCTGCGATAGCGTCTTTTGCACATTTTGCCATAGACCTTGTGGCCATTTTGAACATTTCTTGTCCCTTCATTCTCATAAAGACTTCTTTATTTTCAATGTTTTCTTTTGTGACGGGATTAACAGATCCACCTATTGGATGACTAAAATATTCACCACCTTTTCCATCTGAACCTAAGTTTGTCGCTAAAATTTCGGAGCCATCATTTTCATCACTTGCTCCTAAAATAGCAACACCACAACCATCACCAAATAAAACGCAAGAACGTCTATCAGTCCAGTCCATTTCTTGAGTTAAAACTTCTGAACCAATAACGAGAACTTTTTTTGCTAGTCCCGTTTTAATAAAAGAGTTAGCCATGTTAAACTCATAAACAAAGCCAGAACAAGCTGCAGCTATGTCCATGCAAGCGCACTTATTTGTAATTCCTAATTTTTGTTGTACGACAGAAGCTGTATTTGGAAGTTTATAATCAGGATTAACTGAAGCAAATATTATCATGTCGATATCATTCGGCTCTAGTCCAGCTGTTTTTAAAGCATCAGCTGCTGCATAGGTAGCCATATCCGAGGGGAATTCATTTTCATCTCTTGAAGAGATGTGTCTTTCTCTAATTCCTGTTCTTTCAAAAATCCATTCATCAGAAGTATCAACAAATTCTTTCCAATCATTATTTGTCATTATTTTTTTTGGAGCATACATTCCTGTAGCTAGTATTTTTACTTTTGTCATAGGACAACCTTTTAAATTACTTTAATAAAAAAAAATCCCCGCAAATATTTAGCAGGGAGATTTAAAATTTAAATTTAAATTAGATTCAAATTAGGCTTCTGTTTCAGTTTCTTCTTCAGCTACTTTAACAGTGAAAATTTCCTTGCCATTATAATGTCCACAAGATGGACATGCATAATGAGACATAGTCATCGCGCCACAATTTGAGCACGAATTAGGATCTTTTGCATATAATTTGTGGTGTTGACCAGCTCTTCTCTTCCCTTTTCTAGAAACAGATGTTTTTTTCTTTGGTACTGCCATGTTTTTTCTCCGTGAATAATTTCGACAATAAATACGCCAAATCTTACGATTTCGCAAGTTTTTTTGAATAAATACACATAAGGAATGTGTTTAATATAAAGAAACGTTTTTATTACTTAATGACTACAGGTTTCAATGTTTTGATCTTTTCCACATTGTTGGCACAATCCTAGACATTTTTCATCATGTAAAGGAAAAGGCATTTTATTTAGATAAACTAATTCGTGAATGATTTCAATAATATTTAGACTTAAGTTTTCATAGTAAAATAATTCACGCTCTGCACCATCAATATAAAATGTTGTAAGTTCTTCAAAATCTTCTTCATCTTCTAACTTTGAATCCATAACGCAAGTAGAAAAATTAAATTTTAGCTTTTCAAATCCTGGACACAGACAACGAATACATGGAGGTTCAAATTGCATATCAACTTTACCGTCTAGAATAATGACATCATTGTATTTATCATTCCATTTCTTTACAATCGAGACAGATATATTAAGAAATTCTCTATCGGTTAATTCTTCAATTTTTTCTTTTTCGTCTACCTCTAATAATAGATTCTTAGTCCAGCTGTTATTAATAGTTAAATCAAATTCAAACTTCTGATTTGTAGCCAATTTACTAAATTTTAAAACTTCTTCACTTAACCATTTATTATGAGACTGAGTTAAATCCATGATATTTCCTTTATTGAGAACTTTTTATTAACATAGCTTTTAAAAGGATTCAATAGTGTTGAAATTTCTAATATGTGGTTTTATGGGAGCGGGGAAAACAAGCTATCTTCAGAACTTTTCGAAAAGTATTTATAATAGTCAAATGACATTTGACTGTGTCGACCTAGATCAATTCATCTATAAAGAATTGGCAAATAATTACTCATCACTATCAGAATTTATTGAAAATGAAGGATGGGAAATATTCCGGGAACTTGAATATAAAAAGCTTGAATTTTTACTTACAAGAGATACTACGAATCATCAAATAATTGCTTTAGGTGGAGGAGTATTGGAAAATAAAAAAGTAAGAGCTTTACTTCAAAATAAAAGCACGATTTTAATCTATTTAAAGTCTGATTTTAATATATTGTGGGATAGAATTAAAGATTGCAAAGACCGGCCTTTGGTTAAGCAGGGAAAAGACAAAATTTATCAAAAATTTGTAAATAGGGAGCCTGAATATCTAAAAGCTGACTTTACTGTAGGTTCATATCAAGAATTTGAAGAGATTATTAATAATGCGTCACATAAGTATTAGACGTATGGTTATTTAATTAGCATACTATAGTCGGAGGATATTATGGGTCATAGTTCAGTTAATAAAATTAACCAAGAAATTAAAATATCATTATTATTGAATGATATGTCAGTAGCGAAAGAAATTTCTGAAGTTTTTAGACAAATGGATATAATTCCTGCGATATACGATAATTTGCAAGACCTATGGTTTGATATTCTAAAAGAACGTCCAACGCTTTGTATTGTTGATGTTAAAAATTTAAGTGATGGTGACTTGATATTAAAACATCATCCTGCTGTAAAAGCTAAACAATTAAATTTATCTTTTTATTATAACAAAAATTCTGCTCCACTTTTAATTTCTCTTGGAGATGTGGAACACTGGGGACTAATTTCAGATAATATTTCAGCAGATATTCAAATAAAAGGAATTCTGGATAGAATAAACAGATATGTAAGTGTTTACCAGACAAATAAAAATCAATCTTTGGATTTAAGTAAGAAAGACGAAATAATTAATCGCTTATATGAAGAACATCATAATTTAAGTGAAAAAATTCACTATCGAGATTTAACTAGTAATCTAGTTGATAAACTTAGTGCTTATGAGAACAATGAATCTTTTTATGACTTTATCTCACAGAGTCTCTTATCCTTTGATGAAATTGAAAAATTTTCATTGCTTGAAATATCTGAAAGTGGCCAACGTTTAGTTTGTCCAATGATAGCAAATGTTAAATTTCAAGAAATACCATCAGTATGGCTTGGAAAGGTATTTAAGGAAGGAGTTGATTTTTACGGTGAAAATATGGCAACGCAGGTTTTTATTGACCTAATAGGAGTTAGTCAAATTACTATCCCTGTTAATGGAGCACATAGTGGTTCCGATGCCTTTATTAGTATAAAAATAAAAGAAAGTGCTCAAAATCTAGTTGAAAATATTGACTGGATGAAAGTTGGGAAAAAAATATCATCTGTTTATAAATCGTACAAATTAAAAGAAAAATCAAACTATCTAGAAAAAAGTAATGAATTAAATATGTGGTCATTATTTGATCTAGTATCAAACTATTATTTTACTCATTATGAAATTGATTCAACTGACTCTCTTAAAACAAAATCATTAATTAGTCTTGATTTTGCAAACTTAATAGATAATGCCACATTAAAAACTCATACAAAATTTTATTGGAAAAAATTCTATTTTGATTTTATGAATTATTTTAGTAAAAAAATTAATGTTGAATTTAATTATTCAACTTTTTCTTTAAAAATTTATTTCATCTGTAATAAAATTGACGAAGATCATTTTTGGACAATCCTAGAGTCTTATAGTTTAAGATTTTCTTATTGGAAGTACTTTGATGAAGTAGATGCTATCTTAGCAAAGAACATGAAACCAGAGATAAAAAGTTTAATTATCAGTCCTACTGTTTTAAAAAATGAGATAAAAGTGAATACTGAAAAACCAATGGATTTTTCAATTAGTACTTCAATAAAATCTAAAATTAGAGCAAATCGACCTGAAATAACAATGTAATAAAATTATGAGAAATGGTGCCGTTTTAGAGATTAATTTAAATCAGCTAGGCATTAATCTTAATTGTATTAATGAAGCTTTTCCCACAAACAAAGTTTTATTAATGGTTAAAGCTGATGCTTATGGGCACGGCATAATTCCTATTACTAAATATGCTTATGAGAATAATGGTATTAAATCTTTTGGTTGTGCAACTTTGGCAGAAGCAATTTATATAAGAAATTCTTTAGAAGGGAATTTTGAATTATTTGTTTTTTCCGAAACAAATTTAAAAGACGCTTCTTCAAAATCAATGTACCTTGATTTTAATATAATTCCCGTCATTTCTAATATTGAAGACTTTTTTTTAATCACAGATGATTTAGACTATAAATATTTGCCAATAGTTCTAAAATTTAATACAGGAATGAATCGTTTAGGACTAGAAGTTAATGAGCTTCCTGTAATAATTAAACAACTTCAAAAACATAATCGAGATATTGAGCATTTAATGTCTCATTTTGCATGCTCTAATTTAAGTTTAGAAAATTCATCAAATTCAAGACAAATAAAGTTATTTAATGAAATTAAAAAGTCATTAAATGAAAATAATATAAAATTTAATAATAGTTCAATCTCAAATTCAGGTGCGATTGAGCAAAATTATGGACACGATGACACATTTATTCGACCAGGGTTATTAGCTTATGGCCAACAATCAGTTATGAAGAATAATTTATTAAAAATAAATTGGGATGGAGACTTAATAAGTTCCCTTAAAGCAAAAGTTTTACAAATAAGATCAGTTGTAAAGGGTACTCCAATTGGATATGGAGCAAACCCTGTTCCAAATACAGGTACAATATATATTACTGCAATTGGATATGGTGATGGTTTTTCTTGTAGTTTTCAATCGACAGATTTTACGTATGGTGAAAAGATAGGCAAACTTGTAGGTAGAATCAATATGGATATGTGTCAGGTTTTATTTACGGAAAAATTAAATTTAAATAAAGGTGATTGGTTAGAGTTCTGGGGAAAAGATAATTCAAACTTTGAAAGCTTTTGTAAAAAAGCTAAAAAGATTCCATATGAAGTGTTTTGTAACTTATCTCCAAGATTACCTAGAGTGTATATTAAATGTTAGCAATAATGAACTTACCAAAGCGAATGATCGAAGCTCTTGGAAATTCTATAATAGAATTTGTATCCACTGTTGGTATCTTAACTCAATTTACTTATAAGTTTTACTTTTGGTTAATGCAAAAGCCTTTTAGAGTTAGAATATTATTTAACCAACTTTTTTTTGTAGGCAATAAAAGTTTGTTTATTGTTTGTCTTGCCGGATTATTTATAGGCATGGTTATGGCTTATCAAACCTACTACGGTTTTAAATTAATTAATGTCGATAGTTTAGTTGGGCCAATTGTAGCAATTAGTTTAGCGAAAGAATTAGCTCCTGTTGTTACAGGTTTAATTGTAGCAGGACGTGCAGGATCAGCGATGGCTGCTGAAATTGGTACGATGAAAGTTACTGAACAAATAGATGCCTTAGAAGTAATGGGAATAAATGGAATACAGTATTTAGTTGTTCCTAGAGTTTTAGCAGGATTTTTTACATTGCCACTTTTATCAATAATGTTTTTATTTGTTGGAAATGTTGGTTCATATATAGTTGGTACAAAAGTATTACAAATTGATGAATCTCTTTATTTTGCGAAACTTGGTCAATTTATGTTTGTTGAAGACTTGCTTCAAGGAATTATCAAGGCATTTGTCTTTGGATTTTTAATAGCTATTATATCTACATATAGTGGTTACACTTGTGAAAAAGGTGCTGAAGGCGTTGGTAAAGGAACTAATAAGGCAGTTGTCTTGGGAATGATTAGCGTTCTAGTATTTGATTTTATTTTAACAAGTATTTTAGTAAGGATACTTTAATAGATGGATAAAAAATCAGTCATTAGCATTCAAAATTTAACAAAAAAATTTGGAGATACGACAGTTTTAAATAATTTAAATTTTGAAATCTATGAAAACTCAATAACAACAGTTCTTGGTTTTTCCGGAGCAGGAAAATCTACATTACTAAAATTAATGTTAGGGCTAATTGGTCCAACAAATGGATCGATAACAGTTTTAGGCCAAGATCTTACTAAACTTTCAAATTTTAATTTAAGAGAATTTAGAACAAATTTTGGCATGGTCTTTCAATATGCAGCCTTATTTGATTCAATGACGGCTTTTGAAAATGTTGCTTTTCCAATGAGAGAGTTTACGAAAATGAACCAAACTGAAATTGAAGAGCGTGTGCATTCTTTATTTAATTCAGCAGGTTTAAAAGAATCTAGTTTTCACAGTTTACCCGCAGCACTTTCTGGAGGGATGAAAAAACGAGTGGGACTTGCCAGAGCACTTGCACTAGAACCAAGAGTAATGCTTTATGATGAACCTACTTCAGGCCTTGATCCAATTACTACAAGAATGGTTAATCAATTAATTAAAGAAACTTCGGTAAAAAACCAAGAAAGAGGGCTAACATCAGTTATTATCTCACATGATATTAGAGCAACAATAGAAATATCTGACTATATTGCTTTTCTTGATCATGGAAATATTGTTGAGTATTTACCTACTAAAGAGTTTGAAAGATCAGAAAATCCTGTAATAAAAAGGTTTTTGTCGCTATAATTACTTAAAAGTTAAGGTAATTTAAATGATAATAATATATTAGGATTGTTTAATTTAGTTTAAAATAAATATTAAAATACAAGGATGTATTAAAAATGTTTAACGAATTTAAAGTTGGTGTTCTAGCAATAGCCTCATTGCTGGCTATTGGCTACATGTCTTTTATGATCACTTCAAAACAAGCGGGTTATGGAAGATATACCAAATATAGAACTATAATTAGAGATGCTTCTGGAGTTTTTCCAAAAACTCCTATCAAAGTCGCTGGAATCACAGCAGGACGAATTAATAATATTGAACTACTAGATAATAATGCTCTTATAACATTTGAAATAATTGACAAAATTAAACTTACTAAAGGCAGTAAACTTAGAATTAAATCAGTTGGCTTCTTAGGTGATCGATATATTGAAATTTTATTAAATGGAGATGAAACAGAACCTATACCTGAAATGGGTTTTCTATCAGCATCAGAAGGTGGTGGAATGGAAAACTTAATGAGAGACGCTGGTGATATAATGGCTGAAGTTAAGGAACTTGTTGTTGGTTTTAAAAAAGCATTAGTGCCAGAAAATGAACAGTCTCCTCTCAAACTTATTGCTAATAATTTAAGTGAGACGACTAAAAATCTTTCAACTCTTGTTAAAAGTTTAAGTACCATTGTAACTGGTAATGAAGGAAAAATTAATAATTTAATTACTAATCTTAATGGTCTCACAGAACAATTAAATGCTGAATTTGACGATCGTGACGAAGCATCTGCCATGTCTGAATTTAAAGACACTCTTGCAAATATTCAGTCTATGTCGATGGATTTAAAAGACGTCATGTCCGACATCAAAAAAGGTAAAGGAACTATTGGCAAGTTTTTAGTAGAAGATAAAATAGCTGATGATATTAAAACAACTCTAGCAAGTGTCAAAAAAATGGTAGGTAAAGCAAGTACTCTTAGAAGTGAATTTAATGCTTTCACTGGAACAAATAGACTGATAGGAGCAAAAACAGACATAGGACTTAATATTTTTCCTTCTCCTGAAAGGTTTTATTTAATAGGACTAACTGTCTCAGATTTTGGTAAAGAAACTCAAAGAGAGAGTACAGTTCTAAATGGATCTGGAACTGTCATTTCAAATACAACAACGAAAGACAAAAGTAAGTCTGGTTTTTTAATTAATGCTCAATTTGGAAGAAGAATTCACGATTGGACTTTTCGAATAGGGGTAATTGAATCAACAGGTGGTTTGGGAATTGATTATAATTTTAATTCAATAGGTAATAAATTATCATTTGATTTTTACGATTACCGAAAAAGTATTGGAATAAATTGGAGAATCTCTAATGAATTAAGACTTTGGAATGTCGTATACGGAAAAGTCTCACTTGAAGACAGTTTAGCAACTTCGAGTGGAACAATTAGTGCTGGATTAAAATTTAATGAAGAAGACTTAAAAAGCTTACTGGGGTTTTTCTTTTAATGAATAGAAATTGGTTAGTTCGAGACAAAAATAGGTTAATACAGGGGCCGTTTACAAAAGAAACGATCACGGAGCTATATAAGCAAAGCAAACTTTCAGAAGATGATGAAATTTCACAATCAAATGGTTTTTGGTTCTGGGTAAAAGAAAAATCACTTATCGATCATTATTTAATTCAGGGGCATATGCAAAATCAAAATGACCCATTTATAGAATCTGAAAAAGAAACAGATCTTGAGTTACCTAATAAACAACAAAGAAAGTCAGATGAGATAAATAATAATTTAGAACTTCCTGACCTACCAAGTGAAATTGAATTAAATGATCAAAATATCGATGATGAAGACATTGAATTAGAGTTTAGTGATGATAGTACATCGCAAATTTCTTTAGATGAACTAGAATTTTCAAATGTAGATAAACATACAGAAAAGCCTTTAGAAAAATTAGATTTAAAAAATAATCCAATAAGTCTTCCAAAAGAGAATCAAAATATAAAATCTAAAAAAAAAATAAACAAAAAAAAGAATAATACCGTTTATAATGATAACAACAATACCAAACAAAGAGATGATCGATATTTATATGTGATTATAATTTTATTAATATTTATAATTATAGGTATTTTTTATTATTATAAAAATATTATAAATAAACCAATTAATTTTGATGATGTCTCTTTTTCTACAAATCCTATCAGTTCCGTTTTGGCCCAAGTAAAAAAAAAAATATAATTGACTCAGAAAAGATAAACCAATTTAACATAAGTTTAATAACGGATGGATTTGGTTCAGAGATTTTACTAACTCGTGATCAGGAAGAAATTGATTGTAATTTATTAAAATCTAAAAAACAAATTTTCTATTATCTTCTCAATTTTATTATTTCAAATGAAGATAAAACAAAAATATGTATATCAAATTCTAAAATTATGAACACATATAATAAATATATCAAAAATATACAATCAAAAAAATACAAGAGTATTTTAAATATATTTAATAATCAACGGAAAAGAAAAATGTCAATTTTTAGTAGATTCATTTTTCTGTCAAATCAAATTGACACAAACTTAAAAGACAATACGGAAAAATTAAACAAGCTTTTGAGTGACATTAAAAAAGTTCAAAATATCTACTTCAAAGAATTACTTTTGTTAAAACTAAATTTAAAATATAAGAGAAATGACTTATTTGTAATAAATTCAGTTGTTAAATTATTAAACATTAGAAAAATCTTTTTTGTATTAAACCCATTACCTTTTGAAAAAAAAATAGTACTTACCGAATTTTTGAGAAGATCTCTTGTTGAGCTAAAACCTATTTTAAATAAAAAGTTAGTTTTTTTATTTAAATCACAATGCAATTTATTATATCCAACGTTAAATATTCAAACAGTTGACTACTCTCTTAATGATCTTAGAGATATGGCTAACTCGTCTATCGATGGTATTCCCAACGCTCAGTTATGGGTTCAAATCCTAAAAGACAGAGTTTCAAGTAAAGAATTAAAACTGTATATTAATAAATATTTTGAGAATATGTCTCTCGATGAGAATATTTCCAACTCATACTTATTGTTAAATTATCTAGACCATATACCACTTAAAATTAGAAATAATTTTATTAAATATTTTAAAAATAAGTCCTCAGATTATTCTAAAATATACTTACTTGAAATTATGAATAATAGTAATGAAAATATTGTTTCTAATCAAATTCTTAAATTAAAAAAACCTCTAAGTTTGTACAAAAGAAATTTTTTTAAACATCTACTTAAGAAAAGTTTAGCAAAAGAATATGCATTGTATAATTTAATAAGACTTGGAGATCTTGACTTTAACTATTTACTTTGGTTAACAATCGAATGAAAATTTATATTCATTCTACAGACACAGTATGGGGAGTAGGAGCTTCTTATTTAGATGAAGAAAGTATTTTATTGATAAAAAATATTAAATCAAACAATTTAAAAAAACCTATGAGTTTACTTTGCGATAATCTAAATCAATTAGAATCGCTAATAAATATTCCCAAAAATAAAGAGGCAATCTTAAGTCTATATAGTCATGCCGTAACAATTTTATTTCCACTCAAATGGTGTCGAAAAAAAATGCCGAGTTATATAATAGGTAACTCTAAATATGTAGGAATAAGAATAATTAAATTTTTAGATGTGTTAAAAACTAAAACATCTGATTTAATCATAACTACTACTAGTTTAAATTTACAAAACGAGCCTCCAATAACGGAATTAAATGAAGCAGTACGGTTTAATCAGAAATACTTTGAAAATACAGCTGAAATGTTAAATCTCGGAGTTCAGGCATCTTCTCAACCTTCAACAATAATACAGATAGAAGATTCTTTTAATATTAAGATTATTCGAGAAGGAGTTGCATTAGATGAAATTAAAGCAAAACTTAAATTATTCTCAACCAACATTTTATAAATTCAATGAAGACTCTATTACATTAGTTAAATATGTACAAAAAAACTTTAAATTCTTTGAGAATATAAATGTCCTAGATTTATGTTCCGGCTGCGGGGTTATAGGCCTAGAGCTTCTCTATTATGCAGATGTACGTTTCAAGCTTGACCTCATGGAAAAGCAAATAGAATTTAAAGTATATTTAAATTCTAATAAATTACTACTCAAAAATAATATAGATGACATAAAGATAATTATTTCTGATTTTTCTTCAGAAAGTCAGAGAAAATCTTCATCATATGACTTAATTGTCTGCAATCCTCCTTATTTTGAAGCCGGAAGGTCTCGATTATCTGCAAATATTAATCGAAATATATGCCGTCATTTTATTGATAATACTTATACTGATTTAATAAAAGCAATTAGTAAACTTCTTAAGTTATCGGGCACAGCTTATATTATTACTAGACAATTATTAGAAGAGGAAAACAAACTAAAGTTACAGATAGTGAAAATAAAAATTAAAAGAAATCTTTATATTTATATTATTAAGCATGCTTCAAGTTAGATTGAATATAAATTGAAATTAAAAGATCTCTCATTGTTTGGTCTTTTATATTTTCAAATTTCTTCGCTGCAATAGAATTGAGCTTTATATATTCAGGATTAAATTTGTTGAACTTATGTGTAGATTGTTTTTTCACTTTCTTTGATTGTATCAATTTTTTCTCGTGAAAATTTTTACTGTCATTTAAAAATACAATAGAGTTTATTTTCCCATTGAGAGCAGGATATAAATTGTAAATTTTATCAATGATTGGTTTTTCTAAAAATTTTAATTGATGAGAATAAACCGAGTGGTTAGTTATTATTGTAAGTTTTTTATTTATGAATTTTAGTGGAGATGTATGTTCTGCCATATTGACGCCAACTATTTTTTGCCAGTTTTTTAAAAGGTCTAAAAAATTGAAGTCATTTTTATTTTGAGGGCTGCTGCTTTGATTTCTTCTGAATTTATTATTTCTAAGCAAAGTACCAATTTTTATAAAATTATTGTTATTTTTCACAAGTTTACCTAGTACTTTTTAAATATCTTTTAAATATCTTAATTTTAAATCGTTTATGGCCAATTTTAATCAAATTCTGTAAAAATTGTATATGAAATTATTAAATATAATAATAGTTATTCTAATTACCAGTAGTTGTGCTGGTTATAAGCCATATATTAATAACAACCCATTTAAAAATTATGGAATTAAAAGTATATCTATTCCAATATTTGTAAATAAATCTGTATTACCAGCTATTTCTGCAAAAGTAACACGAAGCGTGGTAAAAGTTTTATTCAATTATAAAAATCTTAAGATTTATTCTGGTGAAAACTATCGTGCAGATGCGTTTCTAATTGGAATTATTGAATCAAATGATAAGATAAATAATGTTTTTAAACCTGGAGGCGATAAATTTGCTGATGGAGATTTAAAAAAATCAATTGGCAGCAGGCAATCATTTTTTATTCCAACTAATTCTTCATATAGTTATAATGTAAAAATTTACCTCATCAAAGACCCTTCAAATAATATTATAAAACTACTTAAATCTAAAATTCCAAATAATGTAAAAATAAAATATCCCAAGCTTATCTTTTTTAAAGAGTTCACTGCAACGACAGCTTTTGATCGTCAATTAAAAGAAACAACAAGTGTAAACAGTGCGGGCCTTGTTAACTTTACCCAAGCTCAAGGAAATTTTTATGATAGTCTCGATCAATCAGCTTCTAGTATAGCGACACAATTTAATAATGCGGTAACAAATGAGTTATAATACATCGGAATGGAAAGTTTGGGACTTTTTTAACAATCCAAATATTTTAAGCGAGTTGTCTCCCGGTGTTATTGCAATTAATTGTTTTGATGCTTACGTAGAAAAAATGATAATTTCAAAATTGCCTTATCACTCTTTTAATGAAAATAAAATTCACCCAATGGTTGGCCCTGATGTAACTGAAGAGATTATCTCTGAAAAAATGTTGATTCAAGACTTCTTCTCGGAAAATAACTCTTATTATATTTTACTTTCTGATGAGTTAAAAATAGATGTACTTAGGTATATTATTAATCAGAATAATGAATTTGATCAAAAATATCTTTTTTTATTTTTTCGATCTAACTCTTTAAATTGGAAAGAAGTTTTAAAAGAAAATGACATTCAACACTTAAAGCTATCTGTTCCAACTTTTTGGGAAGGTTCTAAACTTTTTAACTTTGTTACTGGTTATTTTAAATTATCTTTACCCTATGAAATTTCAAACTATTTAATTGAAGCCTTACCTCTTGAAATAGGGGAATACATTAAATACCTAAAGTTGATTAAATTAAATTTTGCAAATACGAGTACAGTACAATTATGGCAAATTAAAGAATTTATCGAAGCAGAAAAGGTTGATAATTTTTTATTTGGTAAATTGTATGGACAAAAAGACTTCAAATCTTTTTATAAACTATTAATAGAAAAGAAAATTTCTGATGAGAATTTAAGAAGTTTAATTGTCTTCTTACAATCTCATCTCATGAAGTTGATTGATGTTTCTTATACAGAAAAGAAAAAACGCATTTCTAATTATGATAAGGAAATATTAGTTCATTCTAAATTATGGAAAAAATCAGAGCTATATGATCATATCAATATTTTAATATCATATGAATTAAAGCTTAAACAAAAAAATTCCATGTTAAACATGGAATTCAAAAGAGAATATCTTTCGTTGCAATAACTTTGCAATAATCTTGTTTAAATTATATTTAATTTAAAGGCTATTTACTTGGTGTGAAAGTCTTGCAGTTGTTCTGCCTGCTTTATTGTCTTTAATAACACCTTTCTTAGCTAATTTTGCTAACTTGCTTTGAGCTGTAACTAAAAGAGCTTTTGCTTCGTCTTTATTATTTGCAGCAATTGCTTCTCGAAGTTTTTTTACTGCAGACTTAGTCTCAGTACTTTGAGATCTGTTTGCAGCAGTTCTTTTGATTGTTTGACGTATTCTTTTCTTTGCAGATTTGTGATGAGCCACTTTGTAATCTCCTGATTTACTTAATAATTGCTACTTTATAGTTAAAAGCGAAAAACTTGGCAAGGCTTTTTGCCAATTTTTATTCAAAAACTAGATATTTTAAAGTATTATACAGAAAAAATACACAAAAGGTTAGTTATGAACGCAGTGAGTTGTATAGGAGTAGTAGGTTCAGGTCAAATGGGCGGAGGAATAACGCAGGTAGCCGCAATGAGTGGCTTTGATGTTATCATGTATGACATTTCAGAAGATGCTTTAAGCAAATCAATGTCATTGATAAAAAAACTACTGGAAAAAGGTGTAGTTAAAAAGAAGTGGGAAGAGCAATTTGTTGCTAATTCAATTTCAAAAATAAAAACATCCATTATATTAGAAGATTTAAAAAACTGCGACTTGGTTATCGAAGCAGCTACAGAAAATAAAAATATTAAATTTGATATATTTAAAAAGCTCGACCAAGTAATTAAAAAATCCGCTATTCTTGCAACTAATACTTCGTCAATTTCAATAACAGAAGTAGCTTCAAAAACGAATCGCCCTGATCAAGTCGCTGGAATGCATTTTATGAATCCCGTACCTGTTATGAAATTAGTTGAAGGTATTAAAGGATTAGAAACAAGTAAGGAGACTTTTCTTATTGTAGAAGAAGTCGCTAAGAAAATGGGCAAAACTTTTATAAAAGTTAATGATGTTGCTGGTTTTGCTATCAATAGAATCTTAATGCCGATGATTAACGAGGCTATCTATGCTGTTTATGAAGGTGTTGCTACAGCCGAAGATATAGACACGGGAATGAAATTAGGGACAAATCAACCAATGGGGCCAATTGAATTGGCAGATTTTATAGGTCTAGACACTTGTTTAGCAATTATGGAAGTCCTTCATGAAGGACTTGGGGATAGTAAATATCGTCCATGTCCGCTATTAAAAAAATATGTTCTTGCCAAAAGATACGGTCGTAAAAGTGGTAAGGGATTTTATGAATATTAAAAATATTTACAAAACGCTGGAAGTATCATTCGAAAATAAAATAATTACTTGTTCAATAAATAGGCCTAAGCAGCTAAATGCTTTAAATAGTGAAGTTATTTTTGAACTGCATCAATTCTTTGATGAGGTTAAGAAACTTGTACCAAGTCAAAAATGTTTTGGTGTAATTCTAACGGGATCAGGAGAAAAGTCATTTGTTGCAGGAGCTGATATTAAAGAAATGTCTGGTCTAACCACAGAAAAGGCGTTTGACTTTGGAAAACTGGGCCAAGAACTAACTATTAAAATTGAAGAGCTTGATTGCCCTGTAATAGCTTGTGTAAATGGCTTTGCTCTTGGTGGTGGTTGTGAACTCGCTATGGCTTGTGACTTTATCTATGCCTCTAATAATGCTTTATTTGGACAACCTGAAGCTAAACTAGGTTTAATACCTGGTTTTGGAGGAACTCAGAGACTTGCCAGATATATAGGTCGAAATAAAGCAAAAGAAATTATTTATACTGGCAGAAACATGAGTGCCGACGAAGCATATAGTCGAGGACTTGTTTTAAATCTTTTTGATAATAAAGATTCATTACTTGAACATGCTAAAAATACTTTGATTACAATCGGTAAATCATCAATGAATGCGATTGCGAGTTGCAAAAAATCTGTTAATGATGGTGTCGACAAAAATATAAAAGATTCACTTGAAAATGAACTTGATTTGTTTTCAAAATGTTTTTCTACAGATACTTCAAAAGAGGGAATGAGAGCTTTTATCGAAAAAAGAAAAGCAGATTTTAAATAAATTATTAATACAATTTAAGAAAAGGAAAAATAATGAGACCTACAATGTTTGAGACAGATTACACCGAAATTAGAGATATGGCATCCAAGTTTTCTGATAATGAGCTTGCTCCTTTGGCTGAGCAAATCGACCACGAAGGTAAAATACCAGACAGTGTAAAATCAAAGTTAGCTGAAAATGGCTTACTGGGAATTTATATTCCTGAAGAATATGGTGGAGCTGGAATGGATTATCTGGCTTATTCTATTTTTATAGAAGAACTCGCTAGAGGTTGTGCCTCAACAAGTGTTCTTGTGTCAGCACATGCTTCCCTTGCAACCTGGCCAATTTTGGAATTTGGCAATGATTTTCAAAAGCAGAAATATCTTCCCAAGCTGAGCTCAGGGGAACTTTTAGGTTGCTTTTGTTTGTCTGAACCTAATGCTGGCTCCGATGCTGCTTCACTTACAACATTTGCTGAAGAAATAGAAGACCACTATATATTAAATGGTACAAAAAACTTTATAACAAATGGTAAAGAAGCCGGCTTGGCTATTGTATTTGCAAAGACTGAAAAAACAAATAACCACAAAGGAATCTCTGCTTTTATTGTAGAAACCGAAACCGAAGGATTTAAAGTCCAAAAGTGTGAACAAAAGCTGGGAATTAAAGGTTCTTCGACAGCTCAAATTGTTTTTGAAAATGTTAAAGTTCCAAAAGAAAATTTACTTGGCAAAAAAGGGAAAGGTTTTTCAATAGGTCTAGCCACTTTAGATGGTGGTAGAATCGGTATTGCTGCTCAAGCGCTAGGTATTGGTGAAGCAGCCTTTCGCTACGCAGCGAAGTATTCTTTAGAAAGAGTTCAATTTGGTAAATCGATTAGTAACCTTCAATTAATTCAAGAGATACTTGCGGAAATGAGTGTGAAATTACAAGCAGGCCGTTTATTAATTCATGACGCGTCGATAAGAAAACAAAATAAGATGAGTTACGGCAAAGAAGCTGCGACTGCTAAACTTTTTAATTCAGAAGCTTGCATGTGGATCACTACGAAAGCTATTCAGGTTCTAGGAGGCAATGGATACACTAAAGAATATCCAGTTGAAAGACATTTTCGAGACGCTAAAATTACTGAAATCTATGAAGGGACCTCTGAAATTCAAAAATTAGTAATTGCAGCCAATGAATTAAAAGAATTTGACGTTTAGTCTTATAAATTTTAAAAATTGTGTGTATATTGCCTTATATAAATTAATCAATTAAATATAGATTTATCATTAAGGTGATTTTAGATGGCGAAGTTTATAAATAAATTATTGGAGACTATATCAATGACTAAATCAAAGAAAAAAGTTGCTAAAAAAGTAACAAAGAAAAAAGTTGCTAAAAAAGTAACAAAGAAAAAAGTAGCCAAAAAAGTAACAAAGAAAAAAGTTGCTAAAAAAGTAACAAAGAAAAAAGTAGCCAAAAAAGTAACAAAGAAAAAAGTAGCCAAAAAAGTAACAAAGAAAAAAGTAGCCAAAAAAGTAACAAAGAAAAAAGTAGCCAAAAAAGTAACAAAGAAAAAAGTAGCCAAAAAAGTAACAAAGAAAAAAGTAACTAAAAAAGTAGCAAAGAAAAAAGTTGCTAAAAAAGTCGCAAAGAAAAAAGTTGCTAAAAAAGTTGCAAAGAAAAAAGTTACTAAAAAAGTAACCAAGAAAAAAATAGCCAAAAAAGTAGAAAAGAAAAAAGTTGAAACAAAAGTAGTAAATAAAAAAATAGAAAAGAAAACAAAATCTAAAAAGTCTGAAACAAAAATAGAACCCAAAAAAGATGCTGCCTTGAAAACTAAAGCTAAAGCTGAAAAAAATGTGTCTACAAAAAAACAAAGCGCTGTGATTAAAAATGAAATATCGGAAGAAGTTATCGAGCTTGCTCAAGAGTATGGATTAAATAGTATCTTTGAAGCAATTAGATCAATAGAGTTTTTCAGATCAGAGAGTGATGAATGTTTACATAAAAACTGTGATAATCCTGTTACTACTGAAGGATACTGTCGCTTTCATTATCTTAAAAACTGGAATGGAATTAAGAAAAAAGAAGAAATTCTTGTTGCAGGAAAATTACAAAAACTAATTGTCGATTTGTTTAATAAATATCCACCAAAATTAGCAGAATTAATTCTTGCAGATCTTGGTGACGAAAAAAGTTTTTATGAGGCACTAAAATCAATGGATATTGATGTCAATGAAGACGACTTCAATAATGATGACGATTCTGAAATGGATGATGACATTGCTTTTGAAACAAAAGCAACTCATAAACCATCATTTGATGATTAGAATAATTTCGTCTAAAACTTTATTCTAATGTTGTTCAAGTAATTTATTTGCTTTTAATGTGAGTGAAATATTTTCACGACTGACTCGGTAACTTATTCTTGGATCAGGTGATTCTGTCCACTCTGGCATATATTCAATGTTTTCAAAATTTGTTTCAATAAAGTCTTCAAACAATTTACCATAAAAATTTATAACTTGATCAATATCATTTTTATTTTTAGTTAGGCTTTGATCACACGATAAAAAACATGAAATACAGTCAATGTCAGATTCTTGATTAATTAAACTAACTATAATTAATAGTTCTTTTGTGAAAATTTCTCCATATACGAAAAATTGATAAGGTGAATTCTCAATATCACTACTAAATGTCTCAGATAATAGTATATAAATATCATCAATAATATTTTTAGTGAATATTTGCGGCTTGTCATCAGTTGGGATTTTATTAAACATGTCTATCTTTACAATAATAAATTCAGCTATTCAAGAATTGTATTAAATCTTTAAATGTAATATAATTTTGCTAATTTTAGAGGTAATTATGGAAGTATATATATTGTCAGGTGCCAGAACTCCAAGTGGTACATTTTTAAACGAATTTCAAAATGTCAGTGCTCCTCAGCTTGGATCTGTTGCTATTCAAGGGGCTTTTAAGAGAACTGATGCAGATGCTAAAGATGTAGATGAAGTCTTTATGGGAAATGTCATTTCCGCTGGTGTTGGCCAAGCTCCCGCTAGACAGGCTGCTATCTTCTCAGGACTTTCCGAATCTGTACCTTGTACAACAATAAACAAAGTTTGTGGCTCAGGACTAATGTCTATTATTTTAGGTGCACAGACTATTATGATAAATGAAAATGACATGGTCGTTTGTGGCGGTATGGAAAGTATGTCAAGAGCACCTCATATTTTAGATCAATCAAGATCCGGGATAAAGTTTGGAGACACCAAACTAAAAGATTCTATGATCATTGATGGTTTAAAAGATGTATATACAAGTCGTCCAATGGGAAATTGCGCTGAAGAATGTGTAACCAAGTATGATTTTACCCGTGAACAAATGGATGATTTCTCTGAGCGTTCATTCAAAAGAGCACAAAAAGCGACGGAAGATGGAATTTTTGAAAGTGAAATTGAACCAGTTTTTATTAAAATGCGAAAAAAAGACATTACTATAAAGCGTGATGAAGGTGTTTTTAAAGCTAATTTTGAAAAAATGAGAACATTAAAACCTGCTTTTGAAAATGAAGGAAAAATAACTGCAGGGAATGCCTCTACGTTAAATGATGGTGCTGCAGCTTTAGTATTAGGATCCAAAAAATATATTGATCAAGCAAAATTTAAAATAATTAGCTACTCTAAGCATGCTCAAAATCCAACATGGTTTACCACTGCTCCTGTTGAAGCAATGAAAAAAAATCTTGAGAAATCTAATTTAACCATTAATGACATTGATTTATTTGAAATTAACGAAGCATTTGCTGTTGTACCTATGGCTGCAATTAAAGAATTTGGCTTAGATGAATCAAAAGTAAACATCTATGGCGGAGGAGTAAGTTTAGGACATCCTCTTGGATGTTCTGGTGCAAGAATCATCGTTACTTTAATGACAGGATTAGAAAAAAATAACTTAAAAAGAGGAATGGCATCGATTTGTATTGGTGGCGGAGAAGCTCTAAGTATAATTATTGAAAGATTGTAATATGGCGACAAATACGACTGGAAAAAAATCAGGAATGAGAACATTGAAACCTGGAGAACTTCTCTTTAAAGAGAAGGAGCCTGCTAATTCTTTGTACATTATTCAATCTGGTCAAATACGATTGTTTCGACCTAAAGGTCGTGGCTTTGTTGATATTGCTATCCTAAGATCAGGGGAAGTTATTGGTGAAATGGCTTACTTTGACCAAAGAAACAAGTCGAGATCAACTTCTGCAGCTGCTATTGTTACAACGCAAATAATTGAGATTTCATTTGTAGCGTTTGAAAAAACAATGTCTGGTTTAAATCCGTGGTTTAAAACAATTATCAATACCCTTGCCGATCGTTTAAGAAAAACAAATGAAAAAGTAAAATCTCTTGAAACAAATTCTGTAGGATTTGGTCGAGGTGGTAAAGTTTCTGATTATGTTTTTTTTCACAATGCTGACGTTATCAAAATGCTTTCAACTATATACTTAACAACTAAAGTTCATGGTGAAGAAAAAGATGGCGTTCATCAAATTCATATGAGTGTTCTAAGTTTTTATCTTTTTGAAGTGTATGCTATTTCCGAAATTAAATGGGAAGAGTTTATTGAGCTTCTTAAAAATGAACATTACATTGAACTAACTAATGATGAAAATAAACTACCGAAACTTATAAATATTAAAGACATTAATATTTTTAGATCTATAACAATTTTCTTTAATTCTCAGAGACGATTAGAAGATAATAAGAAACTAAAAATTTCTTCAAAATGTGAGCTTTTTTTAAAGCAAGTCCTGAATCAGTTACACGGAAAAGGCTTTAGAGGAAATGAGGTTCACGCTGATATTGGAGTCATTCTAGATGATTTTAAAGCCAGAAAAGTTCCCATTGGCAGTGACGATCTAAAAGATGCTATCGAAACTGGTATTTGCGGAGACATAATTATAGGTAGGGATGGAAATCTTATGGCCACTGTTGCTTATGACAATTTAAAGAAAACTTTTCCAAGTATTCAGTTAATGAATTCTATTTCAAAAATTAATGAATCTAAGAAAGACAAAAAAGGTTACGAATAACTTCTCTTAATTAAGCTGATGGATCGTATATAACAGATACCTGTGCTCCATTTGAATATACCGCATTTCCATTTAATTTAATAAAGTAACCACTTTTATTTATTGCAGGATTTCCAGGGCAGTAATTTACTGAATTTGTAGGACAGAAAACTCCCGGTGCTTGAATTTTTATATTCTTACTTGGAAAATACGTTGGTACTTGACCCGTTTTTATAAGTTCCCAACCATTTGCTCCGCCTTTATTTACTATTTGGCCGTTAATTTTTACAACAATAGTTGCCTCTAGTGGCTTGGTTGTAAGAGCTATATATCCATAATATTCTTTCGGTGTTTTAGTTGTTACTCTTACACATTCTGGATAAGTAACTTGGGCTGTACCGTATAATTTAACCATGTAGCCTGTAAAAGGTTCTCCAGGAGTTGGTAATGTTCTTGTGTTAAGAGTTTGGATTGTATTTGTGAAAGAAAATCCATTTGTTCCTGGAGCGACTGGTTCGTTAAATTTTAAAAATTCAACTCCATCTTTAAATACTCTTACTTCAGCAGGATCAATTGCCGCTGCACCAGAAGTTGCTACTGGCCAATAATTGTACTTATGTTTTATTAAAATTTGTTTTATAGATTGGTTAACGCCATCAAAAATATGTGAGAAGTTCGCTTGATCACAAATATTGTATGAGTCATAAGGTGTTGTTTGAGTTTCATGCCTTGAAAGTCCTAGGTATTTTTCAAGATAAACTTTTTCTGAAACCTTTTTGTAAATTGAGTTAGTTCTATAAAGAGCAACTCCTCCACATGATTGTCCTGGCGAATCAGAATTATGAGCGACTAAAGAAATAAATCGCATTTGTGTACTATTCAAAGGAGCTCCTACACAGGGAAGTTGGCCAACAGGAGGAGTATAATTTCCTCTTGTACAAAGTAAGGTATTTGTTTGAGCATCAACATATTTTTGACTTTCAAAAATAGGGTTGTAATAGGCTACTCCACTTGGGACCCACGAATTATCATCTTCATTAGACATAACAACGACAATTAAATATGAGTTTTGTCTGAAGACACCATTTGTTTTATTAAGATTTAAAATTTCATTTGTTCTTGATATACCTGCTTCGTAAGAACCACTAACTAAAGGAAAATTTGAAATTGTATTTGATATAGAAGCTTGATCTATTCTCATAGCTGTAGCAGAAGCACCCAGACCGGCCGTCGTACTTGTAACAATTTTAGTATTGGCATTTCCTGTACCAAGAAGTGGAGCCATGGCAATGTGATAATCAAAATCTACTGACACTTGATCAACTAAATTTGTTAAAGCAGCTTTTGTTTGTGAGTTAATAAAGACTGAGCTTGTTGAGTTGTCCCATAAAAATAAAAAATCTACATTTGGTTTTATAAGAGTAAAAGATGAACAACTTTGGGTAGAGTTTGTACTTACTGGATTTATAGTTGATTGGTTCTGTGTTTTCTTTGTTGAAAATTCACTAACACCACAAGATGCTGTTATCAAAGCCAACATAGATATAACGCAAGTTCGCAATAAAAGCTTATTCATAAATTACCTCATATTATTATCGGCGTATTTATAGATTTATTAAGCTTTTTTAAAATTTTTGGCAGGATTTTCATACTTCTATAAGTGACTGTATTTACTAATAGTTAGTTCAGTTTCGATTGCGATAGACTTAATATTCGAATACAAATTTTTGTACCACATTTACTTAAAACACCTTTAACATCAATAAATAAACCTTTGGTTAATTTGGATTTATATTTTTTGAAATTAGTTATTATGTAGGTTTTGTTTTTAAGAGTTTTTGAGTTTGAAATAAATTTTAAACAAGGACTACTTTTGCAATAGTTAAACTCATAAAATGATAAATTTACTTGTTTATTAAATGAATTTTCTTCTGCTTTTATAGGCAATAATGGCAAAAGCTGAAAGAATATAGTAGTTATTAATAAATACTTCATAGAATTTTACCTATTATAGCATATTTTGAACTAAACAAAATTTCATAACCAACAAAAACTTACATTAGTGAATTAAGGAGAAATAAATTTGACATGAATTTTGTGCTCTGGATAAGATAACTCACCAGGACGTTTTTTAATATTTACAGGGAGAGTTTGATGGATAATACAAGCCAAGGCGGGCAAGTAAATTCAACAATTAAGCAAAACTTAAATGAAGTTGAAATGATCAAAATTAATAATCTTGCAGAAATGACAGGATTTCCAAAAGATTTTATAACTTCAGAATTATTATTAGGTCATAATGATGATGTTGAAATTTCAATTGATGATTTGAGGACAAAAGTAACTCAATATTTGATGAAATCTGAATTTTCTGAATAATCATATTTAGAAAATAGATACCAGAGTGTTCTACTCCGGAAAAAGTTTGCAAAAACAATAAGTTAGAATAAATAATTCTTAAGTTCCCAAAAATACATTCCGATTAATATTCATAATTATTAACTAAAAAAAGATGGTGAATTATGGATTTAGCTACAGTCATTGGTTTGGTTATCGCGTTTGGCGCGATTGTTGGTTCAATTGTAACAGGTGGTGATGTTACTGCTTTTATTGATGTTCCATCTGTAATTGTTGTTGGTTTCGGTATGGTCGGTACGACACTAATTAAATGGCCAATGGAAACTTTAAAGACACTTGTCCCTGTTACTATGAAAGCATTTTTTGCAGCCAATATGGACCCCAAAGCCACAATCGATCAAATAGGTGAACTTGCAGAAACTGCTAGAAGAGAATCAGTTTTTGCTCTTGAAAAAGTAGAAGTAGATGATCCTTTTTTAAAAAAAGCCATGACTTTAGCAGCTGATAATAGGCCTCCTGAAGTTATAAGTCAGATTTTACAAATGGAAATAGACGCTATGGAAAATAGACATAAAACTGGAGCGGAAGTTTTTGGTGGGATGGCTGATGATGGGCCAGCCATGGGTATGATTGGAACTCTTATTGGACTTGTTATTATGCTTGGGAACCTAACAGATCAGGCTGCTATTGGTCCTGCTATGGCAGTTGCTCTTTTGACGACATTTTATGGTGCCGTAATTGCCAACGTTATATGTAACCCATTTAAAAACAAGATTTCTTATAGAAGTGGGCAAGAACTTACAAAAATGAGCATTATTATTGCGGGTACTTTAGGTATTGTTGCTGGTGAAAATCCGAGACTTATAAAAGAAAAACTAAGTGCATTTATTCCACCTACTCAACGAGTGGCGGACGATGCTGGTGGAGAATAGTCATGGCCGAAGAAGCAGCTGCAGCAGAAGGTGTTGAAGATGGTGGAGCAGTAGAAGAACCACCTGTAAAATGTCCCGATTGTGTCCCAGGTCTTCCTGCATGGATGGCTACATTTTCAGATCTTGTTACATTACTATTAACTTTTTTTGTTTTGCTATTATCTTTTGCTAAAACAGAATCAGCAAAATATGAAGCAGCTCTAGGTTCAATTAGAAATGCTTTTGGTGGAAATGTTTTAAAGCAAGGTGAAGTTATTCAACGAGGGAAATCTCCAGACGACTCGCCTTCTATGTTAGATAGTCAACAACCTATAAAACCTTTTCCTATTGAATTTTTAACTATGGAAGGAATTTTAGACAAGCATGAAATTAATAGAGAGTCTGATGAAGATTTAAAATCCATGAAAGAGAATTTAGCTCAATATGATCTAAGTGAAAATGTTGACGTTTATGAAATGCCTGAAGGGGTTAAGGTTGCCGTTAAGGATAAGATTTTCTTTGAAAACGGATCTATAAAACCTAAAAAAATACCAATAGCGGTTTACGATAAATTAGTTAAAATGCTTTCTCATGAAGCGTGGAGTGTCTTTATTCAAGGGTATTCAAGCGCAAGTGAAAAGTCTCCCAATGGAAAAATGGATGCATTTCAACTGTCTTCAAGAAGAGCTGAAGTAGTGATGAAATCATTAATAAGTAGAGGTGTAAAACCTGAACAAATTTCAGCAGTGTTTTATGGAGACACAAGACTCGATGAGATTAGTGGACAAGATAATACTTCCGCAGCATTTAATCAAAAAGTTGAGTTTATCTTAAGAAAAAGAGATCTTAATAAGAAAGGTCATAAAGTCGCTCCGAAGTAGAAGCGAGTGATTGAACTTTGTCCTTACAATGTTAATTTTAGTAAAACTCTGAAAGATTTTCTTCATAATGAATTAAATTTATCCAATCAACAAATTAAAGAATATTTAAAGTCAAAGCAAAGACAAAGTATCTTATCTCGATGTTTAAAACTAGATGCTAATTTATTAAATAGATATTTAGTTAATCCCATCTATAATGGTGAAAAAATATATCTAAGTGAAGATGATGATTTTATATATATTGAAAAACCTCCAGGCGTATTTAGCCAACCACTAAAATATAACGACAGTAATAATTGTCTTTCTTTTTTGAGGTCAATTTCGCTTGGAAAATATTTAAATGATTATAATGATTCCTGGGAAAAAGGACTTCTGTATCGAATTGATCATGTGACTTCTGGGCTTCTTATCTATGCAAAAAACAAAAGTATTCATGAAAGTTTACGTGAAAATTTTAATCAAATAGCAAAAAAGAAAACTTACCTTTGTATTGTCGAAGGAGAGTGGAATATAAAAGATAATGACCTTTGTACAAAGTTAGCTCCTTTTAAAAATAATACATTAATGAGAGAGTCAGAAGAAGGCGAAGTTGCAAAGTTAACTGTGAAAAAATTAATTTCATTTGATTCGATGAGTTTATTACAAATAAATTTAAGCACAGGACTCAGACATCAAATTAGAGCTCAGTTATCGAATGCAGGTTGTCCAATTGTAGGTGATGTCGAGTATGGCGCGGCTAAAAATGACCGAGTGTATTTACATGCTTTTCATTATGAAATTAAGTTTGGCGATAAAATAATTAGTAAGAGATCGGAACATTTTTTAAAAGAAAATCTTTTTGAAAAGTATTTAAATAAGTTTGGTGGAGTTAAAACCATTCTTTAACAGACATTTTGCAGATTGCTTTAAAGCCTTTTCCCCATTTATTAAATTCGTGTCTAGCTCCATATTTATTAAAAGTTGCGAGAACTCCTTCAACGAAAAATAACATAGACCTTTTTATTTTATTAAACGAGCCTGACTCATAACCGACGGGACGAAAAATGAGTTGAAGAGCTACTCGAACATAACGAAAAAATTCTTCAAAAGTTGTAATACTTAAAATCATTTTAAATATATATCTAGGCCGCAAATAGAAACTTAAGTAGGCTGCTTTTGAAAGCTTTTCACATTCCTCTCTACCCATATCTGTCCATGGAGTAGGTAGAACTTGTTCTACAGCATTTCCTTTTATATATTCTTTCCAAAAATCATAGCCCATAGAATCTACCATATATTTGTCTGAAAGTTCTGTATGAGGTTTCATAACAGCAATGCTAAACTGAGAGTAATCAAGAGGTAGGGATTTTGCTAGGTCAACAGTTTTTTTAACGGATTGTTTTGTTTCTCCAGGATTACCAATCATGAAAAAACCGAGAAGCATAATTCCATGTTCTTTAGCGCAGCTTAGAACATCATGAATTTGATTTACCCTAAGTCCTTTGTGAACGTTGTTTAATATGTCTTGATCACCTGATTCAACACCTAAAAATAACCTCTTACAACCTGATTCTGCTAAATTTCTAATGAATAATTCATCAGGTTTTCCTTTTGATCCTTTCATTGTCAAACTGTCAATTCTAGCTCTTGTAGACCAAATGATATCAAGTTTTTCCTGAGCTAAAATTTTTGAAAAATTAGATATGCGATCTTTATTCTGAAGCATGACAGGATCAAACCAATCAATTTCATGAATATCATGGTCGTTTACGCAAGCTTTCATCTCCATAACAATTTGCTCTGGCGTTCTTTCTTCAAAGCCAGTTTTGGCCATACAACAAAAAGAACAAGTATACGGACAACCAATAGAGCTCATACCAATAGTGAAGTTTTTTCTCTGAGAAACATGCGAATAATACAAGTTGTGATTAAATATACTACGGTCAGGTAAATTAAAATCAACAAAAGCTAAAGGTGCTTTAAGATTTGTCGTTTTTATAGAGCCATTTGCTCTATAGTATAAATCGGGAACCTTATTAAAATCAGATTTGTTTTCAAAAGCTTTTAAAAATGGAGGTAAAAATGTTTGAGCTTCGCCTGAACAAAGATAGTCAAAGCATTGGTGACTCATAATTTCTTTTGGATATATTTTTGCTTCATAACCTCCAACTAATAAAGGCAAATCAGTATGCTTTTTTATAAGTACTGCCCAATCAAGCATATCTTGAAATGTTTGAACAGCGTGAGCAGTCATGCCGATTAGGTCGGGATTAAATTCTTTCAAGGCTATTAAAAATTCACTAAAACTTTGTTTCGTTGCGGCGGCATCAAAAAGTTTTACTTCCCAACCGCAACTTTTGGCCGCAGTTGATACATAACCAAAGTTAACATGAGGAAAAATTCCAAATTCATCATCAACAGTTGGTAAGTTTTCATTGAATTTTTTATGATAAAAAGGAGGATAAATAAGAGCAAGTTTCATATAAAGATTATAACCTAATTTCAGAAATATATTTGAGTATTTCTGAAATAGTTAAGGTTTTATGCGATTTTTGAAATAAAATAAAATTGGCATCTTTTTTTATTTTCTTGAGTAATTCATTATTAAAAATTTCTTCTAACCACTTGTCTTTATTTTTTTTTCTTTTTAATTTATCAATTTCAATTGACTCTAGTTCATTGTAAATATCGAAAATTCCTTCGAAGTTAAGGGATGAAACCTTTGAAATAGGAATATCTTTATTAACTAAATGAAGTGCTTCTGATATCTGTGATTTTGCTACATCAGCTTGAATGGAATTTGAATCAATTTTATTGATAACGATACTGTTTGCCAGTTCCATTATACCTTTTTTTATGCCTTGTAACTCGTCACCAGAATTTGGTAAAGTTAAAAGCATAAAATAATCGACCATTTCAAAAACTTCATATTCACTTTGTCCAACACCAACTGTTTCAATCAATATATAATCAAATCCTGCGGCCTCACAAAGATATATTAAAGCTTGAGTTGTAGCTGTAACTCCTCCAAGATGTCCCGAACTTGCGCTTGGACGAATAAAAGCATTTTCATTTGCAGACAGTTTTTCCATTCTTGTTTTGTCTCCAAGAATACTTCCACCAGAAATAGGTGAGCTTGGATCAATTGCTAGCACTGCTACTTTAAATGAGTTTTTAATTAACTCCATTCCGATAGCTTCAATAAACGTCGACTTACCAACTCCGGGAACACCAGTAATAGCAATTTTTTTTGACGCTTTATCTAAAACGTTAATTTTATCTAAAAGTTCAAAGGCTTCTTCTTTTTGTTTGCTATTTTTTGACTCTAACAGAGTCATAGCTTTTGAAATCGCTCTTCTATTTCCTTTTAATATATCTTCTATTTTTATTTTATTCATTTAGTTATTCTACTTATCTTTAACTTTTCTTTACTTTATTTTTTTAACTTATTTAAAATGCTTTTTGCCGATTCTAAGATAGGTGTGCCTGGACCAAATATTGCACTAACTCCAGCATCAATTAAAAATTGATAATCTTTTTTGGGAATTACTCCGCCAACGATAACCATAATATCATTAGCATTTTCCTTTTTAAGCTCGGTTATAAGTTCTGGTACTAGAGTCTTATGTCCCGCAGCTTGTGAAGATACTCCAACAATATGAACATCATTTTCAATAGCTTGTTTACATATTTCTTTAGGAGTTGAAAACATTGGTGCTAGATCGACGTCAAAGCCAAGGTCTGAATAAGCTGTTGCTATAACTTTAGCTCCGCGATCATGGCCGTCTTGTCCCATTTTCGCGACAAGCATTCGTGGTCTTCTGCCTGCATTTTTTTCAAACTCTTTTACTAATTTTATAATATCATTCCATTTATCTTTATTTTGATATGAATTCACATAAACTCCTGAACTTATTTGACTTGAAGCTTGGTAGCGCCCAAAGCTTGACTCTAGGGCATCTGAAATTTCTCCTATTGTTGCTCTTTCCTGAGAGGCAATAACAGCAAGTTCTAGAGCATTACCAATTCCATCTTTAGCATATTTTTTTAAATTTTCTAAAGCATCATTTACTTTATTACTATTTCTTGTTTTTTTTATGTCATTTAGTCTTTTTACTTGTTCATCTCTTACTTGAACATTATCAATTTCTAGAGTTTCAATTTCATCTTCTTTTTCTAATTTATATTTATTAACACCAACGATAACTTCTTCGCCGCTATCAATTCTTGCTTGCTTTTTAGCAGAGGCATTTTGAATCTTTGACTGTGGTATTCCTTTTTCGATAGCTTTGGCCATGCCTCCATTATCTTCTACTTCTTTTAGTAAAACTTTTACTTTTGTTACTAGTTCACTTGTGAGACTTTCCATCATGTAAGAGCCTCCCCATGGATCGACAACTTTCGTAATGTTTGTTTCTTCTTGAAGAATTAACTGTGTATTTCTAGCGATGCGGGCAGAAAACTCACTTGGAAGTGCTATTGCTTCGTCGAAAGAATTAGTATGAAGAGATTGTGTTCCTCCAAAAGTGGCAGCCATAGCTTCTACTGTTGTTCTAACAATATTATTATAGGGATCTTGTTCAGTTAAAGACCATCCGGATGTTTGGCAATGAGTTCGAAGCATTTTTGATTTTTCATTTTTGGGATTATACTTTGAAACAATTTCACTCCATAAAAGTCTTGCTGCTCTAAGTTTTGCTATTTCCATATAAAAATTCATTCCTATGCCAAAGAAAAATGAAAGTCTCGGAGCAAATTGATCGATATCTAAACCTTTTTCCAGAGCGCATTTTATATATTCTTCACCGTCAGCGAGAGTGTAAGCGAGCTCTAAAGCATTATCGGCGCCAGCTTCCCCCATATGATAACCAGAAATTGAGATCGAGTTAAAAAGCGGCATATTTTTAGAAGTATATTCAATAATATCAGCGATTAGTTTCATTGAAGGAGTGGGAGGATAAATATATGTATTTCGAACCATAAATTCTTTTAAGATATCGTTTTGAATTGTTCCTCTAAGAAGTTTTGAGTCTACTCCTTGTTCGTTCGCTGCTACTATAAAATTTGCAAGAATTGGAATAACGGCTCCATTCATTGTCATTGAAACAGATGTCTTTTCAAGAGGTATTTGGTCAAAGAGAATTTTCATATCTTCGACACTGTCAATTGCTACTCCAGCTTTTCCAACGTCACCAGTAACACGAGGGTGATCTGAGTCGTAGCCTCGATGTGTTGGCAAATCAAAAGCGACAGAGATACCTTGGCCTCCAGCTTTTAATGTTTTTTTATAAAATTCATTTGATTCTTTGGCTGTAGAAAAACCTGCATATTGTCTAATTGTCCATGGGCGTCCTCTATACATTGTTGCTCTTGGGCCACGAGTATAATTCTGCATGCCTGGATACTGATCTATTTTTAGGTCCTTAATTTGTTCTTTAGTATATAAAACTTTGTAGTTAATTTCTTCTGCTGTGATTGAATCGAGTTCATCAATTGATTTTCCCTTTGATTCTTTTTCCACTAAATTTTGCCAATTTTTGTTATCACTCATTAGGATACCTTTGTAATTTGTCTATTAATGACAGTTAATTTAGCAAAAAAGGAAGTATTTTCCGAGTAAAAAAGATTATTTCTAATGCAGAGCATTTTTTGTTAAAATATATGTGGTAGAAGTACTTTGGAGGATTATGTTCAAAAAAGAAAATGTAGGTAATATTGTTTTAGAGAACTCACTACAATATTTTTTTTATGAAGAGCTTGAGAAGCTTAATAATAAAAATACCAACCCATTAAGTAAAGAAGCAATATATTACTCATCATTAGTACTAGATAAGTACGGTTCTTCTAGAGAATACTTTGAAAATGATAATGGAAAAATTCGAGAGAAAGTATTGGGAATTAAGCTTCTTGAAAGTAAAAATCTTTCAAAATCTCAAAAATTAAAAGAAATTAAAGACATTGCTGAAACATCTTTAATTTTATGTGGCTGTTTCTCTGATTCTGTTTCAAAAAAACTTAACGATGTTTCCTATTACCAAGATATAGGAAGAAGCGCATATCTTTCTCTTAATAAATTAATTCCATCATTTTATGAACAAGAAAACTTCTATAAGTTTGTAGCGGAGTCATTTCATTTAATAACAGAATTTTTAATGTTGTTATCAAAACAATTTTTTTCACAATCTAATGAAGAATTAATATTTATTGAAAGCTCAAATCGAATTAAGGTTGCGTAAATTGAAAGATTGTCTTTTTTATTTTTAAACGGTAACTTTTATTATGCTTAAAGTTATTATATCTCTATTCTTATTTGGTTTTATTTCAAATACTTATTCTAAAAATGTGATTTTACTATCTATTGATACATTATCTGCAAAACATTTGTCTCTTTATGGATATCACAAGAAAACTGCTCCATTTATATCAAGTTTGAGTAACAAGTGTATGCTTTTTAAAAACCATTTCGCAAATGCTGATCACACCGCGCCTTCTCATATGAGTATTTTTACAGGACTTTATCCTGTAAATCATAAAGTTTTTAGAGGAGAGGTGTACAAAAGTAAGATTAATCTTACCATTGCGGAAGTATTGAAAAAAAATAACTATAAGACTTATTGGTTTGCGCCTATAACCGATATCTCTTTGTCTAAACAAATAGGACTTCAAAGAGGGTTTAATGATATTATAAAACCAGGCTTGTATGGAAGTAACTTAAAATCTGTGATACAAAAATTGAAGAAAATTTTAAAATCAAAAAATAACTTTGTATTTCTTCATACTTATATAACTCACGATCCATATACCCCTCCATTTGAGTATACAAAAGATAAAATTATTAATTTAGAACGTTATCTAAGTTTTAAAATGCCTATCTCATGGAGATGGGGGGAAGGTGTTATTCGAAAAAAGTATTGGGATAATTTTAATATTACGAAGAAAAAAGATGTAGATAAATTAATTAATTATTATGATTATGAAATTACTTATATGGACACTATTGTAGAAAAACTTTACAATAGTTTAGGAAATAATCTAGATGACGTTACAATAATTTTAACTTCCGATCATGGAGAAGCTTTTGGAGAACATCAGTACTTTAGACATGAGACTCTTGATGATGAAGTACTTCAGATTCCTTTAATTATCTGTAATTCAAAACTAAAAAAAGGGGTTGATTATCGTTTAACAGAAAGTGTCGACTTATATAATACAATCTTGGATGAATTGAATATAAAAAATACGCAAAAGAATGATGGACAATCTTTAATTGATAAAAATAAAAAACTAAAAACAATTCTTTATGCCAATAATAGTCGGTCATATATGCTTCAGAATCATAAATACAAGTTATATTTGGACAGTTTAAACAACTTAAAGGTTTTAAATAATCACGGTGAGGTAATAAAAATTTTAAATGGAAAAGAGACATTGGAAATTGCAAGATTGAAACAGAAGCTTATAAATTATAAGCTTAAGCAATATCAATGAGATTATTATTAATCCTTATAACATTTAGCATAGCTGCGATAAATGAAAACGTAAGGTTTCAGCACAATGGTTATAAACTAATAAAGAATAATCACCATAATAATTTCAGTTCGTCTATTTTTCAAAATAAAGATAATGAAAGGGTTGAAATAAGTTTTTATAAAGTTAAAAATAAAAAAATATTTGTATCAGACGAGATAAAGCGAATTTATCTTTTATTTCAAGATCGGGATGACCCCTATCTACAAGCTATTACAAATAAAAGAAAATGTTTAAAAAAATATTTGCCAATAATTTCCAGCAATTCTTTAGATATGCCAATAATATCGGTCAGCAATATCTTTTCTGATAAAAGATATAATGTCGGAATATGTGAGCAAAGCAACGTTAAATTTAATGTTGTGTTATATTACAAGCAATGTGCTAGAAATGTTCTTATTATTAAGTATTTTTTTCTAAAAAATTCTGATAAAAGTGATATAATTAATTCTGTAAAATGTTTAAAGTAGATAATTTTATAATTTTAATACTTAAATTATTTCAAGATGTAAGGTATTATTAATCATGATTTTTAAAAATTCAAAAGGATTTTCGTTAATTGAGATAATGGTTGCTGTAGGTCTTGTAGGTATAGTTTCAATGGCTATAATGCAAATGCTTGAAAATATGAACAAATCCGTAAAACATACTGAAACAAAAATGGATTTGGATGTTAAACAGAAAAATATTGAAGCACTTTTAATAAATGAGAGTTCTTGTACAAAAACTTTTACAAGCCCCTCTGTCTCTTTATTGGGCATTGGTTCAGTAAAAATATTACCAAACAATTTCAGTTTTAAGTCCGCAGCAGGAAGTGCTCTTTATTCAGTAGGGGCAACCGTCACAGGTTCAAGGATAAAATTAAATAATGTTAAATTAAAGAATATCGATGTTAACACCACAAATTTGGGTGGTATGATGGAGGTTCAAATTGAATATGGTGAAAGGAAAGTGGGGTCAACGAAAACATTCCTATCAAAATCAATGGTTGAGGTTGAGGTTGACGCCTCATTAAAAATTCTTAAATGTAATCTGTCTGCAACCTCTTTTACTAACACTGCATCACAAAAAGCTTGTGAATCGATAGGTGGTACATATGTCGTTGCAACAAATACTTGTACTCTTGACCCTGACCCCACTAATGCAGTCCCGAAACCAGACACAGCCTCAGCAGCCTCAGGGAATTGGGTAAATAGTCTTTTTGTTCACAAAGCTGGTGATATTATGACAGGAAATCTTGCTATTACTGCAGGAGGTTTAACAGTAACAGGTTCGACAAACATAACAGGAACTCTTTCAACTACTTCTGACATAAAAACAAATACTAAATTATGTATTCAAAATGGAGCAGTAATAAAATGTTTAAATGATCCAGCTAATATTTGTGCTAGTGGTACAGCTTTGGCTGGCTACAACAGTAATGGTTCGGCTAATTGCGTTCAGGCCTTGCCTAATTGCGCCAATGGTAAATTTTTATTAAAGATTTCTGGTTCATGGCAATGTTCAACCTTTCCTGGAAATACTGCTTGTGGTGCAAATACTTACGTGTCAGGAGTAGATGTCGCCGGAAATGTAACATGTGCAAATATTCCAACTTTAACAAACTGTTCAGCAGGAAAGCTTGCAACAATAAGTGGGGGACAAGTTACTTGTTCTTCAACTCCTTCTTGTAGCGCAGGGAAAGCTTTAACTGCTTTAAACGGCGTCTTTTCTTGTATTCCTTTATTGACAATAACAGCCAAGACATGTGCAACGGGAGATTATATAAATAAAGTCAATGCCGATGGGACTTTTGTTTGTGCTGCTGGAGCAACCCCCGCGCCCCCAGCAACGGGCGGTGGAACACTTTATTTAGGACAGCATATTGAAAGTCAATGTACGAGTGCCGCAGGAGCGGTTGTTGGTACTGGATCAAACAAGTTTTGCAGGTTTAATCTACCTGTTTGTCCAGTAGGCTGGGCGAAATATTCAAATTGGTCAAGTACCGTAGTAAAAAGTGCGACTAGTATTACTGCTAATATTTATTGTGGAGCCAGTCCGGCAAACTGGAATAAAGGTTGTTCTACGGGCTCGCATGGCTGGTCGAACGTTGCTCGAGAATCTTGTCAGTATTGTGGAGCTCGTGCAGTTGCCTGGGATATATACACAGCAAGTGTTGCTACAATATATGCTCAAATTATCTCAATGGGATGTTATTGATCATATGTATATTGTTGTCGTTACTTCTTTCTTTAGTTTATTCTAAAATATCTGGAAATTATTTATATTTTGAAGCACTTTTAAATTATATGACAGAAGGTAATTATTTTATAGATTTATGTAAATCTAATAATCTAAATCCTATTTCTTATGCATATAAACCTCCTTTGTATTCAATATTTTTATACATCACACAAAATTTTAGAGATTATTTTAACCTGATAGTCTTTTTACAATCGTTATTTTTTTTTACTTTAATTAAGTTTTTAGTACTTTTTAATTTAAAATTTTTATCCCCATCTTTTTTGTATCTCTTGTTGTTTGCAATGTTTTGTATGAAGTCTTTCCTTCTTATTGTATCTTCTGTTACTCCTGATATTTTAAGTATTTCATTTCTTTATTTTTCAATTTTTGCTTTATTTTTAAATAACTTAAATATTAGAACTATTTGTATAAGTTCTTTCTTTTTAGCGCTGTCGTTACTATTTCGGCCCATTGGTTTGTATCCGTATCTTTTAATGTCACTTATTATCATTTTGTTTGAATATAAATTTTATCTAAAAAAAATAATTCTGCATATGTCGTTTGTCGCTTTATTTATTTCACCATGGGTTTTAAGGAATTATACAATTTTAGGAAAACCAATTTTAAGTTCAAATGGAGGAATTAATTTGTATCTAGGGGCAATCGATTTAAAATACACAAAGAATAATTCAAATAAATTTGAATCAATAAATTGTGAGTTGCCTCCTTTTAAGTTTATTAATAATGAAAATGAGTTAAATGATTTTTATGTTGGCTTGGCAATAAAAAAAATCAAGAGTGATTTTAAAAGCTATTTTTTATTAATTGTAACTAAAGTTATAAAACAAACTTTTTATCCTAATTTTAATAATCAATTTTTTTTGAAGAAAAATATAGGAATAAATATTGAGAGATATTTTTATATAAAGCTGATTTTATCTTTTTTCTTTACTATTGGATTGATTCACCTTTTTCTTAATAGAAAATATATCTACTTATATGTTTTTACATTTTTTGTACTTACTATTATTGTTTCTTCAATGTCATATTTTAATTCTCGTTTCTTTTTGATGTATTTACCCTTATACTTTTCAATATGTTTATATGGTGTAAATTGTTTACAAGGTTTACTAAATAAACATTTAAAAAGGAGATGTTTTTGATTTTGTATGTACAAATGCTATTTTTAGCATTGTTGTGTTTTAGTCAGAACACAATAATCAAACTAAGAATTAAAAAATTTGGAACAAATTTCGAAAACGTTAAGTATTATAGTTATACTGATCAAACAAAGCAGATAAAGATATATTATTTCCCAAAAAATATTCATTCTAAATATTTAAAAGCTCAAAAACAAAACCTTTTAAACCTTTTAAATGAACCTGTTACTCCTTACCCCGGAGCAATAAGCAACAAAACTTCTTGTGCTGTGAAAACACATTTTAAAAAGTTTAAATATAAAGGGATTGTTGTATATCGTTTTGCTGTAAATATAAGAAATACAATAATTAATTGCAATGGTAATATTGAAAAATATGTTTATATCTTTTTATATTCGAATGGAGTAAATATTTTTGATATTAGATTTTTTTCGAAGTCTCCAAACCATCTCAAAGCTATTCTAAAAGAATATTTTTATGACTAAGTTAATTCTTTTTTTATTCATGTCGGGCACCTTGATAGCTAAGCCGATTAAAGAAAGACCAAATATTTTAATTATTAGTATTTGTTCATTAAACAAATCTATTTTTTATAAGAATATTCACTTGTTTCCAAATTTAAAAAAAATATACAACTCATCAGATGTTTACAATAATGCATATAGTCATGTCTCATGGACTAACTTAAGTAAAAGTATGACAAATATTACAGAATCATTTTTGATGGATAATAAGTATAGAACTTTTGGTGCCTACTATGAAATAAAACGTATAAATCAAATTAAAAGGTTACATTCGTATTATAAATTTATTCCTCAATTTACCAGTGATGGTTATTTGAATAATCATTTACAAGAGTCCGTAAAGGAGATTAGTAATTTTATCTTGTCTGAAAGTAGTAAAAGCTTTTTTTCGTTTCTTCATTTTAAATTCTTACACCTGCCATATTTTAATTATGGAGGGAGTTATTCCTTGCCCTTGTACTATCCCCAGATAATAAAAGGCGCAGGTGCTGTACTGTTAAATAGTTCTATAATAAGTTTTAGTAATAAAAAATATCTTAGCAAGATTATAAAGAAAAAGAGTTTCGATAAAAGTGACGTTATATTGCAATTACTTTTATTTGGAAAAGTTTATAATAAAGACGCATCCTTGTTTATTTCTAAAAATAAAATTTCTGGTGTTATGGCTTTAATTAATAATAAAAACTATGTTAGAGCCTGGAAAAAGACTTCTCATTTTAAACGAGATTTAATTTTGTTAAAAGAAGTTTATCTTGAAAGAATATATCAGTTTGATTTATCGTTAGGGAAAATTTTAGAATCTGTGGAATATTCATCATTGTTAAAAAAAACATTGATTATTCTAACAGGTGATCATGGGGAATCTTTTTATAAGCATGGGCAATTTATACACGGTACTACTACTTATGATGAAGTTATAGGTTTTCCCTTATTAATAAAAAAGCCTACGCAAAAGAAAATGAAACTAATTAATCGACAAGTCTCTCATGATTCAGTGGCAAACTTTATACAGAGAACAATGCAATATGGTGTTAACATTGCTTCCAAATTGACTGAGAACAATTTTATATTTTCACATAATTGTAATAAAGACATTTTCTCCGTTAGAAATAAAAATAAATACAAATTAATTTATAATGTTGTTAGCAACAATTATGAACTGTATGATCTTTCTCTTGATCCTTTAGAATTAAAAAATTTATCAAATAATAGTAAAAGCTCTTCTGTTTTCATGAATCTTAATCTCAAATTATGGGAATACATAATTAATTTAAAAAAGTTAGATGATCCTCACTATTGCAGGAATTAGATAATGTTATTTAACTCAATCGATTTCTTGTTTTATTTTTTTTTGATTTATTCTTTGTATCGAATAATTAAACCAGTACACAGAGTAATTTTTATATTGTTAGTTTCCTTAATCTTTTACGGATGGACAAATTTTAGCTTTATTTTTATATTAATTTTAAATGGTTTAGTTGATTACTTTTTGGCGATACTTATTGTTAAACATCGAAAGTATGCTAAATATTTACTTACTTTGTCAGTGGTAACTAATGTATTATTTTTAGTTTTTTTTAAATATAAGCTAAAATATTTTACAGACTTATTCTTTTTTGTACCAATTGGAATAAGTTTTTATACATTTCAATCAATGAGTTACACTATTGATATCTATAAGAAGAAAACTCCCCTTTGTCTAAATATATTTAATTACTTGGCTTATTTGTCATTTTTTCCTCAGTTAATAGCTGGTCCCATTGAAAGAAGTATTGTACTTATTTCTCAATTTTCAGATATTAAGAATAAAGAAATTAAAATCTCGATTAAATATATACAATTAATAATATTAGGTTTTTTTAAAAAAATGGTAATATCTGATAATCTTATTTCAGCCGTTGAGGGAGCATTTTTTGGCGGGCACATTGTTGATAATTCATTATTCTGGTGGATTATATCAGGAATTTGTATTATACACGTATATTGCGATTTTAGTGGTTATTGTGATATTGCACAAGGGATTGCTGGAATATTTGGCATCGAATTGTCCTTGAATTTTAATAATCCATTACTCTCAACAACTTTTTCAGAATTTTGGAAACGTTGGCATATCTCACTGTCCAGTTGGATAAGAGACTATGTTTATATTCCTCTAAAGGGGGATCGAAATATTGCTGTTGTTCATGTTTTATTAATTGCTTTTGTTTTTGCTTTGGTAGGACTGTGGCATGGTGCAAGAATAAGCTTTATTATTTTTGGCTTAACTTTCGCTTTTTTTTATTTAATTGAATTTTATATAATAAAAAAAATATTGAAGAGAATAAAGCTTGTTGGATATTTTTATGTAATGCTTGGATTGTCATTGGCGATGATATCATTTTGGTCAAAAAGTTTCTCTCAATATCGAGCAATAATTGAAACGATGTTTTCTTTGTCAGGGAAAGAATTCTTTCAGTTTACGAGCTTGAATTATTTTTCATTATCTATGTTTCTGATACTATATTTTTATAATTTTATTGTATATAAGTATCAAATAAAAATATCTGATTTCAATATTGTTAAAAATTATTTCTTTTCAATAGTTTTAATTGTATTTATTATATTTTTCAGAGGAGAAGGGAGAACTTTTGTATACTTTCAATTCTAAAAATGAGTTTAATTTAAAAGTTTGGGGATTTCTTTTAATCTTTATTTTAATAACATTTGTAACTATTATGAGTGAAATATATCCTAAGCAGATGTTGATCAATTTTTATATGCAAAAATATCATTTTGATTTAAAAGCTAATGACGGCAAGAAGTATGATCTGTTGATTGCAGGGGATTCTACCGTTTATAGGGGAATTAATCCTAGTATCATGAATCAAATAGTTAACAAAAAATCGTTGAATTTTGCATTTAGTTCTCAACGATTGAGTAAATATTATTTAAATGAAATTAATAAAAGAATAAAGAAGAATGGTATTTTAATTTTTGGAATAAATATTAGATCGTTCTCTTTAAATAAGACAAGTAAATCTGGTATAGAGTTTATTCATAAAAATAATCCAAGGGTTTTTCCTAATTATGTCTATATATATTTAAATACATTATTTCCTTCTTTTAATTTTCTAAAAATGATGTCTAATTCTTTGAATAATTACTATACTTCTAATGGGTGGGTAACTTCTTTTTCGAAAGTAGATCTACCATTAGAATTAACGATTAAATCAATTAATAAATACAAAAGTCATAAAATAAATTATAGGATGATAAAATATTTCTTTAAATATGTAAAAGAAATGACAAGAAAAGGATACAGGGTTTTTATTTATAATTCGATATTAAATAATAATATCAAAAGTTTTGATAATAAAGTATTTTACAAATATGACTTTGAAAATAATATAAAAGATTCTGGAGGAATTTTCCTTAAAACGAATAATTATTATAAAACATACGATGGGATACATCTAAACAAGTCTAATTCAGTTAAGTTATCTAATGAGATTGGAAATTCTGTTAAACTATTGTTGCTCTAATGACTTAAGATATTGTTTCCCATACAACAAAAGTGATTGCTTACAATCTGTAGTTGTCTCGTTTCTTTTGGAAAATAAACATCTCATCTTGTCATATTTTGTGACGTAGTTTTTGCATGATCTTTTGTCTGATCTTGAGCAATTTATACCATATTTCGATAAGTTATTTTTGAGTGTATTTTGTTGAATTGTAGTTTTTTTCATTTTTAGTTTTAGTTTTAGTTTTGTTTGACACTTTTTTGATAATAAGTTCATTTTTTCAATAATACATTTTTTTCGTAATATTCGTTCTGCTTGACTACAATGTTTTAATTTTTCATTTGTGCAATGATTTTTCTTTTTAATTTTATTTTTTAATTTTTTATCGTTTTTTTCAATTTCTGGTCTTTTTAAATATAGTTCAATTTTTCGTATACATTTAGGCTGAAGAATAAGACTGTGCTCTCTTAGGCATTTTGATAAATCTTTCCTTCCTTTACATAACCGCTTTTTGTCATTGCTACATGACTTGAATCGCTGATTGTTAATAACTTTATTGTTATTATATTTTTTTTGATGCAGTAAGTTTTCTTTTTTATACTTTATAAAGATAGTAAAGCAAATACTTAAAAACAAAATTAATAAAGTATATCGCTTTCTCATAATTTAATTAAAGCCTTCCCCTGATAAATTTTATCACATGAAGATTTATTATCGAACAAAAAAATATAAATATTTATTATTTTTTATAAATAACTTATGATAGATTAAAGTTATTTATAAAAAAGAGGATTTTTTATGCGTATGGTTATTGTTGTTATTTGTTTGTTGAATGCAGTTATTCATATCAAAGTAAATGCAAAAACAAAAGTTCGAATTGGCTTATTTAATAGTTTATGCAAACCAGATAATGAGCCTTTTTATTTAGCAAGAAGTATGGGGTGGTTTCAGAAAGAGGGAATTGATATAGAAAATACTAACAAAGATCCTAGAACATTTTTTCGAAAAAAAAATCATAAAAATTTAGGTAATTACGCGAATGGTGATCTTTATTCATCTAAGTTTGATGTGATTGTGTCTGGTCGAGCGCGCTTATATGCCATTGAGTCTAATACTCCACAGAGATTTAAGCCATTTGTAGCTAATGTACAAACAACGGTAAATCCAGCTTATGCATTTTTAGTTAATAAAAAATCTCATTTAAAAAATATTCAAGAATTTACTAAGGGGACAATTTTACTTGACAATAACTCTGGCAGAGCAAAAAGAAAACTAATTGCTCAAATTTTAGAAAAATTAAAAATTAACATCAAATTAATAAAGATCCAAATTAGCTCAATAGTAGACTATAATAATCATTCAAATTATGATTTATTGTATGTAAGAGAACCACAATTATCAATTTTACTTAAAAGTGGCAAATATCGAATATTAGATGATGGGCCTGTGTCCAAATATATTTTTTCACCTTGGGTCATGGGATTTGCTTCAATGTCACAATCATTTTTGAACAAGAAACCCTCGGTAGCAAAAAAAATTGTTAAGATATGGAATAGAGCTATTAATTATAAGAGAACCCATAAAAAAAAGAGCCGTCATATTTTAAACAAGTGTGGAAAAATAAATTATAACCTTGAACAACTAAATATAAGATCATTTATATTTTGGAAGAAAAATGAATTTAATCTCAATAATATTCAAAAACAAATAAATTTATATTTTAAGCTAGGTCTTATTTCACGAAAAGTTTCAGTAAAAGAGTTATTGAAATAAAGCAATTGTACTAATACAATTGCTTCTTAGCTAATTGTAAAAAATAATTGGTGTTAACTTTGTTTGTAATGTTTTTTTCTTCTTTAGAGTCTTTTATTCGGTTATAGGTTTCATTTAATTGTTGAGGGTAATATATAAACTTATATTTTTGGTTCAGGATCGAGAGAGAGTGATTTACTGAATAGCTAATTATATGTTGATGAATATTCTCAGTTTTTATATTTTTTATTAATGGGTATAATGAGACACCCGAAACTTTACTGTCTTTAATCGATAAAAGTGTAAGAATTGTTGGTACAATATCCGCTAATTGAACGTCTTGTTTAATAATTTTAGGTTTTAAGTTTGGAATTTTTAACATAAGTGGAATATGTAATACATCTTTATAAAGATTGGCATGATAATATAAACCATTTTTATTAAATGTTTCACCATGATCTGATGTTAATATTATGATAGTATTTTTACTGATTTCTAATTTGTTAAAAAATGTAAAGAATTTTTCTAATTGTTTATCTAAAAATAAAATATTTGCATCATAAAGATTCTTTAAACGTTGATCATCTGTTGGATTATAATATTTTACCATACTTTTCCATATATTTTTACCATGCATATATTTGGATTTAGGATTGTTTTTAGAAAAAAAATGATTTTTATAAATAAGTTTCTCATTTATTTTATCTTGTTTTCGTTTTTTTTGTACTTCTTTTTTCTTTAAATATTCTATAAATTTTTCGGAATCGCCTATTATTTGTCCTTTATAATTTTTATTAGTAAATAATTGAAGTTCTTTATTAGTCGAAAGATAAGGAGTATGGACGAGGTTTGTATGCATAAAGGCAATGAATGATTTTTGCTCATGATTTTGCTTATTAAACCATTTTTTTACTCTTTGTGAATGAGCGGGATCGAAAGCATCGTATAGAGAAAAATAGTCAACGCCTCTAAAAAATCCAAATTTTCTCGATAATTCTTTTTTTTCTCTAAAAAAAGCGGATGTTTGATAGTCCTTTTTTTTTAGAATCTCAAAAATTGTTTTGTATTTCTTTGGAAGTGTGTTTTTTTTAAATAATGAAGTAATATTATGTAAATTAGGAAATACTCCAGTAAACAATGTTGCGTGAGATGGAAGAGTATATGATGCATTAGTATAAGCATTCTTAAATAATATTGATTTTTTTCCAAATGAGTTGATATACGGAGCAGTTTTTCGATAATAACCGTAACTTTGTAAATGATTTGCTGCCAATGTATCAATAACAATAATTATTACATTTTGTTTCTTCGCATGACTATAACTTTGAAAAGACAAAGATAAAATTAATATTGTGAATACTATTTTCGACATGATAGTAGCTGGATAAATTGATTTATATTTCGATAGCTTTCTAATTTTATATAATGCTTTAATAAATATAAATGTTTGGAACAATAAATCATAGAAAAGTTCGACATATAATATATTTCTTTTTTGTTACAAACGCCATAATTTTTTCGTTTCCCTGAATATAAAGTTATATTTTTTGGTACATTTAGTTTTTTAGAGTTTCTGTAAGTTGGAAAAAAAGATTTATTACATGTTGTTTTTTTCTTAAAAAATGAAAAATACGGGATAGTTATAGGGGTAAATATTCCATGAATTGAATTTATGTTTGAAGAAATTATTTTATCAGCTTTGTCTTTTGATAAGAAATTCCATTTTTCCAGGGTTAACGCCTCATCTTTTCCTTCAAGTTTAAGGGTTTCTGTATCTTGCCATCCTTTTTTATAGTGATTTTGAAATGTGATTTTAAGTTTATTAAATTTCTCAGTATTAGTTATATTTGTATAAGCCAAATATTTTCTGTCAATATGTCTTTGACATGAAAGTATAAAAATAAATAATATTAAAAGTCTACTTGTTTTCAAATATTTCCTTAAGAACTTTTCCTTCTACAAAATTAGGTATTTTTTTTCTTAATAATGTCATAATAGTTGGATACTGGTCAATATGTCTAATTGGCTTAGGAATTTTGAAATTCTTTTTAATATTTGGTCCACTAATGATAAAAGGAGTCCACATTCCTTGTGTTGTATTTGGCAAAATTGCTTGTTTATAACCTGACTTTAACGGTTTTTTAAATAATTTTAAATCAGATGATATTTCTTCAATCCATCCAAAACCGGCGACATTTGCAATAATTAAATCTCCAACTCGATCTTTAGGTAAATCTAAATATAATGCATTTTCTCTCTTCGTAACTTTTGCTAATACTTTCTCTCCTGAATTTGTTTTTATCTCATTTAAAACTTTGATTACTTTATCTCTTAATTTTTCAAATTCTTTTCCTTTTGCATGATAAAAAGGGCCAGATAACCCTTTTGGATTAATAAATATATTATCCATTTTAAGGTAAATTACTTTTGAATTTTTCCAGTCAATTATATATTCACCAGTTTTCGGATTTATTTTGTATTTCAGCCAACCCTTTTTAGAAAACAAATTATTTAATCTAACTTCTGTATGCAAAGGAACTGCGCCATGATCAGAACTTAAAACAATGTATGTATTCGGATCTTTTGTATCAATTATCTTCCCAATGATTTGATCAATACCTTGATACATTTTAAGAACATCATTCCATAGGTTTTCTCTTGTTTGTAAGGATGTACTTTTATAATAAGGGCTTTCTGGATCAATTTTACCCATCCACCATCTTGATGTGAGCATTTGATTGGGAGTATAAATATTATGAATAATTACATCAACGTCATATTCTTTTCTCATATATGTAACCATTTTCTTATGCCAGTCAATAGACATTTGTGCTTCTTCTTTAAATACAATTTTGTCTTCAGGGTAATAAATGAGTTGAGGAGGATAATTATCAACAAAATCGATCATAGGTCCGAGAGAACTATTTACATCATCATAAAGAGAAAAAGGATCAATTAAGTATTTATTTAAATTATTGTAAAGAATTCTTATTCTATAGAAATTTTTCTTTCCAAGTTTTATAACACGAATTTTTAGTTGCGAGTCAATTTCTATTTGAGATAATTTTCTTTCCCATTTTGACTTTTTTGGAGTCTTTGTATTGTAGTCATTTTGTGTCTGCCAATATAGTTTTGCTGGTAGCCACTTTGACCAATTTCCTTGATTTACGATTGCTAATATATCTTTTTTATTCTTACTAATTAATATTCGGTCGTAGTTTTCAATATTGTCGTTTGTGGAATCAATTAAGAGACAATATAACTTTGCCCCCCAATTACTTAGTTCAACTTCTCTTTTATCTGAATACGACCGTACTTTAATTTTCCAACCTTTTGGCACAGTTGCTTTTCCAAAAGATGTTAAGTTTGAGCCAAAATAAAATATTCTATCACCTGTTCCTTGCCTTACTCGAAGCTTTTTATCATTGTCACTATTGAAAATTACTGAAGTGAAATCAACCCCCCAACCTCCCCAGCGGCCCCTTATTGTAATGCCATTAAATAACTCCGGAGGAGTTGAACCTGGAATACTTAAAAGAGCCGAACGATAACCTTGCTCTTCAAGAGTGTACCAAATTGGAGCAACTTTTTTTGCTGTAGAACTAAAACCACCTTTTGAAACCATTTTTAAAGGGTATCCTTCTATTCTCATAGGTCCATCTGCTACACCATGTGTTTTTGGTGTTGATCCTGTTAAGAGAGTTGCAAAATTAGTAGGAGTGTGTCCGGGAAAAACAGGAATTGAGTAGCCATATGAGCCTTGATTCATTAATTTTTTTATATTTGGCAATTTCCCTTCTTGTGCCCATTTAAATAATGTGAATGTCGAGGGCTCAGCTCTGAAACCATCAGGAATAAACCAATATAATTTTAGCTTTTTCTTCTTCGTTACAGAAAGTTTTGAATATGATGATCTTAAATTGTCTTTATTGAGAACTATTATTATAGTAAAACAAACAAACAATGATAAAAGTAATATTCTTTTCATTTCAATATTCCTATGTTTTTATTAGATATGCAAAAGATCTTTGGATTACCAATATTAATAGCAATATTATTGGCATCAATCTTTCCTTATATCGGTTTAAGTTTGATTAATATTTCAGTCTATCTGTTAATTTTTCTTATGTATTTGTCCATTAGTCATGTAAATTTAAACTTCAATTTTAAAAAGGGTACATTAACTAATTTGTTTAATAAAGATCTTCTTGTAGGCATTTTGTTACTTTTTATAATATATCCACTGATTCAATTTCTTTTAGCTAAACTTTTAATAAAAAATCAATATTATGTCTATGGATTAACTTTTGCTAGTTTAACTCCAATAGCAATTGTTGCCCCCTATTTTACAAGCCTCCATCAAGGGAATAAAGAGTTTTCTTTTTCTTTTATGTTAGTATCAATGGTAATTTGTCCCTTTCTTGCACCGATTATTCTTTATCTTTTATTTAATGGCAGAGTTGATTTTAATTTATTTCCAATTATTAAAATATTACTACTTGTATTTATAACACCTCTTTTTATTTTAGTGATAACAAATAAATGGTTACCATCATTGAAGAAAACTATTAATAAGCACCAAGCTTCATTAAACTCGGTTTGTCTTTCCCTTTTAATTTTTATTTTAATAGGAGCAGCATACGGAAAAATGCAAACGAATTATATTTCTTTGGAAATGATCATAAAGATACTTTTAATTGCAATATTTCAAGATTTTGTTGTTTATTTTTTATCGCTTAAATTATTAAGTAAATTTAAATTTAAAAAAACAATTTCAATATCCGTTTCAATGAAAAATATAGCTATTGCTGCAAATATATTACTTTTTTATACTCCACAAGCCGCCATCCCAGTTTGTCTAATTTTTGTTATCCATGCATTATTTTTTAATTATCTAGGATTCGCTGGTTCAAAGTTACCATAATTAATTGAATAGATTCATTTACACTTAACTTCTCTGTATTAACTTTTAAACTGAGATTTGATTTTGGTTTTTCAAAAGTCGCACTAATTCCAGTGAAGTTTTCGATTTTATTTTCTCGTGCTTTTTTGTACAATCCTTTAACATCTCTCTTTTCACAAGTTTCAAGAGATGAATCTAGAAATATTTCAATATATTTGTTCGTACCTATTATATTCATCGCGTTGTTTCGATCTTTTTCAGTTGGTGTAATCAAGGCTGTTATTGTTATAATATTATTTTCGTTTATAGTTTTTGCAATTTCAGCCACTCTACGGATATTTTCAGTTCTACCTTGTGATGAAAAATCGAGATCAGCATTAATAGAAGCTCTTATATTATCACCATCAAGAATAATTGATTCTTTTCCTCTTATTAAAAGTTCTTTTTTAAGGAGCTTAGATAATGTAGTTTTTCCTGAACCTGATAATCCTGTAAACCAAATAGTGAAAGAAGTATTCATCGAATTATTCCTGTTCCGACAGTATTTTTCGAATCTTTATCTATAATAATAAAAGTACCATTTTTTTTATTATCATAAAACGAATCAAATACTAAGTTTTTATCTAGCTTTAAGCTAACTTTGGCTACTTCATTTTCATTAACAATTTTAGTATTAGAAGAGTTTGATTTAATCAGCTCAATTAAATTTATATTTAATACTGTTGCTGGTATTATTCTAGTTGAGTGTTTTATTAAAATTTCATTTTTGATTTTTAAAGGGCTTGTTGAGAACCATAAAATAGTTGCTTCAATTATATTTGAAACTTGAGGAGGTGAAGAAGTTGAAGTTATTTGATCACCTCTTTCAAAATTAAGCTGATTATCATTACTAAGTTCTATTGTTACTGATTGACCTGCAAAGGCACTTGGTAAATCAGTCTTATACAATCTAATGGATTTAACTTGAACTTTACCTTGAGCTTTTCTATCACTAGAAGCTATTGAGATTTCTTGGCCTAAATGAATACTTCCTGAAGTTATTTGTCCTGTGTAGTATTTTGCGTTTTTATATTCAATCACATTTTGAATTGGTAGTCGTAACGGTAGATCGTTTTTACTACTAACCATAAAATCAGACAAATATTTAGTTTCAATAAGATCCATTATTGATTGGCCTTTAAACCAAGTCATATTCAGGGACCCTGAGACAATATTTTCGCCTGTTATTGCATTGGTTGGAATAAAGTATTGGTTATCTACATTTAATTTTTTTGAAAATTCTAAAACTTCATTTTTAATATTTTGAAACTGTTCTTCATTATAATTAATACTATCCATTTTATTTACTGCAAAAACTATCGTTTTTATTCCAAATAATGATGAAATATATAGATGTTTTTTACATAGCTCAGTAAAGCCTTTTTGAGAGTCGATTAATATAATTCCTATATCTGAAAAAGAGACAGCGCATGCCATATTTTTCATATATTCAAAATGCCCCGGAGAATCGGCGAGAATATAATTATAATTATTAGAAGAAAAGTATCGGTAGGCTACATCAATTGTTATATTATTATTTTGCTCTTCTTTTAAGCCATCAGTTAATTTAGAAAAATCTATAAAATCTTCATTGTTGCTATCTTTTAATTTATCTAAGTGATCATTAGAAATAGAGTTCGAATCATACATTAATCTTCCAATTAAAGTTGATTTCCCATCATCAATACTTCCTGCAGTAAAAATACGAATTAGTCCCTTGTGTTTTAACATTAAAAGTAACCTTGACGTTTTTTTTCTTCCATTGAATAGTTACTATCATGATCAATTATTCTATTTTGTCGTTCAGAGTTTTTAAAGTTTTGAGTTTCCTCGATTATTTGCTCAATTGTATTAGCGTTTGATTCAATAGCACCTGAACAAGGCCAACAACCTAAAGTTCGAAATCGACAATTCATTTCTTTGATTTTTAATTTATTCATTGATTTATCTAGAACTAGATTATTGGTTTCTATATATGGAAGTATAATTCCATTTTCAACAATAACTTGCCTCTTTTTAGCATAGTATAATGGCACGATGGGAATTTTCTCTATATTTATATAGTTCCAAATATCAATTTCAGTCCAATTTGAAAGAGGAAAAATTCTTAAAGATTCATTTGTATTTAATTTAGTATTGTATAAATTCCACAACTCAGGTCTTTGGTTCAAAGGATCCCATTTGCCTTCATTTGAGCGTATTGAAAAAATTCTTTCCTTAGATCTCGATTGTTCTTCTTCTCTTCTAGCTCCACCTATAGCACCATCGTAATTATTATTTTTTAGAGTAGATATTAATTGCTGTGTTTTAAGAAGAGAACAGCATTTATTTGTTCCAAGAGTGTAAGGATTAATCTGCTCAGGATCGAGATCACTGTTGATAACCTTAATTTTTAGTTTTAATTGTGATTCTATTTTATTTCTAAAATCTATCATCTCGGGAAATTTATATCCTGTGTCTATATGCAATATATCTAGAGGTATCTCAGAAGGGTAAAATGCCTTTTGAATTAATCTGAGTAATACAGATGAGTCTTTTCCAATTGAATAAAGAAACACTGGATTATTTAACTCGGCTATAGCCTCTCTGATAATAAAAATACTTTCATTTTCCAATATTTCTAATTTTGAATAATTATTCATTTTGAAATTTTAGCATATTGTTTTACTTAGATAAATAAATGTATAGAAATAGTGTATTTTTATTAAATCTTCATTGAAATTAATATAGCAATTATCTGTTTAAATTTATAATATATTTCAATATAAAAGTAGTTAGCCACAGGAGAAATAGTGAAAAATAAGCCTTCACTTGCACCAGAGTTATATTTAAAAGCTGGAAGCGATAAAGATATTAAATTGATGAATATTATGGCAGAGCAAGATAAGTGCCCTGTACCTATTGACCATTCACTACCAACATTTTCTATCGTTGTTGGCCCATCTCCATTTACTATGCCTAGAGGGTGGGAGTTTTTTCTTTGTTCTCCATACGAAGGAGTAACCTACATAGCAACAGTCTTAAATAATGCAGGTTTTCCTGTAAATATTATTGATGTTCGTTATTCAGAAAATCCAATGGAAGAAGCCGTTAGTGAGATATTAAAAAATACCGATGTTTTAGGTATTGCTACATTTGAAGATAACTTTCCTTTTATAAGAGAGTTAATTAGCCAAGTAAAGTCTAAGAAGCCAAGTATTCCAATTATTAGTGGAGGTTCACTTGTAACTTCTGTGCCTCATATTTTCATGAAATATACGGAAACAGATATAGCAGTTATCTCAGAAGGAGAACTAACAATTTTAGAACTCATGGAATCATTTAAAAATAACAATTGGAAAAATGATCTGAAAGATATTCATGGAATTTGTTATAGGGATGAAAATGGAAATAGTGTAAGAACGGCTCCTAGAGGACAAATGCTTAATTTGGATTTTTTACCAAAAATGCGTTTAGACTTATGGCCACAATCTAAAAGTGAAATGGGACTTCAACCTCAGATAATAGCTTCCTACAGTAGAGGATGTGCTATGGATTGTTCATTTTGTTATAGAACTACTCCGCAAGTGGCAATGAAATCTCCTAAAAAATTAGACGAAGATTTGAAATGGTTAAAAGAAGAATATAATATTGAGTTTATTTTCTTTTCTGATTTAACGTTCAATGCAATTAAGCGAAATACAATGGAAATTTTAGATGTAATAAAAAGCCATGATATTCGTTGGACCTGTCTTACTCGTTGTGCAAATGTTGATTTGGAGCAAATGGTTTCCATGAAAGAAGCTGGATGTGACATAGCTTTATTTGGTGTTGAGTCTTTAGGTGCCGGAGCTTTGAAGGAAGCAAGAAAACCAACAACTAAAAATGTAAGTATAAAAGCAATGAGAACAAGTTTTGAGTCAGGTGTTAGGTTTGGAGCTTTAACAATTGTAGGATTACCTGGTGAAACAAAAGATTCTTTATTTGAAATGGCTAAATGGGCAGAAGAATTTAATCATATTACTAGAGTAAAATATCTTTCACTAATGCCAGGGACAACATTTTATCAACAAGCTATAAATGATAAAACATTAAAAAGTGAAATTGATCATATAAACTGGCTGTCTATTGAACAGGCATTACATGAAGATGAATTTATTAATATTTCTGGTTTAGATGAAGCAGTTGTGAGAGAAGGTTACAAACGCATTTATGATTCTTATCAACCAGGCCCAGTAATGGATTTTAAACATTATCCAAAATATTTTAATTATTTTTATCCTAATCCATTTGATGGTACAGATCGTTCAACTTCCTATGCCGGAAATAATTGGCGAGCTGAAAATAGTTCAGCTGGACCACATATGGTAAAAGGGTCCGAAAATTATATATTGAAAAATACAGGGTTTCCCCATATCGCTGAAATTGGATCTTCATTAATGAGTTGTGGTGCAAAAAATTTAAATTAGGGATAATTAGTGAAAGAAGAAAAAAATAACAATATTTTTATAAATTTAGCAAAGTCTTATCAAATAGAATCTTCTTTAATACAAAACTATAAATATTTTTCCAATGTTGCTGACTATGAAGGATTAGGTGAGACGTCACAATTATTAAAAAACATTTCAGAAACTAGTTTAGATAATGCTCAAGGTTCACTGGATTATTTAATGGAATACTCTGATCCCGACACTGAAATGCCTCTAGGCAATACTATACTTCATTTAGAATCGTTAATAGCTAGTGAAACAAAACAGTTTACTGAGATCTATCCTTACTTTATAAAACAATCAAGACTTGATGGTGCTGAAGATATTGCCAGCTGGTATGAAACATTAGAAAAACTCAAAAGAAAACATGTTGAAATTTTAAAAAACGAACTTGATCGTATAAAAAAACTCAATATTAATTAAACCAAAGAAATAATGGAAATATGAATAATTATAATGCAGAAAATATTGAAGTTCTAAATGGAACAGATGCAATTAGAAAAATTCCTGCAATGTATATCGGATCGACCTCATCAAATGGACTACATCAACTGTTTTTTGAAGTAATCGATAATGCTATTGACGAGTTTCATGCTGGTTTTGCTAAAGAAATTCAAATAATTCTCAAAAAAAATGGAGAGTGTTGTATTTTTGATAACGGGAGAGGAATCCCAACTGATATACATAGACAAACGGGACTTCCAGCCTGTCAGATTGTTTTTACTATGCTTCATTCTGGTGGAAAATTTAATAATGATAGTTACTCTAATTCTATGGGGTTACATGGAGTCGGTCTTTCTTGTGTGAATGCATTATCTAGAGAGCTAGATGTTAAAATATATAAAAATAAAAAATGCTTTAATCAGAAGTTTTCTAAAGGGAAATTAACTCAAAAACTTATAGAAATTGAAAATACAGACAATATTGTGTCAGGAACAAATATTTCCTTTTTACCTGACTTTGACATTTTTAGTGAAGGAAGTTCTTTTTCTTTAGAAATAATAAAAAATAGAATGAGAGAACTAGCTTTTTTATCTCCAGGAATAAAAATTTCTATAGTCGATGAAAATTCAAAAAATAATATAACTTATCAGTTTAAAGGTGGAATAAAAGAATATCTTCAATATTTATTAAAAGGTAAAAAGCTCTATAATCCTAATCCAATTTATTTTTCTAATATTTTAACTAAGCAACTAAGTTACGAGTTAACATTTCAGTGGACTAGGTCATATGGCGACCATACGCACTCTTACGTTAATGGAGTTTCTACCATATACGGAGGCACTCATATTGATGGTGTTAAACAAGGAATAACTAAAACAATTCGAGAATATGCTCTTAAAAATGGCTTGATTGAAAAAGAGCATATTGAAAATATATCTATTTCAGATGTTTTTGAAGGTTTAGAATTAATTCTATCTCTCAAAATGCATAATCCGATATTTGAGGGACAAACAAAAACAAAATTAAATAATACAAACATAAGTCAAAGACTTGAAGAAAGTATTAATACAGATTTTTATAAAATACTTAAAAATGATTCAAAACTGGGTAGTGCTATAATTCAAAAAATACTCGATACTTTTTATGCGAGAGTTGCTGCCAGAAAAGCTTCTGATAGAGCTTATTCAATCCATTTTAATGAAAAAGGGATTGATGAGGAAGTATATAAAAAACAATTTGGTGAGCGATCAAAAAATTGGCATGAGTCAGCAGTGTGGATTACAAACGACGAACTCTTAGCAAAACACGTTGAACATACTGATGTTAAAAGTGATTCGATTGCTCTTGATGTATGCTGTGGTAGTGGCGTCGTTGGAGCTTCCTTTAAACATAAAGTAAAAAAAGTAATTGGACTAGATTTAACTCCTGAAATGGTTGCTCTTGCTAAAACTAGGCTTGATGAGGTTCATCAGGGAAATGTTTATAATCTTCCTTTTGATGATAATTCATTTGATTTAGTTGTTACACGAGAAGTTCTTCACTTATTACCAAGGCCAGAACTTCCTACTTCTGAAATGTTTCGTGTTTTAAAACCTGGAGGACAATTTATTGTCGGCCAAATTCTACCTTTTAATGAAATTGACGCTCCCTGGATGTATCGTGTATTCAAGAAAAAACAACCATTGATATATAATATGTTTCAAGAAGAAGATTTCAGAAATTTACTGTTAAAAACGGGATTTATAGATTTAAAGATGACTGAATATAATCTTTGGGAATCAATTGATGTATGGATAGATACTGTGGAAACATCAGGTTTACATCGTCATGAGATTCGAAATTTATTTTACAACGCTTCCAAAGAAGTTAAAGAGAATCATCCGTTTAAGATTTTACCATCTGGTGAAATAATGGACTTATGGCGATGGTGTATTTTTTCTGTTCAAAAACCTAGTTAATATAAAACATAAAAGGAAAAAAATGACTAAGATTAAAGATTCGTTAGATACCTCCGATGCATTTAAACATTTTACAAATAGATCTAAAACTTACAATAGTTCATCTAATTGGGTTGTTGATGAAAAGTTTCTTAAATTAATGATTGATTCTTCAAAAGTCGATCCTTCAACAGAACTTTTAGATATAGCGGTAGGAACAGGCTTAGTTTCGAAAGCTTTCAAACCTTTTGTGAAATCAATCACAGGTATAGATATTTGTGATTCAATGGCTTCTCAGTCATCCAAGTGGATTGATAAATTCGTTCAAGACTCAGCTGAGCAAATGCCATTTGAGAATGAATCTTTTAACCATTGCGTTTGTAGACAAGGTTTGCAATTTATGGATTTAGACAAAGTTCTTCCTGAAGTTCATCGAATTTTAAAAAACAACGGGAAAGTTACTTTTGCACATTTAACAACATTTGGTGAAGATGACAAAGAAGAAACATTTGCTATTCAAAAATTACGAAATCCAGCAAGAGTCAATTATTTTGACAGAGTTCTTATGGTTAATAAACTTGAAGAATATAATTTCAACATAGATTCTGTTGATTATTTTATCTCGAAAGAGTCAGTTGAAAAATGGATTAATAACGGTGCTATTTCTAACAGTCTTATTGAAAACATTAGAGATTTATATAAAAACTCAAGTGAACAATTTAAATCTTTACATAAAATTAGATTTGAAGAAAATGATGTTATAGATAGTATGAGCTTTCAGATCATAACCGCTAGTAAGTAGAGTGGAAAATAGTGATAAATAACCCCATTTTTATTATAGGTACAGAACGTTCAGGAACAAATCTGTTAAGATTGATGTTAAATATTCATGAGAATATTTATGTCCCGCATCCACCACATATATTAAAAAACTTCACACCTTTGCTTAAACATTATGGAGACTTATCTTCAGAAGAAAATTTTATGAATTTACTAACCGATGTTGTTAAAAGTATTAGGCTGCACCCTTATAAGTGGGAATTTGACATCGAGATCAAGAATATTAGAAAAAAGGTACAGGAAAAAAGTTTATTTGGAATTTTTTCTGCTATTTATGAAGATGCATTAAAACATAAAGATAAGAAAAGGTATTGTTGTAAAAGTACGTTTATGATTCATCATGTTGATGAAATTCTTCAAATTTATCCCAATGCTCAATTTATCTTTATGATCAGAGATGGAAGAGATGTTGCTGTCTCTGCCAAAAAATCAATTTTTAATCATTTCCATCCTTATTTTACAGCAAAACTGTGGAGTAAGGAGAGTAAAGTTGGATTATCATTAATTAAGAATTTATCAGAGAAACAAATATCTTTAGTTAAATACGAAGACTTAACTAAAGATTCTAGCAAAGTTTTACAAGAAATATGTATATTTTTAAATGAGCCTTTTTCTGAAAAGCTAATAGAGTTTCATAAGACAAAAGAAGCTGAGTTAAGTGGCAGCTTATCTCCTTCGTGGGAAAACACAAAAAAACCAGTTTTAAAAACAAATTATAATAAGTTTAAAAAAGAATTATCGCAAGAAGAGATTGATATCTTTGAATCTATTTCAAAAGATGAGTTACAAAAATTTAATTATCAATTAGTATCAAAAAATAAAAATGAAATAATTTATAATTATACATATTATAAGGCTTTTGAAATATTGAATATGATTAACGTTCAAATTACTCATTTCATACATGGGAAAAAAAATATTTTGAGATATAAAAAGTATTGGTTTCTAAAATCACGAAAATGGTTTGTACATGGAAAGTAACTTAAATATATTAATGAATAAAAGAAAGAATTGTATAAAATTTATCTCCTCGAAGGAGTATGATTCAACTATCAAATTCTCAGATTTTAGAAATAACTTAATGATATTAAGTGCATCCCGTTCAGGTTCAAGTTTACTTTTTTATATTTTAAGTCAAAATCAAAAAATTGTCGCGCTAGATGGCGAAACAACTCCGTATCTCAATTTATTACTTAAAAATAGGTCGGATGATCAACTAAATAAAGACGACGCATTATCTTTTCAAAAAAACAAATATTTCGAACAAGATTTAATTTTTGATATAGGAAAAGTTGTTCCTAATGAGGAATATTCTATTTTTTTTTCAAAAAAGGAATATAGGGAAAAATATTCAGTTGATGTTTTAAGACGACTAATACTTCAGCAACCACAAATAAATTGGAATATAGAAAAAGACTTGTTAACTATACAAAAAATATTACTTTCAATAGTTGAGAAACATTCAAGTTTTAACATCTTAGAATTTTACCTTACACTATTAAACAGTTTTAATATTGATCATAAGGGGTATGATTTTCAAAAGCCATTAAAAAATAAAGAATTAGTTTTTAAAGATAAAGATATTATTGAAGAAATTCCTTTTATTTTTGTAAAACCAAAATACTTCCTTTCGAAAGAAATCCTTAAGGATCATTACTTCCTAATGAAGACACCAAGCAATATTTATCGGTTACCTTTTTGGAAACAAATTTTTAATAAAGCAAAGTTTAATTGGATTCACTTAGCTCGAAATCCTGCATCCTCAATTAACGGATTAATTGATGGATGGAATAGTTCGTCTTTTCAATCATATAGTCCTAAAGAGGAATTAAACATTAAATTTAATGGAAAGAAAATTCTTGAAAAGAAATGGTGCTTTGATTTATTTCCTGAATGGACAAGATTTATTGGTAAAAACTTAGAAGATATCTGTTTACATCAATGGAAAAATTCTCATCAACAAATTTTTAAATTTTTAGTGCAAAAGAAGTCTTTCTTCATTAAATTTGAAGATATAATTGGTGACAATAAAAAGATTATTTTTAATGAATTATTTAAATATTTCAAACTAAGTAATGAGCTAAATGATGATAAATTACCAATTATTCAACAATCAACAAAGCCTATGAAATTTAAATGGAGAAATCGCGAAAAGTTTATTCTACCTTTACTGAAACAAAGAGAGGTTTCTGATCTTATAGATCAATTAGGATATAGTTCAATAATTGATGATCTTAGTATAAAAAGTAATATAAAAGAAGATTGGATATGAGTATTTCTACAATAAATTCTGAATATGCACGAATCAAATCAGTAATAATCTATTTACCTGAAAAAGATATCTTTAATTTTGAAAATGTGAAATATTTTGGTTTTAAAGATAAGTTAAATTATCAAAATCTAAAAATAGAAATATCTTTATTAATAGAATTTTTTAAAAAAATCAATATTGATGTGAAAATATTGAAGTCTGAATCACAATCTTATCCAAATCTTATTTATTGTAGAGACTTGTTTTTTTCTACACCCAATGGCCCTTTAATCTCAAAAATGAGTCAAGAATCAAGAGTCAATGAACCTGAAATATTGGTTAATTATTTTAAAACAAATAACATTAAGATGATTGATAATATTGAAGTTTCCAATTGTTTTGAAGGTGCCGATATACTATGGCTTAACAAATCAAACATTCTAATAGGAGTTGGAGATAGAACAAATATAAAGGCAGCTAAAGATATTAGTACTAATTTGTTAAAATATAATATTAATACAACGATCGTAGATAAAATACATAACCAAACACAGCATTTACTAGGAATCTGCCAGTTTATTTCAAATAATCAAGTCTTAGTAAGAACGAAACTAGCTTCTACTTCTCTATTAAACGCTTTAACAAAATTTAAATACAATATTATAGAGATACCAGAAAATGATGAAGTAATAAATAAGTATGCTATGAATATAGTTGTTATTGAAAAAAATACAATAATTATGCCTACAAATTGTCCATATATGAAACAATTCTACTTAAATCACAAGATTAAAGTTCTAAAGGAACTTGATATCACAGAACTTGGTAAAGGTGGAGGAGGCTTAGCTTGTTGTGTAGGTATACTTGAAAGATACTTAATCTAACAAAAAATTTATTTCTTCAGAAACGCCACAAGCTCTACATCCGTTCCTTGAATATGACTTTTTAGCCAATCGACAAGATAGATTAAAAGTTTTTCATTAATAATAGCTTTCTCATCTTTAAAGTCTTCTTCAAATTCGGCAATTGTTTTAACAAAGCTATTATGAGATTTTTTATGAGAATCGGTTTTTGGATAATTTGCCTCATCCATAAATTCTTCTTCTGTGTGAAAGTGATATTGAGTGTAACTTCTCAGACCATCGAGGGTTACTTCTAACTTTATTTTGTCGGGAGAACTTTCCTGGTTAAGTTCATGAAGGTTATTGATCAGGTCAACCAGTGTCCTGTGTTGTTGGTCAATTTTTTCGTTTCCAGTTTCAAGTGCTTGTGTCCAATCTACAAATGCCATGAAATTCTCCTTTTATTTTCCTACAGTTATTATACTTTTGTTGCTTTTTAATATTCTTTTAATATTTTTTTGAAATTCTTCATACTTTAAATTACTTATTTCTTTTAGTTGTTTGTGAAAAAAGTCAATTCCTAGATCATGTAATGAGTTAATTGTGTAAAAATTAATAAAATCACTATTCGTTTGCAATTGAAGTTTTTGTGAGCCTGAGATTTTATTTTTTATCTTATTATAATCTGCTTTTGATAAACCGTTCTTTTCAATTTTGCCTAATAAGTCATAAATTGCTTCTTTGGCTTTTTCGACTTTATCAAAACCTGAAGCCATATAAATTCCCCAGTAACCAGTCTCTAATGCAGCAAAATGAACAGGTTGAGCAGTGTAACAAAGACCTTTTTTGTCTCTAACATCTACAAAGAGAGGAGAAGACTGTCCGCCGAGATAAGAAGTTAACATTTTGAGATATAAATGGTCCTTACTTTTCATGTTTTTAGTAGGAAGGCCAACAAATATTTGTGTCTGTTCTCTATCAAAGTCGATATGTATATTTTGATTTAGAAGAGGAACAACTTTGTTGTTGAATAAACTTTTTTCTGGTTTATGAAAAGTGTATTTTGAAATTCGGTCTTCTACGGCTTCAATTACTTTTTGAGAGTCTAGGTTTCCCGAATATGAAAATACGATTTTTCCTTTTTGTAAGTTTTTCTTATGAGCTTTTTGTAAATCATTCGGTTTAAAGTTTTTTACACTTTTCTCATCTCCCTGAAGAGAGAAAGCATAAGGATGATTGTTAAATAGTATCTCTGATGCTCTCTTAAAGCATTGTTTGACAGGGTCTTTCTTAGACATCTCAATAGCTCTTAAGGTCAATTCTCGTTCGTGTTCAAAATTTTCTTTATTAAAACTTGGTTCAAAAAAAGACTTCATCGAGTGATCTAAAATATCATTAAAATGAGTTGTTAATCCATTTGCAGTGATACCATAAGCATTTTTTCCAGCGAAACCAGACATATTTGCAGCTTTAAAATCCAGGTCTCTTTGGATTTCTTCATGAGTTACTTTTCCGTAGCCCATTGTAATATTTTGACTAATTAGGTTGTGAATACCGTTATTTTTTTTATCTTCAGTACTTAATCCGCCTTGTATATATGTATGAAAGACAAAGGTTGGTGCTGAGTCATTTTTCTTATAAAATAATTGAACCTGCTTGTTTATATCAAACAACTTTGCAGTAGTATCAAATTTTGATTGTACAAATTTTGTTTTATTTGCTTTTTCAATTATTTTTTCGTTACGTAATTCTTTCGAAAATAGTTCATTTACTTTTTTAAGTTTCGTTTTCCATTTCTTTAAGTTCTTTTTTTCTTCTAATGGAAGTTGTACTGACAAATGAAGGTTTCTTGAAAAAATATTTTTTAAAGCAATATTTGTTTCTTCACAAGTAACTGCTGATATTTCATCGATAAAAGTAGTTTCACTTTCGAGGTCTTCTGTCGAAGCGTAAGAGTGTCCCCTTGAAAAAGAGTAATTTTCTAAAGACTCTTGTTCATAAGTTTTTGAAGCTAAATATTGATTTTTTATTTTAGTAATCTCATCTTCATCAAAACCATTTGTTATTTTTTCTTTTAAAACTCTTAATAATTCATTTGTTGCTTTATCAACATTATCCACAGGTACATTTAATCTAAGAAAATGTAAGCCACCATCTCTCATAAACATTGTTGTTGAACTACAGGCATTAACTAAAGTTTCCTTTAAAACTAATTCTCGATATAAAATTGAAGATTGTCCATGTCCTAGACAGTTTATTGCTAGATCTTCTTTAGCTGCCTCGTTACTTTTTAAAGGAGGTGCTTGAAAACATAAGTTTATTTGTGCCATTTCAACATCTTTTAAATGACAATAGCTTTTACTATTTTTTTTCAACAAAAACTTAGGGAAAGAGCTTTTTTTACCTTTGGGCAACTTGTACTGATTTATTTTCTTATTTAATTTATTTAGTAATGATTTATCTGTTTGAAGATCTCCAGCGACAACTAAAAAAGAATTTTCTGTATTATAGTATTTATTTCTAAATCCATTTAACTGCTTGCGAGAAAAATTCTTAATAGTTTCTTCTCTACCTAAAATTGGATGGCCATAGGAGTCAGCAAATGAGTTTTTTTGTATTTGAAAAAATGAATATTGATTTGGATTATCAATTGATCTTCTATATTCTTCAAAAACTACTTCTCTTTCTGGCTCCAATTCTTTTTGTAAAAATTCAGGATTTGAAACCATGTCCATTAAAATGTCAGTACTTTCAACAATTTTGTCATCTGGGCAATTAATATAATAACAAGTGTAATCAAAAGATGTGAATGCATTTATTTCACCTCCAAAAGATTCAACTGATGAAGCTATCCTGGCTCCTGGCCGTTTCTTAGTACCTTTAAAAAACATATGTTCTAAAAAGTGGGCGATCCCTTCGTTTTCAAATCCTTCAAGCGCAGATCCGGCTCTAAACCATATCTGAACACTTCCAAGAGTGCTTCCCGTTGAATTTACATATATTGTATCAAGACCATTTTTTTGCTTTTGTTGAGTGATTTTCATATTAACCTTTGTGTTGTAAGTGACTTAAATTATAAACTAAAAATGAGATCTTACCACAGAGAAAGAATTTATATTTTGTAGGATTAAATTACTTTAGTATTTTAAATTTATTTTGTTTCTTGAATTTGAACTGTTGTTTTAAAATGTTCTGCAATTAGTTTTTTATTTTTTAAGGTAGCCAATTTTACGAGGTATTTTCCTTCAGTAACAGCATTTACGATTAATTTTGGATGTTGATATTTTAGTCTAACGATATCAACCCTTTCTAAATTATCGTCAGGTGAATTTTTAGCAATATGAATTAAGTTGTTGGCAACTTCTCTATATAAGTATTGTCTCAATTTTGAATCATCAAATTTTTTTGTTTCGACATAGGTAATATTAATAGATAGGTTATTCCCTTCACACTCAGTTTTCCAGTTTGCAGGAATTCTTCTATTCAGTTTTACAAGTGTCGCTCTACATGAAGTAGGAATTAAGTTTTTTCGAGCATTTCTAAGATATCCTTTTTTAGATAACCCCATTAAAAATATTGCTAAAAATAAAATACCAATTATTAATACAGGATTTTTAAATAAGTTTTTTGCAATCATGTTAATTAGTTTAATCTAAATTCGTAAATATTAAAAATTACATGAAAAAGAGCAATATTGTGCCAATACTGTATAAAAAGAGTCAAGTTCTGGTTATATAATTCGATAAGTTTAAGTATAGATAATGAACAAGTAGGATTATATATGTTAAAGCAGATGCCAATTTTTGATGCTAAGTTTTGGAAAATATTAAAGTATCTTGACTCAATCAATGAGGTTCGAACTTTTAGTGAGTTAAAATCAGATACCGATTTGCCAAATCTCAAAGATAAAGACCTTGTTGAAGTTATTGATTTTTTGCAGAAATTTAATTATGACGTGCATTTAATTGTTCAAAAAGATGAAGTTTACATTCATCCCTTTGAAGACAAATCAGGAGTACAAATATCATTATCTTTTAGTGAGTGGATAGCTCTACAAACACACTTTCCCTTATTTCATAAATATTCTGACTACGAAATGAATAAAGATCTGATGCTTAAACTTGATAGTGTTATGAACCAACATTCAAATTATGATTTATATAATGTTTCAGAACAAGATAAAACAAAAGAAGCTGTTGTTATTCAATTTCACGCAGACAAAAAGAGTCAGATCAAGTCTATTGAAGCGGCGGTCTCAAATAAATCATTAATAATTGTAAAGCTAAATTCAGGAAATAACGTGAGTGTTTTTCCTCATAAGCTTGTTTATCTCGAGCAACAATTGTCTCTTATATGTGAAAATTCAAATACAAAAAAATTAGATTCAATATCAATAGATGAGATAACGAGTTTAGAAATTGAGATAAAGCATGATTTTATTGCAAACTTCTCTTCTATGGAAATTGATGATTTTATATATGCCATAAGAGCTGTTAACGGTGACGAAGAAAGATTAATTTTAAAAGTTATTTCAGAAGAAAATATTGACTTAACTCCTCCTTTTCAGTTTATGGGAACTCCCTATAAAACTTCAAATTTAAATGGAGATGTTATTTGGGCAGCCTCAATTGAGGTATCTGAACCATTAATGGAGTGGTTATATCAAGTAAAAAATAATATTGAGATTCTCGACCCGAATTATTTAAAAGAAAAATTTAAAAGTTATTGTCAAAAAAGAGATCATGCGGAAAAATACCGTAAGGTTTCTTAATATTGAAAAATAAAATCAAACAAAATCAATTCTTTCTAATCTCTTTTTTACCAGCAATTGCTTATTGGTATCTTGAATCAAAATATGATGTTAAGACAGCTGCAATTGGAGGAATGCTTTTAGCTGGTGCTGAAATTTTAATTGAGAAAATATTTATTAAGAAAATTCACGGGATTTCAAAATTTAACTTTATTTTACTCCTACTTTTAGGAGGGGTAACTTTGATAGGTAATGATGGAATTTGGTTTAAACTTCAGCCAATGTTCACAGGCCTTTGTATTGGAGGTTATTTACTTTATAAAATTAAAGGTAATGAGTCTTTAATGCTTGAAATGATGGAAGGTTTTGGTCAAAAATCTCCGCTTCCTCCAGAGTTTTTCTTAAAGCTTGAAGCTCATATGGCCATCTTGATGATTGTTTATGGCCTCTTTATGGGTAGCTTGGCAGTTTTAGTAAAAACAAGTACCTGGCTTTTCTTTAAAACAATAGGTTTTTATATTATATTTTTCATTTTCATGATTTTTGAGTTTATATTCATGAGAAAAACTTTGTTGAAATAGATAATCTCATTCGATTAATCAAAAATTTAAACGTATTAATTATAATTTTATAAAATAACCTTATTCTTTACTCAACAATACTACTTCTAATCCTAACTAAATAAAAATAAAGAATAGTTTAGAAGAATACCTGTTAAATATAAGACAAAATTTCAAGAAATTGTAAGAATTAACCGAGAAGAGTTTGAGGGTATAGAAAATGAAAAAAAATTATTATGTTATAATTACAGTTAACTTATTTTTGCTATTAACTAGTTTCTCTTTTGCTTCATCTAATTATAGTTGGAAAAGTGTAAGAAAAAATAAAGTATTTGAGTCCTGGCACTTAGAAGGTGTTAAAGATGTCTACATTTCAAAAACTGTCACAAAAGTTAAAACGAAGAAAATTAAAAAACTTTTAAAGTCAAAAAAATATATTAAAAGTTTAAATAAAAATAAATCACCTTTTTTAGAATTGTTTGGAGTCAACAATTGGAAAATGAATTATTCTAAATGGAAAACAAAAAATCTTTTAGAAGTTTCGGGTACGTATGTTGATAAAGATTCACATCTCGTTTCTTTTTATGAATTTCATCAATTTAAAAATAATAAAATTGTTAAATATTTATACGTGCAACCAAAAAATAGTAATTTAAAACAAACTGTCTTTAGAAAATTTATTAACCAACAATTAAAAAAGAAGTAAATTATGTATCACAAATCAATTATTTATTTAATCGTTTCTAGTATGATCTATTCAAGCACTCTGTTCGCTTTTGAATTTGGTGTTCCAAATTTTATGAAAGAAACGAAGAATGCTTTTTCAAAATCTTCAACGATAAATACCTTTAACAAAATTTGTAAAGATAAAGTCGATCTCAGTGACCCATCAATCAATATTGATAAACAATGGGGAGTAATGTGTAAGATCGTTAGGGAGAGCGATACTTGTAAAGAAGTAAAAGAAGAAGATCGTGTTGATTGTAATAGTAAACAATCTGAAAATGAAATCGATTTTACAAGTTGGAACTTTATCAGTAATTGTGGATCCGGAATTTGGAAATCTATAGAAGAGATGTGGGACTTCTTAAAAAAAGGTGCTACATGGGCTTGGAACTTTTCAACTGATTCTGATAAAAGATCTGCTTCGCTTCAAAAAGGTGGAGAAATGTACAATATGGCAATGGGGTATCTTGCTGTAGAATATGAAAAAGAAAGAGCAAAAAGTAAATATGATAAAATGGTATTATTTCCTGACTCTCGAGCATCTTTTGAAACAAGTCGAAAGCTGTTATCAAAAATGTTTTCAAAAATTGGAGACATAATTTCTACTGAATTTTATCAACTAGGTTGTTACAATAAAGAATTGCGTGCAGAAAGAACATGTAAAGTTGTTAATGATATCTTATTTCCACCAGTTTTTGCGATAGGTTTATTAATGAAAGGGCCTAAAATACTAAAAAATACTGGTCGCTTTGCAAAATATTATTCAAAAAATAAATCTGTAAAAAAGTCGAGAGCCTTAGTTAAAGCACAAAGTAAGTTAGATGGACTAAGTAAACCAGTTGGAGTTGGCAAAGCTTTAAAACGAATTAAAGAAATAGAAGAAGTCTTAAAAAATGGTTCAAGATCAGAGAAGTTAGCAGCGTTAGATAAATTAAAGAAATTAAAAATTAAAAAGAGTACGCTTGCTTTAACTTCTAAAAATAAGCAAAATCAGGAAATTGTAAAATTGTATAATAATATTTCAAAATTAATTGAAAATACAGCTGATACTGTTGTTAGAAAAAGGGCCGTTGAGTCTATTGCTAGTTTTACAAAATCTAATCTTAAAAATGGTCCCAAAAACAGTATAATGGGAATGAAATCCTTAAATGTGTTTGAAGATATTTATCTAAGTCAAAAATATCCTGATTCCCTTAGAAAAATTGCTCATGAACAAATTGTTTTTACAAGAGATCAATTCAAGCTTGGTGATATTAGTCCATTTGAAAATAAAAAAATATTCTTTGCTAAACAAAATAGAGCAAAAATTGAAGCCGGAATTAGACATGAACGAGTGTTAAGTGTTTCAAAAACACATTTAAATAAGGTCAAAAATTCACCTGAATATATTAATGTCGTAGGGAAACTTGGTCGCTCCGATCAAGATCTTGGATATGAGTTGATGGCGCTAATTGAATTAAAAAATCCCTTAAAAAGTAAAGCAGAGATTATTCGAGAGTTTAATAAGAAAACAAGTTCTTGTCCTGTGAAGTAAGAGGATCTAATGAAGCATTTTAAATTTTTATTTTTATTTTTATTTCTTTTTGTTTCGAATCTTACTGCTTGGGCAGACGCCCCTTGTTTGAAAGGATCGATAGAAGACATTAAAGAAGATTTAAGATTACTAGGAGACGAGTATTCACAAGCTAGCATCTTAGTTCGTGATGTTGAATCATTTGCTAAAGAACACAAGTTACCAACGAAAGTCATTGAGTTTGGGCCACCAGAACGAAGAGTTAAACGTTTAATGGTTCGCTTAGATATTACTGATGAAAAATTATTAGAAGCTTATCGAAAACGATATAATCTTCATACACCACTAGAAAATGATAAAATTGGTGGAAACCTCGTTTTTGAAATTCAAAATGATTCTAATCAATATGTAACAGGAGCCTTGCGAGAATTCGGTGAAGTAGAAAAAGATATATATCGGTGGGGAAAAAAGGAGCAACCACTAGAAAGATGGTGGAGCCAATGGATGAAAAATAATCGAGGTGATCATCAAAAATATATTCTTGGTTTCGGACACGTTATTCCTCTTGATAAAAAGCAAGTAAGTAACGTTGAACATTATCTAGCAAATCCAGCGGATCGAGGAGCTTGTAAAAGTAGCAATTGTATTGCCTGGTCATCTGGAATAGAGCTAGGAAAAACCAGGCCTGGCTTAAGTGACGTCGATAGAGATTATTTGTTTCCCCATTTAGGTGTTTCAAGATCATCTGCGCATTTTGAAATTGGTCGTAGATATCTACATGCTATGAGTGCCAAACATTCAGCTTCATTTGTTTTTGTTCAAGATAAATCTCAAATGAAATATTTTGATGATCTTGAAAAGTACTTACCTCCAGAACCTCAAATTCCTTACAGTAATATTATAAGAATCCCATTAGCTGAAGATAGTCCTGTTATGAAAGCGATAGATATTGTTCCTGATGGAGGTAAGGTTTTTGTGCCAATTGCTGCGGGAGCTAGTCCTGAAGGTATGACCGCTTTACTTCAAAAGGCACCGTCAATGAAAAAAGGTCTTGATTTTCATTTTTCAATTAATGGAGTTAGTGAAGCAATTTTAAAAAGGGCCTCAAGAGAAGGTGGAGAAAAAATTAGGTTTCATAGTTTTTTTATAGGAAGTAACACTAGAGAATTAAATCAAGCAGGAGAAATTAATCTTGTTCATGGTTACTTGTCAGATTTTCCAAAGAGAATTCTAGACACCAAGGATAAAGAATTTCATTATGATGCTTTACTTGTACGAGTTTCTCCTCCTGACTCTAAAGGTCGATATAGCTTAGGTACAAATAATGATATGATTAGCTCAGTTTTAAAGAGTCAACCTAATATCAAAATCATAGCTGAAATTAATCCAAACATGCCTCATACAACAGGTAATAATTTTATAACTAAAAAACAGATTACTTCAAGTTTTGAGAGTAACTCAGCACTCGCAAGTCCACCAGTGGTACCATTTACAAAAGTTGAAGATGATATCGGACGAAATCTAGCTTCAATTATAGATGATAATTCAACAATTCAAATGGGAATTGGTAATATCTTTGATGGCTTACCAGAAAATTTATCTAAACAAAGAGTAAAGGGGCTTAAAATTTCAACAGAAATGTTAGGTGATCCTTTAATGAAAATAATGGAATCGGGAATAACTACCAAAGCAGAAACTGGTTTTTCATTTGGTTCACCCAAATTATATAAATGGCTAGATGGAAATAAGCAAGTACGTTTTGAACCAACTATAAAGGTAAACGACCCAACTCTTATTGCTAAAAAAGAACGGTTCCATGCAATTAATACTGCCCTACAAGTAGATTTACATGGGAATGTTAACGCGACCATGGGGCCTGGTGGAAGACGAATAAGTAGTCCTGGTGGCCAAGTTGACTTTATGGCAGGAGCCGCCAAATCCCATAACGGAAAGTCAATTATTGCAATAAGATCTACAGCAAAAAATGGCGAGTTTTCGACAATTACTTTAAAACGTTATGGTAATGAATTAACTACTCCAAGTGAATATGTTTCTCACGTAGTGACTGAATATGGAGTTGCATCACTAAAAGGTAAGAGTGAAGCTGAAAAAACAGTTTCCTTAATTAAAGTAGCTCATCCGAAGTTTCGTTCAGAGCTTGCATATGAAGCTTATAAAAAATCAATGATTTCAAAGTCTGATTATGAACTATTTGCTAAAGAAGCTGAGGAATTCAAAGATTCTGCGAGATTATTTGTAGAAATTGAAAAGAAAGGTACACCATTACATGCAAGTGAAATTAATTATAGAGTTTTTGGTCAAGAGAATAAAGAAACAATTGTTCTTGTCCACGGTCTTGGTTCAAGTCAGGACACTTGGTTTGAAACAGCTCTTGATCTTAGCCGAAGAGGTTACAAAGTAATAACATACGATCAAAGAGGACACGGTAAAACTAAAAGTAATGGTATAAATTTTGACTCTGATATTATGGCTGATGACCTTAAAAATTTATTAACTGATCTAAATATAAAGCAGGCTCATATTGTTGGTCATTCCATGGGAGCTAGAACAACAATTAAGTTTGGTGAAAAATATCCTGATATGGTTAGTTCAATTATGATTGAGGATATGCATGTTAAAGGATTGAAAAGAGCACCCAATCCTGCTTCAACTCAAAAAGTTATAAATGAAATTCTAGAAGTTAAAAATGGTGAAGTTACAAAAGTTTTTACTAATAAAGAACATCTATTATTAAAGCTTGAAGAACATTATCCAAGAGAAATAGCTGAGAAAATTTTAAAAAAATATATTAAGAAACAACACTTTTCAAAAAATGAATATGATTGGCCAACAAGCTTAACTGTTAAACAACGTAATTCTTTACGAAAAGAAGTTAGGAGAGGTTCAAAAGAAGTTACGGTATACTCATTAGAAAATAGAATCAAAATTAATGATCAATATTATTATGATGGACTCCATGAAGATTTAACCGAATCTCTCATAGCATTAAAACCGCCAATTCAGTTTTTGACCGCAACAGACCAGCCTGTTTTATTTGGAAAAGGGATTGATCACCTTCGCGAAGTTAAACCAAGTGCTAAGATTGTGACGATTAGAAATAGTTCTCATGGGATACATAATTCTCAACCTAAAGCATTTGTTAATCAGCTAGTGCTTTTGGTTGAAAAAAACAAAGTAAATCCCACAGTGCTCGAACGCACGGTAAAAGCGCCGAAATTTGTGGAACGTTTCTCTGAACACAGACCTTTAAAATCCTATGAGACAAATATTAAAGTTTATGGTGAAACAAACTCAAAAATAGTCGTTATTGTGCCTGACTTTACAAAGGATGTACTAAGCTATCAAGCTCGAGCAGAAAGATTAGCCTCAAAGGGATATAAAGTTATTACCTATGATTTAAGAGGGAAAGGACATAGTGCCGCACTTGGAACTGATTATAGTTTAAATATACTTAGTGATGATTTAAAAATGGTGCTAAAAACTTTAAACGTTAAAAAAGCAGATTTTTTCGGAGAAGGTCTTGGTGCTAAAATTGCTTCACGATTTATATTAAAAAACCCAAATAAAGCAAAAAAAGTTGTATTATATAATCCTCTTGAAAATTTAAAAAAATCAACAGGCGTTTCAACTAGACAGTTTTTAGAAACACTTCCCAAAATGCAACAAGTCTTTGGTTCTAATAAGCATGCTTATAGAGAATTGAGAAAGTTTTATTCAAAAAAAGATGCCGATCTTTTGATAAGTCGATTATATGAAAAAAGTCCAAATGAATTTATGTTCAGTACTCGTTTAGAAGTTGATGAATTATATAGTGAAATGGCATTAGTAGAAAATGTATCGAACGATATTTCTAAATTAAATAATCCCGTCGTTGTGCAGCCGATATCAAAAAGAAAGTTATCAAAAACAAAAAAAGAACGACAATTTAAAAATTCAACAATATTTGAACCAATAATAAAAACAGATTTAACAGGAGATGAGATACTTGTATTTCTTAAAAAATAAATGAAACATATCTTTATTTTAATTCTTTTCATATCTTTATCTGTTCAGAGTAACACTTGTCTGGAAAATGTTTTAAATCAAGAGAGAACTAACTTCGATCAGAAAGTTATAAAATTGTATTCTTCAAATACACTAGGAGTTGTTTCTACTAATGAATTAACGACTGTTAATGTGAGAATTCCCAATGCAAGTCAAATTGAAATTATTCATAGTGGAGATAATTGGAGAAAAGGTCATAATATTTTAAAATATGACTCAGACCAAGGTCTTTTTTCTGGTGAATTTACAAATTTGAAGCCAGGAGATGAATATAAATTTATTGTAACTCTTAAGAGTGGCGAAAAGTATTACACTAATGATATATATGCACAATTTATCAAAAAAGATAAAAATAGATCCAATTATAACTCAGTTGTTACGGACTCATTTAAATGGACAGCTCAAAAATCTTTAGTTGAACAAAGCTTTTCAACAAATTACATAAGCCTTAAAAATATTTTTAATAATAAAGATAGTGCAGCTATTATTGGAACTAAAATTCTAAATGATTTAAAAGCAAAAAAACAAAGTTCAATTACAATATATGATTTTCAATCAGATCTATTTAAAAATAAGAAAGATTTTTCTAATTCGGCTTTTACATCTTTAAATTCTGAGATAAGCAGTCCTAGTGAAGTAAAGACTTTGATTAATTTTCTTCACGAAAATGGAGTTTCAGTAAATTTTCAATTAAAGTTAGCAACACCATTAGAACTGCATTCTACTTCTATTGTTGAAAGACAAGAGTTTTTAAAAAGAGGGATAAATCAAATTGTTAAAGATTATCATGTTGATGGCCTTGAATTTATGAACTCTTCTATAAACCCAGAGGTGTCTAAACATTTTCTATCTGATGTGAATCACATGTTGAGAAATAATCCACGTCCAATTTCTACAAGAATAGAAAAAATGGACAATATTTCTGAAAATGATATCAAGCTTTTGGGATTTGAATCAGTTGGACGTATTGAACCTGTAGTTAAAATTTATTCTAAATCAGATGTGATTGCTTCGTTAATTAAAAGTGGAACACCTGCATTTTTGCGAAAAACCCAAAATGGTGATTTGCCTATTATATTGTTAAATAATGATACTTATCCCAAAGTTAAAGAATTTATTGAGTCCTCCATGGGAATGACCGTGAGTCTACATCCTAAGAATGCTTCAGATCATGGTTGGATAAGATCGGGGGAAAACCTTGTTGATTTATACAACCCTGGACAAAGAAATATTCCGGGAGGAGAGCTTCATGAAACAGGTTTATCTTGGAAACTATTATCAAAATACCATGCTCAACGTAAAGAACATTCTAGAAAAATGATGGATATGGCATTTTCTTTAAACAAAAAAGACTTGAACACTGTCGAGTATTTACAAAGAGTAAGAAGATCAGCGATGTATCGAAATGATTATGCTTTTTACGATGGCGATAGAAATAAATTTTTTGAGATGAGTAAAATAGAAAAAAATCACCGTTTAGATTGCTCAGGAGAACATTGCTATACTTATCCAATGCTAAGCTATGCTAGCTCACAGGTTAGCTCAATTATATCTCAACTAAAAAAAATGAACATAGATTATAGTATAATTAAAAATGATCCAAGGGTGCTTGAGTTTCAAAGAACTGCTCGTGAACAAATATTAAAATCTGATGTTTATAATAGCGAAACATTTAACTATTTCGATTTGATGGATAATAATGAGTTAAGAAATTTATTAAAAGATATTTTACCTAAAGGGATCACTAAAAAAGATGAAATAAAAGTAATGAGTTACCTTGCAAGTATACCAGGTATAGAAGATTACAAAAATTTATTAAGTAGTTTAAATATTCATTCAAATTTTATTGATTTCAATAATGCGAGAGCTTCAGCTTTATTTATTTACGATAATGCACCTGAAGCAGCACAAAAATTTAGAGATGCAACTTATAGCGTACAAGGTAAACATTATTCTCTATCAAATGATGGGTTAAATAAACCTCTTAAATAATTATTTAAGTAAAAAGCTCAGAGGAATATGAACTCTTTTTGACCAGTCCAGTTCAGTATGATTGGCAAAGGGAAATTTTTTAAAGCTTATTCCAGTTTGATTAAGATTTTTTAATTTAATATACTTTTGAAATAATAAAAATGCATTTTCATAATCAGTATCAAATCCAAAACCACCATAATCAATATAGATTTTGATATTACTTGGGATAATTTTTAATTGTTGGATATATTTAAATAAAAAATTATTTTGTCCATGAGTGTAGAATGACAGACAAGCGGCTTTTGAAAAAATGTCAGGGTGTTCAATTATAGTAGTAAATGAAATTGAAGCTCCATAGCTGGACCCTAATAAAAAGGTGTTTTTTCGGTCAGTATAACTTCTAAATGTTTTATTAATATAAGGACGTAATGTTTTAATAATAAACTCAGAGTATTTTTTTCCTCTTAAGAAAAAGTTGAATTCCGCGGCTCTTGCTTTTCCATCAGTAGGACTATCTATTCCTACTATAATTGCCTCAGGTAAATTAAATTTTTTATTTAGCATTGTTTCATCAAGTCTCCATTCATTGCCATATGTCGCAGTATTCGGATCAAAAAGATTTTGAGCGTCATGAGCATAGATTACTGGATAACTATTTAAAGTTGTATTGTATGATTTTGGTAACCAAACTCTGATAATTTTTTCTTTATTAAGTTCTTTTGAAAATAATTTGATGATTTGAAGCTGGCCTGTAACAAACTTGATTTTTGTATCATTCCACGCTGAAGTATTAATTATTTCGATATCATTGTTATATTTTAAAATTCTATTATCTTTGGTTTTTCCAAGAGAGGTTGTTTCCTCTGTATCCCAACTTCCTCTTGTTACTTTATATTCAGCATTTTTATTTAAAGAAATTTGGGTATGATATTGAGAGTGATCAATTTTGGTTAATTTTAGACAATTGGGTTTCCAATTACATTGATTAAAGTCACCAGTAATATATATACTTTGATTTAAATTTTTTGAATTTGGAATATTTACAATTAAGTTTTTTTCAATCACTTTGTCTTGGGAAAATGCGAGTATTGAAAAAGAAAAATATATTGAAATTATTTTTATAAACATGAGAATAATTTATCAAAAATTTATCAAAAATAAAAACAAGTAAAAGAGTCAGTTAAAGTGGGTAACTACCTAAAATTTTGATTTCTTTAGTATGGAGCTTCAATGCTTTTAGGGCGAGCTGAATTCTTTCCTCATTTTTACCTCCTTCAAAATCAATAAAAAAGACATATGAAAAAGTATCTTCTGGAACTGTTTTTGAAATGAGTCTAGTTAAGTTAATTTTAAAACAAGCAAATACTTGGAGACAATCAAGAAGAGCTCCCGGTTTGTGAGCTGTTTTAAATGCCAAAGTTGTTTTTTCCATTGAGATATTACTTGGTTTATTCTCTTTAGTTGTAAAGAAAATAAATCGAGTTAAATTATTACTATTTGTCTGAATATTTTTTTCTATAAGGTCTAAATCATAATATTCTTCACATAGTTTAGAAGCAATAGCTCCAATTTCGATATTGTTAGAGTTTTTAACTTTTAAGCAGGCACCTGCTGTATCGTATGTAGGAATTGCTTCTATATTGTTTTTCTTTAAGAAATCTCTACATTGATCAAGAGCTATTGGATGAGAATAAACTTTTTTAACTTGAGCAAGTTTTGTATTTTTGCAAACTAAAAGATTGTGATTAATTTCTTGAAAATGTTCTCCAATTATAGAAAAATTGTGTTTGTATATTAACTCAAGGTTAACATTTACATTTCCTACAATACTATTTTCTATAGGAAGAGCAGCTACATCAACCTTTCCTTTAATTAAAGCCTCACAAACATCTTCACTGATGGGAAGTCCTATTACTTGTTTTTCTTCTTTAAAGTATGAGTTAATAGCCATCTCACTGTAAGCTCCACGTACTCCTTGAAAAGCTATTTTCATAGTTCTACCATTCCTTGAATTTTCTTCATGGACTTTAAAAAATCATCTAATGTTTTCTTTGCATAAGGATTATATTTATTCATATCTAAGAATAATTGAAAGCTATCATTTTTGACTGTTTTTAAAATATTCATTAACCTACGATATCCTTTTGTATCAATAAGTAATTGTTCGGCATTAAAATCAATAAGACTTCTTCCAATAAAATGAGTTAATAGAAGTGAATGACTAATTTGAATGTCGTGATCTTTGGGAGTTGTTTCAATTATACGAAGTCCGTGAGAATTTAGATATGACTTTATTTCATTAAATTGATGATCTTCTATTCGAATAGGGGATAAAACAATTTTTGCTCCAAGTAATGTTTCTTTAGCACTATCTGGCCCAAACATTGGATGTGTAGCTAGAATTGAACATTGTGAAGGAAGATGTTTTTGCATCCATTTCACAGGAAGTTCTTTTACTGAACAGGTATCAATTATCAAAGGATTACCTTTTATATGTTTAGCAAGTTCTTTGATAGTATCTTCTGTTTTAGAGATTGGAGTACAAATTATTATGGCATCATTGTCAGCAATTTCACTGAGAGGTGAAAATTTAATATTCATATTTTTAGCTTTAATCATAACGTCAGCATCTGTATCAAAAACAGAAAGATCAAAGTCTTGAGATAAAAAGGTCGCTATAAATTCACCAAGGCGACCGAAGCCAATTAGTCCAAGTTTCATAAAATAAATTCCTTTAGTTTTTTTAGGCCTACTTCAATATCTTCAATACTTGTAGCAAAACATATTCTAAGGTGGCCATCCATACCAAAGGCACTTCCGGGAAGAATTGCAACATGCTTGTCATTTAAAAGTTTTATACAGAAATCACTATCAGATAAATTCATCTTTGAAAGTATATGAGTAGCATTAGGAAATAAATAAAATCCACCTCCAGGAGGAGTAAGGTCAGGAAAAATGTCTTTAACAATATTAAATGATGTATTCATTTTTAGTAAAAACTGCTCTTTCATATCAGTTAGATATTTATCAGGTAGGTTTAAAGCAGCGAGTGCTCCGTCTTGAGCAAATGTACAGGGATTGCCACAAAGGTGCCCTTGTAATGATTTTAAATGTTTTAAAATTAAATCAGAAGCAATACAATATCCAATTCTAAATCCTGTTAAAGCATATGACTTAGAAAAACTTTTGACTAAAATTAAGTTGTTTGGAATAGAATCATATTTTGATAAATCAATTTTTGTATTTTGAAATATTGTTTCTTCGTAAGCTAAATCTAAAATTAAAAAAATCTCTTTTTCTTTTGTGATCTTTAAGATTTCTTGAATTAAATTATTACTAGGTACACTCCCCGAAGGATTGTTTGGGAAGTTTAAGATAATTGCTTTTGTCTTCGTGGATATAGCGTCGATAATATTTTTTATATTTAATGTGAGATCCGTATTTGGATCAACGAATACTGGTTTTGCCCCAGAAAGCTTTACTTGTTCAGGAAAACTTACCCAATAGGGTTTTGGGATAATTACTTCATCTTGGTCAGTACAAATTAATTGAAAGATATTGTATAAAACATTCTTTGAACCATTTGCTATAAAAATATTTTCACTATCAATTTTTAAATTGTATTTTCCAGAGTCAACTTCAGCTATTTTATTTCTAAGTTCTAAAGTACCAGGTACTAATGAGTATCTAACATGACCATGATCTAAAGCCTCTTTTGTCGCCTGGATTACCGATTCATGTGGAAAAAAATCTGGCTCTCCCACATTAAATCTATAAATTTTTTTTCCCTCACTTGCTAATTTTGCTACTTCACTAGCAAAAGTTATACTTTTGGATGGACTAATTAAGCGTATTTTTTGATTGATTTTCTGAAGCATTGTTACTATCCGATTTTGCTTGTTCTGTTTGTACTTTAACTGATTCATTGTGAATAAGTTGATAGAGCTCCCTAGCGAACTCAGACGATAATCCTAAGTCGAATGCTTGTCTTTCTCTTTTATCCATTAGTTCTTTAAATCTTTGAACTTGAAGAGCTGTAACTTGATTTTTGCTTTTAAGTGATCCAATTTCTTTTACAATCTCTAGCCTAAGTTTTAGCTGAACTAAAATTTCTTGATCTAAAATATCTATCTTAGCTCGAAGACCATTTAAGGTTTGATCAAAAGAATCATTTGGCGAAATTGAATCTTTCAAATTTAGGTCATTTAACAGTTGCGCTAAAGCTTTAGGAGTTAATTGTTGAGCATTATCACTTAGAGCATTCTTTGGATCGGGATGAACTTCAATCATCAAGCCGTGAAAGTCTAGATCTAATGCTTTTTGACTTACTCTTGGTATTAGTTCTCGGTTTCCTGAAATATGACTTGGATCGCAAATTAATGGCATATCTGGAAATCTTCTTTTTAATTCAATTGGTATTCTCCACCAAGGTGGATTTCTATAATGAGATTTTTCGTATGTATGAAAACCTCTATGAAGGGCAGCGATTTTAGTTATTCCTACTTTTTCAAATCTTTCCAAGGCTCCAAGCCATAATGCTAAATCAGCATTTATAGGATTCTTTACCATGATTGGTATATCAACCCCTTTTAAGGCTTCTGCTATTTCTTGCACAGCAAATGGAGAAACTGTTGTTCTAGCTCCTATCCAAAGTACATCGATATCATGTTTTAAACATTCTTCTACGTGATTAGCATTAGCTACTTCTGTCGTTACAGGAATTTTTAATTCATTTTTGACTCTTTGAAGCCAAGGGAGACCTGCCACACCAACACCTTCAAAGCAACCTGGTCTCGTTCTTGGTTTCCAGATACCTGCTCTAAAAAGTTGAACTTGTTTTATTTTTTTTAATTCTTTTGCAGTTTCAAATATTTGATTTTCACTTTCAGCACTACATGGGCCTGCAATAATAATTGGTTTATTAAAACTTATTGGCCATTTACTTGTGGGCATATTGATTCCTTTTAATGTTTCTAATATATTAGCAATTATTTAGCCAATATCAAGACACAATTTCAGTATGTTATCTTGCCTAATCTTTGTATAGTTGAAGTAAATTGTATAATAAAAAATCAGTTTCACTATCATAAAAATTTTTTATTGTGATCTTTCAAGCTGTTTGAATATAGTTTTGTTTTAACATAAGGAGCTATAATGAATAAGATAATTGAACAATACTGTGTAAATCATATTTAATAACTTTCAAAAAGATGTTTAGAGATTGTTAAAGAAACAGTGAATAGGGATGGAATTAATATTGTACGAAAAGTAATTTCTTCGTTTTACCAGACGAGACTTTTGGTCCAGCAGTCTTTAGGTAATGGTTCATTTTCTACAAAAGATTTGTATAGCCAATATCTTCTCCCATTCTTTGAACCAAGACCTATGTGAGTATATTTATAACCAATACCTATTGAAAAATTTAATTTGCTATTTTTTATACCAGTTAGTCCAAAAACGTCATCTTTCCAAAAGTTTTTACACATGTAATTCATAGCTATTTTTCTAAATTCGGGACTCTGATAAGAAAGATCAATTGATCTCGCTTCAAGGTGTTCACTTCTTTTTGAACCACCGAGTTTTTTGTTATAGCACTTAGTTCTATAATGACTATTGATTTTAACTTTTTGTTTTAGTTCATTTCTTATATTTTCAGCAAGAAGGGACAAAGCTGCAGTTCTAAGCCAACAGCCTCTCGGTGGAATTAAGTTTTTTATTCCACATGATTTAGCGCGCTTCATATTTCCAGGATGTGATATTTCGTAGGCAGTAAAGTTCTTGATTCCAGTTTCATTTAAAAAATCCTGAAGTCCCGACATTGTTTTTTTGTAAATAGAGGGATCTTTAATTTTTCCACCAAGTTTTTGTACTATAAAGCCATATTCTAAAATTTCATTTAATGTTAAATATTCACCACACCTTTGACTCGTTTTTATATTATTATACTTGTCCAGTAGAGATGTAACATTCACTTCCTCTTCTTTATCAATAATATCTTTGAGAAGAAAATCGGGCGAATCGTTCATCACTCCTTTCCCATTGTAATCAAATTCCTCTACTAAATAATCGGTGTTTTCATCCTCTGTGAAATCATTGGTACTAGTTTTGTCTTTTCCACACGAGGAAATTGTAAGTAGGATTATAAGTAGAATTAGATATTTAAACACACCAAATAATACAAGATAATATTGCTACGCGTAAGATGGGTTGTAATATATTCATAGTAATTGGGTGGGGTCTATATCATAAAAGTGTATCTATATGTAATCATATCAGTTCGAGGAATCCGTTACCTGCTTCAAATGGGGAACCTCTTTGTGAAGAATTAGTTAAGCCATTTTTTGATTCGATTGAAATTAAGCTTGCAAAATTTTCTAGAGAAAGAAATATTGTTTTTGCTCCATACTTTGATGACTATTATTCTCAATTTTTACATGTTTTAAAAAAAGTTGATCGAGACCACTTTTCATATGAACAGTTACCAAAAAATATTTATTTTGAAAAAGGGCAATTTATTAAGCTTAATGGCACTAAACTGGCAATAGGTTACGAAATTCCTGATACAATTCTTGAAGGTTTTATTAAGTCAGGAAAAATTAGAGAGCATCATGCCAGAATAAGCAAGCGAACAACCGTTACATTTTCTGAGTCTTTAACTACTATTTCTCAAGCACATTTAAATTATCATATAAGAAACATGTATTTTGATGTTGTTAATAAATATTTAGAAAGTGGAATTTCTATCTTAAAATTTCCACAATTACTTAAAATTGGAAATAATGAAAAAATTTCTTCTTATGATCAAATATATGATGAAATATTTTTTGATAAAAGCGTAACCAAAAGAGAAATTGAAATTTACTTAACGGGCTTACTTCAATTATAATAATACCAATGATCAAAATTTTTCTTACAAATGAATATATAGCTTTAAAAAACACTTTCGCATTATTTAATAAACGAAAAGGTTCAACTCTTTCAGCCTCTTGTACATTTTATTTTTTATTAACAGTAATACCATGCTTACTTGTCTTGATTCACTTATTGTCATTCTTATTAGGAGATCTTTCTTCTTCTAGTGATTATATTTTTTCTATATTAAGTAGATTTTTTCCAAACGTCGCACCAGAATTTCTACAACAACTGCAGAAAATGTCTTGGAAATTATTATTTCAAAAGTCAGGTCTAACATTACTAAATTTTAGTTTGCTTTTTGTTTCTGCATTATCTTTTTTTAATTCAGTTTGGAATAGTCTTTTTTTAATTTCAGGAAATCATAAACATAATAGTTTTAAAAGATATTTAAAGGGGATAGGGATAATTGGTTTAACAATTATATTTCTTGCTACAATGATATTTTTACAACCAGTAGTGGCATTTTTAATTCACTTTTTACAAGATAATATTATTTATGATTATTTATGGAATACATTTTCTAATTTAAGACCATTTTTACTTTATTTAAAAGATTTTAATGGTGGGCCACTACAGATCTTAATGTTTATCTTTTTTATAATTTATTTTACATTTTTTTACAGACTTATTTTACAAGAAAAGATTTCATTAAAAATTACCTTAAAATCAGCTCTAATATTTTCGATACCTTTATTAATAGGTAGGTTTGTTTTTATGCTCTACATTAATATGACAAAATCTTCTATGATTAATAATTATGGTAGTTTTTATTCATTAGTTTTAGCATTGTTATGGATTTATTTATTAATGAACTTTTTTTACCTGGGAGCGTGTTATTCTTTAGCTTCCCATAAAAATCAGCTTGAGAAAGAGTGAACTTTAGATATATAATCCACTCATGATTAGAATACTATTAGATATTTACGCATTGGTTTTAGTTGCAAACGCAATTTTAAGCTTCTTTCCTCAATTTCGTTTTAAAGAATGGGCAATTTATATAAGGAAAATTTCCGATTATACTTGTAAGCCAATTCGAAAAATTATGCCACATGATCTACCATTTGATTTTTCTCCTATGGTTGTTATTTTGGCAATTCAATTTATAAAAGTACTTTGGTGAAATAATGAAAATAATTTATTTTGTAATTACAACGGTATTTCTGCTTACTGGTTGTGTAAAAAATAATATTAATCAATTACAGAGATCTAAAATTTTATCTGTTTATCTAACTTGGGATAAGTCCGATACTAACAGCCATATGATTGTTAATTATGTAACTACATCAATTCCCAAGATAACTAAACTCTACTGGGATACCGAAAGTCATCATTCAATAATTGAGCAATACCCGAATGTTGTTACTGGAAAAATATCTGGTAATCCAAAGCTCAAGTTTTATGTTACTAAATTTGCTCTTCGAAACTTAAATGAAAAAGATATTTATCATTTTGTAATTGGTGATCAAGCACATGGTTTTTCACGTGAATACAAATTTCGAACTCTACCGTCAAAATACCCCTTCGAGTTTATTCAAGGAGGAGATATGAAGTTTGGTAGCGAAGTCGTGAAATTAACAAAGTTAGCTCTCACTAACCAAACAAGAGTTATTATGATGGGAGGGGACCTTGCTTATGCTAATGGTAAGAAATCAAATTATAGCAATTGGGATTCATGGCTTAGAAACTTAAATCAAATGACTATTTCTCCTAATGGATTTCTTATTCCAATTATTGTCGGAATTGGAAACCATGAAACCAAATTATTGGCTTTTAAGAAAAGAACTAAAGCACCTTATTATTACCTCTTTTTTGAACAAAATGGGGACTATACTTTTTTTGATAGAAATTTTGGTGAAGATGGAGTGCTTTTAACTTTAGATTCAGGTCATGTTTTTAGTCATGGTGGTAAACAAAAACAATGGCTAAAAGAAAAGTTCAGCCAATACAAAGATAAAAAATTCAAATTTACCATGTATCATGTACCCTTGTACCCTTCAGCTAGAGATTATACTTACGGCTTATCTGTAGATGGTAGAAATAATTGGCTAAAAATATTTGATGAAAATAATCTCACTCTTTCTTTTGAAAACCATGATCACATGATGAAAAGAACCAAATTATTATTTAATAATAAAATTAGTCAAGGGACTAAAGGTACAATTTACATTGGTGATGGTTGCTGGGGAATGTCTCCTAGAAAAAGAAATAATGAATGGTACCTAGAAAAATCAGCACCAGAACTGCATGTATGGAAAGGTATGATTTCAAAATCGCAAGTAACTTTAGAAGCTATTAATATTGACGGAAAAACTATTGATCATTTTTCGATAAATAAATAACACTAGTATCATTTTGTTTTGTTTTTGAAAAAGTGTCACTTTGATCTTTAATCATTGATTGCAACTATTTAAAATTACTCCACAATTTATGGCATGAACTTAGCATGTATTACAGTAAAAGCTACAAAGGATATGTAGCTATAAAACATGGAGGTTTGTGTGAAGAATTTAATTCTTTTTTCTTTTCTATTTTTTTTAACTTTAAATGTTACCAGTTGTGCTTCAAAATCAAAAAATAAAAGTAAAATATCAAATAAGCGCACTAATTTTGAGTACAGGGTTTCTGTGTCTTTATAAAAAAATTAAAATATATTTATATTGCAAGTTGCCAAAACCTACCAAATCAATCTAAAATTTAAGTAACACACTTAAATCAGGACAAGGAGGTCCTTTTGGATAAGCTTGATTTGTTAGATCAAATTACTCATGAAACGATGAGCCTTAGTAACTTAGATAATATGAACTCCCTTTCAGATAATATGAGAGATCTTCAAATGGAAGTCTTAAATGACAAAATTCCAAGTGAGACAGGAGTACTATTCTTTATAAACAAAGGTAAAGGTACTTTTAAGATTGAATTTTTAGCATGTGAAAATATGCTAGAAAGTTATTTCAATTTTAAAGATAGTTTAAATGAAAAATTTAATAGCAAGAAAGATGAAATAGATATTTCTATCCAGTCTTTTTCTTGTAAGTCTATGGAAACGGCAGAAATAATAGTAACAACTTTGTCTAAACGAAGATTTCCTTTAGAAGAAGAACAGATGGCCAATATTTCTGATCCAGGTTTTTCATGGTGGTTTAAGTTTAAAGATCAAAAGTTGGATCTATCATTTTCATTGCAACAAAATAGTTCAGCTTCATGGATGAACCTCGGCCTATTAGCTGATGATATTCTTGCTAATAAGATCATATCTAATATTGACTGGGATTTACTCGGGGCTAGTTTTATGACCTTAAAAAATGGTTTTTCCATATCTTTCACAGATAATATTGAAGTATTCTCAAATTTAAAAAGTATGTTTTTATACGGAGATGAATCTATTCTAAAAGATCTGAAACCTTCTTTTAAAGTTAAATCTGATCAGTTTTTCCTAAAAGAAATTATTGAGCTCAGAAAGTTTTGGATCCGTGTTCACATGCTACTTTCAAAAAACAGTCTATTAAAGTCGGGTTTACTGTCGGAAGAATTTTTCCACTGAGAAAATTTGTCATTATGAGTTAAACTAATAATAACAAGTATTTTGTCTAACAGGATGGTAGATGCAAGCGACAACAGGAAGTAGTTCGGTCAGTAATGATCGTTTAAAAAAAGCAATTGAAAGAAATAGGGCTAGACAAGCAAAAAGAGATTTACACAATTCTGATGACCAACAATCGGACTTGTTTTCAAGTAATGTTTCGAAGAGCCTAAAATCAAAAATTAGAAATAAATTATCAAATTCTGCGACTCGTACAGGAGTGGCTAGACCTGAAAATTTTCAATTTGAATCAAATATTGAATCTAGGGCAAATAAATTTAAATCGAGCATTGCCTATAAACCAAAAAGAAAGTTATCTTTAAAAAGAGCGCCTAAAAAAATAACCTCACCAACTTTTAAAGTAGGTGGAAGATTGACTAAAAAGAAGAAAGAAAAGTTGATTCTTAAATGCGCGTGGGCAATTTGTTTAGCTTTATTTGTAAGGTTGATATTCACCGATGGTGGAATATGGGATTACAAAAATCAAAAAACTAAATTATCTGACGTAAAAAAAGAAATTATACAGGTGAAGAAAGAAAATTCTCAGATCGTTAATGAGTTGAAGTTAATTAAAACAAGTAATCGATACAGAAAAGAATTAGTTAGAAATCACTTAGGATTTATTTCTTCAGATGAATACCTTGTTTTGTTTGCAAAAAATAATTAGAACAAAAATAACTTAATTTATCATTCACTTTTAATTTAGAGCTAATTGGATCAAGCGTATTTAATTCCATTACATATTTCGCAAGGTAGGATTTTGTTTGTTGAATTTCTGGAACAGGTTTTCTTCCTGGATGTGCCTTTAAGTTTCGTTCTATGGCGATAATTTTTAAATTTTTATCTATAAAGAAAATATCGAGATTTATAAATGTGTTAGGCATCCAAAATGATAATTGTTTTGTATTTTTGTAAAAAAAGAACATTCCATGTGAATTATTGATCTTTTTTACACCACTTAATCCCTTTGTCTTATCTATTGTTGATATGGCTGTTTTTAAATAAATTTTCCCATGCGACGTGTTAACAATAAAATCTTTATTACAAGCATATATTCTAGCTGAGAATAGCTGTATAAATAAGGACAAATAGTATATAAATGATTTCATTAAAAAACTTTAAAAAATGTCGTAAGGATTGTAAATGAAAAGTCAGATTGTTGAAGGAATGATGAGGTCAAATAACTGTGGAGAGCTCGATAACACAAAAATAGGCACTCAAGTAACTCTTACAGGTTGGGTAAATAAAAGTCGTAATTTGGGTGGGCTATATTTCATTGATTTACGAGACAAGTATGGAATTACACAATTAAATTTAACTAATTATTCTGATGAAGAAAGTCTAAAAAAATGTCATCTTGAAAGTACTATTTTAATAAAAGGTATTGTTCAACTAAGACCAAGCGATGCCATTAATAAAAATATGGTTACAGGGGAAGTAGAGGTCGCTGTTGAAACACTTGAAGTTCTATCTGAATCAGATATTAATAATTTGCCATTTTTACCATCGGCCAAAATAGAAGCAACTGATGATTTAAAATTTAAGTATAGATATTTGGACTTAAGAACTTCTAAACTTCAGTCAATGTTAAAAAAACGTTCTGATTTAAACCAGGTCATTCGAAGAGTCATGATAGGTCAGGGTTTTATTGAAGTAGAAACGCCAATCCTATATAAATCTACTCCAGAAGGTGCGAGAGATTACGTTGTGCCTAGTCGAGTTCATAAGGGAAAGGTTTATGCGCTTCCTCAGTCTCCACAAACTTTAAAACAGTTACTCATGATTGGGGGAACTGATAAATATTTTCAAATATGTAGATGTTTTCGCGATGAGGATTTAAGATCTGATCGCCAACCAGAATTTACACAACTTGATGTTGAAGCATCTTTTATAACTGCAAAATATTCAAAAAAAATGGTCGAAGAGATTTTAAAAAATGTCTTCAACTTTGCTGATGATTTTTCATTACAGGTCATGAGTTACAACGATGCTATGAACGAATATGGTTGTGATAAACCTGATTTAAGATTTGCCTTAAAACATTTAAATGTAACAGATCTTTTTAAAGGGAATGAGTTTAAAGTATTTTCAGAACCTGCTAATAACAATGGATTAATTAAAGCCATTTTTTTAAGTAATGATACAGGTACTTTATCTCGAAAAGAATTAGATAGTTTTTCAACTATTGTAAAACCCTACGGTGGCAAGGGGGTTGCCTTTTTTAAAGTTGAAAATGGAAAATGTAGTGGAGGAGTTTCTAAATTTATAAATGACGAAACTTTGAATTCTTTAGAAAAAATTCTAAAGGATTCTAAAGATTCGAATACAAAAAATAATAATGGTATATGGCTCTTTTGTGCTGACCTTGATCATGAGGTCGCACATGCTAGTGCTGACGTTTTAAGAAGAAAACTTGGGGATATATTTAATTTAAGGTCAGATAAAAATGAGTTTTTGTGGGTAAATGATTTTCCATTACTTGAATGGAAAGAATCTGAAAAAAGATTTTTTGCTAAACATCACCCTTTTACTATGCCAAGAGCTGATTGGATTGAGCGTTTCCTAAAGGGAGATACAGAAGACCTAAAGGAATGTATTGCTGATGCCTATGATCTTGTTTGTAACGGTTATGAGGTTGCAGGTGGATCAATGAGGATCTTTCGAAATGATATTCAAAATCAAATGTTTAAGGTTTTAAATTTTTCTGAAGAAGAAGCAAAATCTCAGTTTGGTTTTTTTCTAGAAGCATTAAAGTATGGTGTTCCTCCACATGGTGGATTCGCCTTTGGCCTAGATAGACTAATGATGATTATTGAAAAAACTGAATTTATAAAAGATGTTATTGCTTTTCCTAAAACTAATTCAGCAACTGATTTAATGTCAAATGCTCCATCTATTCCTGCGAAAGAACAAACTGATGAACTATCATTTAAATGGCTTTAGTAAAGGAGTAAAAACTAGAAAGCGATGAGTTTACTTTTAAGCTTATTTAGTAAAATGACATTTTGTTTAACTAAGAGTTCTTTTTGATATATTAATCTGTTTTTTAATCTTGGATATGTTTTAATTAAACTTAGATATTCTTTCATTGCTTCAATAGATATATATATTTGCTCGAGATTATTAAACTCAATTAAATATTCTCCTCTTGTTAAATTATAAAAAGAGTAATTGTCAATAAAAATTTTAAAGTTCGCAATATTCATTAATGATTTTTCAGCCTCTAAAATTTCCTTAACTCCAAACATACTAGAAGATTTATCAGTAATTTCTTTGAGGTTTGATGTTTGAACGATGTATTCATAGATAGCGACTTTCTTTTGTAAATTATAAATAGAGTCATTACTATCTTTTAAACTAGTATTATCTAAAAAATTTTTTGCTTTGATTAAGAAGGAATTAATTAAATCTAAGTCATTTATATCATCATAATTTTTTGATTCATTTTGAGTATAGTACTTTAGATATTCAACATCATTTATTGTTTGAAAATCATATCTTACATCAAAAGTATCATCTATAACTTTGCTTTCAATAATAAGCTTATGAAGTTTAATATTTATTTTATTGAACTTAGTTTTATTTATACTATTTGTATTTTTATATTCAATATTCTTGGGTTTAGTACAAGAGTAGAAAACAATAAGGATTATAAAAATTTGAGAATGTATTTTCATTAATTAGATTTATATTTTTAAAATAATCGAAAGTAAATTAGGTATTAGTAATAATTACAGATTCTATAGCAGTAAGTTATAGGTGAAAAATGAAGCAGCATAGGCAATGACTAAATAAGCTACGAAAATCATTGAAGTTAACGCAGCGCTACCTGTTTCTTTAAAAATAACAGCCACGGTACTTGTACATTGCAATGAAAAAACAAAAAAGATTAAAACTGACCAAGCTGTCGCTAAAGTAAATAATGGTTTATTTGTTTTTAGATTTTTTTCGTTCAATAAGGTTTTAGATAAACTTTGATTTGTTGCTGTTTCTTCTACAGAAAATATTGTTGCAAGAGTAGATACAAAAATTTCTCTTGCAGCAAAAGCAGATATTAAGGCAATACCGATTTTCCAATCCATTCCAATTGGTTCAATGGCTGGCTCAATTATCTTGCCAATTCTTCCAATTACAGAATATTCTAAATTTATTTTAGAAACCTCGCTTGGATTTATATTGCTAAGCTGATGTTGATTTGGTTTAGGAAAATTTGAAGCAAACCAAACGATAATTGTAACAGTTAAAATAATTGTTCCAGCTTTTTTTAAAAATATCCTTCCTTTTTGTATCATAGAACGAATTGCAATTTTCAGCGATGGACTTTGATAATAGGGAAGATCAATGAAAAAACTGGTAGATTTTCCTGCAAATAATGTTAACCTAAAAAACTTTGCTATCAATAGAGTGAAAATTGATCCTAAAAAGTATAAGAAGAAAAATGATAAAGCTCTTGAATTAAATATTCCAAAATATATTTTTTCAGGGACAAATGTTCCAATAAGAAGCAAGTAAACAGGTAGTCTTGCACTACAAGTTGTTAGTGGAATCGTTAGTAGTGTTGCGAGCCTTTCTTTTTTATTTGGAATGGTTCGAGTTGTCATAATAGCAGGTACCGCACAAGCAAAACCTGATAAGTATGGTAAAAATGCTTTGCCGTTTAATCCAAAAACCGAGAGCACTTTGTCTGATAAAAAGGCAGCTCTAGCTATATATCCACTTTGTTCAAGGATGCTTAATAAGAAAAACAAAATAAGAATTTGTGGTAAAAAGATAATGACACTACCTACGCCTGATACTAGTCCATCGGTTAAAAAATCTCTAAATAGACTTGGATTAAGGTTGTTAATAATTAGTGATGATATTTGGCTAAATAGAAATTCTACTCCATCCATAACAGGTCCGGACCAAGCGTAAACAGCCAGAAACATTATATAGAAGATTGCAAAAAATATTATTGATCCAATGATTGGATGTAATAGTACTTTGTCTATTTTATAGGTTTGCTTTTCTTTAAAACGATCGGCCATAGTAAAAATTTTATTGAAAATTACTCGCGATAATTTTTGATGAAATTGCACTCTTTTAAAGTGATCTTGTTGGGTAAGATAATTGAGTTTGATTTCATCTTTGTTGATGAAAGGAAGAAATTCCATAGATTCTTTATTAATTGAAAATTTTGAAATAGGAGTAATTATACTATTTGTACAATGTTCTCGAATGAAGTGATCAATTCTTTCTGCCCTATCTTTTAGAGCGGAACAAAATAAAAGAGGTGATTGGATTAAATCTTCTAGTTTTTTTTGATTTTCGATTGTTATGTAGTCAGAAGAGTCTACTTTATTAATTAAACCGACAATTTTATTTTTACCAAATAACTCTTTTAGTTCAAATAAAAGTGACATGGTAGCTTCTAATCGATGAAAGTCGAGTACTACAATAATTAGGTTAAAATCAGTAAATTTTTTATTTTGTCCTAGGAGTGAGTGAATTGTAATTCCCTCATCTAAACTTTGAGGTATTAATGTTGTAATGCCAGGTAGATCAATTAAGTTTAATTTTTGATCATGGTGTCCATTTGAAAGAAATTCAGCAACGCCTACATCTACAGTTACTCCTGCATAGTTTGAAACCTTTTGGAATTTACCTGTAATTAAGTTATAAACCGATGTTTTTCCGCAATTAGGAGTGCCTACAAGGAGTACATTATTCATTGTTATTTCCATCTGTTTTATTATTAATAACTTCGATAACTTCAATTAATTCTGCTTGTTCTTTTCTTAAAGCAAAAAAATTGCCTCTGTCATGCCTCAAAGCAATAGGACTACCAAGAGGAGCCCTGTGAGTGATTGTGATTGTATCTCCCTCCATAACACCAAGAGAGAACAACTTTACTCGAATATCATTATCTTCAGTAATTTTGATTATTTTATAACTATTTTTTGTGTCAGCTTTTGAAAGTTTCATATATCAAACAAATGTATACCTTGTGAAACATTTAGTCAACAATCAATAACAGGAATTAATTTAAGCAGATTTTTTATATGTATTATCTGGAGAAATTTCAACAGGTGCTGGAACTAAAATAGGTAATAGCTCTAATTGCAACATATTATCAAAACTAACATCTTTAATATTATTATCTAACTCACATACATTTGAGCCACTAAATAGATCAGCAAAACCATGCTTCTTTTTGCTAATTAAGTTAAATAGAAAAGGTAAATACAGTGTCATAATTGAAAAAGAATAAACACTGGCTCGTATAAAAGCTTGATTAAAAGTTATGTCCGATTTGTCGTTATTATCAGTAATTTTTAGCTTCATGACGATTGTTCCAATAGTACTGCCATTAGAAAGATATATAGAAAGCAGAAAATAATTAAATATTGCAATTTGGTAAAACCGTCCAATTAGTTTTTCGTAATTATGATTAAATAAGTAGCTTCCTTGTTGACTTAAATAAGGCAGTAAATAATCATTTGAAAAAAACTTCAACGATAAGTGAATTGTTACTACTAATCCAAAAATTACAAGCATATCTATATAGAACGAAAATAGTCTTTTTTTGGTAAGTGTTAATGGTTTTTTATTTGTTGAAAATAAACTCATAGTTTCGTATCGGTGAAAAAGATTAAATGCTTTAAATTTTCCTTAATATCTGTTTTGTCGAAAAAAATGCCTGTATTAAAATTTTAATGATGCTGTTATTTAATTATATTTTTTACAAAAGGATTGAGTGTAGCCGGAGGCAAGGCAGTATATTTCACTTTTAGATAAAGAGTCACACAGACTATCTTTAGTATATTTAAGTAATTTTAGGCATAATCCTTTTGATTCGGAAGTATTTTTACAATATTTTCTGCCTGTGCTTTCGCAATAAGCCTGTCCTTTTGTATACTTTTTACAATAAGAGGTGTTTTTTCTAAGACCAAGGTAAAGACAGAGACCTTCGGAATTGGATACTTTTTTACAATAAAGAGAGTTAAAACCTTTTGCTTCGCAAAGAGCTTGGCCCGTGCTCATTCCCTTACATTTATGAGTAAATTTTCTAAGGTTGTGGTAAATGCAAAGCCCTTCTCCTTCTGTTTTATTTTTACAAAAAGATTTGTTTGCTAACGCTTTATTGCAATAAACTTCACCGACAGTCATGTCTTTACAATTTTTATGATGTTTGTATAGTTTTAGATAAAGGCAAAGTCCCTCACCTTTTTCATTTAAATTACTGGCTTGGGATAATATTTTAGTTATCGTTTTGTCAGGGAAAAATTTATTAATTTGAACACTGTTTTTATAAAAGTTAGGATCAAATGTACATGTGTCACAAAAATCTTTTGCAAATAAATTAGGTATATTAAAAAAAATATAAAAAAGTAAAAATCCAGTTATTTTTATGTATTTATTTTCTGAGATCACGTATTGAAACTCCACAGACGGAACCTGAATCAAATTCTTTTTTTAGTGCAGCCATTCTTTCTTTATATGAACTGCTTAATATACAATTAAATGCTGTATATTCAGATGCTTTGGGGTCATCACTTAGCTTTGGCATACAGTGATTTACACCATTTTTTCCATTTTGAAAAAATATTTTACACTTTGACTTGTAATTTCTACTGACACCTTTTTTCGATTTTTTTGTAACATGTTCATTTACCCTTGAGGTTGATTTCATCATTTGCATAGAGCTTGTTAAGAAGCAGTCTTTAGCTAGTGGCTCCAGGTATGCCCAGCTATTTTTGTCAGTATTGCTAAAGTAAGCATCATGTTGACTATTTAGATGTTGAATAAATGGGTTTAATTTTGAACTATTTTTGCCACTCTTACCTGCGAGCAATCCTGTATTCATAAGATTTGTAAAAATGGTCAATCCCTCATTATATTTTTTTATTTCATGATCTCTATATGATTGTTGATCGGAGATAAGAGTTTCCATTATATTTAGTGTCGTCTCTGATACCTCAAGCGAAGCAAGGGGACTCAGCTTCTTATTATTAAATTTCTGTTTTCCGTCAAGAGTCTTTTCAAGTTCATAATATTTTGAAATAATTTGTTTTATCGAAATGTTAGATTTATCAGAAGTGAAAATATCTTTTATTGATTTCTTTAATTTTATTTTTGCTGATTTTAAACAAGAGCGATAAGCTCGTCTTATTTTTTGTTTGTTACATTTTTTCTTTGTGTCATCAAAAGTTTTTTTAGCTTTAGTCATTCCTGATTGAAATACTCCTAGCTTTTCGTCAAAATCTTCTAGCTCTTCGTTGCCGTTCTCATTTAATGAAATATTGATTTTATCAGACAGATTTTGTACAAGAGAATTTAGATTCATCTTTGGTAATATTTCAACATCAAATAATTGGGTGGCAATTTCTCTTTCATTATTATTTTCATCATTTAATTTTTTAGAGAGATTTAAAATTTCTTTAATTCCTGAATATTCAAGTTTATATACTTGAAAACATGCCTGATTTTTAGAATTAATTAAATCAGATGTATTAAGCTTATCTGTACACATTCTATTTTGCATATTGGTTAACATACAAGCCAGCTTTGGGAATTCTTCTTTATTTTTAATATATTTGTCCATAGCACTTATATCATCTTCACCCTTTGTATTAAATAATGATGTTAATAATTCTCCAGTAAAAGCGGCTGCAATTCCTGCTGGACCACCAATAGCAGTAGCCGACAATAAACTTGTTGTTGATACTGCTGTAGATACAAGAGCGTCTTGAGCTTCTGGGCAATCGCTTGATCTCGCAATTAGTGTTTTTAATTGACTAGTAATTGCTTGTATACCTTGAAGTTCAGCGTCCACAGTTCCTACTCTTTTTCTTTCAGTTGAAGCGGATAAACACTCTTGTTGCTTTTTTCTTAATTTGGTTTGTAATTCTCTATCAAGACAAGCTTGATCAAAACATGTTGTAGAGCTGTAACCATAATCAGAAGTCGGACCAAAACTAGCACTAGGAGTTGACAGAGAAATTAATTCTTCTTTATACCAAGTTAAATATTCTTGTTGATAGTTAAAACAATTTACTTGAACTTCTCCTAGTCCTCCTCCCATCGAAGGAAAAGAAGTACCTTGGCTTTGAGCATAAGTCTGGAGTGCAGTAGTAAGTGGATCAAGGTCAACCCCTGTTATTTTACACTGTTCGAGTTTTGATTTGGCTGATTTAATTAAAGAATTAATTGATTGGCTTAATCCTTTTGTTGATTCATCTTCCAGAAAAGGACATGCTGCAGAAGTAGCCACTTGTTGATTGTTAGCAAGAGCAGAATTTATAAACAGGTTTGCCCCATTTGTTAATATCATAATAATGAGTGATATTTTTATCATTTACAGATGTCCCTTTATATTTTTTAATAATGAATGTATTTTTGTAATAGCATTGTCTTCTGTAACTTTTGTAAGAGTGAATACAAATTTATTTAAATAAGTAATTTTATTTTTATTTTTATTATTAAATCTAGATGGAAAAGTATAGGTTACTGTAATTTTTTGGTTGATTGAAACTTTAAATTCACAAAAGTTATTTGAACCTATTTTTACAAAATTAATTTTTATATTCTTGTTGTGATTTTTTGCTTTTTCTTTCTTGCAACTATTTTTAAAATTTGATTGTATATTTGTTGAACTTATATTTTTTGTATAGTTTATATTCTGAAAGAGGTAACCTTTTATATTTTCCCCTTTTTTTTTAAAATTTGAATATTCAAGCATTGGTAATGGAGTCTTATGAATTAAATTTTTACTCTTATAAAATTGCCAATAGTCTGTTGAAACAAGATTATGTGATCCAAGTTCGAGCTTTTTAATAACACTCGAATATAGATTAAAAGAAAAAGCTAAACTCAAAATAAGTATGTATATTTTCAAAATCACTCCCAAATATGTATCGGATTTAATTAAATATTCTTTAGTTATGGAAATTATGATGTTTTAGCCTCGTGATTATGAAAAATAGCATTTTAATCAACTTAACTTTAACAGTTATAAACAAAAGGTTTTTCAAGTCTTCCTTAATATCGCATCGCGGAGGAATTAATTACACAATTAGACATTCGATTGTCATAAGTCGTTAATTGTTAAATAAATCATTATAAATTAACTAAATTGGAGACATTATGCTTAAACTATCATTAATCCTTTGTATTTTATTATCATTTAATACTTTTGCACAAAATCCACAAGAGAAACTAGAAGAAACAACTTTGCAATATATTGACGATATTTGTGGTGATTCTTGGTGTGAAGGGGACTTTGATTACAGTTTTAGTAATTTAAAATGTAATTTTAAAAAGAAAACATGTGAACTTGATTTTACCTTTATTTATGCAGACGAAAATATTGATTCAGACAAAGCCCAATATCAATTTAAAGCTGAATTTAATAGAAACTGTACTCTTAAAAATATTAGTAAATATAAAATGATTAGTAAAAAGTATCAAGACTTGAATCAAGAATTTTACGAAAAAGTAAACGACTGCATTTCTGAAAAAGAAAGTGATGTACAAGACTTACTTTCTACATTAATTAAAAATTATTAATTAATATTTTAAATGAAATTGTTTTCTCTTGATCATCCTAATTTTGAAATGAAGTCATTGGGATCAGCATATGATCTTGAATCTAAAAAAGAAAAAATAATTTCATCTTTTAAAAAAATAATTATATTTATAAGTCCTGAACTGATTAATAGAAATGATTTACAATTAGTTCATAATAAAAATTACATCGATGATCTTTTTTCAAAAAAGTTAAAAGAAATTATTGATGAGGTATTTGAATTTAATAAATACTTATCATATTCAATCTCTGATCAAATTGCCCAACATATTCATAAAAGGATGCTTCAAGAAGTCTCTGCTGTTTTTTACGTTGCTAGAGAATCAGCCATTAATAAACACGATAGTTTTTATATTGGTGGAGGAATGCATCACGCTGAAAGTAGTCGGGGGATGGGGTTTTGTCTTTATGCCGACCTTGCAATAACAATTAATAAATTAAGGCTTGAAAATTTAATCCAAAAAGTTGCAATCATTGATGTTGATGCTCACTTTGGAAATGGTAATGCTGAAATATTTTCAAAAGACCAGTCTGTTGAAACATTAAGTATTCATATGAAGAGGGGATGGCCGCTTGACTCGAAAAATGAACTTGCGAAAAGCGATATTGATATTGAAATTGACCAAAATGAAGAAGATAGATATCTAAACAAACTAGAAGTTGGACTTAATAAAATAAGTAAGGATATTACGATAGCTTTTATAGTTCAAGGTGCCGATCCTTATGAAAAAGACGAACTTGAAGGCACTAATCTATTAAAATTAAGCCAAAAACAAATGCTCGATAGAGACAAACTCGTTTTTAATTTTTTTAAAAAATTAAATGTTACACAAGTTTATGTCATGGGAGGAGGTTATGGACAATATGCCCATGAACCTTATGTCCATTTTTTAAATTTTGTATCCATTTCGTGAGGAAGTACTCTTTTTGAAGGCCTATAATACTTAATAGGAGAGTTTTCTAAAAAGTCTGTTACGTGTGCCATATAAATACAGGCATACTCTTCAACTTGACTAGCAAAGTGACTTTCATCAATCCCTGCTCTCATTATCTCTCCAAAGTTTTTATTAAAATATGTTTTATAATCAGCAATTAATGGTGATATCTTTTTATTAAGATCATCAATCTTACTGTGAACTTTTGCACTTTCAATTTTATATTCTTCTTTAGAAAAAGTATTTTTCTTTTCAATTTTCAGGGCTTCAAGTTCATTTTGCTTTTCTTCGAGGTTTTCTTTTTCATTCATATATTCATCAATTTGGTCCTGAACATTTGTACTTTTTTGATGGCCTTGAATATCTTTTTCTAAAGCAGCTTGAACAAAAGCTGTACGCCAATTAAAGGTTTTCTTCAAAGATAAAACATCTCCAAAGATATGATCTCCTATATAAAGTATTTGATCACCATTTAATCCAAGGTCTGACTCGAGCTTACCTGCCCAACCTCCTTGATAAATGCCATTTTCAATTTTACCTATGTGATTACTCATTAAACCTGTTTTTGGATCGATTTTTAAAAATGGATTTGAATTAGTGAAAAAAGTAGGCTTTCTTGAAATTGTTACAGTGATATCAAAAAGTTCTCCCCAGTCTTTGTGATCTTTTAAATGTGGAGTAATAATATAGTCCATTAAAAGTTTTGTGTAATGAAATTCTGAGTTTGTTATTACTAATAACTTTTTTCCATATTGTTTATATTTTTCAAGTAAAGGTGCAAGATTTGGTGTTTCAGTAATATATTTTGAAACATTTTTTTCAACTTCAGACTTTAATGTATTGTCAGCATGAGCCATATCAATAACTTCTAAAAGATCATCAGCAATAACATACGGATCAGGTAATGGAATACCTTGTTGCTTTAAATCCATTAACTGCATAAATAGGCTACCATTTGCTATTGAAAATGGAGTGTCTAGACTTTGAAATCTATCATAACTTAAATTGATACTTCTATTTCTATAAATTTTTTGTTGGATTTTAAAATCCATTCGCTGTGTACCAAGAAATGCTTCTTTCACTTTTCCAAATCGACTTACCTTTAAGAGTGATCCAACTTTTTTGTCTATAACCAAACCAACTGATACTGCGTCGAAGTCAAATTCTAATTCTTTTATTATTGCTGGATATTCTTTTACCGAAATTAGTTTTTTAACAACTTCATAATAAGTTAATTCTTCAAAATTCTTTGTCTTGTATCGAACTAGGGTGTGGTCCATGTCAAAACCAATAGCTTTGATCGATTTCATATTCAATATTCTATTTACATATACGCTCATGTTATCCTTTTGTTTAAACATGTATTTTATCGCTAGAACTATGCAATTCGTCAATAATAAGCAATAATTAATCAATTAAATAAGAGGCAATATGTTAAAATTATTGATTATATCCGCACTTTTTAGTCAGATAATATTCTCAAAAGAGCTAAATACTTCAGGAAAATTTGAATTTGTTAATGATAAATATTTCAATTCCTTAAACTATAGTGATCAAAAATTAAAAACGACACTGCTTGCGGATCAAGTATTTGAATTTGGAAATTTTAATTTTGAACTAGATATAACTTCATTCAGAAGAGACAAGCAGTCATCTTATTACAATTTAAAATCATTTAATCTAAGCAAAAATTTTCTCAATTTAGATTTTCTGGTGGGCTTTAAAATTTTTAACTGGGGAAACCTTGAAGTTTTTACACCAAATGATTTAATTAATAGTGAAGCTCAAGATTTTGACTTTTTAAGTAAAAATAAAATAGGGGAATTGACTTTTAGTGTTTCTAAACAATTGCGATATGGAAAATTTAATTTTATGCTTTTCCCTTTTGTAAATAAAAATATTCACCCTTCAAATATCTCTCCCTATTCAAATAAAAATAAAACTTTAAATAATTACACATTACTAACGAATAAAGCTTCTAAGAGTATTAAAGAATATAACTTACAATTTGCATTATCTTTTGACTTCGAGTTCTTTGGATTTGTAACAAAAACATTTTTTATAAGTCATTATGATAGGCAACATCCATTAATTGGTACATCACAATATAGTGGTAATATAACAAACTCAGTACCAGTGGATTCTATTAAGTTTCGAAATTATCCAGAAGTTTATCTTTATAAAGAAAATGTCTTTGGAGTTAATTTATTAAAACATTTTAAAAATATTACTTACAAAGCAGAAGTTAATATGCATATACCTGTTACAGATAAAAAAGTTTTAACAGATATTGGCCTTAAAACAGCTGGTACTTATTTTGAACAAGCTTATGGAGCAGAATACTTATTAAAAAGAAATCACGGTAGAGAATATCGTTTTTACTTTGAAATGATTTTTGCAAATGAATCAAAAAATAGATTTATTTATAAGGAAACTCTTTTTCAGTCTGACTACACAATGGGAGTAAAATACTTCTATAATGACAGATTTAATCAAAAGTTGGCAGCTTTTTATATAGGTGACTTCAAGCAAAGCCATGAAAGAATTTTGAAAATAAACTATGTAAGAAACTTAAATAATTTGTGGAAACTCTCATCAGAGTTTCAGTTAGTTCGAGCTACATCAAAATCAAGCTCTGTTAAAGGTCAAAGTGAATTGGAGTTCCACGATGGTTTAGATAAATTCACTCTAGCAATAAGTCGAACTTTTTAATGTCTTTAGGAAAAGGCCATTATTCTTTTAATTCCTTTATTGGGATTTTGATTTTTATTATTTTAACTATTTCTCTTAGTCCAATCATTTCGTTATCTTTTTTCTTCGGATTTATGTTCTCAACTTTATTTTTTTCACCAGACCTCGATCTTGGCCCCAGAAAGAAGTGGGGACTTGCTGGCATAATTCTTTACCCATACTCCATTTTTTTTAAGCATAGAGGGCTTTCTCATAGTTTTATATTCGGAACGCTATCACGAATCATCTACGCACTTTTTTCATTATGTTTATTAGTGCTTTTATTAAATAAATTAGAAATTATTACTTTTTCAAGTAAGTCATACATCGATAATACTTTCACTTTTTTAAAAAACTTTAATTACAATTTACTCGAATATAAAATTACTGTTTGGACATTTTTAGGAATGTTTACCGCTGATGCTCTACATATATTATTAGATAAAATGTCCTCGGTTTGGACAGCACTTAGGAGATAAAATGAAAACAATTTCTTGGGAAGAGCAAAAGTGGAAAGATAAAAAAACTTGGCAAGGATTTATTGACGGAAGCCTTTGTCCAATGTGTGAAAATAATATTTACGATGAAGAAAATGAAGAATCATTTCTTGTCAAAGAATTAAAAAGAAGTGTCGCAAGGCTACCCAAAAATCAAAATAGTTATGGTTGGGTAGTTATGATTTTAAAAAGACATGCTATTGAGCTAGATGAACTTAAGCCTGCTGAACTACTTGAATTTTGGCAAGAAGTTGCAACTGTCGCCACTGCTCTTAAAAAAGTACACAGCGCAGTAAAAATTAATTACGCTATCTTTGGAAACCATGTTCCCCATGTTCATTGTCACTTATTAGTCAGAACCAAGGATCAGGATCCTTCAGAACCAATCAAAATGGATTCAGCAGAGAGATATTTACAAGAAACTGAATATTTTAAGATGATTTCTGAGCTAAGAAAAGCAATGAATACTTGAATATGTGATTTAAATTTTATAAATTACATTATCAAAATATTTGGGGGTGTAGCTCATCTGGGAGAGCGGTTCGCTGGCAGTGAATAGGTAGCAGGTTCGATCCCTGTCACCTCCACCAAATTTCGGAAAGAAAATTACCATTATTTATCTAAGTTTTTGAATTAATTAACAATGTTTCTATTGATTATCCAATGTTTAGCAAATTGGAGTACTCTGAATTCCTCGGAAGTACTCTTCATTTTGCTAAATTTAGCATTTAAAAATGCTAATAGGTGAGCCGTTCTCAGTAGTACAAAATTATTGTGAGCCTAATTTAGTAATGTCCCTAAATTATTAATAAAACCAGACAGTGCATACTGGCAGAAAAGGTACATTTGCTAACGTCTTGCACTGGCAGGTTTTTGGTCTTATGGAGGATTGATGAAAAGTGAGGTAGGTCGAAAATTGAAAATAAAAGAGCATATTCCAGATTCTTTAGTAATAAAAAAAATGAGAATGATGCGCAATTTAACAATGAGAGAGGCCGGGACAATATTTAATGTTTCAATTGCGACAATTAAACGGAAAGAAAATAAATACTATGTATTAAAATTGAATGAAAGAGAAACGTTTGTAAATGCATATGGGTTTTCAAATAAAGAGTTTATAGATTTAAAACTTTCAAGAGAAATAGATTATTCTAAGTCAGAGAAAATAGAAAAGATTAAGGTAATCCAACATAATAAGCTACGTAGAAGTTATAAAAAAATGGAAGTCCTCGTTAGACAGTGGAAGAATGCTTAAATCTCAATCATAAAAATGGTCTTGAACACTTTCATTTTCAAAAATTCTTCTACTATTAATCTAAGTATCGGTAATCGAAGGTCTATTTGTTAG